>UMCI01005713.1_pt1 | contig 206325 bp, 142 predicted proteins | sample 1964211 | NCBI WGS metagenome assembly UMCI01 (sample SAMEA4835966, study PRJEB28245) | human gut metagenome | biome: gut microbiome; material: fecal sample | place: Denmark | collected 2008 | reverse complement strand
AATTCCGAATGATTATTCGTTCGGTTTCAATATATATTTCCTTTTGCTCCATGTCCTGTGGGATTATTTGCAAAACGTACCAATCAAAAGCGGCAAAGCGATTGCCGCAATGACAATTGCTTCAATCGCCATGATTGCAATGAACATATCTATTGACAGCCGTTTAATCGTTTCGATAATCATGTTATTTATTTTTTAGGTGCAAAATTATTTCGTATCCGAGGTCGTTACAATCGGAATACAATCGAAACAGAGAAAAACACGCCTGAAACAACAAAAATGATTTCCGAAGTATCGGCTATCGTAGATCTTTCAATTTATCGAATCGTATTATCCGGTCAGAGATTACTTGAGATTGCTGCATTCGTAAAAGTTCATCCGCAGATATATGCAAGGTGTCACCTTCTATTTTTCTTTTCGGACTGATGGCAATGCCTGGCTTCCGATAGTCAAGAATGCTTTGACCAATACCGCTCCATCGGAATTTTTCCAGACCAAGCAAGTTTAGAAGCGTAGGATATATGTCAATCTGTCCCATAACTTTGAGATAGTGAATCGGAACAGGAGAGTTCAATGCTATGAATGGTGTGAACTCGTCTTCGGAAATTATTCCTTTCCCAGCCTTTGTATGGCACAGTTCTTTCCGGTGGTCTGCCAAGCCCTCGTGGTCACCGGTTATTACAACCATTGTACGTTCATATTCGGGACGGGTTTTCAGATATTCCACGAATTTCCCGATAGCTTCGTCTGTATAATGCGCCACTGTCATATAGTCTGCCATGATTTCGGGAACCCGATTAGAGAAATGAACGGTTTTAAGCGATTCGGGCATCTTGAACGGTGAATGACCGGAATAAGTGACCATCTGGATAAATACGTTTTCACCGGAGTGCCAAACTTCTCCTTTTTCAATCTTTTCCCTGCATTGGGCAAAAAATGCCTTATCACCCAGTCGCTTCCGATTTCCGAATGTTTCTGTCATTCGGAAATCGGGATAAGAGATAATTGTGTCTATCCCGAAACTCCGTGCCACTGCTCCTTGGTTCCATGTCTTTGTCTTGTCCACCGTGAGAAGATAGTTACGTGCGCCTTTCAGCTCCTTCATAGCTTTGGGCAAAGTGTGGTATGTATTGAAAGGGAAACGGCAACTGTATGCGCCGGTCTGCAATGGCAACAGACCGGCAAGCATAAGCAACTGGGCGTCAATGGAACGCCCCCCGTTGACTTGTGTAAGCACATGGGGCGCATACAGCGTAGACGGTTCTTTGAGGAGCTTGTTAAGGTAAGGTGTGATTTCCTGGTTTTCGACCGTAAGATTCAATACCCAACTTTCCAGTGATTCAGCCAAAATAAGGATGCAGTTGTCCTTGCATTCAATGTCCGGTACGGGAACAAGCGGCGGTCTCCCGGAGAGCCAGGTATGAATCTCACGCTCCTGTTCTTCTGTAAGTTCGGGCAACTCCTCCGCATAATCAAAATAAAGTGTGCCGAACAAAGTGTAGAGTGGCGGGCCACTGGCGTGTTGATGTGCGGATGACCTCAATGCCCTGTATATCGCAATGAAACCTCCCCGGACGGATAAGTTGATACTTAGCAGGGCACATGAAAAAATCAGCAATACGAAATATGTCCGTCTTCTAAATCGCAATGTGATTTTCTGCCGACAATCTATCCGAAATGTAAGGAATACGGTGACAACAGTCGAAACGGGGAACAACCAATCGCACCACCGTAATGAGGCGGTCACGCTTGGCAGGAAGTCTGCAAGATTTCCCGCCAACATATAACTTGACAGAGGAATGGCTGAAAAATAGGTACGGTAATACATCAGGTTGGCAACCATCCATATATCCAGCACAGACATGACAAGTACGCCTGCCGCAATATGCCTTGTCAATATATAAGGGACAGACAACAGAAGGGTTGCCACAAAAGCTGTGGCATACGATTCCCAGCATGAAAAAGGTGTAAAGGTGGTGTAATAACACCATATTGCATTGAACAGGAGAAACTTGAAAAATATTCCTGCTACTGGAATGACGGACAGCATCCTGTTGTCCGTGACATTCCTTTCTTGTTCATTGATTATCATAGACATTAATTATATCCTAATCCGGTGATTTGTTTCCAAACACGGGGCGATAGTGTCCTGCTTCATAATAGTTCTTTATCATCTACATTGGCTTGATTGTTTTTTTTTTGTTCCTTTCGTGGTTCATACAATGCCTTTTCATTTGGAAGGGTGTTTGGCTTGGCACCGAGCATCCATAAAAAATGAGGAAATGGTAATACTAGTTTTACTATATTGTCTTTTGCTTCTTCCATATTATTTTTTAATATGATGTAACTATTTTATGGGTTGTTTAATTGTCACCGTCACTTGTTCCGCCTTGTTGGACGGATTATATAGCAAATGGCTGCACGACCCCATACATACCACGCATCCGCATAGCAGAACCCATGCTGTAATAATCGTTATTTTGCTTTTTTTCTGTTTCATACTTGTCAATGATTAAAGAATAAACCTTTCAGGATTTGCTGGAACATCCCACCAAAATCAGCGTTTATTTCGCTGCCGTTATGCTTATACGACGGACGTATAATCGGCACAGTCCATTGCTGGCGGAACAAGTTGTTGCCATAACTTCTCATGCCTACATCCATTGTCCATCGTTCTGCCAAATCAAAAGACAGATAACCGCCATAATAATAGCCGTCTAAACACCTCTTCGGTTTCATATCCAACATGTATGTGTGATAGTATGTACCAAAGAGATGAAGCGATGTTTTGGGATAGAATTGATAGGAAACAACGGTTCCAATCCCGAATGTATTGCTACTCGAACGAGGAATACTCAGTTTGTGCGCATAGAGGCTTATGCCCAATTTCCATCTCTCGTTTGGAGAATATGCCGTTTTAACTTCAGCATAGTTCGATACGCCAACTCCTATGATGTTTTCCTGTCTACCACGTCCCCAAACATTCACTTTGTCAAACCGATGAATAATTCCGCCAACGCGATATTCGCCTTTATGTAAGGATGAACGGTCAACAGGGATTCCTAACGTGTAATCAGGGCGAAAATTCAAAAGCATTTCAGGTTTCTTGTGAATGATACCAAAATGTGGAAACAAAAATGACTTTCCATATTCAAAAGACGGCAGTTTGGTGGTATCAATGCCCGGTGCAATCCGTTTGGTACGGTCAGGGGGCAACATTGTTTTTTCTTGCCCATATAATCGGGAGCAAACGGACAGCATAGCTATGATAAAAAGAACCACAATATATGCCGCCAGATTAATACCGCAAATTTTCAATTTCTGTTTCCACATAACGGTTCTTATAGTATAAACTTATACCCTTTTTCAGAACATATAAGCGCAGGATGCCACAAATGTCCTATTCTTGCTGTCCACACCACTCTTGTTTATATTCTTCAGCCCCCAATCATACCCAATGGAAAGCTGGACATGGCGGGCAATCTCCGTTCCGGCATGGAATCCCATCCCCCAATCGAAGCGATTGAGCATCTTGTCACTGAACACATTGCCTGCCATCTCTTTTGTCGTGGCAGTTCCCTTATTGGGAGTGATGGTCTCTTTTGCTTTACCAAACAGGCCGATGTTAAAATATGGTCCGGCATTGATGAACAAGCTGACGTTCCGTGCTACGGAAAACTTGTAACCGATATGGACAGGAATATTTAGGTAGTAAGGAATACATTTATTGTTCCAACTAAAACCCGATGATGGCTTGTCCGTTTTTTCTCCTACAAAGGAGTTATAGTTACCATCGTAATAGTATCCCGGACTCTTCCAGCCATGTGAAGAGAGCATCAATCCGAAGTCCATGTAAAGGCCTTTTGTCACTATGGGAAGACCAAGTTCTCCCTTTACACCGACATGAAAACCGGACTGAGATTTGTACCCACTTGGAGAACTGAGATTGTAACCTCCCGTTATTCCCACTCTGAAATCTTGCGCTTTCGTCGCCATGCAGAATGGCATGGCGAGAAGCAATGTCAATAGAATTTTCTTCATACTGAAATTAATTATTTATGACGCAAAATTATCCGTAGTCATTTAGTCGTAATAGCGGAATCGGACTGAAACGGAATAATCTGTGTCCGAACCGACTGAATCGACCATCCAAATTTTCCAAAGGATAAACTTCCATAATTGCCACTTCAAAAGATACAAGGTGTAGTATACTGTTCGTTTCAGCATTCATTTTCATTGTTTCGATGGTGATTTTATCCGTTTCAGTCGGTGTCATCCTATCAACTAAAGACGTAAATCCCTATTTTTGCGGAATATGAAGTAACTTTGCATCCGCTATGACCAAAGAGACTATGAAAATAATGAATTGGAAGAACGGTCTGTTGTTATCAACCGTTTCCTATATGCTCTACCTCATTCTGTGGTTTATACTCGATGATGAAACCGCCGGCCAATTACCGGAGATGGCAATAGCCGATTATATCATCGATTATCTGTTGTGCATGCTCTTTACCTACATCTCTTTAGGATTTTCCTTTTTGGTCTTTAGGGTATTGCCATTTAGGACATCTTATGTGTGGGTGATTGTCTATGCTTCCTGCCTTTTTACCCTGAACAACGTTGTCGCATTCGGCATGATTTCTTTGTTCAACTTCTTATGGGGTGAAAACGGCAACGGGCTTCTTGACGAGCTCCTCAACATGAAAGGCGCATATACTTTTGCCATGATTTCCACATTCTTGTCAAGCGTCTATGCCAACACGTTCTATCTTCAGTCTTACATCAAAGCACGCGACGAGAAACAGGCACTTGAAATGGCACTGATGAAAGAAAAGGAGATAGCCTTGCAGTCACAGCTCAATTCCCTGAAACTGCAAATCAATCCGCATTTCATGTTCAACAACTTCAACAACCTGCTGGAACTGATTGAAGAGGATAGCGGACTTGCCGGAAAATTCCTGAGTAATCTGTCGAAAGTATACCGATACATCATCACCAATCTGGACCGGAACCTGATACCCGTCACGGACGAAATCAAGTTTCTCGATTCATATTTGTACTTGATGAAAGTGCGCCACGACGAAGGTGTCATTGCCAAAATAAGTCCGGACGTCAGACAATGCAAAGGTTTTCTTCCTCCGGCAGTGTTGCAGCTTCTTGTGGAAAACGCAATAAAGCATAACAGTTTCTCAGTCGCAAATCCACTGGTCATTGACATAAAGCTGTCCGATGATTATATAACAGTCAGCAATCTTAAGCGACCTTTGATGTCCCCCATCGAATCAACCGGTTTAGGACTTAAAAATATCACAGAACGATACGCCCTGCTTTGCGACAAAAAGGTTAAGATAGAGAATGCCGAAAACTTCTATTCGGTAAGTCTACCCATCATAAAAAACACCATCCCCTATGAACATACTGATTCTTGAAGACGAGCCACGCAATGCCAAACGCCTCATAAGGCTGCTGAGCGACATTGACAGAACATTTATTGTCGAAGGACCTCTTGCCAGCATCAAAGAGACAGTCGAATTCTTTCAATCCGGCAAAACCACAGACCTCATTCTTGCGGATATCCGTTTGACTGACGGTTTGAGTTTCGAGGCTCTAAAATATGCCCCGGCAACCGTACCCATCATATTTACCACCGCATACGACGAATATGCGGTACAGGCATTCAAGTTCAACAGTTTCGACTATCTTTTGAAACCGTTGGATTCGGATGAACTTGAAGTGGCCATTGACAAGGCGGCCAAAGCCGGTAAGAATTATACCGACGAAAACCTGCAGCAGCTTTTCGATGCCTTACAGAAGAACAAATTCCGTTATCGGGAGCGTTTCTTGCTTCCTTACCGTGACGGATATAAGACCGTGCGCGTTTCGGACATCAACCACATCGAAACAGAAAACAAGATTGTATATCTCCGTCTTAACAACGGCACTTCCGAAGTGGTCAATGTGTCAATGGATGAACTTGAACACCAACTGAATCCTGACTATTTCTTTCGGGCAAACCGCCAATATATCATCAATGTAGAACACGTTTTGTTCCTCGGTAATTATTTTGGAGGAAAGTTGATTGTCCGTTTGAAAGGTTATCCGAAGACGGAAATACAAGTGAGTAAGGAAAAGGCACAGAGGCTTAAAGAATGGATTGACAGGTAGTAACCAGCATACTTTGGCGAAATTTTCATTCATTTCATATAGCCGAATGAGACTGATAAAATCTCATTCGGTTGTAAAATTATAATAAAGTCACGTAACTCGCAACAAGTATTTTATTCGATAGTAAAACAAACGCTATAACAAATCTCGATTATTACAGTTTATCATATAATCACTTTACTTTATTTTTTTTCCTATAGGCACCCGGATTAAAGTAAACCTAATCCTGTTTGCAATCCGGCTATATGCAAATGAGAAAGCAGTCCTACTTTATATCACTTAAAAAAAGACGATTTACATTAGCTAATCAAACATTCCGTTTACCAGATTGACCGCATCATCCTTCTTCTGATTGATGATTTTGGCATATACCTGCGTCATCTTCACATCGGCATGGCCGAGCAATTTCGAGGTTGTATAGAGGTCTGCTCCAAGGGTCAGCATCATCGTGGCAAAAGTGTGCCTTGCTGTATGAAATGTAAACCGTTTGTCGATTCCCGCAGCTTTTGCCCAAGGTTTGATAAGCAAGTTCATCATCGACGGACTGGGCAAATCGAACACATGATCATCTGCTGTCTTTTCTCTTCGTTCCGGCATCCACTTCAAGGCTTCGGGAGAAAGCGGCAGATAAATCGGTTCTTTGGTCTTCTGCATGGACACTGCCAAACGATATTGTCCCCTATCGACGAAGACGTCTTTCCACTTCAATCCGACAATATCGCTCACGCGCAATCCGCAGAAGCAGGAGAACAAATAAGCGGACTTTACAGCCTCATTATTCATCGGAGTGGCAATCAATGCCCGCACTTCCTCGATAGTCATATATGACCGTTTGCTCTCCGGCAGGCGAATCTTATCCGAGTTGTTGATCTTCGTAAAAGGATTGACCTTTATAATCTCCGCACGAACGGCTGCATTCAAAGCTCCGTTCAGGATGCGGTAGTAGGTGTGGAGTGTAAAGTTCGATACACGCTTCCCTTTGGGACGATATTCCGTCATCAGATAATCGAGGTAGTCCTGGCAGAATGCTTTGTCGATTCGATCCATCGTCATCCGTTCTCCTGCATAATCTTTCAAGATGCGAATGGTAACTGAGATTTGGTTCCCGTCTTTCTTTCCCCGTTTTGCCTGATTCTCTTTATACGTATTCATCCAATCAAGCAAGAATACCTTTTCCCTATTCTCGATACCTGCCTCTCCATTCGTCAATTCAATGATGCGCTTCGACTTGATGGCATTGGCTGCGTCCATCGTAACCTGATTCCGTTTCCGGGCATTATTGTCCGTTTCCGGGATGATGTACATTTTGAGGTACTCGTATGTCCGCTTTCCGTCGCGGTATATATCCAGATACAAACTCTTACTTCCGTCACTCAACGGCTTCATCCGAAGACGGATTGGTTCTTTGACTTTCGTCGGCTTCTTTACTCGTGGCATAAGCAATTCCTTTTTTCGTTATTTCTGTTGCAAAGGTAGAAATAATAATCCGAAACAAGGAACAAATAAGAAACAAAAATGTACCGAATAAGAACCAATCAACCGAAAACAATGAAAGCAACTGAAAAGAAATATATCCTTATAAATAGCTATAAAACAGCGTATTTATTTTCATTTGTTTGGTTGTTGTTTTCATTTCAGATGTGTATTCTATAAATCTGGTAAATTTTTACAAGAACGAATAGTAGGTGAAAGACTCCACGTCTGGATTGCATATAACTTTGTTATATACGTTCCGGCGTGGGGCTATTGCTTATTATTTTCTTGGTGGGTTTACCAGAGCCTTTGGGAAGAATAATATAACAATAGTACCCACGCCCTTTTTTCATTATAAAGAAACTTAGGACAAACTACAATTTTAAATTTATAACACGATGAATGTAGACTTTACCTGCTCTTGCCAAATGAAAACCGACTTAGAAAACTCAGCCGATGTATTTTCTTTTTTTGAAGAAAACTATTCTCTGTCTGCTATCGCAGATAATCTGGATACGCTTTCCCCTAAAGAATTGCGCTGTGCCTGTTGCCTGATGGGCGTTGCCTTAGTAGCATTATCCCAGAAGAAAACCATTTGGGAACGACTGAAGAATATGGGATTGGGAAGCAAAGAATAAAGCCTTAGCCCTGCTTCATTACTACCGCCCTCACACAACTCCCTGAGCCATCATGTAAAAGATGGCATCTTTTGTTGTAAAAGGTGGCATCTTTAACATCAAAAGATGGCATCTTTCGTAGCAAAAGATGCCACCTTTTGCATCACTTGTATAAGAGAAAGAGATGAAAGGTAAGTGTTATCAGTATGAAAGGATTAAGTGAAGACACCCCAAACTCCAATTTCTTATGCAAAGGCAAGGCTATAAGCAAAATAATCGCTACTTTTGCTACGTGAAGATAGGCTGCACCTCAGCAAAATGCAAATGCCGGGGCATTCAGTTTAAATAAATCTCTCACATTCGAAAAAGAGAATGAATTCTCTTTTTACTCATAAAATCGAGATTTTGCACTATCTTTGCACATTCAATTGAAAAAACATATCAACTCATGAGTAACCAAAGATACATGATGCGCGGTGTCAGCGCTTCTAAAGAAGATGTGCACAATGCCATCAAGAACATCGACAAAGGTATTTTCCCGCAGGCTTTCTGCAAAATTATCCCTGACATTTTGGGCGGTGACCCGGAGTATTGCAACATCATGCACGCCGACGGTGCAGGCACGAAGTCCTCATTGGCTTATATGTACTGGAAAGAAACAGGTGATCTTTCTGTTTGGAAAGGCATTGCACAGGATGCACTGATTATGAATATCGATGACCTGCTCTGCGTAGGTGCAGTAGATAATATCCTGGTTTCTTCTACCATCGGACGCAACAAACTCCTTATTCCGGGCGAAGTAATCTCCGCCATCATCAATGGTACGGACGAATTGCTCGCCGAGCTCCGCGAAATGGGTGTAGGCGTATATGCCACTGGCGGTGAAACTGCCGATGTAGGCGACTTGGTACGTACCATCATCGTAGACAGTACCGTAACTTGCCGCATGAAGCGCAGCGATGTGATTGATAATGCTAATATCCGTCCGGGCGATGTAATTGTAGGCTTGGCTTCTTACGGACAGGCTACTTACGAAAAAGAATATAACGGTGGCATGGGTAGCAACGGACTGACCAGTGCCCGTCATGATGTATTCTCCAAATATCTGGCAGAGAAATATCCCGAAAGTTATGACAAGGCGGTGCCCGAAGAACTGGTTTACTCCGGTGGTCTGAAACTGACGGATGCCGTAGAAGACAGCCCGCTGGATGCAGGTAAATTGGTACTCTCCCCTACCCGCACGTATGCACCGGTAGTGAAGAAGTTGCTGGATGCACTTCGCCCTGAAATTCACGGTATGGTACACTGCTCAGGTGGTGCACAGACGAAAGTGCTGCACTTTATAGGTGATAATTGCCGCGTGATTAAGGACAATCTGTTCCCTGTTCCTCCTTTATTCAAAACAATTAAAGAGCAGAGCAATACGGACTGGGCAGAGATGTACAAGGTATTCAATATGGGACACCGCCTTGAAGTATATCTGTCGCCCGAACATGCCGAGGAAGTTATTGCCATTAGCAAGAGCTTCGGCATCGATGCACAGATTGTTGGACGTATTGAAGAAAGCAACCAGAAAGAACTGATTATCAATAGTGAGTTCGGAGAATTCAAATACTAATTCAATGGCAGACAACAATACCATATTAGAGAAACTCGAAGGGCTTGTTGCCCGCTTCGAAGAAGTATCGACGCTGATTACAGACCCGGCAGTGATTGCCGACCAAAAGCGTTACGTAAAACTCACCAAAGAGTATAAAGAACTGGGCGACCTGATGGAGGCCCGTAAAGAATATATCCAGGTGCTGAACGGCATCGAGGAAGCCAAAGAGATCATCTCCAATGAAGCAGACCCGGAGATGCGGGAAATGGCACGCGAAGAGTTGGATGCCTGTCAGGCACGCCAGCCGGAACTGGAAGAACATATCAAACTCCTCCTCGTACCTGCCGACCCGCAGGACAGCAAGAACGCCATCCTCGAAATTCGTGGAGGGACAGGCGGTGACGAAGCCGCTATCTTTGCCGGAGACCTCTTCCGCATGTATACCAAATATTGCGAAACAAAAGGCTGGAAGATGGAAATATCCAGCGTCAACGAAGGCGCAGCAGGCGGATTCAAGGAAATCATTTGCAGCGTTACGGGCGACAATGTATACGGAACATTGAAATACGAATCGGGTGTACACCGCGTACAGCGTGTTCCGGCTACTGAAACTCAGGGGCGTGTGCATACTTCCGCCGCATCCGTAGCCGTGCTACCCGAAGCCGAAGAGTTCGATGTAGTGATTAATGAAGGCGAAATCAAATGGGATACTTTCCGAAGTGGCGGTGCCGGCGGACAGAATGTAAATAAAGTTGAGTCCGGTGTACGTCTGCGCTATGTATGGAGAAATCCAAACACCGGTGCTTCCGAAGAAATCCTGATTGAGTGTACCGAAACACGCGACCAACCGAAGAATAAAGAGCGTGCCCTCTCACGTCTGCGTACCTTTATTTACGACAAGGAACATCAGAAATATCTGGACGATATTGCCTCCAAGCGAAAGACAATGGTATCTACCGGAGACCGCTCCGCTAAAATCCGTACCTACAACTATCCGCAAGGACGCATCACCGACCATCGTATCAACTATACCATCTATAACCTCTCCGCCTTTATGGACGGTGACATTCAGGACTGTATCGACCACCTGATTGTAGCGGAAAATGCAGAACGTCTGAAAGAAAGCGAACTGTAAACCAATAGGTTAAGAAGCAGAGAGAATGAAAGGACAGCTACTACATAAAGTATTTCATACCCTGACGGAAGCGTTTCAAAATTGCCTGAGGCGCTTTCCTTCTACAGTATGTTTTGTCCTTGCACTTACCGTCTATTTAGTCTATTTGGTAGCTACCGACATGGACGATGACAGGAAACTGGTGATGGTTCTGGGTTATTATTTTTCTATCGGTACGTTGCTCTCACTCACTCTCCACCTGTGGAGCGAAGAGATAAAGAGCAAGATAAAAGGAGTGATCGTACATATAGTAATGCACGTATTGCTGATTGCCGATGCGGTGTACCTCTACAGCCTTTCACCGGAACAGTCGCTTACCGAAATAGGCATAGCTCACGGAGCCGCTATCCTGGCACTGTGGCTTTCGGCTTTCTTCCTTTCATTCATCAAAGAAAAGAATGACATTCCAAGCTGGAACTTCGCTTCATACACGGTTGGCGCTTTTGTCACGGCCAATGTGGTGGGGCTTATCATGAGCGGTGGAATCAGCCTGCTGGTGTTCTCGCTTCGCCAACTCTTCAACGTGGATGTAAGTTGGAATTGTTATCTGTATATTCTTATTATATGTAGTGTATTGCTTCCGATGTTACTCTTCCTTGGCATGCTGCCCAAAGATGAACAAAAACATAATCGGGAGCCGCAACCCTCGGAGTTCCTGAACGGCACGATACATTTTCTCTTTCTCCCGCTCATGGCAGGATACCTCCTCGTGCTTTATGTCTATGCAGCCCGCATTTTTATCAGTTGGGAACTGCCCACAGGCTGGGTATCCTGGCTCGTGGTAGCACTGATGGCAGGATGTATCGCCATTGAATTCGGACTGTATCCCGTACGTATTCAGGAGAAGAAACCTATAAACGAATGGATTGCGCGTTGGTTGCCCGCTTTGGTATTGCCGATGCTGGTACTGATGACAATCGGCATTATACGCCGCTTCAACGATTACGGCGTCACCATCAATCGCCTTTACCTTATAACTCTCAACATCTGGTGCTACATTGTTTGTATCGGACTCGTCTTAACTAAAGCCCGGCGCATCAGTTGGATACCGATTTCGTTCTCCATCCTCTTTCTGCTAACTTCGGCACTGCCAGTCAATTATGCAAGTATCACCCGGAATATCATGCGCAGCAGCGTAGAGAAAGAGCTGAAACGCACTAATTTAAAACTACCACTCACCCGTGAACAATACGATGACTGGATGGAATCGCTCCCGACGGAAACGGCAGTGCAAGTAAACGACAAGTTCAGATATCTGCGCAACTGGTTCGGACGGAAAAGTATAGCCGACCTTGTGGACAAGGATGCTTCATTCTATTCTTCTAAAAATTATGGTACTACCGATATAACAGACGATTCCGATTCCTTTGTATCATACAGCGGCAAGAGTTCACATCAAGTCAGCATCCAGATACCGAACGGATACCATCAGTTCATAGTCGTACCGGATGGAGATATAAAGGACAGATACTTTCACATACCATACGACTATCTGGAAACAGGAATACTGCCTGTTCCCCTTACCACTCAGACTAATAATAAGAACGATACGATCTTCATTGACCTGAAAACAATGGAGGCACTTGATAATCACAAATATAATCAAATGCCCCCTACCCGATTTAAGTGTAATTCCGACAGATGCCTTTTCATGCTTACAAGTTTCTCTCTGGATTACAATAAGAAAATGAAAGATGCTCTCAGGTTACGCATAGAAGGCTACTTATTCAAGAAATAACCAAACGAATTATAAACAGATTAAATAGATTCAGTAATGGATAAACAACAACTTTTTGAAAATATCAAGCGTAAGAAATCATTCCTCTGCGTTGGTCTGGATACAGACATCAAGAAAATCCCGGAACACTTGTTGAAAGAAGAAGATCCGATCTTCACCTTCAATAAAGCCATCATCGACGCAACGGCTGACCTTTGCATTGCCTACAAACCGAACCTCGCTTTCTATGAAAGTATGGGCGTGAAAGGCTGGATTGCTTTTGAAAAGACTGTGAAATATATCAAGGAAAACTATCCCGACCAATTCATCATTGCCGATGCAAAGCGTGGTGACATTGGAAATACCTCTGCCATGTATGCCCGCACATTCTTCGACGAACTGGACATCGACTCTGTAACCGTAGCCCCTTACATGGGTGAGGACAGTGTTACTCCGTTCCTGACTTATGAAGGCAAGTGGGTAATCCTCCTGGCACTGACAAGCAACAAAGGCTCCCACGACTTCCAGTTGACGGAAGATCCCAACGGCGAACGCCTTTTCGAAAAAGTACTGCGCAAGTCTCAGGAATGGGGCAACGACGGACAGATGATGTATGTGGTAGGTGCCACACAAGGCCGCGCTTTCGAAGATATCCGCAAGATTGTTCCCAACCACTTCCTGCTTGTGCCGGGTGTAGGTGCACAGGGTGGCTCACTGGAAGAAGTTTGTAAGTATGGCATGAACTCCACTTGCGGACTGATTGTAAACTCCAGCCGTGGCATCATCTATGTGGATAAGACTGAAAAATTTGCAGAAGCTGCACGCAACGCCGCAAAGGAAGTGCAACAGCAGATGGCGGAACAGTTGAAGGGAGTGATTAACGCCTAATCACTTATCACTTACCCTTAATCACTAACAACGTGTTCGAACGAAAGATCATTAACGACCCGGTATTCGGGTTCATCAATATCCCGAAGGGGTTGCTGTACGACATCGTGCGGCATCCCCTTTTGCAGCGTTTAAACCGCATCAAGCAACTGGGTTTGTCGTCTGTGGTTTATCCCGGTGCGCAACACACTCGCTTTCAACATTCGTTGGGGGCTTTCCATTTGACGAGCGAAGCTGTCCAGCAGCTCGCCAGCAAAGGAAACTTCATTTTCGACAGTGAAGCCGAAGCAGTACAGGCAGCCATTCTGATGCATGACATCGGACACGGTCCTTTCTCTCATGTACTGGAAGACACCATCGTACAGGGCGTATCCCACGAGGATATCTCCCTCATGCTGATGGAGCGTATCAACAAAGAAATGAACGGGCAACTCACACTTGCCATCCAGATATTCAAGGACGAATACCCCAAGAAGTTCCTGCACCAACTGGTCAGCGGACAACTTGACATGGACCGCATGGACTACCTTCGCCGCGACAGTTTTTACACCGGCGTAACAGAAGGCAACATCGGCTCGGCACGCATCATCAAGATGCTCGATGTGAAAGAAGACCATCTCGTGGTAGAATCCAAAGGTATCTACTCCATTGAGAACTTCCTCACTGCCCGCCGCTTGATGTACTGGCAGGTATATCTGCACAAAACGTCCGTAGCATACGAGAAAATGCTCATCAGCGCCCTGCTCCGTGCTAAAGAATTAGCAAGTAAAGGTGTAGAATTATTTGCTTCACCGGCATTGCGTTTTTTCCTTTACAATGACATCAACAAGGAAACTTTCTATAACAATTCGGAGTGCCTGGAGAACTTTATCCAACTGGACGACAATGATATATGGACCGCATTAAAGGTCTGGAGCACCCACAGTGACAAGGTTTTATCCACGCTGAGCCTCGGTATGATCAACCGCAATATCTTCAAAGTGGAAATTTCTACCGAACCAATATGTGAAGAAAGGAAAAAAGAGTTAACTTTGCAAATCAGTCAGCAACTGGACATACCCCTCTCTGAAGCGAGCTATTTCGTCTCTACCCCCAGCATCGAGAAGAATATGTACGACCCGGCAGACGATAGTATTGATATCCTTTATAAAGACGGAAGTATTAAGAATATTGCTGAAGCATCGGACATGCTCAATATTTCCCTATTGTCCAAGAAGGTAAAAAAATACTATCTTTGCTACCAACGTTTGCATAGGTAAGTATAAAATATTCACCCAAGGACAAGGAAATATAAAAAAAAAGTCCGTTATTTGTGATTTGAAACCATCTAACAAGAATAAGACAATGGAGTTCTCTGCTAAACAAATTGCAACATTTATCCAAGGAGAAATCGTTGGAGACGAGAATGCAACTGTACATACTTTTGCCAAGATAGAAGAAGGCATCCCCGGTGCTATATCGTTTCTGTCAAACCCCAAATATACATCTTATATCTACGAAACCAAAGCCAGTATTGTACTGGTAAACAAAGACTTCGTTCCTGAACAAGAAATAAAAGCTACTTTAATTAAGGTGGATAATGCCTACGAAAGTTTGGCTAAATTGCTCAACCTTTACGAACAAAGTAAGCCTAAACGTGTTGGTATTGATCCGTTAGCTTTCGTTGCAGAAACTGCTAAAATCGGAAAGGATGTTTACATTGCACCCTTCGCTTGCATTGGTGAATACGCAGAAGTAGGAGACAATACAATGATACATCCGCATGCGACTATCGGTAGTGGTGCTAAAATAGGCAGTGATTGTATCTTATATGCCAATACAACCATTTATCATGACTGCCGGATAGGCAATCATTGCATCCTGCATTCCGGTTGTGTGATCGGTGCGGATGGTTTTGGTTTCGCCCCAACTCCCGAAGGTTACGAAAAAATACCTCAAATCGGTATCGTAATACTGGAAGACAATGTAGAGATAGGTGCAAACACTTGTGTAGACCGTGCTACAATGGGGGCAACCATCGTACACAAAGGTGTGAAACTGGACAACCTGATACAAGTAGCCCACAATGACGAAATCGGTGCAAATACCGTTATGGCGGCGCAAGTGGGTATTGCAGGATCTACCAAAGTAGGCGAATGGTGTATGTTCGGCGGTCAGGTAGGCATTGCAGGACATATCCATATTGGAAACAAAGTGAACCTCGGAGCACAGTCTGGTGTTCCCAGCAATATTAAGGATGGCAGCCAGTTAATCGGTACTCCTCCCATGGAGTTGAAGCAATACTTCAAAGCCTCCGTTGCCCAACGGAACCTACCGGATATGCTAACAGAACTCCGCCAGCTCCGTAAAGAACTGAATGAATTAAAACAACAAATAAATAAGTAACAAATGTTGAAACAAAAGACTCTGAAAGACAGTTTTTCCCTCAGTGGTAAAGGCCTTCACACGGGACTTGACCTGACCGTTACTTTCAATCCTGCTCCGGACAACCACGGATATAAAATCCAGCGCATCGACGTGGAGGGACAACCTACCATTGATGCGGTTGCGGACAATGTGACTGAAACCACTCGCGGCACCGTCCTTTCCAAGAATGGTGTGAAGATTAGCACTGTAGAGCACGGCATGGCAGCCCTTTACGCCTTAGGCATAGACAACTGCCTGATACAAGTCAACGGTCCTGAGTTTCCCATTCTGGACGGTAGCGCCCAATATTATGCACAAGAAATAGAGCGCGTAGGTACAGAAGAACAAAATGCCGTTAAAGATTTCTATATCATCAAGTCAAAAATCGAGTTTCGCGATGAAAAGACCGGTTCTTCCATTATCGTGTTGCCCGACGAGAACTTCAGTCTGAATGTACTGGTATCTTACGACTCGACCATCATTCCCAATCAGTTTGCAACGCTGGAGGATATGTCGAAATTCCGAGATGAAGTAGCCGGCAGCCGTACATTCGTATTCGTACGCGAGATCGAACCACTGTTGCAGGCCGGTCTCATCAAAGGCGGTGATTTGGACAATGCCATCGTTATCTACGAACGAGAAATGTCTCAGGAAGACTTCGATAAGTTGGCCGATGTGATGGGAGTTCCCCACATGGATGCCAAGCAACTGGGTTATATCAACCACAAACCGCTGGTATGGGCCAATGAATGTGCCCGTCACAAACTGCTCGACGTAATCGGTGACTTGGCTTTGATAGGCAAACCTATCAAGGGACGTATCATCGCTACCCGTCCGGGACATACCATTAATAACAAGTTCGCCCGCCAGATGCGTAAGGAAATCCGCCTGCATGATATACAGGCTCCGACTTACGACTGTAACCGCGAACCCGTCATGGATGTAAACCGTATCCGCGAACTGTTGCCACACCGTTACCCATTCCAATTGGTAGACAAGGTGATTGAAATAGGTGCCAATTATATTGTAGGCGTGAAGAATATCACTGCCAACGAGCCTTTCTTCCAGGGGCACTTCCCACAGGAACCGGTAATGCCGGGTGTGTTGCAGGTTGAAGCTATGGCACAGGTAGGCGGTCTGCTTGTATTGAACTCCGTAGACGAACCCGAACGCTACTCTACCTACTTCATGAAGATAGATGGTGTGAAGTTCCGTCAAAAGGTAGTGCCGGGTGACACCCTTATCTTCCGCGTAGAACTGCTTGCACCTATCCGCCGTGGCATTTCCACGATGAAAGGTTATGCGTTCGTAGGCGAGAAAGTGGTTTGCGAGGCAGAGTTTATGGCACAAATAGTTAAGAACAAGTAAAAGGATTTATGATTTAAGATTTATTCGTGGCTAATAATAAGCGCGAATATCTCATAAATTATAAATCACAAATCATAAATCAGCATGATAAGTCCCTTAGCGTATATTCATCCCGAGGCAAAAATCGGGGAAAACGTAGAGATTGCTCCTTTTGTATTCATCGACAAGAATGTGGTAATCGGCGATAACAACAAGATTATGGCAAATGCCAACATTCTGTACGGTTCACGTATCGGCAATGGAAATACTATTTTTCCGGGAGCTGTTATCGGTGCCATCCCTCAGGACCTGAAATTTCAGGGAGAAGAGAGTACCGCTGAAATTGGTAACAACAATACCATTCGTGAAAATGTTACCATCAATCGCGGTACAGCTGCCAAAGGCAGAACCATTATCGGTAACAACAACCTGTTGATGGAAGGTGTGCACGTAGCTCATGATGCCCTTGTCGGTAATTACTGTATCATTGGTAACTCTACTAAAATGGCAGGTGAGATTGTAATAGACGATTTCTCCATTATCAGTGCCAATGTATTGATGCATCAGTTCTGCCGTGTAGGTGGATACGGAATGATACAAGGAGGTTGCCGTTTCAGTAAGGATATTCCGCCGTACATCATTGCAGGCCGGGAACCGATTGCTTACAGCGGTATCAACATTATCGGGTTGCGTCGTCGCGGATTCTCCAATGAAACCATTGAGAATATACACAACGCATACCGTATCATTTATCAGAGTGGATTGAACACTTCAGACGCATTAAAGAAAATAGAAGAAGAAATTCCGACGAGCCCGGAAATCGAATACATTGTCAGCTTCATCCGTGACTCCGAACGTGGTATTATTAGATGATAAAACGATAAAGTAATTAGAATATGATATACAGATTTACACTTATCTCCGATGAAGTGGACGACTTCGTAAGAGAAATACAAATTGACCCGGAAGCTACATTCTACGACTTCCATGAGGCTATAGTGAAGTCAGTAGGTTATACTAACGACCAGATGACTTCTTTCTTCATCTGTGATGATGATTGGGAAAAAGAAAAGGAAATTACACTGGAAGAGATGGATGACAATCCGGAGATGGACAGTTGGGTAATGAAAGACACCACTATCAGCGAACTGATAGAAGATGAAAAGCAGAAGTTACTCTATGTGTTCGACTACATGACAGAACGCTGTTTCTTCATTGAACTCTCCGAGATCATTACCGGAAAAGAAATGAAAGGTGCCAAGTGTACCAAGAAGGAAGGTGATGCTCCGAAACAGACGATTGACTTCGAAGAAATGGCAGCCAACAGCGGATCGCTTGATTTGGATGAAAACTTCTATGGAGATCAGGACTTTGATCTGGAAGAATTCGACCAGGAAGGTTTCGACATGGGCGGAGGCGAAGGTGGCGCAGCGCCGTTCGAGGAAGAAAAGTTCTAATATTATTTTAAATTTTTCATCCGCAGATAACGCGGATAACACAGATTTGAAAGACTTAAGCCTAGAAGAGATCTGCGTTATCCGCGTTATCTGCAGATGGGAAATAATTCTCTAAATACCATTTCCTTATGAAAACCCTGATAGTGCTTATTGGACCGACCGGAGTCGGAAAGACCGAACTCAGCCTGCGGCTGGCAGAGCATTACCAAACTTGCATCGTTTCCGCAGACTCCCGGCAACTCTATGCCGATTTGAAAATAGGGACGGCAGCCCCTACCCCCGAGCAACTGCAACGCGTGAAACATTACCTTGTAGGAACCTTGCAACTCACCGATTATTACAGTGCCGCCCAATATGAAGCGGAAGTACTGAAACTTCTGGAAACCTTATTTACCGAACAGGATACAGTATTGCTTACCGGTGGCTCTATGATGTATGTGGATGCCGTTTGCAAAGGCATTGACGATATTCCGACCGTAGATGCTGAAACACGCCAGGTGATGCTACATAAGTATGAAACGGAAGGTCTGGAAAGATTGTGCGCAGAGCTAAAGTTACTCGATCCCGAATACTACAAAATAGTAGACCTGAAGAATCCTAAACGCGTAATCCATGCACTGGAGATATGCTATATGACAGGGAAGACCTACACCTCATTCCGTACACAACAGAAAAAAGAACGCCCCTTCCGCATCATCAAAATAGGATTGACGCGCGACCGGGAAGAACTTTACGCCCGTATTAACCGACGGGTAGAGATTATGATAGAGGATGGCTTGGAAGAAGAAGCCAGAAAGGTATATCCTTATCGGGCACTTAATTCATTGAATACGGTAGGTTATAAAGAGATGTTCAAATATCTCGACGGAGAATGGACCTTGCCTTTTGCCATAGAGAAAATCCAACAGAACTCCCGCATCTATTCACGCAAGCAGATGACATGGTTCAAGAGAGATGAAGAAATCCGTTGGTTCCATCCGGAACAAGAAACGGAGATACTGGCGTACCTCCATTCGGTAATGTAAGTTCTATTCTGATTCCAGTAAACTCTGATAGATCATTCTGATGGATGATTCCAGTTCATCGTACAGCTTCGGTATTGCTTGGGTATCGAGGCTTCCTTTTTTATACCATTCTTCCAGCAATGGCTTCGTCGTACGGAAGACTTCATCTTCTACCGCAGTAATCGCTGTCATATAACCGTCACCTTTCTCAGGACTATACAATCTTTCCCAATTCAGATAACGTCCGGTACCCATTCCCTGCTTATAGCTGAAAACTCTGTCTGCCAAACGAAGTGACCAATCACTGAGCGGAGCTGCCTCATGTTCTTTACCGAAACGTACCATTCCGGGAAGAAGTTTACCGGCATCTTTCACCCACAACGGAATAGCTATACCGGTAGGAGGATAACCTAACAGTGTCCACATGGTAGTCAGTTCGGCTTTCTCACCCGGTTTCACACCTTGTACCACTACCGAACACGATGTACTGCTACGCGGAATGAAATCCTGATCTACAAACCAACCCGATGCCTGAGGACGATTATACGCTCCGCTACGCAAATCAATATCCAGCATACGATTACGGAACGAACGGGATAAATCATTGAAAATAAACTGTGGGGTAATGCTACCTGTGGCCGAAGCTTTCATCAGCACCTGGTCTGCTTCCATATAGCGCACATAGCCGGCCCCCTCGTTCACCTTACCTGCAAAAGAGAAGTTAGTACGGGCAATATAACCATAAGGAGCATCCTTCGGGTTATTGGCATCATACATCACATATTTATAATAATCTACTTCAAACATAGCTGCACCGCCTTGTGCATCGATCACACCGAAATTAGCTTCTATATCGCTGGGTTTGGAAATAGTATCCAAAAAATGGCAGAAGTCCGCTACCGTAGCACAAACTTCAAGTGCACGATAAATAACACGCCCATTGGCTGCTCCCCGTTCTTCATCACCTTTTATATCCACCAGGTTATACGATTGTGTATTCATCAAAGCAAATCCTGCAGAGTTAGTTCCCATCCATGCCTCTTTCAGATATGCATTGGCACTATTCACTACAGCAATAAAGTTATACTTCTCGCCTTTCACATAATCAATATGGTTTCGCATAAAGTCCGTATCACGGTTTTTCCAAAGCAGGGGGCGACCGTCGGGTGTTACTTTACCCGATACAACAGCAGAAGTACAGGCCTGCACAGGAGTAGCGAACAAAACGATTGCTGCCGCACACAGGATTAATAAGGATATTTGTTTCAACATTAGTTATCAGGTATTTCCTATTCCGTAATCTTTAATCATTCCGCTCCTGACAATCACTTTTATTCATATTCTCCCCTTAGGAAAATCATTGGTTTAATATAAATTTCCAGTATTCCGTCTGCACCGGTCTTCACTTCCATTTGCTCAATACTCGTTTGATACGCAGTACTGGCCGGAACTTCTTTGCCGTCAATATAGTAACGCGCATTCCTCCTGTCCACTCCCTTTGGCTTAAGAAAATCATCTATTTTCTTAATGTTTTTTTCCTCCTTTACCTGTTGTGGAGTTTTCAACTTCAGAATAATGACCCCATTTATTCCACGTGTGCCATAAATGGCAGTAGCTGAAGCATCTTTCAAGACTTCAAGACTTTCAATATGCGCAGGGTTCAATGCTGCAAAAATCTCATAGGGAAGTTCCATTCCATTTACTATAAATAAAGGCTCATCAGATGGAATAGGAATGCGATCTCTAATAACGAATGTGCCATTTTTCTTCGGAGACTGCGGCACAATGGTATCATTCTTCAAAGTATCTTTGAAAAGTACAAGCTCCTTTGTAGAAGGGGCTTCAGCATGAATAGATATAGCGGCAGACATCACTAATAATAGAAATACTCCCCAAAAGAAGCTATATCCCTGGTGAATTTGTTTTCCTTGTCTCATAGCATTATCTTTTAAGTGATAGAATACTAAACCGTCTCAAACAAAAATACTTAAAAGTAATGATTTAAACAAAGAAATAAGAAACAAAGTTGATTATTCGACTGATAATTCCTTTAGTCTATCAAGCAAATAGGCCCGTTTACTCTCGCTTGTACCTTCTTCCCAATAGCGGATAATACCTTTCTTATCTACCAACAATGTAGTCGGCGTGACCTGTACTTTAAACAAATTGAAGAAAAATAATTCATCGGCAATATGCGTAAAAAGGAAAGGACGGTTTTCCACTATCTTCTTTATCTGTTCCGCTGTATTCCAGGTAGTAGAGAAATAAGTCACATCCGGACAGATTTTCATCCATTCATTCAGTTCCGGCATCTCCTTGATACACGGTCTGCAACCAGTGTGCCAATAGTTCAGAACGAAAGGCTTTCCAATGATATCCGCCTTCGTCCATACCCGTCCCGTCGTATCCTTTACCTTAAAGTCCGGGAATGGTTTTCCGACCCATTTATCAAGAGTTACTGTATTAGTCGCTGCAATCGCCATTGGCTTTTGCGCTCCTGAACGGGAAATCCGCAATAATTCCTCTCCTCCGGGTACTTTTTCTACGGAAACCCGATATTTCATTGCATAGTCCGGTAAAGTTTTGCCTCTATTCAGACGTATTTCCAATGCGGTATGTCCTTCCTCATCTGTCAGCATAATCATCTGGGCACCTTCATCAGTCCGAATTCCCGGAGGCATACCATTGAAAAAACATCCGTCAATGAGAACATACTTATCACTACTAGTTTGGGCGGAGCAAAGCCCCACCCAAACGAACATCATAGAGAGAAACAAAAAGAGAGAATTCCTTTTCATATAAAATATCTTTGATTATTCATCTTTCAAAGTAACTGTCACCTTCGGCTCCGCCTTTACTTTAGCAGTTTTCATGCCAATATAAGAAACAACCAGTTTATCGCCTTTTGAAGCAGATAGGACAAAGCGACCATCCACATCGGTTATACTGCCGCTTTTTGTTCCTTCTATCAGTATGGCAGCACCTACGACAGGTTCTCCGTCTTTATCCTGCACAATACCTTCCACTTTTATATCACCTTTGGCAGAAATCTTCTCAACTCCTCTTTTGTCTTTGGTAGTGATATAAATCTGGCCTTTGCCGTCTGTTCCTTTCTCAACGCTCATGCTTTCAATTCTTTCAGCCGGTACTACCTCACCTATGTCCGCAACGCTGGAATCAATTTTCACACCATCTACAAAAAAGGTCACATCTTCCCGATTTGCCTTCTTACTATTTATATAGATACCTTGCACTCCATTGACAGTAGTAAATTTTCCTGTACCTTTCACTCCCAAAACCACGGGATCATTAGTATTCTTTAGTGTATAGGTTTCTGATGGATGGTATTCTTCTTTATCTTCTTTCAAAGTAATCAATATAACCCCATTCTTGCCTCTCTCTCCATATATTGCAGTAGAAGCCGCATCCTTCAAGACGCTAAAACTCATTATCCTGTCGACATTTATTGCATTCAATATAGACTGGGTAACTTCCTTGCCATCCACTATAACCAAAGCACTATCCAATAAACTTCCAGGGCGTCTGCTCATCTCTACAGTACGAGAACTTTTCATCTCTCCCCCTTCCAGTCTGAACATTACCGGCAGTGTATACTTCACTGCTACCGCTTGTCCTTTCTGCATACCTGGTTTCCACTTCGGCATCGTTCCTATCAACCGGATAGCCTCAGCATCCAGATCTTTATCTACGGCACGGATCACTTTCGGATCCGTCACATTTCCTCCCTTATCAATAATAAATTGCACCGTAACGCGTCCCTGTGTACCATTCTTCTTTGCAGTTTCAGGATAACGCATATTCTTCTGAATATACTCCAATGCAGCAGCCATGCCACCCGGATACTCCGGCATTTGCTCCACCACCTCGAAGAAGGGAGTACCCTGTAGCTTCTCAGTCACTTCTGCAGGAATATACTTCACCTCCACGGGTTTAGCTGTATCTTTCAGTACTGGAGCTACCTGTACTGGTTCTTCCGTAGTTTTTACGGCTTTTGCTTCCACAATTGCTGTCAAATCATTAACTTTGGCGGCAGAAATGTCGTGCAAACGAGAGAAGAGCAAGCTTGCTTGTTCCATTCCGAGTGCATCCGACATTCTTGAAATCTCTTCTGCGGTTTCCGAGATTTCAGGACGGGCAAAAGCAGTTACTGCAATGGCAGCTACCGGAAGTATGTATAAATACTTCAATTTTGCCCACGGATTCGATTTTTCTTTTAACATCATAGTGATACGTTTTTTAAGTTTACTGTGATTAAAGCTGTTGGCCATAGAGTAGAGCCTTGTGCCGACAGCTTTTTTAATTAATAATAATTGATATTGTTTCGCGTCAACGCCTTTTTCAATCACCGTTTCATCCGCCTCATACTCATGGATATTCTGTAATTCCTGTTTCAGCAGCCACGAAGCCGGATTAAACCACTGGAAAAAGATGCAGATATCTGCTACCAGCAAATCCCACGAATGTCGGTTCTGTATATGAGCCAACTCATGAATAAGTATTTCCCGCCCATTCTCATCCAAGTCTTTCTGTGAAATAACGATGTATTTCATCCAACTGAACGGAGCTATATCGTGGTCGTGCACTATCAAAGTCACTTTCTCACCACCGTCAGTATATTTACTCAAGTCTTCTTTTCTGCCTGACCTCAATAAATTGCCCAACTTCAGCAACGAATACCCATTACGAAAAGCAAAAAGTAAAATACCGGCCAGGTACACCAATAATGCAACCTGTATCCAAGTTACCGTCACTTCCTCTATCTGCAATTCCGCCACATTTGTAGTATTCATCATATCTGCCAGCATCAGCCACTGTTCCAGTGTCATCATGGTTTGATGAACCTCTGTCTGCTTCTCCACAGTAACTTCCACCAATGGCAAAAGACAAGATAGCAACAATATGCTCAACAACGCTACCCGGTTGAAACGATGAAACGTCTCACGGCTCAGCAACAAACGGTAAAACAGGTAGAATACCGCCAAACAAACCGACGACTTCAGTATATAGACAAAGAAAATTCCCATATTGACGTACTATTTAATAATTTACAGCTACTATTTCCCAGCCTTCAGTAGTTCTTCTTTCATCACCTCCGCACCGGGAAATCCGGTAACTTTATATGAGAGCTTCCCTTCCCGGTCTATCACAAAATAAGTGGGTATTCCCGGATACTCATATAGTTTACCTAATGCAGAACTCTGCTCATTCGTGATCCGATAGTGTATTCCATGAATATCAGGTATGGTAATTTTCCACTTCCCTTCAGGTGAACTTTCATCTGCTATATAAATATACACTACATCTTTCAATTCTTCTTTCACCGGCTTCAAGCTATTCATAGCCCGCATACAAGGGCCACACCAGGTATTCCACATATCTATCAGAACCACCTTACCACGATAAGGACGGGTGACAACTGCCAATAGACTATCTGCGGTAACTGCCGTATCCAGCTGGCAAACTGTATAACCGGTCTTATTTACACTTTCAGCAAGCAAGTCCATCACTTCTTTATTTTTGACAGTCAAAGCTTTCTTTATTTCCGGTTCGGATATACTGTCCAATGTCAGCATCTGTTTTTCCGACAGCGGTTTCAAACGAGCAAGAGTGGAACCTAGAGGTTTCGCCCGTAAAATATCCTCCCATACAGGCTGCGGTTCAAACTTTCCTTTAAAATCTTCAGTTGCAGCACGTACAAAATCAGGATAACTGCCATAACGTATATAAGGTGAATGAATAAAATCCAGTTCCAGAATATCATCATAATAACTTTCATCTACCGTCATGTCTGCACGTTTCACTCCTTTCTTTCCGCTAATCATCGGAGCATAACTAATATTCCCTTTATACCCCCTGATAGCAAAGAAATACGACATTTCCAGCTTGTTTATCATGTATGTGCAAGTAGCATCACTCAACGATTTATTCTTCAGTATTTCACCACGATTTTTTTCATAAATCTTCGTCACATACTTTTTATATTGGGCCGGAGTAACACCACAAATATTTTCATAAAAATTATCCGCACTATAAATGTTCATCAGTCCGGCATGCTTTACCAGTTCGGTATTCAGAGCGGCATACGTACCCTCAAACCAAATCAACTGCCCGTTCTCTTTCTTTCCAAACAGGTGACTTTCCGACCAGAAAATCTCCGGCAAATTAATAGTTACCTCAAGTTTACCGCCCGGCATCAGAAACAATTCAAACCTCTTCCGTCCTACCCGCAATGTCGCTTCACCGGGCAGCATCATATTTGTTTCGTAGCGAAAACTTCCATCCTCGGCCACCGGAACGGATTGACCGAATACATCAAAGAATAGCCAGTCAGTACAATTGAATTTCAAAGCAATACCATAAGTCGGATCATAACCCAATATATGCCCATATATCACCGTCTTCCCATTCTTCAAATCAGGATCCGGCAGAGGCTGGGAATAATCCAATTGCTGATTCAACAAATTCTCCGGTATTCCTATTTCCGGCTTCTTTCCGTCCAGACGCACTCCATAAATATTCCATCCTTCGTCTTTCTTCTCAGACATTTCGAAAAAGTCAAAACTTTCCGTATCCATAGGAATCGGCTCAAACTTCAACGTCACAGCTAGTTCACCAGAAGCCGGTGTCTTCGTCCATAGTTCTTTTGAAAAACCATTACCACCTAGGTAGGCATACGTTTTTCCTCCTATCTGCAATACAGCAGTCGAGTCTATCCTTACATCTTCGCCCGGAATAGAATATATTTTAGCATCTATCCATGTCGTATCCTTTCCCAATGTCACTTTTTCGAATTCGATCTGGCTAGTATTCGTTGCCATGAAATAAGGAGCTTTCACAACCTTTTTCGCCTGCAAACCTACGCAAACAGCTATCAATACAAAACAAGTTATAGCTATGTTTTTCATAATTCTTGGCATTTTAAAGTTTCTATTTCGTTCCTCTCTCCACTTCTGCAATCAACTGTTTCAGGTCTTCCAACGAAATATCCTCTTCTTTTACCAACGATGATACTGCGCTGAGATACGAATTATTGAAGTACTTACTGATTACTTTCTTCAGCGTTCCCTTACTGAAGTCTTCCTTATTCACTACAGCATAATACTGGTACGTGTTACCGTAAGTCTTATGTGCCAGGAAACCTTTATCCTCCAATCCCCTCACAATCGTAGACAGCGTATTGAAATGCGGCTTCGGTTCTTCATAGAAAGCTAGCATCTCCTTCACAAACAACGGACCTTTCTCCCAGAAAAATCCCATGATTTCCTCTTCTTTCGCAGTCAATCCTTTCATAACTCTTCATTTGTTTTTCGCAAAGAACTAAAATATTTAGTTTATAAACTAATTTTTCTCGTTAAATAAGACTAAACACAAAATACCTACATATAGCGATTGCAATTCCCGGAGAAAATCCGTTACTTTGCGCACGAATAAATAAAGAAAGAAAGGATAATCTGCAATGAATGAACCGCATAAGTATCGTGCCACAGACAAAATGAGCGACCTTATCTGTGATAACTACTCCTTATTAATGGTTATGAGCCGTTTCGGCCTTTCCTTAGGATTCGGAGACAAGAGTGTAAAGGACGTTTGCGAGGCACAAGGCGTAGACTACCGTACCTTTCTCGCAGTAGCCAATTTCATCAGTGAAGAACAATATACTTATAGTGGAGAGGAAAACGTATTTTCCATCTCAGCCCTTATGGATTATCTGAAACGGGCGCACACTTACTTTCTCGATTTTAAATTACCTGTTATCCGTCGTAAGCTCATCGAATCTATCGATTGCTCGGGCTCGGATAATATAGCCTATCTCATTCTGAAATTCTTCGATGAATATGCCAAAGAGGTACGCCGCCATATGGAATATGAAAACGAGGCTGTGTTCACCTATGTCGAAAAACTACTTGAAGGCAAACTTGCAGAGAACTATGATATAGCAACCTTTGCCAGTAAGCATAATCAGATTGAATCCAAGCTGACAGAACTGAAAAATATTATCATTAAGTATTATCCGGAAAAAGAGAACAACAACAAACTTAATGCTGTTCTTTTCGATATCTTCAACTGTGAGCATGACCTTGCTTCACACTGCCAAGTAGAAGACTATATGTTTGTTCCCGCCGTGGCACAACTGGAAAGGAGAATGAAAAATGAACAATAATGTTTCTGTAAAGATTGCAGTCGCTGAAACTTCTGTCATTATCCGAAGCGGACTCACGACAGTGCTGAAGCGCCTGCCCAATCTGAATGTAGTACCTATAGAGGTTTCCTCTCCGGAATCTTTGCAAAGCTATATTCACCTGCATACACCGGATGTATTGATTGTTAACCCGACCTTTGGCGGCTGGTTCAATCTCCCTGCATTCAAGGCAGAAAATGGGAAAGTGGAAACCAAATATCTGGCACTGGTATGTTCCGTCATTGACAGTAACTCTCTGAAAGAATATGATGATCATCTTTCTATTTGTGATGATCCGGAAACAATTGCCACCAAAATAAACCAACTGCTTTGCACTGACGAAGAAGAGGAGAAAGAAAATGAGCAGGAGACGCTCAGTCAGCGTGAAAAGGAAATTATCACCTGCGTTGTAAAAGGTATGACCAACAAAGCCATTGCCGACCAGCTCTATCTTTCCATCCACACAGTTATCACCCACCGCCGGAATATTGCCCGTAAACTGCAAATACATTCTCCGGCCGGCCTGACCATTTACGCTATCGTAAACAAACTGGTGGAACTGCAGGATATTAAAGATAACCTATAAAAGAGAGAGAGCATCGTCTCACACTGTCTTTCATTTCCAACTATGGATATCCCGCATAATACAATAAAAATACAATCTTTCTCCTTTTACTTTTAACTTCAACTCCGTTCCTATTTGCTTGTATTCACCAACAAGGCAAATCAAGAGTATCACTGATTATCAAATAATTACAAGAAGTTAACTTCCTGTCTGCAAGGAGTTAACTTCTTGTTGACAAACTCTTAACTTCTTGTAGACAGGGTATTAAATGAAAAAATCCCCGCTCTTTCACGATATCACATCGGGGAAGACGGGAACCTTTTTTCCTTAATAAAAGTGGTTACGTAATTATGACTAACTAATTCATTAAATCTGATGTTGCAAAAGTAGGGCATTTGCGAAGATGTCACAATCCCTAAAACAAGGTATAATGAAAGGGAGTAATAGCCATAACTAGGTATTAATGCTTGTAAACACCTCTATTTATACTTAAACGCCAATATATAATAGACTATAAGCGCCAATATCATCAAACCAACGACCGCACTCGTAATCATATTACATAGATCTTGCGGAATACCATATCCCATCTCTACTTTATTAAAAACAAGAGTTAGGAAAAGTAAAGTAAGAAACACATTCAATATACGAGCAATACGGGCTGCCATAAAATACTGTACCGCGACATTGCGTTCTGTGATACGTACAGGAAAACGTATCCAACGAATAGGAAGATAGGCAGAAATACCAACTAAAAGGAGACATAAAGTACCTAATCCCGCAGCCATAAAGGAAAAATTAGCTGTAATCTTGTCCTCTATATGAATATACACCCATATTGCACACACCCAGGCAGCAATTGCCAACAATACGGCAACACCTTCTAATATACGATCTATTATAGTGGGATATACCCGGATATTAGGAAACTCTTTAGTTGAATATGGACCAAGATTTAACATAAACAATATATGAATTATAATTCAAACTACTAATCACTTATCACTAACAACTTATCGCTAAACTACGACTCAGGTTCTTTAGGCGGAGGAGTATTCTTTGTTTTCTTCATCCGCCCGCTTTTCCGCAATGCCTCAGCGATAATCCACTGAAGCTGTCCGTTAGTGCTACGAAACTCATCGGCTGCCCACTTTTCAATGGCATCCATAGTTGCAGCATCTACACGCAGAACAAAGCTTTTGGTTGAAGTTTCTTTTTTAGCCACGATTCTATTTACTATTTAACAATTTACAATTGAATTTGTATTATAACAGGTTTCCGTTATGAATAAACGATGCAATATCATCCATGACATATCCGATTACAGGCGACGCCTGGTTATACTCAAACGGAGTAGCTTTACCACTACCTTCCTGTAACATATGATTAAGTTTAGGGTAAGATTTTAAGAAAGCATTTTTATTACGCATCAGCCCGAAGCGCCATAAACCGAAATCCTGCATAGTCACCTGATAATCACGCTCGCCCTGCAATATAAGTATGGGAAGAGCCAGTTTAGATGCTACTTCTACCGGTTTATAGGCGTTAGCAAATTCCCAGTAAGAACGAGGAAGATTCAGCAACAAAGGAATCTTATCATCATATTCCGGTGTACCCAGTTTCTTTATATTATCAGCTTGTTTTTTTATTTCTGTAATCTGCTTTTTGGCATTAGCGGAAGAGTCAGTCAGAGAAGATATATAAGTCATTTGTTCAACAATAGCATCTTCAAATGGACGAGCTAAAGCGGCAACAAGGATAATTCCTGTCAACCCATCTGCTTGCTCTGCAATGCGAGGAGCAAGTGTAGCCCCTAAACTATGTCCCAGCACATAAACACTGTCCGCATCAACCTCAGGCAATTCCTTCGCCCAAGCAATAATAGCCACAGCATCATCTACACTTTCTGTATCATAATCGATATTCCGACCTTCCGGCACACACGCTGCACCATATACCTTCGTACGTTTATCATAACGAACCGTTGCAATGCCACGTTCCGCCAATCCCCAAGCCAAATCACGGAAAGGTTTATTCGGACCAACAGTTTCATCACGATCCTGCGGACCGGAACCATGCACAAGGATTACGACAGGAGCCTTTTTCTTTCCTACAGGCAGCGTCAGCGTTCCGGGCAATTTAAAGTCATCTGCTCCCACCGTTATATCTCGTTCCTGCATTTTCTCTTTATTATAAGCTACCAGTTTTGCTGTAGAAGCAGCAGGTACAGGCATCAAACGAATGGTATTCATGCTTCCATCAGCATCGAAAGACAACAAAAAACGGAGACTGTAACGCTCAAACTTCAGATCGCGATAATAAAGTGTTATGCCTTCAGCACTCTCTTGCTTCCACTCTCCTTTTGCTTGAAGTTTTCCGAACTGCTTTTCCGATTGCTTAAACATGTCCTTAAAGATTTCCGGTGATAATTTTTCCTGCAGATTTTTATTCAAGAGAGCATGAATACTGTCCCCCTGATCTGCCACAAACAATTCGTACACATGCTTCGCACGGTCCATATTTGCATCCTGAGCAAAAACCGTCACTACATGTCCCAGCAATAAGCCAAGCACCAATGCCCACTTATATAAAAAAGAAAAGCTCATATTATCTTGATTAATGATTTAACGTACCCGCATTAACAATTGGCTGTGCTGCCTCATCGGCACAAAGTACCACCAGCAAATTGCTGACCATAGCCGCCTTTTTTTCTTCGTCCAGCTCAACAATTTGTTCTTCTGAAAGTTTGTGCAACGCCATTTTTACCATAGAAACAGCTCCCTCAACAATCTTTTCACGGGCAGTAATGATAGCCGAAGCCTGTTGACGACGAAGCATTACCGCAGCAATTTCAGGAGCATAAGCCAGATAGTTAATGCGTGCTTCCACTACTTCCATACCTGCCATGGCAAGACGTTCGTTCAACTTCTGTTCCAACTGTTCATTGATTTCTTCACCGCCGGAGCGAAGTGTCAGTTCTTCAGTATCCGCTTCGTTATCATCATAAGCATATTGTCCAGCCACCTGGCGTAAAGCGGCATCACTTTGTATTTTCACAAAATTCTCAAAAGCGTTCATACGGCTGGCAACCGCATTACCTATATTAATTTGGTTAGCATTTCCCCCCGTATGGGCAGATGAAGCCATTGTCTGCGAATCAATCTCAAACATAGCTTTGTAGGTATCTTTAAGTTTCCATACCAACACCAAACCTATCAGAATAGGATTACCGATCTTATCATTTACCTTGATAGGTTCCACATCCAGATTACGTGCACGAAGAGAAAGTTTCTTCTTATCCAGAAAAGGATTCACCCAAAAGAAACCAGTTTCCTTGAATGTACCTTTGTACTTACCAAAAAACACCATAGCCCGGGCCTCATTCGGTTCCAATTGCATATAACCGGCAAACATTATCAGCCAGACAATGCAGAGAATACCAGACACAATTGCAGTTGGCACACACGTAATAAAGCCAAAGAAAATTAGTGCAGGTAACACAATGAGATGAACAAACAATCCTAAAAAGCCATTCATCTTAAACCCTTTGAAATTCAATTCTTTTGTTTCCATAACTGATAGATTAAGTTGATATCATTTTGATATCACAAATATATTACTTCATTTTATAAAAAAGAACTTTTAGAACATCTATTTTAAAGAAGATTAAGCAATTCACTTTTTTTTTATATCTTTGCATGTCGCAATATTAATTAATAGCACATGAGAAAGTATAACACAACAAATTCCCACTTATTAATCTGCTTGGTACTACTAATCCCAACCATGCTCCTCGCACAACCAAGCTGTCAGATCCGACACTTCTCTATATATAACGGATTGGCACAAAGAACCGTTTCAGATATTGTACAGGACTCCAAGGGATTTATCTGGTTTTCTACTTGGAATGGTTTAAACAGATATGACGGTTATACCTTCAAGAATTATAAGGCATATCCCGGAGATGGATGTACACTAACAAGTAACCGTATATTAAGAATTGTACCCGACCAACAAAATAACATCTGGTGTCAGACTTATGATGCCAGAGTTTATCTATTCGACAGTCATCAGGAAAAATTCATCGATATTCTCCAACCTTTTGAGCAAAAAAGTGGGGAAACTTATATAGTACGTAAAATCTATGCCTTACCTAAAGGAGTCAGTTGGATTGTATGCGATCACGGAGCTTTTCGGGTAGACGAACGAAAATTAGAAAATGAAGACGAAGATGCCATAACACATTACACTCTAGAAATCGGCAATCTACCCGGTAGGACGGTTTCAAGAGTTGAGCAAGATGCTGCAGGAGATGAATGGATTTTCACTAATAAAAGTGTCTGTATAGTTGGACAAAAAACAATATCCGATAAAACTCATTTCACAAATTTCTGTGAAAACAATGAGAAAATGTACCTGATATCAAGCAAACGTTTAGCAATCTATAATCAGCAAAATGGACAAATTCAATATAAAGAAATACCTTTTAATTATTCGCGACTCAACTGTATACTAAGCTTGGGAAAAGATACTATTGGAATAGGTACCAGCAATGGCATCATACTCTTCTTCGCACAAAACAACCAATTCAGGAATGTAGAAATGCATTTTAACGTCATGAGAATATTTGAGGACAGCCATAATGAATTATGGCTATTCTCAAAAGAACAGCGTGGAATTGTACGGTACGATCCCTTGACTAACGAGCAACAGCACTATGAAACCCCTACACAAAATATGCCCAAGGCTGAACTTAGAAGCCGTGACGTTATATTCGAAGATAATCAAGGAACTTTATGGGTTGTGCCTCACCTGGGGTGTCTAAGCTATTATGACCGGGAAGATAAAGAACTAAAGCCCTATTACACCGATTACAGTAAACCGGAATCTAAATTCACTCCTGTTATCCTAAACTTCTATGTGGATAATCAAAAAAACTTTTGGTATGCCAACAATTTCTGGATGGATAAAATTTCATTCTTTCCCAATGCCAATCAATTGACTACTTTTGACTCCGGACATGAAACCCGCGCAATCATGGTCGATAAGCAACAAAATCTATGGGTTGCAAATAAAAAAGGAGTCATCCGGATTTTTAATCCGGACAAAACTCTTAAAGGCTACCTGACACCGGAAGGAACTATCAGTACAAAAGCCATTTCATTCTCCAAAAACATTTATTGTTTCACAGAAGACGAACAGGGAAACATATGGATGGGTAGTAAATGGGATGGTATCATCCGATTAAGTCCTAAAAAAGACGGAAGCTTCCAAATAAGAAACTATGTACATAAGGAAGAAGACCCCTATAGTTTAAGTAATAATAGTGTTTATTGCATATATCAAGATTCTAAAAAACGGATGTGGATAGCCACTCATGGCGGAGGTATTAACCTACTTCAAGAAACGGCAGATGAAGAAATCCGCTTCCTGCATAACGGTAATTTACTAAAAGATTATTCAAAAGATAAATTTAATAAAGTACGTGTCATCAAGGAAGTGAATAATACCCTTTTAGTCGGCACAACCGAAGGGCTGATTACTTTCTCCTGCAATTTTGAACGTCCGGAAGAGATTAAGTTTTATACCAATGTGCGCATACCGGATTTAGCATCCAGTCTTAGTAGCAATGACGTGATTTATATTTATACAGACAGCCGTCAAAATTCGTATGTACTCACATTCACCGGAGGCATCAATCAGATTATTTCAAATAATTTGTTAACCGATCAGATTCAATTCAAGACCTACACCAAACGAAATGGTTTAGTGTCGGATCTGGTTTTATCCATGATTGAAGATCAACAGAAAAATCTATGGGTCATATCAGAAAATACATTAGCCAAATTTGATCCAGAGAACGGAACTTTCGAACATTATAATGAAAAGCATTTGCAGAAAGAAATATATTTCAGTGAAGCCTCACCCGCTATAATACGGAATCAGTTGATTTTAGGTACAGATGCAGGAATTTTAAAGATTAATCCAGCAGCTTTCAGCAAAAGTTCCTATACTCCTCCTATTGTATTCACTAGTTTAAAAATACAAGGAGTTCAGCAGCAACTGGATCTTGACGACCTGGAAGAATTAAAATTAAAACCTGACGAGCGAAACGTATCTTTCCAGTTTGCAGCATTAGACTATATTAATCCGTCTTCCATCAGCTACGCCTATCGGTTGAAAGGACTAGAAGAAAAATGGAATGAAGTAGAAAATAGCCGCACGGCCAGTTATATCAATCTTCCTCCGGGAAATTATGAACTACAGATACGCTCCACTAATAGTGACGGTGTATGGACAGATAATGTGCGAAAGCTTTCTGTCATCGTAATCCCCACATTCTGGGAAACATACTGGGCTGTATTAGTTTATATTATCTTATTCATCTTATTTACAGCTACTATAGTCTATATCATATTGTATATCTATAAACTACGTCATCAGATTTATATGGAGCAACAACTGGCAAATATAAAGTTGAGGTTCTTCACGGATATCTCTCATGAATTACGCACACCTTTAACTCTGATTACCAGCCCTGTAGGTGAAGTTCTTGAACATGAACCTCTCACTCCCAGTGCCCGTAAACTTCTGACAGTAGTTCACAATAATACAGAGCGCATGTTGAGACTGGTCAACCAGATACTCGATTTCCGCAAAATAGAAAACAAAAAGATGAAGCTATTGCTGGAGAAAACAGATATTGTAGAACTATTGCAGAAAGTGATGGATAATTTCCGTCTCATAGCCGAAGAAAAAAGTATTAATTTCCGCCTGCAAACAGATAAAGAGTCAATACATTGCTGGATAGATCAGGATAAAGTCGAAAAGATTATCTTTAATTTATTGTCTAATGCATTCAAATACACACCTGTCAATAAATCAATTACAGTATATGCCCATACGACAAAAGATAAAGTCATGATTTCCGTTACCGACGAAGGTATCGGCATTGACTCAAAGAAGCAACAGTCTCTATTCCAACGTTTTGAGACATTGGTAAATAACAATATTTTGCAACCATCTTCCGGAATCGGGCTATCCTTAGTAAAAGAACTGATCGAATTACATCAAGGTAATATTCAAGTGAATACTGAAGTCGGAATAGGTAGTGAGTTCATTGTTACATTGCCGCTTGACCAGAAGGTTTATGAAGGAAAAGAAAATACAGAGTTTATCCTGAATGATATTCCGTCTGCTCATAACCCAAAACACGATAAGCATAAAATCATTTCCAAAACATCAGAGAAAAATAATATTCTGCAGGAGAAGACAAAAGACACCGACAATAATACGGATCAGTATCCTATCTCTGTGTTAGTCGTAGAAGATAATACTGAATTGAGAAACTTCCTGAACGATATCCTTTCCGGAACCTATAAAGTCTTTGAGGCAACGAATGGGCAAGAAGGACTGGAGCAGGCTCTACAATATGTACCGGATTTTATCATCAGTGACGTAATGATGCCTGTTATGGATGGTCTAGATATGGTGAAAGCTATCAAAGCTCATCGAGATGTTTGTCATATTCCCATTATACTTCTTTCTGCTAAATCCTCTTTAGACGACCGTATTTCTGGATTGGAACAAGGAATTGACGATTACATCACCAAACCATTCAGTTCTACCTATCTGAAAACACGCATTAAATCACTGTTACATCAACGCAAACAGTTACAGGAACTTTATCTTGAACAATGGTTGGATCAGAAAAAAGAAGCTCCTACCCCTACTCTCCTTGTTGAGGTAGAACCGGAAAAACCACAAATTGTTCCGTTTGATGAATTATTCATGAAACGAGTAATGGAAATAATGCATAATCAAATGGATAATTCGAAACTAACGATTGATGAATTTGCCCAAGAACTGGGTATGGGTCGTACAGTGTTCTACCAGAAACTGAAAAGTATTGTCGGGCTTTCACCTATTGATTTCGTCCGTGAGATGCGTATAAAACGTGCCAAACAATTAATGGAAACAGGAGAATACAACGTCTCTACAATAGCCTATATGACAGGCTTTAATGATCCCAAATACTTTAGCAAGTGTTTCAAGAAAAAATACGGAGTAAGCCCCTCTGAGTTTACGCCTAAAGAGAAATAAGAGAATACCAACTTCATTAGTTGCTATATGCATAAAGGGCGTTCCTCCGAATGGAACGCCCTTCCTGCAAAGAATGTCTAACAAAACCTCACGGTCTCATTAACGACACGTTATAATTTCATTGTCTCCAACGTGGATCGCCAATACCCAACTTATAGATTTCATGATTACGAACCTGATCAGTATTCTTGAATCTCAAACCATTCATTAATTTCTCCGTAGTTGTTTCATGCATATCCTTGTCACCATTCTTATAAGGTGGATTCGGATCAACCATCAAATCAGTTGGAGCAAGCGGAGTAGACCCAACTTTCACTGTCAACTGTTCGGCACCATTGATGACACCTGGTAAATAGTCTAGGAATGCACCAGCACTATTCTTTTTGGCACTGAATGCACCACCTGTAAAAATACCGTCATCCTTCCGCTTGCTTTCTTCACAAGTTACAGCATAATTGTCTGCAATATCAAATGTGATTTCTTTCGGGCCTGTACCTTCAAGCGAACGGATATCCATACCATTAAAGTTAAGATTACGATCATCATCTACAGCTTTAGTCTGGATAAAGAGATTCTTCTTCACAACAATTTGGCTACCACCTGGCAAATAACGTAAACTAAAGATATAACGTCCAGAAGAACGTGTACTAAAGTTCACAAAGGTATTGTTCTCCAAAGTTATCTTATACTGAACACTTGGAGGCCATGCCAAAGTTTTATTATTGTCTGAGAACAAAGCCGTACGTGGCGAATCATAAAACGTATTACCACGGAAAATCATATCTTTAAAAATGTTACTCTTGGGGTCTTTACCATCACCAGCAATCCAAGCATAACCAGCACCATTATTATCATAATAACCGTTATTGTAGAATAAGCAATCTTCCACTAATATTTTTTCAAAGACCTTGCGCTTAGTACCTTGTACACGAATAAAACCACGAACCATGTGTTGGAATGTACACCTTCTGACCTCAAAAGAATTGAATGTTACTGCCATACCATTGGAATACATATTAGCAAAATAATTGCCAGTAGCTTTTCCGTCACCATAATTAGTAGCTTCCGGACTATCAAAATCAATATCTTCAAAAATTACAGATTTTACATTAATAGGCGCATCACTCTCACCCGATTGCGGTTGACGACCAAACATAAAATTGCAAGAGACACCAGAACCATCCGGATTCTTAGACATACCATTCAAATATATCTTAGCGTTACCTTTACCAGCATCCAAATCACTCTGACGCGTACGCATTGTCATACCCTTACAAAGACTCGGATTGTTAGCAAAATAATAAATTTTTCCACCCTCTAACTCAAAAATTGTACCTTCTGTTAAAGTATTATCCGCAGTATAATCTTCCAAAATCTTATCCAGACACATAGCCTGATACTTTACAGCACCCGGGATTGTATCATCTGGATTTACCGAATGTTCAAGGAAAATAGGTTCACCGGGCTCACCATCTGTACGCACCGTACATGTATTATACACAGCATCTACGTGAATAGGGATGTTCTTATTCTCAGCATTTACAACATATACACTGTTCATATCCAATCCATCAATGTCAATATAGCCTTTGGCCTTATCTTCTGCAGTAACTTCGTATTTTTTCCATTTATCAGGAACCTGAGCACTTGGATTGGTGGGCGAAGGTAGTACAGAAATAATATGTACCACAAAATTTCCATCCTCATCTACTTCAAAATGTTGTTTATAATCACCTGGATCACCAGAAGTAGCATACGAAAGATCCAAATTCAAACGAAAAGAAGTCTTTGTAATATTACCAATCACCACTAAATCAGGAGTATTATAACGCAAATCTGTATCCAACCCAAACCAATCAGCCCAATGGCGACCATCTCCATACCCATACCATTTGGAATGATAGCCTTCACCTTTCGGAGAAAGTGTACGAATAGCAAACCGATAACTTGTACTGTATTCCAAATCTTTAACCAGCAAATCCAGTACATCTGGTCCTACAATGGTATCCATCAGCAAATGAGCCGGATTATCCCAGTCTTCAGCCAAACCAGAAGACACGTTGGCCTGCAATGCCATTCTGATCTGATAGCCAGCGCAGTCTTTCACGCCATACCAATAAAGTTGAATATCATTTAAATCTACCACCTTACATGCATAAGGTTCATCATCCCCCTTACCCGTATTATGGTCTTTGCGGAACATAGTCATAAACTCTCTGTCAGGAATAGTACCATCTTCATTGGTTATCACCTCATCGTCCTTACAAGAATATAAAAAAATGGGCAGAAGAGCTAATAAAGTATATAAAAATTTATTCTTCATAATTCAATCTAAGATTAATTATTAATAGCCATAATAATTTTTGTAAATACCCGCACTACGCTGGATAGCAGAATTCGGAAACGGAATAATGTAACGTACGGGAGGCAGATTCTTCACTGACGGAGTTTCAGTAACTCCATCACGAATCACATAAATATTGCCACGAGCGTCTCCACGAACATAACCATAGAATGAATAGAGCATTCTATCCTCAGGCATACCTTCTTCTCCATTCCACCAACCGAACAAGTCACCTTTCGTCCAACCCTCTTCACCAGTATTGTTCGGATTATCTTTTTTATCATAAAGGGTGTTCTTATAAAATTCAAGTACATTCATACCTGTATTAGGGTACAAATTAATATCATTAGGATTGGTCACACCACCCTTATCATCCTTGTAAAAAATGCTATAAGGTATATTTTCCCAAAATTCAGCATCCTTACCGTCATGTAAAGCAATATCCGCCATATCCATCGTTGATTCAGCATTCGTAGCTACACCATAATAACGCATGAAAGAATAATAGACTTCTTCAGCATACATATTATTACGTACCAAATCTTTCCAACGCATGTTTTCACCAGCAAATTCGAACTTACGCTCATCCAACACTGCTTTCAAGAAAGTATTCTTGTCAGCAGACACCTTATTCAGATAGCTTTCAACCTTACCAGCGTCCGTGAACGCACGGCTACGCACTTGACGTAAAGCCTCTATTGCCTTCGCCCCATTTATACCAGTCACACCATTCTCTATTTCATTCACAGCCTCAGCATACATTAACAGCACGTCTGCATAACGCATATAGGGATAATTAATACCAGTATTTCCCTGACTATTGGTACCCAAACTGGTAGTGGACCATAATTTAGACCACTTATTATTATGCACCGTACGGTCGTTACGTAACACAGGTTTACCATCATATTGATAATACCACATACCATTCACATAGTCTCTGCGCAGGTCATCTTCATCAAAAAGGAAACGATAAAGGGCATTGAGACGAGCATTCCCCTTACATTCTCCCCAAAGATTGGTACCACTTGTATTACCTTCATACAAATCGCTCGATGGTCCTTGAATATAACCAATACTACCTGTGGAATTTTTACCAAATGGTATTTCAAAGATGGGATCATCACTGTTGTTCACCTTGTAATTACACTCATCAATAAAGACCTGACGATAAGAAAGATTTAAAATATGTTTACCCGAAGATATCACAGAGTCACAATACTGACGAACGATTTCATAATAATCCTTATAATCAGTCGGACGTTCCATTTTACCATAACTCTTTGCATTAGCCATGTCTGGACGCAATGAGTAACCACCACGCGTCAATGCCATACGGGAAATCATTGACCAACAGAACTCCTTTGAAACACGTTCTATACCTTCGCTCAATTCATTAGCAAACTTCATTTTAGGAGCGATTGATTTCAAATCTTCAATCAAGGCCTCATGTACTTCATCACGATCGGTGACAGGAAGCAACAAAGTACTACTGTCATCAGTCCCAGAAACTGGTGCCAAAGAGAAAGGTATATCACCGAACATCACAACTAGGTCATGATAGAACATGGCGCGAATTACTTTAGCCTCACCCATCATCTGATACAGTTCCTCATCACCGCTGCCATACAATTCACTGTTTTCCAATTGATAGATAAAATTATTGGCATACTCCACTCCTTTATAAGCAGCATTCCAAATTTTTTCAATATCACCTCCCATAGGTGTACAGTCAAAACGACGATAACTATTAGTGGTAGCAACATCACTGGTATACACAGCCATATCCACATCACTATTCAGACAGAAAGTACTCAGGTAAGCACTACCATACATGTCACCGCTCAACAATTGAGCATATACACCATTCAATGCACGGTTTATCTCGGTCTTGTCATTGAAGACATACTCATTATCGTATTTCGAAGGAGCTTCCACTTCAAGGAAATCATTACATGAAGAAAGTCCCATGACAAGTAGGCCAGTCATCAGAATATATTTATATTTCATATTTCTATCCTTTTTATTAATTAGAAAGTTATATTAGTCCCCAATACAAAACTACGGCTACGAGGATACCGATTGTAGTCCATGCCACAAGTCAAGCCGGTCTGCACATCCACTTCAGGGTCATAGCCGGAATAACCGGTAATGATGAACAAGTTAGAAGCACTCGCATAAAAACGGACTTTGGACATACCCCACTTTTTAGTAAGTTGAGAAGGCAATGTGTAGCCGATAGTAATATCCTGACAACGCAAGAATGAACCATCTTCTATAAAATAGGAATGTGTCACCTTATTTGTTACATCAGTCGGGTTCCATAAAGTCACATTGGCATTAGCAGCCCTATAAACATCTACAGTGTTATCCACCCAATAGTTTTTATAGTAGTTGTCACCATCAACCGGGTTGAAGTAATGCCAACTGTCTTTGAACTTGGACAGTACATTATAGAACTTTTTATTATTACCTTCCGCTGATGACAGCTGATAAGCAGTTGCATTGTTCACATCAAAGTCATACATATAGTTGAAGTTAATAGTGAAGTCCAGATTCTTCCACTGCCCGTTAAATCCGAAACCACCTTGAAATTTTGGATTGGTGTTACCTATCACAGTACGGTCGTTTTCATCAATCACACCATCGTTATTCAAATCTTTAAACTTAATTTTACCAGGCAACGTGGGTTCACCGGAAGTACTATTGCTGAATACCGTATTGATTACAGTACCCTCTTTAGGTATTGCCAAGAAATTCTGATTCGGATCAAAGTTAAATTCATCTATGCTGTAAATCCCGTCATAAACGAAACCATAAATCAGCCCCAACTGATCACCTACCCGTAGACAATAATCATTATAGCTGGATTTCCAACGATCGTTCTGATCCCAAATCACATCATCCGTGTCATTCAATTTATCAACCACCATCTTATTCAAACCAAATGTGAAGTTTCCGCTCAACACATAATCTTTTCCACGAAGGATATCACCGCTAATACTCAATTCCAAACCTTTATTTGTCACCTGACCAATGTTACGCATCTGCTTGGTATAACCTGATACAGTAGGAACGTCCGAAGTATACAACAGATCCTTCGTCGTATTCCAATAAAATTCGGGTGTAATAGTCAATCGGTCATTGAACAAACCAAGATCGAAAGCAACATTACGCGTCAATGTAGTTTCCCATTTAATTTTTGTATTAGGATAAGTTTTTCCATCGCCTATACCATACCACTGTTCACCATTCTCTGTAGCTTCACCGAAAGCAGGACCAGAAGTTGAATTCACAGTATAAAGGTAACGCCACATGTCATCATCAATACGATTATTGCCTGCCAAACCGATAGCTGCACGAAGTTTCAGATTGCTGATAATCTCATTATTTTCCAAAAAGCCTTCACGAGACAATACCCACGCCCCAGAAACAGCAGGGAAATAGCCCCATTGCTCACCAGGAGCAAACTTCGTAGAGCCATCAGCACGCATTGTAACAGACACCAAATATTTATGATCGTAGTTATAATTGGCCTGACCAAAGAAAGAAGCAGTACGCTCTGGAGTGGAAAGTGAAGTAGTATTTTCCCAAGGCCTTCCAAGATTCATGTTATTCAAAGCTTTATCCGCTGTAATGTAACGTGGGAAATAACGATTCTTCATAAAAGTTTCTTTCGTTTGTTTAGTTTGAATTTCCTGCCCCAACAAGAACGAAAAGTTATGCAATTTACTAATATCAAATCCATAAGAAGCTGTGTTCGTCCATGTATATTTTTCAGTACGTTTGTCCTTAATAGAAGCAATCGGAAGTTTGTTCTGCTTCTGTCCATCATCTGTCATAGCACCATAAAAACGATTTTCATCAGTGAAGGACATAGCATGTACAGCTTCTGTACGTAATACCAACCCATCAATAGGTTTCCATTCCAAGGCCAACTGATTAGTATAAGAATAAGAATGCTTCTTCAATGTATTCTCCTTGATATCATTCTTCGGGTTAGTATATTCAAAGATTGCTTCATCATCCGGGTCCACAGTAGCAGGATCCCAAAAAGCAAATTCACGTAACCCATTTGTTGGACGATAACGCAACACATCTATAATACCGCCACTACCAATTTTATCACCACCGGCACCAGTATCACGGCGATAAGAAACTTTTGGATTCAATTGCAATGACAATTTTTTAGTCAACTGAGTATACAACTTAACATTTAAATTAGTACGACGCACACCCGACCCCATGATAATACCTTTATCCTCCGACTGTGTCAACGAAATATTGAAACGATATTTATCCGAACCTCCTCCAATGTTTACATTGGTAGAATAATTCAACGGAGTTTCCCCCATCACTTCATCCTGCCAGTCATGTGTGGTAGCACGGCGATAAATATCAAGATCTTGCGGATTACCAAAATTGGCACGGAAGAATTTAGCTTCCGTACTGCGATTACCACCTGCAGATGCAAAGTCATACTGATAATCCACAAAGTCATAAGAGTTCATCAAATCCAATTTCTTAGCCAACTTACTCACAGACATTTGCGCATTCAGACTTACCTGTACCTTACCTTCTTTAGCCGACTTTGTAGTTACGATAACCACACCATTACCACCCTTCGCCCCATAAATGGCAGTTAGAGAGGCATCCTTCAAAACATCGATTGAAGCAATATCCGAAGGCGGAATATCATTAATATTATCCGTTTGGAAACCATCGACGATGTAAAGCGGATCGTTACTTTGAGTTACTGATGTACCTCCTCTGACGCGGATGTTAATATCTGCCCCCGGGGCACCATCTACCGTAGTAACCTGTACACCAGCAATCTTACCCTGTAAAGCAACAGCGGCCGAGGTAACAGGAACAGCAGCCAGTTTAGCACCCGAAATAGAACCAACAGAACCTGTTAAATCCTTTCTTGCCTTACTGCCACCGTAACCGATAACAACCACTTCCTCAAGTGCCTGTGAATCATCTTTCAATACAATTTTCAGATCTTTTCCGACAACGGCATCCACTTCCTGGGTTTCCATACCAACATAAGAAACCACTAATTTCTTTCCTTTAGGAAGGGTCAATGTAAACTGACCATCCAAATTAGTAGTAACGCCATTGGAACTATTACCTTTTTCCACTACCGTGGCACCGATAACCGTTTCACCCATTCCATCGAGTACAGTGCCTTTCACAGTAACAGATTGAGCAAACGCTCCAATCGGCACGAACGAAAGTAGTGCCAGCAAAAGGATTAATTTGCTTTTCATACTCCTAAAATTTAGTTTCATAATAGAATATTTGGTTAAACAATAAAATTATTTTTTTTTTCAATAATCTAAATACATAGGTCCCCAATTTCCATAGCTGTCTGAAATTCGAACATCCCCTATACTTATATGCCCATAGATATCACTAGAGTTAAATGGTACAGCAAGACAGGCCTTGTAATGTTGTGGATCGTCCTCACTGTTTTCTAACATTAGATATCTATAATTATAATCCTTATGTGTAAAATAATACCTAATCCAAATGCGCTCTTTATTTCCGCTCCAAGAATAAGGGCAGTTTGCCGCTATATTCAGATATAAATAAGTATCAGAGCCATCAATTGGCACATATATTTTATCATCTATATATAACTGATCCTCCACTATAGACTCAATAGGAACACACCAGTCATATATATTAGTACCGGTAAAATTGTAATCATAATAGTCTTTCCATTCCTTATTAACCAGTAATCCTCTTAAGTTTACAGTAGGATAGCTTATTTTAATTTCCAAATGCGATGTAGTAGTAGCATAGACACATCCAACAGTAGTTTCAAAGCTCAAATAATCGTAAACTTCATATTGTACACCTCCAATAGTAACAATATCCAACACTTCTGTACGAGTATCAGCTCTCTCCATAGTAGTATCTACCTCATTCTGAAGAAGTTCATTAGAACATCCCCAAAATATAAAACAAGCCAAAGATAGAACATGACAACATACTTGTTTTACCCCCAAAAAGTTTAAAATTTTGTTTTTCATAAGAATATTAATTTATAATAGTTAATAATAGGCATATTCTCTTTTTATATAATAGTAAAAATCTTCCCCAGCATTAACCGATGTATTTTTCATATCCATAGTATAGCTTTTATTTTCAAATAAAAATATCACTTAGATTTTCTGATACAAAAGTCCGAAAAGGTATTTAGTTAAGGGGGGAAAAATTATCGCAATAGGTGGAAACGAATGTTCACAATGTTTAAAAACAGCTTTCTGGGTAGTCACAAGCCCGATAATACACCTAAGGAAACAAATATTCCACATGGCTATATAATAATTACACATCCATGCTTCCTTTACCGAAGTGCTGAAAAATCCACCTACATTTACTATCAGAATACATAGTAGTAAAACAGATAATTTATATCTTTGCAAAGCAGTTACAAATTAGTCAATACTATGAAAAAGTGCATTATACTACAAATCAATTATTTAATATTGATTTGTCTTTTTATCCCCTGTGTAGCCATTGCACAACCGATTTGCCAAATTCAACGTTTCTCCGCTTACAACGGATTGGCACAAAGGTCTGTCACCAATATCCTGCAAGATTCAAAAGGGTTTATCTGGTTTTCCACTTGGAATGGCTTAAATAAATTCGATGGATACACTTTCAAAAACTATAAAGCATTTCCGGGAGACGGATGTACTTTAACCAGTAATCGTTTAGCCAAAATCACACAGACACAAACCTGTGACATCTGGTGTCAGACTTATGACTTACGAATCTATCTATTCGACAGCCGCCGGGAAAAATTCATAGATATCTTACGCCCTTATGAAAACGAAAAACAGCAGACCTACGCTGTACAGAACGTCTATACATTACCCAAAGGCGTCAGTTGGATCGTATGTGATCGTGGAGCATTCCGTATTGACGAACAAGCGTACAAGGCTCAGGAAGGAGAAGGAATAACCTTATATAATATCGAAGAGAAGAACCTGAAAGGGGATCAAATAATCACTATTTTTCAAGATAGCGATGGGGACGAATGGATATTAACCAACAAAGGAATTTCAATCATTGGCAAAAAGAAAATAGAATCTGATATTCCATTCAAGAATATCAAAGAAGATAATGGCAATATATATCTAGTATCTGCCAATAACCAGTTAGTGATATATCTACCCCAGACACAGCAACTTCAGTTTCATGAAATGCCCTTTTCAACCTCCAATGCTATCAATTCTATCAGTAGACTGGGAAAAGATAGCATAGGACTGTGCACAAATAATGGACTCTATATTTACTTTGCGGAAAATCAAAGATACAGATTAATAGATCCCCGCACTCCTACCAATCCCTCTACTGAAGTTTTATCCGTATTCAGAGACAGTTTCGGCGAATTATGGTTATACTCCGAAATGCCCGGAGTAGTGCGTTATAACTTAGAGACAGAAGAGAAACAACATTATATTACTCCCAAAGAGGATCTGCCAAAAGCCGAACGATTAAGTCGCGACCTGATATTCGAAGATAAGCAAGGAACATTGTGGATGGTTCCACATAGAGGTGGCTTCTCCTATTATGATCGAAAGAACAAACAACTGAAGCCCTATTATACTGATTATAATAATCCTGATACAAAATTCAATCCCGTCATTCTGAATTCTTTTTTAGATCAGCAGGGAAATCTCTGGATATGTAATCACTGGGACGTTACAAAAATCTCATTTTCTACCTACGCATGTTCACTACAAGCCATAGATGCCAGCTTTGAAACACGCGCTTTCTTGATAGATGAAAAAGATGAGCTTTGGACAGCCAGCAAAAAAGGATATGTACGAATTTATCAGCCGGATGGAAGTTTAAAAGGATATCTGACTCCCGCAGGAACCATCAGTTCACAACCTATTTCTTTCCAAAAAAACATCTACTGCTTTATGGAAGATGAAAATGGAGTTATTTGGATGGGAAGTAAGTTGGATGGGCTTTTCCAATTAGAAAGAACCGGTAATGATCATTTTCAAATACGTCAATTTACTCATCAGGAAGACAACCCGTATAGCCTGAGCCATAATAGTATCTATAGCATCTATCAGGATCATCAAAAACGTATCTGGATAGGTTGTCATGGTGGAGGACTGAATTTACTGGAAAAGACACCTGAAGGGGAAATCCGCTTCATACATAGCGATAATCAACTGAAAGGATATCCCAAAGAACATTTCTCCAAAGTCCGCTATATCACTGAGGTCAATCAGGCGATTCTTGTCTGTACCACAGAAGGGTTACTAACCTTCTCCAATGAATTTAAACAACCGGAAGAAATCAATTTCTACCGTAATCTCCGCAGTCCCAATACAGTTTCCAGTCTTAGCAGTAATAATGTGACCTATGTTTACACAGATAGCAGAAATACAACTTACATCCTTACATTTACCGGAGGAATCAATAAAGTCCTTTCTGAAAATCTTTTAAGTGAACACATCGAATTTAAACCTTATACGACAAAAGATGGCTTACCATCCGACCTCGTCCAGTCTATGATAGAAGATAAAGAAGGAAGTTTATGGGTAATTTCGGAAAATGCACTTACCCGTTTCAATCCGGAAAAGGAAACATTTGAATATTATGATAAAAAGTATATACAACAAGAGCTTTACTTTACAGAAGCGGCTCCTGTGCTGGAAAATAATCAATTGCTATTAGGAACAGATATCGGAATACTCAAAATTAGTCCTGAACATCTTCAGAAAAGTAATTATGCCCCTCCCATTGTATTCACCGGATTTAAAATACAAGGAACCTCCCAGGATTTAGATATCAATGATCTGGAAGAACTAAGGCTGAAACCATCCGAACGCAATGTTACTTTCCAATTTGCAGCTTTGGATTATGTAGCGCCTGAATCAATCAGCTATGCTTACCGTCTGAAAGGATTGGAAGAAAAATGGAATGAAGTGGATAACAGCCGTTCAGCCAGCTATATCAACCTTCCTCCGGGAGAATATGAATTGCAAATACGTTCTACCAACAGCGACGGAGTATGGATGGAAAAAGCACGTATCCTGCCTATAACTGTACTTCCAACCTTTTGGGAGACATACTGGGCATGGATTCTGTATGTCGTATTATTCGTGTTATCCACAGCAACTATCGTCTATATCATTCTCTACATATACCGGTTACGTCATCAGATAAATATTGAACAACAACTGGCAAATATCAAATTGCGCTTTTTCACCGATATTTCGCATGAATTACGTACTCCGTTAACACTCATAGCCAGTCCGGTTAGTGAAATTCTGGAACACGAAACTCTCACAACCAATGCCCGTAAACATTTAACCCTGGTGCACAAGAATACGGAGCGTATGTTGCACTTAGTAAACCAGATATTGGATTTCCGGAAAATAGAGAATAAAAAAATGAAAGTGCTGCTGGAAAAGACAGATGTCCTCAGCCTATTACAAAAAGTAATGGATAACTTCCGCCTTATTGCTGAAGAAAAGAATATCAATTACCAATTGGAAACAAACCAGGAAGCTATAGAAACCTGGATCGATCAGGATAAGTTTGAAAAAATCATTTTTAATTTGCTATCCAATGCATTCAAGTACACTCCGGCCAATAAGTCTATTACCGTCATTGCCAATGTGGAAAGTAGCAGATTAATTGTTTCCATAAAAGACGAAGGCATTGGTATCGATCTTCAAAAACAGCAAACACTTTTCCAACGCTTTGAAACATTGGTAAAATTCAACATATTGCAGCCCTCGTCAGGTATAGGACTATCACTTGTCAAAGAACTGATAGAACTACATTGTGGCAACATTGAAGTAAAAAGTCAACCCGGTGTAGGCAGCGAGTTTACCGTTATATTACCAATGAATCAAAAAGTTTATGAGGGAAGAGAAAATACAGAGTTTATATTGAATGACGGAAATTCAGTCCCCGCTGAAAAGAAAAATGAAATAAGACCCATGGTTGAAATAGCTTCAATGACCGACATTACTCCTTCAGAGACAGCCAAAGAACCAAATCAGATATCGAATGAAGAAGACCCTGTATCCATCTTAATTGTCGAAGATAACGTAGAGCTAAGAAACTTCTTATCAGATATCTTGTCAGAAAGTTATCGGGTACTCACCGCCACCAATGGACAAGAAGGATTGGACCAAGCCCGGGAATATATTCCCGATCTGATTATCAGTGACATTATGATGCCTGCTATGGATGGCCTTGATATGGTAAAGAATATTAAGGAGAACAGAGAAATATGTCACATACCTATCATTCTGCTTTCTGCCAAATCATCGCTGGATGATCGCATATCAGGACTGGAACAAGGGATAGACGATTATATCACCAAGCCCTTCAGTGCAACGTATCTAAAAATTCGTATCAAGTCTTTGCTTCACCAGCGTAAAGAATTGCAGGAAATCTACTGGAAAGCATGGTCGGAAAAATTAAACAATACCCAGGAAACCACTCTGGAAGAGAAACTGACCCCCTCGCAACCTCAGATCATTTCATACGATGAGCAGTTCATGCAGCAAGTGATGCAAGTAATGGAAGAGCAAATGGAAAACTCGGAACTTACAGTCGACGAATTTGCCCAGTTACTGAATTTAGGACGTTCTGTCTTCTATCAGAAACTAAAATCCATCATCGGTCTGTCTCCCGTGGACTTCATACGCGAAATTAGGATTAAACGTGCCGTACAATTAATAGACAGCGGAGAATATAACTTTTCACAAGTGGCTTACATGACAGGCTTCAACGATCCTAAATATTTCGGAAAGTGTTTCAAAAGACAAATGGGAATGACGCCTTCGGAATACAAAGAAAATAAAAGAGATGATAGTTGAATATTTCAGCTATCATCTCCTCATAATTTTACCGAATGGTAAATGCCCGTGATAATAAACTCTTCTCACAGGAAGTACCTCCTATCATAACAGTATAATTTCCCGGGCAAACTCTCATTGTATTGCTCTGTTCATCCCACCATTCCAACTGGGTATCATCCAAAGAAAATTTAACCTCAACCGTCTTTCCTGCCGGAATACGCACACGCTTAAAAGCACGCAACGTTTTAACCGGTCCCTCTGTATCATCCATTTTTTTGAGATAGACCTGTACCACTTCATCTCCATCCCGACTCCCTGTATTAGTTACAGGAATCACCAGGTTCAGATTTTGACCGGCAGCTATTTTATCATCATTCATTTTTAACTTTCCATATTTGAATGTAGTATAACTAAGTCCATGACCAAATGGGAACAAAGGAGTCTCTTTCATGTACCTGTAGGTCCTTCCGGTCATATTATAATCCTCAAAATCCGGAATTTGAGCCAGGTTACGATAGAATGTCAATGGTAATTTTCCAGCCGGATTGTAATCGCCGAACAAAACTTCGGCAACAGCCTGGCCACCAGCTTGCCCAGGATACCATGCTTGCAGGATAGCCTCACAATTCTGACTTTCCGGCTCCAAAGCTATAGCTGCACCGGAGAAATTAACAAACACAATCCGTTTTCCTGCAGTTTTCAAAGCCTCAACAACACGTCGCTGTACAGCCGGCAACTCGATTTCGGTGCGATCTCCTCCCCTGAAACCAGCTGCATCAACAGGCATTTCTTCTCCTTCCAGTGCCGGAGAGATACCACCCGCAAAGATAACTACATCTACATCTTTGATACGCTCCAACAATCCTTTCACATCTATCTGAGCATTTACTCCCATATCAAAACTAAGATTTGCCGTTTTGTCAAAATGACGATACTTTAATAAAATATCATAAGACTTTCCCGATTCTGCCTTCAACGTATAAATGGAAGTCATTTGCTTCACGGCTCCTTCGTCTTCCTTAACCAGTTTACCATTAATATAAAGTTCATAGGCGCCTCGCATCTGAATACGAAAAACAACGTCTTCTGTTTTTTCCGGATGAAATACAGAACGATATTCAGCAGAAAATCCTCTTAAAATAACTCCCGGTGCAAAAGGAGCAGCCCCATTAGTATTAAATAAGAATGGGGTGGATTGCTGAACTTCCGTAACAGCCTCCCCTGTAAAGGTATTATTATTCCAATATGTTGAATGAAAACCGTTTCCTTCCGAAGTAGAACATTTGTTGAATAAGCTAATGAACAAAGTACTATCCGTGTGTCCGCAAACCGGCTCATAAATAAGATTAGAAGTTGGCAGATAACGCTGCATACCTTCGAGCAAAGTAATGGTATGCGAAGGTAGCCCATTATAATTTCCCCATTGCATAACCGAATCATTTGCATTAGGACCTATTAATGCTATTTTTGCCTGTTTACTCAATGGAAGTATATTATTATTATTTTGCAACAATGTCATGGTTTCACGCGCCATCTGCAATGCCAACTGACGATGTTTGGGTGAGTCCACAACATCCGAAGAAATCCCTGTCCAGACATTCTCATCCATTTCTCCCAACTCAAAACGAGCTTTCAACAAACGTTTTACTGAAATATCTATCTGATTTTCAGTAATAAGTCCAGCCTTTACTGCATCCGGTAAGGATTTATAGCTATTTCCACACTCAACATCCGTGCCATTTAAAACAGCATCTGCCGAAGCACTGGCAGCATCAGGATGCGTCTCATGCTTTCTTTTTTGCCAGAAATCCGATACTGCCCCACAATCTGAAACAACGACTCCGTCGAAGCCCCATTCATCACGCAAAATCTGAGTCAGCAAACGATTACTTCCACAACATGGTTCACCTTCAAAACGGTTATAAGCACACATCACTTCTTTCACTTTAGCTTCCTGAACTAAGGTTTTAAAGGCGGGAAGATAAGTTTCCCATAAATCTCGTGGAGAAATATTCTCAGCATTAAAACTATGCCGATTCCACTCCGGTCCCGAGTGTACAGCATAATGTTTTGCACAAGCGTGAAGTTTATTGTATCGTGCTGTATCGGGTCCCTGCAAACCATTGACTACTGCAACTCCCAAACGGCTGGTCAAATAGGGATCTTCTCCATACGTCTCCTGTCCACGCCCCCAACGCGGATCACGGAAAATATTCACATTAGGAGTCCACACTGTAAGTGCCTGATAACGTGTAAGATTTCCTTTACTATCCAATCTCCGGCTCTTTGCTCTTGCTTCATCAGATACTGCCGTAAAGACTTCATACAACAAACTATCATCAAATGATGCTCCCATACCGATAGCCTGTGGAAACACTGTAGCCAATCCTGTACGCGCGAGACCGTGAAGTGCTTCATTCCACCAACCATACGCTTTGATCGATAATCGGGGAATAGCCGGAGAACCGTTCATCATCAATGAAGCCTTTTCCTCCAAAGTCAATCTTTTGAGCAAATCATCCGCCCGTTCTTCTGCAGTTAAACTTGTATCCTGGTAAGGAAACTTTTCGGGCAATTTGTTTTGTGCCTGTATAGTCATACCGGAAGCTACAACCATACCAATCAAAATCCATCGTTTCATAGTCTGTTACTTTTATAGAGTTATTGTTAATCATTTTATGCAAATATACCCGGGAAAATTAGGTATTATGGGGGAAATTCAGGTACTATAAGTGCACTATCTCAAAATTCGAAAAGTTTCTCAGAGCAGATTAAACACAAAAGGAGGTTGTTCATATGAACAACCTCCCTCCATCATTAACAATCTTTCCTATATGGAATCTTACCTATTGTATCCACCATCTCGGGTCACCGGCTTTGCCTTCACCCTCAAATTTCAATTCCGGTTTGTAATGGAAATCCCCATTCATCGGATCTACGAACAATTCCAGAGATGTCATAGACAAAGACTTGGCATTCGTGAACGGTCTAGAGTCCACTTGGAAGTCAGAGGTCAAATAGCAACCGGAGAAATCCAGGTAGCCAGAATAATCTCCATTTCCGGAATTAATCTTGCTGCCACCATTCGTTCCGGTAAAGACAGTACTTGTCACAGCAATAGACTTCGGTTGCTTATCCAAACGGAATACCTTCGGCATACCAATTGTATAATTACAGAAGATACATTTATTCATTTTTATTTCATCAATAACAAAACGAACATCCATCAACTGATCACCAATCTCACAAAGCGTAGAGTTTTCAATAACGAGTTTCTTCAAGGATTTAGCTTTACCGAAATTGAACAGGCCATAGCCGCTCAATGCTACATTCTTCACAATACAATTACTGATTGTAATACCACTTATCTCTACATCACCATTGTTCAAACGCACAAGGCTACGTGGAATTTCACTGATATGACATCCCTCAAAGGCTATAGTACTGAAGCAATTCGTATTACCTATTTCAATGAAGAATTGAGATTGTCCGTCACTTATCAAATCGATATTCTGCCATTTCACAGTTCCCAGCGGAGCAGTAAATGTCATTTTGGTAGCCGTCAATTGAGGCAGCTGACCGTTAATCACATTACCTGCCAAATAAAGAGCCTTCACATTTGTCGGCACAGTGATCTCACCAAACGTATAGCTTTCTCCACCTTTGAAAGCCAAAGTTACCGGTCCTACCGGGGCAGAAGCTAACAAAGCATTAATATCATCTCCTGATTGTACGTCTATTGTTTCTCCTACAGAAGAGCCCAGTGTCAAAAATCTATATTTACCTCTAAGCACATCGCCATTCAGGATATATGCCAGATAATTAGTTCCTGCCTTCAAGTCTTTAATGGAATAAGTTCCTGCCTGTTTTTCAGTTGCAGTTAACTCGTGAGCGGGTTCTACCCATACTGTATCAATCAAAACAGTCTGTTCTTCCCCTTCTCCTTCCACCGTAAACTTCAATTCGGCATGGCGAATATGAGTAGCGGTCTTATCGGCTTTCCACTTCAAGACAGCACCGGAAGTAGAAGGAACAACCTCCGTAAATATCTGCTCATCCGGAGTTTCAAAGAAAAGTCCCACATAACCGGACTCTTTACCTGTTTTTCCATCTACCGCTTTTACACGTACCGAATAACGGCTGGTTCCATCCAAGTCTGTGAACAATGTACGATATTCCGTTTTAACCGCAGTAGTTTCCTGACGATACGGTGTCAAGGTGTCTGCCAGAATTTCCACAGTCTTCACAATATTTGTAAATTCCAGACTATCTCCTTTACTAAATTCAAAGATATACTTTGAAGCATCCGTTATACCTCTGTAACTTAACATTATAGAAGTAGGAGATGTATTATCAGCCACTTTAAATTCAGTAGTACGGAATAACCGGTCATGCCCTGGTTCTATCCCCCAGTCATTGGCATCCTCCTGGCAAGCAACGGCAGAAAATGCCAGAACTCCCAATAAGATATAATATATATTTCTAAGTTTCATATATTCATTCTTTAATAAGTTAACTTTTTATTTTTGCTTATCATATCCATAAGAGTTCTTCAAATACCCTTTTGACTTATAGATATCATCATAATAGATAGAATGGAAATGACGATAATTACAGATCTCATTACCTATATCTATAAGATTCAACTTAGCCTGAATCAACTCGCCATACTTCAAAGTACCCAGCAATTCCGTATAATCATAAGATTTACGCAAACCAGTGGCACAAGACAATATCTTTACTGAATTATCAACTAAAGAACTTTCTTTACCTTCGGCCAAATTCCAATAAGAACGGGGGAACCAATTCGCTTCTGAATAAACTTCCGTATCGGGATTATCGGCCAGGTTACGATAGAAATTGGCTGAAGACAAATCTATGAATTCACCTTCCTTATCATATCTATAGTACACTTTCACCGGGAAATCAGTTGGTTCATACGTTTTATCGAAGATTTGTATGGTATGAGTACCGTCCAGCAAATAAAGCATCGCCTTTTTCATATCCTCTATTTTAGAATCTAGTAATCCCCAACGGACTAAATCCAATTTACGGATACCTTCACCACCCAGTTCCCAAGCACGTTCGTTAACAATAGCCTCAAAGAAATCAGCATCATATTTATTCACTTCTTCAGAACCGGCACCGAAAGCTCTCGTACGAACTTGTTCCAATGCGTTGCGGGCACTGATATTAGCTATTTCACTATTTGAATCAATTCCTTTACCCAACATATAACGAGCTTCAGCAAACATCAGTAAGACGTCTGAATAACGCATCACAATCCAGTTAATACCGGTCGGAGTACGAGCCGTAGCTGTTTGTGCTATAGAACGATATGCATTAGAAGTCCAGAAGAAGCCCCATTTACCCAATTTCACGTTCATTATATCAGTCTGCATCACCTCACGATTTCTCTTCGCATCTGAATCTTTCTTATACTGAGGCCAGTAACAAGCATAATCACGACGAGTATCAGTCGGAGAAAATGAATAGAAATAATACGCATTTGAACATACATAAGAACCACCGAAACCACGGCTGCCATACCCGATTCCACCGTCCATTGCACGTCCCATCAATGTACCGATGTCACCACTATACCCTACTCCATTAGCTACTTCAAAAAGATTCTCATTATATTCGTTATAATTCAAGCCACAAACTGTTTTCCAGATATGTCCATAATCAGGATCCAATTGATGAGGATTCTCCGGAGCACCAATAATTTCAGCACATTGCTGCTCGGCTATTTCATAATAATCACGCCAATTCTTAGGTCTACCAACATAATAACCTCCTACTTCCTCCATACCGGGATTTCCTTCAACATTAGGATAGTGTTCTACATTAGAATCATCAGGAAACTGATTACCGTCACGAACAGACCATCCTCCTGCAAAAAGAGCAATACGAGCCAATAATCCCTTGGCAAATCCTTTATTCACGCGTTCGCAATTATAATCAGAATTTTCTCCTACCCAAGGCAAATAGTTAACTGCCTCCTGCATGTCACGAACAATACTTGAATAAATACTATCACGATTAATCTTTCCCATATATACATTGGAAAGATCCGAGTTAGACATACCTTCCTTAAAAGGAATATCTCCCCAACGCCTAACCAATTCAAAATAAGACAATGAACGCAATGTTAAAGCCTCACCCAAATAACGCTTCATCGCCGCATTACCACTTTTATAAAGCGCTGAAGCACGAATGCCATCCACAGCCGTACTGGCCAATTCTGCCATTTTAAAAATGTATCCCCATTGCAGGGTCTTGTTGTACCAGTCACAATAATAATTGGCCGCCCCTGTATCACTTGTCAGGTCTTTAGATGGGTCAGTAGCATAACCACTAGCCAATTCAATATCAGAAACACCTTGCCAGTTAACCGACATTTTCTGTCCATAAACATACGTACCTGCTAATTCGGAGTAAACTCCCATAATAGCCGAACGCGTCATACCTTCATTCTCAAAAGTAACAGTACTACTTTGTACCGAGGGAGATTCCGTATCAAGAAAATCGCTGCAAGAGGTTAACAGCGCACCTCCCACCGTCAATACATATACTATATTCTGTAATTTCATAAGTTTATTAGTTTAGAATGTAACATTTAATCCAAAAATATAGGATCTGGACTTCGGATAAGCCGAACGGTCATAACCAGGAGTCATATTGCTGGAACTTGTATTTACTTCCGGATCCTGACCGCTATATCCTGTCAGACAGAATAAATTATTTCCAGTAGCATAGACACGCAGGCTCTTCACACCGAACTTTTGAGTCCAATATTTCGGAAGAGTATATCCCAGCGTCAGAACGCCTAAGCGTAAAAACGAACCGTCTTCTACCAACCAGTCTGTGGTAATCGTATTGTTCATTAACGGATGCCAGATGGAAGCATTGGAATTAATTTCCTGCAAACGTTCAGGGTTGGCATACTCACCATAATAGATATTAAGTCCTGTTACAGGATCTATCGTTGTAAAACGATTTGCCAATCTCATATCATTACTCAGATTCTGATAACGTTTAGAACCTGTATAAGAAGTGTAGTCCACTTTATTGATATTCAGAATATCATTACCATAAGACCAGTTGAACATCGCTGTAACATCGAAACCTTTCCAACCGGCATTAAAACTAAAACCACCAGTGTGTTTCGGCAACGCATGACCGATCACTTTACGGTCATTATCAGCATCAATAACTCCATCACCATTCAAGTCCTTCAATTTCATGTGACCAGGTCCGAAATAACCTCCTGCACGAGAAAGTACACCCGAACAATCTGTAACGATTGGTACACCATTTTCATCTTTAGTCGTCACAATATCCCACTTTTTAGTGGTAGGATTGAAAGTAAAATCATCAAAAGAATACATACCATCAGACACATAACCGTACATCAAACCAACTTCCTGGCCTACAAAAACACGATAGTTATCGCTACCGGTCTCTGTGCCACCACCAGAAAGAATCATTTCGTCACCATTGGCACCATACAATGCATCTACCTTATTCTTATTGAAAGCAATATTAAAATTAAAGTCAAGATAGAAATCTTTCGTCTGAACGAGATTTGCATTCAACGACAACTCTACACCGCGATTAGTGGTCTGACCAAGATTTTGGTATTGGCTACTATAACCTGCATTAGAGGGCAACTGCACTTCCATAATCAAGTCCTTAGTAACATCATTATAATAATCAAATGTCAGATTTATACGATTACTGAAGAAACCTAAGTCAAAACCTACGTTCGTTGAGAATTTAGACTCCCAGGTCAGATTTTCATTACGCAGACGTTTGGCAGGTTGCAAGCTACTCTGTCCAATCTCATTCTGATAATAGAGATTCTTAGTAGAAGTTACCGGACTATAAGTCTGGCGCCAATAGGAACCGACACGGGCATTACCGGACTTACCATAACTGGCACGCATCTTCAAAGTGGACAACCAGTCTTTAGACCATTCCATGAAACTTTCATCCGAAATACGCCATGCAGCAGATGCAGCGGGGAAAATACCCCACTTATTTCCAGGTGCAAATACATTAGTACCATCTGCACGCAACGTAAAAGTCAGATAGTAACGATCATTCAGAATGTAATTGGCACGACCGAAATAGGACATGCTGCGGTCGGGTTCATTAATCGTTGTATAAGTGGGTTCTGCAGTACCATTGTTCCACATAGCCAGAATGTCATTAGCCAAATAATCACCCGGATAATAGTCTGAATTGACTTTCATATCATCCTTTTCAGAGTTATTAGCTTCTATACCGCCCATAACGTCAAAATGATGCTTTTTCAACTTGAATTTATAAGTCAGCAAAGTACGAAATGTCCATTTTGAACCATTCCAATATTGGCGATAGGCAACAGGTTGTCCGGCCTTACCATTCGCTTCACCTGTATTCTTCAGATAAATATTATCAGTACGATCAAAAGTAAAGCCATAAGTACCTTCTGCACGCCACTGTAATCCTTTAATAACGTCCCATATTAAAGCAACATTATAGGTATTATTGAACTTGGACTGCTTCTTATACTCGTTGGTAATATTGTAGAAGGGGTCGTTCAAGTTACTGATATTTTCAGGGATCAATTCATTATCACCAGCCAGGTCGTCTTCCGTTAGGTCAGTAAGCGTACCAATAGGAGGATACTTCACGCAGTCACGTAGTTTGGAACCACTGGATACACTGGGGCCGTCAATAACATTATTACTCATTTTAGCATTAAGATCCAATCTCAACTTTTTATTAAAATTCTTGCTTAACTTCAAGTTCAGATTATCACGACGATATTTGGATGTTTGCATAATATAAGTTTCATCATCACGTGTGTAACTTATACTATAAATCAAAGACTCACTACCACCATTAATGTTTACGTTGTAGCTCTGCTTCAATCCGGTACGATCAAACAATTTACGTTGCCAGTTGAGTCCTTCTTTACCTTTATAAATATCGACATCTTCCCACTGTCCATAGCGATCAAAAAAGCCTGCATTCTTAGCCGGATCCAATTCACGCTGATAGTAAACATATTCATAGGGAGAAAGAACCTCAGTTTCATTATAGAAACGGTTCAAACCCAATGATGCATTGAATGTCACTTCTGTCTTACCGGCACGACCACCTTTTGTAGTAACCAAAATTACGCCATTAGCTCCCTTAGCACCATAAATGGCAGTAGAAGAAGCATCCTTCAACACATCAATGCTTTCAATATCCGTCGGAGGAATATCATTAATATTACTCACCTGGAATCCATCTACAATGAACAGCGGCTCATTGCTCTGCGTGATAGAACCACCACCACGTACGCGAATATTAACGGCTGCATCCGGTGAACCTTCAGTTGTAACAACGCTTACACCCGCCAGACGTCCCGTAATGGCGCTTGAAGCTGAAGTAGTTGGGATGTTTTTCAATGTTTTCTCACCTACGGAAGAAATAGCTCCAGTCAAATCTTTCTTGCGTGCGTTACCATAACCTACGGCAACTACTACTACTTCGTCCAGTGTTTGCGAATCATCCTTTAAAACAATCTTCAAAGTCTTTCCGGTTACTGCATCCACTTCTTCCGTTTTCATACCTATATAGGTAATAACGATCTTTTTTCCTTTACCTGACACATTCAGAGTAAAATTACCATCTAAGTCAGTGATGACACCATTCTGGCTTTTGCCTTTTTCCATAACAGTGGCACCAATAATCGGTTCTCCTTCCGAATCAGTCACATTACCTTTTACCGTAATGTTTTGAGCAAACACTCCAATAGGCACCATTAAAATGAATGCCAGCAGAAGCAACCTGCTCTTCATCTTTTCGATTTCTTGTTTCATGATAGTATTATTTAGTTAAACAATAAGTACAGTGTTTTTCGTAAAGCTTTTCATTTCTTAACTTAACCTGTGTTATTAATTCTTTTGCAAAATTCAGAATTAGAAGAGTATTTAAAGAGTAAAATCATCCAGAAAGGGAGTAATAATTCAGTTTAAGGCTATAACTGAGTAGTTTTAACAAAAAAATCCCAGACTTTCACAAGCCCGGGATTCCATATGCAAAAAATGTCAATATGTTATAGCGCCATTACAATTCATTAACTAAAGAACACTCTCTGTTCCTAATGAACCATAACGATTGACAGCACATACTTTTAAATTTCCTTTTACTTCAGATGGCAAAGTATAGATCGGCTCTTTGGCAAAGCCTATGACACGATCATTATTGAAAATAACATATCCGGCAGCAGCTGGTACTGCTTTCCAGCTAACTTTATCCCCCTTTTTTTTCAACTTTGCGGGAGATGGCAATTTTTCCATCATCGCACGGGGATTCCATCCGTCATCTCCCGGAATTATACGTTCGTATACATAGCCATCCGCTTCTTCCTTGGTGATTGTTGCACGACAGGAACCTTTCGGCGGATTATCCGGGCCACGTCCGTCATATTCAGTCTTACGTTGGCTAAGGTCGAGTACATTACCCTCGGCATCGCGGCTGTCATACTCTGCAAATAACCCCGGAATAGCCCCCATGTTTGTCCACCCCTCGGGAGCAAGAGGAATGCGCATAGTGGTATGTATATAAACAGCACGAGGAGAATTATGCCACGGACGTCCTAACTTTTGTTTACCATCGGCAGCAGCGGTATTACCATCCACTATACAGTTGCGAAATACATATCCGAACCTCACATTCTTATGGGAAGGAGCAACTATTACCGAACCACTGCGCAAATTATATAACGTACAATTTTCAAGCAAAGCATCTCCACTGCCATAAAAGTAATCTACCGCTCCCTCAATCCAGCAATCCTTCACATAAAGACGGTGAGAGTCAGTTCTGGAAGTCATCCAGGTATCCTGGAAAGATCGAAAAATGCAATTATTGTATGCAGCACAATCAGCCTGGCTACTCATAGCCAAAGCTTGAGGACCATTTTGGCTATCTACCCCCCAGTCATTAAGATAAGAGATATTCTCCGTATAAAAATGATCTCCCTTTATATAAACAACACTACCTTCCAATTTATGAACTTCAGAAGAAGGGTTATGAACAGAATGTTTCCAGTAAGCTGTTTTAGCAGGTTCAGTTCCCTCTTCAGGTTTTCCACCGACATTCAGACAGTGATGGATAATCGTCTTATTTTTATCCTGTCCGATAAGATGAATATAAGTTTTAGTAGCGGGAATAATTACTTGCTCCCGATAAGACCCGTTTTTCAGAAAAATCAGCCAAGGCTCCTGCCGATTGTCCGGTGCAGCATTAACAGCATCCTGAATACTCGTGTAGTCGCCGCTACCATCCAAAGCTACTACGGCCTGATACGGCGATGAACTATCTTGAGCATATCCTCCCGATAGAATGCCCATAAATAGTACTGTAAAAATTATCTTCTTCATACTTAATATATTAATAATTGGTTCAACTTCTACTTTACCAGACTGTTCATATAGACTTCCAAATTGGTATAACCTTCCTTACTCAATGTAGTAGTAACACCATCAGAAGCATCCTTCGGGTTCAGCCCATGAGCCGTTTCCCATGTATCCGGAATACCATCGCCATCAGTATCTCTTAGCTCATCAGCTGTAACACCGCCATTCGATAATTCCGGCCAAGCACCGGTGGATCCCTCCGGTTTCACATCTGCCGGTAAGTCGATCAATCCGGGAGCATTTTCAGCGCCTTTTGTCACGCTGCCAATATAAGTAGCCGTACCGTTTTGGGTTTCCTCTATAATACGTATATCTATAATATCACGTTGTTTGGAACAACCGGCGTGAGCCAATACAAGATCATACGCCTGTTCAGCAGTATGTGTAGTGACAATACCTGCATCCAAAGGTTTGGCCAGGCGCATCTCTTTCTTCACTTGTTTAGTGAAAGTATTATCGCAAGATGCATTCTTGATTTGTTCGTAAATACCCTTTGTCCAGTTATCCTTGGTTACTTCCTTATTACCTTCGATTACATTACCGTCCACATAGAATTTCCCCCATACATGTTCCATAGGTTTCCAAACATTGGGCCTACCATCTGCTTTGGTACAATATTTCGTAGTACGCACTCCAAGAGCGGCAATACGATAGCGTACAGGACTGTTTTTGGGAGTAGCCGGACCCGGTTTGTAATAATTGTTCACGATGTTTACATGCATTCCCTCTCCACCGTAACAGCCATTTCCCGCCCAATTATAAAAAACATTATTACGCATATCCACATGTTCGCGTTCCTGAGTGAAAGGACGGGGACCAAGACGTGGGACACGACTTTCATGATGTGCTAGCAGATTATGATGAAAAGAAGCTTTCGCTCCTCCCCAGATGGCTCCATATCCGTGTTTTCCTTTGGCATGACCGGCCGTCCGAAGGCTTTCGGAAACAAGACACCACTGGACAGTCAGGTTTTCACCACCGTACACCGAACAACACTCGTCTACCGACCAACTGATAGAACAATGGTCTACAATAACATTCTTGCAATCGGTACTTCCAAGTCCGTCGGGTTCTCCACCGCCTTCATTGCCGACACGAAACCGTACATAACGAACAATAACATTGTTGGCGTTAATAGTTACCGGACGTCTGGCAATACAAATACCTTGCCCCGGCGCCGTTTGTCCGGCAATAGTCAAATCTCCGTTAGTGATTCTTAAAGGTCTGTTCAGGAAGATAGTCCCGGCTACATCAAAAACCACCGTACGTGCACCTGTTTGCGCAAGCGCATAACGTAACGTTCCTGCTTGCATTCCATCTTCCAATGTAGTGACGTGATAAACTTTACCACCGCGACCACCGGTAGTATTCCGGCCAAAACCTTCAGCGCCGGGGAAAGCGATTAATTCTTCTGAACCGGATGCTACTTTATTATCGGATATAGTAGTCGCTCCTGCCGGTATTCCACCTAATAAGAACAAGAAGAGCCATAAAAGGCATAAGTCCTTCATCTCTATTACTCGGTTTTTCATTTTGTTTTTCATATACTTCCTCTTATAGATTTGTTTGTTGGTATGCAAAAGTGAGCAATCATGAAGAAAGTAAGGGGTAAAAACTGGTAGAAAAGGAGGAATGATTCATATACTTTATGGAAACAAAGTGAACGGCCTGTCCGGTGAAACCACTGTTTCACTCTGACAAGCCGTTCGTCTCCCACCATGGGAGTGCTTTCAGCTAGGTAAAAACGATGAAAGCAATTTTTATAATCTGTTCTGAATATCTGAGTTACTATTACGTTGTCCCTTGCTGCGGATATCTCCACCAAACGTGTAGGAAACACCGATGCGGAAACCGGTAAAGGCAAACTGATTGTCCGTCGTCATCCGGACTCCATTGGAAACAGTTTCAAGCTTCGAATGGCTGATTAGAATATTATTGACGTTCAGGCTAAGACTGAGCTTATTATCCAGCATGCGATAGAGCAAACCCGCACTGACACCATAAGTAGGTTTTATCAGATATACTCCACTATACTGACGTGAAGTAAACCAACCTGAAAGCGTTCCGATAAATGTCTTCTTCGGATTAAGGAAGAATGTATTGCGCAAACTGGCATTATAAGCCCATCCTTTCTCTTCGGCTGATGTGGAAGCGGCACTGGAAGTTGTGCGGCTATAGTTTACACCATGCTGAACATAAGCCTGCATCCATTTTGTACGGAATGTATAGGAGTTATTCAACCCGAAAGAGTGTGTCTCCATAAAGTTATCCCACAGGAAAGAACTGATATTCGTTTCCGGATCTAAACCTACAACCTGAAAGAATACATCGTCCGAATAAGAATAAAATGCAGAGATATTGAGATTATTCTTGAATGTATATCCCAATTCGGCATTATACGTATAACTCGGCTTTAGGTCTTCCTTTCCACGAGCATAGGTATACTTGTTCTGATAGAACGGGAAAGGGTTCACCATATTCTGTGAAGGGCGGGAAATGCGATTGGACAAACTAAGGTTCAATGCATTCTGCTCATTGGGTGAATATAGGAAATAGAGTGTAGGGAACAGACGGGTATAATCGTGCTTGTCCGTCGTATTCTCCGACTCAGAAATACCGGTAGTACGGGTGTGTTCCATACGCAAGCCCAGCTGCATAGAGAACTGCTTGCCAAACGCGCGGTTATAGTCAGCGTAAAGAGCATAGATTTGTTCTTTATAGTGGAAATAATCGTCCTGCACCAGTGTCGGGTCCGAAGTATCATAATTGATACGGTTACGGGTATTTGTGAAAGAAACCTTGGCACCTGCGGTCACCTTATACTTCTCGAAGGGAAGTGTAAAGTCAAGTGCAGAAGAGAATACATCTACTTTGCGGTTTTGCAAATAACTGTAATCAAAATTGGTTCCGGGTATAGTTACACCGTCAGGAGTCTGAGTGTCAGACAGGAACCCCATGTGACTATCTCTTTTATCATACAGGTAATCCACATCCCAGGTCATCTTTTTACCCTTATCACCCCAGGATTTGTCAGTATGGAAATTCAAGTTAACGCGGTCGGCTCTAGTTCCTTCCTCACTGTCAGAGAATAAAAGAGAGTCCAGACGGGCAGTAGCCACGTCATAAACTTCCGTAATAGAAACTGCTTTGGAATCTTTTGGGTTATTGTGGTTGTAAACAGCTTGCAAACCTAACGTCCAGTTGCGTTCCAGCGCAAAGTCCACACCTGCCTGACCATAATAACTCTGCATATATTTCTTATAATCCGTACGCCCATCCCAAGTATTCTGAGCAAAATAGCGACGATTCGCCTCACGGTTCTCATAGTTGCCTTGCGTAGTACCTGCATTGATGAAAGAAGATACGCGACCTTTGCTGATGTTCAGGTTTACACCACCATAACCGTAATTCTCCTTTTCACCTGCATTATAAGAAGCAGATACCGTACCTCCCAGATAATCTTTAGGACGTGACTTCAGACGTATATTGATAATACCTGCATTACCAGCCGCATCATATTTAGATGGCGGAGTAGTAATTACTTCCACTTTCTGTATCTGAGAAGCGTCATAAGAACGGAGATAGTCAATCAACTCGTCACCGGAAAGTTTCGTTTCGCGATCATTGATATATATCTTCACGCCTCCTTTACCTATAATATCAATACTGTTCTGACCAACGCGCAGACCGGGCACTTCACGCAAAAGGTCGAGTGCATTTCCTCCGGCAGTAGCGATGGCATTATGTGTATCAAAAACAACTCTGTCTACCAGACGCTTGATTACCGGACGAGCTGCCGTAACGGTTACTTCATTCAAAAAGGTAGAAGAGGATTTCAGGGTGAGCATACCTACATTCTTATTTCCCTGTAAGGAGACGGGCAAATAGATATCTTCACAACCTATCAGAGTAATATGTAACAGATATTCCCCTTTAGGTTGAGTAAAGGTAAAACACCCTTGTGCATCTGTCAGCATACCCGTAAGATAAGTACTGTCTTTAGCCTGTTTCAACAGAATGTTTGCTACTTCCACCGGCTGATTGTTTTCGTCCTGTACGCAACCGGAGAGTTGATAACTTTGAGCAGAAATAGAAACTGCCACACACATGATAAGGATTAAGAATGTTAGTCTTTTCCCGATAGTCTTCATTGAATTTGCTTTCATCGTTTGATTGATTTAAATGTTTCACTTTTCGTTTTTACCTGATGCAAAGTTAGGGGTGAAACATGTCTCAAACACTCTATATCGGGATATAAAAGTTCTATATTAGAAGCACATATAACACTAATTATCAACACATTATATTTTTCATTCTCTATATTTATCTTTTGAGAGTCTATATACTATTTATATGTATGAATAGGCGCATGCATTTCTGAAAAGGAATGAATAAGACTCACCACAGATTACACAGATTGAAACAGATTCTATTTTACTGATTATTAGATTAATAAATCTGTGTGAATCTGTGTAATCTGTGGTGAATTAATTCATAATCGAAAAAACACGAATACACATACGAATATGTGAAAAGCAGGTATTATTTCTCCAGAATAAAACTGACGATGTCCTCTTTCTCCCCCATTCCCAATTTCTTCCGGATATTCGTCTTCCGCTGATAAATAGTCGGAATGCTTTGCTGCGTCACTACACTGATCTCTTTTGTAGAGAACTCTGCGCAAAGCAGACAACAGAGCTGCTGTTCTTTATCTATTAGTACAGACCCAAAACGTCTGTTCATTTGAGTATAAAAGCCATCGTATATACGATCGATCACGGGATACAAATCCTCCCATACCAAAAGACTTTCTACGGGCAACTCCCGGTTCGTAATGCCGGATATGCGGCGAAGTAAATCTTGATTTTGTGATGTAGGCTGCGTAGCGACCAAACGAATAATGCCCAACTGTTGCAAAAGTATTTTTCGGAAAAACTGTCCATCTTCCACTTCCTGATTAACATTTCCGGTAGTCCCTGGTTCACTGTCTCCCTTCGTAGCATCTGCCAGCAAACGGTTCAGTGTTTCGATTCGCTCTTCCGCTTCAATCAGACGATGACGACGAGCCCGGATATAGAAAAAGGCGCCACCACCCGTAACAACCAGTAACAGCAGACAAGCTAACAGCGTCAGTTGCGCTTCCTGTCGCTCTACCGTCAGTTGCAAATTAGCATTCGAAAGTGATTCCTTACTTTCATCCTTCCGCTGAATGGTACTTTGTAAGGCATAAAGGGCATTGTGAACAGAATCATTATAACGCATCACCTTCAAGAAATCAAATGTACGATGACGTGTATAATCTATCAATCCCTGATAATAAGTCATCATATTTTCTGTACTCAGAAGCTTCTCCCGGCGGGCAAGTAATGCTCTGCCCTGATCAAGATAGTATTGGGCGGAATCCAACTCTCCCATTTTCAGAAAACATTCTGTCAGCACCAAGTCGGTCATGGCAACCTGCCCCCCATCGGGTGCTAAACTCCGCAGCCGTTTCGACACTTCCGCTGCCTTTTTATAATCACTGCTTATATAAGACAATAGCTGCGCGTAGTTTCGCAGATAATGCACCAAGCGCGTCGTATCTTTCTTTTTCTCCACCAGTTCAATGCTTCGGTCCATATAGTAAGAAGCCGAATCATTTCCCTGTAATCCCATGGCAATACCCAAAGAATAGCACAGGCCTTCATCTTCACGAATGGCAATCGCTCTGAGATGTGCTTCTATAGCCTTTTTATAATCCTTCTCAACGTACACATACCTGTTTGCTTTCTCAGAAAGCATATTGACCATCAGATAAGTATCTCTACATGCCGTAGCCGCCGCAATACCGCTATCCAGTACAGCCATAGCCTCTTTATGCTTTTTCTGCCAATACAAATATTTGGATTTCAGCACGAATGAATTCAGCATCTTTACCGTGTCCGGACCGGCGACAAAATAATGAAATGCCGGTAAAATCAAAGAATCTTCCGCCATGGAGGCTCCCCGTACATTATGCGCAAATGTACGCAGCCAGCCATACAACATTTTTTCCTCGAATGGCAACCGCTCCGGATTCTTGATTAACGACAGGAGCTTCATTGCACTATCCGCATTGCCATAAACCACCGCATCCGCCTGGCGGAGCAAAGCAGTACTATCGGTATGCCTGCAAGCACACAGCAGAATACCACTTACAATAAAAAGATATAAGAGTTTCTTCATATAGTATAGACCTGTACGGCCAACAAAAATAGATTCTTCTTTTTGATATTACTGCACAACAGCCTCACGTAATTGCTGCAAAGCCTGCTTCAGCACTGAACGGGGACAACCGATATTCAACCGCATAAAGCCCTCTCCCGGTTGACCAAACATAGTTCCGTCATTCAGAGCCAGATGTGCTTTCTCTGCAAAAAGTCGGGTTAATTCTTTCTGTGTCAGCCCCAAAGCTCGACAATCCAGAAAAACGAGATAAGAAGCTTGCGGACGTATCATACCAATGCCCGGAATATGTTCTTTCAGATATTCTTCTGTAAAATCTATATTCTCTTTTATATAATCAAGCATTTGCTCCAACCATTCTGCACCATGCATGTAAGCAGCTGCCGCACCGATATAGGCAAGCAAATGTCCTTCAGAAAACTCACCCGCCTCCATAAAGGTCTGAAAACGTTCACGAATATCCTTATCAACAGTAATCGCATACGAACTTCCCAATCCGGGCATATTGAATGCTTTACTGGGAGCCATGAAAACAAGTGAGTTCGATGCTGCTGCTTCGGAAACCGTGGCAAACGGATAGTGCTTATAAGGAGGCAAAGTCAGATCGGCATGAATCTCATCAGAAATCACAAATGTGCCATTATTGTAACAGATAGCCGCTATTTCTTTCAACTCTTCTGCTGTCCATACACGTCCGCCCGGATTATGAGGATTACAGAGAATCAGAACTTTACAACCTTGCAAATCTTTACGGAAACGCTCAAAATTGATATGATATTGTCCATCCTGTAATTCCAAGGGTGAATATACCACTTCACGCCCCATACGTTCAGTCACCAAGAAGAAAGGATGGTAAACAGGAGTCATCACCATTACCTTATCCCCCGGATTAGTGAAACATTGCAGGGCAAAAGCCTGCCCGCGAACGATTCCCGGAACGAATGTCAGCATCTCTCGGGATATATCCCACTGATGACGGTCGTGCAGCCATGTACAAATAGAATTATACCACTCTTCACAAGCAAAAGTATATCCCAACACCTCATGTTCCAAGCGTTTTCTTAAAGCATCCATCACGAAAGGCGGAGTACGGAAGTCCATATCGGCCACCCACATAGGAAGCAAATCATCACGCCCCCAGATATTCTTTACGCCGTCCCACTTCACAGAGTTAGTACCACGACGTTCAATGATTTCATCAAAATTGTATTTCATAATAGCTTTATTTTGTTTTACCACAGATTACACTGATTTACACAGATATAAAGCAGGAAAATCAAAAATATATTTTTTCATCTGTGTAAATCCGTGTAATCTGTGGTGAGTCATTAAATCGGAAACACAACAAATACCGCCACATCCCACACTGCATGCGACACAATCAATGCTCCCAATTTCTGAGGATACAATCTGTAAGCTAATCCCCAGATAGCACCAACCACCAACGCCGCCATCACCAGCATAAAGTTGAACGACCAGATATGTACCAATGCATAAACTAATGTTGTCACAATAAAACCGACATTCGGGCTCCAGCGCTTCGAAAGAGCATTCTGCACATATCCCCGCCAGAAGATTTCTTCGGCAGGACCTATCAATATGAGTAGTAATATGGAGAGTAACCAAGGATTTTCACCGGTTTTCATTCCGTAAATCAGTTCCACCTGCGGACGGGCAAAGTCGAAAAGCCAGGCGGAAGCCTTATCTCCCAGCCAGAATACTCCCCACAAAACAACAGCCAATCCCGCCCCTCCGGCAATATTCTTCCAATCGAACTTCACATCTTCTATCCACCACTGTGGACGAAGCGCAAAAGCCATATTCATCAACACAATAGCCGAAAAACTCATGGCCGTCCAGAAGTTGAATATTCCGCTTGTCCAGGGAGAAAACATAAAGAACCACAAGAAAGCAGCTATCAATAAAGGAATAATAATTCGCTTCATACTATATCAGGAATGTAACAGTAAACAATAAACTGAACAAGAGTTGCAGTTTCGCCGTCTTTTCATCCAGATTGGATATAACACCAATTCCTTCTTTCGGCAACCGCAACATAGTCCGTGCATTGGCTATTGCAGGCAGAATTCCTACTATCGTCAGTAAAGACCACCATGGAAAATACCCCAACGCTACACAAACCGCGATCCACAGAAACGGGAAAAGCACCTCGAACATATATAGGAAAATATCCGTCTTCACCCCAAGCCTCATGGCAAGAGTACTAATCCGGGCTCTTACATCCGTACCTATATCACGCGTATTATTAGCGTGCAGGATGGCTACTGTAATCAATCCCACCGGAACGATTATCAACCATACATCAGGCAGGAATTTCCCCATAGTAATATAGGATATACCCAAAGTAGGAAGTATGGCATAAGCTACAAAAATAACGAAATCTCCGAAAGCCCGATATTTCAACCACGGATAGAGCAACGAACACAAAGCTCCACAAACACCTATCCACAACAAAGGAAGCCCCGTACGGACTACCAGCCAAAGACCGACCATCACCGCCGGCACCATCAGGCCTATGGCCAGGTTGCGTATCTCCAATGGCATGAATTGTCCGCTTGTCAGGGTCTTCACACCAAATGTATCCACCCTGTCCACTCCCCGTTCAAAGTCAAAATAATCACTCCACGCATTTCCCGAAGCGTGGAAAATAACAATACCGGCCAACGCTAACAGTCCGTTCGCCCATTCTATTACCCCGTATGCCCAATACAAATATGCCAGCGTGACAATCACCGGCATTGCTGATGCCGGAAACGACCAGGGGCGTACAGCTATCAGCCAATCTTTTAAGGAATGCTTCTTCATTTGCGATTTAACTGCGTTCTAAAACAGCTTTTATTATTTTATTAATGTATAATGACTATTTACGATTTCTTTAGGAGACAAAAGTACAAAATATCCTCACTTTTGAGTACTTTTGCAACCAAGTAAAATAGAAATTATATGATTAAAGCCCTGTTTTTTGACATCGACGGCACTTTAGTGAGTTTTAATACCCATGCTATTCCCCCAACCACCATCGAAGCCATCGCCGCTGCCAAAGCCAAAGGCATTCGGATTTTTATCGCTACGGGACGCCCCGCAGTTATCATCAACAACCTTTCTGCCTTGCAGGACCGCGGATTAATAGACGGTTATATAACCATGAACGGCGGATATTGTTTCGTAGGTGAAGAAGTGATTTACAAGAGCGCAATTCCTGCTGCTGACGTACAGACATTGGCACGCATCTCCTCCGAACAGAATTTCCCCTGTATCTTTGTAGGCGAACATGATATCTGCGTCTGCCAGCCGGACGATATGGTGAAAAAGATATTCAACGATTATCTGAAAGTAGATGTGCTTCCCGTAAAGACACCTGAAGAAGCGATTCGCCGGGAAATCTTCCAGATGACACCGTTCATTACACTGGAGCAAGAAAAAGAGATTCTTCCCCAATTGCCGGACTGCGAATCCGGGCGTTGGTTTCCTGCCTTTGCCGACATCACTGCCAAAGGAAATACCAAACAAAAGGGTATCGACGAAATCATCAATCACTTCGGTATTCGCCTGGAAGAAACAATGGCATTTGGCGACGGAGGAAACGATGTAAGTATGCTGCGCCATGCCGCCATCGGAGTAGCAATGGGAAATGCTGTGGACGAAGTGAAGGAACATGCCAATTACATTACAACTTCGGTTGATGAAGATGGAGTAGCCAATGCACTTAAACATTTCTCCATTATATAATCCTCTTTTTAATTACTAATTACCAATTATTAATTACTAAATCTTGTCCCAAACCGTAGATACCAGCAACAAAGAGTTCCAGGATGCTCTGAGTCTCATACAATATACCCGCCAGTCCGTGTTTCTGACCGGAAAGGCGGGTACGGGTAAATCTACCTTTCTGAGATATATTTGCGAGAATATAAAAAAGAAACATGTGGTATTGGCACCTACCGGTATCGCCGCCATCAATGCCGGTGGCAGCACCCTGCATAGTTTCTTCAAACTACCGTTTCATCCTTTGCTTCCCGACGATCCGAATCTGAGTTTGCAACGCGGACGCATTCACGAATTCTTCAGATACACCAAACCCCAACGAAAACTATTGGAAGAACTGGAACTCATTATTATCGATGAGATTTCTATGGTACGGGCAGATATTATTGACGCCGTAGACCGTATCCTGCGTGTCTACTCACGCAACCTGCGCGAACCTTTCGGTGGGAAACAACTCTTGTTAGTAGGCGATGTTTTCCAGCTCGAACCTGTAGTGAAAGGCGATGAGCGGGAAATCCTGAACCGCTTCTATCCTACTCCTTACTTTTTCTCTGCAAGGGTTTTCAACCAGATAGACCTTGTTTCCATTGAACTTGAAAAGGTCTATCGCCAAACAGACAAAGTCTTTGTCAGCGTTCTGGACCATATTCGCAGCAATACTGCCGGTGCCGCTGACCTGCAACTACTCAACACCCGCTACGGAACCGACATCGAAGAAAATGAGGAAGATATGTATATCACCCTCGCTACGCGTCGCGATAACGTAGATTATATCAATGACCGGAAACTGGCAGAACTGCCCGGGGACGCTGTTACCTTCCGGGGAGAAGTCACCGGCGACTTTCCCGAAAGCAGTCTGCCCACTTCGCGTGAGCTTGTGCTGAAACCGGGTGCACAGGTCATATTTATCAAGAATGATTTCGACCGCCGCTGGGTAAACGGCACTATCGGTGTAGTCAGTGGGTTCGATGAGATAGAAGAAACGCTCTATGTCATCACTGATGATGGGAAAGAATGTGACGTCAAGCCGGAGCACTGGAAAAACATTCGCTATAAATACAACGAAAAGAAAAAAGAAATTGAAGAAGAAGTATTGGGCACCTTCTCCCAGTTTCCCGTACGATTGGCATGGGCTATCACCGTCCATAAAAGTCAGGGACTGACCTTTAGTCGTGTAGTCATCGATTTCACCGGCGGTGTATTTGCCGGTGGACAAGCATACGTCGCCCTCAGCCGCTGCACCTCACTGGAAGGTATTCAACTAAAGAAACCTGTGAATCGGGCTGATATCTTTGTACGCCCGGAAATAGTGAATTTTGCCGAACGCTTCAATAACCGGCAAGCCATAGACCGCGCCCTGAAACAGGCGCAAGCCGACGTAGAATATGCTGCTGCAACCAAAGCATTCGATAAAGGAGATTTCGAAGTCTTCCTCAACCATTTCTTTAAAGCTATACACTCCCGATACGACATAGAAAAGCCTGTTATTCAACGCCTCATCCGTCGCAAGTTAGGGGTTATCAACAAGCTACGAGACAACAACGATCAACTAAAATCCCAAATGGCAGAGCAACAGAAACGGTTGCAAGCCTACGCACGTGAGTATTATCTGATGGGCAATGAGTCCATTACTCTTGCCCATGACTCTCGTGCCGCCATCGCCAACTACGACAAAGCGCTGGAACTTTATCCGGAATATACGGATGCATGGATACGTAAAGGCATCACCCTCTTCAATGACGGCAGATATCTTGAAGCGGAAGAATGCCTGACACGTGCCGTCAAACTACGTCCGGCTGAATTTAAAGCTGTTTACAATCGGGGAAAATTACGTCTGAAACAGCAAGAAACCGAAGGCGCCATAGCCGATCTGGACAAAGCTACCACCCTGAAACCAGAACATGCCGGAGCGCATGAGCTCTTCGGGGACGCCTTGATGCAGGCAGGAAAAGAAGTAGAGGCAGCATTGCAATGGCGACTGGCAGAAGAACTTCGAAAAAAATCATCCAAGAAATAAGCCACACTTATTTGAGAATAAGAAACTTATTCCCTACTTTTGTGTTATTATATATAGACTAATTATCAGCCCTATGCTTCTGAAACTTTACGAAAAGAACAATAATCCACAAGACCTGCAACAGGTAGTGGATATTTTGAATGACGGTGGCCTCATCATCTATCCCACCGATACCATGTATGCCATCGGTTGCCATGGGCTGAAAGAACGTGCCATCGAACGTATCTGCCGTATCAAAGAGATAGATCCGCGCAAGAATAACCTTTCCATTATTTGCTATGATTTAAGTAGCATCAGCGAATATGCAAAGGTAGATAACAATACGTTCAAACTGATGAAACGCAACCTGCCCGGTGCTTTCACTTTCATCCTGAACGGCACTACCCGCCTGCCAAAGATTTTCCGTAATCGAAAAGAAGTAGGTATCCGTATGCCCGACAATGCTATTATCCAGGAAATAGCCCGTATTCTGGACGCTCCCATCATGACTACCACTCTCCCGCACGAAGCGCACGAAGATATAGAATACTGCACTGATCCGGAATTGATCGATGAAAAATTCGGTGATCTTGTCGATCTGGTCATTGACGGTGGTATCGGCGGTACAGAATTTTCTACCATTGTAAACTGCACAAGCGGAGAAATTGAAGTTATTCGCCAGGGAAAGGGCTGGTTGAATGAAGGATAACCAACCAAATGCTCACTTTGTTTGTTTCTTAAGAAAACAGCAAAAAAGTATATGAGTACAAAAGAACAATACTGGAAATATTCACTAATCACTATAATCATCGGGCTGGGTATAATCCTGTTCCTACAGATTACTCCCTTTCTGGGCGGTTTATTGGGTGCACTGACCATCTATATCCTGGTCAGAAGGCAGATGATACATCTGACCGACAAACGGAAAATGAAACGAAGTGTGGCTGCAACTCTTATTACTACCGAAGCTATCCTCTTCTTTCTGGTTCCTTTGGCACTGGCAGTCTGGCTATTGGTCAGTAAATTGCAGGATATCAACCTCGACCCGCAAAGTATTATTGCCCCGATTGAAAGTGCAGCAAATATCATCAAGGAAAAAACCGGTTACGATGTACTGGGCAAGGATACCACTTCCTTTATTATCTCCGCACTTCCTGCCATAGGGCAATTCGTCATGGGCAGCATCAGTAGCTTTGCAGTCAACCTTTTCGTTTTGGTATTCGTACTTTACTTTATGCTGATAGGCGGACAGCGGATGGAGAAATACATCAGCGAAATACTTCCTTTCAGCGAAGCCAATACAGAGCATGTAGTGCACGACATCAAGATGATTGTACACTCCAATGCCGTCGGTATTCCTTTGCTGGCAATCATACAAGGTGGAGTAGCCATGATCGGTTACTGGTTCTTTGATGTACCGGACATTCTGCTTACAGGATTCCTTACCTGCCTTGCGACGGTCATCCCCATGGTAGGTACAGCATTGGTATGGTTCCCGATTGCCGTTTATATGGCATTATCCGGCGACCTTTTCAATGGTATCGGACTGGCTATATTCGGAACACTGATCATCTCTCAGCTCGATAATCTGATCCGCTTTATCCTGCAAAAGAAAATGGCCGATATACATCCTCTGATCACTATATTCGGAGTCGTTATCGGCCTGTCACTATTCGGATTCATGGGAGTGATCTTCGGACCACTGTTACTGTCACTATTCTTCCTGTTTGTAGATATGTTCAAGAGGGAATATCTGGATGGAAAGAAATTAGACTAAAATTTCGCTGAATACGTATTCGCAATAAAAAGTTGATGTTCCGGAAGCCAGGTTATACCTCCGTCCAGACTCATTTTAATAGTAATATCATGCCGCCCCTTCGTCGTATTGGGATTGGAGAACAGGAGTAAGTCCCGATTCAATACATTATCTTTTGCTTTTACACTTATCAGACTCGCCATACAAACCGGTTCTTGTAATGCTTTACGTGAAGATTCATGTTCAGTCCATGACTTACCTAAATCTTTCGTAATTGCTACGGCACGGCTACCGCCCCGGTTATCACGCATATTCAACATCAGCACCCCCGGTTCTACCTCGACAACCTGCGCCTCCGTTGTATTCGTACGGGCATAATTATGCATTTTCCAGGTTTTACCATCATCCGTGCTCTTCGACAGAACAAGCTGCGCAGTATGATTTATATCCATCCCCGGATGCGAACTCCACCAAGCACGTTCATAGTATAAAGTTAATTGTAAAGATAACATTCAATAATAAAAATCCCATATTTGCCGCCGCAAAGCGTTCTTTCCATCTGCTTCTTCTCCCAACATTCCTTTTTCCTGAAGATAATAAAGCCTTTCTAGCAGGATTACGACCTGTTTTTCACAGATATGTACATCGCAAACTTCTTTAACCCAATCTACAGTTTCCTCAAGAACAGCAACAGAAGAGAGACTGAGTACTTTTTGTTTTTCCGGTTTCCGAAGCATATCAGCCATAAATGACAGAATTTTGGAAACCATTTTTTTACTACGACCATGCAGACGGGATTTGGGGTTCTTTAAACGCAACAGAAAGTATTCTCCAATCCATAAGGAAGCAATAAATGTTTCCGGAGAAGGCTGCTTCAAACCTTTCCAAAATTTAATCAGAAAGGCATCTACCTCTTCCAGTATTACATCCGTATCATCGTTTATATAAAATCTGTGGGCAAGACATTCTATTACACATCCCAATTTAGCCACACAAACTCCATTTCTGGTATCACTGACTACTTTTTCCGCCTCCCTTAAAAAAACAAAAGCATTATCCTCTTCTATACGATCGTCATACAACCGAAACTGACGGAACAATGAAAGAGAGCGGCATAGCAAATCGTCGTAAGAGCAATCTATATCATTCATAAACAAACGATTTTATTCATTCAAGGTCATAAAGGTAAGAACGATAAAGATAATATCAAACAAGAGAGGGTGGACAAAATAAAAGAAAATCGCGCAATCCGCTTCGCACCTATTAGCGGAAACGAACTGCGCAAATTACCTTTATATCAGTTGTATGTTTACTTCAGCAAAGAGGCCGGATCCAAGTGGTCAGCTTCTATATCTTTAAAATAGCGGTATGTGCCTACTTTCAGTTCAAAAGTGGCTGCATCATCAGCTACTATGATACCCTTCTCATGCATCTGCAAAGCACTGATGGTCCACATCTGATTGATAGAACCTTCTACTGCATGATAGAGCGCGCGAGCTTTATTATGTCCGTTCACAATAATCATCACTTCTTTGGCGGAAAGCACTGTACCTACACCAACAGTCAATGCCGTTTTGGGCACTTTGTTTACATCATTGTCGAAGAAACGGGAATTGGCGATGATTGTATCAGTCGTCAAAGTCTTCTGACGTGTGCGGGAAGACAGAGAAGAACCCGGTTCATTGAAGGCAATGTGTCCGTCAGGACCAATACCACCCATAAACAGGTCGATACCACCGTAAGACTTGATTTTTTCTTCGTAACGGGCACATTCAGCATCCAGGTCGGCAGCATTCCCGTTCAGGATATTGGTATTCTCCGGTTTGATGTCGATATGGCTGAAGAAGTTGTTCCACATGAAAGAGTAGTAGCTTTCCGGATGTTCTTTGGGCAGACCCACATACTCATCCATATTAAAAGTAACCACGTTCTGGAAGGAAATAATTCCTTTCTTATTCAGGTCTATTAACTCCTTGTACATGCCGAGCGGTGACGAACCGGTAGGGCAACCCAGTACAAACGGTTTTTCAGGCGTCGGATTAGCTGCCTTAATTTTAGCGGCTACGTAATGAGCAGCCCACTTAGATACGGATTGATAATCCGGTTGAATGATTAATCTCATTGTGATTGTTTTTTATCAGGTTAATAAATTAGGGGTATCTTATCAAAAATTACTATTCCCTGTCCTTCTTCAGGCGTTCAGCCATAGAACGTGCCAGGTGTTCGCATTGTTCGTAAGTGATGTCCTTCATCGCTTGCTTCATCTCTACAGGGTCGGCTATAATTTCAAATTTGCTCTTCTCGGCAAACTCAGCCATACGCTTTACCGCAGCGCCTGCCCAAGTGAACGATCCGAAGTAACCCAGATAGCGACCTTTAACTTCGCGTATCAGTATTTTGGAAAGCAGGGACTCGATATCCGGATAAATCTGATTGCTATAAGTGGGACTACCAATAATCAGACCACGGTATTTGAAGATATCTGCAATGATATAGGAAGGATTGCTTTTGCTGACGTTGTGCATCACGATATTCTTGATGCCCTGTGCAGATAGTTCCGCTGCGATGGCTTCCGCCATTTGCTCTGTATGACCATACATGGAACCGTAAGCTATCACCACTCCTTCATCGGCAGCATAGCGACTTAGTTTATCGTAAATGCCTATTACTTTACTTATATACTCTGTCCAAACAGGTCCATGGGTAGAGCAGATGGTCGTAATGTGCAATCCTCCCAATTTCTGCAAAGCCTTCTGTACCGGAGAACCGTATTTACCAACGATATTGGAGTAATAGCGCACCATTTCATCCCAATAACGATCCGTATTGATACGGGTATCAAGGAAACCACCATCCAACGTACCGAAACATCCGAAACCATCGCCGGAGAATAGTACGCCTTCTGTTTCGTCAAAAGTCATCATAGTTTCGGGCCAGTGAACCATCGGTGTCAGGTAGAAACGCAGTTTGTGATGTCCCAATGCCAGGAAATCGTCATCTTTCACAACGTATTGTTCGCCTGTCACACCATAGTAACCTTCGATCATACCGAAGGTTTGCTTATTACCGACAATGACAATATCGGGATAATGTTGTTTAATGAGGCGGATCGAACCGGAATGGTCGGGCTCCATGTGGTTAATGATGAGATACTGGATAGGACGTTCGCCAATAATACTTTTTATTTTACGAAGATATACTTCGAAATAACAAGCATCTACCGTATCAATCAAAGCCACTGTTTCGTCGTCTATCAGGTAAGAGTTATAAGACACTCCATAAGGTAATGGCCACAAGCCTTCAAACAGGTGCTTGTTACGATCATTGACTCCTACATAGTGTATTTTTCCTTTTATCATAGTCTTCTGGTTCATAAAACTTCTTTATTTAGATTGATTCTACATTCAAACAGCCGCAAAAATAAGTTTTTTTTCTCACATATCATATTTCTTTCCCTGATAAGCTCCGAGCTGACGCATTTTTTTTTGTATTCGATGATTAAATTCATAATTTTTCAGTCCCCAGTCGGGTGCTATTAACAATTCTTTAGGAGACTGTGAGACAAAGCGTTCTAAAACTAAATCAGGGCGCAGATGCTCTATGTAGTCTATTACCAAATCAATATATTCTTCTACCCCGAAAAGGTGGAAGTCTTCGGGATGTTGTTCATATTCATGTGCCATACGGGTACCGCGTATCAACTGCAATTGATGCATTTTGAGAGTTGTAATCGGAAGACGCGACAGCGTAGCGGCCTGTGCAACCAAATCCTCATGCGTTTCACCGGGAAGTCCCAATATAACATGCCCACCGGTAAGAATACCGCAGGCAACAGTCCTTTCCACAGCATCTACCGTATCCTGAAAAGTGTGTCCGCGATTGATTCGGCGGAGTGTGGCATCGTGGGTACTTTCAATACCATATTCGACCAACAGGAAAGTGTTTTTATTCACTTCTTCCAGATAATGCAGCAAAGTATCCGGCATGCAATCCGGCCGGGTACCAATGACCAGACCGACCACATCGGAAACAGACAGTGCTTCCTCATATTTCCGCTTCAATGCTTCCAATTCACCGTAAGTATTGGTGTATGCCTGAAAATAGGCAAGGTATTTCATTTCAGGATACTTATGGGCGAAAAAGACTTTACCCTCTTCCAACTGCTGGGTTACGGATTTTTCCGTACGGCAGTATTCGGGATTGAAAGTCTGATTATTGCAATAGGTACAACCACCATACCCTTTCACGCCATCCCGATTCGGGCAGGTGAAACCGGCATTCAGTGATATTTTCTGTACCTTATACGGAAAATAACGTTTCAGGAAAAGCGGAAACTCATTGTATAATATAGGTGCTACATCCATAAAGCTGTTATTTGTTACAAAAATAAGGCTTTTCTTTGAGATAGAGCTTCGGTAAAGATACAATATATATAATTTTGGCAGTTATATACGACTTAACACTTAGCCCTGTCGTTATAACTTTTGGTTATAAAAAATGCTCCCAACAAGGCTAAATTTGTTGGGAGCACGTTCTTTTTATTCGACCGCTAAGATAGCAATTTTTTCTTTAATGGTTACTATAATAAGCAAGAATTAACACTACAATTATTCCTATCACAAATATGGTGTATCCAATCCAGTTCGGTATCGGTCTATTTTTTTCTGGTTGTGGGTTGTATAGTTCAGGGTGTTTTGAAGCCTGATACCTTTCTTTTTCAGCCTCAGATGGGGGTATTGTACTTACTTGTCCTATGCTAAATGTTTCTTTGCATCTTAAACAAGTAACCTTTATATCCTTACTTCCTATAAATCCGGCTAATAAGCCAATTCCACCTGCTAAAACCGCACCTGTTAATGCTTTTCCAGCTCCGAATCCTTTTTGATTTGTAATAAGATTAGTCCCTCCACAAAAGGGACAATACACTTGATTGTTTGCATTTTGATTTTCCATAATTTAGATATATACGCTAAAAGTTAGGGTCTTCTTCCATTTTTCTGTCTATCATATCAAGATGTTCTTGCTGTTCTAGGCTACCTTGATATTCTTTTTGCTTACCTTTACCATCTAAGGTATGGTATTGATATTCTTCACTTGCTGCCTCTAAAGCCGCTTCTGCCGCTTCTTGCACTGCTGCAATTGAATCGGCTTCTCTAATAGAATCTAACAATGTTATTTTAGGGTCTTTCTCTTTTACATTAGAACAAGAAACACAAACTGTTGATAAGAGAATCAAAAACAAATACTTTCTTTTCATAACTGTGAATTTATTGGTTAATACTAAAACTCATTCTGTTAGCAATAACCATACGTCAGTATATGAAAAAGACGCAGATAATTGCTCTACGCCTCTTGGCTCACCACAAGCCGTTACACACTGAGCAAGAAATCTGCGTCTATGCGGATTCCTCAACGTGTGTAATATATAACTCGTTCATTCTTTGAGGTGGTGATTCAGAGGCGATTGAGCTATATTATCATAAAAAAGCGCACCATTATTCAATGATACGCTGCAAATATAAGAATAACTTCATTATTTCTATTCTTCTTTTTCTTCTTTTTTATCAGTTTCTTCATTAAGAGATTCATCTTCTTTTTTGATATTAGCCATTCTCCGAAGAAGCTCATCAAATTCTTTCTTCGGAACTCTTAACTCAAAATCGAAGGTCATTGATATTGAATCTTTCTCTCTAATTATGTTTTCTTTTTGTTTCTTTCCCATATCCTATGCTACATTGCGCAAAAGTAAATTAAATCTTTGAGAATCGCTAAAATTCCGAGTATTAAATCGGAATACGAACTCATCAATGTATCGTTGCATGTATTTCTTGCTTACACAATAATAGATTCCAAATATCATTCTCTTTAAATGCGACCAAGCGTTTTCTATTCCATTAGTACTAATAGTAATGATTTCGCCTTCATCGGTTGCGTAAGTCATACCATAGAAATGTTTTTCATGGTCTACAGACCTTTGTTCATAATGACCATGTAATCCGGTGTATTCCCAACCATCGGTGTAAACTACACTTTCTTCTTTAACGCATTCTTTAATGATAGGAACTAATGTCTTAGCCTGTGTGTTAGGAACAACCTTGGCTATTAATTTACCACCCCTTTCCAATATACCAAACACAGGAACTTTATCTTTGAAAGACCTGCCTTGGCATTTCTCTACTTTCTTATCTTTGTGCCTATTCTTGTTTTTCCCACCCACGAATGCTTCATCAATTTCGACCTCATCGGATAAAGTATGATTATTCTCCATTGCCATATACTGCCTAATCTTGTGGAGCATCTTCCACGCTGTTTTTTGAGTTATACCCAAATCTCTTGCGATTTGACATGATGAAACTCCCCTTTTATGTGATAAGAACAACATAATTACGTAAAACCAAGTTCTCATAGGCATTTTAGTATTGGCGAATGCAGTGCCAGTTTTTACATCGAAATATCGTCCGGTATTCTTGCATTTATACTTACCATTGGCACACTTATAGACTTTAGATGATTTATCATAGGGCGATATAACCTTATCTCCCCATCTCATCTTTTCAAAATACCTGATGCAACTTTCTTCATTCGGAAAATATCAGATAGAGTTAAAAGAGTAAATTCAGTGTTCATAATGTCAATCTTTTAAATCGCTTAAATATAGTCATTTTCAGTTATGTATGCAAGTAAATTGCAACATATTTTTGAGAGAAAGTTCTGTAAGGGTACTAAAGAACATCCTTACAGAACATACGCATCTATTACCGTTTATCAAGTATAAACAGTACATTTGTCGAAATATTAACTTTTAAAATACTACGACATGCTTACAGAAAAAGAAAAAGAAAAAATAGGAACTAAATTGCAAAGATTTAAATGTCCTTTTTGCGGTAGAAATACTTTTACATACTCAGGCTCATACCCCTTGTTAATAGAAGACACATGTAATAATATAGAATATGCCTCCTTGGAATGTCAGTCCTGCGGTTTTATAATGAAATTCAATTCAAGTATATTAGCTAAATAATTTTTCATCAAATGTTATTACTGATTTTTCTGGCGAGTTAAGAGGAAAACTTTCTTTAGATGAGAAATAGCTCCATTTAATTATACTTTCTGTTTCGGATTTCATTTCTTCCAAAATCTCTGTATCTGACTTATCAAAGGTTGATACATTGTTTTTTGCTATTAGCAGCGCAATAAATTTATTTTGCGCTGCGATTTCGTTCACTAATCTTTCCAATAATTCTTCATTCTTTTCCATAATGTTTAATATTAAATTGTTAATAAAAAAAGCCCGTATTTCTACGAGCCATTACTTTTTGTTATCACTGACCTGAAAGGTGTCAGGTCGTATATAACTGCCATAATTTTTAATGAATGAAAAGTGAAGCAAAAAAAAGAATCAGAGTATTTTTCGTTATAAAAAAAGTAGTATTATTCATTTTCACAAATTTAATAACAGTCTATCTATAAATACTTTAAGCTCTCGGGAGGAGAAGAATTGAGATAGTATTATTCATCATTTAGCTCATTGTATATTATTTAATCATTATATTTTTGCATATCTTTTTCACTTCATACGGGATGACAACTCTTCTAATTCCTGAAAAAAGATATTCATGATGGGAAAAAGTATTAGAATCCGTCTCTATTTTTGTAAAGTCAATGGAAAAACCTTATATTCTCTGCTGACAGGAAGTCAAGAGTTTGTAAACAGGAAGTTAACTTCTTGTCGACAAGCTCTTAACTTCTTGCTGACAGAAAATGCACTTCTTGTAATTTTCTAATAATCAAAGGTTAAGAATTGGCCTAAAAGAGTTGTTTTGTAATTATAGTTGCCCTGTATTTTATGTGCCCCTTCTGCTTTTCATGTCCCTTCTGCTTTGCATCTCCTTCTGCTTTGCATCCCCTCTTACTTGCTCTTACATAGCGTTTTCTTTACCTTCAGATGCTTTAATTTTGTGTGCATACATCTGTGGTTTACGTGCTTCACAATTGTAGGCATACTACTTCACCTATGTGAAGCACTTGAACCACATACGTAGACATGCTAAAACATCGCTTGTCAGCGGAAGAAACATGGAGTGTAAGCAGAAGGAACATGGGTGGTTAGTGAAAGAAATACAGGCCGGATGACGCAAGATTATGACGTATACTGAACGGACGAAGACGTATATCAAGCAAAAAGCGGCATACCTTCCATGCTTTTCTTCATAAAAAGGCATAAAAACAGCAGATTGCCAAACAGTCATTTTGAGCATCTCACATGACGTATCCAACAGATTATGAGTGATATATATACATATATCACTTGGTGTAGGCAAATTTGCCTACACTTCTTTTTATTTGCTGCCACCACCGCTCTAACCCCGATGAATAAGGCGATGCAAGATATGAGTGCAAGCGTGCATGTAAAAGTATGTGTAAACTTATAGATAGGCATTTTAAACTCCATTGCTATAACTCACATATCCGTCTAACTATCCCGAACAAAACGTTAACGAACATAAAATTTTTTATTTTACACTGCATTAAAAAAAGTTTCATCTATTGATATTAAACAAGATAGAATACAAGCATCGCATATCAAGGTGAATCCATTAAATATATTTTAGTGATCAGCAACATGTTTTACACACATTTCCTTCAATAAATAAGCATGGAAAACGAAATTAATTCATAGCTTTGCCTAAAACCTTGATAGATCAACCTATAAATACTATAATACCATGGCTACCATCGCTCTCGACATAGGCGGCACCAAAATAGCAAGCGCTATATTCCTCCCTGACGGAAGTATGTTGTTCAACCGAAAGCGTCTGCTGAAAGGAAGAACGGGACACGAAGTAGGCAAACTTGCCGCAGAAATCCTTGCTAAACTCCTGACTATTGCCCGCAGAAGCCGTATCCAGATTGACGGTGTCGGTATATGTGTTCCCGGCATTGTCTATTCGCAGACGGGACGTGTATGGGCCCCGAACATCCCCGGCTGGGAAAACTACCCGCTACAAGAAGTACTCCGTACCGTAACGGCACCAGATATAGAAATCTACATCGACAGCGACCGTACTTGCTATATGTATGGAGAAATGTGGCAGGGAGCAGCCAAAGATTGCCATAGTGCAGTATTCATTGCCGTAGGAACCGGTATAGGTGCAGGAATCATTATCGACGGACACGTGTTGCACGGTGCAAGCGACATCATCGGTGCTACCGGCTGGATGGCACTGCAACCTCCCTATAAAGAAGAATACGATGCCTGCGGTTGTTTCGAATATTATGCCTCGGGAAATGGTATCGGAGCCAGAGTGCGGGATGCAGTCCGTGCAAATAAAGCTTATAAGGGACGCTTACGTCAAAAACCTATCTGCCGCATTTCCGCTTATGATGTATTCAGCGCATACAATGAGGAAGATCCGATTGCAGTTTCCGTACTGCACAAAGCCATAGAAATGTGGGGAATGGCCTCTGCCAACTTTGTCAGCCTGCTGAATCCGCAAAAGATAATCTGGGGTGGAGGTGTATTCGGCCCTGCCGGTATCTTCATAGATGATATCTACAAAGAAGCCTGCAAATGGGCGCAACCGCTCAGTATCAAGCAGGTGGAATTTGTAGCCTCTCAATTGTCCGGTAATGCCGGACTGATAGGAGCTGCTTTTCTCGCTATTAAAAAGCACCTGTACGAGTAATCTGACCACCTTATCTTTTTTATTAATAAGAATATGAGTAGTTACAACAAGAATCTGGTTTTCACGGCTGCGTGCATCGGTATGTGCTTCTTTGGCATTTCGATGATCACCCTGGGCTCGGTACTACCGTCCCTCACCACCAAACTGGGTTTGGACAATCTCCAAGCCACCGCACTGGTGACGTTCCTGCCTCTCGGTTTATTGGGAGGCTCCCTGTTGTTCGGCCCTATTGTAGATCGCTTCGGACACAAAGCGTTACTGCTGCTCAGTTGTCTGGTCGTGTTGCTCGGACTGGAAGGAATTGCTTTCTTTACAAGTATCCCATTGTTGCAACTTTCCATTATCGGAATCGGCCTGGGAGGAGGGATTCTGAACGGTGAAACAAATGCTTTAGTAGCTGATATTTCCGACGAAGCGGAGAAAGGTTCACGCCTTAGTCTGTTGGGTGCATTCTATGGTATCGGTGCGCTGGGGATTCCTGTATTACTCAGTTTCCTGTCCGGATATTATTCTTTTGAAATTATACTGCAAGGCACGGGCGTTGTAATGTTGGCAGGTATCCTGTTCTGTCTCGGTGTACGCTTCCCCGCACCCAAACAGCCGCAAGGATTCCCAATCAAAGAAGGACTGGGGTTATTAAAAGAAAGTAGCTTATTATTACTCAGTTTTATCCTCTTTTTCCAAAGTGGTATCGAAGGTGTATGCAACAACTGGACCACACTCTACCTGGGACAAACCACCAACATCCCCGAAAACCGGGCGCTCATGGCACTGACTTGCATGGTGGCCGGACTGACTGTTGCCCGTCTGTTGCTGGTAGTTCTCTTCAAAAAGATAAAACAGGAAACTGTTCTTCGCGCCAGCCTGATTACGGCCGCAATAGGTTTTGCACTGCTGACTTTTTCACCGGACTTTGCACGTGCTGCCATAGGTATGGTGCTTGTCGGTGCAGGACTGGCATCTACTTTCCCCGTCATACTCAGCATTGTCGGCAGCCGGTACGCTTCTCTGTCGGGAACGGCATTCAGTGTGGCCCTTGTTATAGCTCTGATCGGACAAACATTACTGAACAGTCTCACGGGAATTATCTCGCAAGGATACAGTATCGTTGTGTATCCTTATATGATGATTGTCTCCCTGCTCATCATGCTTCTATTGTTTAAACGCTCACTCAAATAAAAGAAATTATTTACCCCCTAAAAATCAAAAAAATTATGTTAGCACTTGAATGGTTAAAAAACGCGCATGGCATCATGGAAAAACTGGAAGCCACGCAATTGGAGAATATCAAAAAGGCAGCCACTGCTATGGCAGATTCCATCGAAGCCGGCCGTTGGGTACACACGTTCGGATGTGGTCACGCAACAATTCCCGTTGAAGAAATGTATCCTCGTATCGGTAGTTTTGTAGGTTTTCACCCACTGTGCGAACTTCCGCTGACATTCTTTACACAAATCATCGGCCAAATGGGTATCCATCAATTCCTGTTTCTGGAAAGAACAGAGGGTTACGGACAGGCAATCATGAAGAATTATGATTTCGATTCCAAAGATTGCATCTGGATTTTCTCTCACACAGGGATTAATGCAGTAAACATCGACATGGCACTGGAAGCTAAGAAGCGCGGTATGAAAGTAATCGTTTACGGCTCAGCCGGAGAAACAGGCGACAAAGCAAGCCGTCATTCCAGCGGTAAGAACCTGTTCCAACTTGCCGATATCATAGTGGACTCCTGCGTACCTTTGGTAGATGCTTCCGTGCCTTTGAAGAATCACTTCGACAAGGTGGGGCCATTGTCAACCCTGAGTTTCGTTACTATGGTATGGATGACCATCACTACCGTTGCCGAAATTCTGGCAGATCGCGGCGTACATCTGTATATCCATCCGTCACATAACGTACCGGGCGACACAACTGCTCACGAACGCCTGGATGCAGCTATTGCCGAATATCAAAAGAAAGTAAAAATCCTCTAACCCAAAGAAGCCCCAATCATCATTTATGAGTGACGGTAGCCCGCCTCAGCTTTGCCCCCACAAAGCTGGACGGGCTTTTTCTTTAAGAATAAAACTAAATTAGTATTCACTAAACGAGTGAATATCTCAAATTAGAATTATCTTTGTAACGGATAAGGAACTTTTCTGTATCTATCTGATTGATAGAATTTAATTGAGGAGTAATAAGTTGTTGGTAACGATTTGGCGAAAGTCAAGTTGCACTAATAATCCATGCTTTGCTTACATCAAAACAACTCTATGCAAATATAGAGGAGATTTTGTTAACAACCAAAATATTCAGAAGTATTATAACAGAGACCAATCCTTTTCAGTCTCTGTTATAATTTCAGATTTAGACTATTTCTTTTTTCTCTTATTTGTATTCAGTTTTTGAATATCCTTCTCCAACTCTTTGATGCTTTCCAATCGCTCCAACTGTTTTTGTACCTCCTTGTATTTGTCATACTCATTAGCGGCTTTTTGCAGTGCCAATTTATGAGAAATAGACCCAGCGTGTTCCAATATATTTTTGTCATTCATCGTAAGTACCTGCTTCAGTTTCTCAATCCAATCCCGCATATACATTGGTTTGTGTTGTATTGCTTGAGTCTCTGCATAAGCGAGGAATTGTTCTACGATTAATTTCAAAAGCCCAATCTCCTCTTCATTCAAGTAATTCTTTCCAATTTCCACATCTGTTTTACGAACCTTGTTAGGCAGAGATGTTGATGTCAGTCCCATTTGCGGCAATGCGGCATTTGCCCGATAATAGATCAACTCCGCTGCGGTTTTACCACTAACCGCCCAAAGAAGTTTGTTTTGTACCTCTTTGTAAAAAGCAAGGGTCATTTCATCGGACGGGTCATAATCAATACTAGTGGCATAAATATCCTTGATTTGTTGATAGAAAAGCCGTTCTGACAAGCGAATCTCTCGAATCCTGTCTAACAGTTCTCGGAAGTAGTTCATGGATGAGCCGCTCTTGAATCGCTCATCGTTCAAAGTAAACCCCTTGATGATATAATCCCTCAAACGTTGCGTTGCCCAGATACGGAACTGTGTACCTTGCATAGATTTCACCCTGTAGCCGACTGAGATTATTACATCCAAGTTGTAATAATTAACCTCGTGGCTCTGCGTTTTATCTTCAATCGCACCATGCTGAGTGGTTGTTCGGAATTTCCGAACAACCATATTCTCATTCAGTTCTCCTTCCTGAAAAATGTTTTTGATATGCTCACTTATAGTAGATTTAGCCTTTCCAAACAGAGAGCCGATCTGTGTCTGTGTCAGCCAAACCGTCTCCTCCGAGAATAGTACATCGACTTTTATCGTACCATCCTGAGACTGATATATGATGATTTCATTTTTTTGTTCCATGTGTATAATATAACTATGATTCTATACAATTTCTACTTTGAGATTTAAAAACTACGGTATCAGAAATTCCGTTTGAAGTGCCTTATCAAAAATAGATTTTCTACTCTCAGTAAAGAAAGGCAATCCCCAAATAGAGAACTTAGAGGTTTTGGTGGTGAATAATTTATCCGCCTTATGCTTTATTTCAAACATAAAATCCTCTTTCCATTGATCGGTTTTTACAAGATGGTCTCCTTTCGGTTCAATGAAAATTTGAATGTTATCATACATCCCATCTTCATCCTTCTTTTTCATAAATAACAAAAAGTCTGGCTCAAAAGTATTACCACCAATAAAACTGTAAATACGCACATCCTTTTCGTTACGAACTAAATAAACATCTTCATACTTTTCACTCAATTTGTCATATATTGACTCTATGTATTTAACTAAATACTTTTCCTCGGACGTTCCATAGCAGTCGTTGTATGCGTACCATTCGCATTTTTCCAAATCAGTGGTAAAGAATATATTCCCTGATTCATTCATTGACTTACCAAACTCTTTATCATCAGAACCATCAAGAGATATTTTCAGTACGTGGTCTCTGAAAGTATCTTTTATGGATTGAGCTTTAAATCGCCTTGAACCTCGGAATGCTTGACTCAATTTAGGAAGCATAGCCTCCAGTTGTTTCAAAACCTCAATCGCTACATTCAACTTCTCAACTTGAGAAATATCCTTCAATACCTCTTCACGTCCATATATGGTTATACTCAAATCCGCCAAATAGCTTTTACTGCAAATAAATTCTTTGATAGACTTTAAGCTGGGTAGTATCTCTTTTAACTCCGAGAATTTATATGCTTCAAATCTATTTATGGCTGCACGCACAACGTTTTCGCCGAGTTCACACATTCTGATAGAGCGAGTGCTTAGAGCGGTTATCTCGTTATTAGTTGCTTTCTCAAACACCAAACTTGAACGCATTTCACCACTCTTAATTCTCACCTTAAAGTTTTGATTCAAAATAGTTTCACCCAATGATGTTAATTCTTCATTTACGATGTAAGGCTCTTTTTCATTTACAAACACATACCCATCATTATATAACCGACTTTTCTTAAACTTATCTTTCAGTTTGAGATTTATCTCTTTAGTGCGTTTTGCAACGATACCAGTCTCTTCCATTGCGGTTTGTAGCTCCGCAACATATCGAGGATTATGCGAACTGTGATAGTGGAGTTTCTCAACCACACGCAGACGGTTGGTGATGTCGTTATCATACTTGCGTTCTCCCTTTGGCTTGTCTCCCTCCGGAGACTCAAAAGGCATATATCTTGCACCTCGCCCGATGAGTTGAGCTTCTTGTATTGTCGTTTTACCGGGCTTATTATTGCTAGAGTCACGTGTCTCGTATAAACGCACAATATCAAATAGGTTGAGAACATCCCAGCCCTCATTCAGCATATCTACTGCAAATACTGCTCTAAACTCATTGTCTTTCGTTTCTAATGTGTTTAATTTTATCTGCTTTTCGGGAGTGATTGTATTGCCATCAACGAGCAAAAGATTTTCTTCCTTAAAATCTTCTTGTATCTCCAATAAGAGGTTTTCAGGCTCAATACCCAGTTCATCAAAATAGCCGAAAGCCTCTTTTATGTCTCCTTTTGCTCCGTCTCGGATTTTTGCGATATCATCGACTTTAAGTTTCTTGATGGTGGATATAAAGTCGTCATAGAATGTTTTATTGTCTTTTATCGTTTTGGATTTCAGCATCATCACAGGCTTGATATCCTGATTGATGGCTGCGAATAATTTACGCTTGTACTGGTTGAGTATAACGGTTTGAACAGCACGGTCAATGGCAGACAAGTCGCTTTGCACCACCTCGATATCCTTAGAGTAACCATCCTCACGGAATTTTTTCAATGGATAGTCAAATATCACCTTATTATGATATTTCTCGGCAATATTACCATCAGACAAGTCGGCAGTAGCAGTGAATTCCAACAGCACGTTCGGGTCAGAAGAACCGTTGTTGCTATTGAATATTCGCATTACTGTTGTCTCCCAGTCGTCCGAAAATTCATCGTTAAACTCAAACAGCGATGGAGGCTCAACTACATTTTTCCCCTTCTTTGTAGCGGTATTGATATGGTGAGCCTCGTCGGAGATAAGCACAATTTTGCACCCTACAAAGTCATCATAAGTAATGCCATTCTCCTTGGGATTGTTCAGTGAAGTGTGCAGCCCTTGCGTGGTAGTCAGACAAAGATTTATGCAATCATCCGTTACTCCTTGAAAGTTATCTACAAGGCGTATCTCCACGCGTTTACCATTTATTTCGATATTAGGTGCAAACAGATATTTTGCAGATGCCAGATTCAGAAAATTCTCTTTTGTTTTCTCAATGATATTGGTTGAGTTGACAAAAAACAGAAAGTTACAGTAGCCTTTCTCGTAGAGATAGAGCATCACTCCTGCCATAATAAGAGTTTTTCCCGATCCTGTTGCCATATGAAACAGAAGCTGCGGAGGATATGATTTCCCCTCGAAGCTATTCTCCCAATAGGTCAAAAAGTAGCGAAAGCACTCCTCTTGATAAGGGCGTAACTTCATTGCCGGATTGAGAGCCGTACTGTAATAGTCCGGCATCTGCACCCCCTCTAAATATCGTTTCCCAAACTCTTCCCGCAATAGGTCTTGCAGGTTCTTTTTAGGTATTTGTATGTCGTTATTCTTCTTAGCCATCATATCAATCTTTAGTTGCTAACTTTTCTATGTTAGCTAATAAGTTTATATTGAAAGAATAGTGCCCCCACGTAGGTAAAACAACTTTTTGTTCCGTTATTCTTGCAATAGCAGAAAGAATATCTTGTTTACTACTTATTCCCAATACTATCTTTATTCGCTCAAAGTATTTTTTCGACGCTGCTCTTGCAAATATTTCAAATGGTATCCTTTGGTACATACAATACAACAACGTATCGGGCCACCATTGATAAAGCCTTGAATCATTACCACCATGGATTACATAATATAAATACATAACAAAATCAGCTTGCTGAATACCTTTCAATGTAATTATGCTATTATTCTCGGCTCTATCTTTTATTATATCGGAATGGAGTGAATATCTTCTTAAACCAAGCCTTTCATTTCTCGCTTCAATTGAATAAAGATAATGTCTAAAATCATAATAGCTATATGAAGCATAGTACTCACTTGTGGCTTCGTCATTGTAGTAGGTTGCACTTAATACATCGTAAACACTTTTAAATAACTCAAATTTTAATAAAACAGCGATGTAATAAAGAAATAACTCCTGCTGAATAAATTTCATGTTTTCCTCAACACAATTTTGAGGATAACTTACTCCTAATTTTTCTGAAGTATGCTTGTGTATACTCTCAAAAAATCGATGATATAAGTCGAAATTTTGCGTAGTTGGGTTATTTTTAGATACACAATCGAGAACTTCAATCCATTCATTTCTGTAAGGAAGAAACTCATCTAAACTCTCAATAACGGCATCGTCATATTGTTTTCCATTCCAATCGAATATTCTAAATTCGACAAGATTCTGTGCAAAAGTCTCTAAATACTCTCTTAAGGCTCCTGACGCATTTGGTTTTAAGTCTGCAAAGAGACTTAAAACCCTATTGTATTGCGATCTTGTTCGTAAAGTCTTTTTGTTATCGGCCAAAATATATTCAGGTGTTTTACCTATTTTGGGTTTTATGTATAGCGGCTTATTATATATCCAACGCACTAATTCTTCAAATTTTTCAGCGTATTTTGATGAATTAGTAAAATCAATATATTTACGAGATCCATAATAAATTGGCAGATAAGGCCTTCCCGTTTTATCATTAATTTCAAATGCAGCAACTACAAACTTATTTTCATCATTTTGTTCATAGACTTTTCTTGATATAATTTGAGCCTCCGTTCCTGCTCCTCCTGTACGTTTATCAGACTTTTCCGCATACTTTTTATCACATACAATTAAGACTTTTGTTATAGTGGGATCAGAAACCATTCTTTCCATAAATTGATCAGCATCGTCACCCTCTTTTAAGTCCCATTTATCAAGGACGACATCAATACCATTATCTACTAATTCAGTTCCTAAATCAAGTACTCTTTGCTCATGTTCCTGATTTGTCCAACTATAAGAAATAAAAATTCTTTTTTTGCTATTATTGCTACTTTCCATAGAATTTCGAGTTTAGCTGTTTATCTGTGTCCGATATGCCGAATTCGGTGTTGTCGATTTCGGAGAGAGGTATATAGAGTAGGTTTTTGTCCAAGCACTCTATGAGGAAGCGTTTGGTGTCGTTGAGTGATAGTGCTGCAAAGTCTGTTGCATTTTCGTCAAACTTGCGAACATCAACCTTCCAGCTCAAAAAGCCTGTCTCTTGCATCGACTGCCAAATTATAGAGAGTTGCTCTTTTTTGGTGGCTGCAATAATTTGGTCTGCAAAGTTTTGGTTTGCCCTTGCTAATTCACAGTAGACAAATGAGCCACCGCCTTGCCAGTCCACTGCCTTGCTAATACCACTCTGATCGCATTTCACCTTATCGAATAATCCATCTTTAACATTTTCACCAATAGTACTTTGTAATCTTACAACGCTGTCATTTTCACCATAATCCATTTGTTCGATTCCAATATAACGCCTCCCCATTTTATGGGCAACTGCAGCTGTAGTTCCGCTTCCTAAATGATAATCAAGAACAATATCATTCTCACTTGATCCGAACTGCAATATCCTTTGTATTAGTTTTTCTGGCTTTTTACCCTTTCTAAATGAAACACCCCCCTCATTGTGAAGATCATTAGGTAATACATCATCCCAGATATCAGATATTGGATCGCTGAATGTAACTTCTCCATCAATGTTTAATAGTCTATCCTTCACGAAAAGAATAATCTGACCTCTAATTACATAATATGGATTTTTCTTTTCTCTATCCATCTTGTAGATAATATTGGGAGTTTCTTTAGACTTCCGCTTAAGTTCGATAGCTGCACTACTAACACTATTATTATCAAGAGCAGCAAGACGAATTACTTTCTCTCCATTGGCTACAACAAATCGAGTTATCTCTTCCTCAAAAGTATCTCCAAAAACTCTTTTGGCATCTTTCTTGTCTATATTATTATGTTTTGCAAAAGCATCTAATAGAGGTATAAATCTCCAATTTTCGTATCCATTATCGTAGTTCTCAATGAAGGTATTATATCTATCATCTCGTGCTTTGCTTCTATAAACTCTATTCGGAATCCAATTATTTGCATCTTTACAATATACTAAAACGTATTCTGTAAGATTGACCACGCCCGGATTTATCACTTTTGCTCCAGTAACTGAACCTCGCTTTACCGTTATAATGTTCTTTTTATTCTCTTTTCCGAAAATCTCGTCAAGCAGAGCCAGCGTATAAGCTAATTCATTGTGATCTATTGATATAAATATCGTTCCATCATTTCTTAGCAATTCTCTGGCAGTACTCAACCTATTGCGCATGAATGTCAACCAAGTAGAATGATTGAAAGAGTCATTGTATTGAAACTCATCGTTACCTGTATTATATGGAGGGTCGATATAGATTAACTTCACCTTACCACGATATGTTTTTAGCAACGAGTGAAGTGCAAGAAGATTATTGCCTTTGATTATCAGGTTGTCGTCTTTTGATATACTATCCACTTCGTGCTTGCCATCCACATCGTATCTGGTAAAATTGGTCAGCACCTTCGGTTCAGTCAGACGGTTAATCTCATCCGGAGCAAGTATCTCGTTCCAGAATACCTCGTTGCGTTTGGCATCTTCCTTAGTCTGCCCACCCTCAAGCACGCAATCTTTGTATGGCCAGCTCAACACAACCTCACGACTCTCTGCCAAAAAGTCGCCATCATCACCCGTAAGTCCAATCTTATTCTTAAAACTCGTATAGCTGTCCGGTAAGAACCGCTTGTTCATCACAAACTTTTGGAACTTTATTTTATCGAAAACCAGCAGTCCATCAACTTCTGTGAAGAAGTTATTCTTCAGCCCCTCGTGCGAGAGTAACATCCTAATAAGGTCGGGTCGCAGAGCCAGCGCCGACTCCACAATACTATTTTTGAGCAGCACACCGTCTTCGCTGCAATATCGACTCTCCATCCGGAGTAGTTTTTCCAACTCGTGGTATAGTGAAAGATTGTTCATATATTTAGTTTTCTAATTTTTCTGTTAGTATTTTTTTTGCCTGTTCCTCTCGATATGCTAATAGGTTTTGTGTCGCATTTTGCAACGCTCCTTTATTTACGTGAGCTAAAATAACTTTATTCAACCTTTGAGCTACAACATCATTAATGTCTTGTATTATTTCTGGAAATGATGATTTTGCTTTCAAATTCAATATATCTTGGTATATATTGTCTTCACTATTGTACTCTTCTGCTACAAGAGGATCTAATGCCAGGTGTTTTTTCATTGTTTCGAAGCTGTTTCGAGTGAACTCATGTATCGTGTTAATTAATGGCGTTGTTTCTCGTAAGAAGATTAACAGTGAATTTACAAATATAAAATCGTTAACCAACGCTCCATATCTAATCATTACCTTTTTGAATAGCTCTCTATACTCCTTTTCCTCATCAGCTTCGTTTGTTCGATATACAGGAAGATACAAGTCGGATTTAGAACCACACATCTCAACATCTCTATTGATAAACATAAGAAGTTGATTTGCATACTCATAATTACCTAACTTCATATAGTTGACCGCTATTGCAAACCGTTGAAAATCTATAGTACGATAATTTTCGTCCAGCATATTTCGTAACTTTTCTATATTTGCTTGCTCTTGAACATAAAGAGTCGTATTGATTTGCAGTTGCTGTTGACGGCGATTGAGTTCTTCGTTTTGCTCTCTACTTTGTCGATTAAGTTCTTCGTTTTTATTATTTGTAGTGTTTTGAAGCTCAATCAATTCTTTATGATTGGTCTGGTTTTGTCTTAATGTAAGTTTAAGATTCTTTGTATTGTGCATAGATGTTAGTCTAAGCACATATAGAGTAATAAATCCTGTTATGCAAGCACCTATATAGCCGCCAAAGAAACTCAACCAATGAGTCTCATTGATAAGATTCTTAACAGGTATAGCAGGAATTATCATCAACAACCAAACGACTATTGGAGTAGCGATAAACAAAAGTCCCCACTGCCACCATCTGATTTTACCAAATCTATATTTTTTATCTTCCATTATTTTATTTTCCATTTAATTAGAAATTCATCAACGACCTCAATTTTACCGTCCGCCATTTCATATAGCTGGGTGATAAGTCGATTCTTTTCAGCTTTTAATTCTTCTCGCTTTTCATCATAATCTCGCCAAGCCAAATCTCGCTTATCAGAAAGAGCATCCTTTTCTTTTTGAATAGCCAACTTCTTGCGGATATTACGTTCGCGAATAAATTCACCATTCTTTTCATCAATTGCCTTATCTAACTCAGTAAGCATACGCTGCAACTCTTTCCGGTTGTCCTCAGCCCAATGCTCAATCTTGACAACTTCGTCGTTTACCAACTCAGAATTACGAATCTCTAACTTTTCACTAAGGGTGTTTTGTTGCTCATCTAGAAGAGTTGTAGCTGCATCACACTGGCTTGTACCAATTACGCCTACGATTTTAGCAGAAAGAGACAACAGACGAGGTGCAAAATTATCATCCATTCTGACTCCTGAACTATCTGTTGCCGATAAAATAACATGTTCTTCAACCTCGCCCAATGAAGTGTAGCGAACGAATCGTGCCGCAAGATTGCCACTATTACCTCTATTCTGTTCGATAACACTAATCTTACCTTCGCATTTACTGTAATCAAACTCTATTTCTACCGAAGGTGTGGAAGTTTGTTTTGCTTTCTCTACTACCCATTTTGCCAATGGATGAGAAGTTCGGTAGGTATAGCCGTCTGTTGGCTCTTTAGTTAGAGTATAAATTCCTTTTGGAATTGACGGAGTGGGAGAAATAAATAATTTGAAGCTCAGATTATTATTATCTAAAACTTCTATCTTATCGGTCAATACACTCTTTGTCAAGCTCCAAAGTTGTCGAGTAAACTTTGATAGTCGTTCCGAAACACTGCTTTCTCGCATCCGCAACTTCTCTATTACCTCCTCATCGAAATTTTCGAATAACGAAACACGAGTTTGCTGCATATCTTGCTCAATCATATCTCGCATCTCGGCTTGCAGCTTATCAAATTCTTCGTCTATCTGTTGAGTTGTCCGGCATTTCTGAAGAATGGCCAGTATTCGTTTCTCAAAATCAAGACCATTACCGATAGCTCCTAATACATCATCGCTCGCACCAAAGACTCCTTTGAAAAGTTGGAACTTTTGGTCAAGGAGTTCATATACTCGTTTATCGGCTTGGTTCTCGATATTAATAAAATTGACAACTACCACATCATGTTTTTGTCCGTAACGATGGCAGCGACCTATTCGTTGTTCCACCCTCTGTGGGTTCCACGGCAAATCATAATTCACAATCAATGAGCAAAATTGCAGGTTTATACCTTCAGCCGCAGCCTCTGTGGCTATCATTATTTCGGCCTCATCCCTAAAGTAATCGACTAAAGCCTGCCTCTTATCCGCCGTCTTTGAACCAGTAATACGGCTTGACCCTTTATGTTTGGTAATCCAGTTTGAATATATCTCTTTTGACTTAGGGTCGTTATTTGAGCCATTAAATAGGGCTATTTTGCCCTTGTATCCATTTGTTTCTAATAAATTCAGAAGGTATTGCTGAGTGCGAGTGCTCTCTGTAAATATAAGAGCTTTATGCGGGGCTCCCATATCATCCATGTGCATAAATCCATATCCTAATGCTTGGATTAAACACTCTCCTTTACTGTTTGATGCTATACTAATTGCTAACTGATAGATGGATTTCAATTCTTCTATCTCGACTTTTATATTCTCTATATCATCATCCGTATAGTGTTTTTCTTCTTTGATGTTATCCTTTTTTTCTTCATCCTCTTCATCTATCCACTCTTCAGCATAGTCAGCAAGCAATTCTTTATCGTCTATGTATTCTTCAATATCATCACTTGAAGAATGTTTATCAACTGCTTTTTGAAGACGTTCAATGATGGTATTGAGAGTTCCTGCGATGGCGAAACTCGATGAAGCAAGAAGTTTATACAGAACTAGTGTAATCAGATTTCGTTGCGAGCGAGGCATACCATAACAATCTTCCTTATGCAGATATGCGTTAATGCGATTAGATAGTTCCGTTTCCTCCATTGATGGAGAATACTCTTGAACTAATGGAATACGATTAGTATACTTTACATACGCCTGTACTTGACTTCGCAAAGTTCGGTGAACCACAGGTTGTATCCTGTTTCGTAGCTCAATGTATGTTTCATCTTCTCGAAGAGCGACTTTATTATATTGAGAGCTAAAACCATCTAAACTTCCGAAGTAATTGTTGTCAATAATGGAAATGAGTCCATACAACTCCTTTATATCGTTTTGGAGAGGTGTAGCGGTCAATAATATCTTTTTAAAAGGCTGCAACCCATATTTAAGAGCAGTTCCTGTTTTGTTGTTCTTATACACGTTCCGAAGAGAATGTGCTTCATCTATAACTATTAAATCCCACTTTACACGGTTTATATGGTCTATCTGTTTGCGAGCAAACGGATATGAACATATCACAATATTATCAGTGGTTTGAAATGGATTGGAGTAACTATCATTCAAAATTTGATTGAAATTCTTCCTCTCTAAAATAACCGAAGGCAAGAAAAACTTGTCTTCCAATTCTACATTCCACTGTTTACGAAGTGTGGCTGGAGAAATAATCAATATATGCCTTTTTCGTTCAGCCCATTTCTGACTAATAACAAGTGCAGCTTCAATAGTTTTACCTAATCCTACTTCATCTGCTAATATCGCACCCATACTTAGCGGAGACCTAAAAGCAAACAAAGCAGCTTCAACCTGATGTGGGTTTAAGTCAACTTTTGCTTCTGAAAGAACGCTAGTGAGCTTCTCTTCATCTGAAGAGTTATGACGCTTAGTTAGCTCCCATGCTAAATATTTTTCTTGGTGATTGGTAAACATAATCATTTACTACTATTAAACAACTCTTTCATATCAACATTCAGAAGCTCGGCTATTTTAGTAAAGGTTTCGACAGATGGCTGTATCGAATTGGAACACCATCTTGATACTGTAGCAGGATCTTTCCCCAACTGTTCGGCAAGCCATTTACCTGTCTTTTGTTTCTCTACCAAAACGACTTTTAATCTATTGATACGCTTCATGTCAACTGATTTAACTTGATATTTCATGTAAAGATATTGATTATTCCCGAAAACGGCATAATATTTAGCAAAAAATTGATAGCCTAACTATTATACTCTTTGTCGTCCCTCTTTTGCTATCGTAATCGGATTGATGTTAGCTTGTATCTTTTCACATTATCTTATAGGATTTCCATCACCAAAATCGCCCGACTTCGGAGGGTGATTGTCCCCTGCAAGGGCAAGGTGCAGCGAGTTATCCGCTGCCTTTTGAGTAACTCAAAAGACACCTTGCTCTATTCTGGTGAATAGAAAAATCCGTCCGAAGACGGATTGAAAAGTTAGCTTTATTTTCAGTGTATTCAGTATAGTATGTCTATTGGGTAAACATACTATACTGAATATACACACTATACATTATTAATAAGCTGTGAAACTATAATTTTCTCCAAAGTTCAATGCCCTCTTCATAAAGTTCCAGATGATGCAGTGCCGGATTCTCAATCAATCCCGACACGCTCATCTTTCTGCCTCCCAGCCTGCGCACAATCTCATCGAGCCTATCCCGTGTATGGCAACTCACAAATACGGGTTTGCGGTCATCAATCTTGGGAACCTGTAAGAAGGTCCGGCGGTATTGTTCCAATGCCTTCTCCTTTGTCTTTTCGCCAGTACGTTTCTGAGTGGATGGTTTAACCGGATTAATGAGTTCAGTTTGCTTACCCGGTGTACTTACTTCACTTTGTATAGTCAGTTCACTTGCCACATTTTGCAGTTCTGCTTCCCTTCTCTTAGCTTCCGGTTGTTTAGAGATTGGATTCTCTTTGATATATGCCAGACACTGCGCTTCGTCTATATCCAGAGCGGTTCTATGATTGTTACTTTCGATTGCCTCTGTCGTATTTTCCACTCTCGGAATTTCCTTTAACGGTTCACTCATGGGGCGGATGGAGTTCAAAATACCCACCGCATCAATACCTTCAATTTTCAGTTTCTTAGCCATACTGTCTCTGCTTTTATTCGTTACTGTTATTTTTTCTTTTTCGGATTGGAATGTCGGGGCGGTCGTTGCCATTTCAGAGGTTTCTCCTGTGAAGGGCTTAGCAGGTACAAGGTTTATCGGAAGAATACAACCCGAAACGTAGCGAAGGAGTGGAGATTGTTCCGATAACCGCTTGCGGCTTGACCTTGTACCTGCGTGAAAAACCCGTAACGACTTTTGCCTCTGTAATGGTAATAACTGTTCCGGCTTTAATTGAAAATTACTTTCTCTTTATTGAATCTCTTATCAGCATTCACTTGAATAATTACATTCGGTGCACTCTGTGTGTTTACTGCATAGAGTTTACCGAGTATGTACTCTCTGAATAATTTCGCTTTCAGCGAGTTTATCCGAAAAGCAAGTGCTGTTATCATATCCAGCCCGAAATAGTCAGGTAAAATGTGTTTTCCGTAAACTACTCCATCATGCTGTAAATCGGCTTTTACTACTCCCGATTTCAGAATTGCCCGAATATTGGATTTGATGGTGGGTAGCATTACCCCCAACAACTCTGCTATCTCAAAATCACGCATCCAAACCGTTTCAACCGGATTACCCGGTAGAGTGATTATACCGCTTTTACTAATAGTTATCTTTTCTCTTTTCATTGTTTATGATTTTAAGGGATGTAATTAAATAGCTTGACAGATAAATGATTCCATCTGTTCAATCTGTTTTGAGAGCTTCTCCATATCACGGCTGACTTTCTCCGCTGTAATCTTCGCATAGATTTGCGTCGTGCGGATGCTGCGGTGTCCGAGCATTTTAGAGAGTGTCTCAATGGGTACGTCATTCGACAGGCACACGGTCGTGGCATACGAGTGCCGACTTTGATGCCACGTGACATTTTTCTCTATGCCACAGCGTTTTGCGATTACTTTGATTCCATTTTTGCAGTTGGGGTAACAAGGGACGGGCAGCAGCTTGCCGTCTTTCGCCATACCTTCGTATTTCTCAATGACATGTTTGGCAACTTCCAACAGACGGATGTTACTTTCTGTACCCGTTTTCTGGCGTTTGGTCTTAATCCACAGATGATCATCAAAAGAGATTTCCAGATTCTCTTTCGTCAAGTGATACATGTCCGTCCAGCTTAACTCTGTGAATGTGCAGAAAATAAACAAGTCACGTATCAGTTCGTAGCTTTTCTTCTTAAACGTACCATTGATAAGCAGGGTGATTTTCTCTTTCGTTAGAAAGCCCCGTTTGGTTTCTTCTTTCGTGATGCTGTACCCGTAGAACGGATCGCGTTGTAACCAGCCGTTATTGATAGCCATGTAGATAATTCTCCGCAATGGCATCATGTATGACCAAACGGTATTTGTGCAATGGTCTTTTTCCATAGTTCAAAGTCGGTAATGAAAGCAGGAGTAAGTTCTTTGAGGGCTATATCACTGACCTTATAGCGTTGCTTGATAAACTCGGATAAGTGGTTATACACGGTGCAGTATTTCCAATAGCTGCGCTCGCTCTTGATTTTCCCTACTTGTTTGGCGTAATCCTCATTATGCTGACTGAATACGGCAAGCAGGGTTTCATGCTTCATCCCCATGCCTAAAAAAGCATTACGAACTTTCTCGGCAGTTACATAGTTATCCCTGTCGCATATCTCTTGATAAGCCTTGTTGATGCCCACACGGATTTTATCCAGCATTCGGTTGCCTTCCTGTGCAATGAGGCTTCTGCCGGATAATCTGCCCAATTCGACATTCCACGATTTTTCCTCTACATCCAGCTTGCAACTGAATTGGGATACTTTGCCGTTCACGGTCACACGGCACATGACTGGCACAAGCCCGTTCTTCTTGGGGGCATTGCGCTTGAGATAAAATAGAATTTTAAATGTTGATCTCATACTCTACATTTTTTTGATTGCAAAATTATTACCTGTAGAGTTAATAGCGTCTGAAATCCATATAAATCAGCTCTTTGAAAACCATCTGCCAGCCAAAAGAAAGTAACGAGATAGTAATGTAACTCTGTCCTCACTTGGCTTTTTATTGGTTCCGGATGGCTTGCTGCTCTTTCCTTTTTATTACCTAAACCGCTATTCATCAGTCTTATTACTGCGTTCTGCCCTAAGTCTCAATTTTATTTCATATCTTTGCAATAAATATAAAACAATGGTTATTGAGTACGATAAAAACTATCTGCGTGAGCTTTATGAGGATGGTAAATGCCAGGACAAGAAACACCGCTTTGATGCATCTGTAGTAAAGAAGTACCAGAAGCGTATAGATACCTTAATAGGAGCAACAAGAATTGAAGATTTATTCGTCTTCAACTCATTAAATTTTGAGGCATTAAGTGGTAAGGACAGTTTTTCTATACGTATAGACTATCATTATCGGCTGGAATTCAAAATAAAAAAAGAAGGAAGCGAAACAGTTTTAACTATATGTACCGTACTGGATATAACTAATCATTATCAATAGAATTATGGATACAATAAAAAGAATACCAACTCATCCGGGAGATGTTTTGAAAGAAGAATTAGAATGCCGCAAAATTTCCCAAAAGAAATTTTCAGAAGTTTTGGGAGTATCCTATACTATGCTTAATGAAATACTAAATGGAAAACGTCCCATAACCAGTGACTTTGCCTTAATGGTAGAAGCCGCCTTGGACATTAATGCGGAATTGCTTGTCAACATGCAAACCCGCTACAATATGGCTGTTGCCCGCAAAGAAAGTGCACTAGCCAATAGATTGCACGAAATACGTAAGATGTGTGCCACCTTATTATAGTCTTTTTTATATTTATCCCTATATTTGCCCTCTAAAGAAATCAAACAGGATTATGAAACAGATAAGTATTGCAATTCTTCTTTGCCTCTGCACATTGGCAGGCTTTGCACAAGGCGGTCAGCCTCTTGATTTAAAAGATATTGTATCAGGTAAATTCCGCGCTGAAAATATTTACGGAGTCATTCCCATTCCCGGAGACGGGGAACACTATTCGCAAATGAATGCGGAAGGAACGCAGATCATCAAATACTCTTTCAAGACAGGAAAACAGGTAGAAGTATTGTTCGATGCTGCTACTGCACGCGAATGTCCGTTTAAGACGTTTGACAGCTACAGTTTTTCACCTGACGGCAGCAAATTGCTTATTGCTACAGAACAGACTCCGATTTATCGCCGCTCTTATACAGCTATACATTATATATATAGTCTGAAGCGAAATGTCAACGGAGAAATCAATAACATAGTAGAAAAGCTTTCAGACGGCGGCCCGCAGCAAGCACCTGTATTTTCACCGGACGGAACAATGGTTGCATTTGTACGGGATAATAATATCTATCTTGTGAAGTTTCTCTACGGAAACAGCGAAAGCCAGGTTACAGAAGACGGCAAACGTAATGCCGTTTTGAACGGTATTCCCGACTGGGTATATGAAGAAGAATTCTCTTTCAACCGTGCTCTGGAGTTCAGTGCCGACAGCAAGATGCTGGCTTATATCCGCTTTGACGAGACGGCAGTACCCTCTTACAGCTTCCCCGTTTTTGCAGGAAGCAATCCCCATATCACTGCTTTTGAAAAGTATCCGGGAGATTATACCTATAAATATCCCAAAACAGGAGAAGCGAATTCAAAGGTCAGTGTACATACCTTCGATATCAAATCGAAAGTAACCCGCAAGATGCAGGTGCCCTTGGATGCTGACGGGTACATCCCACGTATCCGTTTCACACAAGATCCTAACAAACTGGCCATTATCACCTTAAACCGCCATCAGAATCGTCTTGACATGTATTTCGGTGATCCGCGTTCTACTGTTTGCAAACAGGTTCTGCGTGACGAAAGTGATGCTTATATCAAAGAAGGCGTATTCGATAATATCATTTTCTATCCGGAAAACTTCAGCTTCGTGAGCGAAAAGAGTGGTTACAATCATCTGTACTGGTACAGCATGGGTGGAAATCTGATTAAACAGGTTACCAGCGGAAACTATGAAGTAAAAGAATTCCTGGGCTGGGACGCTGATGATAACAGTTTCTATTATATCAGTAATGAGGAAAGCCCGCTGCGCCAGGCCGTATACCAAATTGACCGCAAGGGAAAGAAAACCAAACTTTCTTCTCAACCGGGTCTCAACAGTGCACAGTTCAGTACGAACATGAAATACTACATGAATCGTTATTCAAACCTGAATACTCCCACTGTCATTACTCTAAATGATAATACAGGTAAAGTATTGAGTACGCTTGTTACGAATGATAATCTGAAACAGACTTTGTCCAAATACAGTGTACCCCAAAAGGAGTTCTTCACTTTCAAGACCGGAGATGGTGTAAGTCTGAACGGTTGGATGATGAAGCCTGTGAATTTCTCCGCATCCAAGAAATACCCTGTACTTCTGTATCAATACAGCGGACCCGGTTCACAACAGGTACTGGACACATGGAGCATCAGTTGGGAAACCTATATGGCCAGTCGTGGTTTTATCGTGGTCTGTGTAGACGGACGTGGAACCGGCGGACGTGGTGCAGACTTCGAAAAATGCACTTATCTGAATCTTGGCGTGAAAGAGGCGAAAGATCAGGTGGCAACAGCCCAATATATGGGTAGCCAGCCGTATGTAGACAAAAACCGTATCGGTATCTGGGGCTGGAGTTATGGCGGATACATGACCATCATGAGTATGAGTGAGGGAACGCCCGTATTCAAGGCCGGAGTTGCAGTAGCAGCCGTCACTGACTGGAATTACTACGACACAATTTATGGCGAACGCTTCATGCGCACTCCCAAAGAGAATGCTGAAGGATATAAAGGCTCTTCCGCTTTCACCCGGGCAGACAAATTGCATGGCAATTTATTGCTGGTACATGGAATGGCGGATGACAATGTTCATTTCCAAAACTGTGCAGAATATGCAGAACATCTGGTACAGTTGAACAAGCAATTCGATATGCAACTCTATACAAACCGCAACCACGGTATCTATGGCGGAAATACCCGTTATCACCTGTATACGAAGCTGACGAATTTCTTTGAAAAAAATCTTTAAGATCATAAAGTTCACCACAGATTACACGGATTAACACAGATAAAAAAGAGAAATAAAGAAATCTGTGTTAATCTGTGTAATCTGTGGTGAACAATAAATCAATATCATGAAAGACAGAATACGCAAACCCGAATGGCTCAAAATAAGTATTGGAGCCAATGAACGGTATACCGAAACCAAACGTATAGTTGAATCTCACTGCCTGCATACCATTTGCAGTAGCGGACGTTGCCCTAATATGGGAGAATGTTGGGGTAAAGGTACTGCCACCTTCATGATAGGCGGTGACATCTGTACCCGTTGCTGCAAATTCTGTAATACACAGACAGGCAAACCGCTTCCATTAGATATGGAAGAGCCTACCCATGTAGCGGAATCCATAGCCTTGATGAAACTATCCCATGCTGTCATCACCTCCGTAGACCGGGATGATCTACCGGATCTCGGCGCTGCACATTGGGCATGCACCATACGCGAAATCAAACGCCTCAATCCGGAAACTACCATCGAGGTTCTGATCCCCGACTTTCAAGGAAGAAAAGAATTAGTATCCCAGGTTATTGAAGCACAACCGGAAATTATCTCCCACAATATGGAAACGGTGAAACGCATCACTCCACTGGTACGTAGTGCAGCCCGCTACGAAACAAGTCTGGAAGTAATACGCCAGATAGCCGACAGCGGAATCACAGCAAAATCAGGAATCATGGTAGGATTAGGCGAAACTCCGGAAGAAGTGGAAGAACTGATGGATGACTTGCACCGTGCAGGATGTCAAATCCTGACCATCGGACAGTACTTGCAACCTTCACATAAACATTACCCTGTGGCAGAATACGTTACTCCCGCACAATTCGCTTCTTACAAAGAAACCGGTCTGGCAAAAGGATTCGATCAGGTAGAAAGTGCACCTTTGGTACGTTCTTCTTATCATGCCGAAAAACAGGTACAGTTTTACAAAAAAGAAACGAAGTAAAAACCAATTGCTCTACTTATTTGTTATCTATGAGATAACGACAGAATAAAGTTTGCAATGTCAAAAAGAGGAGTTCTATCATCTAAGTTTAATATGTCTTTGGGATTTATCCCGGTTATCGTATCTATTATATTGTGCGAATTTATAACCCAAGACATTTCCATCTACATTGGTGCAGGTGTAGGGGCCCTTTATAGTTTATATACCTTATGGGGAAAAGGAGCAAGAATCCCCAACTTCCTACTTTATTGCACTACCGGAATGCTCTTGCTTTTGAGTCTGACCACTTTAATCTTCGGTGATTGCAGTTCCCGCGAAATGTTTCCACTGACATTGGAGATCAGTACGCTCATACCCGTAGTCATTATCTTCCTGAACAGGAAAAGATTTCTCGCTCACCAGATTTCCCAGTCACAGAAATGTTGCAAACAACTTTTTGCGCAAGGGGCAGAGTCTGCCATTGTAACAACACGGGTAGTTGTCATCATCGCTTTTCTTCATTTCCTGGGAGTCTTCATCACAATTCTGTTACCCGGTCCCTTAAGTGAAACTTCCAGAGATGTTTTATTCCGGTATTGTCCGCCAGCTGTATTTATTCTGAGTATATTATTCAATCAGTTCGGAATCCTCTATTTCAATCAAGTGATGGAGCACACAGCTTTCGTGCCCATTGTTAATACCAAAGGGGATGTGATCGGCAGAAGCCTGGCAGTGGATGCTATCAACAAGAAAAATGAATATATCAATCCGGTAGTCCGTATCGCTGTATCTCACAACGGTATGTTGTATCTTCGTCCACGCCCCCAACGCTGTATTCTCGACCGGGGGAAGACTGATATACCCATGGAATGTTACCTTTTATATGGAGAAACCCTGGAACAAGGCATCGTCCGGCTTGTGAGACAAGCTTTTCCACAAGCACCGATACAAGATTTACAGTTCAATATCATGTATCACTTTGAGAATAAAGTGACGAACCGGCTGATCTATCTTTTCATTCTTGATGTAGAAGACGACAATCTTCTACGGGACAAGCAGGTAAAAGACGGAAAGCTTTGGACTTTCCAGCAAATAGAGCATAATTTAGGCAAGAACTTTTTCAGCTGCTGCTTTGAAAACGAATATGAGCACCTGAAAGATGTTATTTGTACAAGAGAAAAATACAAGGAATTTTAGAAAGATCGGGCACTTTTCCCTGCCACTCCTTCACTGTCTTGGTTTTGATATATTCTCCCTCACACGTAATGTTCGCAGCAATACAGAGTTTGGTTTGCGGACGACAATTTTGCAAGATGTCTTCCACCATTTTATTATTACGGTAAGGTGTTTCAATGAATAGTTGAGTCTGGTGTTCGGCATAAACCCGCTGCTCCAGAGTCCTTATTTTTTTGGCACGCTCGCCCGGCTCAATAGGAAGGTAACCGTGGAAAGCAAAACTTTGCCCGTTGAAGCCTGAACCCATGACAGAAAGAATAATTGAAGAAGGTCCCACCAAGGGCACTACTTTCAGATTCTTCCGTTGAGCAATCGCCACTACATCCGCTCCCGGGTCAGCGACTGCCGGACAGCCGGCTTCGGAAATCACTCCCATAGACAATCCCGCCATCAACGGTTTCAGATATCCCGAAATATCTTCAGGTGATGTATGCTTGTTCAGCGGGTAAAAAGTCAGTGTATCAATATCTATTTCCCGGTCCACCTTCTTCAGAAAGCGGCGTGCAGAACGCACATCCTCTACTATGAAGTGACTAATCCCAAGTATGATCTCCTTATTATAAGAAGGCAACACCGTTTCAATCGGTGTATCACCCAAAGTGACGGGCAAAAGATAAAGAGCTGTTTCCACGTTGATAAGTGATAAGTGATAAGTTATTAGTGATAAGTGATAAATGAAAAAAGTTAGTGATGAGCGGTTCATTTTGCTATGCCATTATACTGCATAGCCACTAATCACTCATCACTAACCGTTAATCACTATATATTACCCATAGATAATGTTTCCATTCTCATCCATATATTCATCCAGTCCTTTTTCGTAAGTAGCCATGGCACGCAAGCTCATACCCACGCTGGAGAAACCACCGTCATGGAATAAGTTCTGCATGGTTACCTTACGGGTCAGGTCGGAGAACATTACGATGCAATAATCAGCACATTCGTCAGCTGAAGCATTGCCCAGCGGAGACATGCGGTTGGCAAAATCGAACAGCTTATCCATCCCCTTCACACCGGAACCGGCAGTAGTCATAGTCGGAGACTGTGAAATGGTATTGACACGTACATTATGTTCGCGGCCATAGATATAACCGAAGCTACGCGCAATGGATTCCAGCAAAGCTTTTGCATCTGCCATATCATTGTATCCATAGAATGTACGTTGTGCAGCCACATAACTCAATGCAAGGATTGAACCGTAATCGGCAATTGCATTCAGCTTTTTGGCAGCCTGTATCATCTTATGGAAAGACACTGCGGAAATATCGAGCGTCTTGCCCAGCATATCATAATCCAAATCATCATATGTACGTTTCTTGCGAACATTCGGAGACATACCAATGGAGTGAAGCACAAAGTCAATCGGTCCGCCCAAAACTTCCATGGAGCGTTTGAATACATTTTCCAAATCTTCTACGCTGGTTGCGTCAGCGGGGATAACTTCACATTTCAATTTATCTGCCAGTGCGGAAACTTCGCCCATGCGAACTGCTACCGGAGTGTTTGATAAGGTGATCGTTGCACCTTCTTCTACTGCTTTTTCAGCTACTTTCCAGGCAATGGACTGCTCATTCAGAGCACCGAAAATAATGCCTCTTTTTCCTTTCAACAAATTGTAACTCATACCTATAATATTAAAGTTGACGGGTATCTAATAAACAAGTCAACAAGGAAATTGCTCTTATTGTTCGCCTCCTCATCAACTTGCATCTTATCACCACGTTTACTATTTTGAGGCTGCAAAGATAGCGCAAATTGAACGCATAGCAAAATAAGCTTGCTTATTTTTGCTATGCTAAAATGCCGCCTATCTTATTTAAAGATATGAACTTTCTGCATAAAAAGCCCGTAAGTGTGCAAAGAAAAGGACAAAACCACAAAAAATCCACCTAAACCAACAAATTGTGCACATGGTTTTAGCTAAAGCCCGATACATTTGCAACCGGTAATTAAGAGGTTTTTTCATAATATTTATTTAAGGTTAGAATTAGGTTAACATGAATCATTTATTATTTCTTTCGCAGGCCACTCGGGAGAGCCGCTTGCGGGAGGATAATAAAAAAGGAAAGAAAATGAGAAGTTGAAGAAGCCTGTTAGTTAACAACGAATAACTGATAACTAATAACTTATAACTAAATATAGTATCACGGATGAACACATTTATCAAAAAACTATGGGTGCTTGTTGCACTGGCCCTTCCGTTGTTACCTGCACAAAGTACGGTAAATGCCCAAAACGGAAATTATATAGATGAAAGTATCTATGAGAATTTACCCTTCAATATGCCGAAAGTGGAACAACCCGCTTTTCCGGATTATACAGTCAATATTGTAGATTTTGGCGCTAAAGGAGATGGTATCGTACTGAATACCAAAGCTATCAACGACGCTATAAAGGCAGTAAATGCCAAAGGTGGCGGTAAAGTAATTATTCCCGAAGGCTTGTGGCTGACCGGCCCTATCGAGTTGCTGAGCAACGTCAATCTATATACTGAAATGAACGCCCTGGTATTGTTCACAGATGATTTCGAGGCTTATCCTATTATTAAAACATCTTTTGAGGGTTTGGATACGCGCCGTTGCCAATCTCCTATTTCAGCATGGAATGCTGAGAATATAGCGATTACGGGACATGGTGTATTCGATGGTTCAGGTGATAGCTGGCGTCCGGTAAAAAAAGGCAAACTGACTGCGGGCCAATGGAGTAGCCTGGTAAGTTCAGGAGGTGTAGTCGATGCATCCGGTAGCATCTGGTATCCCACTGCCGGTGCACTGAAAGGCGCTATGGCTACTAAAGATTTCAATAACCCGGAAGGCATTAATACGGATGAGGAATGGAATGAAATCCGCCCGTGGTTGCGTCCCGTATTGCTGAATATCGTTAAGAGTAAAAAAGTATTATTGGAAGGTGTAACTTTCAAGAACTCTCCCAGCTGGTGCCTGCACCCGTTGTCATGCGAGCATATCACGATTCACAATGTGAAAGTTTTCAACCCTTGGTACTCCCAGAATGGTGATGCACTGGACTTGGAATCTTGCAAGAACGCGTTGATTGTCAACAACATATTCGATGCCGGTGACGATGCTATCTGTATCAAATCGGGAAAAGATGAAGACGGTCGCAGACGTGGCGAACCTTGCCAGAATGTGATTGTAAAAAATAACACCGTATTGCACGGCCACGGTGGTTTCGTAGTAGGTAGCGAAATGTCGGGTGGCGTAAAGAACGTCTATGTAACCGACTGTACTTTCCTGGGTACGGATGTAGGTTTACGCTTCAAGAGTACCCGCGGACGTGGCGGTGTAGTAGAAGGTATCTATATTCACAACATCAATATGATTGATATCCCGCACGAAGCCTTGCTGTTCGACTTGTTCTATGGCGGTAAAGGTGCCGGTGAAGAAACGGAAGATGACTTGGAAGGCAGAATGAAATCATCCGTTCCTCCTGTAACGGAAAAAACTCCCGCTTTCCGTGATATCCACATCACAAATGTGACTTGCAGAAGCGTAGGACGTGCCATGTTCTTCAATGGACTGCCTGAAATGCCTATCCGTAATGTACACGTAAAGGATGTAGTTATTACGGACGCCAAGCAAGGTATCGTTATCAGCCAGGCTGAGAATGTTTCTATAGAGAACGTGAAGATAGATACCAAAGGCACAGCATTGCAGGTGAAGCAAGCCAAAGACCTGAAAGTAAACGGGAAGACTTATAATAATTCGGCAACCAAAGCTTTGAATATCGATTTATAAGGTATATAATACCGCTGGTGTATGAAGAAAAAAGTAATCATACTGATCGCTCTGTGTTGTCTGTTTATCCAAGCAGCACAGAGCGATACTCTTTCCATAACAGACCTTCGCACGGAACAACTGACTAATCCTTTAGGTCTGGATACCCCTCAACCACGTTTCAGCTGGCGGCTCCAAAGCGGGCAACGCAATGTGATGCAGACAACTTACCGCCTGTTCGTTGCGTCCTCCCCGGAACTTCTAAGCAAGAATCGGGCAGACGTGTGGGATTCAGGCGAGGTACGCTCTGATGCGTCCATTTGGATAAGCTACCAAGGTCCCTCTTTACAACCCAACAAGCGCTATTATTGGAAAGTACAGGTAACAACCGGTACAGGTGAGAGCGCCTGGAGCGAACCTGCTTTCTGGGGAATGGGACTGATGGGAGAAACACGTTGGAAAGGACGTTGGATTGGTATGGACAGACCTATGCCCTGGGATAGTGAAACCATGTTTTCACGTCTGTCCGCCCGGTATGTACGCAAAGAATTCAAACTCAGCAAAGCAATAAAAGAGGCAACCCTGCACATCAGCGGACTCGGAGTTTACGAATGCCTCATCAACGGCGAACGGGTCGGTGACCTTGTACTGGCTCCCGCTCCTACCGACTACCGGAAAACCGTACTTTACAACAGCTATGATGTAACAAGTCTGCTTCGCTCACAGGCGGATAATGCCATAGGTATTACGCTCGGAAACGGACGATACCACTTCATGCGCCAGAACTACCGTACTTATAAAATCCATAACTTCGGCTATCCAAAAGTCCGGATGAACCTGATCGTAGAATATACGGACGGCAGCCGGGAAACGATTGCCACAGATACGAACTGGAAACTGACAGCCGACGGTCCCATCCGCAGTAACAATGAGTTTGACGGTGAGGAATACGATGCCCGGAAAGAATTAGGAAGTTGGTCGGAAACCGGCTATGACGACAGTAGCTGGTTGCAGGCAGAACGCGTTTCCATACCTTCGGGATATCTGCGCGGACAAACCATACCGGGTATCAAGGTAGTGGAGAAGATCAATCCCCGAACCATCCGTAAATCGGCCAATGGCTATATCCTCGACATGGGACAGAACATGGTAGGCTGGCTGCGCATCCGGGTAAAAGGAAATGCGGGCGACTCAGTACGCCTGCGCTTTGCAGAAACCCTGCAACCGGATGGAGAACTATACACCGCCAACTTACGGTCAGCCAAAGTAACCGACCTTTATATCCTGAAAGGAGAAGGCATTGAAGAGTGGGCTCCCCGCTTTGTATATCATGGCTTCCGCTATGTAGAAGTCAGCGAATTTCCAGGTACTCCTGCCCTTACCAACTTTACAGGCGAAGTTGTAAATGACGACATGCCTCTCACCGGAACATTTGAATGTGATAATCCTATCCTGAACCAATTAGTGAAAAATGCCTTCTGGGGAATTCGTGGTAATTATAAAGGAATACCGCTCGACTGTCCCCAGCGTGATGAACGCCAGCCCTGGCTGGGCGACCATACCAACGGTGCACTAGGTGAAAGTTTCTTAATGGAAAACGGTCCGCTTTATGCTAAGTGGATGGACGATATCCGCGATGCGCAACGGGAAGACGGATGCATACCCGATGTAGTGCCGGCCTATTATTACTACTATACAGACAACGTGACCTGGCCGTCAACCTTCATTTTCATCAGTAATATGCTGTATGAACAATATGGAAATCCGGGAGCCATCTGCAAGCATTATCCCGCCATGAAGCAATGGATGGAGCACATCCGCACAGAGTTCATGAACCAATCGCATATCATCACCCGCGACCGTTACGGCGATTGGTGTCTTCCTCCCGAATCTCCCGAATTAATACATTCGAAAGACCCGGCCCGCATTACCGATGGTAAACTGATAGCAACCGCCTATTACTACAAGCTACTGCAATATATGATAAAGTTTGCACAGCTTCAGTTAGATATGCCCCACACTCCGGATATTGCCGGACAGCTGCACCACCAGCAGTTAGCTGAGGATATTCAGGAATATCAGGAACTGGCAGAACACGTAAAAGAAGGTTTCAACAAGACCTTCTGGAATCAAGAAAAACAATATTACAGCAATAATACCGTAACAGCCAACCTTCTCCCACTGGCATTCGACATGGTACCGGATACGGAAAAAGAAACCGTTGCCCGGCAAATCATTCATAAAACGGTAGACTATTACAATGCCACCATTCAATGCGGAGTTATTGGCGTACAATGGCTGATGCGCGAGCTTGTAAGAATGGGACGCACAGATGTAGCATACGTTCTGGCTACCCATACCAAATATCCCGGATGGGGATACATGGCAGCCAACGGAGCTACCACCATCTGGGAGTTATGGAACGGGAACACAGCTGATCCGGCCATGAACAGCGGTAACCACGTCATGTTACTGGGTGATTTCCTCCCCTATTGCTATCAACATCTGGCAGGTATCCGGAATGCAGCTCCCGGTTTCAAGGAAATCCAGATGAAACCTGCTTTCGAACTGGAAGAAGTAGGATTTATTCGTGCTTCTCACATTACACCTTATGGCAAAGTAACGAGTAACTGGTCACAAACAGCTGCCGGGTATTCCTGGGAAATCAGTGTACCTGCCAATAGTATGGCTACTATATGGCTGCCCAATGCGGATACCTCCGCCCTCACCGAAAACGGAAAGCCATTGAAGCAATCCGAAGGTTTACAAATACTCCGCCAGGAAGATGGATACACAGTTTGTAAGATAGGTTCGGGGAAGTATAACTTCCAGATTAAAAAGAACATATCATACGGAAAAGGAAAAAAAGGCCTGCTGGAGGATGGCTTTATCTGTCGGAAGCCTTCCTTCCCGGAGAGCCATGCGGCTACTATTGTAGAAGGACGTCGCGGAATAGTGGCAGCCTGGTTCGGGGGAACCAAAGAGAAGAATCCCGATTGTTGCATTTGGGTTAGCCGCAAAACAAAAACAGGCTGGACAGAACCACAAATGGTTGCGGACGGTGTATTGGACGGAACCAAATACGCCTGCTGGAATCCCGTACTGACCGAAACACCGAAAGGAGAACTACAGCTTTATTATAAAATAGGTGTGAACGTAGCCGGATGGAGTGGTCATGTCGTTACTTCGAAAGACGGTGGAAAAACATGGAGCAAATCCCGGGCACTTCCCGAAGGCTTCCTTGGTCCCATCAAAAACAAGCCCGTATGGATCGGCAAGCGAATGATCTGCCCCAGCAGTACGGAAGATGAGAACGGTTGGCGGATTCATTTCGAAATCAGCGATGATGAAGGAAAGACCTGGCGAAAGATTGGTCCTATAACTGCTTCCGAAATTGTAGAAACAGATCAGGTGAAGTTCAGTAATCAGAAGCATAAAACCATACAAGTGATACAGCCCACCATCCTGACACATAAAGACGGAAAGTTACAAGCTTTATGCCGTACCCAGAACAACGGCTCCGTTGCTACCACCTGGAGTGAAGACAACGGAGAAAGCTGGAGTCCGGTAACATTCATTGACTTGCCCAACAACAATTCCGGCATTGATGGAATCACGCTGAAAGACGGGCGGCACTTGCTGGTATACAACCACTATCGCTACATCAAAGGAAAACGGAAAGAACGTACTCCCATCAATGTAGCAATCAGTGACGACGGTATGCATTGGAAAGCGGCCGTGGTATTAGAAGATTCGCCGATCAACCAATATTCATACCCCTCAGTCATTCAGGGTAAAGACGGAAAGGTACACATTGTTTATACCTGGAGGAGACAGCGCATCAAGTATGCCTGCCTCGATCCCCAACAGGTGGAAGTCACCTCTTTTGAGGAAGCCGGTTGGAAGGAATAACTCACAAAGGCGACAGTATTTATATCAAAATGGAAAAGGAATTACGGTAGGTTTGCACTACTTTTGTAGCAAATTAGTTATATATTTAAAACCATGAAGAAGAATATCTTTACAGTATTGCTATTATTGTGCGGTCTTTCTGTCACAGCAGAAGCACAAGAAACCCAAAAGAGTTTCAAGGTGGAAGTAAGTAACACCTGGAACAAGGCAAAAGCGGACGAACCGGTAGTAATCAAACTCAGTGAAATCAATCCACAGTTCCGGGTACGTTCGGCAGTAGTCATGAACGAAAGCGAAGAAATACCTTCACAACTGGATGACCTGAATGGCGACCTCCGTCCGGATGAACTTGCATTTGTCATCGACCTGCCTGCCAAGAGCAAGAAAACAGTGACCGTCACTCTGTCTTCCGCCAAAAGCGACAAGACTTATCCTGCCCGTGTATATGCCGAGATGCTGGTAAGCGACAAGCGAGGCAAGCATGTCCCCGTACATTCGGTAACCATTCCGGGAACCAGTAACATCTACAATCAGATGCATCACCACGGTCCGGCTTTCGAATCTGAACTGGTGGCATATCGCCTGTACTTTGACAAGAAGCAAACAGTCGACATCTATGGCAAATTCAATAAAGGCTTTGAAATCAAAGAATCACAGTTCTATCCCACCGATGAACAACTGGCACGTGGCTTCGGTGACGACGTCCTGTTGGTAGGCGGCAGCTGCGGCTTAGGTGCGCTGAAAGGCTGGGACGGCAAGAAATCCACTCATATTGAACCTGTATCCACGCTTACCGAGCGCATCATTGCCTACGGTCCGGTACGCACCATCGCCGAAATAGAAGTGACAGACTGGCAATATCAAGGTTCGGAACTACGCATGACGAACCGCTACACCCTCTACGGCGGACACCGCGATGTGTTTGTGGAAACCTTCTTTGAAGAACCGTTGAAAGACGAAATCTTCTGTACCGGTGTAATAGACATCAAAGGCTCTGTATCTTACTCCGACCACAAAGGCCTGATAGGTTGCTGGGGAACGGACTGGCCCGTAAACGACACCGTGAAGTACGCTAAAGAAACCGTAGGACTGGGCACATACATTCCGCAAAAGTACGTAAAGGCCGAAGTGAAAGACAAGGCTAATTACCTGTACACCATCGGTGCCAAAGGCAGCAAATATTTCACCCACAATATCACATTCACTTCCATGAAAGAAACCTTCGGCTATAAAACTCCCGAAGCATGGTTCGCCTATATCCGCGAATGGAAAGAAGAACTGGAACATCCGGCAGTTGTGAAAGTGATGAAGTGATAGGGTGATAAAGTGACATTCGTAACCAATCACTAATAACTAATCACTAATAACTAAAAACGTATCATGAAAGCAAGAAAGACCTTGATGAGTCTATGCCTGTTGCTCGCCCTTCCGCTGGCAGCACAGCAGAAAAATTATGTTTCCGAGGTATGGGTAGCCGACCAAGGAAACGGTAAGTACAAGAACCCGGTACTCTATGCAGACTATTCCGACCCGGATGCCTGCCGTGTAGGAGATGATTACTACATGACATCTTCCAGTTTCAACTGTTTGCCCGGATTGCAGATACTCCACTCCAAAGATTTGGTGAACTGGACTATCATTGGCGCTGCCGTACCTTACGCTCTGTCCCCAATAGAAACTCCCGAACGTCCTGAACATGGTAACCGCGTATGGGCACCTGCCATCCGCCATCACAACGGTGAGTTTTACATCTTCTGGGGAGATCCCGATCAAGGTGCTTTCATGGTAAAAGCCAAAGATCCGAAAGGACCGTGGACTGAGCCTGTACTGGTGAAACCGGGTAAAGGCATCATCGACACTTGTCCGCTTTGGGACGAGGACGGCAAAGTGTATATGGTACATGCCTACGCAGGTAGCCGTGCCGAGCTGAAGAGTGTAATCACCATTTGCGAACTGAATGCTGAAGCTACCAAGGCCATCACTCCGTCACGTATCGTATTTGACGGACATGAGGCGCACCAGACCTGTGAAGGACCAAAATTCTACAAACGTAACGGATATTACTACATCTTCCATCCGGCAGGTGGTGTACCTACAGGTTGGCAGGTAGTGCTCCGTTCGAAGAATGTATACGGACCGTACGAATGGAAAACCGTGCTTGCACAAGGTAATAGCCCTGTGAATGGCCCTCACCAAGGTGCATGGGTAGATACCCCAACCGGAGAAGACTGGTTCTTCCACTTCCAGGATGTAGGCGCTTATGGCCGACTGGTACATCTGCAACCCATGAAATGGGTGAATGACTGGCCCGTAATCGGTATTGACAAAGACGGTGACGGTTGTGGTGAACCTGTAATGACTTACAAGAAACCGAACGTAGGTAAGACCTATCCCATCTGCACTCCGCAGGAAAGTGACGAGTTCGACGGTTATACTTTGTCTCCGCAATGGCAGTGGCATGCCAATATCAACGAGAAGTGGGCATACTACGCAGGAGACCAAAGCATCGTACGCCTGTATTCTTACCCGGTAGTGAAAGAATACAAGAATCTGTTCGATGTTGCCAATCTGCTGTTACAGAAGGCTCCGGCCCCCAACTTCACTGCTACCATAAAACTGACTTTCAAGCCGGTAGATAAATACAAAGGCGAACGTACCGGATTGGTAGTGATGGGTATGGACTATGCCGGACTGATCCTGGAGAATACGGACAAAGGGCTGGTTCTCTCGCAAGTATCCTGTTTGAAGGCAGACAAAGGTACACCGGAACAAGTAAACGGTACGGTAGACCTGACAGACAACACCATCTATCTGAAAGTAAAATTCAGCAGCGATGCCAACAAGAAGATTTCAAAGAGTGAAGGCGGACATGATCTGATGGTTATGTGTGACTTCAGCTATAGTCTTGATGGAAAGAAGTACCAGCCTCTTGGCAAGTCATTCCAGGCTAAAGAAGGAAAATGGATCGGTGTCAAGGTAGGTACTTTCTGTACCCGTCCTGCAATTACTACCAATGACGGTGGTTGGGCAGATGTAGACTGGTTCCGCATTACGAAGAAATAAGATTTTTCTAAGCGTGCAAGTTACGCTATAATACAGAGCCTCCGGATGTATAAGTGTATGACATCCGGGGGCTTTTTTGCTCATAACGGGAAAGAAATGAGCCAAATGGTCAAGTAATACTATCTTAATTCTCCTCCTCCGTCGGAGGAGGAGTACCCGAAGGGGGAGGTGGTAGGTGAGAAAATAATTCCTTATTGATATGGTTCATAGGTATTTTTTGCTTTACCTACCACCCCGCCCTTTGGGCACCCCTCCTCCGACGGAGGAGGGGAATTGAGATACTCTATTTACTTAATATTGGAATTATCATTTAACCCATAACCCTACAGAAATGAATCAACTCATTACAGATTGTTTGAACGAAATGCCTTATATTTGCGTTCATAAAGAAAAGAAAGTAAGAAAAATGAAGAAACTCGTAATTTTTGATTTAGACGGTACCCTCCTAAACACCATTGCCGATCTGGCACAAAGTACCAATCATGCATTAGCCGCCTTAGGATATCCCACACATGAAGAACAAGAGTACAACTTCATGGTTGGAAATGGTATCAACAAACTTTTTGAGCGTGCTCTGCCCGAAGGAGAAAAGACGGAAGAAAATGTCCTGCGCATACGAAAAGAATTTGTACCCTATTATGACCAACATAATGCAGACAAAAGCCGCCCCTACCCCGGCATCACGGAACTTCTAACCGAACTACAGACCAAGGGAGTCCAACTCGCAGTCGCTTCCAACAAATATCAAGCAGCTACAGAGAAACTAATTGCCCACTATTTTCCTACAATTCGTTTCATCGCTGTCTTTGGCCAACGTGAAGGGGTAAACGTAAAACCCGATCCCACCGTCGTATACGATATCCTGCAAATAGCAAAGACAGCCAAAGAAGATGTTCTCTATGTAGGAGACTCCGGCGTAGACATGCAGACAGCTATCCATGCAAATATAACCTCCTGCGGAGTGACCTGGGGATTCCGCCCACGCGCTGAACTGGAAACCTTCCATCCTGACTACATTGTGGATAAAGCTGAGGAGATTATCGAGAGCGTCTTGAAAGACTAAATTCAGCCTCTACTGCCTGAATCTTGCCACCGTATCAGCAAGGTCTTGCCAATAAATAGGCAAACGGTATGCATCATTTTTACTCCTTTTTAAATAGATATTACCCCTGAAAGTGCCGAAAACTGCCTAACCTTGCAACTGAAATACAAAAAATGAAAAACAATGATGAAGAAATGGTTATCGACATGCTTTGCTGCAATCTGCATAAGCAGTGGCTTGCAGGCACAGCTGGAAAATGAAGCTCTCAAATTATGGTACGATGGACCCGCCACACAATGGGTAGAAGCTTTGCCACTAGGCAACGGACGTATAGGCGCCATGGTCTTTGGCGACCCTGTACACGAACAATTCCAATTGAATGAAGAAACCGTATGGGGAGGTTCTCCTTACAACAACACCAATCCCAAAGCCAAAGACGCTTTGCCACGGATCCGCCAACTCATCTTTGAGGGCAAGAATAAAGAGGCACAAGAGCTTTGCGGCCCCACCATCTGTTCGCCATCCGCCAACGGGATGCCTTATCAGACTGTAGGTTCCCTGCATCTTGACTTTGATGGAATCAACAATTACAACGATTATTATCGTGATCTGGACATTGCAAAGGCAATAGCTACCACCCGCTTCACCGCCAATGGAGTAACCTATACCCGTGAAGCCTATACTTCTTTCCCCGATCAGGTCCTGGTAATCCGCTTGACAGCTTCACAAAAGAAGAGCATCTCATTCACTGCAAAATATACCACGCCTTATAAAAGTAATGTGGTACGCAGCATCTCCTCCCGCAAAGAATTACAGTTGAGCGGAAAAGCTAACGACCACGAAGGTATCGAAGGCAAAGTGGAATTCACCGCCCTCACCCGCATAGAGAACAATGGTGGCAGTCTGGAAGCAACATCAGACAGCACCCTGCAAGTCAAAAATGCCAATAGCGTTACATTATACGTATCCATCGGCACCAACTTCGTAAACTATAAGGATGTATCGGGCAATGCACTCAACACTGCACAGAAATACCTGAAACAGGTCAATAAGAACTATGCGAAGAGTAAAGCCGCCCATATCAATGCATATCAGAAGTACTTCAACCGAGTATCTCTGGACCTGGGGCGCAATGCTCAAGCCGACAAGCCGACAGATGTACGCGTCAAAGAGTTCAGTACAAGCTTCGATCCGCAAATGGCTGCTTTATACTTCCAATTCGGACGCTACCTGCTGATATGCAGTTCACAGCCCGGCGGACAAGCCGCCAATCTGCAAGGTATCTGGAACTACCAGCTACGTGCTCCTTGGGATGGCAAATATACTACTGATATCAATGTAGAAATGAACTACTGGCCTGCCGAAAGTACCTCCCTGCCCGAAATGCACGAACCTTTCCTGCAATTAGTAAAAGAAGCAGCCATACAAGGACGCGAAAGTGCCGCCATGTACGGTTGTCGCGGTTGGACATTGCATCACAATACGGATATCTGGCGTAGCACCGGTGCCGTAGACGGACCAAGCTACGGAGTATGGCCCACTTGCAACGCTTGGTTCTGCCAGCATCTGTGGGATCGTTACCTCTTCTCCGGCGACAAAAACTATCTAGCCGAAGTATACCCCCTGATGCGTGGTGCCTGCGAATTCTACCTCGATTTCCTGGTGCGTGAACCCGAGAATAACTGGCTGGTAGTAGCCCCCTCCTATTCTCCTGAAAACAGTCCCGTAGTAAATGGCAAACGTACATTTGTTGTAGTTGCCGGAACCACGATGGACAATCAGATGGTTTACGATTTATTCTACAATACGATTGCCGCTGCCGGTTTAATGAACGAAAACACCGCTTTCACCGACAGTTTACAGACTGTAGTTAACAATTTAGCCCCTATGCAGGTAGGCCGTTGGGGACAGTTACAGGAATGGATGCACGACTGGGATAATCCCAAAGACCGTCATCGCCATGTTTCTCATCTCTGGGGTTTGTATCCGGGACGTCAAATCAGTGCCTACAACTCTCCCATCCTGTTTGAAGCCGCCAAGAAGTCTTTAATAGGTCGTGGCGATCACTCTACCGGTTGGTCAATGGGTTGGAAAGTGTGCCTGTGGGCGCGTCTGCTCGATGGTAACCATGCCTATAAACTGATAACCGAACAGTTGCACCCCACTACCGATGAAAAGGGACAAAACGGTGGTACTTATCCGAACCTGTTCGATGCACACCCGCCTTTCCAGATTGACGGTAACTTTGGCTGTTCTGCCGGTATTGCCGAAATGTTCGTTCAGAGCCATGACGGAGCTATCCATCTTCTTCCGGCATTGCCCGACGTATGGAAACAGGGAACATTGAAAGGTATCCGTTGCCGTGGCGGCTTTACAGTGAAAGAGATGAAGTGGGAAAACGGAGAATTACAAACAGCCGTTATCACTTCCAATATTGGCGGTACACTCCGCATACGGACCCAGACTCCTTTGTATCTGAATGGGGAAAAATTGACTCCAAGTGTCCAAGAGGTATCTGACAACCCGCTATTACAATCACAGAGCATCCGCAAACCACTGATTGCTGCCAATGCACCGGTTTGCATACCGGAATATGCACAGACTTATGTGTATGATATCGAAACAAATGCAGGAAACGAATACATTCTGACCGCAAGAAATCAATAAGAATAAATAGTAACCAAAACTATAGGGATACCGGCAAAAGTCAGTCGTCACTATGTTAAAACGTCAAGAGGGGAGCAATAAACTCCCCTCTTTTCTGTTATATAACATCATTTAGATAACTCACAAAAACATTATAGACAGTAAATAACAAAAAATACCACCCTAAAAACAGATATTACACATATATATTTTCACATCCCTATACATTTGCAGCAACGAATTAACAGTGTGCCCGAACACACATAACGAAAAAAATCATACTTAATTAATAACATGCAAAGAATGTCTAACAAAATGAAAAACATGCGCGCCGCGCTACTATTCTGTTTAGTAGCCGTGATATCGCTTAGCGTATCAGCGCAAAATGTAACCGTAACAGGTACTGTGACAGACAAGACGGGAGAAACCGTTATCGGTGCTTCCGTAGTACAGAAAGGGAATACCAGCAACGGTACTATTACCGATATTGATGGTAATTTCTCCCTTAGTGTTCCCGCCAATTCCACATTGGTATTCTCTTATGTGGGTATGACTTCTCAGGAAATACCCCTGAAAGGCAAAACTAAAGTTGAAGTAGTTATGGAAGACGATGCACAGGCTTTGGAAGAGGTTGTGGTTATCGGTTACGGTTCCGTGAAACGTAAAGACCTGACAGGCTCTGTGGCAACAGTCAATTCTGAGGTGCTGGCAGCTGTCCCGGTAGCCTCTGCAACAGAAGCACTGCAAGGTAAAATGGCCGGTGTACAGATTACTACAACTGAAGGTTCACCCGATGCAGAAATGAAAATTCGTGTGCGTGGTGGTGGCTCCATTACAGGTGATAATACTCCATTATTCATCGTAGACGGCTTCCCGGTAGAGTCTATCAGTGATATTCCTGCTTCTGACATTGAAGATATGACTGTACTGAAAGATGCCTCTTCTACAGCTATCTACGGTTCTCGTGGTGCAAATGGTGTAATCCTGGTAACTACTAAAAGTGGAAAAGAAGGCAAGTTAAGCGTATCTTATAACGCCTACTATTCTTGGAAAAAGATGGCCAAGACCTTGAATACACTGAGTGCAACCGATTATGTGAAATGGCAGCGTGAATATGCGTTGTTAAGAGATAACGAAAGCAAATTCACCAGCCTCTTCGGTAATTGGCAAGATGCGGACCTTTATGAAAATGCTCCTACCAATGACTGGCAGGATCAAGTGTTCGGACGTACAGGAAACACTTTCAACCACAACCTGACAATTAGTGGTGGTTCAGATAAGACAAAGTTCAACATGGGTTATGCTCACATGAATGATAAAGCCATCATGTTGGGTTCTTCTTTCCGACGTGACAACTTGAGCTTAAAACTCAATCATAAAGTGAATGATAAAGTTAGCCTTGACTTTTCGATGCGTTATGCAAATACCACTGTAAACGGTGCCGGTGCTAACGAAAGCAAGTCTGAGGTATCTTCAGCTGACTCCCGCATGAAGAATGTAATGATTTACCCTATGTTCAACTTCCCCGACTTGAGTGACAGTTATGACCCTGACTTTCAGTTGACAAATCCAATTACATCAGTATATGATACTGACCGCAAACAAAATCGTCAGACTTTCAACATGAATGGAAGCTTCTCATGGGAAGTCTTCAAGAATTTCAAGTTCAAAAGTGAATTCGGTTTAGACTGGTATTACAATACTGATAAGAAATATTATGGAACTTCTACCTATAATGCACGCACTAACAGTGTAGATACAGAAGGCGTTCATCCAATGGCTTACTTTGCCGATACCCAACGTAAAACTTTCCGTAACACCAATACGGTGAACTATGATTTTAAAAATATCATCAAGAATAAGGACCACAGTCTGAACGTATTGGTCGGTGAAGAAACCCTTAACAAGAAAAGTTCATTGAACGATGACCGTTTGAGCTTCTTTCCTATCAGTTTTACTGCCGCTCAAGCTTGGGCTTTGTCTTCGCAGGGTACTCCTTATAGCGTAAACAAATACACTAATGCCGACGATAACCTGCTTTCATTTTTTGGTCGTGTGAACTACGATTACCAAAGCAAGTATCTGGTTAGCGCCACTTTCCGTGCCGACGGTTCTTCCAAGTTCTCTAAAGACAATCGCTGGGGTTACTTCCCATCAGCTGCCGTAGCATGGCGTATCTCTTCTGAAAGTTTCATGGAGAAGACTCATAATTGGCTTGACGATTTAAAGTTACGTTTCTCCTATGGTACTGCGGGTAATAACAATATCCCCTCTGACCAAACTTCTCCGATATGGTCTTCTAGTTCCACTACCTGGCTTAATCAATTTCCCTCTTATTGGACTAGCGGCATTGCTTCAGGCCAAAGCGGATCTTATGCATCTAATCCCGACTTAAAATGGGAAACAACCATTACCCGTAATATGGGTCTGGATTACACTCTGTTCGGTGGCAAACTGACCGGTAGTTTCGAATACTATTGGAACACCACTAAGGATTTGCTCATCGCATTCCCAGTTTCCGGTTCCGGTTATGACTATCAATACCGCAACCTCGGTGAGACAGAAAACAAAGGTTTCGAGGTCTCTCTCACTTGGAACGCTATTAACACGAAAAATTATGGATTGACATTCAGCGGTAATGTGGGTTTCAATAAGAATAAAGTAAAGAGCCTTGGCTCATTAACACAATACTCAGCATCTTCGGGATGGGCTTCAACCCAAATTCAAGATGACTACATCGTTAAGCCCGGTCATTCGGTTGGCGAAATTTATGGTTATATAAGCGATGGTCGTTATGAAGTAAGCGACTTTGAAGATTACTACGCCGCCGGTGAAAAATGGGTATTGAAAGAAGGTGTGGTTAATAATTCAAGTGTGATAGGTACCAGCTATCTTCGCCCAGGTGCTCTGAAACTGAAAAACATGAATGACGATAATGTTATTGATGCTAAAGACCGTACTGTTATTGGTAACACCAACCCCAAAGCCAGTGGTGGTTTCAGCCTTTCAGGTCGCGTATATGGCTTCGACCTGAGTGCAAACTTCACTTATAGCATTGGTAATGACGTTTACAATGCCAACAAGATTGAATATACTTCGTCTTATCAATATTATTACCGTAATATGCTCGACATTATGGGCGAAGGCAAACGTTGGACAAACCTCGATGCTAACGGTAACCTGGTAAATGATCCCGCACAATTGGCTGCTTTGAATGTCAATACCACTATGTGGTCACCTTACACCAGTTATGTATTGACCGACTGGGCTATTGAAGATGGTTCTTTCTTACGTTTGTCAACATTGACACTGGGTTATACTTTACCATTGGCCTTAACCAAGAAAGTAGGCATTAATAATTTGCGCTTCTACGCTACATGTTACAATGTATTCTGTCTGACTGGTTATTCAGGTTTCGACCCTGAAGTTTCTACCCGAAACAAGACAGCTCTTACTCCGGGAGTAGACTACTCTGCATACCCAAAGAGTCGCCAGTTTGTAATAGGTGTTAACTTGAACTTTTAAAAACGAAAGAAGAAATGAAAAATATATTATTTAAATCTTTAGCAGCTGTCGTCCTTCTGGGTGGGCTGTCTTCATGCAGCGATTTCCTGGATCAAAGTTCTCCTTCATCCCTGGATGGCAAGAACATTTTCAGTAACTATGAATATGCTCAAGGAACCATAGCTAATATCTATCAAGAATTTGGAGAACAAAACTATCGTGCACGTGCCATTTGGTATGGATACAATACGGATATAGAAATCTTCAGTGGTTCAGACAAAGCAGACGGAAAAGCTGATTTGGCAACATACAATGCCGGAGTCGGAAATGACCAGATGAACGTTACTACAGGTACCGATCTTTGGGCCAAAATATATGCTGCCATCGAACGCGCCAATCTGGCTATTGAAGGTCTTCGGGAAAATGCAGACCTGACAGATGCAAATATGAAGCAACTACTGGGCGAAGCTCTTACCCTACGTGCATTGCACTACGTGGACCTTATCAATATGTGGGGAGATGTTCCTGCCCGTCTGACTTCATTGAATGCCGATAATATGTATTCAGGACGTGAAGACCGTGATGTCATCTACAAGCAACTTATTATCGATCTGCAAGAGGCACAAAACCTCTGTGCATGGCCTAACGAACTTGATGCCACGAAAACAGTGGAACGCGTAAACAAAGTCTTCGTAAAAGGTTTCCTGGCTCGCGTTTGTCTGCAAGCAGCAGGTTATGCTCAACGCCTTGACGGTGCAAACCGCCTAAGCACAGACCCGGAACTCAGCAAAGAAAAACTTTATCCTATCGCACTACAGGCATGTAAGGATGTAATGGACCAAGAAGGCAATTATGTAGCTTTGAAATCAAACTTCGAAGATATCTTCAACAACAATGGTATCTCTGGTGATATCATCAATGCAGGTAGCGAATCTTTGTTTGAAATCGGTTACAGCAATAACCCGGCACGTGGACGTATCATGTATACCTTCGGCATTAAGCACACTACTGCCGACAATATGACAACAATGCTTCAAGGTAGCCAGGTAGGCCCTACACCTACTCTATACTTCGACTATTCAGTGAAAGATTTACGCCGTGATGTGACTTGTTGCCCATTCCAGTGGACAAAGGGCGTACAAACTCTTCAGTCCTTCAAGAGCTGGAGTTTCGGAAAGTTACGTTATGAATGGACAAACCGTATGATTCCTTCCGGAAACGATGACGGTATCAACAAGCACTATATGCGCTATGCCGATATTGTATTGATGCGTGCTGAATTAGAGAACGAGCTCAATGGTCCTGCTGCTGCCGCTCCTTATCTGACCAAGATTCGTAACCGCGCCTTTTCTACTACCGACCGCGCTACAGAAGTTACAGCTTATGTTGCGGAGGCATCTCAAAGCAAAGAGAAAATGTTCCAAGCCATTGTTGACGAAAGAGCTCTTGAATTTGCAGGAGAACTGATCCGTAAGGCCGACCTTATCCGTTGGGGAATGCTGAAAAGCAAGATGGATGAAACAAAAGATAAGATGAACGCTATCGTAAATCTGACAGACTATGACTCCAAGCATCCCTATAGCCAGCTCTCAGGTCATGTCTATTATAAAATGAGTGCATACACTTGGACCCGTAACGGCATAGCAACTACCGAGCCCAATGCCAAACTGAACTTCTATGGTTTGAACTATGGCGAACTGAATCTTGATCCGGAAGGCTATACCGAATTTACCAATAGCAGTGGCGAAGCCTCAACCTGGATTAAGGATACTGCATTAGATGATGTTATTGACTATCTCTACGTGCGCGATCCGGATAAATATCAATATTGGCCAATCTTCAACGTCAATTTGAACGATAATCCTAATCTTGCAAATTACGAGTGGTATTAATTAACTAAATGATTAAACAACGATGAAAAAATATATATTATCAATTTGTACATTAGCTGCCATTTGCATAGGCTGTGTTACAGTAACATCATGCAGTGATCCGGATGATCTTAATGATTTGGTTCTTGACCGCATATTGTCGCCTACCAATATTACTGCACGCGTCTCTCAGGACGTAAATATCATTGTTAGTTGGGATGAAATGAAAGGAGCTTCCTCTTACGAAATCGAAGCTTATGCCGATACTCCCGACTACGGTCAGCGCACACCGGATGTGTCAGATGCTACCACTCTCACTCAGACTACTTTGACTAATCTGATTGGTGAGACAGCCTATTACATTCGTGTAAGAGCCATTGATGAAGACAACTCATCACGCACATCTAAATGGATCGAGATCATGCGTACTACCAACCCTGAGCAAAATATGAACAAAGTAAAGGCCGGTGACATCCAAAGCACAGCCGTTACAGTAACATGGACGCCAGGCATTCAGGCTGATGCTATCGTATGCACTCCTAGCGCTGCAAATTCTTCAGCTAAGACGGTGACTTACACTCTAACTGCAACAGACATCTCTTCCGGATCTGCTACCGTCACAGGACTTGAACCGGAGACAAGTTATAGAGCCACGTTGAAGTTAGGCGAGAAAACCCGTGGTTATTCTACCTTTACTACTAATTTGGATTTACGTGACGCTATCCAACTCACTCCGACAGATGACTGGGTGACTGCTATTCAGGACGCAGCAGCAGGTAGTAAGTTTGCCCTTGCAGCCGGTGAATATACATTGACATCAGCCAAGCTGCAAATCAACAATAATGTGACCATTGCCGCTCAGAACTCCGGTAACCTGCCGGTGATTAATACTTGTATTCATATCAACAACGGTTCTTCACTCTATCTCTATCAGGTAGTGATGGATGGCACCGGTACAGATGGAAGTCAGGCTATTGAATACAAAACAGCCGGAGGATTTGGCGATCTTATCATCAGCGGAAGTGAAATAAGAAATTACGTGAAAGGACTTATCTACATCAACGTTGCAGCTGTAGCCAATACAATCAAGATAGAAAACTCCATCATTCATGATATCGAATGTTCCGGCGGTGACTTTATCGATAGCCGTAGCGGTGGTTGGAACAATCTTATCATCTCAAGCTCTACATTCTATAGCTGTTCTGCTAAGCGTGATATCCTGCGTGCTGACGATGCTTCAAGCAAGGTGAGTGCAAGTATGATAACTTCTATCGACAAATGTACATTCTACAATGTAGGTAATGGTAACGCCAATTACCGTTTCTTCTATCTGCGGTTCCCCGGCAATACCAATACCTTTACCAATAATGTTGTAGCCAACTTCGATAATACTCGCGGTTTTGCCAATTCAACTTCCGTAGGAGTACCCAGCTATTCGAACAACTATTACTATAACTGTAAGAACTTGACTTCACAAGCCGAAGGTAATACTCAGCCCAATTTAACATGTTTCGATACAGAAGGAAATATTCTTGATAAGAATCCATTTGCCGATCCTGACAATGCCGATTTCACTATCACTGATGAACTCTTCCAGAGTTATGGATTCGGTGATCCTCGTTGGTATTAAAATATTTGAATCCTTAAAGTAAAAGAGGGTGCGTCACTATACAAAGTGCGTATCCTCTTTTTCTTTTACCATTTTAACCCCGCCCCCTATACCATTATTATCATCATTTACTCCAAAAGGAACAATATTTCCTCCTCTTTATAGCTATAAACTTCTATTTTTGCATACACATAAGTACAAACCACTATTAACGGAACATTTAAAATCAAAAGAATCTATATCATGAAGAAACTCTTTTTAGTCTTCTCTATTTTAACTGTCTCTATAACTGTTATGGGGCAACAGCCTATTCCGGTTAAGCCTCGCATTCTTATCAGTACGGACATAGGTGGCACAGATCCGGACGACAATCAATCAATGGCACACTTCCTGATGTACAGTGAGATGTTCGAAACAGAAGGATTAGTATCTTCTCCCTCCTATGGACACGGAAGTAAACAGAATCTTCTGGACATGATAGACCTATACGAAAAAGATCTGCCCAAGTTGAAAAAACACATAAAGGGCTTCCCGTCACCGGATGCCTTACGAGCCATCTGCAAACAAGGAAGACAAGGAGCAGCCCCATTCAAAGGTTATACTACTGCCACAGAGGGTTCTGATTGGATCATTAAATGTGCCAGAAAAGAAAGTACCCGGCCCTTATGGATACTCGTATGGGGCGGACTCGATGACTTAGCACAAGCTCTACATGATGCTCCGGACATTCAAAATAAAATAAAAGTATACTGGATTGGCGGACCGAATAAAAAATGGAGTACCAATAGCTATGTATACATTGTCGAGAATTTCCCCAACCTTTGGTTCATCGAGGCCAATGCTTCCTATCGTGGATTCATAACCAATGACAAACAACCTGGTAAATTCAACAAAGACTATTACGATGAATGTATCCGTGGAGCCGGACATCTGGGAAAAGACTATATAAAATATTACGATGGAAAAGTCAAGATGGGAGATACCCCATCACTACTTTACATGATGGATGGTGATCCAAATAATCCTCAGAAAGAAAGCTGGGGAGGGAGTTTCGAGAAATTCACTCATAGCCCAAGAGTCATTTTCAACCGGAGTACTACCCTAAAAGATACGGTTCCGGTATATGCCATCATTGAATTCCGCATAAAGGGACCGGAAATGAATATCCCCGCTGACTCAACCTGTTTCACCATGACAACAGATGGTCAGAACTGGGACGGTTTCTATCTGGGTAATGGTGAATATGCCGTCAGATATGCTCCTAAATCTACCGCAGTCCTAACCTACAAGATTACCTCTGATATTCCGGGATTTCCGGAACAAACCGGAGAGTTCGTCGTAAATAACACATGGCCCGGAAAGATTGATGCCGATGACTATAAATTAGGAGATTATTGGTATACAGACCGAAATGATGCAAACCTGTTTGAAGGAAAATGGCAGGGAAGTAAAACGGTATCTAAATGGAGAAAAGATGTTCTGCAAAACTGGGCCAAGCGTTGGGAATTGCTTAAATAAATACATATTCTAAAAAATAATAGCATGAAGAGAATACTATTCTATCTATGTTTTACCTGCTTTTTTTATCAGGTGTTTTCACAATCACACAACCTCCCTTGGAAAAATGGAGCCTTGCAAATATCCAGCAACTCCCGTTACCTTCAGCATACGAATGGCTCTCCCTTCTTCTGGCTCGGAGATACCGGTTGGCTGCTTCCTGAAAGGTTGAACCGGGATGAAGCGGAATACTATCTTGAACAATGTAAACAAGCAGGCTTCAACGTAGTACAGGTACAAACCATCAACGGAGTACCTGCCATGAACTTTTATGGACAATCGTCTATGCCGGATGGATTTGATTTCTCCAATATCAACCGACCGGGTATATATGGATATTGGGATCATATGGATTTTATCATCGATGCCGCCGCTCGCAGAGGGATTTATATCGGCATGGTCTGCATCTGGGGCGGGCTGGTAAAAAGTGGAAAAATGAATGTGGAAGAAGCCAAGGCTTATGGTACTTTTCTCGCCAACCGTTACAAAGATCGCCCCAACATCATCTGGATGATTGGCGGAGATATCTATGGAAACATCAAAACCGAAGTCTGGAACATGCTTGCCAACACCATTAAATCCATTGATAAGAACCATCTCATGACTTTCCATCCCTTCGGAAGGACACTCTCGGCAGAATGGTTCAACGATGCCCCCTGGCTGGATTTCAATATGTTCCAAAGTGGACACCGCCGCTACGGACAAAGCAAAGATGACAAAAAGACACTGTTACCACAAGGCACAGAAGAAGACAACTGGCGATATGTGGAACATAGTCTTGCTCAAAAGCCACTACGTCCGGTTATTGATGGAGAGCCGTCTTATGAAGCCATTCCCCAAGGACTTCACGACCCTAAGGAAGGTTTCTGGAAAGACAACGATGTACGCAGATATGCTTACTGGTCGGTTTTTGCCGGTTCATTCGGTCATACATACGGTCATAGCTCTATCATGCAATTCCTAAAGCCGGGAGTTAATCCAGCCTACGGTGCTACCAAATTATGGTATGAAGCCCTGAAAGATCTCGGATTCAACCAGATGCAATATTTGAAAAAACTGATACTTGCTTTTCCCTTCTTCGAAAGAGTAGCCGACCAAAGTTGCATAGCCGGCAATAACGGTACAAAGTATGAACGTCTCATTGCAACACGTGGCAACGACTATATGTTAGTATACAACTATACCGGACGCCCCATGAAAATAGACCTCAGCAAGATTCATGGAAAGACTAAAAAGGCTTGGTGGTATTCACCACGCAATGCAGAGCTATCTTATATCGGTGAGTTTAGTTCAAAAGTAGAAACGTTCCAGCCTGAAGGTGGTCATTCAAACGGCAATGACTGGGTACTCATCCTAACAGACGGAACCCGGAAGTATATAGAAGCATTGCAATAGATAGTTTTAATAAAAACAAGAGGATGTCCCTGGAGACATCCTCTTAACCCTAACCAGTCATAATTTCTTGAATTCAAGTAATTATCATCTTCTTACCTTTACGACACGGGCAAAAGTATATAGAAAATACAAAATGTAACTCCATAAATCAGTATTTTCTGCATTATTTAGCAATCAATTGTTTATCAGCCTTATACAAGACTACAAAGATGTCCATTTTGATGAATTCATGTATTTTTTGACGAATTGATCTTATTCATTCCCTTATCCCTATATTCCGTCGGAGTCATCCCCATCTTCTGTTTGAAGCATTTGCTGAAATAACGGGGATCATTAATACCCACCATATAAGAGATCTGAGTCATGGAATATTCTCCGGTTTCAATGAATTGCACAGCACGCTTGATACGCATTTCCTTAATAAACTCAATAGGTGCCAACCCAGTCAGTGTCTTCAGTTTCTTAAAGAAGACTGAACGGCTGACTGCCAGTTCCTGCACCAAATCGTCTACTACCAATTCTCCATTATCCATATTCTTCTCCATCAGTTCCACCAGTTTGTCCATAAACTTACGATCGTTCGGGGACATTTCCGGTCCTTGCTCTTCTACGGTTTCTTCCGTTAAGTCAACCGTTGCATTTCCCGTCATCAGGTTATCCCGATAGATACCCTGTAACTTTCGGCGCTGTGTGAGCAGATTCTTTACGCGTGCTTTCAGATAAGTGGCACTGAACGGCTTAGTGATGTAATCGTCCGCTCCATACTCCAACCCCTCCAATTTGCTTTCAATGGAAGTCTTAGCCGTCAACAATACAATGGGAATATGACTGGTGGTCATATCGGCACGCAGTTCACGCGTCATGGTGATGCCATCTTTTCCGGGCATCATTACATCACTAATAATGATATCCGGAAGGAATTTCAAAGCTTTACTCCAACCTTGCATACCATCTACTGCTTCCACGATTCTGTACTCAGAAGCAAAGATGCTGCGCAGGAACAAACGGAGTTCCGAATTATCTTCCACAAGCAACATAGTCCCTTTGGCGTCCATACTCTCTTCCGATTCCTCCTCTATATTCTCTTCTTCAGAAGAATCCGGTATTTCACTAAGAATATCGGTCACTTGTTCTATAACTCCCATACCCACCGTAGCATCATCTTGCAAGAATTCCACCGATTCATCATAGTGTTCTTTACCTTTCAGGAAGTCCACCTTAAAGCAGCTTCCCTCTCCTAACTTACTATCAACGGTAATGGTCGCCTTATGCATTTCTACCAATTCCTTCACCAATGACAAACCGATACCGGTGCTGGACTGATTGAACAGATTGCGGTCTACCAGATTCTCAAAACGGACAAACAGCGACTTTTTCTTATTATCTGCAATACCTATTCCCTGATCTTCCACACTTACGGAAACTGATTTCTCATCTTCACGCACAAGCACCGTAATCATCTTTCCATTCGGAGTGTATTTAAAAGCATTGGAAAGCAGATTGAACACAATCTTCTCAAATTTATCCGCATCTACCCAAAGATACAGTTCTTCCTTCTCCGTTTCAAACAGGAAGTCTATCTGATGTTCTTCGGCAACAGACTCGAAGTTCGCCATGATCTTGCGAGTAAAAGCCACTACATCCATACGTTGAACCTGCATCTTCATTTTCCGGTTCTGTATCTTCCGGAAGTCCAGTATCTGGTTGATAAGCCTCAACATGCGGTTCGTATTCCGTTCTACCACCTGTAACTGTTCACGGGCATCATCCGGAAGTTTGGTATTCCCCAGTATATATTCCACAGGCCCTGAAATCAAAGTCAGCGGAGTGCGCAGTTCATGAGAGATATCAGTAAAGAAACGCAGTTTCATATCCGTCATTTGTTGCTCGACGGACACCTCATGCTTCAAACGATAAATAGTGAACAAGATATACACCGCCGCTACAATAATCATGATGAAGAAAAGCACATACAGGAAATAAGCAAACGGAGTTTCCCAGAAGGAAGGTAGTATCTCAATGTCCAATGTACGCGTGTTTTCAGTCCATATACCGTCACTGTTGGTAGAACGGACTTTAAAGACATAATGCCCTTTTGGTAAGTTGGTATAAGTAGCTACACGCTGTTTACCTACATAGTTCCAGGCCTTTTCAAAACCTTCCAGGATATAAGCATACTGTATTTCGGAAGGTGCGGAATAGTCGAGTGCAGCAAACTGTATGGTGAAAATATTCTCCCGATGCGACAGTACCAATTCTTTGGTATCATCCAATCCCTGTTTCAGTACGGAACCCTGTCCCGGCACCACGTCCACATTCGCCACCAACAATTTGGAGAAAACCATCGGCGGCACATAATTACTCTTCCCGATGGAATCGGGATTGAAATAGAAAATACCTGTACTTGCCCCGAAAAGTATATTACCCGAAGCAGTATATTCCGAAGCCGCCTCACTGAAACGTACCCGGAAAAATATCTCCTTATCGGCATAATTCTCAAATTTCTCTTTGGAAGGAATAAACTTACTGATACCGTTTTCCGAACTGAGCCATAAGTTACCGGCTTTATCCTCCTGTATGGAAAGCAATACATCCGAAGGCAGGCCGTCCTGTACCGTATAAGACTTAAAACAGGCATTACCGCTCTCATCCAGCGATACTAACTTATTCAGTCCTCCGCCAAATGTTGCAATAAAGAGTTCCTTATCCCGGGTAGATACAATCCAATGCACATCATTATTGCTTAGGCTATGCTCATTGTCCGGAACACGCAGGAAATGACGGAACTTCACATCTTCGGGATTCTTGAAGTCTGCATCCATCATCAAGGCGCCCACGGTAGTTCCTATCCAGATATGCCCCTGATCATCACCTGTTATAAAACGGGCCTTGTTACAATAATCAATAGGATATCCTTTCAGGTTATTACGATGGTTCACGAAAATCTCCTTACCACCCTGATTGTGCGCCATATAGTTGATGCCGCCTGCAAATGTAGCAATCCAGATGCGTCCATGCTTATCTTCGTATACACAGTAAACATTGTCGTCACTCAAACTATAAATATCACCTTCCTGATGCTGATAACGGGTCAGCTTATAGTGATAGCTATCTCTCTGTTTTTCAGCTTTCACCAGGCCATCCCCTTTGGTTGCAATCCAGAAATTCTGTTTACTGTCCTGCAAGATGAAATAAACATTACCACGCAACGGAGTGCCGCTGTGCGACACAGTACCGTTTTCGGTCAGATAGCCCTTATTTACACGGTTCTTATCATATATCCGTAGTTTACCATCTTTCAAGCCTACCCATAAATTCTGGTCAGCATCTTCGCAAAGGGCACGTACTTCGTTGCTCAATGACTCATAATCGTGTGGTACCGGCGTTACGATGCCAAACTGAGACGGACGGAAAGTGACCTTCTCCAATCCCTTAGAGTGAGTGCACATCCACAGATTCCCCTGATTGTCGGAAAAGGCAGTATGTATTTTATTGGAAAAGCGCCAGTCATGCCCTGACAGCTCATTATAGAACGGATGCAGACTATTACTTTCACGGTCAAAATATGAAAAACCGCCGCCATACGGATGTACCCAAAGTACGCCGTTGATATCTTCATGCGCATGGAAAGCCGGACGAGAACGGTCCGTACTGGTAGGTTCCACAGCTATTACTTCACGCTTTAAGACCTGTGTACGCGGATTAAAGTGTACCACTGTACCCGGAACATGTTGCTCGAACCATACTTCCGATGCCTTATCCACATAAGTACCATGAATCGGTGCGTCAGGAAAACGGGAGGCAGGGAAGTGCTCTGTCTTCTTTGTATCACACTTATAAGTAAAGAATCCGTCTTTTGAAGTGGTCAGTATGATCTCATTGCCATCTATATGATTGATTGACACAATATGGGATGAAACCGGCAGGCTCAGCAACAAGAACTGCCCGCTCTCCTTCTGATAACGCCATACCCGCCCGTTATCCGATCCGAAATAGATTTCGGGACCATGCTCCAAACAGGAATAAAAAGCTTGCCCGCCTTTCTTCTCCCGCTCTGCTGTCTCTGCAAAATAAAAGACCGGTGATTTCTCTCCGGGTGCCAACATCCCTAATCCGTTATCAGACAATATCCATTCATTACCTGCCCGGTCCTCATATACCTGAAACACACGTGAGGCGGAAAACTGTCCCGATTGAGTAGAATAATATTGGGAGGTCAGGCTATAATCCTGTGGATCAGTTGCCACCCGGATCACCCCATCAGTCTCCGTCAGCAACCATACCGCCCCCCCCGGAAGGACTTTGATATTCGTTATATTGGCTGTGCCCCCCTCTTCATCATCACCCGGCACACGCTCAAACGTTTCCGTACGGGGATCAAAGCGATAGGCGTAATTGTCATAGGTTTGTAGCCAAAGGAAGCCATACTTGTCTTCCAGCATATGATCTATACGATTATGACTCAACACTATACGATTATCAAGACGTGCCTTATACGTTTTAAATGAATAACCATTGAACTTATTAATGCCATCCCAGGTAGCAAGCCAGATATTTCCCTTACGGTCTTGCAGGATGCTCATTACTGTATTTTGAGAAAGTCCGTCTTCAGACGAATAATGGGTGAAAAAACAATCCGGCTGCGCTTTTACTGACAACACACCTATCAACCCAAGGATCAGATATAAGATTTTTTTCATCATAACAGGCTTATTCTATGCGGTAAAGATACGTATTTCATAGAAAAATCATGTATCTTTGTTTAGATTTTAACAACCACTGACCATGAAACGCATTACAACCATTTTCTTGATTGTTCTCTCCGGACATCTCAGTATGATTGCACAAACTGATACCACCGCATATAGTGTTGTCAAAAACATGCCGGTTTTCTATGAGCAATTGAAACAACAGCTCACTTACCCGGCAGCGTGGGGAAACTCCCCTATCCGCAAGTTTGATAAATGGCGTGCCCAGGCACGGGAAACCCTATTGGACTGTATGCAGATTTTACCTCCTGCCCCTGCCGATTATGCCATGACGGTAATCGCTACCGAACAGCGCAACGGATACAAGGCTCAAAAAATACTATTTAACGTATCGGAGTGGTGTCGTATTCCCGCCTACCTGTTAGTACCGGATGGTGACGGTCCCTTTCCGGCAGTCGTCATGCTGCACGATCATGGTGCGCACTTCTCCATCGGTAAGGAAAAAATGGTACGCCCGTTCGGTGTAAGCGCTGAAATCATAGCGGACGCCGACAATTGGGCAGCAGGTTGCTACGACGGCCAATATACAGGAGACTATTTTGCCGAACACGGTTATGTGGTACTTTCCATCGATGCCTTGTTCTGGGGTGAACGTGGCAGAAAGGAAGGGGTGAACTATGACGGACAGCAAGCGTTAGCTTCCAACTTCCTGCAAATGGGGAGTTCATGGGGAGCGTTCATCAATATGGATGATGTTCGAAGTGCGGAGTTCGTGGCCTCACTGCCATTTGTGGATAAAGATAAAGTAGGATGCGTAGGTTTTTCCATGGGAGCCTACCGTTCCTGGATGCTCTCCGCCATCACCGACTGCATAAAAGTCTCCGCCTCCATTTGCTGGATGAACACCACCGAACACCTGATGACACTCACCAACAACCAAAACAAAGGCGGATCAGCCTATTCCATGCTGATACCGAACCTACGCCGCTATCTGGATTATCCGCATACAGCAAGCATCGCCTGTCCGAAACCCACCCTGTTTTTCAATGGGAGCCGGGACAAGTTGTTTCCGGTAGAAGGTGTTAAAGACGCTTATGACACCATGCAGGCTGTCTGGCAGAGCCAGAAGGCTGCCGACCGCCTGGTTACTAAGATATGGGAAGAGAAACACTTCTTCAATAAGGAAATGCAGAAAGAGACTTTGGAGTTTTTCAATAAATGGCTGAAATAAAGCGTATCCAGTAATACACTAACCATGAGAAGAATCGGAATATTTCTAATCCTCTGCGTAATTGCCACCGGCTTCTGCTTCGGACAATTACCACATACCTTTACACAATATACCTCAGAAGACGGACTCTCGCAGAATACCATCATGAGCATTCTGCAAGATGACAAAGGAGTGATGTGGTTCGCTACCTGGGACGGTCTCTACAAATTTGACGGATATACATTTAACAACTATAAAGCCCATCCGGGCGACAGCATCGGATTGAGCAACAACCGTCTGGACAATATTAAAGAAGACAGATACGGATATATCTGGGTACAAAGCTACAATCACCAGGTCTATCGTTTCAATCCGCGACTTGAACGGTTCCAGGCTATCCCTTACGACAACTACCTGTCTTTGGACATGTATGTACTTCCGTGTGGAGACGTATGGATAATTACCGTACAAAATGAATTGATTCATATTTCCACTCATCCGGAAACACATGAAATGAAAGCCACAGACTTCTTCAAATCCCATCAGATTTCATACTCAGAGCCTATCAAGTCTATCTTTCAGGACAGCCGGGAGAACCAATGGATTCTTACCGAGAACGGATTATACCGCCTAACTCGTAACGGGAATGAAGAGAAACTTTCTTCTTACTTCGTCGCTCCTCCGGAAAAGGACAAACAGCCTTTTTACGATGCATTAGAAAACAACCATACCATCTACTTTACTTCCAAACAGGGATGCGTATACGAATATAATCCGGACACCGGCCAGTTTGTAAGGCAAGAGTTCCCCACCGGCTCGTCCATCAAAACCATCCGACAACTCAAAAAGGACAAGCTATTCATTGGCACAGCCAGCGACGGGTTCTTTGTGTATGAACAAAGTTCCGGAAACCATCGTCACTATAATACCCGGAATTATCCTTCATTAAAGGACAACCAGATTAAAGCAGTCTATATCGATACCAACGGTGAAGCATGGATACGCCTCAACACCAAAGGAGTGACGCACTTCAATCCTGAAAACGAGCAGTTCGATCACTTCATTCTGCAAGACAAGTACGGCAAAGATATCGTCGATTCCCGACCGGAAATGTATATATACGAGGATGTTAACGGCTCTTTATGGGTACATCCTTCGGGAGGAGGACTTGCCTGGTACGACCGTAAGAACAACCGGATACGTCCGTTTTACAATCCGGCCCTGCAATCGGGCTGGAGCGCTGACAATAAGGTGACTAATGTATTTACCGATAAACAGGGCAATTTATGGCTCGGTTCATACGGAAACGGTCTGGAGAAGATCTCTTTCAATACCAATCATTTCCATTTGCTTACCGCTGCCCCGGATGACACGGAATTCCCGGGAAGCAACGTCCGTGCCGTTTATCAGGACCGCAACGGGTATATATGGACGGGCAATAAAGACAAAGTTATACGTGTCTACGACAGCCAATGGCGCTATGTGGGCAACCTCACATCCTCAGGGACTATCTCCCCTTACAGTACGGACAAGTTAGGAATCGGCTATTCCATCATACAAGATCACGAAGGCACCATCTGGATAGGCACCAAAGGCAACGGACTATTCGCCGCCAGGCCTCAAGGAAAGCCTCTGACTTATCATCTCGTTCAGTACAGCGCCGACGCAAACGATGTATACAGTCTGAGCGGTAACGAGATATACAGTCTGCATGAAGACCGGCATCAACGGATATGGATTGCCACATTCGAAGGAGGAATCAACTACCTGGAACGGGGAACAAACAAAGAAGCGGACCGTTTCATCAACTACCGGAACCGGCTAAAGAACTATCCTATCAGCCAATGTTACCGTACGCGTTTCATCACCTCCGACACCAAAGGGAATATATGGATAGGCAGCGCCACAGGATTACTGATGTGCAAGGGCAATTTCAAAGAACCAGAAGAGATAGAATTCCAACGTTATTGCCGTATTTCGGGAAACGCCAACAGCCTCAGCAACAACGACGTGCACAACATATATTTCACCCGGAAAGGCGAAATGTACGTAGCCACCTTCGGAGGCGGACTCAATAAGCTACTCTCACTGGAGGGTGCTGAAGCCCGCTTTCAGGCATACACCATGAAAAACGGGCTTCCTTCGGACGTATTGCTATCCATCGAAGAAGACCCACACGGCAATTTGTGGTGCGCCACGGAGAAAGAACTGTGCAAGTTTATTCCTTCCACGGATAAAATAATAAACTACCCCTCCAGAGCTTTCCCCCTACGAATTAGTTTCAATGAAGGGGCGGCTCTGCGAACAGCATCCGATTATCTGATGTTCAACACCGTGAAAGGTGTCCTATACTTCTTTCCGGATTCCATCCATACAAGTACATACGTTCCTCCCATCATCTTCACCCGCCTGCAACAGGCCGAGAAGACGGTGACTCCCGAAGAAGGTGGCATACTGACCACCCACATCGATGATACGAACCTCCTGACCCTGCCTCACGATAAAAATGGATTCAGCATCCAGTTTGCCGCCCTGGATATGAAGTATCCCGGCAACATCTCCTATTCCTACAAACTGGAAGGCTTTGAAAACAACTGGAACAATATTGGCAACCAGCGAACCGCCACTTACACCAACCTTCCGAAAGGGCATTACACCCTGAAAGTCCGCTCTACAAACAGTGACGGCATCTGGGTGGAGAATACGCGTACACTGGACATCAACATACTTCCCTCCTTCTGGGAGACACCGTGGGCATATTCCCTGTACGTGCTATTTATCTTATTGGTCATTTTTACAGCCACCTATATTCTCTTCACCATCTTCCGGCTGAAGCATAAAGTATCTGTTGAACAGGAAATTTCAGATATAAAGTTACGTTTCTTCACAAATATATCGCACGAACTGCGTACACCGTTGACGCTGATTGCCGGTCCCGTAGAGCAAGTCCTGCAACATGGCAAACTGAATGATGAGGAACGGGAACAGTTGGTACTGGTAGAGCGAAACACGAACCGGATGTTGAGGCTTGTCAATCAGATTCTGGACTTCCGCAAGATACAGAACAAGAAGATGAAGATGAGGGTGCAACAGATTGACCTGATCCCTTTCATCCGCCACATTATGGAAAGTTTCAACAGCCTTGCCGATGAACACCAGATTGATTTCAGTATGGATACGAAAGTCTCCAGCCTCAAGATATGGGCGGACTCCGACAAGTTGGAAAAGATATTGTTCAACCTGTTATCGAATGCTTTCAAATATACTCCCCAAGGGAAGCAGATCAAAGTGGTGGTGCAGGAAGAAGAAAAGGATGTGATTCTTGCTGTGGAAGACCAGGGAATAGGGATTGCAGAGAATAAACAAAAGTCCCTGTTCGTCCGCTTCGAGAATTTAGTGGATAAGAACCTCTTCAACCAGGCCAGCACCGGTATCGGCCTTTCACTGGTGAAAGAATTGATCGATATGCACCACGGCTCCATCAGCATCCGGAGCAAACTTGGAGAAGGGAGTTGCTTCAGCATCAGATTACAGAAAGGAAAAGAACACTTCGATGAAACCGTTGAATTCATCCTGTCCGACTACGTGGTAAGTGATACCTCACCGGCATACACCGGAAATCAGTTCTCTTCTCTCACCGGAAACGAAGAGGAGAACCTGAACAGTGAAAAAGAAACTATCCTGATAGTGGAAGATAACCAGGAATTACGCTTCTTCATAAGGACCATCTTTGCCCAGTACTTCAATGTGATAGAAGCTGAAAATGGTAACATCGGACTGGAAAAGAGCAAATTGTATATGCCGGATATCATCATCAGCGACGTTATGATGCCCGAAAAAGATGGTATAGAAATGGTGCGCGAACTGCGGGAAGAGATGACCACAAGCCATATTCCCATCGTTATGCTGACGGCTAAGTCGACCATCGAAAGCAAGATAGAAGGCATGAAGCTGGGAGCGGACGATTACATCACAAAGCCCTTCAGCGCTGCCTACCTGAAGGCACGTATTTTCAATCTGCTTGAACAGCGCAAGAAGTTACAGGCATTGTATTGCGCCAGTCTGTTGCCTGCATCCACCGAACAACCTCTGGCAGGGAAAAAGGAAACCACCACTCCGGCCCTTTCGCCCAACGACCGGAAATTTATGGATAAAGTAATGGAAACCATAGAGAAGCATCTGGATAACGGTGACCTTACAGTGGAAGACATTGCCGGCGAAGTAAACATGAGCCGTTCCGTATTCTTCAAGAAACTGAAAACACTGACCGGTTTATCTCCCGTTGAGTTCCTGAAAGAAATACGTATGAAGCGGGCAGCTCAACTCATAGAGACAGAGGAGTATAACATGGCACAGATTGCCTACATGGTGGGACTGAATGACTCGCATTACTTCAGCAAGTGCTTCAAGCAGCAATATGGAATGACACCGACTGAATACAAGGAAAGCCGAAAGCAAAACACTTAAGCTTTGCTCCCGACCTGCATCATACCGACCTTACTCGGTTCTGTTCCGCAAACTATGCCTGAACAAACTCCGTACTAGCTATTGAACAGACCCTTTAATAGGTATTGAACGGACCCTTTAATAGCTATTGAACGGACCCTTCAATAGGTATTGAACAGACCACCAAATTCGGAGAGTATTAATTTCCCCTTACGGAGGCCAGATTATAATTCAAAAAGGATAGTACGGCTTCCTGGACTTTCACTCCACAATCATGCGGCATATCCCACAGTTCCGTAACCAGTTTGTCGCCTGCCGAACGGCTTTCCCATACTTTCCGCATTTCTGCAAAGGCGGCATTCACTCCTACCGGGGGAAAGAGCTTGTCATGTTCCCCGTTCAGAAAAAACATCGGTTTAGGACAGGCAATGGACGCGATATGCGGATAATCCAGATAACGGCGGATACCCGGCAACATATTGGCAAAACCTCCCCTTTCTTTTCCATACTCCCATGAGAACTGACAGTCCGTAGTCACCATCCAGCAGACGGCAGCTCCGGCTTTCACCTTATCAGAGAGTGCCGAAAGCATCCAGGCACGGTAAGCTCCCATCGAAAAGCCCATGCAACCGATACGTTTGGAGTCGACTTCGGGCAACGTAGCCAGAAAGTCGGTGGTGTACATGTCTTCGTAGTTCATGAAAGCACTCCAACTGCGTCCCAGCATCATGAAGTTACCTGCCACAGCCATGTGTTTGTCACCGTCAACTCCTTCTTTCCGTCCGCGTTCTCCCCAGAATATAGCATCAATAGAAATAACTACATATCCATGTGCAGCCAGATAATCGCCTACATATTGCCCACCGTAGCATTGTTTAGCCCAGGCATCGGCATCAGCCAGGACTTCGGGAGACACTCCGAAGGGACGGATCATTTTCTCCTTACCAATCGTATAATGACCTCCATGGTCATGCAAAAGCACTACCGCCGGGAAGGGACCTTCACCATCGGGCACCAGCATATAGGCGTTCAGACGGGAATAACCAGTCAGATTGAAACGTAACTTCCGGGCTTTATACCCATTCCGCTGCTCTTCGGCTACGACCTCAGTCCGGTAGTCGGTAGTGCGAGGCGGAGGGGCAAGCATGGCATCCAGCACGGCATTGCGTGCCTGTTTGCGCCACTTCTTAAAATTCTTAACCGGACTATTTCCCCAAGCCATGGGGTAAGTCAGTTCTGCTTTCAGTTGATCCAGGAAAACAGGCATCTCTCTTTCCAGTTCGTAACCGGATAAATGCTGAGAAAGGGCGGCTACCGAAGTAGCCAACCCTAACATCATGCAAAGAATACATCTTCTTACCATATTACTGCTGCTTAAAACCATAACCATTCGTAATTCCCGAATTCAGCAATACCTGATAAATATTCGGCAATAAATGGATGGGCGGATTCTTTGCCGCATAATCGGCATCCGTATAACCGGCGAAGAGTTTCTTCGCGTAAGAATCCTCATATTTCAACATATCAATAGCCCATGGAGTCTGTACATATCCATCAGCTTCCAAAGCCAGCGCTTCGGCAGAACCCGGTTCGATATACTTAAACAAGCCTTTGATTGCAACGTTGGTCATCGTCACTCCTGCATAAGCAGGAACCAGACTTCCCCAATCATCATGCTGTCCGCGCCATCCCGGGAACAATACCGGATCATCTTGCTTGTCAGCCGGAGTTTGTGATGTCAGTCTATATCCATACTCGGATTTAGCATCGACCATCTTCGTCCAGATATAGGCAGGTATCTGATTGCCATTCTTAAACGTGTAGTAACCATCCTGACGTATGCCCTCAATGATAGCCGACATTACCTTTCTGTTTTCAACGGCAACTTCCGGAAGAATACCGGTGCGGATAATGTCAAAACGACGCACGCCTTCGCCACTGAATTCCAGAGCACGTTCTTTAAGCACTGCATTATACACAGAGCCGCAATCCGATATATATTTTTCAAAGTTCGGGTCGTTGTTGCCGGGGAACGCCCGGTTATGGACGATGGCAAGATACGTCTTGGCGCTGCCTTCATCGCCCAATGCCGCACACACTTCAGCCAACATCAGGTAAGCATCGGAAATACGCATATAAGAGAAATTGATACCGGAATTACCATAAGTTTTCGTATCAGGCGCAGTCATCCGGTTCCAGTCCCACTTATTGGTACCCGGGCCGCATCCTTTACCCCATGCACTGCGGTCGAATGACTGCATCAACTCCTGACCACCACCTGTGCTCCCTGTTACAGCAACAGAAGCGTCACGACGCAAGTCGTTATTATCGAACCAACCGTAGTAGAAATGTGCCTGAATACGATCTTGTCCGCAAGCCACGCAAGGTGCCTGACCGTCACCACCCGACGAAGGACGACCAATATAAGCCGGACGGGAAGATCCGCCATTGTATTCATGAGGGAGTTCGTAGATAGATTCATCAGCCAATGTTATATTATCGGCGGCATGCATCTGCTGGAACATATACTGATAAGGATTATTATACTCCTGTCCATTCTTACCTGTGGAACGGGGATCCGTTGTACGCAATACCACCGAACCGGGATTCATATAGATTGCCTGAAGATATTCTTTGGCTATGGCATACAAATCTTTCCAATCGCTGCGGCGTCCATAAATGGCACCGTTCTTTTCCACACTCCAATCGTCGAAAGTAAGCACCTTTCCGTCACCATCCACATAGAAGTCTGCACCCAGGTCTGTGCGGCGGGTTGCATAACCACCATTATACATGCAAAGACGTCCTATAAGTCCCTGAACATATGTACGATTCATGACATCCGCTCTCGTACTGCCTTCACCCGGACGATACATATGAGGCTCTACCTCCCTGAGTTTCCGGATATGATAGTCATAAATGGCATAACGGGAAGTCAGTCCTTTTGCCTGCTCACCGGCATTCAGTGCATGGGGCACATCGCCATACCAGCGGCACAATTCCCAGTAGCACGTAGCACGCAGAGCCACAGCCTGTCCGTAGATATCCGAAAGATTATTAGGTTCTCCGGTCATGATCGACTGGAAGTTATCAAGCGCCTCAAAACTGGATATCAGGGAATTGGCCACGGATATCGTTTCGTAAAGCTTGGTAAATACTTCGGTTCCTTCTCCCGAGTTAATGTTATAGTTACCCGTACCACCCGGATAATACCATTTTTCACAGATTCCGGCGCTACCTTCATCGTAAATGTCCTGAGAGTCTTCAATATCCGATCCCCAAACCGGATGCCAGAAGAATCCGACATTATGCACACTCCTGTTTGCACGGAGGGTTTCATAACCATAATACAATGCACCACGTGCAGACTCTTCATTTGAGAAGACAAAATCGCGGTCTACTACACTCGGAGACGAAGTGTCGAGGAAGTCCTGGCAGCCGGTCATCGCACATGCGAAAGCTGCTGCGAGAGTTATATTCAATATCTTTTTCATATCTGTTTCTCTGTTATTTTACAATTACTATTTAGAAAGTTATGTTAGCACCGAAAGTGAATGTGCGTGCACGCGGGTAAGTTCCGAAGTCCATGTTGAGCGTCGGGAAAATTCTCAGGTCACTGTAGAATCCGCTTTGCCCCGTAGGATTGGCATTCACTTCAGGATCTATGCCCGAATAACCGGTAATGGTGAAGAGATTGGTTGCAGTAAGATACAGGCGTATCTTATCCACATGTACTTTAGTCAACCAGTTCTTGGGCAATGTATATCCGAGCGTCAGCGTCTGCAAACGAAGGTAGGAACCATTCTCCAACCATTCCGATGAAGTTATACCACTCTGATGATAGGGTAAATGATATTTGGCATTCGCATTCAAAGCTCTCAACTCATCGGGATTGGTAACGGCATACAAGTCACCGGCAGCATTCACATTGTAAACCTTGAAAGCATCGGCCACCCAGGATGCACGTTGTGCACCGATTCCATCAAACTCCTGACCGGATGCATTGATCATAGCAGCCACGTTATATACCTTACCGCCTGCTGTCCAGTTGAAATTAGTAGAAAGATCAAAGTTCTTATAGTTGAAATTCAGTTGGAAGCTTCCCGTATGACGAGGCATCACTTCGCCCAAGCAAGTAGCATCATCCAGGTCTACCGTACCACTTTCATCCACATCACGGAATTTGGCAGCTCCGGGGAATGCAGTCTGTCCGGCAGGCAGATCGTAAGGGTGCATGTATGTAGCGGTCAAGGCTTTCGTAATATCGGGTACACCTTCTTTCAGAACGTACTGGCCATTGGTGTAATTGAAATCATCCACGGTATAATATCCTTCGCTGATAAAGCCACGTACCAGGCCGATCGCTTTCCCTTCCACAAACATATAGTCGTTGGTAGGAACCAGAGAGGAAGAACCCCAGTATGAAGAATAGAGATACTGGTCGGCATTAGGCAGTTCATCCAGTTTATTGCGGTTGTAGTTATAGATGGCACCTACGTTGAAACGGAAATCACCTTTGTTTATCACATCTACATTCACCGAAAGCTCAATACCACGATTGGATGTTTTACCGAAGTTCTGGAACTGGTAAGAGTATCCGGTAGTGTTATCCACAGGTACGGCCATCAACAAGTCTTTTGTAGTATTCCAGTATACTTCCAGACTACCGTTAACACGGTTGTTCAGGAATCCAAAGTCAATACCGAAGTTGCGCGAAATAGTAGTTTCCCATTTCAGCTTAGAGTTAGCCAGCAAACCGTCCGGACGATAGAATGAACCGAGTTCACCGTTGATAGGGGTATGATTGCTGCCCGAACCAAGGCTCGACCAGGTTTCACGCCACAGATTGGAACTAATATTGTCACTGCCCGAAGTACCATAGGACAAACGAAGCTTCAGATTGGAAAGCCAATCTTTTGTGCCGTTCATGAAAGGTTCTTCCGAAAGGCGCCATGCGAAAGCACCTGCGGGAAAGTATCCCCAACGATTATCCGGCGCAAACTTAGAAGAGCCATCGGCACGGAACGTACCGGTGAACAGATAACGGTCCATGAAAGTGTAGCTCAAACGTCCGAAGAAGGAAACCGTACGGGCAGGCACGCTATAAGAATTGGTTGCAGAGAAAGAGGTGGTTGCCGTATGGATCAATCCCATCGTGGTGTCATAATCAAATGTAGAAGGATAGCCACGGCCCGTGATTTGCGACGATTCGGAATCCGACTTCAGGACTTCATTACCCAGCAATGCCGAGAATACATTGTTCTTGCCGATATTGAAGTTATAATTCAAAGTGCTCACCGAACGCAATCCATCTCCCATGCCCCGGTTAAGGGTGGCACGCTTATCTCCGTTTGTATATCCGTTCTCATAATAAGTACTCTTCGATGAACTGCGGGTAAGTGATAATTCACTGCGGGCCACAAGCCCCTTGATGATCTCCCATGACAAAGCTGCCGATCCTCTCAATGAACGGGAATAGGATTTATTCGTGATATCATTGATCAATTCTACCGGATTGTGCTTGTCGTCGATATTAGCCACACCGAAACTGAAGCCTGAGGCAACTTCCGAATAAGAGACACCACCCAACGGATTGTCAATGGGACGATAGCGATAAGCTCCCGACACATTAGAACCTTTACCGTTCGTTACATTCTCACGTCCATTCAGATTTGACTCCGTATAACGGAAATCAACATCCAGGTCCAGTGTCTTGGCAAGTTTCTGCCGAATCTTGAAAGAAGCATTCAGACGGTTGTAGTCCGAATTGATCTTGATTCCTTCATCGTTAACGTAGCCGAGTGTAAATATCACTTTCGTTTTATCTGTACCGCCCGAAACATTCACACTGTGGTTATGAGACAGTGCGGTACGCAGTACATCATCCGTATAGTCATGGGCTTTCACATTGGCATAGTCGGCATAGTGGTTGCCATACTTACTTCCCAGACCGAAGTATTTCTCAACAGCATCCTGGTTAGCAGTTCCTCTGGATGCGGCATAGCTCCAGTTATGAAGGATATACTCCTGAGCAGAAAGCGTCTCAAGCGTCTTCGATACATTTTTGACCTGTACATAGCCATCATAGCTTACCTTAATCTGACCTTCCTTGGCGCTCTTAGTGGTAACCAGGATTACACCGTTTGCACCGCGTGCACCGTAAATAGCCGTAGATGACGCATCTTTCAACACATCGATAGATTCTATTTCCGAAGCCGGTATATCGCCAATATTGCTTACCGGAAATCCATCGACTACATAGAGCGGATCATTGGACTGGGTTATGGACCCTCCTCCGCGGACGCGTACCGAGATTGTAGCTCCCGGACGACCGTCCTGCGACACAACGTTCACACCCGGCAGACGTCCCTGCAAGGCCTGTGCAACATTGGATACAGGATTGGCAGCAACCTCATCTCCTTTTACCGAAGCTATGGCTCCCGTCAGGTCACGACGTTTCACCGTACCGTAACCGATAACAACCACTTCATCTAACATTTCCGTATCTTCAAGCAACTGAATATTGAAAAGACTCTTACCTGCAACCGCTATGTCCTGGTCTACATAACCTATATATGAGATGTGTAATATCCCATTAGCAGCCACAGTCATAGAAAAGTTACCGTCCATATCGGAAACGACACCGTTTGAAGTTCCTTTCTCTAAAATGGTAGCACCAATAATAGATTCACCGGCCGCATCTCTGACCGAACCGGAAATCTTAATTGTCTTCTTGTCATTGGAGGCTTGCTGCACACCGGCTACTGAAGTATGATCCACTGTCAGGGGAGCAGCTTGAGAAAAAGTTCCCAAATTGAGGTAGGACAAAACCCCGAGCATTAACACGACCTTTTTCCTGTAATTCATAAGTAAATGATTTATTGATTAAACAAATTCTGAATTCACTACAAAGCATTTATGTCTGCCTTGCACTTGCAAAATAGCAGATAATCTATCTCTCTCAGGTGAAAAATATGCTTGAATCGGTGGAAAAATCGCTCTATACCACTCAAAACACCGCAGACAAAAGGATAGGGGGATTTTCTCACAGTAAAATCACAAAAAATCCCCCCGGATTCACTCTTTTTATTGAAGAGAGATCCGGGGGGATGAGAAATAAGATAGATTTTATTTATTTCAGATGCTTCAATATCCACTGCAACTGTCCGTATTCCGTATCATTGGAAGTCCAGTGCTCATTAATCGGGGTGATCAATGCTTCCTTCGGACAATCCAGCGTATTATAAACAGCATAGCTGGTGGTCGGCGGACACACATCGTCATTATATCCCCAGGTAATATAAGTAGGAACCTTTATCAGACGGGCAAAGTTCACTACATCATAATATGCCATCGTTTTTAACTTCTCCGGCGTATCCATCCCTTCGGTACGGAAAAAGTGGGGATATCCTCCGGCACGCCCTGCTTTATACCCTGCCATATCACTCAAAGCGGGATGATTGGCTACACAAGCTGTTACACGAGGATCCAAACCGGTCGTAATCAAAGCTAAAGCTCCTCCCTGGCTACCGCCCTGGACAATTACATTCTTACCATCCCATTCGGGCAAGGAAGTCAGGAGGTCAATGCTACGCACACAACCCAGATACACTCGTTTCATATAATAGTTGTCACGGTTATCAAGTCCATTATTCAGATAGCCATTCTCTCTACCGTTAAAAGCGTTGCTGATTTCCTTGAATGCCTCCTCTGTCAAGGTAGGATTCAATCCGTGTATCTCAATCTCAAAACGAATACAGCCTTGTTCTGCATAATATTTGTGACGTAAAGGCTCCTTGATTGTTTTAATTCCGGCACCCGGAGGGCAAAGAACTACCGGACAAGAACCTTTTGTTGCATTCTTCGGATAGAACAAGTAGCCGTAAATACTCTGTCCGCGACTGTTCAACATCAGCTTAATAAGATAGCAATCCACCTTGTCGGTGCAATATTCCTTTGCCAATTCCTTCGTATAAGTCAACGGATACTTGGCTGCCTCCGCTTTATTGTTTTCCCAGAACTCTTTAAAGTCCTTCGGCATCTGCGTATAAGGCTTAATCTTCTCTGGTGAGAAACCCAGCTTTACATGATGCTTATAACTTTTTCCATCCACAGTGGCTGTCAAGCGGCAGTCGCGAAAGCCGGGTTCTTTCATGGTTCCCACAGGAATAACCGCTTTTCCCTGCTTCAACGTAACCGAACCGGAAGTTTCTGCCGGCATCATATCACCGCCTATTTCATAAGATACAGTTACTCCATCCTGCGGAATACCATATTTATAGAACTGAACTTCAACCGTAGCCTTTTCTCCGGTCTTATAAATCCAGTCAGCATGATTGGGCACGGTAACCCAAAGCACATCACTCCGATACGGGTAATTCTCCGCACATACAAACGAAAACGGAAGTATCAGAGCGAGCAGTAATACAAACAAATTCTTTTTCATCATTGTGTTCTAATTGTTATAGGTTTATTTATCAAATCCAAATATCAATCAGCGCTTTATGCTTAGCAGTTCATCCCCATTTTTCACCGGATTCCATCCGTCATCTCCGGCAAGTACGGTTTCCATCTCATACCCTTTGAGATTCTTCAATTGATGGGAATAAGGAACACGCGCTTTGGGATTAGCACCCTCACCCGTGCTTTCATATTCTGCATAGAAAGCTGTCTTTTCCGCTTCTTTATTTCCCCAGTTATTCCAGCCGGCAGGAGAGATATGTTTGCCCAGATTGCAACGGATAAACACAGCCTGCGCATACGGACGCCAGGGACGTGAAAGAGCGACATCCCGTACACCGTCATCCGCAGTCAGGCGACAATCATAAAATACGTAACCATACTTCTGTCCCTGATCCGTAGAAGGTGCAGTGACATACCCACCGCTCTTACTATGGATATGGCAACGATTGAAGACAGCCGTAGACCAGCCGAATATGAAGTCGACCGTACCTTCTATATAGCAATCTTCATAGTACTGACGGCAATTTTTCCCATACGTATAAAGTGTATCCTGAGAGCCAAGGAAACGGCAATTCTTGAAATAAGCACGATCGGCACTTACGAAACAGGCCACTGCCTGCCCTACCGGACCGGAAGAGTTCTCAAACGTAATATTCTCAGCATAAAAATCAGGAGCATAAATATAACAGGAAGACGAACCGGAGGTCCCTTTTTCTTCGCCAAAGCAGTTTTTCTTCTGCGCATAATCATCATACGAAAGCACTGCCCCGTCCTGACCTATCAGAGAAATATTGATCTTACTTTCCGGTATCACAATCTTCTCCTTATACACGCCTTTACGCACCAATATCGTAGTACGGATATTCTTGCGGAAATCAGGAACAGCATTAATAGCCTCCTGCACGGTAAAGAAATCTCCGCTACCATCCTGCGCCACTACAAAATCATAGTGTCGAACATACTTAGCCAGTTCCGGTACTTCCTTGGCAATGGCATCCATGGCCAAACCAGCCACAACACGCCCGCCATAAACATTCAGATGAGTGTTATCTTCACGTCCCTTCGGCATCGCGGCAACCTGATTGGCAGGTACCCACATAAATAATTTTCGGGAGTCTACCGGCCCCATGCCCTCTACAAGGTCATGCGTAATCTTATTCATATCCACAAAAGCCACACCCAATTCTTTCGCTACATTCCGCGGAGAATCCAGATAAGCACCGTGTGTATCAATTAGCTTGTCACCTTCAGTAACAGCAGGTTGCTCCGAAGCCTCCCGCTTTGCATCCGGATTCACTCCTTTCTGTATATCATCCTGACTAATAGCCTGAGCCACTGCATTCCCATTTGCCGTACCAAAATTACGGCGTACAATGGAGTTAAACAAAACAGGAATACCACCTTTGGCACGGGTTTCGTTTACAAAACGTTTCAGGTTCTCATCAAAAGTACTTCCCGGAGCCGTATACCGTTTCGGATCGGACTTCTCATCGTTATGTCCGAACTGAATAAATACATAGTCCCCTTTCTTCACCTGTGAGATTACCTTTTCCCACCGTCCCTCGTCAATAAAACTCTTGGAACTACGTCCATTCACAGCATGATTGTCTACACGGATTTCCTCGGAAAGATAGCCGGGCAACATCTGTCCCCAGCCACGTTCGGGGTTTCCACCTGTCAATGACTTATTGGCCATAGTGGAGTCTCCAATCATGAAAATCGTAATCACAGGCTTGTCAGCCTTGAAAGCCGAGAGCAGGAAAAACAACCCCAGCAATAATGTCAACTTGTGTTTCATAATTCATCAAATATAAATAGTATTATTATTTTCCGGTGCAATATTACCCAAAAACAAAGGATCTGAAGTGTAAAAAAAGTCGCAATCGGTAGAAAAATTAATATTAATCGTATATTTGCCGGCAAAACAACTAATCTGGCAACAAAATGAAAAAGACAAGAAGTAACACTTTCATTCTTGAAAAAGAAATCGCATGGGAACCGGCAGGCGAAGGAGTAGTACGCCAAATAATGGGCTACGACGGGCAAGTGATGCTGGTTAAAGTAAAATTCGAGCAAGGTGCCATCGGTACACCACACACCCACTACCATACACAAACCACCTATGTGGCAAGCGGTAAATTTGAGTTTACCGTGAACGGTGAAAAACAAATTGTAGAAACCGGAGACGGCGTCTACATTGAACCGGATGCGGAACACGGGTGCGTATGTCTGGAAGCTGGTATTCTGATAGATTGTTTCAGCCCCATGAGAGCGGATTTTCTAAAGCGCTAATACCTTGTCTGCAAGGAGTTAACTTCTTGCTAACAAAAAGTTAACTTCCTGTCGACAAGGAGTTAACTCCTTGTAAGCAGGAAGTTGTCTCTTTGTAGACAGGAAGCTAAGTTATTAATTTTCAGGTTTCCAGTCACTACACATCCGATAGATGTAATTCAGATCATCGTATTGGGCTGCTTCTTTCTTGGTCAGCTGTTTCGCCCATTTTACCCGACCGGCTGCCGCAGCACCTTCTCCTGTACTATTGTACTCAGCATAGCGGGCTGTCTTCTCATTTTCCTCTTTTCCCCAGTTATGCCATCCTTCGGGACGAATATGCTTACCCATCTCACAATTGATAAATACGGTGGCAGCATACGGACGCCAGGGACGCCCCAGATAAACCTTGTCCACACCCGGATTGGCCGTCAGTTTGCAATTTTTAAAAACATAGCCCACCGCAATGTCTTCGGGCGTAGAAGCTGCCGTCACATATGAATTTGTTTTGCTACGGATTTCGCAGTTCTCAAACAAAGCGGTAGAAGGACCGAAAATAAAGTCGGTAGTTCCTTCAATGTAGCAATCTACGAAATAAAGGCGTGTACCTGCGGCACCTGTATAAATGGTATCCTGATTTCCCAGCAAACGGCAGTTGATAAATACCAGTTTATCCCCTTCCGTGTGAAGAGCAACCGCTTGTCCCAGTCTGGCAGCATTATTTTCTATGGTGAGGTTTTTGAAGGTAATATTGTTTCCCTGCACTTTTACAGTATAGGTACGGAAAGTACCCATCTTATTAATGTTGGCATGGTCATCATACGTGATAATCGTATTTTCCACACTTTCACCGATGAAATCCACATTTTGCACCCAAGAAGGAATTATCGCTTTCTCCTTATATGTTCCATTCTTTATCAGCACTGTAACCTTGTAATCCATAAAAGCACGAATGCCTTCCATAGCTTCCGTCAACGTGCGATAGTCTCCCGAACCATCACGGGCAACCACAAGCGTATCTTTATATTGAGACTGTGCCGATAGCGGCATGATCCCCACCAGGAGAAGAAGTATGCCGCATAAATAATAAGTTAGCCGTTTCATTGTCTTATTTCTGATTAACGATTTCCTTTACTTGTTGCAGACGCTCCCATTCCAGACTTGCCATGATAAACGGACCTACTGCCTTGGGGTCGTTGCTGCGGATTGTTTCATTTATATAATAGGTGTAATCTCCCATACGGTAGTTTTTGCCACCCAGGCCGGCAACTGCACAGGCTCTGGTAATAGTCACCACACCGTCTTTATCTACTTCTATGAAGTTATCAAGAATACCTTGGTATCCTTTGAGAGCCACTTTCAGATACGATTTATCAATATATCCCTTACGAACAGCTTTGAACAAAGCATAGACAAACATAGTAGAACAGGAAGACTCTACATAATTTCCTTTCTCACCACTCTTATCCAACACCTGATACCATAATCCGGTCTTCGGATCTTGTATGCGCTTCACCTGTGCGGCAATATTATTAAGGATAACGAGCATGGAATCACGTCCTGCCTCATGTTTCGGAATAAAGTCCAGTGCATCTACAAATGCCATTGCATACCATCCCATCGCACGTCCCCAGCTATGCTGTGACTGTCCGGTAACGGGATCTGCCCAACGTTCCTTACGACTGACATCACAGGCATGGCGATAAAGTCCATTCTTCGGATCATACGTATGGCGAGCCACTGTAATAAATTGGTTCACAATATCTTTATAATCCTGTACACGATTATTGCGGAAAGCATATTCAGCATAGAAAGGTGCCCCCATATAAAGACCATCCAACCACATCTGGTTCGGATATACTTTCTTATGCCAGAAACCGCCGTCCTCATTACGCGGATGGGTGTCAAGCTGACTACGCAACAAATCAATAGCCTTCTTATATTTTTCATCTTTCGTCTGTTCGTAGATGCGGAACAGGAATTTACCTGAATTCAAGCGGTCGATATTGTATTCATTCAGTTTATAGGTCTCAATACTTCCGTCCTTGTGTATCATGGTGTCCGCATAAGCTAGTGCATAGTCAAACATCTTCTGATCTCCATACGTATCATACACATCCAGCATGGCTTGTAATTCCAGCCCATGACAATAATCCCATTTCAGTTTCGGCTGGAAATCCAGTTGCCAGGATTCCGGGCAACGAATCATCTCCGATTCTACCATACGTACCGACCACGGTTGCTTATCGCTTACTTTCTGAGCAGACAACTGAGTGGAGCAAATCAGCGCTCCCATCACAAAAGTTTTACAAAGCAGATTGTTCATCATTCTGTTCTTGTTTTTAGGTATATAGATTATATTAAGTAATGTGACAAAGATAGCGGTTCTCACCTAAAGCGTTGTGTACTTTTCGACTGAAAAGGTGCATTATTTATTTTCACCTTCTATAAACTTAGTATTTCGTGTGCGAGAACGAGTGTTTTCGTGCACGATAACGAGTTTTTTTGCCATTTATTTGCATTTCGAACAAAAATTGCAGGAAATTAGACGAAAAAAGTATTGATATACATCAAATAATGTGTATTTTTGGCCCCAGAAATAAGAATTAATAATTTTAAATCAACGTATCATGAGTTTAAATCAAAATGCAGTGGGAAAGATGACCAACTACAGGTGGACCATCTGCGCCATGCTATTTTTTGCGACAACAGTAAACTACCTTGACCGCCAGGTGCTGTCATTGACGTGGGATGAATTTATCAAACCCGAATTCCATTGGGATGAATCACACTACGGAACAATCACTTCTGTTTTCTCTATTGTTTATGCAGTCTGCATGTTGTTCGCCGGTCGCTTTATTGACTGGATGGGTACAAAGAAAGGTTTCCTTTGGGCTATCGGTGTATGGTCGGCAGGTGCTTGTCTCCACGCTCTTTGTGGTATCGTAACCGAGCATTTCGTAGGTCTGCATAGTGCAGCCGAATTAATGGGTGCCACAGGTGATGTGGTAGTAACTATTGCTACTATTAGTATGTACTGCTTCCTGGCAGCCCGTTGTGTACTGGCACTTGGTGAGGCTGGTAACTTCCCTGCCGCTATCAAAGTAACTGCCGAGTATTTCCCTAAGAAAGACCGCGCGTATGCTACTTCAATCTTTAATGCCGGTGCTTCTATCGGTGCTCTGGTTGCTCCGTTGACAATTCCTTTGCTGGCTAAAGCATGGGGTTGGGAAATGGCTTTCATCGTAATTGGTGGTCTTGGATTTATCTGGATGGGCTTCTGGGTATTCATGTACTCTAAACCTTCTGAAAGCAAGCACGTAAATAAGGCTGAGCTTGATTACATTGAGCAAGACAAGCACGAAGAAGGTGCTGCTCCTGTCGTAGAAGAAAAAGACGAGAAGAAGATGAAATTCTGGCAATGCTTCAGCTACAAACAAACTTGGGCATTTGCTTTCGGTAAATTTATGACCGATGGTGTATGGTGGTTCTTTCTGTTCTGGACTCCTTCTTATCTGAATACGCAATTCGGTATCAAGACTTCCGAAGGATTGGGTATCGCATTGATCTTTACTCTGTATGCCATCACGATGCTTTCTATTTATGGTGGTAAACTGCCTACTATCATTATCAACAGAACCGGTTTGAATCCGTATGCAGCACGTATGCGTGCCATGTTGATATTTGCATTCTTCCCGCTGGTAGTATTGCTGGCACAGCCTCTGGGTACTATCTCTCCGTGGTTACCGGTTATCATGATCGGTATCGGTGGTGCAGCTCACCAGTCTTGGTCTGCCAACATTTTCTCTACCGTAAGTGACATGTTCCCGAGAGCAGCCATTGCAAGTATCACTGGTATCGGTGGTATGGCCGGTGGTTTCGGTTCAATGATTCTTCAGAAAGTAGCAGGTAACTTGTTCGTATATTCATCAGGAAGTACAATGGTAGATGGAAAAGAAGTGGAAATGACTCATGATTTACTGGAACAAGGTGCACAGTTCGTACGCCCTGCCATGGAATTTATGGGCTTCTCCGGTAAACCTGCGGGATACTTCATCATCTTCTGTGTATGCGCAGTAGCTTACCTGATTGGTTGGGTTGTAATGAAGGCTCTGGTTCCGAAGTATAAACCTATTGTATTGGAATAATACTGGAATAGTATATATAGATAATAAAAAAGGTGCTCAGCAGTGAGCACCTTTTTTGATATATATAAAAGACAGAAAAGTACCGGCACAAAAAAAGCCCCTTCTCACGAAGCGACTCTCTTCTGCACTCTCCCGTGAAAAACATGAACCTCAGTATACTTTAGCAAATTTACCTTCGAACGGTCCATGAGAGATACAGGAGCGCAAAACTTTAAGATGAAAAAAAGGGAAGTCTCACGACTTCCACAATTCTTCTAACCTTAAATCTAAATCTCTATGAAAAAAACGTTCGACAAAGATAAGGGTTTATTACATTCAAAAATACTAATAAAATATATAAAGAAAAGAGGAACGTTTAAGATTTGCTAAATGGGACTCGGATTATCCTCCTGAAAGTCACAGTTCCTTCCATTTTAGAAAATACTATCCAACAAGTCCGCATAGATAGGATTTTGCCGTAGCAGATGGGGTACACCTGTCATAAACAATTGCTTACGGGCACGGGTGAGAGCCACATTCAATTTCCGGTCAATCCATACCCCACCCTCTTCCGTAAGATTGGCAAGGAATTTCAATTGATAAGTACGGTTCACACAGAAGGAATAAATAATCACATCGCGCTCACTCCCCTGGAAACGCTCTACGGTATCTACCAGGATATCGTTTAAACACGGAATGCCCAAAGCAGCTATTTCACTTTTAATAAGAGCTATCTGACTACGATAGGGAGTGATAATCCCCAAAGTCAAGGCAGGACGAAAACCGGAAGTACCGTCATATTGCCGATAGATAGCAGCTGCCAGTCTGGCTACGAGCTGTGCTTCAAAATGATTAATCTTTGCAGATTGCGAAGCGACCTCCGGCACTGAGGCAAGAAAAACCACACGACGCACCAGTATATCTGCAAATTCATCATTTTCCAACCCCGGAGCAAGTGTCAGTTCCCCTTGCTGGTGTTGCAAACCGACAGGTTCCAGTAGTCCGCCATAAAAGGCATGATTAGGAAAACGAGCCACTTCCACATTCATACGTCCCTGGCGACAAAGCATGTCGTAGGAGCGGTTAGTTATGAGTGATAAGTGATGAGTGGTATCGGCAGAATTCCGGTAGAGGCGTTCAAAAAGGGAATCTTTCAAATTATGCAAACCGATGCTATGCAGGCAGTCCTCGCAGACTTCAGATTGGGATTCGGATTGAAGCACGACGGCGGGCAATTGTTTATGATCACCAATGAGAATAAACTTACCAATAGCATTTCCACCCGCCACATTACGCGCACAAAGAAGCCCCAGCAGTTGTGGTTCCAGTATCTGAGTAGCCTCATCCACAATAGCCACATCGAAAGTTTTCAGACGGAACAATTCCGTTTTGGAGGAGAATGTGGAGACAGTGCCCACAAAAACACGGCAACGCTCTATGCAGGCATGCACCTCACGACGTGAAGAGCAGGATTCCAGCACATTCTCTATCAGATGTGAACGGAAAGGTATATCGCAGGAAAGTTCACTCCCTATACGGATGAAATCAATCTCAGGCGTAATGGCAGAGAGGGTTTTGCAGATTTCATCCACTGCACGATTAGTGTACGAGAGCAATAATATCTGCTTCCCCTCACGATAGAAGGCTTCCACCATACCGCGTAGAGCACGGGAAGTCTTTCCGGTGCCCGGAGGACCTACCAAAAGAAAATAATCTTTAGCAGCCTGGGCTTTCAGGGTGATACGGGAGAAATCATCCAGAGCAACTGCAATGCGAGGATCAAAAGAAACGTCAAACTCCGGCTGTCGCTGGAATAACAACAGGTCCCGGCGATCCTTGTTGGCAGAAAGAAAGGCAGAAAGTCCCAGATACATACTGCGGAAAGAAGTATCCATATAATCATGCTCGATGGCATAACGACTGTCGGGAGGAAGCACGGAAGTATTTTGTTGCGAAGCACGAAGCCGGATACGGATATCCCGGTCGGTGATTCGCTCAATATTTCCTTTGAATACCATTTTATTGGTTACGTTGTCCGTATCATTATTACGTTGATAGAGAACGATGGAGTCACCTTCACGGAAATTCGGCAATGTCTGCGCCGACCGCTGATTAGCCCGTGCCAACACAAGGTATGCTTTATGCAGATCCGCCGCATGATTCTCTGTGATTGTCAGATCGTATAATATCTCTCCCGCTTCACACTTTTCTTCAAGCGTAGAAAGCCACAAGGCGGCAGCACCTGTACGCCCTTCATAATCAATATCTCCCGATTTTGAAGTGTATAGTTCCTTCGTAATAAAATTATAGAGTGTATAGAAATAGCATTGTTCCAACGGTGTAAGCGCCCGAAGACGCTGCATCACGGCATCAATGGCAGGGTAAAGATAGCGTTTCCACAATGTATTGTTCAGGTGGCGCTCATTCAGTGTATCCGGATGAATATCCTTCAGCCGCTCTGCCGTATAGTGCGGACTATTACGTAATTGCATACCGTATTCATTCGCCACAATCCGGTTGCGCACATCCATTACACGGCGCACCATCGCCCACGACGGACGAGCGGGATATAACAACGGATAGCGGGTATAGAGCAAATAAGCTTTTACCTTGCGGTGATCCATTCCCATGGAGTATTCCAATACCGCCTGATACAACAACATCTGTACCTTATTATTCTCCTTCGGCTCCACCTTGCCCCGGATAGAATACTCGTCAGCTTTGCCCGACTTCATTTCTATGAAGGAAGACATATCGCGCTGCATATAATCCAGGCGGCCTTGCAATCCCAGAGCTTCACAAATATAGGTAGGTTCCAGTACGGCATCCGTCTTATCCAGTTCATAACCGGGAGCACGGAAAGTCTCCGTCACCGTTTGTCGGATATGGTCGAAGTGCCGTTTACAATCAGCGAAGAATTCCTTTTCCTTTTCTTTATCCAACAAATCAGCACACGCGGCCAAATCAATGGAATAGGTACGGAACGCTTTCTTCATACAAGTCAGATAGTCCGGTTCCTTCTTGGCATAGATCCACTCATCCAGAAAAAGATTGGCGATATTTCCAAGCAACAGCGGACGCGTATTGTCAGGAGATTGCAGGCGTGCCAGCAAATAATTGGCAGGATGATGCCCGTAATCTTTAAAGCACTCTGCCAACGAGCTGATATCCAACAGATAGTCCGGTTCCAGTATAATAAAGGAAGGCGTCAGTATACCAGCCTCATCTACAGCTACATCCAGCAGGTTAACCTGCGCATGACGCCACAGCAGTTTGCAAGTCTCGGCAAATTCCTCATTCACCTGAGATACATTGTAGCGTACCCTCAGTGGTTCATCGGCAACGGTATCTACAGGCAATACATATAGAAAAGTGTCGTCAGCATACTGGAAACAGACACGCATCCGGCGTATCCGTTCTTTTGCAGGCGGAGCAACAATATAAGTGGCATCTGCACGGGGAAGCTGATGATATAGTTCAGCAGGGATATCCTCACCCGTCAACCGTTTCACAAAGAAGGTCAATGTCTTGATGTCACGCAACAGATTCTCACGTGAAGGTTCGGATTGCCGATTCAGTACGGCATTGGAAGTCAGTCGGAAGGTGTGCAAGCGGTTTTGTTCCACTACGGAGAGCCCCACTTTTGAGGCCACAAAACTGACACGAGCGGAAAGGTCCGTCATTTGCAGGCTACCGTCCGGCATCTGCGTACGGCAAAGGCGTTCCAGAACTTCACGAAGCTGACGATAAACTGTTACCAGCGGAATATTTTCATCCTGGCAGACAGTAAGCAAGAAATGGTAGTATTCCCGTGCTTCTTCTTTCATTATTCCTCCTTCTCTTCATCAGTCTCGTCCGCGTCGGTCTTTTTATCCTTAATCATCAGGATACTCAACTCATAGAGCAGATAAAGCGGAACGGAAACCACAGTCAGGGTGAAGGGGTCGCCAGTCGGCGTAATGATAGCTGAAATAATCACGATAAGCACCAGTGCATGACGGCGGTATTTGCGCAGGAAAGATTTATGTACCAGTCCCAAGAGCGAAAGCAGCCACGTCACTAGCGGCAATTCGAAAGCCAATCCCATGCAGAGCACCAGCATCATGAAGTTATCTATGTAGGAATTCAAAGAAATCTGGTTCTCAATAGCCGCGCTCAATTGATAGGTGGAAAGGAAACGCAGCGTCAGCGGATAGACCATAAAATAGCCCAGAAGTACACCGAGGAAGAACATCACCGTACCAATGCACAGGGCTTTCTTCACGCCACGCCGCTCATTAGCATAGAGCGCAGGACTGATAAACCGCCAGATTTCAAAAAAAATATAAGGCGTAGCCGTCACCACCGACATCCAGAATGCAGTGGACATGTGAATAAAGAACGGGGCAGCCAGATTAATATTGATTAGTTTAACGTGGAAATCCTGTGTGAAGAAATCATCATGGAGATCGAAAACTTTTCCCACATAGCGCAGCACGTCGTAGAAAACGAAGTCATTGTGACAGGGAGCTAACACTACGTTATCAAACAGCCACGGCATCGCAATAAAATAACCGACAGCCAATACAAACCATACACCGAGTACCCGAAACAATACACGACGCAGTTCGTCCAAATGATCCCAAAAGGTTAATTCCTTATCTGCCATAGTAGTAAGTAGCTACGAGTTACAAGTTACAAGCTACGAGTGCCATGCGGCATAATCGCGCAGCCACTTGTAGCTTGTAACTTGTAGCTCGTAGCTTATGTAACTCATTTATTTTTTGAAGCCGGCTCTTCTATATCATCCTTTGCCTTGTTTATTTCTTCTTTTGCTTCATTCACACCATCTTTGAAGCTCTTCACACCTTTACCGAGTCCTTTCATCAGTTCGGGGATTTTCTTACCACCAAACAACAACAGTATTAACAGGGCGATGATAACCCATTCGGAACCGCTGGGCAGAAAGCCTAATAAAAGTAAGTTTGTCATATCCGTAGTCTTTTAAATTTGTTGCAAATATAATAGTTTCACCACAGATTACACAGATTTACACAGATTAAAACGAAAACTTTCTGTGTCAAGCCGAATAACCGGGAAGCATATACAGCTCACGAACGGACGATTAATCCTGATAATAGATTCTTTTCACCCGTGTAGAAATACTTGTCAGCACCTCGTAAGGAATGGTTTCAAGAATATCGGAAAGTACCGTAATAGGCAGATGATCGCCGAAAATCTCTACGGCATCCCCTTCCTTACAGTCAATGTCCGTAACGTCAATCATGCAAACGTCCATACAGATGTTACCCACATAGGGCGCACGCTGGCCATTCACCAAGCAATAGGCGTGGCCGTTGCCAAGATGACGGTTCAACCCGTCGGCATATCCGATAGGCAATGCGGCAATCCGTGAATTACGTGTCAGATGCCCTTTGCGGCTATAGCCTACTGTGTCTTCCTGGGGTACATCACGTATTTGCAGGATGGTAGTTTTCAGTGTGCTCACATTATTGATAATGCTGTTATCAATGGGACTGACACCATACAAACCGATACCCAACCGTACCATGTCGAACTGTGCACCCGGGAAGCGCTCAATACCGGCCGAATTGCAGATGTGCCGGAGTATCTTATGCGGAAATGCTTCCTGCAACTGCATGGATGCCGCTTCAAACATTTCAATCTGTCCACGTGTAAACGCATCGAACTGTGCCGCATCACTACCCACAAAATGCGAGAATACCGAACGGGCAATCACTGCATTCTGTCCTTTCAGCCGTTCAATCAATCGCGGCATATCTTCGGCAGCAAAGCCCAGACGATGCATACCCGTATCCAGTTTTATATGAATCGGGAAGTTAGTGATTCCCTCCTTCTCCGCCTCTTTAATCAGTGCATCCAGCAGGTGGAAGCTATACACTTCTGGTTCCAGTTTATAGTCGAACATGGTCTTAAACGCGGTCATCTCCGGGTTCATAATGATGATGCTTGCCGTAATACCCGCTTTGCGGAGTTCGGAACCTTCATCAGCCACAGCCACAGCCAGAAAATCGACATGATGTTCCTGCAATGTCTTGGCAATCTCATACGAACCGGCTCCATAGGCTGATGCTTTCACCATGCACACCATCTTCGTATCCGGACGCAGCCGACTGCGGTAATAGTTCAGATTAGCTATCATGGCTCCAAGATTCACCTCAAGAATGGTCTCGTGTACCTTTTTCTCCAGTTCTTCCGTCAAAGCATCAAAACCGAACTGACGGGCACCTTTTATCAATATAATCTCATTCTCCAACCGCAGTTCTCCACGGGAAATAGCGCGCAACAGGGCTTCTGTATTAGGATAGAAAGCCTTCTCGATGTCAAAGCGTGCGGCACACGAAGATATCTCACTGCCTACTCCGATGATACGCTCAATGCCGCGGCTACCGGCAAGCTGCGATACTTTCCGGTAAAGCGTCGGCGCATTCTGTCCGGTTTCCAGTATATCCGAGAGGATAAGAGTCCGCTTCAGTCCGTTACTCTGCGAACGACGGTAAAGAAAATCGAGTGCAATGTCCAGTGAAGCGAGATCACTGTTATAGCTATCATTTATCAGCAGGCAACCGTTTTTACCTTCCTTCACTTCCAGGCGCATAGCCACCGGTTCCAGTGTCGCCATACGTTCCGTAATCTTCTCGGCAGGAAGCATCAGATAAAGACAGGCAGCCAGGCAGTTAAGCGAGTTCTCAATAGAAGCATCGTCAATAAAAGGCAGTATAAAGGTATTATCCATCTCCAGATAACGATAAGAAATGACGGTACAATCCTCCTTTTTCTCCACCTTACTTATAAACAGGGGACGCTCCATATCTTTCCGACTCCATGCTATTTCACGGGCACTGAGCATAGACTTCGCCACACAATTACTGATAAACTCATCATCACCATTATAGATCACCACATCGCAGTTCTTGAAGAGCGACAGTTTTTCCATGCACTTCTCTTGCAAAGAGAAGAAGTTCTCCTGATGAGCTCCGCCGATGTTGGTCAGTATGCCAATGGTAGGTTTGATAATATTCTGCAAGGCACGCATCTCTCCCATCTCCGAAATTCCAGCTTCGAAAATAGCGAGTTCGGACTGCTCGTTCATCTGCCAAACGGACAGCGGCACGCCGATCTGCGAATTATAGCTGCGTGGTGAACGAACAATCACCCGTTCAGGGCTGAGCAATTGATGAAGCCATTCCTTTACAATCGTCTTTCCGTTACTGCCCGTTATGCCGATAACCGGTATCTGAAACTGTTCACGGTGTTGTTCCGCCAACTTCTGCAAAGCCTTCAACGGATTGGCGACCACAAGGAAATTAACAGCTAACATATCCGAATTACTCATTGCCAGTTGTCCGCTTTCCACCCATTTATAAGCTTCTTTGCTGACTACAAAATTGCGAACACCGCGTGAATACAAGTCAGGAATATAGCGTGCGCCATCATTGCGCTTGGTAGTTAAGGCAAAAAATAAGGTTTCTTCGGGGAAACTCAAGGAACGGCTATCGGTAAGTAACCAATCTATGGTTGCCGGCGTGTCCCCCACACGTCGTGCACCGATGCGTTCGGCTATTGTTTCAATCGTATATGACATATATCTTTCTCTTTTTTGAAATCTAAGTACGGGTATTTTTTGTTAAGTCGGTCGATTTTTAACACAATTTGTCCTAAAAAACGCTTATACTCGTCTGACTCCGGATGGAAGGGCTTATGAGATAGCGCTTTATTGATATTTTCACTTTCCTGCATAATCTCTAACGCGTCCTCAGAGAGACAGGTCTGCACGAACTTCTCCCATACAAAGCGTACCGCCAAGGGAGATGGATGCACCATATCATCGGCATAAAAACGATAGTCACGAAGCTCGTCGAGTAAGAGTTCATAAGCCGGAAAATAAAAGACATGTCCGGGAAAAGAAGTCTGTAACTGATCGATGGCAAGCAGAAGTGTAGCTTTACTCAATTGATTAGCGTGCATCCCGTCGCGTACGTGGCGGATGGGGCTGACCGTAAGAATCACTTTCAACTTCGGATTCCGAGCAATCAAACCGGAGAAGAGAGAGGTATAATCCGATACAATCTCCTGCACGCTGAGCCGGCGACGGGTAAAGACAGACTCCGGTTGTTTATGACAATTAGCAACCACATGTCCCGTGGATTTCTGTTCGTACACCCATGCTGTACCAAAAGTCAACATCAGGCAGTTCAAATGGTGGATACGTTCGTGCGCTGTTTGCAGACGGATATTAATACGCTGCAACACTTCTTCTGCAGAGGGAGAAGAAAAATCACCATGATGCATCGAGCTATGCCAGCACTCACGAAAGAAAAACAAGTCTTCTTCTTTATACAGTCTGCCCGTCACCAACTCACGCAAAGCTGTTGAAACAGACAAAGGATTATAAAGAACCCCAAATGGATTGACATCCGGACGAAATCTGGCATCCGCAAGCAGTGCACCGATGTTGGTGGCAAAGCAGGAACCCATCAACAGAAGTTCGTCCGCCTGAGTAAAACGGGGCAGATCGGAAGGTAATTCAACAGGGGTAGAAAAGTTCATACGTTTACATCATCATATTCTTCCGGATAGAGAATTTCACGATAGCCATTGCCTGAATGGAAGCAAAGGGAACATCCATCGGTTCATGGTGCGGATTATAACTCACAAGTTTAATGCAACCCTCCTGCTCCGAACGGTTCACATACTTCACTGCCAGATACTCATCGCCATCAATATCGAATGAAACTAGATACATTTCACCATAAATGACATTGCTGAAACTGTTCATTTCCTTGAAACCTACAATATCTCCCGATTTCAGGATGGGATACATACTGTCCCCACTAATATAAAGGGCACCGTCGCATACGGGAATACTAGGTATTTGTATTCTTCCCACCACAAACTGGTGCTTATTGGCAAGCAATGTACGCAGATTAGCGGCAGCAGTAATGTCGTACAACACTACACTGCGGTCTTTCATCGCATCCGGCGTTTTGGGATTGTGTATTATCTCAACATTACCTGTTGCCAATTCGTTATAACAACTTTGTAAATGACTTACAGGGGTTCCCTTCCCTAACAGCAACCAGTTATAATCCACATCCTTCATCTTGCTCAGCAATAACGGGAAGTCGGTGCTGTTTCGTGCAATCCAGTTACTAAGTGTAGAACGCGACACACCCAGATAGGCAGCCAGATCGGCATCCGTTTTGAAGTTCAATACACGCTTGGCACGCTTCACGATGTCCGCTACATTAAAAATAGTATCTTTTTCCATTTGATTTGTGTAAATAAGTTCTAATGTTGCCTTCAACATACACTTATGCATTTTTTTAATGCAAAAGTCAATATATGATGTTTTCCATACGAAAACGAAGTTATACATTACAGCAACAAAACTAATCAATTTGTTTTAAAGGGGCAAATAAAAGTAAGGGAAACAATACCGGCACTATAACAGAATATCTTTCCCACTACGAGTGAAAGTATTTCCCACTACGACTGAAGGCACCTCCCACTACGACTGAAGGTACTTCCCACTACGACTGAACGAGTGTTTCAGTACGACTAAATCGAGTGGCACACCCATCCTCTTATCAGACAACAGCTTAGAGGGAATTTATGGCTTTTGGCACATGATATCCGTCCCAGGCATATTCTTCGGTATAACTATCGAATGCAGGAGTTTCCGTAATGCACGCTTGTGCAAAAAGCCCGGCAATTTCCGCCTGTTCTGCCGGTGAGAGTCCACGTTCCTTGTGCAGGATACGGTAATAAGTGGGTTTTGGAAAGCGAGTACGAATCATCCCTTTCAGCAGCAACGCTTTCTTATAGGGGATGTTATCAAAGAGGGTACTGATGCCCCAGGCATAACGAAGTTTCACAGTGCTTCGGAAGTAAGGACACTGACCGGCATCCATAGGATAATTGGCAGGATTCACTGTTACAATGCTCTTCACACTTTGCGGCACATGCAACGTAACAAGATGGCGCAGGCAACTTTCACTTCGCGCACAATCAGGGTTAAGACAGTGGAGGTAATTTAAAGGCACCGAATCATAATTAAAGCAGTTTTCCATGATATTCTGTTTTTTGAGGGGACAAATGTAGTGAATCTATTCTGACGGAACAATCCAAAGGAGAAGAGTTCTCGAAATATTAAGATAAAAAAGGAGAAGAACTAATGTTAAAGCGGCAAGGATTCATATTTTTCCCCCAAAAAGGGAATACCTTCCGTTTTCTTTTACTAATTTTGCAATTTGTAATCCTCAGAACAGAGATGAAGACAGAACCAACAACATATAACTTGCTAAATTCTATTTCTGATCCCGAAGATCTGCGTAAACTGAGCGTTGATCAGCTTCCGGAAATTTGCAAAGAATTGCGGCAGGACATTATTAAAGAAGTTTCGTGCAACCCGGGACACTTTGCAGCCAGTTTGGGGACGGTAGAACTGACCGTCGCCTTGCATTACGTGTTCAATACTCCTTACGACCGCATCGTGTGGGATGTAGGCCATCAGGCGTATGGCCATAAGATACTGACCGGACGTCGGGAAACATTCTCCACAAACCGGAAATTCAAAGGGATCCGCCCTTTCCCTTCTCCCGATGAAAGCGATTATGACACTTTCACTTGCGGACATGCGTCGAACTCCATTTCAGCGGCTCTCGGCATGGCGGTAGCGGCAGAAGAAAAAGGAGAAAAAGACCGCCATGTGGTTGCCGTAATTGGCGATGGCAGCATGAGCGGCGGACTAGCATTCGAAGGATTGAACAATGCCTCAGCAAGCTCCAACAACCTGCTTATCATTCTGAACGATAACGAGATGGCCATAGACCGCAGTGTAGGCGGCATGAAGCAATATCTCTTCAACCTGACCACCTCAAACCGATACAACCAGCTCCGCTTCAAAGTATCCAAGATGCTGTTCAAAGTGGGCATTCTCAACGAAGATCGCCGTAAAGCACTTATCCGCTTTGGAAACAGCCTGAAATCAATAGCTGCCCAACAACAGAATATCTTCGAAGGAATGAATATCCGCTACTTCGGCCCCATCAACGGACACGATGTGAAGAACATCGCACGTATCCTGCGGGACATCAAAGATATGAAGGGACCGAAAATCCTGCACCTGCACACCATTAAGGGGAAAGGCTTCGAACCTGCCGAGAAGGCTCCGGGCATTTGGCATGCACCGGGAAAGTTCGATCCCGAAACGGGTGAACGCTTTACGGCGGATACACACAACCTGCCACCGCTGTATCAGGACGTTTTCGGCGAAACCCTGGTGGAACTTGCCGAAAAGAATCCACGCATCGTCGGCGTCACTCCCGCCATGCCTACAGGGTGTTCCATGAATATGCTGATGCAGGCAATGCCCGACCGTGCTTTTGACGTAGGTATTGCCGAAGGACATGCAGCCACTTTCTCAGGTGGTATGGCCAAAGAAGGGATGCAACCTTTCTGCAACATCTATTCGTCATTCATGCAACGTGCTTACGACAATGTCATTCATGATATCGCCATACTCAAACTTCCCGTTGTGCTCTGCCTGGATCGTGCCGGGCTGGTAGGAGAAGACGGACCGACCCACCACGGCGTGTTCGACCTAGCCTACTTCCGCCCCATCCCCAACCTGACGATTTCCTCGCCCATGAACGAGCACGAACTGCGCCACCTCATGTACACGGCACAGCTGCCGGACAAAGGTCCGTTCGTTATCCGCTACCCCCGTGGGCGCGGTGTGCTGAAGGACTGGAAATGCCCGTTGGAAGAAATCCCGGTTGGCAAAGGACGCAAACTGAAGGACGGTAAAGATATGGCAGTCGTTACCCTCGGCCCGATAGGGAACATTGCCGCAAAGGCCATCGAACGGGCGGAAAAAGAAAAAAACATCTCAATAGCACATTACGACCTGCGCTTCCTCAAACCACTGGACGAGGAGATGCTCCACGAAATAGGACGCTCATTTTCCCGCATCATCACCATTGAAGACGGCATACGGAAAGGCGGCATGGGGACTGCCATCCTGGAATTTATGTCGGACAACGAATACACACCGCACGTACACCGCATAGGAGTACCGGACAAGTTTGTAGAACATGGCACGATACAGGAATTGTATCATCTGTGTGGCATGGATGAGGAAGGGATCTTAGAGGCCATAAACATAAATTGTCATGACAAAGAAAGAAGCAATAAAGATATTTGAGGAGAAAAAAGTACGTACGGCTTGGGATGACGAGACGGAGGAATGGTATTTCTCCGTAATTGATGTGATAGAAATTCTAACAGACAGTTCCAATCCAAGAAGATACTGGAGCGACTTAAAATCAAAGTTGGCAAAGGAAGGCAGTCAACTGTACGCTAAAATCGTACAGTTAAAAATGTTGTCACCCGACGGTAAGATGAGATTGACAGACGTGATGACTACTGAGCAAATGTTTCGCCTCATTCAATCCATTCCCTCCCCCAAAGCTGAACCCTTCAAGCTTTGGATGGCCCAAACTGCCAAAGAGCGGCTGGATGAAATGCAGGACCCTGCAAAAGAGGTTCTGAGATTAGAACAAAACAAGGATAAGAGTAATAAAGAGCAATGAAAATTATTATTGCCGGTGCCGGCGCAGTAGGCACACACTTGGCAAAATTGTTGTCTCGCGAGAAGCAGGACATCATATTGATGGACGACAATGAAGAGAGGTTGAGCACGCTTAGTTCCAACTTCGATTTAATGACGGTCACGGCATCGCCTACCTCCATTCAGGGATTGAAAGAAGTGGGGGCTAGAGATGCTGACCTGTTTATAGCCGTCACTCCCGATGAGAGCCGTAACATGACCGCATGTATGCTGGCCACCAACCTCGGTGCAAAAAAGACCGTTGCCCGTATTGACAATTACGAGTATCTCCTGCCTAAGAACAAGGATTTTTTCAAGAAACTGGGTGTTGACTCATTGATTTACCCTGAAATGCTTGCCGCTAAAGAAATCGTATCTTCCATACGTATGAGTTGGGTGCGCCAATGGTGGGAATTCTGTGGCGGATCGCTGATACTTATCGGTACCAAGATGCGTGAAAAAGCGGAAATACTGGATATTCCTCTGCACCAGCTTGCCGAAACAGACAAGCCCTATCACGTAGTAGCCATCAAACGCTGCAACGAAACACTGATTCCGCGCGGTGACGATGTAATCAAACTGCATGACATCGTTTACTTCACCACTACCCGCAAGTATGTACCTTATATACGTAAGATAGCCGGAAAGGAAGATTATGCCGACGTACGCAACGTAATGATCATGGGTGGAAGCCGTATTGCCGTGCGAACCGCCCAATATGTACCCGACTATATGCAGGTGAAGATCATAGACAATGACTTGAGCCGTTGCAACCGCCTGACAGAACTTCTTGATGATAAGGTTATGATTATCAACGGGGATGGACGCGATATGGATCTGCTTATCGAAGAAGGTCTGAAGAACACAGAAGCCTTCGTAGCCTTGACGGAAAACTCGGAAACAAACATTCTTTCCTGCCTTGCCGCCAAACGTATGGGCGTCAGCAAGACAGTGGCGGAAGTAGAAAATATAGATTATATAGGTATGGCAGAGAGCCTCGACATCGGTACGGTAATCAATAAGAAGATGATTACCGCCAGCCACATCTATCAGATGATGCTGGATGCTGACGTCAGTAACGTAAAATGCCTGACCTTTGCCAATGCCGACGTTGCAGAGTTCACCGTGAAAGCCGACTCTAAAATTACCAAACACCAGGTTAAGGATCTCGGGCTGCCGAAGGGAACCACTATCGGCGGATTGATCCGACAGGGCGAAGGAGTCGTAGTGACAGGTAATACACAAATTCTGCCGGGCGATCACGTAGTTGTATTCTGCCTAAGCATGATGATTAAGAAGATTGAGAAGTACTTTAATTAAATGAAGAACTAAAAAAAAACATTCTTCATTCATATGATATGATTAATTTCAAGACAGTTATACGGATTATCGGTATCCTCCTATTGCTGGAGACGGTGATGCTATTGCTTTGCTCGGGCGTTTCATTCTATTACCAGGATGAAGCGTTGGTAGATTTCTGGGTATCAGCAGGTATTACGGCAGGCGCCGGACTACTCCTGGCAGCCATGGGCAAAGGCGGTGACCGCCAACTGACACGCAGGGACGGATATGTACTCGTCAGCTTTGCCTGGGTATCCTTCTCGCTTTTCGGTATGCTACCGTTCTACATCAGTGGATATATACCCAGCATTACCAACGCCTTCTTTGAAACGATGTCCGGCTTCAGCAGCACAGGCGCTACAATATTGGATGACATCGAAGCACTCCCCCACGGTCTGCTTTTTTGGCGCAGCATGACACAATGGATAGGCGGCTTGGGTATTATCATGTTCACCATCGCCATTCTTCCGATATTCGGTGTCAGCGGTTTACAAGTGTTTGCTGCCGAAGCCAGCGGACCTACACATGACAAAGTGCATCCGCGCATCGGTATCACAGCCAAATGGATCTGGAGCATTTATGCTGGTATCACCTGTATCCTTGTCGCCCTGCTGATGCTGGGGGGAATGGACTGGTTCGACAGTGTCTGCCATGCCTTTGCCACTACAGGCACAGGTGGATTCTCCACCAAGCAAGCCAGTGTAGCTTACTACCAATCACCCTATATTGAATATGTAATATCCATCTTCATGTTCATATCCGGTATCAACTTCACGTTACTGCTGTTCTTTGTCAACCGAAAGTTCAAGAAAGTTATCCACGATGCTGAGTTAAAGTGGTATTTCTGGTCGGTAGTATTATTTACCGGCCTGATCGCAGTGATACTTTATTATTCCAACCCCATAGGCATGGAAGATGCATTCCGCAAGTCACTGTTTCAGGTGATTTCACTGCACACTTCCACCGGATTCGCCACGGACGACTATATGTTGTGGCCCGCCGTGACGTGGGGTTTGCTAACCATCGTCATGCTGATGGGTGCCTGTGCGGGAAGCACAACGGGTGGTCTAAAATGTATCCGTATGGTAATCCTCGGCAAAGTGGCCCGCAACGAATTCAAACATATCCTCCACCCTAACGCAATACTTCCGGTACGTATCAACAAGCAGGTGATTTCCCCCTCCATACAATCTACAGTACTGGCTTTCTGCTTTATATATGCAGTAATCATTATCATCAGCGTATTGATTATGATGGGAATGGGCATTGGTTTTGTAGAATCTGTGGGGTGCGTGATATCCAGTATCGGCAACATGGGGCCCGGGTTAGGAGAAACCGGTCCCGCCTTCTCATGGAATGCACTACCCGATGTGGCGAAGTGGTTAATGGCTTTCCTTATGTTGCTGGGACGTCTGGAATTATTTACCGTATTATTACTTTTCACTCCGGAATTCTGGAGAAGAAGTTGATATAAGGCAAAAAAGTGCTAAAAAGAGACTTATTTGCCATCTCTATATAACAAAATAGCCAATATTTGTTATACATTTGCAGCCGAATGAAAAAGTAGTTGAATGAAACAGTGCATAAAATACTTTATGATTATCCTACTCGGCGTATTATTATACGACGGTGCAGCTCAGGCGGCGGGTATATCGTGCACTTTGATAAGCAACGATAGCGAACGCTGTTTCCTTTCTCAGGCTCCTACCTCACATCAGCAAAACATTCGTAATATATACAATCATTTCTCGTCCATGCCCTTATATATGGACAATGTGGACAGCACACAGGTGCCCGGCAACAAGAGTTTTTTCATTTTGCTAAATTACTTCCGGATGTACTGGCTGGCCGATTCGCCGGCTAGCAATCCGTTGTTGCATTCCGCTTTCTATCCTGTGCCCGATCCACTCTCCTATTATGTATTCGGGCTGAGAAAGATAATCATTTGATAAACTAAGTCAGGCAAGTTCTACAGGCTTGCCAAGGTCCGTCGAAGGCAATTCAGAGGTATTGCTACCTTCGACCAACTATCCTATTATATACATCTAAAAGTTAATTAGATTTATGAACTTTACTTTGTTAGTAGTCGTCTTGCTGACGGCAATTGCTTTCGTGGGTATTGTTATCGCGTTGTCCAAGGCGATATCCCCCCGTTCGTACAATCCACAGAAGATGGAAGCGTACGAGTGCGGTATTCCTACCCGTGGTAAATCATGGATGCAGTTCCGGGTGGGTTACTATCTGTTTGCCATCCTGTTTCTGATGTTCGACGTGGAGACGGTATTTCTGTTTCCATGGGCAGTCATTGCCCGCGACCTGGGAATAGCGGGATTGCTTAGTATCTTATTTTTCTTACTTATCCTGGTATTAGGACTTGCCTATGCATGGCGGAAAGGAGCACTGGAATGGAAATAAAGAAAAAGCCCAAAATAAAATCTATCCCGTATGAAGAATTTACGGATAATGAAACGTTGGAGAAACTCGTTCACGAACTTAATGCCGGAGGTGCCAATGTCGCCCTCGGCGTACTGGACGATTTCATCAACTGGGGACGCAGCAATTCGCTGTGGCCACTTACGTTTGCAACAAGCTGTTGCGGTATTGAGTTCATGGCACTGGGTGCCGCGCGCTATGACATGGCGCGTTTCGGATTTGAAGTAGCCCGTGCCAGTCCGCGCCAGGCAGATATGATTATGGTGTGCGGAACTATCACAAATAAGATGGCGCCTGTACTGAAACGCCTATACGATCAGATGCCGGACCCGAAATACGTGGTTGCCGTGGGTGGATGCGCCGTTAGCGGCGGACCGTTCAAGAAATCCTATCACGTAGTGAATGGAGTAGATAAGATTCTGCCGGTGGATGTGTACATCCCGGGATGCCCCCCCCGTCCGGAAGCGTTCTATTACGGCATGATGCAGTTGCAACGCAAAGTGAAGATAGAGAAATTCTTCGGAGGAGTGAACCGGAAGGAACCGAAACCGGATAGTGACGAGTGATGAGCTACAATAACGAAACATAATCAAAATATGGATAATATACGATTTATAAAACCTACGGACTTGCATGCCGAAATGCTCCGCCTGCACCAAGAGCAGCAGATGGACTTTCTGGAATGCCTGACCGGTATGGACTGGGGAGAAACAACCGACAAGGATACGCCGGATACACCGCGTGGTTTAGGAGTGGTTTATCATCTGGAATCCACCACTACCGGAGAACGTTTAGTCGTACGTACCGCTACCTTGGACCGCAAGAATGCCGAGTTACCCAGTGTCAGTGACATCTGGAAAGCAGCAGATTTCCTGGAGCGTGAAGTATACGATTTCTACGGCATCGTCTTCATTGGACATCCCGACATGCGCCGCCTCTACCTGCGTAACGACTGGGTAGGATACCCTATGCGTAAGGACAATGATCCGGAAAAGGACAATCCGCTTCGTATGGACAATGAAGAAACCATTGATACCACTACCGAACTGGAACTTAACCCGGATGGTACAATAAAGAATAAAGAACTGATACTCTTCGGAGACGAAGAATATGTTGTGAACATCGGTCCGCAACACCCTGCCACGCACGGTGTAATGCGTTTCCGTGTATCACTGGAAGGTGAAACCATCGAGAAGATAGATGCCAACTGCGGCTACATCCACCGGGGCATCGAGAAGATGTGCGAAAGCCTCACCTACCCGCAGACATTGGCACTGACTGACCGTCTGGATTATCTGGGCGCACATCAGAACCGCCACGCCCTTTGTGCATGCATTGAGCAGGCTATGGGCATTGAAGTAAGCGACCGTGTGAAGTATATCCGTACCATCATGGACGAATTGCAGCGCATAGACTCTCACTTGCTGTTCTACTCTTGTCTCGCAATGGACCTTGGTGCTTTGACCGCGTTCTTCTATGGTTTCCGCGACCGCGAGAAGATACTCGACATCTTCGAGGAAACCTGCGGCGGACGCCTTATTATGAACTACAACACTATCGGTGGTGTGCAGGCCGATCTGCATCCCAACTTCCAGAAACGAGTGAAAGAGTTTATCCCCTACCTGCGTGGCATCATCCACGAATATCATGAGGTGTTCACTGGCAATATCATTGCTCAGCAACGTCTGAAAGGCGTAGGAGTACTGAGCCGTGAAGATGCCATCGCTTTTGGAGCTACAGGTGGTACAGGACGTGCCAGCGGCTGGGCTTGCGATGTCCGTAAACGCCATCCCTACGGAGTATACGACAAAGTGGACTTCAAAGAAATCGTTTATACCGAAGGCGACTCCTGGGCACGCTATATGGTTCGTATGGACGAAATCATGGAAAGCATGAATATTCTTGAACAACTCATTGATAACATCCCCGAAGGCCCATATCAGGAAAAGATGAAACCCATCATCCGTGTACCCGAAGGACAGTATTATACTGCCGTAGAAGGTAGCCGTGGTGAGTTCGGCGTCTTCCTGGAAAGCCATGGCGACAAGACTCCGTACCGTCTGCATTTCCGTTCCACGGGATTACCACTGGTAAGCACCGTAGATACCATTTGCCGCGGAGCAAAGATTGCCGACCTGATTGCAATCGGGGGAACGCTGGATTACGTAGTGCCAGATATTGATAGGTAAAGGAAGGTACAATTTACAATGTACAATGTACAATTTAGCTGCGCATGAGTAGTCGGTTGATGCATTGCCATTGTAAAGTGCCTCGTAAATTGTAAATTGTAAATTGTAAATTACAAGATGTTTGACTTTAGTATAGTAACCAACTGGATACACCAGACGCTGACTTCCCTGATGCCGGAAGGTCTGGCGATATTCCTCGAATGTGTAGTGATAGGCGTGTGCATCATTCTGATGTATGCCGTACTCGCCATCATTCTGATTTACATGGAGCGCAAGATATGTGCTTTCTTCCAGTGCCGTCTCGGTCCGAACCGTGTAGGTAAATGGGGTAGTATTCAGGTCATCTGCGACGTGTTGAAGATGCTGACCAAAGAAATCTTCACTCCGAAAGCTGCCGACCGTTTCCTCTACAACCTGGCACCGTTCATGGTGATCATAGCTTCATTCCTGACATTTGCCTGCCTCCCTATTAATAAAGGTATGGAAGTGCTGAATTTCAATGTAGGTGTATTCTTCCTGCTGGCAGCATCCAGTATAGGTGTATTAGGTATTCTGCTGGCCGGTTGGGGATCCAACAACAAATTTTCATTGATCGGAGCCATGCGAAGCGGAGCACAGATTATCTCGTACGAGTTGTCTGTAGGACTGAGTATATTGACTATGGTAGTGCTGATGGGTACGATGCAGTTCTCTGAAATTGTAGAAGGACAGGCTGACGGATGGTTCATCTTCAAAGGACACATTCCGGCAGTGATCGCTTTCGTTATCTACCTGATAGCCGGAAATGCAGAGTGTAACCGTGGTCCGTTCGACTTGCCGGAAGCAGAAAGCGAACTGACGGCAGGATACCACACCGAATATAGCGGTATGCACTTCGGTTTCTTCTATCTGGCCGAATATCTGAACCTGTTTATTGTAGCCGGCGTGGCTGCCACCATCTTCCTGGGCGGCTGGATGCCATTTCATATTGTAGGACTGGATGGTTTCAACGCCATAATGGATTATATTCCGGGCTTCATCTGGTTCTTCGGCAAGGCATTCTTCGTAGTATTCCTGCTGATGTGGATTAAATGGACATTCCCCCGCTTGCGCATCGACCAGATCCTGGCATTGGAATGGAAGTATCTGGTACCTATCTCGATGGTAAACCTCATTCTGATGGTACTGATTGTTGTATTTAAACTGCACTTTTAGATTATGAAAACATACAGTTATTTTGGCGGACTGATGCACGGCATCGGTTCTTTGCTGACGGGTATGAAAACTACCATGACCGTCTTCTGCCGCCGGAAAGTGACAGAGCAATACCCGGAGAATCGTGCGACACTGGAGATGTTCGACCGTTTCCGCGGTACGCTGACCATGCCGCACAATGACCGGAATGAACACCATTGTATAGCGTGCGGGCTGTGCCAGATAGCATGTCCCAACGATACCATTAAGGTAACAAGTGAAATGATAGAGACTGAGGACGGCAAGAAAAAGAAGATATTGGCAAAGTATGAATACGACCTCGGTTCGTGCATGTTCTGCCAACTTTGTGTCACAGCTTGTCCACACGATGCGATTACGTTTGCTACAGACTTTGAGCATGCGGTGTTCGACCGTACAAAGCTGGTGAAGACGTTGAACCATCCGGGCAGTCACGTAGAAGAGAAAAAGAAACCCGCTGCTCCCCAAAGTGAAGCAACAAAGTAATTTGTAATTAAGTAATTTGTAATTCAAGAATATGGAAATAACCCTTGAAACCGTAGTATTCTACTTTCTGGCAGTGTTCATCAGCGTGTGTTCCATTCTCACTGTGACTACACGCCACATGGTACGCTCGGCAACGTATCTGCTGTTCACGCTTTTCGGCACGGCAGGCATCTACTTCCTGCTGGGCTACACATTTCTAGGCTCGGTACAAATCATGGTTTATGCCGGCGGTATTGTTGTGCTCTACGTCTTCTCCATCCTACTGACGAGTGGCGAAGGAGACCGTACTACCGACAAGTTGAAACGTAGCAAACTGTTGGCCGGTCTGGGCGCAACTGTAGGTGGTGCTATCATCGTAGTATTCATTACGTTGAAACATAAATTCCTCGTTACTACCGATCTTGTACCGCTGGAAATCAACATCAAGACTATCGGACACTCTATGCTGAGTAGTGACAAATTCGGTTATCTGCTTCCCTTCGAGGCAGTCAGCATCCTGTTGCTGGCGTGTATCGTAGGTGGGTTGATGATTGCACGTAAACGCTAAAAACAATTGATTATGATTCACATGGAATATTATCTGATAGTTTCGGCTATCATGTTTTTCGCCGGTATCTACGGGTTTTTCACCCGCCGCAACACACTGGCGATACTTATCAGCATCGAGTTGATACTGAATGCTACGGATATCAACTTCGCAGTGTTCAACCGTTTCCTTTTCCCTGACGGAATGGAAGGGTATTTCTTTGCCCTGTTCTCCATTGCCATCTCGGCCGCCGAAACGGCAGTAGCTATCGCGATTATGATCAACATCTACCGCAATATACGAAGTATCCAGGTTAATAAGCTGGACGAGTTGAAATGGTAGAATCAGTACAGTATCAATAATAGAATAAAAAAGAAAAGAATATGGAATATACAATCTTCATTCTCCTGCTTCCCCTCCTCTCCTTCCTTGTATTGGGGATTGGCGGCAAATGGATGACGCACCGGACGGCGGGCATCATCGGTACCACGGTATTGGCTGTGGTAGCCGTATTGAGCTACGCCACTGCCTGGCAGTATTTCTCCGCTCCGCGTCTGGCGGACGGCACTTTCGCCACACTTATGCCTTATAATGTGACGTGGTTGCCCTTCACTTCAACGCTGAGCATTGACTTGGGTATCCTGCTCGACCCCATTTCTGTGATGATGCTTATCGTCATCTCCACCGTATCGTTGATGGTACATGTCTACTCTTTCGGCTACATGAAGGGTGAGCGCGGATTCCAACGCTATTATGCATTCCTCAGCCTCTTTACCATGTCCATGTTGGGTCTGGTGGTGGCTACCAATATCTTCCAGATGTATCTGTTCTGGGAATTGGTGGGTGTTTCGTCTTACTTGCTCATCGGTTTCTACTATACGAAACCGTCTGCTGTTGCTGCAAGCAAGAAAGCGTTCATCGTTACCCGTTTTGCCGACCTGGGTTTCCTGATCGGTATCCTTATTTACGGTTATTATGCCGGAACTTACACCTTCCATCCCAGTGAAATAGCATTGCTGAAAGGTGGTGCGGCAATGATACCTCTGGCCTTGGGACTGATGTTCATCGGTGGCGCCGGAAAGAGTGCCATGTTCCCATTACACATCTGGCTGCCGGATGCAATGGAAGGCCCGACACCCGTCAGCGCATTGATCCATGCAGCGACCATGGTGGTAGCCGGAGTTTACCTTGTGGCCCGGATGTTCCCGCTGTTCATCGGTTATGCACCCGACGTGCTGCATCTGGTAGCTTACGTTGGAGCGTTCACTGCATTCTATGCTGCTTCGGTAGCTTGTGTGCAAAGTGACATCAAGCGTGTGCTGGCATTCTCTACTATTTCACAGATCGGCTTTATGATGGTGGCACTGGGAGTTTGTACTTCTGCTGATCCGCATCATGGCGGTCTGGGCTATATGGCCGGTATGTTCCACCTGTTCACGCACGCTATGTTCAAGGCATTACTCTTCCTCGGCGCAGGTAGCATTATCCATGCGGTACACAGCAATGAAATGTCCGCTATGGGTGGACTGCGCAAGTACATGCCTGTGACGCATATTACGTTCCTGATTGCTTGTCTTGCCATTGCAGGTATTCCCCCGTTCTCCGGTTTCTTCTCTAAAGATGAAATACTGACAGCATGCTTCCAGTTCAGTCCTGTAATGGGCTGGATTATGACAGTGATTGCTGCAATGACGGCATTTTATATGTTCCGCCTCTATTACGGCATCTTCTGGGGCAAAGAGAATAAAGAGCTTCATGCTGAACATACTCCCCACGAAAGTCCGTTAACTATGACTTTCCCGCTGATGTTTCTTGCCGTTGTTACTATCGGAGCCGGTTTCATCCCCTTCGGTAAGTTCATCTCTTCCAACGGTACGGCTTACGAGATTCATCTCGACTGGGCGGTGGCAGGTACCAGCATTGCTATAGCTGTCATCTCCATCGCAATTGCCACAGCCATGTACGCACGGGCAAAGCAACCCGTTGCCAATGCCCTTGCCCGTCGTTTCCGCGGATTATGGACAGCTGCCTATCATCGCTTCTATATCGATGAAGTGTACCAGTTCGTAACTCATAAGATAATCTTTGGTTGCATCTCCCGCCCCATCGCTTGGTTCGACCGCCACGTAGTAGATGGTTTCTTCGACTTCCTTGCCTGGAGCGCCAATGCCACCAGTGATGAAATACGCGGTCTGCAAAGTGGACAAATTCAACAGTATACCTACGTATTCCTGTTGGGTACACTGGCGTTGATATTGTTATTGCTGCTATAGTAGAGAAATGTTAATCGTAATTTGTAATTCGTAATTTGTAATTATAAAAATGAACATATTAAGTATTTTTGTTCTCATCCCCCTGTTGATGTTACTTGGTCTCTGGCTGAGTCGTAACATCAAGCAGATACGCACGGTGATGGTGACAGGTGCATCGGCATTAGTGTTGGCCGCCGTAGGCCTAACCATTGCTTATCTGCAAGCGCGTGCCGCCGGAGACACAGCCGAAATGCTCTTCCGCGCGGATGTACCCTGGTACCCGGCACTCAACATACACTACTCCGTGGGAGTAGACGGCATTTCAGTAGCCATGCTGCTGCTCTCTGCCATCATAGTCTTCACCGGTACTTTCGCCTCCTGGCGTCTGCAACCGTTGACGAAAGAATATTTCCTTTGGTTCACCCTGCTCTCTCTGGGTGTGTTCGGCTTCTTCATTTCTACGGACCTGTTCACCATGTTCATGTTCTATGAAGTAGCACTGATTCCGATGTACCTGCTTATCGGTGTATGGGGATCAGGACGTAAGGAATACTCTGCCATGAAACTGACACTGATGTTGATGGGTGGTTCCGCATTCCTGCTTATTGGTATTCTGGGTATCTATTTCGGTTCCGGTGCCACCAGTATGAACCTGCTGGAAATTGCCCAATTGCATAATATTCCTATCGAACAGCAACGCATTTGGTTCCCGCTTACCTTCCTCGGTTTCGGTGTACTCGGTGCATTGTTCCCGTTCCACACATGGAGCCCCGACGGCCACGCTTCGGCGCCTACTGCCGTAAGTATGCTCCATGCAGGTGTACTGATGAAACTTGGTGGTTACGGTTGTTTCCGTATCGCCATGTATCTGATGCCTGAAGCTGCTCAGGAACTCGGCTGGATATTCCTGATACTGACAGGTATCTCCGTTGTCTACGGTGCCTTCTCGGCTTGTGTACAGACAGACTTGAAGTATATTAACGCCTACTCTTCCGTATCTCACTGCGGCCTCGTGCTCTTCGCCATCCTGATGATGAACCAAACGGCTTGTACCGGTGCTGTCCTGCAAATGCTCAGCCACGGATTAATGACTGCCCTGTTCTTTGCCCTCATCGGTATGATCTACGGTCGTACCCACACACGCGACGTACGTGAGCTTTCGGGATTGATGAAAATCATGCCTTTCCTTGCTGTCTGTTATGTCATTGCCGGACTTGCCAATCTCGGACTTCCAGGACTCAGCGGTTTCGTTGCCGAGATGACAATCTTCAACGGTGCTTTCCAGCATGCAGATGTTTTCCACCGCACGTGGACTATCATTGCCTGTACCAGTATCGTGATTACCGCAGTCTATATCCTCCGACTGGTTGGCAAGATACTGTATGGAACTTGCACCAACAAGCACCATCTGGCGCTGACTGATGCTACCTGGGATGAACGCACTGCCGTTATTATTCTCATTGTCTGCGTTGCAGGCCTCGGTCTTGCTCCGTTGTGGATCAGCAATATGATTGGAGACAGCGTGTTGCCCCTGGTGAGTATATTTCAATAATGGTATGCTAATAACTTATAACTAATAACTTATCATTCAATAGATATGGACTATTCCCAATTCCTTATTCTCAAAGAAGAGCTTTCGCTGATAGCTGTCATCGTGATCCTCTTCGTGGCCGACCTCTTCATGAGCCCCGATGCTCACAAGAAGGACGGTAATCCACGACTCAACACCATGTTGCCCGTCGTGCTGCTCACGATACACACGCTGATTACCATCATACCCGGTCCGGCTGCCGATGCTTTCGGTGGTATGTACCATAACGCCCCGATACAAAGCATCGTGAAGTCCATCCTCAGCGTCGGTACGCTGATTGTTTTCCTGATGGCACATGAGTGGCTGAAACGACCGGACACTGTAATCAAGCAAGGCGAATTTTATATGCTGACGCTCTCTACCCTGCTGGGTATGTACTTCATGATTTCCGCAGGACACTTCCTGATGTTCTTCATCGGACTGGAAACAGCAAGTATCCCGATGGCTGCATTGGTTGCTTTCGACAAGTACCGCCACCACTCCGCCGAAGCCGGTGCCAAGTACATCCTCACCGCACTTTTCTCCAGCGGACTGCTGCTTTATGGCATCTCGCTTATTTACGGAACAGTAGGTACTCTCTATTTCGATGATATCCCGGCTCACCTGGACGGCAGCGCCCTGCAAATAATGGCATTTGTCTTTTTCTTCTCCGGCATGGGATTCAAGCTTTCCCTTGTTCCTTTCCACCTCTGGACGGCAGACGTGTACGAAGGTGCCCCGAGTGTAGTAACTGCTTATTTGAGTGTTATTTCTAAAGGATCGGCAGCTTTTGTATTGATGACTATCCTTATCAAGACATTCGCTCCGATGGTGGATCAATGGCAGGAAATTCTTTATTGGGTTATCATAGCTTCTATCACCCTTGCCAACCTTTTCGCCCTGCGTCAGGAAAACCTGAAACGCCTGATGGCATTTTCCAGTATCTCGCAGGCAGGCTACATCATGTTGGGTGTGATTGCCGGAACCGGGCAGGGTATGGCATCATTGGTGTATTATGTACTTATTTACATGTTCGCCAACCTCTCTGTATTTGCAGTGATTACGATTATCGCCCTTCGTGCCCAGCGTTTCACGCTCGAAGAATATAACGGATTATACAGTACCAATCCGAAACTGGCATTCCTCATGACGCTTGCTTTGTTTTCATTGGCAGGTATTCCTCCGTTCGCAGGCTTCTTCTCGAAGTTCTTTATCTTCGCAGCAGCTTTCCAGGGCGGTTTCCATCTGCTGGTGTTCATCGCATTGGTGAATACGATTATTTCACTCTATTACTATCTGAAGATTGTGAAGTCCATGTATATCAACAAGAGTGATGAGCCTATCGCCACTTTCCGTAGCGATAACTACACGCGTGCCAGCCTTGTCATCTGTACGCTCGGTATTATTGTATTGAGCCTTGCGAGCGTGGTTTATCAGTCCATCGACAAGTTCTCGTTCGGACTGAATTAGTTACGAGCTACAAAAGCTACGAGCTACAAGTTACGAGTGGTTGCGCTATTACACCGCAAAGCACTTGTAACTCGTAGCTCGTAACTCTTATACTACCGGCAGAATAAACCAGAACGTCGATCCTTTACCCAATTCACTATCCACACCGATAGTGCCTCCTAGTTGCTCTATAATACTCTTACTGATAGAAAGTCCCAGGCCGGTGCCCTGAACAAACGAGTTCAACTTTATAAAGCGGTCGAATATCTTCTCACAGGCTTCCGGGGCAATACCGATACCTGTATCCGATACATATATTCGTAAATGCTTTGCATCCGGTTGGTCATATCCGATACGGATATAGCCGGTTGTAGTGAACTTAATCGCATTATTTACAAAATTAGCAACCACCTGATGCAAACGATTAGGATCACTCACAATGACGCATGACGGTAAAGTCGGTTCGAATAAAAGCTCAACACCCGGCTTCACACGCAGTTTCATGGAGCGCTGAACATCTCCACACAGAGTATTCACATCCAGATCCCTTATTTTAAAGTCGAAAGTTCCCGCCTCAATCTTCGATAAATCCAGAATATCAGAAATCAGTTGCAGCAGAAGTTCATTATTCTCTTCCACCATCTTTGAGTATTCCCGCTTTTCTCCCTGATCTTCCGTCTCCACCAGCAAACTTGAAAAACCTACAATAGCATTCAACGGTGTACGTATCTCATGACTCATATTCGCCAGGAAAGCACTCTTCAAGCGGTCTGCCTCTTCAGCTTTCTCTTTGGCTTCAATTAGCTTTTGTTCTGTTTCCTTCAATTCAGTGATATCGTAGTTAACACCGATCAGTTCAATCAGCCCATTCTCAGGATCATAGCGGTTGAGCACTACATTCATACGTACCCAGTTCCACTGGTTCAATGTTCCGGGTTTGAGCACGCGCATTTCACTTTTGAAACTCGTAGCTTCCCCTCGTTTGGCCTTCTCAAAGAAAGCCAATACACGTACCCTGTCTTGCGGGTGCATTTTATTATAAATTCCTACCACTTCAACCAATGGTGTATCTTCATCTTCACCCATATTCTTATACCATTGCTTGATGGCATATCCATTACGGGTAAGCAGGTTCAGTTTGGCATACCCTACTTTGGCATATTCAGAAATCAACAGGAAGAAGTTTTCAAAATCACGTATCCGGTTAATGGAACTGATACGTTCCGTATTGTCTATATTGATAAGTACAAAACCATTGTTATCGCCCTGCTTATCGTATATCTTACTTATTTTCGTATAAAGTTCTATTCCACCTCTTTTCTCCGATTCATAATAATCGCTCACATTGGAGAATTCATAGTCCTGCGAAAAGTCAAGTTCATCTTCCACTTTCACCCTTTCACGGATATCAGACGGCACATTCGGATTCTCATAGAAATTCACTCCAATCGTACTTGATTTGTCCTTAACCCCAAATATCTCCATATCTTTATTATTAAGATCTATCAGTATCCCATCCTTATTATAAATCTCCACACCGACAGGGATATTGGAAAAGAGATTTCGCAATAGTTTCTCGCTGTGATCCAAAGCCATATACGTACGACGCATCTCAGTGACATCCATATAGAGACAAACCAATTCATCCGGTTCGGGAGAATAAATAATACAATGACAAGTCCTCTTTGACTCTTCAAAATATTCATCCAGTTCCCTGTACAGACCATGCTTATGTATATCTGCAAGAATCCGAAGCTTGGTTGACAGTTTGTCTGAAGAATAGATTTCTGAAGCAAAACGCCCTTTATATCTCTCTAAAGGCGAACCGCACAAATCGGCACTGAACTGATTAGCATCTGTGATAAGATAGTCATAAGGTTCACCTTCTTCATCGCAAAGAATGGAAAGGCGTACATAGCCCATAGGCATATACTTATAGAGATTACTCAGGAAATTACGTTCACGGTCGGCCTCATCTCTGGCAAGACGCAAGCTGATACAAATATTAATGATATCGGCTAAAGAGGAGAACCATTGATAGTCTTCATTCGTCCATTTATAGTACCTATCTACCAAGTCAATACCGATATATCCCCACACCCGTTCGGTATTCCGGAGCGGCACCACCATAAGTGACTTTATATTCTGCATAGCAAGTATCTCAGACTCCTGACGTGCCACCCGTGGCAAATCCGATAAAGTATTCAATAGGATGGGTTTGCCTGCCAACATTTGTTTAAGCCACCACTCCATGCCATTAGTAGGAATTTGTTGCAGCATGTCTATTTCCGGACTAACTCCTTCAGCCACTACCTCGTAGGTACAAGTTTGTGTGCGATATTCAGCATCGTATTCCACTATATAGACACGTCCGCCATGAAAGAGTTCGAGGACATCTTTCAATACTCCCGAAATCACTTCACTCAGGCTTTTATCTTTCAGAAAATTACGTAAGGACTGGGACACTGAATGCTGTCGGAACAGCAATTCATTAAACTGTTTCAGAATATCACCGGATTGTGCGTCTACAGGGGTATTGACCAGTTGAAGAATACCAAATGCTTTTGGTTGCCCATCTTCTGTCAGCCACTTTTCGCCCAGACGGGAACAAACCCACACAATGCCTTGTGAAGAGTAAATAGGAAAAGTTTGCTCATATACCTCGATTTCTTCTATCGAAAGGAATTCACGTGTGATACGGCAACGGTAATCTTCACGAATCAGTTGGCCGAACTGGCGAAAAGTCAGAGTGTCTCCCTCCAAGCCTAACAAATTACAAACATATTCGGAACAAAGATATTCCCCCGTAGCGAAGTCTGCTTCCCACCAGCCTATTTGTCCAACAGATGAAAGGAGCTGAAAACGTTTTGCCTCATGTGATTGGTTGCCACTCATACGATTGTGCTTTTAATATTCGTAAATAGTGCAAAGATAATGCTTACTTATTAATTTCCACTCTATTCATATCAACAAAAAAAAGAAAGTTTGGGTTCGTTAATGTAGTAAGTCAGAAGAGTTTATCAACCACTTTTTTCAACAATTCTGCTTGTCATTTAATTGTAACCTAATTGAGAATCAATTGTATGACATGTGTATTACGGTTGTAATTCCCTTGCCGCATCTTTGCACCGGAAACAAGAAACGATAAAAGATGAGCATGAAACTGGATTTAGGAAAAGTATTTTTCTTCATTTTATTATTGGTGCTTTCCACCATGACCGCCATGGCTGGAAACATCAAAGGAACCGTCCTCGACAAACAGACGAAAGAGCCACTGACCGGAGCTACCATACAGATAACCGGGACAGCGCTGGGTGTGGTAGCCGATATTGACGGCAATTATACACTGAATGTAAATGACGGTACATATACCATAACCGTGAGATATATAGGATACAAAGACATCCTGCTCAACAGCATAAAAGTCAAGGCCGAAACTTTGCTGAACTTTGAGATGGAGAGTGATGCACAAGCGTTAGGCGAAGTCTCCGTAGTGGCCAAAAAGAATCTGGAAGGTGAACGAGCCCTGCAGATGGAACGGCAGAAAGCCACCCTTGCAATCGAAAATCTCGGTGCCAAAGAAATGAGTATCAAAGGAATCAGCAATGTGGAAGAAGGTGTAAAAAAGATAACCGGTATCTCCATCGCCAGTGCCGGACAGTTGATTGTGCGCGGTCTGGGCGACCGGTACAGCACCACCACTCTGAACGGACTTCCCATCGCCTCTCCTAATCCGGACAATAAACTGATCCCTCTGGATATCTTCCCTGCATCTACCGTACAGAATATTACCGTGAGCAAAGTATATGATGCCAGTGCATTCGCCGACTACTCGGGAGCACACATCGACATCAGTACCAAAGAGAATGTAGGCAGTGATTTTCTGTCCATCAGCTTCAATGCAGGTGGCAAGTTCAATACGCTAGGCAAAGATTTCTACCGGATGGACCGCGACGGCTCTCTGTTCAAGACTCCTTCTCTGGATCAGAAACTGATAGACATGTCATTAACAGACTTTGAAGAGTATGCACGCCACAACCGCCTCTTTAACACCAGTTTTCAGGTTAGTAAAAAGACCGCCCTACCCGAATTCGGCGGAAATATCGGCTTCGGCAAACGTTTCACTCTGGGTGGAAATGAAGTCAGCGTTCTGGGCTCCATAGGAGTAAGCAACGACCTGCAAACCATGGACAATGCCTCCATACGTACCTTAGAAGCTACAGGAAATACCCTGAATGAATTTAACTACGACAGCTACAGCAACGAGTTAAAGATTGCCGCACTGGGTAATCTCGGCTACAGTTTCCGCACTTCCGATCACATCGGATATACCTTCTTCTACGCCCGCAATGCCATCGACACTTATATGAGGCGCGAAGGTGTGGACTACGAAGACCACCATCTGATAGGCAGCAACAACGTGACACACATCTACAGTCTGCAAAACCATCAAGTAAACGGCAAGCACTACTTCGGCAAACAGTGGGACCTCAACTGGAGCGGCTCGTACAGCAAGACCTCCAGCGACGAACCCGACCGCCGCCAAGTAATGTTCATCCGTGAAGATGACCAGATAAAACTCTTCAAACTGAACCGCCAAGAAACCATGCGTTACTTTGGCTCACTGAATGAAGATGAATGGGTGGGCGACCTCACCGCCAACTACCGCTTTGGCGACAACAACAAGCTGCAGGCCGGTTTCACCTATAAAGACAAGAATCGTGACTATATGGGTACACGCTTCTACTACAACCTGAACAAACTGAACCCTACCATCACCGACATCTACGATACCGACTCCTTCCTCAACATGGAAAATGTAGAAAACGGTTCCATCACCATAGACCGGAAGAAGCAGCCCAAAGACAGCTATACAGCCGGTAACAGCATTTATGCAGGATACATTGCCACTGAATACTACCCCGTAGCCCCGTTATTGGTGAACCTGGGAGTACGCTACGAAATCAGCAAGCAATGGGTAGACTACTATACCGATGGCGGAAAAGCCGAACGCAGTGAACTGAACAAAAACGACCTTTTCCCCTCACTGAACATAAAATACCAGATGAACGAAAAGAACAGTCTGCGCTTTGCCTTCTCACGCACAGTGACGCGTCCTTCGTTTATCGAAATGGCCCCCTTCCTCTATCAGGAATCCTACGGTTCGGCACAGATACGCGGTAACGCTGATTTGCAAAACGGCTACAACTATAACATCGATCTGCGCTACGAACTCTTTGAAAAGAATGGGGATATGCTCTCCATCACCGCCTACTACAAGCACCTGAAAGCACCGATAGAGCGTGTACAGACTCTGTCAGGTGGTTCCGCCGTGCATTCTTTCCGCAATGCGGACAACGGTATGGCAACGGGGGTGGAGATAGAATTCCGCAAAGAGATAGTGAAAGACCTGCGTTTCGGCGTGAACGGCTCGTATATGTACACTAACGTGAAACTGCCCGAAGGCGGTGCCTACACCAACAGCCAGCGTGCCTTGCAGGGAGCATCGCCCTACCTGGCAAATGCAGACCTCACCTATTCACCCGCTTTCAGCAACGATCGCCAACTCAGCGTTGCCCTGCTCTACAATCTGCAAGGTCCCCGCATCCACTCCGTAGGTATCTCCGGTCTGGGAGACATCAAGCAACAGCCGGTACACACACTGAACTTTACAGGCAGTTACCGCTTCAACCGGCGTTTCGCGGTGAAGTTGCAAGTCAACGACCTGCTGAACCAAGACATCCTCTTCAAGCAAGAAGTGCCTACCACCGGAGATAAAGTAGAAGTGGAACGCTTCAGAAAGGGTACAGGCTTTGAAGTTGGCTTCAGCTATGACCTGTAAGAGAAAAGAAAAATTTTGAGAGAGACAAACAATAGAAACTCATTTTATCAACTAAACGATTATTAGTATGAGAACATCAAATTGGAAATTCATGACTATGGCCCTTGCGGCAAGCATGACCTTATTCACTGCATGTACCGACAACAACGAACCCGGAAACGGGGACGGCGGTGAAGACAACAAGTATGAACTGACGAAAGACATCGAAAGCGATACAGAACTGGAAGCCGGAAAGACTTACACGCTAAGTGGCGGCATACACGTAAAGAATGGTGCCACACTGAAGATTCCCGCAGGCGTCACCATTATTGCCAAACATGACGATGTGGTAGACTACATCCTCATAGAACAAGGAGCCAAGATAGATGCACAAGGCACTGCCAGCAACCCTATCGTGATGACTTCCGAAAAGAAAGAACCGGGCGCATGGGGCGGTATCCACATCTGCGGATACGCACACACCAATGCCGAAGGCGGAACAGGTAGCTCGGAAATAGGCGGCGCACCCTATGGTGGCAATAATGACGCCGACAATTCCGGTACATTGCGGTATGTTCGTGTAGAGTACACCGGATTTGCCTTCGACGAAGAGCACGAAGCCAACGGTATCACCTTCTACGGTGTAGGAAACGGGACAACGGTAGAGTATTGCCAGGCATACATGGGTTCCGATGATGGTTTCGAATGGTTCGGTGGTTCCGTCAATGTGAAGTATCTGGTATCTACCGACTGTAGCGACGACTCTTTCGACTGGACCGAAGGCTGGAACGGCAAAGCACAATTCCTCGTAGCTTACCAAAGCCCCAAAGACGAACTGGGATACGACTGCGACTGCCTGATGGAGTGCGACAACAACGGCAAGAGCTTCGGTGCAACGCCCGTAGCCTGCCCCACACTTGCCAACCTGACACTGATAGGTAACGGAGAGTCTAAGCAAGGTATCCGCCTGCGTGCCGGTACAAAGGCAAAAATCTACAACGCCATTGTAAAAGGCAAAGGGCAATGCCTCACCACCGAAACTACAGAAACTGAAAATGCTTTGATGGATGGTAGTTCCGAGCTGCAATACATCACACTGGCCACGGACATAAGCTGCAAAGAAGGTATCTATTCTTCCAATGAATTCACCAAAGACGGTAACCACAATATCATCAATTATAGCGTCATGTTCACCAACGGCTATGTAGGTACTATCGAAGGCGGGAAAAACCTGAGCGACGACAGTTTCTTCACTCAAGCCGCCTATCAGGGTGCAGTACCCGCAAGTAACGACTGGACACAAGGCTGGACACTGAAAAGCGGTATAGCCGAAGAGACTATTGAAGAGCTGAAAGGTGAAATAACCACCAGCAAGACTCTGACAGAAGGAAAAACCTACTACCTGACCGGAGAATACAAAGTGAAGAATGGCGCCACACTGAAAATAGAACCGGGTGTAACCATCATCGCCAAACACGATGACATCGTAGACTACATCCTCGTAGAACAAGGTTCCAAGATCGATGCACAGGGTACTGCCGAAAACCCCATCGTAATGACCTCCGAAAAGAAAGAAGCCGGAGCCTGGGGTGGTATCCACATCTGCGGATATGCACACACTAACGTAGCCGGCGGCACAGGCAGCTCGGAAATAGGCGGTGCCATTTACGGGGGTAACAACGATGCCGACAACTCCGGTACACTGCGCTACGTGCGTATCGAATACAGCGGATACGCTTTCGATGAGGAACACGAAGCCAATGGTTTCACCTTCTATGGCGTAGGCAACGGCACCACAGTAGAATATTGCCAGGCTTACCAAGGTTCTGATGACGGTTTCGAGTTCTTCGGCGGGTCCGTTAACATAAAATACTGCGTATCTACCAGTTGCAGTGATGACTCCTTCGACTGGACTGAAGGCTGGAACGGAAAAGCCCAGTTCCTTGTAGCCTATCAGGAAGCAGCGGAAACACTAGGGTATGACTGCGACTGTCTGCTGGAATGTGACAACAACGGTACGAACTTCGCTGCTACTCCCGTTGCCCACCCCATCCTCGCCAACCTCACACTGATTGGCAACGGTGGCAGCAAACAGGGCGTACGCCTGCGTGCCGGAACACAAGTGGAACTTTACAATACGCTTATCACCGGCAAAGGGCAACCTCTGACCGTAGAAACCACAGAAACTGAAACAGCCCTGAAAGAGGGTGTATCTAAACTGGAGTACGTAGCTATCAGCAAAACATTGTCTTCCAAAGAAGGCATTTACACCAACGATATGTTCGCAGCAGCAACGGGCAACCTCACTGCACAGAACTTCACTTGGGAGAATCTCTACGAAGGCACTATTGATGGTGGCAAAGACCTCAGTGCCGACAGTTTCTTCACCAAAGCCGAATATAAGGGAGCTGTAAAAACAGGCGACAACTGGACAAGCGGCAACTGGATCAAACAATAAAACGAGAAACACACATAATTCACGAAGCAATAGCTTCTACAAAGGCAACGCCGGACAAGTTCAGAGGAACTGTCCGGCATAAATTCTCATCTAAGAGAGAAAAGATCGAGAATCCGTGCCGATTATCTCAATTAAGCCTTTCGCGGAAATCTTCACCGGATGGTGACTGGAATACGTGAAGATCAAACTCAGAAATAATAGCCAACAGATGGTCGAAGACATCAGACTGCAAGTCTTCATAAGGTATCCAGGATGTGGTTGCAGAGAAGAAATACAGTTCCAACGGTATACCGTGATCGGTAGGCTGAAGCTGGCGCACCATGCAAGTCATATTATGATTCACCCCCGGATGGCTCTTCAGGTAACAATTCAGATAAGCACGGAAGACACCAAGATTCGTCTGGCGACGACCATTCACAAGGATGGAGTTATCGATATGATGTTCTTCATTATACTCCTTAATCACTTGTTCCGTCTGTTCAACATAGTTTGCCAAGAGCTGTATCTTGCGATACTTCGCCAACATTTCAGGCGTACAGAACCGCACACTGTTCATATCGATATTGATAGAACGTTTGATACGGCGTCCGCCACTCTCCTGCATACCACGCCAGTTCTGGAAAGAGTCACTTACGAGCAAGTAAGGCGGAATAGTAGTGATGGTTTTGTCGAAATTACGAACCTTCACTGTATTCAATGACACTTCTATGACATCACCGTCCGCTCCATACTTAGGCATAGTGATCCAGTCGCCTACTTTCAGCATATTGTTGGCAGAAAGTTGCACACCGGAAACAAAGCCCATGATACTGTCTTTGAATACTAACATCAGCACGGCAGCCGAAGCTCCCAGACCGGTGAGTAATACACCGGGCGAACGGTCAATCAGTATGCTGACAACGATGATACCACCGACAAAATAAAGGATGACCTGTACTGTCTGCAAGAGTCCCTTCAAAGGACGGTCGCGAAACTGTTCCTTCTCGCTATATACGGTATAAACCGCAGTAAGCAAAGCGCTGATAAAGCTAAGAAACATTATAATAATAAAGATGAGACAGAAACGTAGGATAAGCGCCAACGTTGCCGACTCTGCGTCGGAAAATGCCAGAGGAAGCAGGATATAAATAAGAATAGGTGCCACCATACGGCTAAGATGCACCATCACTTTGCGGTCGAAAACAATGTCATCCCAGGTGGCTTTTGTTTGCTTTACCAAACGCGAAACGACTTTCAGCAAGATCTTCCGGCAAACAGTATCCGCCAGATAAGCTACCAGGAGAACTCCCAGGAATGCTATAAATTGATCTAACTGGGCAGCCAATGACTGGCTGAAACCTAAAGCCTGAAGTCCTTCGTTAATTTGTTGTACAATGCTCATGATACTAAGAATTAATTTTGGTGTTAATGGTTAGTAATTAACGCTCCCTGTTCAGGAAGTCTCCTATATCTTCTTTTAACCACTGATACAAGTAAAGGTTCTTGTATCCGCTGTTCTTTTTTAACATCAAGCTGACGTTGGTCTGGCTATTCTCATAGCTGGTCAGTTCGTTATGGAATTGCTCGTTGTGGGCAGCCAGACGCTTAATTTCCTGTTCGCGCTCGCGACGCAACACAGTACATACGGGGATAAGAAGTTTCATCACAACACCATCCATGAGGTGATGCCCCTGTATGTAGAGATAAGTAGTATCAGGATTCAGTCCCAGCTTCTCCAGTTCCACACCCAAAGCCTCCACCGACTTGATATTTCGCGGAAAACGTCTGCGCATCTCGGAAAGTTTCTTGGCAACGGCACGCTGCACGGGCTCCAGTGTTCGTTCGGGATGATGTACATTGACTTCCTGCAAGCGGGTGCAGGCATTGAAGTCATACATCGGAAAAGTATATGTATCTCGTTGGCGATAGAACCAGACGTTCCAGAGAAAGAGCGGATAGACAATTTGCGAATAACGCTTCAGGAAAGCAGGAAAGTCTATCAGCATACGGTCGTTCAACGTAGCCTGCACGCAAACTTCATGCAAGCTTTCAGCATAACAATGGAAATTCTCGATGGCATATGCGTACGTCTGGAATATGTAGGGACTACTGTTTATCTTATGTGAAACGCTCGTTTTGCCTTGTAACAGAAAATCGTAGTCACTGTCCACACAGGCTATCAGGCTCTTGCCCAGTTCAGTAGTGTTCAGCGTATTCATCAGCACCATCTTCTTACCCTTGGCAAGAGAGGTAGCCGAAGGCAGCATCACCTGAAAATAATATTCATCTGTCTCGAACTCAGCCAACAATGTGCGCCAGAAAGCTACATCATCGTAACTTTCCACATACGCCACAATGCGACGCCGCGCCTTCTTAGGATAAAGCTTGTTGGCAGCATTGAAATAGGCGGATGTAAGATTATGTTTTAAAGAAGTAGCCATGGTTATATTATCACTTTATCACCTTTATTTATATCTCAGTCGAAATATCGCTCACTTCCGTCACCGCATCCAGCCAGCCTTCCATGATGACGGCGGGAGAATGAGTGGTAAGTATCAGTTGCACATTGGGATTCAATTCACGTATCATACCGATAAGTTTTTGCTGCCACTCGATGTGGAGAGAGGCTTCGGGTTCATCCATAAAGAGGACACAATGGGCATTGTCGCGCACCAGCACGGTGAGCAGGATAATCAGCATCTGTTTTTCACCGGAAGATAGTTTATAGGGCAACAGGCGTTCACCGTCCTGATAGAAGATGATTTCATTACTGCGGCGATCTATGGTTTTGCGGGTATAACTGAATAACTGATCCATCAGATCCTGGAACTTCCGCTTGGGAAGGGATAAGGAAGCGGCTTGTGAACGCTGTTCCTCATCACCGGAAAGGAGTTCGATCATCTTGTTGCCAATATTCACCTGGTAATCGAGGTATCGGCGTTGCAAGAGATAAAGTTGCCAGTCCAGTTCGGATTTGACGTTCGGATCGGCCATGCGGGCGGTAAAGTCGCCCATAATCAAGGGGCGGTCGTAACTACGAATTACGTCGTAAGGAATATACGTGGCATCCGGACGGTCGAAGGTAACACGTACGCCCTCTATCTCGCCGTTCTTTATCTCCCCCGAAAGTTCTTCCAGATAGTGGACGGAACGGTTAAGGATCGTGGTTTTCCCCACTCCGTTGATACCGGAAAGGATATTCACGTCGGGACGTAAGTCCCAAGCTATGTCAAAGCGATCCCACAACCTGTGTATCTCTATACGTTTGATGTAATTAGCTTGTTCTTCCATAGTTTTTGCTTTTAATTAAAGCAAATATACGTGATTATCTTTTATTTCCACGCCCGGAAATAGAAAAATCACTTCTCATCCGGTAAATCAATGCAGAAACATGCGCCATCCCGATAAGATGTATCGAGATAAATGGAACCACCCAGACGAGTGACAATGAGGCGACAGGAATAAAGACCTAAGCCTGTGCCAGGCATGAAGTCATCCAGTTTGGTAAAACGGTCGAATATGTATTCGGCTTTGTCGGCAGGGATACCGATCCCCGTATCACTTACCATAATACGAATCTTCCCACCGGTACGCATCAGATTCATACGAATAGTACCGGCAGTTGTAAACTTCGCGGCATTGTTCAGGATATGTTCTACAACGTGTTGCAGATATTTATCATTCGTTTTTACAAGGCACTCATCCAGTCCGGATTCAAACAACCAGGTGATTCCGGATTTTTTCGTTTTTCCCTTACACATATCCAGAAGTCCTGCACAAATCGGCAATATATCTATCCGTTCCATAGGAAATAACTCCAGCGAACTGCTTAAATCCGATACTTGCAGGATATCCTCGAACAATTCGGTCAATTGATTAGAGTTCTTTTCAATGATGACCGGAAAATCTTTCTTGTCTTCCTGATCCAAGTCTTCATTCAGCAACAAAGTACTGAAACCACAGATAGCATTTAGCGGAGTACGTATCTCATGACACATGGATTGGAGGAATTCTGTCTTCATACGGTCACTCGCTTTGGCACGTTCACTTTCCTCAGCCACTTTTTCATTAGACAGAATCAACGCCTGCTTCGTTGCCTTCAGTCGTTTCGTCAACAAGTACTGATAAAGCCCCCAGATAAAGAAAACCAGAAGCAGGACTATGAGCACAACAAAAGCGACGCGATGATAACGTGCCTGAAGCTCTGCCTGTTCTATCTTCAATTTATCCACTTCAAACAACGAACGCATCTCGGCCAACTGCTTATTCGTCTCTTCTACATGATTACCTTCCATCAGACTGGTGTACTCCCAAAAAGCGTCAAATCCTTCTTTGTAATGTTGTTTCCATCGGGTAACCAGGTTAATCTTCTTCGCCAACAACTCTGTCCGACTGTTCGTATCGGCAGAATCCGTTTGTTCCAGCAGTTCATCGATGGTCCGCATGGCAAGGTCATACTGTGCCGTATAAAAATAGTAACGGAAAGCGGACGGCAAAAGCCACTCTTTATTCTCTTCCGGCGTCTTGACCTGATAATATTCCTTCATCCGGGAATAAATTTCATCAGCCCTTTTCCTGCCTATGATATCTCCGAAGTAAAGAAGCTCGCTATAAACGCCCATACGCAAGGCTTCACGACTACGGGTGCGGATATAAGCACGTCTCTTATAGAAAGGCAATTCAAACTGATTGTCATAGAGTTGTTCCGTTTGTTCCAAGGCCTCCACCGCTTTAGCGGCTTCCTCAGCTTTCCCTTCCGCACGGTATATGAATTCGATACGGGTCAGATAATACCAATTGAACTTATAACTGACCTCGAACGGCAGACCGCTGACCAAATGGTGAATGTTCTTCAAATGAACAATGCGGTCTTCTGAATTGGCAACAGACGGTGAAAAGTAACTAATGCATTCCATTGCCGAACAAAGTATCATTTCCCACTGCACTTCCTGCGACTTATCCGAGAGATTTACCTTATGACGCTTATACCGTGAGATTTCTTCATTGGCTTCATCAGGTTTCTCCGCCTCATCCATCTTGCAAACAGAAGGAAAAGCTTTGAGCCATGCCATATAAAAGTCCTTATAAGCCCCTTCCAGACACTCTTCTCCTATCTGCTGATAGTAGTGCAAAGAGTCAGGTTCATCTTTATAACTGCGACAAAGAATATCCAGTGTCTCAAAAATATATATCTGATTTTTCAACTGAATGGCCAGTTGCAGCGATTCGTTAATATAGGTACGTTTGCTTGTCACATCATCGGACAAGTCATACAAGTCAATATACAGCTCCATCCTCTGCTGTTTGTCTACGGAATTGTCTTGTAGTGTTTGCAGCAGGTGTTTTCTGGTCTGATTAACATCAATCTCCTGAGCAACACTAACTTGCAGACAAAAGAATATGAACCAGAGGGTCGTTATAATTTTTATCAAGTAGTTTATCATATTCGGACAATTTGAAGAACTTGTCACTTAAGTTGCAAATATAGAATAAATTGGAGGTTAGAGCAAATTTATTCGTATTTAACTGTCGTGAGAAGTCTTTCTATGATTTCACTACAAGTAGGCGTTGGAGGAATTCTTCTGACAGACACCCCCATAAAATAAATCTATGACGATAAACAGATCCCTCCATTCGGCTTCATCCTTAATTATGCCATAGGAAGGCTTTTGATGGAGACACAACAACTGTCCCATTGCCACTATCAAAGAAGAAGAACATTTTGTTAATGCCGAAACCTTCTGGTAATCCTTCAATTGCTTTGTCAACTGTTTATTACGGTACTGCAAACAAGCATTCCAACTATCCTTAGACGTATCCATATCCATCATGTTATATCATATTCATCTATCAATCTTCGTTTTACACCAATCATCTCCTATCTTTTCCACTTCGCTCCTCATTTCCCTAATAGCGGTAGAATAGACTTTCGGCTCTTTAGTCAATACAATCCGTTGCATCTTCTCAAACTTCTCTCTATTCCGGTAGCCCGGCTCCGCATAGAGTTTTGCCAGCAGATAGTAGGGATAAATCCGCCCCGGCAAACGGTGGACTGACGCCCAATAATAGGTTTCAGCCTTCTCATAGTATTGCATTTCCTGATAATTCTTACCTATTATATTCAGTATCATTGGGTCAGTGCTATATAAGGCAGCTTGTTCCAGAAACGAATTAGACAAATCATAACGTCCTGATTTATATAAGCTGTGTCCATATTCGAATAAGAATTCCCCTCTTTCGTCCAACTGCGGATAGAGCTTATGGTAAGCCTCATTGGCAGCAGTATAATTTCCCTGATGATAAAGCATCCTCGCATACACCCAATCTCGGCAGGCATCTTCCTCCCGTTGCCATTTACCGTTAAGCCCCACTGTCCATATCAGCGCACAAGTGCCGCAAATAAGAAATTTTCCGCCCACATCTCCGGCCCCACAAGCAAACAGCAGGCATATACCGGTTACCATGAAAACCGGGAAATGCATGGGATAAGAAGAAAAAGAGAAAACGAGCAAGGATATGAGTGCTCCGCAAATTTCATAACGCCCCCATTTTGTCCCTAGCCACAAACCTGCCCCAATAGTCGAGAAGAACATGACACCAAGCATAACTCCTGCTGTTAACGCCAACTCCAGATATTCATTGAAAGCATATTCCGGACTTCCGGCCACGCGCTCTTCCCAAACAGCATAGTCTCCACTACCAAAGTATTTTTCCTGCGCTTCGCCATAAGCATAGACAAATCCTTCACGACATCCCCAAGGATGCTCTACGATAGCTTTACAAGTAATTTTCCACATAAACAGACGTCCCATAGCAGAGTCAGGCTTCAAAAAGAAAATACCAGCACCTCCTAATATCAGAACAAAAAGCCCGACCACTCCCCACGTAAGGTAACGTTTCTTATATCTCCGCCACAATACGCTCCACTTACGTCTGTCACGATGCATATACGCCACCCATGCACAGCTTATTGCAGCAGCAATCCAGGCAGAACGGCTCATTGTGGCCGGCAGTACACATAAGATCAGAATACCGGCAAGCCCTGCCGTCACTTTTTCTATTTTATGAAGAACATCTGTGCTTTTCCACTCACAGGCACGTAAATACAAATGCAGGCAGACAGGTAATATCATCGCTAAATATCCCCCATACGGACCGGGATTGAAGAAAGAGCCTGTCAGTGCATACCGTGAATGCCCGGAAACAGAAAACCCATATAATTGCCGCAAGCCCCAAACGGCTTCAATTGCCCCTAACAATACTAGGCTCCAAGCCACATGAACAAAGAAATTCCGGAAACACAAAATATCTGTCCAGGAAGTTTTTCCTAGAAGTTGTAGCAAACAAGAAGCAGTGATACAACCGGTCGAAACCAACACAGCTTTCCCAAACCACACCCACTGGCCGATGGTTTCTCCCGCAGGCAGTTCAGGAGTTGTCGCACATACCATACTCAGCAAGGAGCAAACAGCAACAAACTGTAGCAAAATAACTGTAGCTTCTCTCATTTTATGCATCCATCCTATCATCATTCTATCTTTTTGAATATCCTATTCCATCGTACTCTATCCGTCCTCTTATCCACTGATTTCCATATCCTGACAGCCTTTCCAACAATATATTCTTCCGGTAATAACCCCCAATAACGGGAATCTCTTGAATTCTCCACCTTGTCGCCCGCCATGAAGTAATAGTTCTTTAAAAAGCGATATTCAGCAATGAGGCTATCACCTAAATATATATTCCCCGCTTCATACCGAAGACTCTTTTTCTGCTCCCACTCCACCATATTCTTGTAAAGTTTAACAGTGCGTCCATCCATCGGAACAATGTCACCTGATTTAGGAATATACAGAGGCCCGAACTTTTTCACCGTCCACCTTATCAGAGAATCTCCGGGATATGCCCTCACACCAATTGCATCATCTGTAAGGCCCTGTTCCCTTATCAGAGTCATGAACCTGTCCTGCGCATCCACGCACCCCAATGTCCCCGCATAGCCATTCACTTTGTAACGTCCGCTTACAATGCAGAACGTGTCTCCCGGCAACGCAACACACCGTTTCACATAATACTGCATCACATCCATTTCAATCTGTCTCCACTTTTTAGGACAAGGATAATTGAAGACAATCACATCATTCCTTCGGACTTTACCTATTCCCGGCAAACGTTTTATCTCCACCTGCTTTCCTGCAACGGCTTCCATCACATTGAACAATCTTGCTCCATACACCAATTTATCCACCAGTATCACATCACCAGCCAATAGCTCCGGCTCCATCGAATCACTTGGTATATGAAATGAAGTCATGCAAAAGATCTGTATCAGCAGCCATAGCACAACAATTCCACACAACCAGAGAAAGAGATTAATCCCTTTATCTACGATTTTCTTCAAGGATATGCCTCTTATTGCCATTCCGAATTATATAAAAAGTTGCTTCCCATCTTTCATATAAAAGCATCGTTCTTCTTTTCCACGAGTATGATTATGAAGCCAAAGCAAAGCGCCATCAGGTACTCCCTCATAATAAAGTTCCGTACCCTCAGCTATCTGCTTCCCTAAAGATATCCAGCCTTTAATTCCACCATGATAGAACAATTCATACCGATCCCCCAAATGGATATAATTATCATCATTGCGTGGTATCAAAATAAAGTGACTTAGAATTTGCGGAATACCCAAATCAAATATAAGTTGTTCTCCCTTTACTGCTGACATATAAAAAGAACTCCAGTCATCATCAGTCAATAAACTTAGAATTTTCTTATGTATATCACTCAAAGGATGATTAGCCCAAATCTTCTCCGGTGCTATCGCTGTTTCTGTATCTATGCCATACATATACCATTCTCCAACCTGTATTTGTTTTTCCTCCGGAGCAGAATAGCGCACATACCTGAATTTCTTCTGTACAGTTGGGAATAGTATATTATAATTTATTTTTGGAGTGTCCACAACTTGGCATAGCAATTCTGCATCCCGAAAATCCTTACGATTAGCCCCTTCTATTTTTACTCCAACAGCAGTTCCTAAAAACATAGGATTTCTTCCTATCGGATATTTGCGTGTCAGCATTACACAACGTTTTCTGGTAGTATCAGGAATAAAATATTCCATTGAATCCTCTTTCAGCAAAAAAGGATAGCTAAATGTTTTCATTTTCCCAGCTTTTCGAAATGCGGGAAAATAAATCAGGCCAGGTTCCACGTTGGGAAACTCAATCTTCTTTCCATGAAATTCAGAAATATCTATCGGTTGTAATTCTGTCCCTGTAAATACACACAAATACCCCCAATGTTTATCAATAGCTTCATTACTTTCCAACTTGACGTTACTCTCCGGGAAATACTCATCACTGGCATCTTTCATGAAAGGACGCCTAAAGAAAGCAGGAACTTCCTTGTCAGTATAAAGTCCGGAATACTTTTCCGGCTGTATTCCATAACAAGTTCTATATACCTTTCCTTTTTTCCGTTCCTCCTGCGGTCGGCGCACTATCTCACGCTCTATATAATTGAAAGGTACAACAAGTCCTGTCGTATCTATCAATGCACTCCAGAAATGACGACTATTGTAACTGGGGGACATTTCATAAAAATCCATTGTTATTGGAATGCCCAATGAACGCATTACATAGGTAGCAATATCACAATTATCTCGACAGTAGCCCACTCGGTTTTCCAACAAAAACAACGCTCCTAAATGAGGCAAATTAAAATCCGTATGATTAGTAAAGCCCTCTTCTTTCAGATAATTAGCCATCACACGCGCTGCCTCTACTACATCATTCCCCTGATATAGAGAATCAAGCACAGGAGAATAACGTTCATAATATATTCGTCTCCATTTCTCTAAAGGTTCGTCCCCTATCCTATATGGAAGAACATATTCACAAAAATCCTCAAAACTATATTGCTTGCTCCAAGAGCGTTTTTCCCATGCCTCAAAAGCCAAATCAATATTTTCAATTAAGATATCCGCTTTTATCACATCTATATCCTCCACTACTTGCGAAGAGCTATAATTGAAAGTTTTCCAATGTGCTACAATTTCATCACTAATACGTCCTTTCTGAATACTTTCCTTTTTCATTTGCTTCAAGCTGTCTATCTCCTTTCCTACATACGTCCGGTGAGCAGGCATATTAGCGATCAAAAAACGGGCAGCTTTCAACTTTTCAGGCTGATTCTGATAATATTTCAATATTTTACTTAATTCGCCCCTGTTTTCTCCAGCCTGTTGCAAAGCATATTGTACTCCCTCTTGCAGATTACCCGTACAAGAAAGTAGTGTGCAGCAAACAATCACCACACATAAATAGTTATAGAGCCACATCTTAATTTATGAATTGAAATACAAAAAGACACATACACCTTTTATTAACCATATGAATATTTTACCATCCTACTTCTCCTTTATGCGCCAATACATATATCATAATCCGCATCCGAAATGCCAAAATTCATTATTGGGAAATCTAACTCAAATTTGCAAAAAAGTCTTCCTTCCCACATCATCTGATATATTACGTTACCATTCAAGATTTTTATATCTACTTCTTTAAAACTATTTCCCCAATATAGCATAATATACACTTTTCCACACAAAATAAAAAAGCATAACGTTCGAAACCGTAAAAAAACAATCACAATATAATATTACTCGCTACAGTTTACCTGAAAGACAGCTAACACTAAAATTTCAAACAATATTCTCATAAATTACATTTTTATTCCGCATTTCCAACTATTTTCAAAAGTAATGGAGAAGCCTTGGTGTTACAGTACACGGTTATCGTTTTGTTTAAATGTTCAGGATGTTCCGCTTTATAAGCCACATAAAGAGTAATTGAAGATCCCGGGTGGACAGGCTCCTTATTATATTCTACTTTAATACACCCACAAGAAGTTGAAATTGCATCAATAACCAACGGCCTATTACCTATGTTTTTTAATGTAAAAATAGCTCTTTGCTCTTTTTCCCAATTAAAATTACCAAAAAACAAAGATCTAGTATCAATACTAACATTTGTCATTAGATTATCTTCATTCGCTTGTACAATTTCTTCTCCTTGGATAATTTTCATATAAAGTTCCTTTATCTTAGGATTAAGAATAGGATTGCCAATTGCCATAACTTTATTATTTTTATTTAACAAAAATGTTTGGAAAGCCATATTATGAGGAAAATTATTCAGTTTATTCAATGAATCCTCTTTATCAATACAAACTGGATATTTGAATCTATCCAGCAATAAGCTTTGATAAATTTCAGTTACCTTCTTCGGAAAGAAGACAAAAAGGAACTGCACTGAATCTGGGCGCAAAGAATCTACAACATGCATAAAATTCTTCCATCCAGCAAACTTTAAATTACAACTTGTACATCCAATTGAATCTACATAAGTTATAATCTTATATTTATCTTCAATACGAAAATCCACAGTATCTCTTCCTTGAATAGTAAAAACAAGATGATTAGGAAATTGTATTTCTCTACTATTCCATTCTTTTAACAAATTAAAAACACTCTGTTTTTTCGAATTATTACAAGAAACCAAAAATAACACAAACAATAATACTACATATTTTTTCATGATCAATATTTTGTATATTTTTTAGAATAAAGAAATATTATACACATCGCTAATTTTCAAACTACCTCCGATTACTACTATCAACTTTGATTGTATAGAATAATATATCAGAGGTGACATAATCCTGCAGTCTAAGTCACTTTTCCTTCATTACTCATCAAAAAGTTTCCATTATTTAGATATGGAGAATCCAATAAAATATAGAATAAGGAAAATTCTCGCTTTTTCCACATAGCATAGGCATAAGAGTCATTGAAATAAATTTCCTTCTTGATATAAAATGGCCCAAAGCCTTATCGTTTCATAAGATTGTACTCCTAGAAGTACCACAAAGATCCATTTAGAGATTTTCTTACACAGCTATTTTTGTGCTGAAATGAATAAAAACATCTATGAATCAATCCTTTTTCACCCGATGCATTCTGTCATGTTTCTTTAACAGCAGGCAAACTTTGACAGTTCTATTTTATAACCTTAAGTACAGCTTCTTCGTTTGCATTAAGACTTTCGAATTTATGTTCCTGTCCTAGATATATATACACCCCGTTAAATGAGAGGGAAGAAAAATGAAATCGAACCTCTTCCTCCAATTGCTGCACTTTGGATAGTCATTTTCATTACTCCACAACAACAAAGTACAAACTTTTCAATTTGAGCAATATAGCACAGCAGTGCATCTTGATCTAAGAACTCTCCACACGAAGGTCATACACCACTTGTTTCGTTCCAATTCGACCAATAATATATTTAGTTCTCATTCACATTTAGTATACGAAAATGTATAACTTTTCCCATTCGCAAAACAGTTACAGACATTTACTTAACTACATTTCAACCAATTCTATTTTTTGGAAACGTAATGTATTCTCATCAAAATCAAGACGTTTTACATGACTAATACTCAAGTAAAGCCCATCTTTCCTTATAAAAACTAAATTGGGATTATAAGTATATTCTGGAAATAATGTTTCTCCAACAATATTCATATTTTTATCTAATATTATTATAGAAAATTGTTTTCTACCACTATGAAAGATATCTAAATAGCTTTTCTCTTTATCCATTTCTACCTCTGGAAATGTAAAACGATAATACACATCTCTATATTTATCATAAATTATATTACCATAAATAGGAAGTTCGCATATACGTTTCAATTTTTGTTCTAAAGTCGCATTACGAACAACTTCAAATTTAGTTTCCTCTATAAATTTACTTTTTGCAGGATATTTTTTTATAACAGAAAAGTCGGTTGACAATGTATAAACAGTATCAATTAATTCATAAGAATAAACTAAATTCTCACCATCAAAACAAACACTTCCCCCATCTCCAGAAGTTAGAAGATGTGCATCTTGCATATTCTCGACAGGAATAATATATTTCAAAGGAGTAATGATTCCTTTTTCTGTAATTCTATCTATCATTACTCCGCGAGGACTTTCCGTTAGACACTTTTCTCCCAGCCCTCTGTTTCTATATTGTGAAATATAAAAATGATCTCCCAGAATAATCATAGGAGAGTTTATACAAAATTCTGTAGGAAGTAAGTGAAGGCCCTTATCCGTCTTTCCATATCTTATTTTAGTACGAATACGAGAAGTTGTATCTGTTTCATAAATTATCGGTTCATTCATACTTGGTATATAAATATGATCAAAATCAGTAATGGCAAAACTGTGAATATACCCAACTCCATCCACTCCTTCGAACATATATTCACTTTTTTTCAACAAACTCTCAGATTCTATATCATAAAACAAAATTTCTTTTCCTCCATTAGGAAAAGCTAAATATTCTTTTCCAGCATCTTCAAAAGTCCACAAACAATATTTAGGTAAACGCGTGTCTTCATCAATAGGAAAATTTAAATATGTATCTGTGGGCTGTAGCAAAAATGTATCTTTAATACTACTCTCTGTCGCACACGAATGAAGTAACAAAATTATTCCTATTATAAATAATAAAATCATATTTTTCATTAAATTATTCTTTTGTAAAATTAAATGTGCAAAAACACCAAAACGTTCTTATAACAATTAAGAAAAATCTTCTGGAAATATACATAATAATAATAATATAAAATCATTGCTATTTCAACTGCATTTTTCCAGAAGAATATATAAATAAGAAATCTCCCAATTATATCTAATCAAACTTACCAGTTTTCAGATCCACATGGACAGCCTTCTCTAACCCCATAATAAAAACAGTATTCATAATTTGTGTTCCACCAACAATTCCATGGTCCTTCTGGTTGTCCCTCAAAATGCGCTAATGCTTCTACATTTGCCAATACCAAGTCAGATACCACTTCAACTGACTGTTTATAAGAATATATATTATATCCTATAATAGTTACAAAAAATGTAACGAGAGCTATTTTAATTATTTTTTTCATGTTTATTTGTTTAAATACAACAATCCTGTATATTTATCACACTTTTAAAGTTAATATATAAACCTTGTAAGAACATCCATCTATTTAGATGATAAACAAACGTATTGTTTGTCCAAACTAATATATGTACCTTTGCCTCAACCTCCTTTCTTATTTAGTGGGTTATGGAACAGACGGTACGCAATGCACCTACAAAACGTACACCGCCTGTTCCTTTTTAATTGTATTACATCTCAAAACAGCTTATATCAAACTCTAATATCGGTTCATCCCGATTCACATCCGTAGCATAAATAACTCCATTTAGCTCATCTACCATTATGCCACAAATGTAATGGTCTAATACATATTTCTTTAACGGTTTTCCCGCCAAGCTGAATACATAAATAAATTGCCCGCCATCCAGATGATTAATACCATTCCGGGCATCTTGCGCTATATCCTTGAACGAACGCCCATGAAAGACTGCATAAATGGCCCGATCCGTCACCTGCACATCGCTAAATCCCATGATACCCGTAGGAATACCATACCCCCCGGACACCTGAAACTCCGGCTCACCATGCGGCCCCATGCACACAACATGTGTACTGTCTTTCAGATTATAGATTTCAAGCACTTCACCCAACTGAGTAGCAACAGCAAGTATCCCGTTTCGGGGATTGTAATCTATAAAACTACGCCACGCTTGCGCCAAAGCCGGACGGGCATTCTGCAAAGCGTCTTCATTGACAGTAGGAATAACACCAAACTTATGCATCAATTTTCCATCTCTGCATACTTTACAAAAACGACTATCACCCGAATAATCGGGAATAATAAAGGTAGAGTCCTCACACATCACAAAATCGAGTGCCCTGAGAATATCCTTATCCAGATTCACCGCTTCCTGACGAAGCAGTGAATCGCCGGATAAAGCAAACCCAAACCTTGTTAATTCTGACTTATTAGAGTCTAATGTCCACAAAAAAGCCCCATTCCATCGAAAATTTTCGGCAGAGAGCATGTCCTGCGGTGCATCTCCACGCCTCCCGAAAGAAGACAGATAACGGAAATCAGGGTAGCTGAACGTATGAAAAAAATAGTCTGTTCCATGCAAATCAAGCACCACAGCTTTCCCGTCCCTAACATGTAGACGGGAAGGATAGCGGAATAAAGCTGTATCCAGCCGTATCGTCCTTGCTTTCAATTCTTGTTCCTGTGGGAAATCAGTATATGCTTTTTTACTGGAATCAATTGATTCTGGAGTACAGGAAATGAATAGCAGGATAGATATAACGCTAATAATATAAGCTATACGGAGCATCATACATATACACTTTGTCGTGATTAAGCGGACAATCAACCAAACCTTTACCAAAGCAGTGAACACCATCAGTTTCTGAATCCGCTAACGCTTCTATATTCTCCAACATTAAAGAAGACATCTTGACAGATGACTGTTTACTGTAAACATGTCCTCCTATAACAATAGCTACAACTCCCATAAATACCAGAATCTTTTTCATCTTGTTTTTCATTTGATTATTATGTTTTTCATCAATGATTATTATGCCGGCAAATGTAAATAATAAATAGATTCAAAATGCATTTACGGGAGTAAAAAAGGGGAGTAAAATTTTCATTACTCCCCCTTTATATGCTAATAATAAAGCACTTATCATTTTTCAATAAGCATATAAAAG
>UMCI01032729.1_pt1 | contig 224285 bp, 174 predicted proteins | sample 1964211 | NCBI WGS metagenome assembly UMCI01 (sample SAMEA4835966, study PRJEB28245) | human gut metagenome | biome: gut microbiome; material: fecal sample | place: Denmark | collected 2008 | reverse complement strand
TGACGCTCTAACCAACTGAACTATAGTCACCATGTTGATTACCTTTTCAAAAGCGATTGCAAAGGTAGACATTTATTTTGAATCTGCAAACATTTCGTCTCTTTTTATTCAAAAAAATATTCACGAATTCCTTTACCATGCTTTCCCAGCAGCTTACGGGCTCCTTCCAGATATGCCTTCATGCGCTGTTTCTCAGACATATGCATTTTGTTTTCATCCATTCCGGCCGGATATACCTGAAAATTCTTTTTCCCACTCAATACCGGACGGGAAGTCCAGACCAAAGCATAGGCACAATCGACCAGACGGGTTTTGCCTTCCACCCGACGAAGCAATAATTTTACAGCCATCCCTCCGTCTGTCTGAGGAGCACTCATATTAGAAACAAAGTTTCCCAATGAATAGGCTACCAGGTGACGTGCCGGAGAAAGAGAGTCCTTCCGAACTTCAACAGGCTGTATCACGTGTGGATGCGCTCCTATTACATGATCCACTCCCATCTTCAGCAGCCAATCGGCCAACGCACATTCTTCCGAACGGGGAAGAGACTGATATTCCACTCCCCAGTGCATACAGGCAATCAATACATCAGGCTTCATCAGACGGGCTTTCAGAATATCCCGCCTCATCTGTTCGCGATCTATATAATTGACCACATTAGGCGTTACCGGACGTAAACCGTTTGTACCATACGTGTAATTCAGAAAGACTACGCGAAATCCTTTTCGCTCCACCAGCAACGGGTAAAAATCCAGCCGTTCCTGCCGGGTACGATAAGTCCCGACATGAGGTACCCGAAAAGAATCCAGCAGACAGATGGTACGCTCCAGTCCCATCTTCCCCCGATCCAGACAGTGATTGTTGGCTGTAAGCAACACATCTACCCCAGCCTGCCGAAGTGATTTCAAATAAGAATCAGGAGCACTGAATGCAGGATATCCCGTATAAGGTTTTCCTCCCAAAGGTACTTCCAGATTACCAATCACCAGATCTGCCTTTGCAAATTCCGGACTCACCCAACGGAAGCAGTCTGTATAATCATAACTTCCGTCCGGCATACGCGCAGCATCAAGCTGTGCCTGATGCTGCATCAGGTCACCTATAAAAAGTAAAGACAGAGAGTCAGCCCCCTTAGCAAAAACTCCCGCTGCCGATAGCCAGATGACCATCGGCAACAGGAGTTTGTATATTCGGAATCTGTTCACCTTCCAATTATTGGTAAATAGCCTTCTTTCCGGCCAGCAAGGTATTCTTCATCAACGACACAATCGTCATCGGTCCTACTCCTCCGGGTACAGGCGTAATGAATGAACACTTCGGGGCCACTTCATCAAAGCGGACATCTCCAGTCAGCTTGAAACCGGACTTGCGGGTTGCATCCGGAACACGGGTCGTACCGACATCAATCACAACGGCTCCCTCCTTTACCATATCGGCCGTAACAAAGTTGGGCTGGCCCATGGCAGCTATCAGAATATCAGCTTCCCGGCATTCCTCCACCAGATTACGGCTCCGGCTATGACATACGGTCACTGTTGCATCTCCCGGATATGCCTTTTGCATCATCAGCACAGCCATCGGCTTGCCCACAATGTTACTACGCCCCAGCACAACACATTTCTTTCCCTGTGTCTCAATATGATAACGTTTCAATAATTCCAGTATTCCATTGGGAGTTGCTGATACATAACAGGGCAGACCGATTGACAGACGTCCGACATTGATCGGATGGAAACCATCCACATCTTTGCGGTAATCAATCGTTTCAATCACTTTCTGTTCTGAAATATGTTTCGGCAAGGGAAGCTGTACTATGAATCCGTCCACATCGGGATCTTCATTCAGTTCACGTACCTTCGCCAGAAGTTCATCTTCCGTTACATCGGCCTCAAAACGAATCAGACTCGACTTGAACCCGCATACTTCACAAGCCTTTACCTTGGCTGCCACGTAAGTCTCGCTACCGCCGTCATGACCAACCAGTATAGCAGCCAGATGAGGACGCTTGCCGCCCTTAGCCACTATTTCAGCCACTTCGGCTGCTATTTCCTGCTTTACCTGCTCAGAAATAGCCTTTCCGTCAATCAGTGTCATATTCTATATCTGTTTTATTATTCAATAACGATTCAGACAAAGATAGGCAAAATCGAGCAAACCGCTTGCTTTTTTCCCTGTTTTTATGGGCGTTATTTCCCGAAATACACATTTATTAATATACGACAAGCCGAGATAACCAAAAAACTATTAACTTTGTACCCGTAAATAAATTATGCGGACATCTAAATTCAACATACTATATATCATTGGGTTCTGCCTGATGGCTTGTTTATTCCCAATCCATTTGTTGGCTGAGAACGGCAAAACTTTTACCGTTGTCATTGACGCCGGACACGGAGGGAATGACCCTGGAGCAATTGGCCGGAAAGGACGGGAAAAGAATATCAATCTCAATGTAGCCCTGAAACTGGGACGAATGATACAGGACAACTGTAGTGATACACGGGTGGTCTATACACGCAAAAACGATGTTTTTGTCCCCCTGCACCGCCGTGCCGAAATAGCCAACAACGCCAAAGCAGACTTGTTTATTTCCATCCATACCAACTCCGTGGCTTCCAGAAAAAGCCAGGTATTCGGAGCAGAAACCTATACATTAGGTTTACACCGTACAGAAGAAAATCTGGAAGTAGCCAAGAAAGAAAACTCGGTGATCCTGATTGAGGACGACTACAAGCAGCAATATGCAGGATTTAATCCCAATTCGTCAGAAAGCTACATTATCTTTGAGTTTCTTCAGGACAAGAATATGAAACAAAGTGTCAACTTCGCTCAGCTCATCCAGAAGCAGTTCCGGGCCAGCAAACGGGTTGACAAAGGAGTACATCAGGCCGGATTTCTGGTACTGAGGGCAACTTCTATGCCCAGCGTACTCGTTGAACTGGGATATATTTCCAACCCGACAGAAGAAGCATACCTGCTGTCATCCAACGGAACATCCACTCTGGCAAAAAGCATCTACCAGGCATTCCTGCGATACAAACAGGAACAGGGATTCAATGCCGGAAAGCCTCTCAGCCAGTCTTTCCCGGCTGAAGATGAGCCTGCAACAGAATCAGCGTCAGATGTTCTCACTGCGGACCTGACAGAAGAGTCTCTCCCTCCTGTTGAGACAGTCGAAAGTGCCGCTGCTCCTGTTGAGATTTCTACCCCGGCAACCAAAGCCTCCAGCCGGAACAACCGCACAGAAAAGCCTGTATTCAAAATACAGATTCTGACTTCCGACCGCGTTCTTCCAGCCAGAAGCCGACAATTCAAAGGACTTTCACCCGTAAACCATTATAAGGAAAACGGTATCGTTAAATATACATACGGAGAAGACACGGACTACAACCATATCCTCCGACTGAAACGGACCAAGGTGGATGCCAAGTTCAAGGATGCATTTATCATTGCTTTCAAGAACGGAAAAAAAATGAATATTAACCAAGCAATTAAAGAGTTTAAACAAAACAGATAATCAAGACATGAAGAAAGAAGTAAAAATAGGTTTAGCCGGAATAGCCTCGCTGCTTATCCTCTTTTTCGGAATCAACTACCTGAAAGGTGTTAATATGTTCAAGCCGGAAAGCTATTATTATGTGGAATTCACCAACATCAACGGACTGGCTACCTCAAGCCCGGTATTTGCCAACGGCTTGAAAGTAGGACTTGTGCGTGACATACAATACAACTACCAGAAGCCCGGCCACGTTGTTGTGGGTATTGAAATGGATCAGGCAATGCGCATTCCGAAAGGGAGCCGTGCAGAACTGGTAACTGAAATGCTGGGAACCGTCAAAATGAATATGCTGCTCAACCACGAAGGTCAGGAATACTACAATCCGGGAGACACGCTGGTGGGAGAAGCCAATGAAGGAATCATGGGAGCTGCAGAAAAGGATCTGCTCCCCAAACTGACACAAATGATGCCTAAGATGGACTCTATCCTGAGTTCACTGAACACGTTGCTGGCAGATCCGGCTTTAGCCAAAACCCTGCATAACGCGGAACAGCTGACAGCTTCTCTGAACGCAACCAGCCGCCAGCTACACACTCTGATGAGCAACGATATTCCACAGCTGACTGGAAACGTTACGGCAATCACTGAAGACCTGAAGGTGATCAGCGGCAATCTGAAGAATGTAGACTATGCAGCAACCTTTACAAAAATCGATTCAACCCTGCAAAATGTACGCCTGTTGACCGACAAGCTGAACCGCAAGGACAATTCACTCGGACTGTTGCTGAATGATCCTGAACTGTACAACAATCTGAACGCAACTTCAGCCAACGCGGCCAGTCTGCTTAAGGATTTGCAGGAACATCCCAAACGCTACGTACACTTCTCTCTTTTTGGCAAGAAAGACAAGTAAGAAATACATTATATAGAATTTATCTAAATAACAACAAATTGGCTTATCTTCTATCATAGTCATTATAATAAACTGATAATAAGAAGATAAGCCAACTTTATCAGACTTCTTCCCTAAAAAGAAACAAAAGGATAACCATTTGAGAAACAATAAGTTTCAAAAAAGCAATAGCCAACTCACAAAAAGAGTCTTTAACACATTTGTAACATTTTAAAAACCAAACATTTATAATACATTCAGAAAAAGCAAGCAAAAAGGGATTTGTTTTTCTGAAATTTCATTCCGAAATTTGCAAACGTAGAAATTTCGCTTTATTAAATAATAACGCACGTATGATTGAAAATAATCAAGCAATTGTGTTGTGGAACCGCTGTCTGAACTTCATTAAAGACAACATCAACAATACAAGAGCTTTTGAGACCTGGTTTGAGCCTATCGTACCTTTGAAATACGAGAATAAGGCATTGACGATTGGCGTCCCCAGTCCTTTCTTCTATGAATATCTGGAAGAAAAGTATGTGGGATTGCTGCGTGCCGCCATCTATAAAGAAATAGGTGAAGGTACGGAGTTGATGTATTCCATTCTTACCGACAAGACAAACCACATAACCGTCAATATGGAAGGGACAAAGCGTTCATCTGCTTTGCCTCCTCAAGCGCCTGTACACAATGCCAACAAGGCGCCCAACCCATTACAAGCTGCGGCTCCTCAAGATTTGGATCCGCATCTGAACCCGAATTACAATTTTGAAAACTTCATCAAAGGTACCAGCAATGAATTCTCAAGAACCGTGGCTGAAACTGTAGCCCAGAATCCGGCGCGTACTTTCAACCCGCTCTTCCTGTATGGTCCGTCTGGTGTGGGAAAAACACACCTGATCAATGCGATTGGTACCCGTATCAAGGAACTTTATCCTGAGAAACGTGTGTTGTATGTTTCAGCACATCTGTTCCAGGTACAGTATACTGACTCAGTACGAACAAATCATTTCAATGATTTTATCAGTTTCTATCAGACGATTGACGTCCTGATCATTGATGATATTCAGGAATTTGCGGGTGTTACCAAAACGCAGAACACATTCTTCCACATATTCAACCATCTGCATCAGAACGGCAAGCAACTGATATTGACTTCCGACCGTGCTCCCGTTATGCTGCAAGGGATGGAAGACCGACTGCTGACACGCTTCAAATGGGGATTGGTGGCTGAACTGGAAAAACCGGATATCGAACTGCGCAAGAACATTCTGCGCAACAAGATCCGCCGGGATGGACTGACCATTCCAGAATCAGTGATCTGCTATATTGCGGAAAACGTCAACGAAAGCGTGCGTGAACTGGAAGGTATTGTCAACTCACTGCTGGCACAATCTATCTTGTTAAAACGAGAAATCAACCTGGATTTGGCTCAACGTATTGTCCGTAAAGCTGTACGCTGCGCTGAAGTTAAGGCTGTAACCATCGATGATATCATCGAAAAGGTTTGTGCTCACTACAAGATTGACACCTCAGCTATCCATACAAAAACCCGTAAACGTGAAGTTGTACAAGTACGTCAGGTTGCCATGTATCTGGCAAAGAAACATACAGAAACATCTTCTTCCAAAATCGGTCAGCTGATTGGAAACAAGGACCATGCAACCGTATTGCATGCCTGCAAGACTGTAAAAGATCAGTTGGAAGTGGATAAAGAATTTAAAGCAGAAATTGAAGAAATAGAAGTTGGATTAAAACTGAAATAAAAGAAGAAGCGGACCGGACAAAAGTTAAAACTGATTGCCCGGTCCGCTTTCTTTGTATCTGATTCCAATGAAATCTTATTTATCAAACCCCTGACGCTTGAGTGTACGCTTCAGTCCTTCAGACATAAATTCATTATCCGATTTCTTATAACGGATATTCGTGAAGATCTGAGCCAGCGTTTCCGTATGATTGATTTCCACAAAATGTTTGTTTTCCGGCAATGATTCCTTCATCGCATAGATGGCATCAATTGCTTCCGGAGTGTAATCGTGATATTCTTCTTCATGTATAATTCCGCTTAACGGCAAGCGGTCCGGCTGAGCAGGGCATTCATCCGGATATCCTACCGTAATCGTGGCCACAGGCACGACCAGTTCCGGCAAATGAAGAATATCTATAATCTGATCCGGATTATATACAGTTGTTCCCAAATAACAGATACCGAGACCACGATCTTCCGCCAGCGTACAGAAGTTCTGAACAGCCAGCAAGGTATCAGAAGCGGCATTAATAAAAGAAATCAAATTGTCATATCCCGGTTCTGCCTTGCGCTGACGGCACCATTTGCTGAAACGGTTGAAATCTGCACAAAATGTCAAAACCACCGGTGCAGAAGTCACCATAGGCTGATTAAAATGAGCCGGTGCAAGAAGAGCCTTACGCTCTGCATCCCGGGTTACCACTACACTGTAAAGCTGCATATTTCCCATTGTGGAAGCCCGAAAAGCTTCTTCCAGCAGCCCGTTCAACAGCTCTGCAGGAATATCCTGCTGCTTGTACTTACGAATCGTACGTCTGTTTCTGATTGAATCCATATTATCTTGTTTTATTTTACAAATATAAGAAAATTCTATTAGAGACATATACTCTTCTCACCCTTTTCAATCCCCTCCAGACAAAGGTTTTCTACGCTGTAATACCCTCCAGGCAAGGAAACAAGCTCTATATCACCTCTGAGAAGAAGTTTCCTTTTTGGAAAATTTTCAGCTATTCCTATTTTAGTTATTTTACTAATATACAAATTATTAGTTTTTCGTTTTGGAAAACTTCACCGATTGTTAATAACTTCTCAAAGTTTTATTTGGCAAATCAAAAAAACATCTCTAGCTTTGCAGCCGTTATGATTTAAGAAGAGCAAAATTTCTACAGGCAAGACCTTTTTAAATTGATAACAAACTCATTCATATACAAAAGTGGAAAAGAAAACGTACAGCTACGATGAAGCCTATAACGCTTCATTGCAGTATTTTAAAGGCGATGAACTTGCCGCACGTGTCTGGGTAAATAAATATGCTGTGAAAGACTCGTTCGGTAACATCTACGAAAAGTCTCCGGAGGACATGCATTGGCGTATCGCCAATGAAGTGGCCCGCATCGAGGCTAAGTATCCGAACGCACTCAGTGCACAAGAACTTTTTGACCTGCTCGACCATTTCAAGTACATCGTTCCGCAAGGAAGCCCGATGACTGGTATCGGTAACGACTATCAGGTCGCATCACTGTCCAACTGTTTCGTTATCGGTCTGGAAGGAGCTGCAGACTCATACGGTGCCATTATCCGTATTGATGAAGAACAGGTACAGCTGATGAAACGGCGTGGAGGCGTCGGACATGATTTGTCACACATCCGACCGAAAGGTTCACCGGTAAAGAACTCTGCATTGACTTCTACCGGACTGGTTCCGTTCATGGAACGTTATTCCAATTCTACCCGTGAAGTAGCACAGGATGGCCGCCGCGGCGCCCTGATGCTGAGTGTATCCATCAAGCATCCCGACTCAGAAGCATTCATTGATGCCAAGATGACGGAAGGCAAAGTGACCGGAGCTAATGTTTCCGTGAAACTGGATGACGAATTCATGCAAGCTGCCGTAGAAGGCCGGATGTACACCCAACAGTTCCCGATTGATTCAGATCATCCGATGGTATCCAAGCAGATCAATGCTTCTGCCTTGTGGAAAAAGATTGTGCACAATGCATGGAAATCGGCAGAACCGGGTGTTCTGTTCTGGGATACAATCATCCGTGAATCTGTTCCTGACTGCTATGCTGATTTAGGATTCCGTACGGTTTCTACCAACCCCTGCGGTGAAATCCCCTTGTGCCCTTACGACTCTTGCCGTCTGCTGGCCATCAACCTGTATTCATATGTAATCAATCCGTTCACTCCGGAAGCCCGATTCGACTTTGACCGGTTCAAGAAACACATTGCCCTGGCTCAGCGAATCATGGACGACATCATTGATCTGGAGCTGGAAAAGATCGAACGCATCATGGAAAAAATTGATGCCGATCCGGAAAGTGAAGAAGTCAAAGGCGCAGAACGTCACCTGTGGGAAAAGATATACCGCAAATCCGGACTGGGAAGACGTACAGGTGTAGGTATTACAGCCGAAGGTGATATGCTGGCAGCTATGGGATTGCGCTATGGTACAGAAGAAGCAACTGAATTCTCAGAACAGGTACATAAGACTGTTGCACTTGAAGCTTACCGCTCATCTGTAAACATGGCCAAGGAACGTGGTGCATTCGAAATTTACGATGCAGAACGCGAAAAGAACAATCCGTTCATCAACCGTATCAAGGATGCAGATCCCGCTTTGTATGAAGATATGGTACGCTACGGACGACGCAACATTGCCTGTCTGACCATTGCTCCCACCGGAACCACCAGTCTGATGACTCAAACAACTTCAGGTATCGAACCTGTTTTCATGCCGGTATACATGCGTCGTCGTAAAGTCAACCCGAATGATGCCAATGTACGTGTAGACTTTATAGACGAAACAGGAGATGCATTTGAAGAATATGTAGTGTTCCATCACAAGTTCCTGACCTGGATGGAAGTCAATGGATACGACCCGAACAAGCATTATACACAAGAAGAGATTGATGATCTGGTTGCAAAATCTCCTTATTATAAAGCTACATCAAACGATGTAGACTGGCTGATGAAAGTCAAAATGCAAGGACGTATCCAGAAATGGGTAGACCATTCCATCAGTGTTACAATCAATCTGCCGAACAGTGTTGATGAAGAACTGGTGAACCGCCTCTACGTAGAAGCATGGCGATCCGGCTGCAAAGGATGTACAGTTTACCGTGACGGTTCACGTGCAGGTGTACTGATCTCTACTAAAAAAGACAAAAAGAAAGAAGAGGAAGAATGCCACTGCAAACCGCCTCAGGTTGTAGAAGTACGTCCGAAAGTACTGGAAGCTGATGTAGTACGTTTCCAGAACAACAAAGAGAAATGGGTAGCATTTGTAGGATTGCTCGACGGACGTCCCTACGAAATCTTTACCGGTCTTCAGGATGATGAGGAAGGTATCGTTCTGCCTAAATCTGTAACCAGCGGTCGCATCATCAAGAATTACGATGAAGACGGAGTGAAGCGTTATGACTTCCAGTTCGAGAACAAACGAGGCTACAAGATGACCATTGAAGGCTTGTCCGAGAAGTTCAACAAAGAATACTGGAACTACGCAAAACTGATCTCCGGTGTATTGCGCTGGCGTATGCCGATCGAACAGGTCATCAAACTTGTAGGCTCACTCCAGTTGGACAGCGAAAACATCAATACCTGGAAGAATGGTGTAGAACGCGCCCTGAAAAAATATGTACAGGACGGAACTGAAGCCAAGGGAGTGAAATGTCCTAACTGCGGTCATGAAACCCTGGTTTACCAGGAAGGCTGTCTGATCTGCAAGACTTGCGGATCTTCCCGCTGCGGATAAAAAGCAGGCCTGAGAAATATAACCAATCGGGGCGCAAAGGCGTATTGCTTCCGGTATTATTCCGGAAAAAACAATGCATCTTTGCGCCCTCTATTTTTTATCTGATAAACTGCGTATGAAAGCTCAAGACATGTACATCCATTTGAATGGACTGAAACTATATGCTTATCACGGTGTCCTTCCACAGGAAAACCGCATAGGCGCTGAATATACCCTCAACCTTCGTCTGAAAACAGACTTCTCGCATGCTGCAGAAAATGACTGTCTGGAAGGAACAGTCAACTATGCTGAAGTATTCAAGGCTGTCAAGGAAGAAATGAATATTCCTTCTCTGCTTCTGGAACACGTTATCCGGCGTATCGCCTCCCGTTTACTGAACGATTTCCCTGCTGTCAGTGAGGTACGTATCACCCTTGACAAACAAAATCCACCGATGGGAGCAGATTGTAAGGAAGTGGGTGTGGAAGCTACTTTCTGCCGGTAATCCTGCTATTTATTTTCCGGTTTCCAAAGAAAAAGCTATATTTGTTCCACGATCATTTATCCCTAATCTAACTGCCATGAAAGAAATTAAACTAGAAATTCATGTCCGTTCCCTGAACTACGGGGAGCTGAATGAAACAGACCGTCGCCTGACGGATGCCGCCCGGGAAGCAACCAGCAGAAGTTACTCCCCCTACTCCCATTTTGCAGTAGGAGCTGCCGCATTGCTGGAAAACGGAACAATCGTTACCGGAAGTAATCAGGAAAATGCAGCCTATCCTTCCGGCACCTGTGCAGAAAGAACCACAGTATTCTATGCCAATTCACAATATCCCGACCAACCCATACTTACCCTGGCTATTGCAGCACGCAATGAAGCTGGCTTTCTGGAACAGCCCATTTCTCCCTGCGGAGCCTGCCGGCAAGTCTTGCTGGAAACGGAACAACGCTATGGCAAGCCCATGCGAATCCTGTTGTGCAGCCGCACAGGAGTCTACGAGCTACAGGGAGTCAAAGATCTGCTCCCTCTGTCGTTCGGCCAAATGCAACTGAATGGTGAAGAATAATCATAAAAGACATGCCGGCTATGGTTATCACCAGCCGGCATGTTCTTTCTTATGTTCGTAAGCATCGGCCTGCCGGACATTCTCACCGTTGTAGTTCCACACAATCTCATCGGTATATTCCTTACCATCAGACACGATAACAGCTCTAAGTACATTTCGTCCTTCGGCAAGCGTTACCTGATCAAAGATGTAATGCACATCGGTATATCCCTTACGAACGCCATCCAGTTCCCGGCCATTCAGGAAAACGCGGGGTGTCCCAAGATTGGAATAGACAGTCACAGAAGTTTCCCGGCGTTCACGTTCCGTATTACGGCGTTGCGTCAGATAAAGCACCGGCTCCTTACTCCAGTTTGCCTTATACCAATAGAAAGCATCCTTGCGTATTTTACGATCAAAAGTTATCAACCCTTTCATGTTCCGCGCATCTACACCTCCACGCTTCCATTGAGGAACTGCAAAGTCAAACATATTCCATAAATAAGAAGCAAGAATATAAGGATGCTGAGAAATTACTCCCCACTGATACTCATGTGTCTTTGTCTGGAAAGTTTCCGGATAAAAATCACTGCCCCAGTTCAAGGCATCTCCCAGTAATTCTGTCTGATGCTCAATGTTCGCATCAGCCCCATATTCTGTCAGCATCAGCCGTTGCCAGGGATATTCTTTTTCCATTTTTTCAATCCAGGGTTTGATATCCTGTATCTTTTTCTCATACCATCCGAAATAACGGTTCATTCCCTGTATATCGGTATTCCCGTTAACCGGATGCTCAGCATGGCCATAACCATTGACAGCCACCGTATAACGATCAGGATCTTCCAGTTTGCAGAGATCGTGAACAGACTGAGTAAGAGCAGCCGTATAACCATGCGGATGATACACCTCGTTATGAATTCCCCACACATAAATAGAAGGATGATTGAAACTCTGACGTATCAGCTCGCGCATTTGCTGATGAACATTATCCCATTCCTGCCCTGTCACACGGTTCACAAAAGGAATCTCAGCCCAGATAATAAGTCCCAACGTATCACAACGTGAATAGATATAATCCGACTGCTGGTAATGAGCAAAACGCACGGTCGTTGCCCCAACTTCCATAATCTGCTCCAGATCAAAATCATGTTCCCTGTTAGTCAGTGCACTGCCCATCCCCCACCAGTCCTGATGACGGGTAACTCCATACATCGGATATTTTTTACCATTCAGGAAGAAACCTTTTCCAGCCACAGCCTCATATTTACGCAAGCCGAGTGGCTGTATCACTTCATCAATTACCTGTCCGTCCTGTTTCAGACGAGAAACGACCTTATATAAATAAGGATCTTCGCGCCCCTGCCAAAGATGAGGATGACTGATTTTAAAATCAGAAACATAGTTTTGTACTCCCTGAGGAGTCAACTCAAAAGACTGCCGATGAACTTTAACCAACTTGCCCTCACGGGTATAAATCGCATTTTCCAGTTCAAGAGCAGCCGGAGCCAATGTTGCATTATCAAGTTTCACCCTGACAGAAACATCAGCAGACTGTTTCGATACGTTCTTCTGAGTTATGTATACACCCGGAGAGGCACAGTCGTTTACTACAATATTGCAGGGTTCAGTCACTATCAGCCATACGGGACGGTAAATTCCACCATAGACGCCAAAAAGAGCATGATTGACCGGAATCACATCCGGACGTGCTGCATTATCGGCCTTGACAACAATTTCATTCTCTTCTCCCAGCCTGACTTGCGAACCAATTTCGCAGACAAATGCAGAATAAGCTCCTTTATGTGTTCCAACCAGATAACCGTTGACATAAACTTCGGCACATGCTCCTACACCCTCAAAGCGTAGAAAAAGACGCTTTCCTTCCAGTGATTCAGGAAAAACATAGTGCTTCCGATAATAAGCTACCCCAGCATAAAAGCTGTTGGTTTTCTTCTGCATATCATCCGCATTCCAGGTATGAGGCACATTCACCTGTTCCCAATCTGCATTCCATCTGGCAGCAGTCTGCATCGCATCGGTTGGAAAAGGCCCTTTCTTAAACTCCCATCCGTTATTGAATGGAGTTACCTCACGGGCCTCCGCTTTACAAATACTTCCCAACAAACAAGCCAGCAAAATACTCGCCAGAGAGAAATTTCTCAGTGCAGACCTGACTGGCACCGAGAAGAAATGAAATCCTTTTGTCATAGTGTTATTATTTTATCCCACCAGATATTTAGCATACTTTCCTGTCAGCCTGCGAAGCAGATTGACCAGTCCCCATGAAGCCCCAAAGGCTATCAGGGCAGCAACCGGAATCTGAACCGCTACCGGTATGTGACACATACGGGCCAGCAGGACACACGGGCCGGTGAAAAAGTAATGGATCATATACACCCCGAAACCGCATACCGTCAGATTGGCAAGTGCCTGCCGCAAACGTTCATTCCGCACATTCACCTTCTTGGCTATCAGGAAGCAGGGCACTGTCATCATAACCACATTGGGAGAACAGTAATAAAAAAACATCTCAAGCTGTTCTTCGGTATATTCCGGTAATGATGTGATGTGACGGAATCCCAGAAAAGTAATCAGGAAACCTATTACAAAAGAAGGAATTCCCCAGCCAAGGGTCCTGGCCAGACTAAAGTCATGGTGACGGAGATAATGGCCCAGCAAAAGATAACCATTAAAACCGGCAAAGTTATAAAGCATATAAAATTCATTCCACGAACAGGATCCCCACAGATAAGGATTCACAAATTCCCGGTAGTAAGGAACAAACAGCGTCACTCCCCAGGCTGCCAGGAACCACAGCTTTGCCTTTTCGGAGGCTTTCTCCACCCACGCAGAGAAGACAGGCATATAAAGATACATTCCGATCAACAGATAAATGTACCACATGTGAACATCCAGCAACGAAAAGTTCAACGGTATACGGGATATATAGTCCATCGATACCGACAGAGACTGACGGGCAGCTTCCTCTCCGGAGTATGGGAAGAAATCCAGAATCAGTTCGGGCCTGCATCCCAGCAGACCGGTGATCCAGGGAAACAGATTATAGATGACTGACCAGATCAGAAACGGCCAGAATACCCGGCTGATACGTTTTCTGTAGAAAGCTCCCGTATCACCTTTGACCGGCAACAGCAAAGCTCCCGTAATCATTACAAAAAGCGGAACGCACGGACGAAGAACAGATCCGTAAGCAGCTCCCCAGAACTTGATCTCACTGATATTGGCAGGCGGTTCGCCCGGATAAAAATTGAAAGGATCGGTCGAATGACAGCATACAACCGTAAACATAGCCAGCAGGCGGACAACATCCAGCCACACAATTTGCTTCTTAGCAACAGGATTCAAAGTATTCCCTATAGTAATATAATTTTAGAAAAAAGGAAATTCCGGATCACTCTGCAGATTCAGGCTGTATGCCGACCGGAATTTCCTCTTTTCATTCTTATTTGTCTCCGTACATGCGCGCACGCATTTCCTTGATATGATCTGAGGTAATGTATTCATCATACTCCATCATCTTGTCAATGATACCGTTCGGAGTCAGTTCGATGATACGGTTTGCCACAGTTTCAATGAACTCATGGTCATGCGAAGCAAAAAGCACATTTCCCTTGTACGTCTTCAGGTTATTATTGAACGCCTGAATAGATTCCAGGTCCAGATGGTTGGTCGGTGTATCCAGAATCAGACAGTTGGCGTTACGCAACTGCATGCGGGCAATCATACAACGCATCTTTTCACCTCCCGACAACACGCTTACTTTCTTCATCACCTCTTCACCGGAGAACAGCATACGGCCGAGGAAGCCCTTCATCTCGACTTCATTGCCCTGACCATACTGGCTCAGCCAGTCTACCAGATTCAGGTCACAGTTGAAATAATCCGTATTGTCCAGCGGCAGATAAGCTGTAGTAATCGTCACACCCCAGTTGTAATGTCCTGCCTGTGCCTTGCGATGACCGTTGATGATTTCAAACAAAGCTGTCATGGCACGCGGGTCACGGCTCAGGAACACGATCTTGTCTCCCTTTTCAACGTTGAAGTTCACATCGTTGAAGAGCACTGTTCCTTCTTCTGTTTCGGCACGCAGTCCCGATACTTCCAGAATCTGGTTACCCGGTTCACGGTCCATGGTGAAGATGATACCCGGATATTTGCGTGAAGAAGGTTTGATTTCGTCCACATTCAGTTTTTCCAGCATCTTCTTGCGGCTGGTAGTCTGCTTGGACTTAGCCACATTGGCTGAGAAACGGCGGATAAACTCTTCCAGTTCCTTCCGTTTTTCTTCGGCCTTGGCCTTCTGGTTCTGCTGCTGGCGCAGAGCAAGCTGACTGGATTCATACCAGAAGCTATAGTTACCGGCAAAGAGGTTCACCTTGCCAAAGTCAATATCTACGGTATGGGTACAAACCGAGTCGAGGAAGTGACGGTCGTGACTTACCACCAGCACGGTATGTTCAAAATTAGAAAGGTATTCCTCAAGCCAGGTCACAGTATCCATATCCAGGTCATTGGTCGGCTCGTCGAGCAACAGATTGTCCGGATTTCCAAACAAGGCCTGTGCCAGCATCACACGCACCTTTTCCTTACCGCTGAGGTCTCCCATCAGCATGCCGTGCTTGTCTTCCTTAATGCCCAGTCCGCTCAGCAGAATAGCTGCATCGCTTTCGGCATTCCAGCCTTCCAGCTCAGCAAATTTCTCTTCCAGCTCTGCAGCTTTGATACCGTCTTCATCCGTAAAATCTTCCTTCGCATAAAGCGCATCACGCTGTTTCATGATATCCCAGAGAACCGTGTGTCCCATCAGCACGGTGTCAAGCACCGTATGGGCATCAAACTTAAAGTGGTCCTGACTCAACACGGACAAACGCTCGCCCGGTCCCAGGGTTACGCTTCCCTTGGTAGGATCCAGTTCACCTGAAATAACTTTCAGAAACGTAGACTTACCGGCACCATTGGCACCGATCACTCCATAAATATTTCCGTTGGTGAACTTCATGTTCACATCGTTGTACAACACTCTTTTACCAAACTGAACGGCTACATTCGAAACTGTAATCATTATCTATATACCTTATATTAATATTATCTCTGATTAACAACGTCTGCAAAGATAATACAAAAAAACGAGATACACCTCAAAAGCCGGCATTCATGCCTGGAAAAGAAGCCTGAACACAGGCTGACAAGACGACAAAGCATGAAAAAATAATGTCAGTGTGACAAATATTTCGTATTTTTGCAGCCGTTTTCCATATTAACTCCTATCAGGCACGAAATTTGTAAGAGAAAGAATAAACATTTATCAGCTAATAAAAACATAATTAAGATATGAGTACACAAGAAAACCATAACGTGGAAGAAGAAATGGCAAAACAGGAAGAAACTGTGACCGAAAACGCGGAACAGCAAGCTGCTGCGGAAGCTGCAGAAGAACAGCAGGAGGTTGCAGATCCGGTGATGCAGGAACTGGAAGCTGCCAAAGCAACCATTGAAGAACAGAAAGACAAGTATCTTCGTCTGTCTGCTGAATTTGACAACTACCGTAAACGTACCTTGAAAGAAAAGGCTGAACTGATCAAGAACGGTGGTGAAAAGGCCATCAGTGCCATTCTGCCTATTCTGGACGATCTGGAAAGAGCTTTGCAGAACATGCAAAAGGCTGACGACGTAAAAGCTATGTATGAAGGTATTGATCTGATCTACCAGAAATTCCTGAAAGGACTCTCACAGGAAGGTCTGCAAAAGATGGAACCCGTAGGTGAAGTTTTCGATACGGACTATCACGAAGCCGTTGCCCTGGTACCCGCTCCGAGCGAAGACCAGAAAGGAAAGGTACTCGACTGTGTACAGACCGGTTACAAACTGAATGACAAAGTGATCCGTCACGCAAAAGTAGTAGTAGCACAATAAGAAGATCATGGCAAAGAGAGATTACTACGAAGTGCTTGGGGTAGAAAAGTCTGCCTCAGCCGATGAGATCAAGAAAGCATACCGAAAGAAAGCCATCCAATATCACCCGGACAAGAATCCGGGCGATAAGGAAGCGGAAGGGAAGTTCAAGGAAGCAGCCGAAGCTTATGAAGTGCTGAGCAATCCGGACAAGCGTGCCCGTTACGATCAGTTCGGACATGCGGGAGTGGACGGAGCAGCCGGAGCCGGCGGATTTGGAGGATTCGGAGGACAGGGCATGTCTATGGACGATATCTTCTCCATGTTCGGCGACATCTTCGGAGGCCACAGCGGATTCGGAGGCTTTGGAGGCGGCGGTGGCCAGCCCCGTCAGCGCAAGTTCCGCGGCTCCGACCTGCGGGTAAAGGTAAAACTGAACCTGAAGGAAATCTCTACCGGTGTAGAAAAGAAATTCAAACTCAAGAAATACGTGCAGTGCAGTCACTGCCACGGAACAGGAGCTGAAGGCGACGGAGGCGTAGAAACCTGTCCGACCTGTCACGGTACGGGAAGCGTAACCCGCACCCAGCAAAGTATCTTCGGCATGATGCAGACTCAGACCGTATGTCCCCAGTGTGGCGGCGAAGGTAAAATCATCAAGAACAAATGTTCTGCCTGCGGCGGCGAAGGTATCGTATATGGTGAAGAAGTCGTAACGGTAAAGATTCCGGCAGGTGTGGCTGAAGGCATGCAGGTGACTATCAACGGCAAAGGTAATGCCGGTAAGCACAACGGTGTGGCAGGCGATCTGCTGGTACTCATCGAAGAGGAAAAGCATCCGGAACTGGTGCGCGACGAGAGCGACCTGATCTACAACCTGCTGTTGAGCGTTCCGACCGCAGCCCTTGGAGGAACAGTGGAAATCCCGACCATCGACGGAAAAGCGAAAATCAAGATCGAACCGGGTACACAGCCGGGCAAAGTGCTTCGTCTGCGCGGCAAAGGACTTCCTTCCATCAACAGCTACGGCTATACAACCGGAACGGGCGACTTGCTGGTTCACGTCAGCATTTACATTCCCGAAACTCTGACCAAAGAAGAAAGACAGGCTTTGGAAAAATGGCAGGAATCTGAAAGTTTCAAGCCTAACATGAGCCTGAAAGAAAAAATATTCAAGAAGTTCAGAAGTCTGTTCGACTAAACAGGCTTTCCGGACTGTTGCGGCTGAAGATAATTCCGTATGCCTCTGGCACGGCAATAATCTTCAGCCGTTTTTTGTATATACACCCTCCGGAAACGACCGCACGATTCAGCCCAAACGACCGCACAATTCGGCCCAAACGACCGCACGATTCAGCCTGATCGAAGGTATAATGCAAGAGACGTGATTAATACATCTTATCGAAAAAGAAAAGATATTACACACAAGAAGCCTGTTTTCGTCATGCATTACTCCAGTTACTAAATCCTCAAAGATAAATACCTATAGTTCAATTAGTTATCACCAAAACAAAAAAAACATAACAGAATTAGTTTAAATCCCGAGCTTTTATTATTTTTGTCATATATTTAAATTCATTTTTATTATTTAATGAGGTCATAATATAGCCTTTAAGTCAGACATAAACATATATGCATCATTACTAAATACACTGATTCCATAGTTTTAAAACAAAACGGATTTAGTTGTAAACTTTCAACAGCTTTCTAACTATTAACCTTTAAATATACATTTATGAAAAAAATCTTATTTATCAGCACATTATTATTTCTGATCGGATGCCAGAATGTATCTGAGCAACATCCGATAAGGAATGTAGACCTAAAAGGAGAAGTCGTACTTTCTGACAGCATGCTGGGAATTTCAAGCCCCGTCTACATTCAAGTTGTAGATACAATGTGGGTAACGGTCAATCTTCAGGGAGATACGCTGGTTGATGTATGGGGAGCTTCATCCAGAAAACGGTTGAATTCGTTTATCGCGAAAGGAGATGGTCCTCTGGAGTTCAGAAGAATTGATTCATTCAGAGCCGATGAGAAAACACAATCCCTCTATATGTATGACATCTATAAAAGGCGTTTGTTTAAAGTTGCATATTCGGATCTGCTGCAACCGAAACCAGCCGTACAGGAAGTCTTTTCCTGGAATCTGGAAGACAATACCCCCTTCTCTCTGATGGGAACAGTTCGAGCCGACAATTATTTTATTGCTACCAATATAACTGATACGGCATCATATGTAGTAAAAGAGCCGGACGGAAACATAAAAGCCATTGGAAAGTTCCCGGATAAAAATCATGTGGATCCAGCCATGACGAATATGTGCAATGCCACTTTATATGATCTGACAATGACTGTAGCTCCAGATAATCAGAAAATAGCTGTCAGCTGCCATTTGGCGGACATGCTGCAAATTATCAAAGTAGACAAAGGACGTTTTCCCATCCAGACGGAAATCAATGCCTATCCGAATGATATATACCTGATGCCTACAGGAGATGGCGAAATGCAAGGTCTGGTCACCGCCAAGACAAAACGCTATTATATCGGCATAGCAGCCACTGATGACTACATTTATGCCATCTGGCATGGTGATGTCCTGCCTGAAGGAAACAAAGGCTATTTGAACAGTTCTCTTGTCCGTGTGTTTAATTGGGAAGGTAAAGAATGTTACCAGCTCCATCTGGACAGAAGCATTTTCTACTTAACTGTAACTCCGGACAATAAAACGCTTATGGCTCTTACCGACAAAGGCGAAGGTATATCTGTACTCAAGTATGAAATGGATTTACCTTAATCTTATTATTTTTATCTCCTTAGGTCTTATAACCTCATGTGGAAATAAAAAAACATCATAGTATATTATACAACGAATGAAGTAAAGGTACATCTAAATCATAAATTTACCTTTCCAGACAGTACCTTTACTCCATTCCCTTCTGCATAAATACATACGCATAAAACATGTTCACTTATGATAAGAAACTCAGGTATCTTTCTGTCTTTCCTGTTTTTGGCTTCTTGCTCTTTTTCAGGCAAGACAGAAAAGCAATCTTCATTTGAACCGGGCATGGTTCTTTCGTATGATAAAGCCTTGCCGCTGAGCCAGAAGTACTCAGATCTTTTTTCCCGGGTTGAAACCATTCCACTGGACACAACCGGCAACTTCCTTGTATCTGATATCCGCCAGTTCCGCTATGCACTTGATCATTTCTTTGTGCTGAGCAGAGATGAAATCCTGATCTTTGACCGGCAGGGAAAAGGAACCGCCCGCATCAACCGCTATGGACAGGGCAGAGAAGAATACCTTTCCCTTTTGGGATTTGACGTCTGCGAAAAGGACAGCACAGTATGTCTGCTGACCTATCCTTCCAAGCTGATGCATTTTTCACTTGACGGAAGGTTGCTCCGGGAACATAAGATAGGAGTCCGGGGATTTGAGATCGCCCTGTTGCCGGATCATTCCTGGAGTATCTTTACGAATAATCTCCGTCAGCCGGAAAGCGACACGATCACATTGCTTGATATTTATGACGAAACAAACGGTACAAGCAGACACCTTATCGACGGATATACCAATCTCGGGAATCAGCTGCTTCCTTCTTTCCAGCAGAACCGCGTCTTTACGCATTCACGGAACGGCCGGGAAGTATTGTTCGCCCATCCGCTGTCAAACCATATCTGGTCTATAACCTCGCAGGATTCTGTACGCATCAAATATACGCTGGATTTCGACGAAAAGAATCCACCGGAAGACGCTCCCGAAATGATTCATCCGGATGAAAGCCCGGCCGATGCCGTCATGAAATACTGGCCTGTCTACGGATTCAACAGTTGTTGGGAAAACAACCGCTACCTCTATATCCGGGCTTTCGTGGACAAACAGTTGAAAGATATCCTTTTCGACAAGCAGTCCCGACAACTTTATGCCGGATGGATGACGGACGATCTGATCTACTGTCAGATCAGACCGGTTGAAGCCACTGACGAACTCCTTGTCGGATATATTACGGCAGACGACCTGATCAGTCTGGAAGACTATCTGAATTCACGACCAGAGGAAAAGCAACCCGAACAGGTGACCCGACTGATTGAACGGGCACAAGAAGAAGGAAATCCAATAGTCTGCCTGTATCATATGAAACAAAAAATCCATCCCTGAGAATGAAGTGATGAACAACTCCGGGATTCCTTTAAAAAGGCCGAGACGTTTTTTGAAAACGCTTCGGCCTTTGATATAAAACGTTTCGGCGTGTAAAAAAAAGAATTCGGCGTTTTTTCAATATCCTTTCTCACAAATTTCCCCATAAGGCCGGGTTAAATAATGTTATTATCATTCGTTTTATTATGCTATTCGGACAAAGTGCCTTATTTTTGTTCACATCATTAACCTAAAAAATATCATTACGACATGAAAAAATATCCGAAAATCGGAATTCGGCCGACCATTGACGGCCGTCAGGGAGGAGTTCGTGAAAGCCTCGAAGAAAAAACCATGAGTCTGGCAAAAGCTGTTGCCGAATTAATCACCAGCAATCTTAAAAACGGAGACGGAAGTCCTGTGGAATGTGTCATCGCAGACGGTACTATCGGACGTGTGGCTGAAAGTGCTGCCTGTGCAGAAAAATTTGAACGCGAAGGCGTCGGCGCCACTATTACCGTTACATCCTGCTGGTGCTATGGCGCAGAAACCATGGATATGAATCCGTATTATCCCAAAGCAGTATGGGGATTCAACGGAACAGAACGTCCCGGAGCTGTTTATCTGGCAGCTGTACTGGCCGGACATGCTCAGAAGGGCTTGCCCGCTTTCGGTATTTACGGACGTGACGTACAGGATCTGGACGACAATACGATTCCGGCTGACGTAGCAGAAAAGATTCTCCGCTTTGCACGTGCCGCACAGGCTGTGGCTACCATGAGAGGCAAGTCATACCTGTCTATGGGTAGTGTGTCCATGGGTATCGCAGGATCTATCGTCAATCCGGACTTCTTCCAGGAATATCTGGGCATGCGCAATGAATCAGTTGACCTGACTGAAATCATCCGCCGTATGACTGAAGGTATCTATGACAAGGAAGAATTTGAAAAAGCCATGGCATGGACCGAAAAACATTGCAAATGCAATGAAGGCAAGGACTTCAATACTCCGGCCAAGACCAAGAACCGTGCAGAAAAGGATGCTGATTGGGAATTCATCGTGAAGATGACCATCATCATGCGCGACCTGATGCAGGGCAACCCCAAACTCAAGGAAATGGGCTTCAAGGAAGAGGCTTTGGGACACAACGCCATCGCTGCCGGTTTCCAGGGACAGCGCCAGTGGACCGACTTCTATCCGAACGGCGACTACTCGGAAGCTTTGCTGAACACTTCATTCGACTGGAACGGTCTGCGTGAAGCTTACGTTGTGGCTACCGAAAACGATGCTTGCAACGGCGTGGCTATGCTCTTCGGTCATTTGCTGACCAACCGCGCACAGATCTTCTCTGACGTCCGTACTTACTGGAGCCCGGAAGCTGTGAAACGTGTAACCGGCAAAGAACTCACCGGAATGGCTGCCAACGGTATTATTCACCTGATCAACTCAGGAGCAACGACTCTCGACGGAACCGGACAGCAGCAGGATGCCAACGGAAACCCGACCATGAAGCCTTACTGGGAAATCAGCGAAGAAGAAATGAACAAGTGTCTGGAAGCCACTACCTGGTATCCGGCTAACCGCGATTATTTCCGCGGCGGAGGTTTCTCATCCAACTTCCTGTCAAAAGGTGGCATGCCTGTTACCATGAGCCGACTGAATCTGGTGAAAGGACTCGGTCCTGTGCTGCAGATCGCAGAAGGATGGACAGTAGAAATCGATCCGGAAATCCACAAGCTGCTTGACGAACGTACCGACCGTACATGGCCGACTACCTGGTTCGTACCCCGCCTGTGCGACAAACCGGCTTTCAAGGATGTATACTCTGTTATGAACAACTGGGGAGCTAACCACGGAGCTATCAGCTACGGACACATCGGTCAGGATCTGATCACACTTGCTTCCATCCTGAGAATCCCGGTATGCATGCACAATGTGGATGAAGACAAGATCTTCCGTCCCGCTGCATGGAATGCCTTCGGTATGGACAAGGAAGGAGCAGACTACCGTGCATGTACAACCTATGGTCCGATTTACAAATAAACCTTTAATCATTCTAAGATCATGATTCATCGCTTTATACTCAACGAAGTATCTTATTTCGGACCGGGTGCCCGCAAGATGCTTCCACAGGAAATCAAGAGACTGGGACTCCACAAGGCGCTGGTGGCAACCGATAAAGAACTGATCCGCTTCGGCGTGGCACAGAAAGTGCTCGACGTACTGGAGGAAGCAGGCGTTCCTTACGAGCTGTTCAGTGAAATCAAGCCGAATCCTACCGTAAGCAATGTGAAAGCCGGCGTAAAGGCATTCAGCGAATCGGGTGCGGATTTTATTCTGGCCATTGGCGGAGGTTCGTCAATCGATACGGCCAAAGCCATCGGTATCATCACCAACAATCCTTCATTCAGTGATGTAGTTTCACTGGAAGGCGTGGCTGATACCCAGCGTAAGTCTGTTCCCATCATTGCACTTCCGACAACAGCAGGAACCGCAGCCGAAGTGACCATCAACTATGTGATCACCGACGAGGAGAAACAGAAGAAAATGGTTTGTGTGGATCCGAACGACATCCCGGCCATCGCAATCGTGGATGCCGAACTGATGTACACACTGCCCAAAAGCCTGACAGCCGCTACCGGTATGGACGCTCTGACACACGCCATCGAAGGTCTGATTACCAAAGGTGCCTGGGAAATGAGTGACATGTTTGAAATCAAGGCTATCGAAATGATTAACCGTTATCTGGAAACAGCCGTCAAGGAACCGACCAATCCGGAAGCCCGCAACGGTATGGCTGTCGCACAGTATATCGCAGGTATGGCCTTCTCGAATGTAGGTCTGGGTGTCGTACATGGCATGGCTCACCCGCTTGGAGCAATCTTTGATATTCCTCACGGAGTTGCCAACGCACTGCTGCTGCCGACCATCATGGAATTCAATGCACCGGCTGCCCTCGACAAATATGTACAGATCGCCAAAGCCATGGACGTATATGTTCCCGGCATGAGCCGCGAAGAAGCTGCCAACGCAGCCGTACAGGCCGTGAAGGATCTGGCTGTCCGTGTAGGTATTCCCCAGCATCTGTCGGAACTGGGCATCCAGGAAAAAGATCTGGACCGGCTGGCCGACGCTGCCTTTGCAGATGTCTGCACCCCCGGTAACCCGCGCGAAGTAAACAAAGAAATCATTCTTAATCTCTATCAGAAAGTATTATGATCACAAACGAACATATCCAAGAATTCCTGGCTCAGGCCCACCGCGTGGGAGATGCCAGACTGACCATCTGCAGCAGCGGAAACCTTTCCTGGAGAATCGGCGAAGAAGCTCTGGTTTCAGGTACCGGTTCATGGGTTCCCTCTTTGCAGGCAGAAAAAGTATCCATCTGCAACATTGCGACCGGTGAAGTGAAGAATGGCGTGAAACCGTCTATGGAAAGCGGTTTCCACCTGGGCATTCTCCGCGAACGTCCCGATGTGAATGTAGTGCTGCACTTCCAGTCAGAATATGCCACTGCCGTAGCATGTATGAACAAGAAGCCGACCAACTTTAACGTAACGGCTGAAGTTCCCTGCCACGTAGGACGCGAAATCCCTGTCATTCCTTACTACAGACCGGGATCTCCCGAACTGGCTCATGCCGTAGTAGAAGCCATGAAGGATCACAATTCAATCCTCCTGACCAATCACGGACAGGTGGTATGCGGAAGCAACTTCGACCAGGTATTCGAAAGAGCCATGTTCTTCGAAATGGCCTGTCGCATCATCGTGCAGTCGCATGGAGACTATTCTGTACTCACACCACAGGAAATTGAAGACCTGGATATCTACGTACTGGGAAAGAAGACCAAATAATACCTGACTGAACAAAACGGAGGATGCGCCAGAAAGGAAACAAGACTGACACATCCTCCGGATTGTTTTTATAACCGACCAAAACCATTATCCTATCATGAACAACACTTATCTGGCCATCGATTTCGGTGGAGGAAGCGGACGCGTCATTGCCGGACAAATTACCGGCGGACAACTGCATCTGGACGAGATCTACCGTTTCTCCAACCGACAGATCAAGATGGGGAACCATATCTATTGGGACTTTCTGTCCTTATTCGAAGAAATGAAAAACGGCATCCGCCTTGCCGTACAAAAAGGCTATCATGTCACCAGTATCGGTATTGACACCTGGGGAGTGGATTTCGGACTGCTGGACCGTGCAGGAAATCTGCTGGGAAATCCCCGCTGCTACCGTGACCCGTATACAGAAGGGGCTCCGGAAGAAGTATTCAAAACCTTGTCACCATCCGAACATTACCGGGAAAGCGGTATTCAAGTGATGCCCATCAATTCCCTCTTTCAGCTCTATGCCATGAAAAAGGAATGTCCGGATCTGCTGGAATGTGCAGACAAACTGCTTTTTACTCCTGACCTGTTCAGCTACTTCCTGACCGGTACCGCCAACAATGAATATTGCATCGCCTCTACTTCCGAACTGATTCTTGCCAGAGAACGTTCCTGGAACTGGGAACTGATCAAACGGATGGGCTTCCCGTCACACCTGTTCGGAGAGATTGTCATGCCGGGAACTTCACGGGGAAACATTCTTCCTTCCATTGCAGCAGAAACAGGACTGCCAGCCGATACTCAAGTAATTGCCGTCGGTTCGCATGACACTGCCAGCGCTGTCTTTGCCGTTCCTTTCCCGGAAGGAAAAGCCTCCCGATGTGCATTCCTCAGTTCAGGAACCTGGTCTTTGCTGGGTGTGGAACTGGATGAACCGATCCTGAGCGAAGAAGCACGCCAGGCAGGATTTACCAACGAAGGCTGCACAGGAGGAAAAATCAAGTTCCTTCAGAACATTACAGGACTCTGGATTCTGCAACGTCTGATGCAGCAGTGGAAAGAGGCAGGAGCTGACACCAGCTACGGTCCTTTGCTGCAGCAAGCTTCCGAAAGCCAGATATCCGGCATAATCGATGTAGACAATCCTGTATTTACCAATCCGGCTGACATGGAAAAAGCCATCGCCGAATATTGCCTCAGCCACCATCAGGAAGTTCCTGTAACGAAAGGTGACTATGTGATGTGTGTACTGAAATCACTGGCTGCCCGTTACAAAAAAGGAATCGAACAGCTGAACAGCCTCCTTCCGGAGCCGATCCAACAGTTACACATCATCGGCGGCGGATGCCAGAATCAGTTGCTGAACCGACTGACAGAGGAAGCTCTGGGCATTCCGGTCATTGCCGGACCCGTAGAAGCAACTGCCATCGGAAACATTCTGATGCAGGCTCAGGCATGCGGAGCCATTAAAAACAAAAACGAAGTTCATATATCCTGAAATCTAAAACGCATGCCATGAAAAAAAACAATCAACCGATATTGAAAGAAGGAAACATCAGCTACGTGTTTCCCTTTATTCTGATCACAACCTGTTTCGCGCTTTGGGGATTTGCCAATGATATCACGAATCCGATGGTCAAGGCTTTCTCCAAAATATTCCGCATGAGCGTAACAGAAGGCTCACTGGTACAGGTAGCTTTCTACGGAGGCTATTTTGCCATGGCCTTCCCTGCTGCCATGTTCATCCGCAAATATTCCTATAAAGCCGGGGTTATGCTCGGGCTGGGCTTATATGCCTTCGGAGCCTTTCTTTTCTTTCCGGCCATGAAGATGGGAAACTATTATCCTTTCCTCATCGCCTACTTCATCCTGACCTGCGGACTTTCGTTCCTGGAAACCAGTTGTAATCCTTACATCCTCTCCATGGGAACCGAAGAAACAGCTACCCGCAGACTGAATCTGGCTCAGGCATTCAATCCGATCGGCTCCCTGCTGGGTATGTTTGTAGCCATGAACTTCATTCAGAACCGGCTCCATCCGATGGATACCGCTGAACGGGCCCAACTGTCACTCAGTGAGTTTGAAGCAATCCGGGATGCAGACCTGCAGACACTGGCAGCCCCCTACCTCATTATAGGTGTTGTCATCGTAGTGATGCTGATCGTCATCCGGATTTCCAAAATGCCGCTCAACAAAGATCAGTCGCACAAGATTGATTTTGTCCCGACCCTGAAACGCATCTTCCATCGCAAGCATTACCGCGAAGGAGTTATCACCCAGTTCTTCTATGTCGGCGCACAGATTATGTGCTGGACTTTCATCATTCAGTATGGAACTCACTTATTTACCTCAATGGGAATGGAAGAACAGGACGCAGAGGTACTCTCCCAGCAGTATAACATCATTGCCATGGGACTGTTCTGCGTAAGCCGTTTCATCTGTACCTTCCTGCTGAAGTATCTGAATCCCGGTCTGTTGCTGAAAACACTGGCCATTGCCGCCTGCGTATTCACAGTGGGAGTAATCACGCTGCAAAACATCTGGGGTATGTACTGTCTGGTAGGCGTTTCTGCCAGCATGTCACTGATGTTCCCCACCATCTACGGTATTGCTCTCCAGGGTCTTGGCGATGATGCCAAGTTTGGTGCAGCCGGACTGATTATGGCCATTCTCGGCGGCTCCGTACTTCCGCCGTTACAGGCTTCCATCATCGATATGGGCAGCTTCTGTGGATTCCCGGCCGTCAATCTGTCTTTCATTCTTCCCTTCATCTGCTTCGTAGCCGTCACTATCTACGGACACAGAACCAATATCCGGGAGAAAAAGCATTGATGACCTCATAAAAAATCATCAGGGAAAGCGAAAATATTCCGTCTTTCCCTGATGATCAGAAAATAGCAAGAAAAGTAAATTTCTCATTAAAAGAGTCAACAACTGATTCAGGAACTCCAAATATTCCATATCTTTGAAGAAATAAAGAAAAATGCCATGAAACAGTTTCTTTCATTCTTGTTGACACTCTCCTTTCTTCCGGTTCTCTGTCAGGCACAGACCGAAACGTCCCTGCCCGATAAGCAGATCATGGAATCACCAAACATACAGCCACTGCCGGATACCTTGAAATCGGACAGTGCGAAATTTAGTATTCCCTCCCCTGTTCCCCAAAGCAGCATTTACCGGCCTTTCGGCATGTACGGACTGAGTCCGCTGGATTACGGCTATGCAAGCTGGGAACTTCACCAGGGATTCAATGCTTCCATCGGACTGCACGTAACTTTCAGCCCCAGCAAATACGCCCCTTCCGGAGCCGGCTTCGGACAAGATGCCGCCTTTATGTATGCGCTCCCTCTCACCAAACGTTTCAGTGTGGCCGGAGGAGTTTATGCCAGCAACATGAACTGGGGATTCATCAACTACCGGCAGGTAGGTATTGCCGCTGTTGCAGCCTTTCAGGTCAACGACCGGATCAGTCTCTACGCTTACGGCAACAAGTCGCTGATGCCCGACCGTTCCTTCCCGTATTACCCCCTGCCTAACTTCGCACCCGACCGGCTGGGAGGCATGGTCAACTTCAAACTGGGCGAAAGCAGTTCGATCAGTATCGGTGTGGAAGGCCGGAGATATCCCAACGGAGCAGCGGCCTGGTGGTAGAATGATTGTATTCAGCAGAAGCAAAGAATGCTTCTGCTGACATTATCAGTAAGTTTTATTGTTCAACGAAACGGAACTGCTTGAAATAAACTTTCTGTTCGCTGCCTGAAATATTGGTGAAACGGATCTTCAGCACTTTCATGCCGCTGACTTCCGCACTCAGCAAAGTACGGCCCTGCACAGGACGCAAGTCAACTGTCTTCCAGTTTACTCCATCAGCACTGATCTCCAGACGGAAGTTCTTTTCAGCTCCCTGTGTACCCAGATCCACCAGCAAGCTTTCCAGCGTACGGACATAATCCATAGCTACCGCAACTTCACCTCCGGCCTGCCAGATAATCACCTCGTTTGACGGAGAGATATTTCCTCCCTTACCTTTCTGACGCATCGGAAGCAGAGCCAGCTGCTTGACATTGCTGCTTAATGTATAAGGCATATATACCGCACGTGAATCCAAAGTCGTACCGGCAGCCTTATTATAACGCTGAGTAGAAGTTTCAAACAGACTGTTAAAGGTGGGCAACAGGTATTTGCTTCCGCTCTTCACTCCCGGCTGATAAGGATTCTGGTTATAAGTAGCATCCACTTCATACATCAGGGTTTGCAGAGCCTGGGCATGATCATGTACAGCAACAAACTCCTGTCCTCCCTGTTTCTGCAGACGAACCATCTTCAGCACTTCACGTCCGTATTCTCCGATCAGTTTAAACTGCATCAGCCACGGCTTGATTTCCTCAATCAGTTCCCGGCTTTCTTTGGAAGCAAGCAAACGGTCGGCTGCCACAATGATCTTGTCACATTCTTCAGCCACCTGCTTATATGCAGCCTCATCCATTTCTCCATTCTTTTCATAAGCGGCAAGCAGAGACTTCAGTGCCGGGTGCAAGGCTACAGACTCATCCCGACGGAAACCGTGTCCGTTTTCTCCGAGGTCGGAGTTATGGGCTGCAAAGGTTTCCAGATAAGCAGCATGATTCGGCATCAGATCACGGATAGCACGTTTCCAGGAAGCATTGCTGTCATATTTCTCCAGGTTCCAGGCATAATCAGCCACACTGTACAACGCAATCTTCGAAGCTTCAGCACGTTCCATCGGATTGGAAACGAAGGCAGACATATCATCCTTGATATCCAGGCCGTTTCCATAAACCGGTCCCATCAGCAAATGATCACGTACATAGTCGGACACCGGGAAGTTCCACCAGATATAAGCCTTACGTTTCAGCAAAGGATTGATGAAATCCATTGATTCCTTATCGATGCAGGCAATGACCCGGTTACCGGTCCACATGATCTGAATACCTTTGTTAAGTTTATCACCCAACGTAGTCAGATATCCGCCTTTTACGTCCGACCACGACTTGTTGTATTCCGTAGGACACATGACCAGCGGTTCCACATCACCTTTCACCTTCACGAAATGGTCATCCAGATAATTCAGCAGCTCAGCCTGCTTTTCAGCCTTGGTTCCTTCGCCGGAAATGTCATCGAAGAACACCGCAAAGGCACGTACCCCCAACTGATACATACTTTCAAACTTCTTCAGCAGCAGGTCACGGTCTTCTTCATTCCATTTGATGTCCTGTCCCGGATGAATAGCCCAGTAAAATATTACACCATTTTCATTAGCCTTGTCCACCAGTTCCTTCAGCTGGGAAGCCTCCTTCGCAGGATAAGGCTTGCGCCAGTTCGGAGTGCTGTGATAAGGATCATCCTTCGGGCCATACAAATAGACATTCATCTTGTTGCGTCCGTAGAATTCCAGCTGACGGAGACGGGCTTCGTGACTCCAGGGAGTACCATAAAAGCCTTCTACAACTCCACGATAAGGCACATCGGGATAGTCGGTCACTTCTGCCAAAGGCAACTTGCCCAATGTCATCAGCTGTGCCAGCGTCTGCACACCATAATAGGCACCACGCTCATCGGCACCGACAATAACGATACGGTCTTTCTCAATGCCTAAATAATATCCTTCTGCCTGTTTGGGAACCCGGCGGACATATTTTTTGACAGATTTATCCCCTTTCACTCCTACATGAACAGGGAATCCATCCTTTCCTTCCCCTTTCGGAAACAAAGTATTCAACAGATGAAAAGCAGGAGTTTCACGAAAAGCAGTCTCAGCCTGGAGACTATATTGCACGGGAACCATCACCGAATCCTGACCGGCCTGATATTCCTGAGGAGTCGGCTGCAAATGAAATTCCTGTGCATAAACACTTCCCAGGGACAGAGTACCCATCAGTCCTAATACTAAAAAAGTTTTTCTCATGATTCTATTGATTATTTTTCAAGATTAACGTATTCTTTCATTTTGCAAATGTAGCGAATCTCATACAATCAGCAATGAAATGAAAAAAATAATCCGAAAAAACAAGTCTTTAAGGTTTTGGAAACAATACATATTTACGCTTTACTGGTCGAAATATCATAAAAAAAGTTCTTTTTCTCTTTTTATATTTCATTTCATCCTCTATATAAACTAAGGTATATCCCATAAAACTCTAAAAATAAGCCATCTGTAAAAAAAAATATAATCCAGAACATAAATATCTGATTAAAAGATATTTGCAAAATATCAAACGAATAAAAAATGTAAATTTATAAGATAATTCTTACCAGATCAATGAGCAAACCTGTCTTTGCGGGCACTACTTTTTATAAACCGGCTGTAACAGAAGGAGATTACCAATCTGAAAACTCTCATTTGCTACAGCAAAAATACAATCATAAAAACTATGCTTAAAACTATGCGACCAGTAAGCATGTTACTACTACTGGCAGGATTACCCACCAGTCTGACACATGCCGGTATCACACATCGTGATGCTGTGGAGCAAATCCAACAAACCAATCCATGTACGGGTATTGTAAAAGATGCTTCCGGTGAAACCATCATCGGTGCTTCGGTTGTAGTCAAAGGAACAACCAATGGAACGATCACAGACCTGAACGGAGAATTCAGCCTTTCCAACATTACTCCTGGAACGACCATTCAGATCTCCTACATTGGATACAAAGACATTGAAATGGTCTGGAATGGCTCCCCTCTGAATGTAATACTACAGGAAGACACAAAAGTTTTGGACGAAGTTGTTGTGGTAGGATTCGGTACCCAAAAGAAGATTAACCTGACAGGAGCCGTTTCTACAGTTGACACTAAGGTCCTGGAATCCCGTCCTGTATCTCAGGTCGGACAGGCTCTGCAAGGAACCGTCCCCGGATTAAACCTTTCTGCTTCTGATCTTGGAGGCCAGTTGGGACAATCCATGAGTGTAAATATCCGCGGTACAGGAACCATTGGTACAGGATCCAGCGCCAGCCCTCTGGTCCTGATTGACGGTATTGAAGGTAATATGAATAATCTGAACCCGGATGATATTGAAAACATTTCGGTTCTGAAAGATGCCGCTTCATCATCCATTTACGGATCACGTGCAGCCTTCGGCGTAATTCTGATTACGACAAAGAAAGGTAAAGCCGGAAAAATGCAAGTTAATTATAACAATAACTTCCGATATTCAGGTCCGACCAACCTTCCGGAACTACTAGACTCTTACAGCTTTGCCAATTATTTCAATGAGATGTCCGTTAATCAGGGAAATCAGATCATTTTCACTGAGGAAACGATGCAACGCATCCAGGATTACATGGCCGGAAAAATCACGGACACAACTGTTCCCAACGGAACGAACTGGCATTTCCACGAAAAAGCCAATGACAATGTGGACTGGTATAAAGTACATTTCAAATGGGCATGGAGCAATGAACACAACATCAGTCTGAATGGAGGAACAGAGAAACTGCAATATTATGTATCAGGAAACTATCTGAACCAAAACGGTAATTTGCGTTATGGTAATGACAACCTGAAACGTTATAACTTTACAGCTAAAGTCAACACGCAGATCAACAAATATATTGATTTCAACATCAATACAAAGTTTATTCGCTTTGATCTGGACAATCCTTTGTACTCCGATATGGGAGGACTGCTTTATCATGACATTGCCCGCATGTGGCCTATGATGCCATTCAAAGATCCTAACGGCCACTACATGCGCAATGGAAAACTTGCCCAATTGACAGAAGGCGGTCGTGCAAAAACTCACAATGATAATATTTACCTGCAAGGACAATTGGTTCTCCATCCACTGAAAAACTGGAATATCTACGTGGAAGGAGGTATGAGAATCATCAATGAAAACCAGCAGACCAACCTGAATGCTATTTATGAGTACAACATAGACAATCAACCGGTAGCAATGGCCTTTGCCGGTGATTATTCCCCCGGAGCAACCTTTGCACGCAGTTCGTTTTCAAATACAAACTTCTATACCACATCCATTTATACAGATTATACTCTGGATTTAAACAAACATAATCTGAAATTCATGGCCGGTATGAACACAGAAGAAAACAAATACCGTGATTTATCGGCACAACGTGATAACGTGATCACTCCTTCCATTCCAGAAATCAGTGCATCTGTAGGCGAAGACAAGATAAACAATGCTTATGTATACGACTGGGCTACTGCCGGTTTCTTCGGACGAATCAATTACAATTATGACGACCGTTATCTGGCTGAATTCAACATCCGCTATGATGGATCTTCACGATTCCTACGTGATCAACGCTGGAATGTATTCCCCTCGTTTTCTTTAGGATGGAATGCAGCACGCGAATCATTCTTCCAGCCCATCAGTCATATCATCAATATCCTCAAGCCTCGCGTTTCATGGGGTATGCTGGGAAATCAGAACACAAGTTCATACTATCCGTTCTACCTTTCACAAAGTGTGACAGCCAACGGAGGAGGATGGCTGATGAATGGTGTCCGTCCTACCGTAGCCGGTGCTCCGAGAGTTGTCAGCAGTACGTTAACCTGGGAAAAGGTTTACAATACCAACTTCGGACTTGACTTTGGATTCTTCAACAACCGGCTGACCGGATATTTCGAATACTATATCCGGCAGACCAGAGATATGGTAGGTCCTCCCGCTGAAATCGGAGCTGCATTAGGTATCAGTTTACCGAACACCAACAATGCAACACTTGACAACCGAGGATGGGATTTGCAGATCAACTGGCAAGACCGTATCGGAAAAGTCAACTACAACGTAGGTTTCAATCTGTCTGATAACCGGGTTAAAGTGACCAAATATCCGAATGAATCCATGTCATTGAATACTTACTACAACGGCATGGTATTAGGAGAAATCTGGGGATATGAAACGGCCGGAATAGCCAAATCAGATGAAGAAATGAACAACTGGCTGAGTACTCACGACCAAAGCAAATTAGGTTCTGAATGGGGAGCCGGAGATATCATGTACAAGGATCTGAATGGTGATGGTGTCATCGACAACGGAAACAACACTTTGGGAAATCACGGAGACCTCAAAGTAATCGGAAACAGCAATCCCCGGTTCCGCTTCGGCTTAACCTTAGGAGCCAACTGGAAAGGATTCGACGTTCAAATGTTCTTCCAGGGTGTCATGAAACGTGATTTATGGGTAAGCGGTCCTTTGTTCTGGGGTGGAGACGGCGGCGAATGGCAGTCTACAGGCTTGAAACAGCACCTGGATTATTTCCGTCCGGAAAACACAAGTTCCGTATTCGGTCCCAATGTAGATTCCTATTATCCGAAAGCTTATATCGGAGACAAAGGAAACAAGAACAAATATACCCAGACCCGCTATTTGCAAAATGCTGCATATATGCGTATGAAAAACCTGCAGATCGGTTACACTTTCCCTCAAGAATGGACAAACAAACTGCATGTTGACAGACTGCGCGTATTTTTCAGCGGCGAAAACCTGTTTACCCTTACAGGCATTGCCGGTATGTTTGACCCCGAAGCAACAGCAGCCAACGGATGGTCAAGCGGAAAAACCTATCCTTTGTCCCAAACATTCTCTTTCGGTCTTAATCTTACCCTTTAAACCAACGAACGTATGAAAAAACAACTGTATATTCTGGCAATTGGATTTATAGCCTTAGCCAGCAGCTCCTGTAACGACTTCTTAGACAGAGAACCACTGGACTCTGTGCTGACATCACAATATCTGTTCAACGAAAATGACTTGTCTGCCTACACAGCCAACATGTATGGAATATTCCCTGTACATGCCGGATATGGCCTGGGTACGTTCGATGACGACAACGACAGTGACAATCAGGCCGGATCATCTCCCAATGATCTGTTTGTGAAAGGTCAAACCCGCGTGGCACAAAACGGAGGAGACTGGGACTTCGGCAATATCCGTACAGCCAACTATTTCATAAACACAGTCCGTCCCCGTCTGGAAAACGGAGAGATTGAAAATTCTGCAAACAACAATCACTATCTGGGTGAAATGTACTTCTTCCGGGCTTATATCTATGCCGGGAAATTGATCTCCCTGGGCGATTTTCCCATTATCAAGGAAATGATTGCAGACAATTATGATGCCGTACGGGAAGCCAGCAAAAGACGTCCCCGAAACGAAGTTGCCCGTTTTATCATTTCAGATCTGGACTCAGCCTACCATTACATGAGTGCCACTCCTCCCATGACTAACCGGTTGACCAAAGACTGTGCTGCGTTACTTAAAAGTCGTATTGCTTTATTTGAAGGTACCTGGGAAAAGTATCATAAAGGGACCAACCGGGTTCCGGGAGGACCGGGATGGCCAGGAGCAGACAAAGATTACCTGAAAGATTTCACAATCAATATTGAAGAAGAAATCAACTATTTCCTGACACAAGCTAAAGAGGCCGCGCAAATTGTAGCAGACAACCATGCACTGGATGCCAGCTATTCAAAGTTATTCAACAGCCAAAGTCTGAGCAGTTCCACTGAAGCTCTGTTATGGAAACAATATGACGGAACCATGACACCGGCTGTCAATCACTTTGTTGTCGGATATATCCAGCGTAACGGAGGCGGAAACTCCGGATTTACCCGGAGTATGGTAGAATCATTCCTGATGCAGGATGGTACCCCCATCTATGCTTCCAGCGACTATCAGGGTGACAAGACTTACGAAAATGTCGCTCATGGAAGAGATCCCAGACTGCTGGATAATGTTCTTATTCCGGGTGATCTGCTGACTACCTCTGCCACAATGACCGAAGCTAAAATCGATAAAGCAGGTTATTACTATCGGGCTCCGATTACCGAAATTTCCGAAAACAGATGTCCAACGGGCTATTCCATCAAAAAAGGATTAACAACAGATCCGGAACAGGGACCTACTCTTCCTGCTACAACAGCCAGTGTCGTATTCCGGGCAGCAGAAGCTTACCTGAATTATATGGAAGCAGACTGTGAACTGAACAATGGAAACCTGGACGCCAACAGCATGAAATACTGGGAGGCTCTCCGAACCCGCGGAGGCATTGCCCCCAATACAATCCAGCATACCATTGATCTGACAGACGTAACAAAAGAAAACGATCTGGCACGTTACTCAGGAGAAAATCTGGTAAGTTCCACCTTATATAATATAAGACGCGAACGGCGCATTGAACTGGCTGCAGAAGGATTGCGCTTTGAAGACCTGAAACGATGGAGATCTCTTGATATGATGCAAAACTATCACGTACAAGGATTCAATCTGTGGGATGAAAACTACAAGCGCTATGCTACTCCCGACGCCGGACTCAATGGAAGTAATTTTGATGCACCCCTCAACGTCATTGCACTGAAAGAAAGCGGAGCTGAAGATTCAAATGTGTCAGCCAAAGCTGACGGGGTTTACATGATGCCTTACCGAGTTCTGACCAACAACATCGCATTCAACGGATACAATTGGAACCCCAATAAGTATTTGAACCCGATAGCCTTCGATCATTTCCGTCTGACAACCGCAGAAGAAGGTTCATCCGACTATACAACCTCTGTAATTTACCAGAATCCGGGCTGGAAAATTGAAACAAACAGTTTACCGGAAGGAGATTAAACCTATATAGTCATGACACGAGCTGGAGAGCTATTCCAAACTTTTGGAAGCGTTCTCCAGCTTTTTTATGAATTTTCTGATTAGCCAGAAACAAAAAATACCAAGAATATTCATTTTTTACTTTTAAAAAAGTATCTTTGAATACTCAATTTTTACCTTATGAAAATATGAAAGAAAGAAGCATCTTTTCCAAAATCAAACAGACTTGCATCCTTCTGGCTTTGTTAACCACAACCATATGCCAGGCTCAAAATGTCTCTAATCTGCCCGTTCCGGCTCCGCATCAGCTGAAATGGCATGAAGCCGAATTGGGAGTAGTCTTCCATTATGACCTGCACGTTTTCGACGGACAGATTTACGGACAAGGGAACAACCGGATCAATCCCATTGAAGACTACAACATCTTTAACCCCACCCAGCTGAACACAGACCAGTGGATCGAAGCAGCGAAAGCAGCCGGTGCCAAATTTGCTATACTTACAGCAACTCATGAAACCGGATTCGGTCTCTGGCAGAGTGATGTAAACCCCTACTGTCTGAAAGCCGTCAAATGGCGTGATGGAAAAGGCGATATCGTCCGCGATTTTGTCAACTCCTGCCGCAAATATGGTATACAGCCAGGTATTTATATTGGCATCCGATGGAACTCTCTGTTAGGTATCCATAATTTCAAGGCGGAAGGAGAAGGCGAATTTGCCCGCAACCGCCAGACATGGTACAGACACCTGTGCGAAAAAATGGTTACTGAACTCTGTACCCGTTATGGAGAACTTTTCATGATCTGGTTTGACGGAGGTGCAGACGATCCCAAAGGCATGGGTCCGGACGTAGAACCCATCGTCAACAAATATCAGCCAAACTGTCTCTTCTATCACAATGTCAGCCGGGCAGATCTCCGTTGGGGAGGCTCTGAAAGCGGAACAGTGGGTTATCCGTGCTGGTCCACTTTCCCTTATCCATACAGTCACAGCAATGCAACCGACGGTGTTCAGGATCACAACAAGCTGCTCGCTCATGGCGATCCGGAAGGCAAATACTGGGTACCTGCCATGGCCGACACTCCGCTGAGAGGATATAACGGCCGTCACGAATGGTTCTGGGAACCGGGAGATGACGACAAGGCTGTCTATCCGTTGAGCAACCTGATGGATATGTACGAAAAATCAGTAGGAAGAAATGCTACACTGATTGTCGGTCTGACTCCCAATCCGGAAGGCTTGATTCCCCAGCAGGATGTCAAACGTCTGCAAGAATGGGGACAGGAAATCAACAGACGTTTCGAAAAACCTCTGGCCCAAACCAGCGGAAGTAAGAAAGCACTGACCCTGAAAACCGGGAAAGGTACACAGGCCAACTATTACATCATTCAGGAAGACATTACTCAGGGAGAACGAATCCGCGCTTACCGGGTAGAAGCACGCCTGAACGGAAAATGGTCTGCCATTGCCCGGGGAACTTCTGTCGGCCATAAGCGAATTGAATCTTTCCCCGCTGTTGAAGCTGACGCATTCCGCCTCGTCATAGAAAAAAGCGAGGGTAATCCTTGTATTGCCAATTTCAGCATTTATCATGTAGAACCTTAACCAACTGAGCACATGAATAAAATTTTATTAGGAACATTCGGACTACTTCCGCTGTCCGCTTCCCTGTATGCACAATCAGCCGAAAACCAGCCAGACAAACGTCCCAACATCATATTCTTTCTGGTCGATGATATGGGATGGCAGGATACTTCCCTGCCTTTCTGGACAGAGAAGACACCCTATAACCGGCTTTATGAAACTCCCAACATGGAACGTCTGGCCCGTCAGGGAATGATGTTTACCCAGGCCTATGCTTCCAGCATCAGCTCGCCGACACGATGCAGCCTGATGACCGGTGCCAATGCAGCCCGCCATCGGGTAACCAACTGGACATTACAGAAAAACCACTCGACCGATGCCGAAAGTGAAACGCTGCAATTGCCGGAATGGAACTGGAACGGAATTGCACAAACCGGCGGAACCAGTCATACGTTCGTGGCCAAGTCTTTCGTTCAGTTACTGAAAGAAAGCGGCTATCATACCATTCATTGCGGGAAAGCACACTGGGGGGCCATTGACACCCCGGGGGAAAATCCCTGTCACTTCGGATTTGAGACAAACATTGCCGGACACGCCGCGGGCGGACTGGCCACTTACCTGAGCGAACTGAACTACGGACATGACGCACAGGGAAACCCCACTTCCCTGATGTCTGTACCCGGACTGGAGAAATACTGGCAAACAGGAACCTTCGTCACAGAGGCCCTGACTCAGGAAGCTTTGAAGGCACTGGACAAAGCCAAACAATACAATCAGCCATTCTATCTGTATATGTCCCACTATGCCATCCATATTCCGATTGATAAGGACACCAGATATTTCGAAAAGTACAAGCAAAAAGGAATGTCGGATAAAGAAGCTGCCTACGCTTCCCTGATTGAAGGAATGGACAAAAGTCTGGGAGATATCATGGACTGGCTTGAAAAAAACGGAGAGGCCGACAACACCATTATTCTGTTTATGGGGGACAACGGAGGCTATGCAACCGGAAGTCATTGGCGCGATGAACCGCTTTACACCCAAAATGCTCCTCTCAACTGCGGTAAAGGATCGGCTTACGAAGGCGGAATCCGTGAACCGATGATTGTCAGCTGGCCGGGAGTTACCCAGCCCTCATCCCGCTGCGACCGCTATCTGCTGGCTGAAGACTATTTCCCGACAATTCTCGAAATGGCCGGCATCACAGACTGGAAAGTCCCGCAAACAATAGACGGAGTAAGTTTTGTCCCCCTGCTCAAACAGACCGGAGACCCGTCGGAAGGACGGAGCCTTTACTGGAACTGCCCCAACCTGTGGGGAGAAGCAGGACCCGGAATCGGAGCAACCTGCAGCATCCGTCAAGGCAAATGGAAACTCATCTATTTCTACGAAACCGGACAAAAAGAGCTGTATGATATTCCGGCTGATATCAGCGAACAGCACAACCTGGCAGCCAGCCATCCTGAGGTCGTGAAACGCCTGTCAAAAGATCTGGGCAATTTTCTGCGCAGTTCCGGCGGACAACGCCCTTCTTTCAAAGCTACCGGGAAGCCCTGTCCCTGGCCGGACGAGATATGATTTTGCCTGTTTTCATGTACAAAATCCGCCAGTTCTCGCTATCTTTGCGACCATAACCTAAAAAGGAATGGATTTATGAACTATCAGGAAACTCTTAACTATCTCTATAACAGCGCTCCTCTTTTTCAACATATAGGAAAGGCTGCCTACAAGGAAGGACTGTCCAATACGTATGCTCTGGATGATCATTTCCGTCACCCTCATCAGAAGTTTCGTACGATCCACATAGCAGGAACCAACGGTAAAGGTTCCTGCTCACATACCCTGGCAGCCATCCTTCAGTCGGCCGGTTACCGGACCGGACTCTACACGTCTCCCCATCTGGTAGACTTCCGTGAACGGATCCGAATCAACGGAACTCCTGTTCCCCAGGAGTTTGTAGTTGATTTCGTCAAAAAGCACCGGCGTTTCTTCGAACCGCTTCACCCTTCTTTCTTCGAACTGGCCACTTCCATGGCCTTTCATTATTTTGCAGAAGAGCAGGTAGATGTAGCAGTTGTGGAGGTCGGACTGGGAGGCAGACTGGATTGCACCAATATCATCCATCCGGACTTGTGCCTGATCACGAACATCAGCTTTGACCATGTGCAGTTTTTGGGAAATACCCTGGCACAGATTGCCTCAGAGAAAGCAGGTATCATCAAAGATTACGTTCCGGTAGTCATCGGAGAAACGACCCCTGAAACCCGTCCGGTATTCGAAGAAAAAGCATGGAAAGCTCATGCTCCCCTGATCTTTGCAGAAGAAGAACAGCTGCTGAAAGATGCCCGTCAGAATGCAGACGGTACCTGGACTTATCAAACCAGTGATTATCCCGACCTGCAGGGTGAGCTGGGAGGATATTACCAGTTAAAAAACACCAATACACTCTTATCTGCCATCCGCCAATTAAAGCAAGCCGGATATTCAATCAGTGAAGCCAACGTACGTGAAGGATTCGCTCATGTATGCAGCCTTACGGGACTGATGGGCCGCTGGCAGAAACTGGGTTCCAACCCCACCATTGTCTGTGATACAGGACATAACACCGGAGGTATCCGCTATATCGTGGAGCAACTCCGTAACCAGACTTATGATACCCTTCACATCGTTATCGGAATGGTTAACGACAAAGACATCAGCGGAGTACTCGCCATGCTTCCCAAAGAAGCCCGCTATTACTTCACTCAAGCCAGTGTACAGCGTGCACTTCCGGCCGACAAGGTGAAAGAACTGGCCGCATCCCATGGCCTGAAAGGAGAAAGTTATCCGGATGTAGCCACAGCACTGAAAGCTGCCCAAAGTGAAGCTACGGAAAAAGACTTTATCTTTGTAGGCGGAAGCAGTTTCATTGTGGCCGATTTATTATCTTTAAATAAATAACGCGATTTCTTTTCAAACAAAATGTTTGGGTATTTTGAATAAAATCTTTTTATTTGCATAGAAATTTCATTGTACAAATTAAACATTTTAATATATGAATGACACATTTTACAAAGAAGACAATTTAAGCGGCCTCAAAAGGGCTGACTTTCAGAAAACAATTGACGGTAAACAAACCGATCTGTTTATACTCTCCAACGATAAAGGTGCTGAAGTAGCCATCACCAATTACGGAGGAGCCATTGCCGCATTGATGGTTCCCGACCGAAACGGAAAACTGGCCAATGTGGTACAGGGACACGATTCCATTGAAGGAGTCATCAACAGCCCGGAACCTTTCCTCAGCACACTGATCGGACGTTACGGTAACCGTATTGCCAAAGGAAAGTTCCAACTTGGCAACAAAGAATACAAGCTGACCATCAATAACGGACCCAACTCCCTGCACGGAGGACCTACCGGTTTTCACGCACGCGTATGGGATGCAGAACAGACCAGTAAGCAAAGCCTGACTCTTCGCTATCTTTCACGCGACGGAGAAGAAGGATTCCCCGGAAATCTGGATGTAACGGTTGTATATACATTCACCAACCAGAATGAACTGGTAATTACTTATTCAGCCATTACCGACCAACGGACTATCGTCAATCTTACACACCACGCATTTTTCAATCTGGCAGGACTTGCCAATCCCACTCCGAGCGTGGAAAACAACATCGTCACTATCAACGCAGACTTTTATATCCCCATGGATGAAGTTTCCATCCCGACCGGCGAAATCGCCAAAGTGGAAGGAACTCCTATGGACTTCCGCACACCGCACACAGTGGGAAGCCGCATCAATGAACCGTTCCAGCAGCTGGTTTACGGAGCCGGTTACGACCATTGCTACGTGCTGAACAAGAAGGAGCCCGGTACACTGACCTTCGCAGCCAAATGTGTGGAACCGGAAAGCGGACGCAGTCTGGAAGTATATACCACTGAACCGGGCGTACAAGTCTATACACACAACTGGGCCAACGGTTTCAGCGGCTGGCACGGAGCAACCTTCCCCAAACGGAGTGCTATCTGCTTCGAAGCACAACATTTCCCGGATTCTCCCAATAAGGGACATTTCCCGCCGGTTATCCTGAACCCGGGCGACACCTATCATCAGGTCACTATTTACAAATTTGGCGTAGAAGAATAATCGAAACTAACCTTTAATAACAACTTATAATTATTTAAAAGAATGAATCAACAAAAACAAAACGGTAATCTCATTGCAATTGTTGCCATGTGCTTCCTCTTTGCAATGATTTCCTTCGTAACCAATCTGGCCGCTCCTTTCGGTACCATTTGGAAAAACCAATATGCAGGAGCAAACACCCTGGGTATGATGGGAAACATGATGAACTTCCTGGCCTATCTGTTCATGGGTATTCCTGCCGGAAACATGCTGGTCAAGATCGGTTATAAGAAAACTTCACTGACTGCCATGGCTGTCGGTTTCGTAGGCTTGCTGGTACAGTATCTGTCCAGTACTTTCGGCGCAGAAACCGAAGTATTCGCACTGGGAGAATATTCCATCAAGATGAACTTCATCATCTATTTGCTGGGTGCTTTCATCTGCGGTTTCAGTGTATGTATGCTGAACACGGTAGTAAACCCGATGCTGAACCTTCTGGGAGGCGGCGGTAACAAAGGTAACCAGCTGATCCAGCTGGGTGGTGCTGTCAACTCACTTTCTGCTACGCTGACACCGCTCTTCGTAGGTGTATTGATCGGAACCGTAACTCCGAAAACTGCCATGACAGACGTTGTGCCCCTGCTCTTCATCGCCATGGGTGTATTCGCTGTAACCTTCATCATCATTTCATTTGTAAGCATTCCGGAACCTCACCTGAGAAAAGGTAAAGTAGAAAAGGTTAAATTCTCACACAGCCCCTGGAGCTTCCGTCACACCGTATTGGGCGTTATCGGTATCTTCATTTATGTAGGTATTGAAATCGGTATCCCGGGTACCCTGAACTTCTACCTGGCTGACTCAAGCGACAAGGGAGCCGGTATCCTGGCCAATGGTGCAGCCATCGGTGGTGCCATCACCGCAATCTACTGGCTGCTGATGCTGGTAGGCCGTCTGACCAGTAGTGTGATCAGCGGTAAAGTTTCTACCCGTACTCAGCTGATTGCCGTTTCTACAACAGCTATTCTTTTCACACTGATCGCTATCTTCACTCCGAAGAATGTGGGTATCAACGTACCGACCATGGTATACGATCCGGTTGCAAAGACAACGGAAATCCTGACCAATGCCGGCATGCCTGCCAATGAAATCAGCGCATTTATCGCCAACCCGTCTGAAGAAAGCCTTTCCGCACAGGCAGAACTGCTGAGTGCTTCTCACATGACACCGGCTGACGTAATGCGTTCTCTGGAAACTCCGAAAGTTCCTATCAGTGCGCTGTTCCTCGTACTTTGCGGTCTCTGCACATCTATCATGTGGGGAGGTATCTTCAACCTTGCCGTTGAAGGTCTTGGCAAATACACCGCACAGGCATCAGGTATCTTTATGATGATGGTTGTGGGTGGCGGTATCTTCCCGTTGCTCCAGCAGGTCATCTCCGATGCAGTCGGCTATATGGCCAGCTACTGGCTGATCATCTTCATGCTGGCTTACCTGCTGTTCTACGGACTGGTAGGCTGCAAAAATGTCAACAAGGATATCCCCGTTGAATGATCCTAAAAACGAACCAATTGAAAATTAACCCTTAAATACATTATCATTATGGACATTGAATTTGTAAGAAGCCGCTTCATTAAGCATTTCGACGGTACAACAGGCTCAGTATATGCATCTCCGGGACGTATTAACTTGATTGGTGAACACACCGACTACAACGGTGGATTCGTATTCCCCGGCGCAGTAGATAAAGGTATGATTGCAGAAATCAAACCTAACGGAAAAGACAAAGTTTGCGCTTACTCTATCGACCTGAAAGACTATGTAGAATTCGGTCTGAACGAAGAAGACGCTCCGAAAGCAAGCTGGGCACGCTACATCTTCGGCGTATGCCGTGAAATGATCAAGCGTGGTGTAGACGTAAAAGGATTCAATACAGCTTTCGCCGGTGACGTTCCTCTGGGTGCAGGTATGTCATCTTCTGCAGCGCTGGAATCTACTTACGCATTCGCTTTGAATGATTTGTTCGGCGACAACAAGATCGACAAATTCGAACTGGCAAAGGTGGGACAGGCTACAGAACACAACTATTGTGGTGTTAAATGTGGTATCATGGACCAGTTTGCTTCTGTATTCGGTAAGGAAGGCAGCCTGATCCGTCTGGATTGCCGTTCACTGGAATACCAGTACTTCCCGTTCAAACCCGAAGGATACCGTCTGGTATTGGTTGACTCTGTTGTTAAACACGAACTGGCTTCTTCAGCATACAACAAACGTCGTCAGAGCTGCGAAAATGTAGTGGCTGCCATCAAGAAGACACATCCGGAAGTAGAATTCCTGCGCGACTGCAACATGGAAATGCTGAATGCTGTCAAAGGTGAAGTAAGCGAAGAAGACTACATGCGTGCTGAATACGTGATCGAAGAAATCCAGCGTGTACTTGACGTATGCGATGCACTGGAAAAAGGTGATTATGAAACTGTAGGTCAGAAGATGTATGAAACTCACCACGGCATGAGCAAGCTTTACGAAGTAAGCTGCGAAGAACTGGATTTCCTGAACGATATCGCATTCGACTGCGGCGTAACTGGCTCACGCGTTATGGGAGGCGGCTTCGGCGGATGTACCATCAACCTGGTAAAGAATGAACTGTATGAAACATTCATCACAACTGCCAAAGAACGCTTCAAAGAAAAATTCGGACGCAGCCCGAAAGTTTACGATGTAGTGATCAGCGACGGTTCACGCAAACTCTGCTAATTACTTTTCACTCCTTTCCCGCATCCCGCTCCGGGATGCGGTCACACGGATTGACTCAGGTCATCATAAAGCCCGCGTTAATCCGTGTTTCTTTTTCCATAATCTGAAAACTTCCTTTGCGCATCTGTGCAGAAAGATGTACATTTGCGGGAAAGATGACTAAACCTTTTGAAGAATGAAAATAACGATCGTTTCGGGAGCACGCCCGAACTTCATGAAGATAGCTCCGATCTGCCGTGCGATTCAGAACGCCGGAGCGAACGGAAAGAACATTTCTTACCGTCTCGTTTATGCTGGACCGGAAGATGATCCAAGTCTGGAAGAATCTCTGTTCTTCGATCTGGGTATGGAAAAACCCGATGCATATCTGGGAGTCAGCGGACAGAATTATTCCCAGATTGCTGCAGCCGTCATGCTTGCCTTCGAAAAGGAACTGGACAATCATCCGGCGCAAGTGGTACTGGTAGTGGATGATCTGACAGCCGCCATGAGTTGTGCCATCGTTGCCAAGAAACGCGGTCTGAAAGTGGCTCATCTCATAGCAGGCACCCGTTCCTTCGACATGAACATGCCGCGCGAAGTGAACCGTACCATTGTAGATGCCATTTCCGACTATCTGTTCACAGCCGGCATGGTAGCCAACCGGAATCTGAATCAGGAAGGAATGATCCCCGAATACATTCATCATGTAGGAAATATTCTGATTGATACACTGCGTTACAACCGTCCCCGGCTGACTCAGCCGGCATGGTTCGACTGTCTTGGCATCCGGAAAAAGAATTATCTGTTGCTGACACTCAACCGGCATGACCTGCTGAACCGCCGCAACAATCTAGAGAAACTGCTCCGCACCCTGCTCAACAAGGCAGAAGGACTTCCCGTCATCGCCCCTCTGCACGGATATGCAGAAACTGCAGTCAAAGCTCTCGGCCTGAATGCTCCGAACCTTCATATTCTGCCACCGCAGAGTTACCTGCATTTCGGTTTCCTGGTAGATCAAGCCAAAGGGATCATAACCGACTCGGGAAACATTGCAGAAGAAGCCACCTTCCTGGATGTCCCCTGCATCACACTGAACAGCTATGCAGAACACCCTGAAACCTGGCGCACCGGAACCAATGAACTGGTCGGTGAAGATCCGTCAGCTCTTGCTGCAGCACTGGATCACCTGATGCACGGTGAATGGAAGCACACTACCCTGCCCGACCGCTGGGACGGACGTACTGCCGAGCGCATCGTACAGACTTTACTGAAAGATGCCTGATCACTGAAAGGCAATTTATAAAAACAGATCCGGCTGATGTCCCTGCCATTTCAAGCAGAAAAGACATCAGCCGGATGCTTTTTTACAGAAAATATCGTATTGTTCGATGTTGTTTCAACGAGCGGTCGATTCGCCTCAAACGAGCGGTCGATTCAGCCTCAACGAGCGGTCGATTCAGCCCCAACGAGCGGTCGATTCAACCCCATCGAACGGTCAGTTCCAAAAGGGGATCAAGCCTTGCCTCCTTTACGTTCCAGTTCACGAAGACTTTCCATCTTTTTCGTTTCCAGGAACTCATAAATTCCGCAAAGATGTTCTTTCACACGCTGGTTACCGAACTCATATACTTTCGTAACCAGCCCGTCCAGGAAGTCACGGTCGTGTGACACGACAATCAGCGTTCCGTCGAAATCCATCAATGCCTGCTTCAGAATATCCTTTGTCTTCATGTCCAGATGATTGGTCGGCTCATCCAGAATCAGCAGATTGACCGGTTCCAGCAAAAGCTTGATCATCGCCAGCCGGGTACGTTCTCCACCGGAAAGCACCTTGACTTTCTTCATGGATTCTTCCGGTCCTCCGAACATGAAAGCTCCCAGCAGATCGCGGATCTTGTTGCGGATTTCTCCCTTCGCCACATCATCGATGGTCTGGAATACGGTCAGATTCTCGTCAAGAAGGGAAGCCTGGTTCTGGGCAAAATAACCGATCTGTACATTATGTCCCAGTGTCAGTGTACCTTCGTGATCTATCTCATTCATAATACATTTCACCAGAGTAGACTTACCCTCTCCGTTTTTACCCACAAAAGCAACCTTATCTCCCCGTTCGATCGTCAGATTGGCATTCCGGAACACGACGTGGTCGCCATATGACTTTCCGACTCCTTCCATAATAACCGGATAACTTCCGCTGCGCGGAGACGGAGGAAACTTCAGACGCAGGGCTGAAGTGTCTTCTTCATCCACTTCAATCAGTTCCAGCTTTTCAAGCATCTTCACGCGGCTCTGCACCTGGAGTGTCTTGCTGTAAGTTCCTTTGAAACGTTCGATGAAGTCTTTGGTTTCCTGAATCATCTTCTGCTGTTCTTCATACTGCTTCATCTGCTGTTCACGGCGTTCCTTGCGAAGCACCAGATACTGGGAATAGTTCACCTTGTAATCATAGATACGTCCCATCGTAACTTCAATGGTACGGGTCGTGATGTTATCCACAAATTTCCGGTCGTGACTGATTACCACAACGGCCTTTGCACTGCTGATCAGAAAATCTTCCAGCCACTGGATAGACTCAATGTCCAGATGGTTGGTAGGCTCATCAAGCAAAAGTACGTCCGGATTCTGCAGCAACAGCTTGGCCAGTTCAATACGCATACGCCATCCACCGCTGAAATCACTCGTAGGACGGTCGAAATCTTCACGCTGGAATCCCAGTCCGAGCAACGCCTTCTCCACGTCTTCTTCGAAATGAGTCATGTCGATGGCATAGAACTTTTCACTCATGGCTGCCACCTTTTCGATCAGTTCCATATACGAATCACTCTCGTAATCGGTACGTGTAGCCAGTTCACCGTTCATCCGTTCGATCTCAGCTTCCATTTCACGCAAATGAGCAAATGCCTGCGAAGCTTCCTCAAACACGGTACGCCCGTCTTCCGTCATCAAATGCTGCGGAAGGTAAGCAACCACACAATCTTTCGGAGCGGTCACTTTTCCCCGGGTAGGCTGGCGGACGCCTGCCAATATCTTTAATAAAGTGGATTTTCCTGCACCGTTTTTTCCCATCAGGGCAATACGGTCTTTTTCATTAATCTGAAAACTAATGTCACTGAACAAGGTGGTTCCGCCAAACTCGACGGTCAAGCCATCTACTGAAATCATATAATATGTGGTATTTAATTCTAAAACGGCTACAAAGATACATCAAATAAACGATTTAACCTTGATTCAGGCACAAAACAAACGCAGGGAAGCGCAAGCCCCGAAAGACTTTGCACTTCCCTGCGTCAGATCCGTTTCCGGAGCAGATATCCGGGATTATCCGGCCATCAGCAGAATCAGCAGCTGAGCTGTCAGAATACGAAGGAACATAGCCAGCGGATATACTGTAGAATAACCTACTGCCGGAGCATCGTTACCAGCCGTCTGGTTGGCATAAGCCAGTGCAGGAGGGTCTGTGTTACTACCGGCAATCAATCCCATCAGGGTGAAATAATTCAGTTTATAATACCAGCGGGCTACCATACCCATCACCAGCAACGGAATAAACGTGATCAGGAAACCGATACCTACATAAAGCAGTCCGTCACCTTCAACCACCGTCTGCACAAAGTTACCTCCGGCTTTCAGTCCGACACTGGCAAGGAACAATACAATACCGATCTCACGCAGCATCAGGTTGGCACTCATTGTGGTATAGGTAACCAGCTTCACCTTGTAACCGAAACGGCCGATCAGAATGGAAATAATCAGCGGACCGCCTGCCAGACCCAGTTTCACCGGAGTAGGCATTCCCGGAATGGCAATAGGCAGACTGCCGAACAGGATACCGCAAAGAATACCCACGAAAATGGTCACGATATTCGGATGGTCCAGACGCTTCAACTGGTTTCCCAGTAAATGAGCCACACGCTCAATCGCATCCTGAGGACCGACTACCATCACGCGGTCACCGACCTGCAACGTCAACTGACGGGACGCAAACAAGTCCATACCGGAACGGTTGACACGGGTTACATTCACTCCGTACATACTGCTGAAATGCAGTTCTCCTAAAGTTTTTCCGTTGATGTTAGGCTGTGTCACCAGAATACGGCGCGAAACCATCGTCTTATCCTGCTGTTTCAGATCCTCCCAGTCCATGTCAACTTGCGGACCGATAAAGGCTGCAATGGCCTCAGAATCATCTTCTGCACAGACAATGTACATCTTATCGCCCACATGCAGAGTGGTATTTGCATTCGGAATGTGTATTTCACCATCCTGAATAATCCGCGAACAGACAAAGTCTCGTGCCAGGAACTTCTGTACCTGCGAAAGATTCTTGCCCACCAGAGCTTCATTCTGTACCTCCAGAGAAACGATAAAAGGTTTCAGATGCGGATTGGCTTCCTCACCGCGCTGAATGTCCGCAGCTTCTTTCCCCATATCTACCCGGCAGATATAGCGGATGACAATCATGGAAAGGATGATACCGATAACTCCCAGCGGATAGGCACAGGCATACCCCATTGCAATTTCAGGACCGGAATAATCCAGCTGAGACAAAGCCTCGTTGGCCGCACCAAGTCCCGGAGTATTGGTCACAGCTCCGCAAAGCACACCGACCATCATCGGAATTTCCACACGCCCCTGCAGGGCATAATACATAATCAATGCTATCGCAATGTTCAGTGCAACAATTCCGACAGCAATCAGATTCATCGAGATACCTCCCTTCTTGAAAGAAGAGAAGAAAGACGGACCCACCTGCAAACCGATACAGAACACAAAGAGAATCAATCCGAAGTCCTGAATGAATGATAAGATGGAAGCATTTCCGGTAAATCCGAAATGCCCGGCCAGAATCCCGACGAACAAGACAAAGGTAACTCCCAGCGAAATGCCGAAGACCTTAATTTTCCCCAATAAGACGCCGGCAGCAATCACAAAAGAATATAATGCCACGATATGGGCAATCGAATCAGGATTTGTCAATAAATCTTGTAGCCAATTCATAATATTAAACTTTTTCTTAAACGCGGCAAATGTAACCAATTAAAGACAACCAGTCAAGAATTAAAGCCATAATATTTATTTTTGCCATACAGACTTTACAATTTATAAGTACATCCGGACAGTTTTTCCTATAAAAGTTTAACTGAACTGCATTTTTACCGCAAAAAAAGAAAACCTAAAAAGAAATTTGTATATTTGCCTATGCATGCCAATTATACAGCATGCAGTCACACTTAATCTAAATATCATAAAACACTGATTCACTATGGCAGATAGTAAAGAAAAACTCTTTTCAGATTTTCCACCCGTAAGTACCCAAGAATGGATGGATAAAATTACAGTCGACCTCAAGGGTGTCGACTTTGAAAAGAAACTGGTATGGAAAACCAACGAAGGATTTAAAGTGAAACCGTTTTACCGCCAGGAAGATCTGGAAGGATTGAAAACGACAGAAGGACTTCCCGGACAATTCCCTTACATCCGTGGAAACCGCAAAGACGACAATACATGGTTTATCCGGCAGAACATCCGGGTTGAATCGGCTGAAGAGGCCAATGCCAAAGCACTCGACATTCTGAATAAAGGAGTGGATTCACTGGGCTTTTCAATCAGGAAAAAGGATCTGTCACCCGAATTCATACGCACTCTGTTAAAAGACATCTGCTGCGAATGTGTAGAACTGAACTTCTCTACTTGCCAGGGACATACTGTACAGCTGGCAGAAATGCTGACTGATTATTTCCGTGAAAAAGGATATGATCCGACCAAGCTTCAAGGTTCCGTCAACTATGACCCGATGGAGAAAATGATGCAGAAAGGAAAGGATCTGAGCAAGTTTATCGATAATGCCAGACGGCTGGTTGAAATATTTGCCCCCTATCCAAAATTCCGTTGCCTGGCCGTCAATTCGCTTTTGCTGAACAATGCAGGTGCCTACATTTATCAGGAACTGGGATATGCCCTGGCATGGGGTAATGAATACCTGAGCCAGCTGACAGAAGCAGGAGTACCCGCAGCACTGGCTGCAAAGAAAATCAAATTCAACTTTGGTATCAGCTCCAACTACTTCATGGAAATTGCCAAATTCCGTGCAGCACGTATGCTCTGGGCCAATATAGTCAAGGAATACAAACCGGTTTGTCCACGTACAGACTGCCAGAACACCGGAACAGACGGCACTTGCTATTGCGCCTGCAAGATGGCTGCACATGCCGAAACCTCCAGTTTCAACCTGACAATCTTCGATGCACATGTGAATCTGCTGCGTACCCAGACAGAGGCCATGAGTGCTTCTCTGGCAGGAGTTGACTCAATCACCGTCACTCCGTTTGACAAGGCTTACGAAACACCGAATGATTTCTCCGAACGTATTGCACGCAACCAGCAGCTCCTGCTGAAGGAAGAAGCTCACTTCAACCGTATCGTCGATCCGGCTGCAGGTTCTTACTATATCGAAAACCTTACGGCTTCCATCGCACAACAGGCCTGGGAACTTTTCCTGAAGGTAGAAGACGAAGGCGGCATGCTCAAGGCTGTCGAAAGCGGAAGCGTACAGGAAGCTGTCAACGCCAGCAACAAGGCCCGCCACGAAGCTGTTTCGAAACGGAAAGAAATTCTTCTGGGTACCAACCAATATCCTAACTTCAATGAACTGGCAGGCGAAAAGGCACCATTGGCACAGACTTGCTGCTGCGGAGGCGGAAAGGATCATGCACACCACGAATGTGAAAAGCCGTTTGCAACCATTCAAACCGACCGTGCAGCCAGCGAATTCGAAGCACTCCGTCTGCAAACAGAACACTCCGGCAAACGTCCGAAAGCTTTCATGCTGACCATCGGAAATCTGGCCATGCGTCAGGCACGTGCCCAGTTCTCATGCAACTTCCTGGCTTGTGCCGGTTATGAAGTAATCGACAATCTGGGATTCGCTACCGTAGAAGAAGGTGTAGAAGCTGCCATGAAAGCAAAAGCCGACATCGTAGTGATCTGTTCCAGCGATGACGAATATGCAGAATATGCCATTCCTGCTTTCCAGGCAGTCAACGGACGCGCCATGTTCATCGTTGCAGGAGCTCCTGCCTGTATGGACGACCTGAAAGCCGCCGGCATTGAAAACTTCATTCATGTGCGCTGCAACGTGCTGGAGACCTTGAAAGAATATAATACCAAACTAGGAATCAATTAAATGCTATGAAACCGAACTTTAAAAACATCGATATATATGCCGGCTTCCATCCGCAAAATGGCATGGAATGGCAGAAAGCCAACGGCATCACTGCCAACTGGAAAACTCCGGAACAGATTCAAGTAAAGCCAGTCTATACGAAAGAAGACCTGGAAGGAATGGAACACCTGAACTATGTGGCTGGTATTCCTCCCTATCTGCGCGGTCCGTATTCCATGATGTACACCTTCCGCCCGTGGACCATCCGTCAGTATGCCGGATTCTCTACCGCTGAAGAGTCCAATGCTTTTTACCGCCGCAACCTGGCTTCCGGACAGAAAGGTCTGTCTGTAGCCTTCGACCTTCCGACACACCGCGGTTACGACCCGGATCATCCGCGTGTAGTAGGCGATGTCGGTAAGGCAGGAGTATCTATCTGTTCACTGGAAAACATGAAGGTGCTCTTCGACGGAATTCCCTTGAACAAGATGTCCGTGTCCATGACCATGAACGGTGCCGTACTTCCTGTCATGGCATTCTATATCAATGCCGGACTGGAACAGGGAGCCAAGCTGGAAGAAATGGCCGGTACCATCCAGAATGATATTCTGAAGGAATTCATGGTCCGAAACACTTATATTTATCCGCCTGCATTCTCCATGAAGATCATTTCCGACATCTTTGAATATACTTCTCAGAAGATGCCGAAATTCAATTCGATCTCAATCTCAGGTTATCACATGCAGGAAGCAGGAGCAACGGCAGATATCGAACTGGCCTATACACTGGCCGACGGACTGGAATATCTGCGTGCCGGAGTTGCTGCCGGCATTGACATCGATGCCTTCGCTCCCCGTCTCTCCTTCTTCTGGGCTATCGGTATGAATCACTTCATGGAAATTGCCAAGATGCGTGCAGCACGTATGCTCTGGGCCAAGATCGTGAAACAGTTCAACCCGAAGAATCCGAAATCACTGGCACTGCGTACGCACTCACAGACTTCAGGATGGTCACTGACCGAACAGGATCCCTTCAACAACGTAGGACGTACCTGTATTGAAGCCATGGCTGCAGCACTGGGACACACCCAGTCACTGCATACCAATGCACTGGACGAAGCGATTGCCCTGCCGACTGACTTCTCGGCCCGTATCGCCCGTAACACGCAGATTTATATCCAGGAAGAAACACAGATCTGCAAGAATGTAGACCCGTGGGGAGGTTCCTACTATGTGGAAGCGCTGACCAACGAACTGGCTCATAAGGCATGGGAACATATTCAGGAAATTGAAAAACTGGGTGGTATGGCGAAAGCTATCGAAACCGGTATTCCAAAGATGCGTATCGAAGAAGCGGCAGCCCGTACTCAGGCCCGTATCGACTCCGGAGAACAGACCATTGTGGGTACCAACAAATACCGTCTGGAAAAAGAAGATCCGATCGATATTCTGGAAGTGGACAATACCGCCGTACGTCAGGAACAGATTGAAAACCTGCGCCGTCTGAAAGAAGGACGTAACCAGGCTGAAGTAGACAAGGCGCTGGAAGCCATCACCGAATGTGTACGCACCGGCAAAGGAAACCTGCTGGAACTGGCTGTGGAAGCAGCACGCGTACGGGCTACACTGGGAGAAATCTCCGATGCATGTGAAAAGATTGTAGGACGTTATAAAGCAGTAATCAGAACAATATCAGGCGTGTATTCATCAGAAAGTAAGAAGGATGCAGATTTCGCACGTGCTTGCGAACTGACCGAAGAATTTGCAAAGAAAGAAGGACGTCGCCCACGTATTATGATCGCCAAGATGGGACAGGACGGTCACGACCGTGGCGCCAAAGTTGTAGCAACCGGATTTGCAGACTGTGGTTTCGACGTAGACATGGGTCCCTTGTTCCAGACTCCGGAAGAAGCTGCCCGTGAAGCAGTGGAAAACGACGTACATGCGGTAGGTGTTTCTTCTCTGGCCGCAGGTCACAAGACACTGATCCCGCAGATCATCGACGAACTGAAGAAACTGGGACGCGAAGACATTCTGGTATTTGCAGGAGGTGTCATTCCGGCTCAAGACTACGACTTCCTTTATAAAACAGGAGTTGTAGCCATCTTCGGACCGGGTACTTCTGTTGCCAAGTCAGCTTGCCAGATCATGGAACTGTTGCTGGATACAGAAGAATAATCCGCTGAAACATATAAAGAATCCGACAGACGGACTGCCCTGACAAACAGGCAGGCAGTATCGTCTGTCGGATTCTTTTTGATAAGATCTTCAGCCAGTTTTCTTTCTGGGAGATCTAATCCCGGATCTGTCCGTCACCGCTGATCAGGTATTTGTAGGTGGTCAGTTCAGGTAAAGCCATCGGACCACGAGCATGCAGTTTCTGGGTGGAAATACCGATTTCAGCTCCAAATCCGAATTGTCCTCCATCAGTGAAGGAAGTAGGAAGATTCGTATAGACGCAGGCAGCATCTACTTCCCGGGAAAAAATCCGGCATACTTCCGGATCTTCTGCTACCACACTCTCACTGTGATGGGAAGAATAGCAGGCTATATGTTCCAATGCTTCTTCCAGACCACTGACTACACGGACGGACATTTTATAGTCCAGGTATTCCCGCCCCCAACTTTCTTCATTGGCGTACTCCAGCCGTTCATACCTTCCTTTTAAAACACCGTAAGCCTCATCATCAGCATAGATCTCTACCTGACAGGCCGCCAGTGGGGACACCAGTTCCGGCAGGTCAGCCAAACGGCTCCGGTCTATCAGCAGACAGTCCAAAGCATTGCAAACACTCACCCGACGGGTCTTGGCATTGCATACAATGGCTTTTCCTTTCTCCAGGCTCCCCGACGAATGAAAATAACAATGGCAAATTCCGGCCCCTGTTTCTATCACAGGCACAAGAGCATGACTCCGCACATACTGAATCAGGTTCCGGCTTCCCCGGGGAATGATCAGATCAATGTCGCCCACCGCACGCAACATCTCCTGTGTCTGTTCATGTCCGGGAGGTAACAGAGTCACACAAGCTTCCGGGAAATTCTCTTCCTTCAGCACAGTACGAATCACGTCTCTTAATGCATTATTGGACATGTCAGCATCGCTTCCGCCCTTCAAGATGCAGGCATTCCTGCTTTTCAGACAAAGCGAAAAAACATCCAGTGTCACATTCGGACGCGCTTCATAAATTACCCCGATTACTCCGAAAGGTACCGACACCTTACGAATATGCATCCCATTCGGCTGCGTCCATTCTTTCAGAACCACATCACAAGGAGATGCCAGGTCCGCTACCTTCCGGATATCCGCGGCCATCCCCTGAATACGCTCCTGGCTCAACCGGAGACGGTCGTATTTGGGATCAGCCGGATCCATTCTGAACAGATCAGCAGCATTGGCCTGCAAGATTGTTTCCATATGCTTTTCCACAGCATCAGCCAGATTCATCAGTACCCGGTCAATCTGTTCTTCAGACACACGGTTTAATGCATGTGAAGCTTTGCGTGCTTCCTTCAACTGGTCTTTTAAAGTCTGCTCCATCATTCTGTCCTCCACTCAATGTAAAGATTATTATAATGAACAAAGGGACGTTCGCCCTGTAATCCCATGCGGGACTGTACCTCCTCTGCACTACAGCTGATTTTACCCAAAGCAAATGCCGAGCCGTCAGGAGCAAGTATCTGCACAATATCATCTTTTTCAAATTGTCCTTCTACTGCTACGACTCCTACCGGCAGCAAACTGGCTGCCTGTGAAGACAAAAGTGCCCGGTAAGCTCCTTCATTGATCTGAATCTTTCCCTTGGCAAAACCTTCGCTGTGAGCAATCCATTTCTTCACTCCGGAAACAGGATGACTTCCAGGCAGGAAACGAGTATAAGGCACTTCATTACGCTCCAGCAGAATATCTGTCAGAATATGTTCCCGTTTGCCATTGGCTATAATCACCGTGATACCTTCAGACGCTACCTTCTGGGCCATACGAAACTTGGTGATCATGCCTCCGCGTCCCAAAGAAGAACGGGAAGTCTGTACAATGGAATCCGTATCCAGCCGGGCATCCGGGACAACCTCCCGCAACAATGCAGATGTCGGTAAAGCGGGATCTCCATCATATACCCCGTCCACATTGGAAAGAATCAGCAGTACATCTACCCCCATCATGGTGGCAACCAATCCGGAAAGTTCATCATTGTCCGTAAACATCAGCTCTGTCACCGATACTGTATCATTCTCATTGACAACAGGAACAATCCCATGTTCCAGCATCACCTCCATACACTGTTTCTGGTTCAGATAATGCCGGCGGGTAGAGAAACTCTCTTTCATGGTCAATACCTGTCCGCACCGAAGTCCATACCCTCCGAAAAATTCATCATACCGGTTCATCAGTTTGATCTGTCCAACCGCGGAAAAGAGTTGCCGGGCCGACACCGCATCCAGACCGGTACATTCTTTCATTTCTCCTTTTCCGGCAGCCACAGCTCCCGAACTGATCAGGATCACTTCCTTGTCCATTCTCCGTAACTCTGCTATCTGGTCAACCAGTGCTGACATACGTGTCAGATCCAGCCTTCCGTCCGGACGGGTCAGTACATTACTCCCTACCTTGATTGCTATCCGACTATATGTTTCCATACCCAATTCGTTTAAGATTCACAAATGTAATTTATTTACCATAAAATAAAAACAAATCAATTATTTTTTAGCCAATAAACAAACATACGGAAAATAGCCGTCATGGAAAAGATCGGCTCCACGGGCATGGTTCCCGTTTTCTATCACCCCGACACAGAAACCGTCATGCAGGTTGTCAAAGCCTGCTATGCCGGCGGAGTGCGTACGTTCGAATTCACCAACCGCGGCGATTTCGCCCACGAAGTATTTGCAGCCGTCGTACGCCGTGCTGCCACTGAATGCCCGGAAATGGCCATCGGTGCCGGATCCATAGTAGATGCTCCCACCGCCGCCCTTTACATGCAGTCAGGAGCCTGCTTCATTGTCGGCCCCCTGTTCAACCCTGAAGTGGCCAGAGTCTGCAACCGGCGCCTTGTTCCCTACACCCCCGGCTGCGGCAGCGTGACCGAAGTAGGCTATGCCCAGGAAGCCGGATGCGACCTCTGCAAGATTTTCCCCGGAGATGTCCTGGGCCCGGGAATGGTCAAGGGACTACTTGCTCCCCTTCCCTGGAGCAAACTGATGGTAACAGGAGGCGTCGAACCCACAGAAGAAAATCTGACATCCTGGTTCCGTGCTGGAGCCTACTGCGTAGGAATGGGCTCCAAACTCTTCCCCGCACACACCATCGGACAGGCAGACTGGAACTCCATTACCGGGAACTGCCGGGATGCACTGGAGATCATCAGAAAAGCCAGAAAGAAATAACGGTTCCCCCGCTTCCGGTAAAACCGCCGCAACAGCTGCCCCCATACGCAGAATGAAACCCTCCGGCAGCTGAAGCCGGAGAAACGACCAGGCACCCCGAAGCAGCAGAACCGCCCGGCCCGATGCCCCAGGAACCGGCATCCCCCAACGGACAGCACAGAAAGAATCCCTTTATCCGGAGACTGAACAAGACGGCTCAGCTCCCGGATAAAGGGATTTTCCATTTTTCAGACAAAGTAGAAAGTAGCTGGAATCAGGCAGGGCAAAACAGCCACAGAAACCGCGTCCGACAAACCGGGCGAGGCAGCCGCAGAACCCCAGCCCGGCAGCTCATCGGGGATAATCCGGCCCGTACAGCATAACCGAACGGCGCACCACAGACCGTCCGTCGCGCACAAAACCTTCGCCCCGTTCAGAAAGATGATCCGCCATAGCCCGGCGCATTTCCTGCAAAACAGAAGCATACTTCCCGTCAGCTGCCACATTATGCAATTCCATCGGATCCTTCCTCAGATCAAACAGCTGCTCCGTCCCGTTATGGAAATTCCAGATATACTTAATATCCCCGTCAGTCAGCGCACACCAGTAATTGTCCGCGTCGTAACACGCAGCATGCTCCAGATCGATATAGCGCCGCCAGTTCCCGGTCTCTCCCCGGGCAGGCCCCTGCAACGGCCGCCCGTCCATGTCAGCCGGAACGTCGGCTCCGGCCGCAGCCAGCATCGTCGGCAGCACATCCCGCAGCTCCACAGGCACATCCACCCGCGGCAGCATGCCCTCCGTTCCAGCCGGCCATTTCACCAAGAACGGAATGTGCGACGACCCTTCATAAGGATACGTCTTCCGCCAGTGATGATGATCCCCCAGCATATCCCCGTGATCAGCCACGAAGATGATCAGACTCCGGTCGTACATCCCCTTCTCCTTCAGCGCCCGGATGATCTTCCCTATCTCCTCATCCACAAAAGTCACGCTGGCATAATAATGCCGCCGCGAACGGCACGCATACTCCTCTCCGAAGTTTCCGAAAGGCGCATCCGGAGCCACCCTTGCAGGATCAGCCGGAGCCGCATACTTCCCGCACCAGTCGCCCACAGCCGGAGCCGGAATCTCCCTGCCGGCATACAGCTGCAGGAAGTGGGCAGGCGGATCATACGGACTGTGCGGACGCGCAAAGGAAACCTTCAGGAAAAGAGGCTGTCCCGATTCCGCATCATAATTCCGGATCAGTTCACAGGCCGTCCCGCCCGTCCAGCGGGTGGGATGCAGACGCTCGTCAAGGACATAACTCCCCGCCCCGTGATCATTCCAGCCGATCCCCGTACTGTCAGGATCCAGCCCCGGAGCATGCAGCCGGAACCACTGCCGGTAATCACTCACAAAGTCCACATCTTCCACCCGTCCGCTCTCGTCGAGCAGCGTCGCATGAAAGCCATGGCGTTCCCGCTGCGGATGCCAGTGCATCTTTCCGATACCGAACGTATAATACCCCGCCTCACGCAGCATGCGCGGCATCTCATAGCGGTAACGCGGCGCCACCTCCCCATAGCCCAGCATGCCGTGATGCCAGGGAGAAAGCCCCGTGAGCAGTCCCGCCCGTGCCGGCGTACTGCTGGGACACGAAGTATAGGCATGCGTGAACATCGTCCCCTCGGCCGCCAGGCTGTCCAGTGCCGGAGTGATCACCCTTCCCCCGCTCGTACACCCCATGGCATCCCAGCGCTGCTGGTCGGTCATGATCAGAATCACATGAGGCTTCACCCGGGCAGCAGCCGGCATTCCGGAAGCCCATCCGGCCACACCCAGCGCCAGAACAGGCAACATCTTATTTCCCTTCATGCCACTCATCCCCCTTTCCGGCACGGATCATCCTCAACAGCTTCTGCAGCTCAAAGAGCTTTTCCGGCTGCCGGGGTGCAAGATTCTCCTGCTCGTATGCCTCCTTCATGTGATAAATTTGCGGACGGCTGTCATTGCCCGTCTCAATCTTCGGCCCCCAGGTAATCATCTTCGGTCCGTCATTCGGCTCGATGTATTTCCACTCGCCGGCACGCACGGACAGCACATGATTAGCCGCCTGCTCCACAATCCAGGGACGGTCTGTCGCATCCGTACCCAGCAGGTTCTCCAGCCGGTTCCAGCTGTCAGGAGCACTTCCCTCCGGCATCCGGGCACCGATCAGTGCTCCGAGCGATGCCATCCAGTCAATCTGCGACATCAGCACATCCGAAGTAACGCCTGTCTTCCTGATCCCCTCAGGCCAGCGCACAATGACGGGAACCGCCGTCCCGCCCTCAAAGGCGCTGTATTTGTATCCCCTCCACGGACCGGCCGGCCGGTGTCCGCCGAGCAGCTCTTCCGCGTGGTCGTCATATCCGTCGTCCACCACCGGCCCGTTGTCGCTCGAGAGGATCACCAGCGTGTTCTCCGTCAGGCCCAGGCGGTCGAGTTCCTCCATGATGCGCCCCACGCTCCAGTCGAACTGCACAATGGCGTCACCGCGCAGTCCCATGCCGCTCTGCCCCCGGAACCGCGGATGCGGGAAACGGGGCACATGCACATCGTTCGTGGCAAAATACAGAAAGAAAGGCCGGTCTTTGTTTTCCTGCATAAAGCGGACGGCATGGGCAGTGATCGAATCAGCAATGTTCTCATCCTTCCAGAGTGCCCTGCCTCCTCCCTTCATGTATCCGATCCGGCTGATACCGTTCACGATCGACATGTCATGGCCGTGGCTCGGCTTGAGGTTGTAGAGCAGTTCGGGATTGTCGCGCCCGGTGGGCTCACCGGGAAAATTCTTTTCATAGCTCACCTCGATAGGAGCCGAAGGATCATAGTTGGCTACTTGGCCGTTCTCTATAAACACACAGGGTACCCGGTCAGCTGTGGCTGCCATGATGTAATGATAATCAAATCCCAGGTCGCCCAAAGCTGACGGCAGGGGAGCATTCCAGTCCTGGGCGGCCGTCTTGTCGCCTAATCCCAGATGCCATTTTCCGATCGCAGCCGTAGCATAACCGGCATGATGGAACATATCGGCCATCGTATATTGTCCGGGACGGATGATCATACCTGCATTTCCTGCAGCAATATCCGTATCCGGACGACGCCAGGCGTATTCTCCCGTCAGCAGCGAATAGCGCGAGGGCGTACTGGTTGCAGCTACGGAATGGGCGTTTGTAAAGCGGATACCTTCTGCTGCCAGACGGTCTACATGAGGGGTTTTTACATTCTTGGCGCCATAACACTGCAGGTCACCATATCCCAGATCGTCCGCATAGATCACAATCACATTCGGAAGATTACGGTCAGCAGAAGGCTGTCCGTCTTTGGGAGCTTCGGCTCCATTTACCCAATTGCATAGTGCTGGAGCAAGAAAGGGGAGTGTCAAATATTGTCTTTTCATGGTATTATAAATAATTTATAAATCGTTTTTAACACAAAATAAATCAGCAATCTTTTGAAATGCCTACCGGCTTTAAAGTTACTATAAAATGATGAGTTATACATTATTTTACTGCTCAAATATTAACTCTTACTTTTTTTGCAACTTGACAATCTTCATAAAAAAACAACAGGAGTATCGGCTTTTATCAATTCCCGATACTCCTGTTATTTTCTTATGACAAATTCGTCTTATATAAAGAACTTCAATACAAATATAGCTGACAAAATATACATACCAATACTTAATTTACGGAAATTTCCGCAACAAACATTCAGCAATACATAACTGATCAAGCCCAAAACGATACCATCTGATATACTGTAAGCCAACGGCATAAAGACAATGCAGATAAAAGCTGGTATAGCTTCAGAATAATCCGTGAAATCTACTTTCTTTACGGAAGACATCATCATCAATCCCACCAGAATCAAGACTGGAGCCGTTGCTGCCCCAGGAACTGCCAGGAAAAACGGAGCCAAGAACAAAGCTAACAAAAAACAAACTGCGGTTACAAAAGAAGTCAATCCGCTACGACCTCCTTCGCCTACCCCAGAAGCACTTTCCACAAAAGTAGTAATAGTACTTGTTCCCAGCATTGCTCCCACAGTTGTACCAATAGCATCAACTAAAAAGGCTTGTTTTAAACGGGGAATACGGCCGTCCTTATCCACCATTCCTGCTTTAGTAGTCACCCCAACCAGTGTACCTATCGTATCAAACATATCTACAAATAAAAACGTGAACACAACGATCACCATTTCTTTGGTAAAAATATGTTCCCACTGAAACTGAAAGAATATCGGCTCAATTGAAGGCGGTGCACTGACAATACCGTCCAACTTGGTTAGTCCCATCGGAATACCGATCAAAGTTGTTAACAATATTCCAAAGAGCAAAGCTCCCCGCACACGTCGGATCAACAGCACAGAAGTTATCAGCAAACCAATCATTCCCAGCAAAGCAGACCCTGAGGTTATATCTCCCAAACTGATTAAAGTTGCATCATTATTTACAATAATACCTGCATTCTGCAAGCCTAGGAACGCGATAAACAAACCAATGCCTGCTCCTATTGCGTTTTTTAATGTTACAGGAAGTGCATCTACTATTTTCTCACGAAGATTAGTTACTGTCAATAGAATAAAAATGATCCCCTCCAACAATACAGCTGTCAGAGCAAACTGCCAAGAATATCCTAAAGTAAGACATACCGTATAGGCAAAAAAAGCATTCAGTCCCATACCCGGAGCCAGTCCGAAAGGCAACTTAGCATAAAAAGCCATCAATAATGTTGCAAAAGCAGAAGCAATCACTGTTGTAGTGAACAGTGCTCCCTTATCCATTCCAGTTGCACTCAATATATTCGGATTAACGGCCAGGATGTAGGCCATAGTCAAAAAGGTCGTAATACCTGCCAGCACCTCCGTACGGACACGAGTTACATTCCGATCAAAACCAAATAATTTTTCCAGCATATTCTACCTAACATTTAAAAAGACCATTTCAAGGCTAGAGTCGGATTCCAGTGCCATCCGTCCATCAATGCAAAGTTGGAGGTAATTTCCCATTCCGTTCCAACACTCAAATTAAAATTATCATTTACATGCTTGAACTTATTCAGATTAACCCAGAACTGAGGTTCGCTCATGAAAATATACTCATGCATATCACCTTTTGCATCAGTATGTTTCTCCCGCCAGAAATCAGCAAAACCGCTGAATGTATACTTACCTCCACAAAAATGCAGATACCAGGTAGCTGTCAACTGAAAATTGTTTGGTGATTCATTCTTGGCTATATACTTATACATCGGTGCAAAAGTAAAACCTTTGGTGAAATCAGAATTATTCCATGTATAAGTCGCACCAACCAAATAAGCGTTATTGATATAGTTCAAACCACCATTATATTCCACATGGGCAGAAAACGGATTGTCCCAGAATTTCAGTTCACGGGAAATTTCCCAATAAGCAGAAGCTACTCCCTTATTGGCATAATCCATATCTACAAAGAAATAAGTACTACCCCATTTATCAGCCTTAAACATTTCAACTGTAGTTGTAAACTTAGGACGATCTTCCAACGATTCATAAATGGCGTGTCCGAAATCATAATGTAACTGAACATTTTGTGCCATACCATAACCGGCAAACAGGCAGCAAAGGAAAAGAAATAATGCAATTTTCTTCATTACGTGATGAATTGTTTTTAACGGGTTTTAAAATTAAGCCGCAAAATTACAAAAATCCGCTAAAAAATGCATCCCTTCTGTAAATTCTCCCTTTCTGCTTGTCTTCAATTATTCAAACAGACATACAGATTCAAATAGGAAGCCAAGATCAACCAAATAAAATAAGGTAGAAAACAAATAGCTGCCCAACGGTCTTTCTTCCGAACCGAATCAAGAAAAGCATATACTAACCCGTCAAGCAACAAAATAATCAGCAGCCCCCACCAGGGAGAGGTCAGGTAAAAGAAAACAATACTCCAGCTAAAATTGAAAGCCAATTGTATCCACCACAACCCTATAGCCCGTTGCAGATTCTTTCCCTGTATACGCCCCAAGGCTATTCCCATCAAAACATAAAGAATCGTCCATACAACAGGAAAAACAAGAGCCGGAGGAGTCAGCACAGACTTTTCCAATGTCGGATACCAATCTGCCAGAGCCGTTTTCTGAAAAAGGCTCGCAGAAAATCCTGTTACCAGACAAATAGCAACAGGCCAAATATATTGAAGCCATTTTTTCATAGATGCAAATATATCATTCTTGTATGGAAATAACAAGTTATAAGCTTTTACAATCTTCTGTTTTTCTCATCACCTTACAAATATGGTTATTTTTTTCATGAAATGCCCGAATTTCAGAAGTTATTTTTATCTTTGAAGCCATAACTAAAAGACACACATTTGCATGAAGAAAATCCTCGCTACCCTGGCTGCATGTCTGATTGTACTGGGCATGCATGCACAAATCTCCCAAGAGGCCTATAAAACATGGCATCAAAACAAATATTCCATGTTCATTCATTTTGGCCTTTATTCTGAATTGGGGGGCGTGTGGGAAGGAAAACCTGTCACACGCGGATACAGTGAACAAATCCAGTCATTTGCCGGAATTTTCAGCGACTGGTATGGAGATACTGCCTTGCGTTTCAATCCCACAGCTTTCAATGCCGACTCCATTGTAGCTTTGGCAAAAGAGGCTGGAATGAAATCCATCGTCATTACAACCAAACATCACGATGGATTCTGTATGTTCCATACAGCAACGACTGATTTCAATTCATACGATGCAACTCCCGCTAAACGGGACTTTGTCAAGGAACTGGCTGATGCCTGCCAGCGGGGAGGAGTTCGCCTGGGATTATATTACTCCATCATTGACTGGCATTATCCTTACGGCCATCCGATTTCCAGCCACAACTGTGATTTCGTTACACCGGAACATCATGAATTCTCCAAACAACAGGTAACCGAACTGTTAACCAACTATGGTCCCATTTCCGAACTTTGGTTCGACATGGGTTCCAATACTCCCGAACAAAGCCGGGAACTTTACCAGCTGGTTCACAAGCTGCAACCCGACTGTATGGTCAGCGGTCGAGTCGGTAACGACCAGTATGACTTTGCTGTCATGGCTGACAATGCCTATCCGGAAGGTGCCTTACAATGCCCCTGGCAAAGTGCCGCATCCATGTTTGATGAAACGTGGAGTTACCGTTCGTGGCAAAAACGCGGAGATGTACATGAAAAAGCCATGGAAAAACTACGCAGCTTGATTAATGTTGTTTCCCACGGAGGCAATTTCCTGTTAAATATAGGTCCGAAAGGTGACGGCTCTGTCGTTCCGTTCGAAAAAGAAGTTCTCTGTGAAATCGGTGCCTGGCTCAAAGAAAACGGAGATGCCATCTACGGCACAGAAGCGTCCCCTTTCCGTGAACAGTTTGAATGGGGTACCATCACCCGAAAAGGGAAACGCCTGAATTTGATCCTTTCCGGAACTTATCCGGCTGACGGACACATCCGTCTGAATATTCCGGAAAGAACTTTGGAAAAAGGGGACGGAAAACTGGCAACCTACATTCAGCGTGGAAATGAAATCGACATTACTCTCCCGGCATCAGCTTACAACGGAGAGACGATCCATGTTCTGACTCTTGATTTTGACCAGCCGGTAGAACCACGCCCAACCAATATCATTACCGGTATTACGACTCTTACTGCTGCCAATGCAACTCCCAACTACAGCTATTCCTGCTTTGATTACTACAGCAACTACCGAAGCACCGTAAGCTACAGCTGGAACATTCAACAGAATCTTCTGAAGCAAATGGATCTGATCTATACAGAACAAGAAGTAGGAAAAACCATTGATCTGACTGTTGATGGAACAACTTATTCTGTCAAACTCGACAAAGGTAATACCCGCTCACTCCAGACTGGAGGAGTCACCTGGGGCAAACGTTATCTTTGCGGACCAGGAAGCGGACTGTTTGACGCACCTTCTGTTCTGAAGACAGACCTTCAGAATCCACCAGCCAGAGGACAGCAATGGAAGGAAACAACTCAGGAACAGGATGAATTTCCAGCGAATATTCTGGAAACCTATTTCGTCATGCAGGAAATAGAATCTTCCCGTGCTCAAAAATATCTGATCGAAATAGGCGCCGGAAATGGTGTAGAAGTCTATCTTAACGGCCGTTCCATTTTGAAACATCTGAACCCATACCGTTGTACATTCCGTACCGAACAGGTCCTTCTTCCGCTGGAAAAAGGAAAGAACCAGATCGTCTTGAGGCTCTACAACCGTTTTGAAAAAAAGACAGGTTATCTGCTTCGTCCGGCAAAGGAACAGAAAGTATACCGCCAGGAGTTCAATCTTCCAGAAGCTGTCAGCGGTAAATCTCATACTCTGACTGTCAGACAACAAGGATTACCCTCACAGCACACAGATACAGAATTGTCTAACTTACGGATCCGCCCCCGGAAGATCGCTCTCTAAACCCGGTCTTCTGATAACAGCAGACGGAAGATTCCTACTCCTTAATATACAGGAAATGGGACCTTCCGTCTGTTCGTTTTTTACGTTTATACCAGCGTCCGTCACTTATCTTCTTCCCAGGCGTTGTACATGAATCGAAGCGACCACTACAATAACTAATATTCCCAATAAAAACAGATCAAAGCATACTGACGCTACCCCAGCCCATGCTTTTTCCAATTGCATGGCACGGCAAAGCAGAAGCAAGGATAAGAACATCAGCCCGATCAGCAAAGTCAGAACCCTTGCATAGCGGCATTTCATGAAATTCTGCATCTGTTCCGTTTCAGGATGCATCACGACCGGCAAGTTAATGAACCGGGGATAACGGGAAGCCCACAAACACAGCAAGGTTATCAATACCCCGAATCCTCCCAAAACCAAATAAGAAAAAGAATCTCCCCAGGCATCAGCATGAAGCCCCGCATCAAAATGAACAGGGACAGGCCGGTCTGAATCCCCAAAGAAAGCTATCGACAACAATGCGATCAGCAAGATTAAAAATATTCCGCCCACTTCCATCATCCGGTCTATCCCTTCCACAGCAACCGACTTTTCTGATGAACTGCGTTGCAGAAAATGTAACTTAAATCGTATGAAACTCATCACGTAATCCTTTCTTAAATCTGTTTTAAACACCTTTTGAATCCGTTTTATCTTCCGCTTTCCGGGATTTCTTCATTCGCCCGCTTTTCTTCAATGCCTCTGCCAGGATCCACTGAATCTGCCCGTTCGTCGAACGGAATTCATCGGCGGCCCATGCTTCTATGGCATCCATCATCTCCGAATCAATGCGAAGCACAAAACTTTTCGTCGGTTCTTTCTTTGCCATATCAATGATTCAATGTTCCCGAATTGATAACAGGCTGGGCAGGTTCATCTGCACACAATACGACCAGCAGATTGCTGACCATCGCTGCTTTCTTCTCTTCATCCAGTTCCACAATCTCATCTGTATCCAGCCGGTCCAAGGCCATTTTTACCATAGAAACAGCACCTTCAACAATCTTCTCACGGGCACTGATAATGGCACTGGCCTGCTGACGGCGAAGCATGACTGCTGCAATTTCCGGAGCATAAGCCAGATAATTGATACGTGCTTCCATCACCTCCATGCCGGCCATAGCCAACCGTTCATTCAGTTTCTGTACCAACTGTTCATTCACTTCCTCTCCTCCGTTACGCAAGGTAAGTTCATTCTCCCCTCCTTCATTATTATCATATGCATATAAACCAGCCACCTGGCGCAAAGCCGCATCACTCTGTACCCGCACAAAGTCTTCAAAAGCCTTCATTCGTCCGGCTACAGAAGCACCGGCCTCATTCGATTTGCTGGCCATGGTTTGTGAATCAATTTCAAACAAAGCCTTATAAGTATCCTTCAACCGCCAGACCAGAACCAGACCGATCAGAATAGGATTACCCACCTTATCGTTCACTTTAATAGGTTCCACGTTCAGATTACGGGCTCGAAGTGATACCTTCTTGGCCTCCAGAAAAGGATTCACCCAATAGAACCCTGTACGGCGGAATGTTCCTTTATATTCTCCGAAGAAAACCATCACACGGGCTTCATTGGGTTCCAGCTGCTTGACTCCTGCCCATATAAAAAAGGTAAGAATCAGTCCGACTACTCCCAGAATATAGGCCATTGCCCCTAAAACATCACCAAAAAAGAAGGAAGCGACAGACAAGGCTGTTAAGATCAAGTTCAAAAACAAAAAGGCAAATCCATTACCTACAAATCCCTTAAATTCAAATTCCTGTGTTTTCATAAAAAGAAATATTTAATATTATTTTGATATCACAAATATAGTCGTTTCTTCAATATGGAATACACCATTTCCCTATGTTTTTCAACATAAGCGTGCCAAAGGTTCTTCACAAATCTCCTTTTATTTCCCTATAATCATTTTTTTTGATTTACATCAACAAAACAACATAAAAATAGACTTTTATGCTATAAAACATATTTCGTAACTAAAAAAGCCCTATCTTTGCAGCGTAATCAAAAGGAAACAAGTTCTAGAACTTAACTAAACAGAGAATAATTATAAGGTTAGATTAAAGGTTAGATTAAAAAGTTTCCCAAAGGCTTACCGCGAGGTACGCCGGAGGATTTAGAAAAAAGTTTTCAGGTATTAATTAAAAAAAGAAAGGGTAACAACATGAAAAAATTAAAAAACATTTTCAACAAGATCTCTAAGGCTGATCCCATGATCTGGGGTTATGTAATGCTGAACGAACGTTCTGGCAAATAAGAGAGATCACTCATGCTGACTTGCAAAAGTCAGCTTACATGTAACGAACTGACAGAGCACAAAAGCTTTTGTATATAGATCCTACGACACGAATCCACGAATTATGCCTCCATAAAGAGGCTGATTCGTGGATTCTGTTGTTTTTTCATTATCTTTGTCGGGAAAGAAAATTAGCACATGACACGTACTCCGATCGATACAGACAATCCTGAATTCCAGAACGCATTGCGTCTGATTCAGTATACCCGCCAGTCCGTTTTTCTCACAGGAAAAGCCGGAACAGGAAAGTCTACCTTTCTGAAGCACGTATGTCAAGTCACCAAAAAGAAATATGTAGTTCTGGCTCCTACCGGAATTGCAGCCATCAATGCAGGAGGAAGTACCCTCCACAGTTTCTTCAAACTGCCGTTCCATCCCTTACTGCCCGATGATCCGAATTTCAGTTTGAAAGGAGGAAAACTGCATAGTTTTCTGAAATATTCGGCCGACCATCGCAAGTTGCTTAACAACATTGAACTCGTCATTATTGATGAGATTTCCATGGTACGGGCCGATATCATTGATTTCATTGATAAGGTTCTGCGGGTTTACTCCCATAATATGCGTGAACCCTTTGGCGGCAAACAACTGCTGCTTGTCGGTGATGCATTCCAGCTGGAACCGGTCGTAAAAAGCGATGAACGTGAGATTATCAACCGCTTTTATCCCAACCCTTACTTCTTTTCGGCACGGGTATTCCAGGAAATGGAACTGGTAGCCATCGAACTGACGAAAGTGTACAGACAGACGGATCGTGTATTCGTCAGTGTACTCGACCATATCCGGACCAATACTGCCGGTGCAGCCGATCTCCAGCTATTGAACACCCGGTTCAATGCTCCCGTAAAGAACAGTGAAAACGACATGTATATCACCCTCGCCACACGCCGCGATACGGTGGACTATATCAATGAGCAGAAACTCGCTTCCCTGCCGGGCGATCCGGTCACACTCACCGGAGAAATCCATGGAGAGTTTCCCGAAAGCAGCCTTCCCACCCTGATGGAACTGACCGTCAAACCGGGAGCACAGATCATCTTCATCAAGAACGATCCGGAACGGCGGTGGGTAAACGGTACCATCGGTACCATCTCAGGCATGGACAGTGAAGGAACGATCTATGTGATCACAGAAAGCGGACAGGAAGTCGACGTCCATCAGGAAAGCTGGCGAAACATCCGTTACCGCTACAACGAAGAAGAAAAGAAAATCGAAGAAGAGGAACTGGGAACATTCACCCAATACCCTGTCCGGCTGGCCTGGGCCATCACTGTACACAAAAGCCAGGGACTTACCTTCAGCCGGGTCATTATCGATTTCACCGGAGGAGTCTTCGCAGGCGGACAAGCTTATGTGGCGCTCAGCCGGTGTACCTCTCTGGAAGGCATCTGCCTGAAACGGGAAATCACCCGGGGAGATATCTTCGTACGTCCTGAAATCGTTTCCTTCGCCCAGCGCTTCAATAACCAGGCTGTCATCGAACGGGCACTGAAACAGGCACAGGCCGACGAACTGTATGCCGCTTCGGTCAAGGCTTTCAACCTGGGTGACTTCACCTCTTTTCTCGACCGCTTCTTCAAGGCCATTCACAGCCGTTATGATATTGAGAAGCCACTCATCCAGCGATTCATCCGCCGGAAACTCAACCTCATCAATACGCTGAAAGAAGAAAACCGAAGGCTGAAAGAGGCCATGAATGCCCAGAAAAAGAATCTGGAAAAATATGCCCATGAATATTACCTGATGGGAAACGAGTGCATCACCAAGGCACACGACGTACGCGCTGCCCTGGCCAATTACGATAAAGCCCTTGAACTCTATCCCGAATATACCGATGCCTGGGTACGCAAGGGAGTCACTCTCTTCGATGATGACCGGATCAGCGAAGCCGAAGAATGCCTCAACCAGGCTGTTGCCCTGCGCCCCTCAGAATTCAAGCCGGTCTACAACCGCGGCAAGCTTCGCCTGCACACCGGTGACACCGAAGGAGCCCTGCGCGATCTTGACAAGGCAACTTCTCTCAAACCCCGCCATGCCGGAGCACACGAATGTTTCGCCGATGCCCTGATGGCTGCCGGAAAAGAGAGTGAAGCCGCCCTGCATTACCGCCTGGCAGAAGAACTGAGAAAAAACAAGAACAACTAAAAAACTGTATAGCCATGATACTCAAATTCTATGACAAAAACAACGCCCCCGATGATATCCAGCGCGTTGTAGATATTCTCAACGACGGAGGAATCATCATCTATCCCACCGATACAATGTATGCCATCGGATGCCACGCCCTGAAAGAACGGCCAATTGAACGCATCTGCAAACTGAAAAAAATAGACCCGCGCAAACATAACCTGTCCATTATTTGTTATGACCTAAGCAACATCAGTGAATATGCACGCGTCAACAACGCCACATTCAAACTGATGAAGCGCTGCCTTCCCGGCCCGTTCACCTTCATTCTGAATGCCGACAGCCGGTTGCCGAAAATCTTCCGCAACCGCAAGGAAGTAGGAATCCGGGTACCCGACAACAACATTATCCGTGAGATATGCCGCAGTCTGGACGCACCGATCCTTACAACTACCCTGCCGCGTGAAGAACATGAAGATATTGAATATGTGACCGATCCGGAACTGATTGACGAAAAGTTCGGAGAAGAAGTAGATCTGGTTATCGACGGAGGTATTGGAGGAATCGAACCGTCCACAGTGATTGACTGCTGTGACGACGAGCCCGAAATCATCCGTCAGGGGAAAGGAATACTGGAAGAATAAAATCATTAATCCAATAAAAATAAACCATTATGCTGTTAACATTACTTGATGCTGCAACCAAAGCATCTTCCATGGTCGATATTCCCAAGATTATCGACAAACTGGTTGAATGGGGAATCAACGTAGGAAAAGACCTCATCGGTGCCATTCTTATTTACATCATCGGACGCTTCATCATCCGGCAGATCAGCCGGCTGGTAGCCAAAATTCTTGAAAAGCGCAAGCTGGAAATCAGTGTACAGACTTTCCTGAAAAGCTTGCTGAGCATTCTGCTTAACCTGATTCTGGCCTTTGCCATCGTAAGTCGTCTGGGTGTTGAAACCACCAGCTTCGCTGCTATCCTGGCCTCTGCCGGTGTGGCAATCGGTATGGCTCTGTCCGGCAACCTCTCCAACTTTGCAGGAGGACTGATCATTCTGGTGTTCAAACCCTTTAAGGTTGGTGACTATATTGACGGACAAGGCGCCAGCGGTACGGTAAAGGAAATCCAGATTTTCCACACCATTCTTTCTACCGTAGACAACCGGATCATTTACGTGCCCAACGGTTCCCTGAGCAGCAATACCATTACTAATTACAGCAAGCAGGAAACCCGACGTGCCGAATGGGTATTCGGTGTGGAATACGGAGAAGATTACGAACGCGTCAAAGCCGTACTGGAACGCATCATTGCAGCCGACGAACGTATCCTGCAGACTCCGGCCCCGTTCATCGGTCTCGGATCTCTGTCTGCCAGCAGCGTTGACATCAAGGTACGTGTATGGACCAAGACTGCCGACTACTGGGATGTCATGTTCGATATGAACCGCATTGTCTACGCCACCTTCAACAAGGAAGGTATCGGCTTCCCGTTCCCGCAGCTCACTGTTCATCAGGCGCAAGACTAAATTCATCCGTCGGATCTTTCCGGTCCGATTCACTCTTCAAGAGGCTGTCTCAAAGTAAGACCTGAGACAGCCTCTTTTTCCGCGTTTCCGCCCTACGCTTCCTTCTTCCGCTGCGCGATGCGCTGGTTGTAGGCCGCCTGCGTGTCGGCTATCAGCTTGTTCACCGAGGTGACGAAGGCCTATCCGGCACTATACAGTTCGACCAAAAAGGTAAAGAAAGGCGTGATATCTATTATTTACTTTGAAGAGTTTCATTATCTTTGTTGCCCAAATATAAATTCAGCTTATGAAAGAAGAACTATATATTAAATGTGCGGAAGAGTTAGTCACGTCACACGAGCAAACGAGAGCAGGTTTTATAGAAGCTGCTTTAGCCAAAAATTATAAGGCTAAACCTTATATTGAACAAGCCAAAACCTTAAAAAGTTTGGCTTCTTGTGTGTCTACCCCTGCCGAACTGTTGAATACTCCAGAAATTCGGAATTGTTTGCTTACCGCTTCCGGATTGTCAGATAAGTCATTGAAATATTTTACGGAAGAGGATAAGGACGAAGCAATCAAGAAACTGATTTCTGAATTTCTTGAGCCTACAGGTGCGACATTCGTGGACGAACTGGTATATCGCTTTTTGCTCATAAAGGGAGATAGCCTTAGTGGTTCCATGCGTAATTATGTAGGATTGATTGCACAAATGAAACTTATCCGCAAACTGCTGTCGCTCCTTTCCATGCAAAAGATTTCCTTTATGGTTCTTTTCAAAAATGATAAAAAGGAAAACAAATGGCAATCTTTGGATTACGAGCATATTTTTGATAAAGCAGACGAAGTGGCGGCTATCCAATGGAATAACAAGCAAGGAAGCCGCATATTGTTCTTCAATGCAACAATCCCTCTTGTTAAAAACAATATAGACATTTGCCTGTACCAAGGCGGTATAGAAGATTTTGACAGCGGCAATATTGTTAAAAAGGATGATAAAGCCATCCTGCTGGGTGAATTGAAAGGAGGTATTGACCCTGCCGGAGCGGACGAACATTGGAAAACGGGTAGTTCCGCATTGGAACGTATACGGGAGGCATTCGCAGGGCATTCCATCAAAACCTCTTTCATAGCTGCCGCCATTGAAAAGAAAATGGCTACCGAAATCTATACCCAACTACAGGACGGCACGTTGCAGAATGCTGCAAACCTGACCGTGGATGGTCAGTTGACAGCTTATTGCAACTGGATGATTAATCTCTAAAAAGGGGCGTATATGCAAGATTTATTTCCTGATTTAGAAGTCGTGGATACAAAAGGATGGCATGTCGCAGACTTTTCTGCCGATAATTGCAATCCACAATCCGCACGTACAGCCATAGAAGAGAAGTATTGGCCGATTACGGAGATTACAGACCGTTTTAACAGGCAAAGTGTCAGTTACCAATTAAGTAAAAAGGACTGTCTGCACAGATGGTTAAAATACAAGGAAGGGTTTTCTGCCAGCCTTGTGAAGATGCTTCTTGATGATTTCGGTTTGAAGAAAGGCGATATCGTGGCAGACCCTTTCATGGGGTCGGGCACAACCGCTTTGGTTTCCATCCTGAATGGGTATAATAGCATTGGCTTTGATATTTTGCCTATGTCTCAAATAGCGATTAAAGCCAAAACTTTGATTTATGAATACGACTTGACGGAACTGCAACGGATGCTGGATGAAATCGCCCTATTGGATGTTCCCCAAGGCTATAGTAAGAAAACGCCTGAAATCAGTATAACAAAAGATGGATATCCGGCAATGACTGCGCACGAACTGGCCTACTACAAAGAACATTTCTCGAAATCGGCATATTCCGATGAAGCCCGAACCTTACTCGAACTGTGTACGCTTAACTCTTTGGAGCGTATAAGTTATTCAGCTAAAGATGGTCAATATCTCCGATGGGATTGGCGTTGCCCAAAAATCATAGAAGCGTCAAAGGCAAGGGAAGAAACCGGGAGAAAACCTTTTGTCGTGAAACTTGACAAAGGAGAACTGCCCTCTTTGAAGCAAGCCCTTTCCGAAGAGTTGAGCTTTGTAATAAAGGACATCAAAGAATTGCAGCAAAATGAGAAGAAGTCGTTTGATGCCAAGTGTAATTTCATTGAAGGAAGTGCCTTGTTTGAACTTCCCCAAATAGAAGACGACACAATCAGTGCTGTCGTATCTTCACCGCCTTATTGCAACCGTTACGACTATACCCGTACATATGCCATGGAACTGGCCTATTTAGGTATAACTGAAAACGGTATCAGGCAATTGCGCCAGAATCTGCTTTCATGCACCGTGGAAAACAAACCTAAGACGGAACAACTGAAAGCGTTCTATTCCCACATAGGACGGGAGGATGCGTATAACCGAACAATGGAAGTTATTCGGAACAACAGTGCTTTACAGGAAATCAACCAGGCACTCAGACAACGCAATGCCAGCGGTGAAATAAACAACAAAGGGGTGCTAAAAATGGTAGAAGGCTATTTTACAGAATTGACTTTTTTGTTCGCAGAGTTATACCGCGTATGCAAGCCAGGTGCCCATGTGGCGTTTGTCAATGATAACGTAAGATATGCAGGAGAAGTCATTCCCGTAGATTACCTGACTACGAACTTGGCGGAACAATTGGGTTTCAAACCTATAAAGATTTATACCTTGCGGCAACAGAAAGGGAACAGCAGCCAGCAAATGAAAAAATACGGTCGTGTCGCTTTGAGGAAAAGTATCACGATATGGCAGAAATAACTTTCTTGCCGCAACGCCTGTCCGTCGGCTGAGCCTTGCAGCATAATAAAAGAGGCTGTCTCAAAATAAATTGCAAAAGTAAAACTCTTATAGATTATAAGTAAGCCTATCTCTGCTTTTTATTTTAAGCCTTCAGCCTCTTCAATACAAGAGCCACATCACTTTATTGCTCCAATAACAAAAAAATCTACCTCAAAGTATAATTTGTTCAGATTTTATTTATATTTTAGAATTCCTGTAACAACCTAAAGAGATGTAGAGTATGATGGGAAAAGAATTTACTGTCAATTTAATCTATATATCAAGGATTTGTCTTTTGGCTTGCCTATTCCTTTTATCCAGTTGTCGGCAAGAGACATCTCTTGATGTTTTGCAATGTGAAGTGTTGTCTTCAATAGAACAATATCCGGATTCTTCTTATTTCAAGGAAATATCCTGTATGTATTATCAAAATAACAGACTATATCTTTTCGACAAAAGCCGGGGTGATGTAGCCGTTAATGATTTCTCAGAAAATTTGTTTTATACCATAGGTAAGATTGGGCAAGGTCCTACTGAGGTAGCTGCTCCTGCTGGATTTTCAGTACTCCCCGACGGTAATGTGGCCTTATTGGATGGAGGTAGTCTGAGTCTGAAAATTTATAATAAGTCTGGTTTTGTTACATCTTATGATGTTCCATCCGGAAGTGATAACCGCTTTTTTACCGAAGGGAACCAAACTTATCTGACGCTGGCAACTGACACATCCTGCTATGTAAAGGCCTCTTCATCCTGGAAACGTGGAACGATTGAAGGGCTTGAACTGCATGGAAGTTCATTGCATATAACAGATGATCCGGGCATGAACATCATCCGTAACAGACGTCATCTGGTGAAAGGAGAAGGGTGTTTATATGCAGTATCTTCAAGTTATCCTGTCGTTGAAAGATATGAATTGGGCAGTGAAAAATTATTGGAGACATTTGATCTGTCTGGAATTGATTGTATCGGTACGATTTGGTCCTTCATTGTCAGAAACACATCATCCCCTAAAAGCTTTTACGTTTTCTTGCAAGATGTATATTATGCAAATGGAAAGCTTTACATATTATATGCGGATTGGGAGAACCAATACTCAGTCAATCATATTCTGGTACTGGAAACAAAAGGTGGATTAACTCCAGTTTATATTTATAAGTTACCAGGAACCATCTATGATTCTTTTGCCGTAAATGATAATTTAATTTATGCCATGAATCATGAAAAGAATGAGATACAAACAATTAAGCCTCTTATTTCTCATTAGCGGAATAATTACAAGCTGAATCTGAAAATTTTGAGTACTTTAGGAGCCGGATTATCCAAAACAATTCCGAGACTGAGACGTATGCATAAATTATATGCCTTTCTATTACTGATGTTCGTGCTTTCCCTGTCCGCCTTTTCCCAAGAACAGAAAATCAACCGGGAGATTAGCGGAAAAGTCGTCATGGACCTGGGAGACGGTAAACAGGAAAGCGTGGAATATGCCAATATTTCATTGCTGTCATTGCCCGATTCCACTTTCCTTGCCGGTACAACCAGCGACAAAGAAGGAAAATTCTCCCTGCGCCTGCACTGCGATCTGTCTCAGAAATACCTGCTGAAAACGTCGTTTACGGGATGCCTTCCTGTCTGGCAGGAAATATCAGGAACAGCCTATGCCATCCAGGCCGGCACAATCCGGCTGAAGGAAGACGTAAAAACACTGAATGAGGTGGTAGTGACAGCCCTCGTACAGCCCGTAGAACAGAAAAAAGATACGACCATATTCAATGCCGAAGCATACAAACTTCCCGAAGGAGCCTATCTGGAAGCACTGATCCGACGCATCCCCGGTTTAAGTTACGACCCGAAAACCAAGTCAATTGAATACAAAGGTGAAAAGATCAGTGAAATAACCGTCAACGGAAAAGAGTTTTTCAAGGGCAACACCCGTGTGCCTCTGGAGAACCTGCCCGCCAGTTTCGTCAGCCGTCTCAAGGTGTATGACAAGGCGACAGAGGAAGAAGAGATGACCGGAGTAAAAGGCAGCCAGAAAAATTATGTACTGGACCTTCAGACCAAAAAAGCCGTCAATGGCACGCTGATGGCAGGTCTGGAAGGAGGATACGGCAGCAAGAATAAATACGATGCCAGGGCACAAATATTCCAGTTCAAGGAAAACGGCGAGAACATCGGGCTGGTAGGCCGTTTCGGGAACCGCAACTTTACCTCAGTATACGACGGAAACAGAGCCGGAAATGTCGGTGGAAACATCTCCAGAAAAATAGGAGATGATATCCAGGTTTCAGCCAACATCGGCTACAATCATTCAAAGACCGGAGACCGGTCCACTTCACGCAATGAGCTGTATATGACTTCCCAGAACCAGTACGGAATTTCCGAACGGACACTGGAAAACCTTCAAAACGGTTTCTCTTCTTCCCTGAACCTGATGTGGAATCTCAACAAGCAGACCATGCTCCGTGTAGCAGGAGGCGGAAATATGAGCTGGTCGGAAAACACGTCAGACACCCATTCAGCCAAATTCAGCGAAAATCCCAACCTCGATCTGCTGCATCCGTTCCAGGGATTTGAACAGACCAGCCACGACATCCGGATGAATGAAACCTGGCAAAAAAACTCCAATAAGTTGCAGAACAAGGCATATAACCTCTACGCCAGCATGATCCACCAGTTCAGCGAAGAAGGAAACAGCCTGGGAATCTCTTACTCACTGTATCGGAACAGACAGGACAACGATGCTTACAAAACCTTCAGCACAACGTTCTATCAGTTGCAGGATATCAGCGGACGGGACTCCACAGACCTGCAACATCAATACCAGGACTCCCCCGGACAATCAGGCAACCATGAAATCAGAGCGGATTATACCTGGCGGATCACGAAAAAGAACAACCTGCAGTTCTCATACGCATGGGGACTCCAGAATGAAAAGGAAATGCAGAGTACCTACGATTTATCCGGTAATGTACCTTTTCTGATTGACAGTCTGAGCAACCACCGCAACAGCCGTACAATCAAGCATGCTTTCTCCCTGAACTACTCTCATGACGGAGAAAACTGGAAAGCATACGGCGGACTGACCGGAACATTGCAGCGGAGAAGCCTGAACCAGGATGACGGAAAACAGATCATAGACACCACAGGATATTCTTTCGAGTGGATGCCCACCTTCTTTGTCCAATACAACAAGAATGATTATGACCTGAGCATCCGCTACAACGGAAGTACCCGGCAGCCGTCCCTGTATGACCTGATGGCTCCCACTGTGTATTACTCGGCTGTGTACATCAGCAGAAGCAATCCCAATCTGAAAGCAACCTACCAGCATTATCTGAACCTCTCGTTCAGCAATTATACGAAAGGAATTTCCGCTTATGTTACATGCAGTCAGGAACTGAACGGAATTACCCAGGCCACCCTGTACAATCCCCAGACGGGAGGTCAGGAAACCTACCCTGTCAACATCAACGGAAACTGGAACGTGATGGGCAACTCCAACTATGAACGGCGGATCGGTAACTTCAAGCTGGCAGGCCGGGCGGGAGGCAACTACAGTCATAATGTGGGACTGATCAACGAGGACGGCGGTAAAGAACTGAAAAAAAGCGTAACACATACTTCCGGCATCAATGCCTTCGTCGGGATATCCTATCTGCCCTCGTGGGGAAACATTGACCTCAACGGCACATGGGACTTCCAGCATTTCAGAAACTCTCTGAACACCCTGCAGGGAAGCAATACCTATACCCGCGACTATACCATCAATTCGCTGGTCTCAGCCCAGCTTCCGTTTCATTTCCAACTGGATTCCGATTTCACCTACCTGATCCGCAGCGGAAGCTATGTGGACAGCAAAGAACAGAACGAAGCGTTATGGAACCTGACCCTGACCTGGAAGTTTGCCAAGGAACGGCGTGCAGAACTATCCGCAACCTGGACCGACATCCTGAACCAGCGCAAAAGCCTGCAACGCTCGGCAAGTTCCAGCGGCTTCTATGAAAGTTATGCCGAACAGTTGCGCAGTTATTTCCTGATCTCACTCAGATACAAGTTTAACCGGATGAACTGACAGGAACAGACAAACGCTTAATAAAAAGACGAACAGCGGGTGCATCGCTAAAAGTGATGCACCCGCTGTCTGTATATCACGCCCTTTCCGGCAGTTCTTACTTGCGGTCAGCCTTCAGACGATCAGCCATAGCCTTGGCCAGTTCCTTAGCCTGAGCATAGTTGTCCTGCTTCATGGCCTGCTTCATTTCCACCGGATTGCCTACCAGTTCAAACTTCAGCTTCTCGGCAAACTCACCCAGTTTCTTCACGGCAGCGCTTGCCCAGGTATATGAACCGAAGTAACCCATCACACGATTCTTCATTTCACGGGCAGCCACCTTGCTGAGCAGTGACTCCATTTCCGGATACAGGTGCATGTTGTAAGTAGTACATCCCACAATCAGACCTTTGTATTTGAAGATATCAGCCAGGATATAAGAATGGTGCGTATGAGAAACATTGTGCAGCACGATGTTGCGGATACCCTGTGCGCTCAGTTCTTCAGCAATGGCTTCAGCCAGTTCTTCCGTATTGCCGTACATGGTACCATAAGCAATGACCACTCCTTCTTCGCCTTCGTAACGGCTCAGCTTGTCATACATTTCCACTACCTGAGGAATCTTTTCTTCCCACACCGGTCCGTGAGTCGGACAGATGGTCCGGATGTCCAGTCCGCTGCATTTCTGCAAAGCCTTCTGCACCGGATTGCCGAACTTGCCCACGATATTTGCATAGTAACGGCGCATTTCGTTCCAGTAGATATCCGTATTGATGTTGCGGTCGATGCAGCCACCATTCAGCGCACCGAAGCAACCGAAGGCATCACCCGAGAACAGGATTTTCTCTGTTTCATCGTATGTCACCATCGTTTCCGGCCAGTGAACCATCGGAACCAGATAGAAGCGCAGATTGTGATGGCCCAGTTTCAGGAAGTCTCCGTCGCCGACTACATAACGTTCGCCCGTCACACCATAGTAACCTTCCACCATGTCGAAAGTCTTCTTGTTACCCACCAGCACGATTTCCGGATAATATTGTTTAATCAGCGCAATGGCTCCCGAATGGTCCGGTTCCATGTGATTGATGATCAGATAATCGATCTTGCGGTCACCGATCACGCTGCGAATCTTCTTCAGATACTGTTCAAAGAAAGCCACATCTACCGTGTCCACCAGCGCTACCATGTCATCATCTGCAATCAGATAAGAATTGTATGATACGCCGTACGGCAACGGCCACAGATTTTCGAACAACGCTTTTGTGCGGTCGTTCACACCTACATAATGTACTTTACCTTTAATTTCCATCTTTCTGTTTCTTTTATATATTGTTGTTGTTAACTAACTGTTTTTATGCCCGTCCGCTTTCCGGTATGCCTTTCCCTGCCAGGCATCACGTTCCTTCATTCGCTTCTTGACACGGTCGGTGAACTCATGGTTCTTCAGTCCCCAGTCAGGCGCAATCAGCAATTCCCTGGGCGACTGCGAAACGAAACGCTCCAGAATCAGATCCGGCCGGAGATGCTCTACATAATCGATAACCAGATCAATGTATTCATCAGCCGAAAACAGGTGAAATTCCTCCGGATGCAAGGCATACTCATGCGCCATGCGCGTTCCGCGAATGAGCTGAAGTTGGTGCATCTTCAGCGTTGTGAGCGGCAGTTCCGACAGACGTTCCGCCTGCTTTATGAGATCTTCCCGGCTCTCTCCCGGTAATCCCAGGATCACGTGTCCGCCCGTACGGATGCCCCTTGCAGCCGTTCTGCGCACCGCGTCCTCCGTACATGCAAAAGAATGCCCGCGGTTGATCCGCTCCAGAGTCCGGTCGTCCGCACTCTCGATGCCATATTCCACCAGCAGGAACGTCCTGCGGTTCACTTCCTCCAGATAATCCAGCAAGCTATCGGGCATACAGTCGGGACGCGTCCCAATCACCAGTCCCACGACTCCTTCCACCGCCAGCGCCTCCTCATACATGCGCTTCAACAGTTCCAGTTCGCCATAAGTATTGGTATATGCCTGAAAGTAGGCCAGGTATTTCATCTGCGGATATTTGCGTGCGAAGAAACGCTTTCCCTCTTCCAGCTGCATCGTAACGCTCCGGTCGTCCCTGCAATAAGCCGGGTTGAAAGTCTGATTGTTGCAATACGTACACCCTCCAAAACCCTTCGTTCCGTCACGGTTGGGGCAGGTGAAACCGGCATTGACCGAAATCTTCTGTACCTTGAACGGGAACTCTCCGGCCAGGAAACCGGCAAAATCGTTATATCGCATGCTATTGTCCATCTTCTGTCAGATTTTCAAGCACAAAGATACGTTTTTTCACGGAATCGGCAAAAAAGTAAGTTTACTTAAAATTCCACGTATCACAATCCATGGTGGAAATATTGATCTGCCTCAACCGACCGTATATTTCAACTTAACCGACTAAGGAAAGATCCGGCTTCGACGAAACAAAACATTGGTTTCAACGAAACGAAACAAGTGTTCTGACGAGTGGAAATAATTGTTCCACTGAGTGAAACTTTTTGTTCCACCTGGTGGAAACAAAAGTTTCATATAGAGAAAACAAAAGTTTCACCCTGTCGAAACAGAAGTTTTGTCAGCATAAAACTCTCTTATCGTCCGCAACCTGCGAAGGAAGCAGGCTGCCGGTTCAATCAAAACACCTGGATCTCGTCGAAACGGTAACGGGACTGCTGGCCGGGTTTCAGGTGATCTTCCGGACACATACCCGCGTCCGTAGTCGTCACTTTCACATAACGCACAGCCTTACCTCCGGTAATCTGGAACGACAAATCTTCAATGAAATTGCCTTCCTTAAAGATTTCCTGCTTTGTAAATGTCCGCGAAGCCGCCTTCGTGAAATGCTGCCCGTCGGCCGAAACCTCCACCGTAATGCCAGCCGGCTTGTGAACTCCCATCGCATAATGGGTAAGACAGCCCAGAACCACCCTGCTGACAGGCGAAGCTTTTCCCAGATCCACCGTAAACGAAGCATCCTCCGGCGTGTACCATTCCGTCCATTCAAAGTCAGACTGCTTCAGGCTTCCCCGCACTCCGTTGGTCAGCAATTTATCCGACACATTGGGAGAGATCACTTCCTTACCCGTAGCCAGGTTCCAGCCCATATCCAGCGTCAGCGTCTTGCCCATCTTCCGGACTCCGTCAAATGTGGCACAGCGGATCTCTCCCCCGTGATCAACAATCAGTGGAGCCGTATAGACAGGTGACGATATATCCGGCTCCATCCCGTCTGTCGTATAACGGATCGCCACATCCGGACGTTCGCATTCCAGCGTCACCTTCACCTTTCCATTCTCTGCAACCGCCTTATGCTGAATGTTGAACATCGCTTCAGAATAGCGGATTCCTTTTGAACGAAGCAAGTAGAGATAATTGTCCAGACTCTTGACAAAGCGGTACCAGTCCTTGTGTCCCTTGGGCGACCATGCCACTTCTGCCAGCGCAGCCAGTCGCGGGAACACCTGATAAGTGACATCTTCGGCAGAATTACAGAACTCCGTCCACATAGAAGCCTGCAAGCCCATCAGCAACGATTCATAATTTTCCTTCCAGTCCGCACCGACCGGTTCATATGAATAGACATCCTTCAGCGTATTATTTCCGAAATACGTCAGCGGCTCAAACCACTGGGGTCCCTGATAACGGATCAGATACATCAGCCGGGCAGGTGTCATCACGAAGCGGTGTCCCTGGGCTGCTGCCTTCAAGGCCGCATTACCCATGCCCTGCCAGCCAAAGATGATTGCCCCGTCGGGCAAGGTGCTGTTGGTCAGTTCGTCCCATCCCATCACCTGTTTGCCTTTGCTCTGCACATACTTGCTCATGCGGCGCATGAAATAACTCTGCAGTTCCTCGATATGCGTAATGCCTTCCTGCTTCATGCGGTCCGCACACCGGGAACATTTCTTCCAGTATTCTTTCCAGGCCTCATCGCCTCCCAAATGAATGTAATGCGAAGGAAACAGTTCCGCAACCTCGTCAATCACCCCTTCCAGAAAACGAAACGTTTCCTCATTTCCGGCACAGAAAATGATATTACCCGATCCCTGTCCCATACCCGGAACTACACAAATGTGCTTGTCTACCGAAGGGCAAGCCAGCTCCGGATAAGCAGCCAGTGCCGCATTCGAATGTCCCGGCATATCAATTTCCGGAATAATCTCAATGCAACGGCCGGCAGCATAACGGATAATTTCCTCCATATCCTCCTGAGTATAATAGCCTCCTATAGGCGTCGGCTCGCCCGGCTTCGGATTTCTGCGGTCCGGGAACGGACGGTCTGTCTGGTTTACTCTCCACGCTCCCACGGAAGTAAGCCGCGGATATTTCTTGATTTCCAGCCGCCATCCGTTATCATCCGTCAGATGCAGATGCAACTTGTTCAATTTAAGCACCGACATACAGTCGATGATCTTCATCAGTTCCTCCTTCCCGACAAAATATCTTGAAACGTCGACCATCAGTCCGCGATAGCCGAACCGCGGCCGGTCGGCCACGTACATCCGCGGAATTCCCGTCTTGTCCTGCGGCTGAATGGCCAGTCGCACCGACTGAAGAGCATAGAATGCACCTGCCGGTCCTCCGGCTTCTACACTCACACCATCAGCATCCACCGTCAGCCGATAAGCCTCCGGTGACAGATCTTTACTGATTTTCAGACGGATATCTGCCTTCTTTCCATCCGTATCAACCTGTTTCAGCGTTACGCCGCTCATTTCCTTCATGGCTTCTGCAAAATAATCTGCCACCGGATGAAGTTCATCTTTTTCCGCACAGATAGTCATTCCGTCCATAAGCCGGAAGTATCCTTCCTGCATTGTCATCTCTACCGGAGCAGGTAAAATAGTAGCAGTCTGCGCTCCCATCCACTCACACGAAGCCACGGCCAAGGCCAGCAGCAAAGTCTTTTTCCATCGGTCTAATCTTCTCATAGGCAATTTTTGTGTCATTCATTAAGTAAAAGTCGGGATAAAAATACGCTTTTACCGGGAAAGAATCATCATTCCCTGCCTAAAAACTACCCCGCAGTAGTCCGTCCGTTACTACGGGGTAACGCGACAACTACTGCGGGGTAGTTCAGTGATTACCTGGGGGTGGGTTAGAAAGTTCTAATCATAATCATATTCCAAGCTAAAATCATCAACCCACATGGTTGCTCCCGGTCCCCCCGTAAAGTAATCTCCATACTTACTTGCCGAGCAGACGAGCAAAATATACTTCGGAACACGGCTCGTGGAACGATAATCCAGTTCGATTTCAAACTCACGATATCCGGACACCGTCTCTCCGCAATTCATTTCTCCATAAGCAATGATATTCGGATCATTCTTATCGAAGTACTTTGAATTCTTCGGATTTGTCCGGATCTCCACAGGTTCACTCCAGTCGCCTAATGCAATCCAGACGATACAGGTGTCCGGTTTTCCCATCAAATCTGCATGGGCGTTATCTGTATAAGCAATGTTTGCTGTCGTATATTTGAAATGTCCCTTCAACTTTGTCGGACGGGCAGAGAACTCACGTCCAAATCCCAGAATACCATTGGTTCCATCCGTAGCCCGGTATTCCCCGACAAACAAGTTACCGGCAGCAAACTTACCGATTGATCCGATACCTACAAATTTTGATCCCAGTACAGCGGCCAGACTTCCGGACGCAGCACCACTCCAGACATCTGTAGTCGACTTTGTAATGTTATCCTCAGCTGAAAGTGTGGTACTACCCCAGTTTCCGGTATCCCAGAATGAGTTATCACCTTCCTTCCATGGACAGATCACTTTACCGTTCTGATACCAGTCTTCAAATCCTCCATTAGGTAAAGTTGCTTCCTCTCCGGTCGTAAAACTTTGCTCTGCGCCCATTTCATCTCCTGAATAAGCACGGCAGACATACTTCGTGTTAGGCGACAAATGAGTAAGACGTGCAACAAAACTTCCTTTGTCATGTGTAACTTCCGATGAGCTGACGCGTATCCATTCTTCCGCACCTTCCTCTTTATACTCACAGCCGTTGTCCTGTCCCTCAAGTCCGAATCCATTGACCCAGGCCACTTTGGTCCATGCATCAACCGATGACACTCCCACCTTGACATCCGACAGATTCACATACAAAGTCCATTCTTCATCCACAAAGTCGCTGTATTTCACCTGAACCTTTGCGTAAGCAAAATTCTTTGTTTTTTCCCATTGAAGTTCAGGAACTCCATTCACACCATTGTAAGTTGCCCCTAAAGGTCCCAGTTTCAAATCAGTTACTGAAATCACATCCAGTCCTTTATCTTTCGGAAGGTTGACAGAAGCTTCCCGGATATCCGGATAAAAATAAGCCTGCCCGATCTGTCCTTCTACTGAAAAAATCCGCTCGATCGTCTGATTAGCTATGATAGTCCAGGGATAATCCTGATACAAAGACAAGGTAATCTGAAGCGGAGTTGTCAGATCCACTACTGTATCTGAAGGAATGGAAGCCTTTCCTCCTTCCGTAACTTCCAGACTCTGGATATGTACCTTACGGATATTTACTGTCTCATCCAATTCCACCGTTGCCGTACGATCATCATTGGAAAGCAACGTTGTTCCCACTTGCCCTTCTACGGTCAGTCCGGTCAGATATAACTTCACTGTCGGATAGGGAAAATCATTCTCGATACATGCCGAAAGCAAAAAGACGGCCAGGCATGCCCAATATCCCAATATTCTTGAAATTCTCTTCATACTCATCAGATACAGACAGTTATACCAATATTAATGTTAAACAAATTGATCTTGAAGTTTGCACCACTGTTCGTACGCTTGCCCTCTTCTCCGTTGCTTTTCTTCTGCTTCTCCCAATTATAGGTAAAACCGGCAACACCGAAAGAAACTTCAGCTCCCACATTCGGCATGATAAAAATAGCAATACCGGGATTGATACCTACCCGAAGCTGATTGATTGTTGAATCCGTATATTTCAATGTTTCATCCTTACCCCGGGAAAAACGGGCAGATCCGGTACTATATCCCAAAGTCGTTTCATTAAACAAACCGAACAGTCCCTTCGGATCCAAACCGACATAAGAGCGATGAAAGAAATTAAACGAATAAGAGTCATCCGTATAGCGAATGTCCTTCAATGAAATATCCATATCCTCAATATTCAATGCCAGATTATCAATACCGCCTGAAATACGTGAATAACCAAACTTCAGACCCACGACCACATTATCAGCTACTGCATATCCGACAAAAGGATTCACTGACAGCGTGCGAAGATCCAGATCAATATCCTTGAGCAAGGAGAACAACAGACGGCTGTTGTCACTTTCAAAATTAAATACCGAAACCGTGACACCACCAATCCATTTGTGCTTGGGGACAAAACGGTAATTAATGATACCACGGTCATACCGCCCTACTGGTTTCGTACGGATAATGCGTGAAGAATCAACCGGCATTTTTGCTTCCGGAATCGGAACATAAACCGTATCGTGGACAACGACCAGCTTATAACGGATCGCAGAGTCTCCCCGGACCACAGTCAGGGAATCCGCCTCCTGAGCATGAGTATGCAGACAACTCAGACACGCAAACAAAAAGAAACAACTATATAAAAATTTCATCATGTTTACAAATAAAATGCAATTCCCAAACCTATTGAGAAAATATTAATCTTAAAATTGGCAGAAGTAGACGACTGTTCTCCCGTCTCTACCTGATTGGTGACCTGCCTCTTCTTACTGAAATTGACTCCCAGTACACCGACACTGACTTCCACAGCCGTATAGTTATTAATGAAAGCCACCAGACCGGGAGCGACTCCAAATCCCAAGTCCGTTGACTTGGAATATGTACCCGTCAGTGCCTCTCCTTCTCCGTTGGCCACCTTTGACTGACTTCCTCCAACTTCCAGCTGTGTCTCACTGAACAGAGCAAACCGTTTGCTGTCTCCCAGCGGTATGTAATTCCGGAAAATCGCCATGGCCGAATAAGAATGCTTCAACTGATAAATGTTATTGATGTCAAACTGGTTTTCATCATCCAGATTCAATTGAGTTTCATCCATTCTTACCAGAGTACGTCCGTATTTAAAACGGCCTCCCAATGCCATGTTATCCTTCAATGCATACGCAAACATCGGGCTGACTTTAAAGGAATAGCCATCCGCATTTATTTTCTCTACAATCAGAAAATCGTAGTTGTTTTCCGTATGTTCCGAATACGAAACAGAACTTCCGACTATCCATTGTCCTTTAGGAACAAAGACTTTAGGCGGAAGTTTCTTTTGCGAACTTTGCGCGTGCACCCCCAAGGCGCAACACGCAAAGCATAATAGGTATATTAATTTTCTCACTTACTCACTTACTAGAAGTTTATTCATAAATCAGTTCCATGTCGTCAAGCCACATTACACTAGAGCTGCTTCCCTCGAAATAATCACCAAACCTACTTGCTGCAGCTACCAAAACAATCCTATTAGGCAAAACATCTAACTTACGATAATCCAAAGGTATAGAAAATTCAATCATTCCATCACCTTCTGTATTAGTTTCCCAAATTTTTTCTCCATAAGCTACTATATTATCTGCATTCTTATCAAAATATTTCTGACTTTTAGTTCGAACAATGCATGACCATTGAGTACCATCATCATAACTTTCCCCTTCGCCAGAAGTCAATGCTATATAAATGATACCTTGATCTTGCTCTCCATTAGAAATTTTATCTCCACCTTTATTTACAACTCCAGATTCATAACGAATATATCCATGCAACGATTTTGGACGTGAAGTAAAAGACCTTCCAAAACCTAAAACTCCATGTCCTGTAAGCACTTGCATTTCTGTTTTCAAGTATTTACCTATAAAAATATTTCCTGCAGCAAACTGCGTTACTATTATTTGAGATTGCAATTTTGCAGAGTATTTTCCCCCATGTTTATATGTTTCATCAGGCGTAGTAACATTGCCTCCCATAGTAGAAGCACCAACATTTCCTGAATCCCAAAACATTTCTTCACCACTACCATAAATAAACATAGGTGAATCTCCAGACCATGATTCAAAGCCTGAATTAGGGAACTGAGCAGCTATTTCTGTAGTAAATTCACAGGTAACAGTTGACGCCTGCGTTCCATCCATTGCCTGATACTCATAAGTTGTACCCGGAGTTAATCCTGTAATCTCTTTGCTAAAAGTTGATTCTGTCAAGTCCGCATCTACGGTAGTCCATGAAGAACCAGACCCCTTCACACGATACTGGAATTTCGGTGTAGAAGCCAACGTACCGGTTACCTTTCCATGAAGAGTAGCTTTAGATGTCCAGATTTCATAAGGAATTGCTTCAGTGGTTGCAACAGTAGCATTCGAAACAACAATGTTCCATGTAACCATCCGCTGCTTACCATTCTTATCTGTTGCTGTCAAAGTAGTCGTAACCTGTCCTTCCTGCGCTGTCATCTTGGCTATCAGTTCTTCAGAGAACTGGATTTTCCAGGTTCCACCTGTTTCCATAATCGCATTTGGAGCATGTAAAGAAATTCCGCTAGCTTCTACACTGGCATCCTTTCCTCCCAGATTCATCAGATCCATACTATTAGCCGGAACTCCAAACTCTGTAAATCTATCATTTTGCAGCAAAGCTCCCGTCAAAGGAGACGAGGTAGATACAATCAAATAATAAGTTCCCTTTGTATTTGTAGCCAGATACATCGGTTGTTCCAAATCATATTCAATATTATCTGCATCCTTACAAACGATAACCGGGCGTTGTTTTATCCCAATAGTAGTAGTTTCTTCTGATAATGGGGTTTCATCAACACTCAAAGTCAACCATGCACCACCTGTAGTCTCTTGTCCTGTGGCTGTATATTTACAAGTCATATTATATAAGGTAGCAGGCTGTGCATCTGTCAACTCTGTAGTCTGTTCATACGTGCCACCCGTCAGTTTAGTTGCCGTAAACTTACATGTCAACTTTCGGTTATCGGCAGGCAGGCTGAAATAACCTTTTGCATCGGCATTGGCAGATGAATAAACCAGTTCACCGGTAGCAGAAGTAACAGTAACCTGACAATCTCCTTCGAAAGCCTCTTTCAAAGATTCATCCCATGTAAAAGCCAATACAGTATTGGCAATACCACATTTCACTTCAACCGGACTCTGCTGGCCTTTGGTTATTGTAAACTCTTCATTTCCTTCAAAGAAGCGTTGATCGAATGAGGCAGCCACAGAATCACCAGCAGTAACACGAACTGAATAAGTTCCGCTCATCAAAGGAATACTGGAAGGTACATTATCTGTTCCTTCATATTTCCGTACCAGACTGGTTTCATTATAAATACGGACTTTGCAAGCCTGTTCCAGTTGAGTCTGCTCTTCACTGCTCAACGTACGGGATGCAACAGTTATCTTGTCAGACATGCCTACAGATAACTGTAACGTACCTTGTTCCCCGGCAATATCTCTGTCCTCTTTACATGCTCCAAGATAGAGCAAGGACATACATATAATTACTATTCTATATACCTTATTCATAATACTCATTTCTTTGGAACATTGATAACTAATGATTTACTTTCTGTTTTTCCCTGATTATCTGTTACTGTAATTTTAAAAGTATGAGTTCCTTTAAAACCAGCCAACATTGAAGTAAATTTACTAATATTAAAATCCAAATTAGTCTGATTCAAAACGGCATCATCAATAGGAAGCCCCAATATAGGAAGCATAGCTTGAGCATCCTCATTCATTGAATCAGAATGCGCTAAATCAAACTCTCCTAATCCTTCTCCAATACCATTAAACTCCTCATCATCTGATGATATTGTTACTTTCAGATTTTGGATACCAGCAGGTGCTTCTATACCAACAATCAATGTTGTTGCCCCAGTAATTGTCTGAGTCTGATCTATATCAAAAAAAGGACTTTCTCCCAATTTCTTTCCCGTAATGTTAATATCGCTTGTTATTCCTCCTTCTCCATCACCATCCGAATCACCATCTCCGTCACCAGGTTCTTCTCCTCCGTCTGTCGGGAAATCATCTATGCCCGGTTCTTCTCCCGGATTAACTCCTACAGTTTCATCAGAAGAGGTCATGGAAGAGTCTATATTAATAGCAATATTTAAATTTCCTCCTACACTATTATTTCCATCATCCACCGGAGAAAGCACATACTTAATAATATTATACTGTCCTGCTTGTACATTTTCCACACGTTTTACTTCCGTCACAGATTCTCCATCAATTGTTCCTTTCAATGTAATATCCATTGAACCAGCAGAAGCCGGAGCAATCAAATAAGCCTTACGGGTCTCAGAAGAAGGAATATCCAATGAATTATCTCCAATCTTCACAGTTGTTACCACATCTTCTCCCATCAGTTTACGGAGTTCCTCATCATACTCAACTGAGATCATCACGTTGGCCAGTCTGCAAGTCAATGCAGAAACTTCGGTCAATTCATTTTCCTTAATTGTAAACTGCTCAGTTGAACCTGTATAGAAAGGAACATCAAAACCATTGGTAGCTGCCTCTGCAGAAGAAGCCACAACAGTATAGGTACCAACCGGTAAAGAAATAATTTCCGGCATCTCGCTGTAAGTGTATTGTTCCACCTGCTCTCCCTGACTGTTCTTGATAGTCAGCAGAAAGTTGCTTACATCAACCCCTGCACGGGATTGAGGATATACTGTATCAACTTTCAAATCCACCTCCATCTTCATGGAAGCCAGACTCAACTGCCCTGTTACATCTGTTGCTCCTGTTTCCATTTTCTCACTATGGCACGCACTAAATGTAAAGAGTACAGCCATCAGTGTCAAACAGATTAAAAATATATTCTTCATATTATAGGCTTTATTTTTATTCGTAATTTAAAACAATATTGTCAACAAAGAATTCACTACCTACATATTCTCCCTTAGAAAGGTTTCCAAAACTAGGCACAGTATTAAAAGAACTATTATCTGATTTATCTCCAGATTTAAAGACAATATACATATTTGTTGCTTTTAACTTCTTTCCTTCTTCCGTATATACAATATCAACGCTAGTAGACGACCATTCCTGTACAGAATTACCTTTTCGAAGCAATCCACGACCGATTTCTGTCGCAACATCTCCTTGTTTATTCAATATTACTATTTCGGCATAATATTGATCACCACCTTTTCCTGGAGTATACTTATAATCAAACGATAAAGATTTAGGTCTTGATGTAAATTCAATTCCATCATATACAGCCTTCTTTGCTTCTGAATCATAATAACCAAGATACAATTCACCAACAGTGCCATATTTTGCATTGGCTGATCCTACAGCAGCATTATTCCTACCCCATCCTACAGCTCTTATCCGTGCTGCATAACCTCCATTTTTACCCTCAGTTCGTATTGTACCTGAATTTGCATTATAACGATAATTTCCTCCATCAGAAGTCGTTAACTGATTCATTGTATTCCAAACAGGATTTTCTCCTGAATTACAAACATACCACAACTCCCAATTCTTATTCTGAGGATTAGCATGCCAATCTTCCATTCCTGCATTAGGAACTCCCAACTCTTCTTCTGTTTTAATGGTCTGTTCATTTGAGTATTCCCGCTGAAGATATACAGCACGGAATGTATATGAAGTATTAGAAGTCAGACCTTTTATTTCGAATCCATTCTGACCATCAAATGATACATTTTCACATTTTTTCCATGTATCATCAGAATCTTTATACTGAATTTCAATTGTTGAAGCTGAAACAGTTCTTGAAGAACGTGATTTAGCAGAAGCTGCTACCTGAAAATTCACATGTTTTGCCCACACATCTGCATCACCGTTCTTCAAAGACAAAGTAAGTGCAGGATCTTCTACTTTAAATGTCTTTTCAATAGTCTTTGAGCCATATTCAGCTTTGAACTTCACATCACTTTCTGTATCAATCAAAGGATCCGGAAAAGTTAAGGTAACAGTATGTGTAGTACCTTCACTGGAGATTGAAACATTTTCTGCATTAAACGACTGTTCAGCTCCATACGCAAAATAATAGAACGTCACTTTCGAAGCATCGCCTTCCAGATTCATAGTAAAGCTCATCGTATTGCTTCCATAAGGTACAGATTCAGGCAATGTTACTGCGAAACCATTGTTACGGCTCGTTACGTTCAACACCAAAGGAGTTCCTGTTGTTTTTCCATATACATCGGTAGCAGTCAGTTTAAAGGAGTGTTCTTCGTTTCCGTCTCCGGTGCAATATAAATAAGGTACTACATTCTGAAACTCAACCGTAGCAATCTTATCGTGAGTACTTCCCAAACCTTTCATTACGAGACCAAGTTCGGTCAGTTTCTGCTGATCTTCGGTACTTAATGCCACGAGATCAACCTCTTCCGGCCATCCTTGTGCTTTCAATGCTGCGGATGAGGTAACCAATTTACAACCGGCCAAACCAGAAGGCGCATTCAGATAAGCCTGCAAAGTACCTTCTACGCTTCCACCTTCCACTACTTCCATAGCCTTACCCGAGGTAAATCCATGAGCTACGATAGTGGGAGCCGGTGCATTCAGAGCAGCATCCGAAATATTAAATTCAACATTTTGTGTACTCTCCGGATCATCATTGAAGATAATATTCAAAGTGGAAGTTCCGGCATCCACATCCATGGTAAGACGATATTCATGCTTTACTTCCGCTGCCAGCGTCTTAACCTTCAAAGCCACTGAACCGGAAACGCCCGGACGAGTAACATTCAGATAAACATCCAGATTCCCGGGAGTAAAATAGGCTGCACGGGTTTCGTCAGCTGTATAATCAATTTTATTTCCACGAGAAGAAGAAACATAAGCACTGTAAGAAGTAAAATAACTCTTGAATGCATCTGTATAAGAGATACTGACTCTGGCTTTATTGATTGTACAGTCAATAGTCACATCAGTAGTTTCGCCTTCAGCAACATTGGCAGTCGTACTTCCGGCATAGCTCAATCCGTCAAAGCCCTCAGTTGTTGCATCTCCATAAGAAGCAGAAACTGTATAAGTTCCTACCGGAACGACTGTAGCCTCTGCATCGTAATCACTGAATTTATCCCATTTACTAACCAATTCTCCATTCTCCTTGGCTATGGATAAACTGAAGTCTCCGACATCTGGAATTCCATCACCCTCTGCACGTGAAGCGGCAGAAACCACTTCATTATCAGCTGCCACCCTGACAGCAAGATAACCGCCGCCTGAGGGAGTACGTTCGTCACTTCGGCATGCAGACAATCCCAATGCAACCAAAGCCAGCAACATTAAATAATTTTTGTTCATTCTTATTGTTTTCATTTATATCTCTCTAATTAATTGGTCTCAACTACCACTGTAAAATACCAATTCCACAGCATCTGAATCTGGCTGCAAAGTAACGGCTTTTTACACACCCTCACAAGGTCAATTTATTTTATTTTTGGTCTATTCTTTATCTTTACCTTTTCAAGAAAGACATAACACACCGATCTTCTCTGTTTTATGTTATTTTATAGCATTACTTTATAGCCGATATTTCAAATTGGCTAACTTTGCAAATGAAATATTTTCAAACAAAAAAGACATGGAAAAAGAATTGCCTAAAATAGATTTACCTGAACCCTGGCTGATCGGTACGGATATCAGCAAGGAACTGCTCAGCCTCTACACCAATTACCCGGTGAGACTGAAATGTGAAATCTTTGTGCTCTGCATGGACGGGGAAGTAGATGCCTCAGTGAACCTGAACCGTATTGAGGTACGTCCCAACGACATCATTACGCTTACTCCGGGAAGTATCTTCCAGATCTATCGTGTGGACGGGAATCTGAAAATCTATTTTCTGGGCTTTTCTTCCAAATACATTGAGGAAAGCAATCAGACCAGAGCAATGCTGGATTCCATTTATCTGACTTTGGGACATCCTGTCCTCTCGCTGAAACCGGAGGGAGCAAGTGTTATGCAGGATTACCTGAAACTGCTGATCCGGATGTATGAGACTTTTCCCGAGAAGATGCGAACAGAAATGGCTCCCAATCTGTATGCGGATATACATAAAGGTGTATCCATATTATATAAGAATAAGAATACAGACAATAGTCCTATATCGAAGAGTGAACAAATCTGCCGAAACTTCGGACAGCTGGTCATGCAACATTATAACCAGACAAGAAACGTGGCTTGGTATGCCGAGAAACTGGGTATCACGCATGCTCACCTTTGCACGACTGTGAAGCAAGTTACCGGAAAGACATGTGTGGACATCATTTCATCCATGGTAATCATGGATGCCAAATCACAGCTGAAATCTACCAATCTGTCCATACAGGACATATCAGATTCACTGAACTTTGCAAATATGTCATTCTTCGGAAAGTATTTCAAGCGGAACGTGGGTATGAGCCCACTGGAATATCGCAATAATGGATAAACTAAACAGACTAACAGATTAAAGTATGAAAAAAATGTATGTAACAACGGCTGGAACCTTCCTGCTGGGACTGACGCTGAACTCCTGTATCCAGGAAGAGGCTCCCAATGCAGAAGCTGACATCACGGCCTGCTCTCTCTTGCCTGTGGACTGTCTGGCAAGCAATACCATTGAAGTTGGACTGCCTTACAGCGATGAGTTGAATGCCTATCCCATAGAAATAAAGGTGAAGGAAGGTACTGACCTTTCCAGCCTCGCACCGACTTTTGAACTGACTCCGGGGGCAACCATCAGTCCGGAAAGCGGAAGCATTCATGACTTCTCTTCCCCAGTGAGATATACCGTGACTTCGGAAGACAGACAATGGCACCGCACTTACAGTGTATCAGTCACGGAACAGACTTCGACCAACATACCGACGGTATATCATTTTGAAAATATCAAGACTTCGGGCAATTATTATGTATTCTATGAACAGCAGGGAGAGCATTCGCTTACCTGGGCAAGCGGAAACGGAGGATATGCTCTGGCAGTCAGCCAGGCTGCGGCTAAAGATTATCCGACTACACAGGATGATAACGGATGGAACGGGAAATGCCTGAAACTGGTTACGCGGAGTACAGGAAGCCTGGGAAGCCTTGTGGGCATGCCGATCGCAGCCGGAAACTTGTTTATCGGGCAGTTTGACCTGACAAACGCTCTGACTGCTCCGCTCAAGGCAACCAAGTTCGGAATACCTTTCTATAGCAAACCGATCCGCCTGACAGGATATTATAAGTATAAGGCGGGCGAACAGTTCTTTGCCAATGGCGCATATACGGATCAGAAAGATGTTTTTGACATCTATGCGTTCTTCTTTGACAACAGCAACGGAACAAGCATGCTCGACGGAAGTTTGCCGTCCAACGGATATACTCATCCGGATATGGTAGCTGTGGCACGCATCAAGGATGCTCACGAAACAGATGAATGGACCAGCTTCAGCCTCAACTTTGATTATGATTCCTTCGGAAAGGGAGTAGATGCACAGAAACTGGCCGAAGGAAAATACAGCCTGGGCATTGTCATGGCTTCCAGCAAAGACGGGGCTTCTTTTGAAGGTGCACCGGGAAGTACACTGCTTATTGACGAGATGGAACTGATTTTTGAATAAACAGAAGGATCACTCAAGATCCATAAAACAGAATCTGACAAGAATATGAAAAGATATTTACTTGCACTGACAGCTGCCATAATTACTGCCGGAAGCTGTCTTTATGCCCAAAAGAACGAGAATCAGACGTTGCTGAATGCAGCCCTGCACGGATGGGAATACGAAGTCCGGGCAGGTATCAGTATCGGAGGAAGTTCTCCCCTGCCTTTGCCAGCTGAAATCAGAAGTATTGATTCGTATAATCCCACGCTTGCCATCATGCTGGAGGGAAATGCGATCAAATGGTTCGGGGCAGAAAAGAAATGGGGACTGACCACCGGACTGAGACTGGAAAACAAAAACATGACAACACGGGCTACGGTGAAAAACTACGGAATGGAAATCATCGGCAGCGACGGGAACCGGTTGAAAGGAAACTGGACCGGCGGCGTACGGACCAAATTAAGAAGTTCACTGGTAACCATTCCTTTACTGGCCACCCACAAATTCGGCGAAAGATGGAGTGTCAAGCTGGGCCCTTATTTCTCGTATCTGATGGACGGGGATTTTTCCGGTGAAGTATATGAAGGCTATCTTCGGGAAGGAAACCCTACGGGACAGAAGATTGTATTCACGGACGGTGCCGTTGCAACATATGATTTCCATAATGATATGAACCATTTTCAATGGGGTGTACAGGCTGGCGCTGACTGGAAAGCATTCAAGCATCTGAAAGTATTCGCCGACCTGACATGGGGACTGAATGATATTTTCCAGAAAGATTTCCAGACAATCTCATTCGCCATGTATCCCATTTATCTGAATTTCGGATTCGGATATGCTTTCTGAGCAGAAAGATCCGACACGTAAGAACACAAAAAAGACCGCAGCCTCTCCTCAAACGGAAACGGCTGCGGTCTTTTCTTATTGTTTTATTGAGCGGCCTGCATCTTGATACCAATCTGAATGGTTTCTGTTGAACCGATGATCTGCGGCATCGCAACCAGAGCCGGCTTCAGGAATACATCAACCATTCCGGCCATCTCACCAGCCTGAGCTTTCAACATAGAAAGAATCTGTTCCACTGCTGCTTCATCTTCAAAGAGCGGTGCTACGATCTTCAGAATCGGGAGCAGAGTTTCTGTATCCAGATAAGCTTTCAACACACCTTCTTCACCTTTTTCCAAAGTGATCAGAATTCCTTCGGAAAGCATCGGAGTAACAGCAGCCATCAGCTGTGAAAGAACATCCGTCATACCGGCACGGCTCTTACCGGAAGCTGTTGCTGCAATTTGTGCCGGATTCAGGAACAAACGGATTTTATTGGGTTCAGGCACAGTATAAGTGGCCAGATTCAAAGGTGAAGTCTTCCACTCTGTTGCATTCAGCGAATCCTTGTATTCAGCCTGAACATTTCCGTCAGAAAGGAAGGTTACCTTATTTAATACTTCACAAAGCATTTTAGGAATAGTGTTTCCTTCAATTTGAGTCATGGAAATAACCAAAGTAATCAATGACTGAATTTCATAAGGAGATCCATTAAAATCAAATGGATCTGCATCCCATTTCACATGGATTGGCTGCATCGGATCACCACTGAACAGATTTCCCGGAGGAAGCAATTGCCAGGAAGTATTGGTCCAGGCAGTTTCAACAAAAGTCACATTCAAGGCCAGATTCAAAGAAGCATCGGTAGCTGATCCCTGATATTTCAAGGTATATCCTCCCCGGTTTTCTTCTCCGGCAAAGGTTACCGTATCGTTTTTAATTGTCAGGTCTACATCAATGGTAGTACTTACTTCGCCCGGAATGACACCTGCCGTAGCCAGACCGGAAGCATTATCACTCAACGGAGAAGTTGTCTGAGCACCTGATAAAGTCAACGTTGCCTTGGTAATATCATTTGCATCCGGTGTAAAGACAACCTGCTTGCCCAGCATAGGAGCACCGCTATATGTAAGAGTCAGCCCGCTGGCATCCGCATAAGTTTTAGTCTGTGTGATCGGAGATACGACAGATGAGTCATCGTCACTGCTGCAGGAAGTCAGCACACCTCCGGCCAAAGCAATAGAGAATAAGCCAATAAATAATGTTTTTTTCATGATGAAATAATGTTTAATAATTAATGAATAGTTATTCCTTTTCAAATCGGGTGCAAAGTAAGAGGGAAATAAATACACCTACAAGGTCTATTCTTGCGACTTTTGTTCTATTTTTCACATCATATGAAAAACAGACAAAAAATTACGGACATTTTTTGATCTTTTTTTCTTATTTTAGGAAATTATCCCAAATACACTTTTTCACGGTGCCTGTTCCCCTTCGGGCTTTTTAAAAAACGTCGAATTCTTTTCCTTCGAACGCCGAAACGTTTTATTGCATTCGTCGAAGTCTTTTTTTAAAAGCCCGAGGCGGGCAAACATCCACCGACATTTGCCCGCCTCCTTATTATATAACAGCTTCTTTCGTTCTTATTCTTCTTCCGGCAGTACCACGACTCCCAGTTTCTTGCGGCCGTCCATCTTCACAGTCAGCGGACGGTCAAAATGTACCCAGCGCAGGAACTTCGTTTCCTCCACAGCCGGCATGGAGTTCAGCAATTCCTGATTGTAAATACCTTCATTCATATAGGCATTAATGGTGAAATACCCCACTCCAAATGAAGTCAGATTCTGGAAGAAGTGAGTTCCCTGACTGGGATCTACCCGATAATTGGTCAGTCCGGCTTCCACAATGACACGGGCCGCTGAGATATGCGGCCATTTGACCGGTACCCCCAGCCACGTATCGCTGCTGCCCCACCGGCCGGGTCCTACCAGCACATAATGCTTCCCTTCATCCAGGAAACGGCGGTTCAGCTTCTCTATATCATAAGCAATCAACTGGTTATTGGAAGCCGAATAGCCTTCCGTCTTCACGTAGATCACATCGCTGATATCTTCCATAATACCATGTCCCAGGGCATTTTCACTCTTCAGCAGCAACTGGTCATCAGGTATCTGGGTAAGATCTTCATCAAGTCCGGCCTTCACATCGACCATCGGACGAATCTGAAGCAGATAGAAGACACCGCTCTTGGTACGCGCATCGAAGTTAACAGCAAACTCAATCTCTACAGGACGCCTCATTTCTGCCTGTCCGTATTGCTGGGCAAGCTGAAGAATGCGTGCCAGAGGAAAGACATCATGCTGAAGGATATTGGCAAAAGTAATCAGCTTACGGCCGCCCGGATAGATTCCGTCACGGATCACCATATCATACGGATCGTAGGTGGAAGCAATATAATCGAGGGCACCGTCATTTTCGGCATCCTTTACGGTAAGCTTCAGGAGATTAAATCCGTCATCAAGCGAGAAGTTATGTCCGTTGTTCTTCAAGTCAAGCGCATAGAAACGGGTCTGCGTTTCGCGCAGGGCTATTTCCATTTCACTGGTCTGAAGCACCTTGTCCGGATGATACGGACAGACACGCAAAGTCAGTCCGCCGTCAACGATATACTTGCCGAGTCCCAGTGCCAGACTGACGGTACCTTCTTCAGCCGTTTCGTCATTGATCGGATAATAGTTGATGGAACGGGCCACTCCCGATATGGCCGGATAATAACGGTCGCCATACTGGGTTCCGACTACCTCCTGCAAAATAACGGCCATCTTTTCCTGATCGATGACGTTACTGGTGGCCTGCATGTAAGCCTTGCTGTCACGATAATAAACCGAAGCATACACACCTTTTATCGCATCACTCAGCATACGGAGCATTTCATATTTGTCTTCTAGATAAGGAATCATATAGGTGGAATAGATACCGGCAAACGGCTGGTAATGCGAATCCTCAAGAAGACTGGACGAACGGATGGCTATCGGAGCTTTCACTACATCGAAGAAAGCAAAGAAGTCTTCCACCAGACGGTCGGGAAGTTTTGCTTTCAGAAAGGCTCTCAGAATGGTATCATCATCGGCATCGCTCAAAGCCAGCTGATAAAGAAGATTCGTATCCATGAACTCATCAAAGATATCGGTACACAGCACCACGGTCTTGGGAATAACTACTGAAGCATTCTCAAACTCCGAAAATTCAGGATGACGCTTCACCATGTTGTCGATGAAAGCCAGACCACGTCCCTTTCCTCCCAGCGATCCGTCACCAATGCGTGCAAAGTGAGAATAGCGGTCGAAACGGTCGCGCTGGAACACAGCCACCACTCCCTGATTTTTCATCTTGCGGTATTTCACGATAGCTTCGAAAATAATCTTCCGGTGAGCGTCGATATCCTGCAGACCTTCCCAACGAATCTGCTTCAGGAATTCGGCCACAGGGAAAATAGCCCGGGAATAAAGCCAGCGGGATACATGGTTGCGTATAATATGGTATTGCAGGGACTCAGCCGGAACAGAGAATATAACATTCTGCAATTCCTTCAGATTATGAACGCGGGCTACTTCCTCCATCGTACGCGGATTAATGAAAATAAAATCGCCGAAACCGAAATTCCGCGAAACAGCATCCCGCAAATCGATATTCATTTTCTTGGAATTCTTATCAATGAAAGAAGCTTCAAGCCGGGAAGCATAGGCACGGTTGCTCTCCTCTGCCGACTGAAGAATCAGCGGCATGTAAGGATCACTCTTGCGGATCTCTCCCAACAGTTTAATGCCGGCCAGCGGATCAACGGCCCCTTCACGGGGGAAACGGGCATCGGAAATAATTCCCAGAATATTGTTCTTGAATCTTTCATAGAGGTCCATTGCTTCTTCATACGAACGGGCAAGTACAATCTTGGGACGGCCGCGCATTCGCAACGTCCGCTGATGTTCGTTCAGAGCTTCCGTGGCAAACTCCTGACTCTGGGTGAGGACAAACTTATAAAGATTCGGCAGGACAGAAGAATAGAAACGGATGGAATCTTCCACCAGCAGGATCATCTGAACGCCAACTTCATTGATATCATGCTCCAGATTCATCTTATCCTCGATCAGCTTGATGATGGACAAGAGCAGATCCGTATTTCCCAGCCAGCAAAATACATATTCAAATATACTCAGATCCTCATGTTCCATACGCGCCCGGATGCCGTGGGAAAAAGGAGTCAGAACGACCAGCGGAATATGCGGATATTTCTCCTTGATCTGACGTCCGATATCAAACGTATCGCTGTTGTCGGATCCGGGCATACAGATTACCAGATCAAACATTGTATTTCCCAGTTGTCTCCAGGTATCTTCTTCCGTAGAAACCTGCGTGAAACGCGGCGGATAACGCAGGCTGAGGTTCATATATTCAATAAAGATCTTTTCGTCTATCCGACCGTCATCCTCCAGCATAAATGCATCGTACGGATTGGCAACCAACAAGACATTAAAGATACGTTTCGTCATCAGATTGGCGAATTGGGTATCTTTGAAGCGGTTCAATTTTAATTTTGTGAGCATATAGCAGGATTTAAGCTTATTCTATGCAAAGAACGGAAATTCCCGTGAGTTTTGCAATACCGAAATGAGAGACTATACATTTTATCATTATTTAGCACAAAAACCGGCCGAAACATTTTGTCATGCGACGAAAAAGCATAACTTTGCAGATACAAAAGATTTCATTTTGTTAAACCTTATAACATTACGACGTATGAACATCAGTCAAATCATGGCTTCCCTGGAAGCCAAACATCCAGGTGAATCGGAATATTTGCAAGCCGTAAAGGAAGTTCTGCTCTCCATCGAGCCTGTTTACAACCAGCATCCGGAATTCGAAAAGGCAAAAATCATTGAACGCCTGGTAGAACCGGACCGTATCTTTACATTCCGTGTGACATGGGTAGACGACAAAGGTGAAGTACAAACAAATCTAGGTTATCGCGTACAATTCAACAATGCCATAGGCCCTTATAAAGGAGGTATCCGTTTCCACGCTTCCGTCAATCTTTCTATCCTGAAATTCCTCGGATTTGAACAGACTTTCAAGAATGCACTGACCACTCTGCCGATGGGTGGCGGAAAAGGCGGTTCAGACTTCTCTCCACGTGGAAAGAGCAATGCGGAAATCATGCGTTTCTGCCAGGCATTCATGCTGGAACTTTGGCGTCATGTAGGTCCTGATATGGATGTTCCTGCCGGTGACATCGGCGTTGGAGGCCGTGAAGTTGGTTATATGTTCGGAATGTATAAGAAGCTGACCCGCGAATTCACCGGAACCTTCACAGGCAAGGGACTGGAATTCGGAGGCTCTCTGATCCGCCCGGAAGCTACGGGATTCGGAGGACTTTATTTCGTGAAACATATGCTTGACGAAAAGGGTATTGACATCAAAGGCAAGACGGTAGCAATCTCCGGTTTCGGTAACGTAGCATGGGGAGCTGCAACGAAAGCAACCCAGCTGGGAGCCAAAGTGGTTACTATTTCAGGACCTGACGGATACATTTATGATCCGGATGGTATCAGCGGTGAAAAGATTGACTATATGCTGGAACTGCGTGCTTCGGGCAACGATATCGTAGCTCCGTATGCAGAAAAATTCCCGGGTGCTACTTTTGTTGCCGGAAAACGTCCTTGGGAAGTTAAAGTAGATATCGCTCTTCCGTGTGCAACTCAAAATGAATTGAACGGAGAAGACGCTGCTCAGCTGATCCAGAACAAAGTATTGTGCGTAGGCGAAATTTCCAACATGGGATGTACGCCGGAAGCTATCGACGCATTCATCGAACACAAGATGATGTATGCACCGGGCAAGGCTGTCAATGCAGGTGGTGTAGCAACCTCTGGACTGGAAATGAGTCAGAACGCCATGCATCTGAGCTGGACGGCAGAAGAAGTTGATCAGAAGTTACATCAGATCATGCATAATATCCACGAGCAATGCGTTAAATACGGTACAGAGCCTGACGGCTACATCAACTATGTAAAAGGTGCAAATATCGCAGGCTTCATGAAAGTTGCTCATGCAATGATGGCTCAGGGTATTGTATAATCCTTTCTATTTAATATAGTTTAGAAGATTCTCGTTTAGTTGTATTTGTATTAATCATAAACGTAGCCTGGCTGTGAGAGCCCGGCAACGTTTTTTTTTAGCCTGAAAGGTATCTTTGAATAAGGCTTTGCGTTTTTAAAAGAAAAACGCCTTATGACATGCCCTAGAAGTTACTTTCCCATAAAATCCTCCTGCCTTTTCTGCCTGTTTCTGCTTTCATTGGTTTTCGGATGCTCCAGTGATGAAAGTTTCACTCCGTCGCCATCCATTCTCATTTCGGGCAACCAATATTCCGGCTTCCTGGAATCACGAACCTCCGCCGCAACACTTCCTGCAGGCAGCAGGCTTTCCCTGTTCAGCACCGGAGGGATGGAAGCCGACAACGTTCTCATGACTTACAACGGTACATTCTGGGAAGGAGAGCTGCCCGACGTCTGGAATGAAAATGGAAATGCAGCCGAACTTACCGTTTATACACCTTATATCGACACGGATCCTCAACTTTTTTATGACGGAAAAGGACAGCTGCAAGATATCCTGTACGACCGGCAAAGTTGCCGGAAAGGTGACCGGATCAACCTGACGTTTAAACATCTTTTTGCCTGTATCACCTTTCATGTAGCAGCAGGAATCAACCAAACCCTGCAAAGCATTACGTTCCGTCCCTCAATTCTCATAACCGGTCTGAACCATCGGACGGGAGCATTGAGTATGGAAACAGCAGAAAATCCGCAATCGGTCACACTGGACAAAGCCGACGACGGAAACTATTCACTGATCATTCCTCCCTCAGAACATCTGAAAATAGACATCTGCATACAAACAACTGATGGAAAAAGCTATGAAACATTCATGCCCGAAAGCCATTTCGTCGCAGGTACGTCGTATTCCTGTCGCATTCTTTCGAATGCTGACACACAAGGGATTCATACGGCTGCAGATTTCATCGCCTTTACCCATCTCATCAACGGAGAAGCTTACGAAGGACGTAGTCTGGATGAATTCCGGACCGAAGAAAACGGAAGAAACATCTACAGGCTGTGTGCAGACATCGAATTTACTCCGGAAGAATGCAGTCAGCTGATGGAAATTGGAATATACCATAACTCTTACAGCGAAAGAACAAACTTTAATGACATCTTCGACGGACAAGGACATACCTTAACCAACTTAACTTTACAAACGCCAGAAAACCGAATCAGATATGGGCTATTCGGCTATATTGAAGAAAAAGGTATAATCAGGAATTTACATATACGAAACTCTACGCTTACCGTAAACCAGGCAACAGAAGCCGGCATATTAGCAGGTGTAAACTTTGGAATAATTACGGATTGCAGTGTTAAAAATTCACAGATCACTGGAACAAGTTTAGCAAAAGAAAAATATGTAGGAGGATTGTTGGCCAACAATAGCGGATATGTCACCAATTGTGCCGCAGAAAATATACTGATAGAAAGTTCCGTTTCATATGTCGGAGGACTAATCGGTATCAACCAAAAATATTTACTTAACAGCTATGCAGCCAATTGTGATCTCAGAAGCAAGACACAAGGTATGCTTTGTTATTCATGTAATGGAGGGCAAATACATAATTGCTATACTTCGGGAGTACCTGCCAATTGCTACTCACTTTGTTATACCGCCATTAATACTTTTAAAGTTTACTATTGTTATTATCCCCAAAACACAATTTGGAGAAAAAACGACAAACCGACAAGTAACGTAAAAGCTATTGAAGCTATCAACTTTGAAGATCCTTCTTCTCAAGAGTATCTTATTACAAAGCTAAATAACTGGATTCCCGAACAAGGAGCATCTCTCTTTCCCAAATTAGATTTCCAATCCTGGCAATCCAATGATTCTCCTCCAGCTGTTCTGGCTATTTCCGGAACAAAACACTAACCGCCATCGTTCTGACCATCTAAAAGTTTAACTAACAGTTGATCCATCTCTCAAACCATCGAACGGATCAGGTCCGAACATGAGATAAAGTTTATCGAACATTCTTCATCTTTTTATCGACTTCCATATGGAAGTCGATAAATTTCCTAATGAAAGTTGATTGATTGCCTGATGGAAATCAATCAACTTTCTCATGTCAGCCGATCAGAATATCCTTAGTTTTCAAGCGAAATATACGCAAAATTGCTTTGTACAATTGGGACAAAACAACACCGGTCCAAGGTATCCGGCAAGAAAACGACAGCCCGGCGGAGGGCCCGGTTCTGCTTCCAATTTTCACCGGCGGAAGTTTAGAACGTTTTTAATCTGAAGGTTTTATTCGTTTATTCAATGATTTATTGTATTTTTGCCAAAAATCATAGCATTCATACAATATGGACAAAAACAAAAAACTGATTATAGTTATTATCATTCTGGCGGTAATTGCTGGTGGAGTTTCGTTCTTTGCTGTACATGAAGCACAGAAAAATAAGGAAATGAGCGAGTTGTTTGCTGTAGAAAAAGAGGAAATGGAGAATGAATACAGCACCTTTGCCACCCAATATGACGAGCTGCAGATTCAGATCAACAATGACTCTTTGCGGGAAAAACTGGAAAGTGAAAAACTGAAGACCCAACGTCTGCTGGAAGAATTACGTCAGGTCAAGAGCAGCAATGCCGCTGAAATCATGCGTCTGAAAAAGGAATTGAAAACAGTACGTGCCGTATTGCGTACTTATGTCATACAGATCGACTCTCTGAACCGCTTGAATGCAGAACTGACCAAAGAAAATCAGGAAGTCAAGAATAAATATTCGGCAGCAACAGCACAGATCAGCACACTTTCAAAGGAAAAGAAAAGTCTGAACGAAAAAGTTTCGCTTGCAGCACAGCTGGATGCTACCAATATTATCGTCAATCCGATGAACAAACGGGGCAAAACTGCCAGAAAAGTGAAAGACGTCAAAAAGATCTCCATCCAGTTTACAATCGTAAAGAATATTACGGCTGAAACAGGAAACAAGACATTGTATATCCGGATCGCCAAACCGGACAATGATATTCTGACCAAGAGCGAAGCCAATACTTTTGCTTATGAAGACAGAAACATCGGCTACTCCATCAAAAAATACATCGAATATACCGGAGAAGAACAAACCGTTACGGTATACTGGAATGTGGAAGAATTCCTTCCCTCTGGAAATTACAGAGTATACATCTTTGCCGACGGAAATATGATCGGTCAAGGTTCATTCAGCATGAAATAAGATTTCGCATGAAAAGAACTGCTTTTTACCGTCTGATCTATGGAACGGTTATCTCCCTGACATTAATGGCATGTGGAGAAGACCGCTCGGGAGAATATTATGCATTGATTGCCAGCAAAACATGGATTTACGAAACCATGCAGCAGAATTATCTCTTTTATGAAGATATTCCTGCTGAAGAGAGCCTCGACTTTTTCCAGACTCCGGAGAACTTCCTGAAAAATGCAGCCTCCAGCAGGGATCAGAAAAACGGTACGTTGTTTTCTCACATTGACTCGGTGAATGTCTCCCGCGCCTTAAGCAGCAGCCCTACATTCGGATATGAAGCAGCCCTGATACGGACAGGAAGCGGAGACTACGCCATACGGGTGCTTTACACCCAGCCGGGATCTCCTGCTGAAGAAGCCGGATTAAAACGAGGAGACTGGATCATTGCAGCCAACAACAAAAAGATAGGAAGCGGAGATTACAGCAAATATGTATCTGCACCGACTCAATCATATACCTTCACTTTAGGCAACTATAACGGAGAAGGATTCGACACACTGGGAGTTACTGAAATTCCGGCTCCCCGGTATATCGAAGAAACCAACCTGATGAAGACCAGCTTTATCACGGCCGGAAACCGGACTGCTGCCTATATTCTTTACAACAGTTTCGGAGCAGATGATACCGAAACATTGCAGAATATGTTCGTTGAGATAGCTGCCCGCCAGCCCAATGACATCATTCTTGATTTGCGTTACAATCCGGGCGGATATGTCAGCACATCTCAATTGTTGAGTACTTTGCTTGCTCCCCAGAATGCCATGGGACAGACTTTTCTGAACATGACTTACAATGACAAAATTGCGAAAACGGAAAGTTATCTTTTTGAACCTTCGCTCATCCCCGGAGGAACACCTCTCGCCTACGAGAATCTATACATCATAACTTCAAACAATACGGCTTCGGCCTCTGAAATAGTCATAAACTGTCTGCGTCCTTACCTGAAAGAAAGACTTTTGCAGGTTGGTACAGCAACTTTCGGCAAGAATGTGGCACAAAGTCTATTTACCGATGAACAGAGCCCGCAACTGGAGCTGTGGCTGACAACTGCGTATCTCAGCAATGCCGAAGGATTCCAGGATTATTTTGACAACGGACTGCAGCCGGACTATGAACTCGCCGAGAACTATGCAGGAGAACTTGGAGAGCTGGGTACGGCAGAAGACATGTTGCTGGCACCTGTATTCACAAGAATGGCAACAGGAAGCTTCCCTGCCGGAGAAGATACAGCCACAGAGACAACACGTTCCAATCCGAATGTAGAGGTAACCCATTGTTCGATCAGTAAAAAGCCGAAACTGGCAAAGAATAATTTCCATTAAATTTTGGTTGCATTGACACTCTTTTCAACAAAATGCTTGGGAAGTTTGTTAGAATGTCATACATTTGCACTGTTGCATAAGCAACCAAAAGAACACAAAGACCCAATTGGCCATGAAACGAATCTTAAGCCTCATCGTTTTTACTGGCATAGCTATCGGAAGCTATGCACAGCAAGTATTGACTCTCGACAGCTGCAGAACGCTGGCCCTTGCCAACAACAAGGAATTACGCATCTCACAGGAAAAGATCAATGCAGCCCGCTATCAGAAGAAAGCGGCATTCACCAATTTTCTGCCCAAGATTGATGTCATGGGAGCGTATATGCGTACGCAGAAAGAAATCTCTCTGTTAAGTGACGAACAGAAACAGACAATCAGCAACATAGGAACAGCTACCGGAGCACAGCTGCAAGAGGCCTTGCAGCAACTGGGGGCTTCAAACCCGATGCTGGGATCTCTGCTCCAGCCTCTTGCCGGAATGATCCCCGGACTCAGTGCCGGACTTAATGGCATAGGACAAGGTATCGTGGATGCTTTTCGAACGGATACCCGAAACATGACATTAGGAACCGCTACACTGACGCAGCCGCTGTTCATGGGAGGAAAGATCATCGCTTACAACAAGATCACCAAATATGCAGAACAGCTGGCCCAATCACAACATGCCACAGGCATGCAGGATCTGATTCTAAACACAGATCAGGCTTATTGGCAGGTCATTTCTCTGGTCAATAAGAAAAAACTGGCTGAGAGTTACGTTGAACTGGTCCGCAAGCTGGATTCAGATGTAGAAAAGATGGTGGCAGAAGGAGTTGCAACCCAGGCGGACGGACTGAGCGTCAAAGTAAAAGTCAATGAAGCAGAAATGACTCTGACACAGGTGGAAAACGGCCTGAGTCTTTCCAAAATGGTGCTTTGCCAGTTATGCGGTCTGCCTTTAGACAGTGAAATAAGACTGGCAGATGAACAAATGGAGAACCTCAGCCTGCCCAACGTATATACGGAGAGCAATGTGAATACGGCCCTGGCCAACCGGGAAGAATTGCGCAGCCTGGAACTGGCTTCACAGATCTATCGGCAAAAGGTCAATGTAGTCAGAGCAGACTTTCTTCCGTCTGTTGCATTCACCGCCAATTATCTGGTCACCAATCCTTCATTAATAAACGGATTTGAAAACAAGTTCCGCGGAATGTGGGCTGCCGGAGTTGTTGTCAAGATTCCGGTTTTCCACTGGGGAGAAGGTATCTATAAGGTAAGAGCAGCCAAAGCCGAAGCCAACATTGCCCGCTATCAGCTGGAAGACGTCAGAGAGAAAGTCGAGCTTCAGGTTACTCAAAGTTCATACAAAGTAAACGAAGCGTCCAAGCGTCTGATAATGGCCGAGAAAAACATGGATAAAGCCAATGAGAACCTGCGTTACGCCAATCTAGGCTTCAAGGAAGGAGTAATTTCCACCAGTAACGTACTGGAAGCACAAACAGCTTGGCTGTCAGCTCAATCAGGAAAGATTGATGCTCAGATCGATTTAAAAATGAGTGAAGTATATTTAAACAAATCAATGGGAACTTTAAAATAACAAACAGATATGGCTGAAAAAACTCAACGCAACAATGTTTTGCTGGCTTTCATTACTTTAGTGGCCGTAGTTGCCGTAGTCAGCGCAATAGGCTTCTTTACGTTAGGAACTGAACCGGAAGTCATCCAGGGCCAGGCAGAAGCGACTGAATACCGGGTATCCAGTAAAGTACCGGGCCGGATCTTAAAATATTTCGTATCGGAAGGTGACCAGGTGAAAGCTGGTGACACGCTGGCAATTCTGGAAGCTCCGGACGTCATGGCTAAACTTTCGCAGGCACAGGCTGCGGAACAGGCAGCACAGGCACTTAACGAAAAAGCAATCAGAGGCACACGTGCCGAACAGTTGCAGGCTGCCTTTGAAATGTGGCAAAAGGCCAAAGCTGGTCTGGAGATTGCTGAAAAATCCTACAACCGCGTCAACCGTCTGTTTGAACAGGGAGTCATGACTGCCCAGAAACGCGATGAAGCCAAGGCACAATATGATGCCATGGCGGCAACCGAACGTGCAGCTCATGCTCAATACACAATGGCCAAGAATGGAGCACAACGGGAAGATAAAGCCATGGCGGCAGCACAGGTGGAACGCGCCAAAGGAGCCGTTGCCGAAGTGGCTTCCTATATTGCCGAAACCTATCTGCTGGCTTCTGCTGATGGAGAAGTAACCGAAGTGTTTCCCAAAGAAGGAGAACTGGTGGGAACCGGAGCTCCGATTATGAATATAGCCCGCCTGAACGAAATGTGGGTTACATTTAATGTCCGTGAAGATTTCCTGAAGCAATTCTCCGTCGGAGGTGAAATCAAGGCTTATATCCCTGCCCTGGAAAAAGAAGCAACCTTTAAGGTTACTTATATGAAAGATCTGGGAACGTATGCTGCCTGGAAGGCAACCAAGACAACCGGACAGTATGATCTGAAAACATTCGAAGTGAAAGCCAAGCCCGTACAAGCTGTTGAAAACCTGAGACCTGGTATGTCAGCAATCTGCACGATCAATAAATAAACAGGAAATTATGTGTCTGCTCAATATTGCCAAACGAGAAGTTCTGCGCATCGCCGTCCGGCCGCTGTATCTGTTTTGCATGATTATTGCGCCGGTATTCTGTTATCTGTTCTTCACCACCCTGATGGCGAACGGATTGCCGACAGACCTGCCTGCCGGTGTTGTGGATCTGGACAATACTTCTACCACGCGAAATATTATCCGGAATCTGGATGCCTTTCAGCAGACACATATCGTAGCACACTATCCCAGTGTCATGGAAGCCCGAAAAGCTATCCAGCGGGGTGAAATTTATTCTTTTTATTATATTCCCGAAGGAACTACAGAAGCAACACTGGCCAGCCGGCAGCCTAAAGTTTCCTTTTATGTCAATTATTCCTATCTGATTGCCGGCTCGTTGCTTTACAAGGATCAGCGGACCATTTCCGAACTGGCAGCCGGAGCTGTCGGACGGGCAACCTTATATGCAAAGGGAGCTACGGAAGACCAGGCCATGGCCTTTCTGCAACCGATTGTCATAGATACTCACGCGCTGAATAATCCATGGCTTAACTATTCGGTTTATCTCTGCAACACGCTGTTTCCGGGTATTTTAATGTTACTTATATTCCTGACCACCATTTATACCCTGGGAGAAGAAGTGAAAAACGGAACAGGCAGAGAACTGATGCGTTTAGCTGATAATTCAATCACCAAAGTACTGATCGGAAAGCTGCTCCCACATACCCTTGTTTTCTTTGTCATTGCAGTATTCTATAATGTATATCTATATGGATATTTACATTATCCCTGCCACAGCGGAATTTTTCCGATGTTATTGGCCGGACTTTTACTGGTACTCTCCTCACAGGCCTTCGGTGTATTCCTTTTCGGCCTGTTCGGATCTTTCCGTCTGGCCTTGAGTGCCGCCTCTCTATGGGGAGTCATTTCGTTCTCCATTTCCGGATTTACATTTCCGGTTATGGCCATGCATCCGACCCTGCAGGCATTGTGTGTCCTGTTCCCTCTGCGGCATTATTACCTGCTTTATGTCAATTTTGCTTTAAACGGCTATCCGCTGATCTACGCATGGCAGGCAGTAGCAGCCTTACTTGTATTCCTGCTTCTTCCTTTCCTGGTATTAAAGAAACTGCGGACTATTCTGCTGCAATATGTTTATGTCCCCTAATAACACGATAACCTCATGAAAGAACGTTCATTCTCAGATATTATCCGAAACGGCCTGGCTGGATTATTCCACATCTTTGCCAAAGAACTGAAAGCCACGGTACGCGATGAAGGAGTACTCATCTTTTTCCTGCTGGTCCCCCTAGCCTATCCGCTGGTGTATGCTTTCATTTATACCAACGAAGTGGTACGTGAAGTTCCTGCCGCAGTTGTGGATGACAACAACTCTACACTCAGCCGGAAATATTTACGGTTAATGGATGCAAGTGCTGATGTGCAGATCCAGTCTTATTGCGCAGACATGGAAGAAGCTAAAAGTCTGATGAAAGAAAAAAAGGTATATGGTGTTATCCATATTCCAGAGAGTTTCAGCCGGGACATTTCACAAGGTCGTCAGACTCAGGTCAATATTTATTGTGATATGAGTGGTATGCTTTATTACAAAGCCATTCTGCTATCAGCGACCAATGCTTCTTTAACGGTCAATGAACAAATAAAAATCCAACGGATGGGAAATACAACCCAGCGGCAGGATGAGGTCAGCACAGCTCCTATTGAATATGAAGATATCTCTCTATTCAATCCACAGGACGGGTTTGCCAGCTTTCTGATTCCGGCCGTACTGATGCTGATTCTGCAGCAGACTTTGCTGCTGGGAATCGGTATGTCTGCCGGAACGGCCCGGGAAACCAACCGTTTCAAAGATCTGGTACCGATCGGACGCCATTATGAAGGAACATTGCGTATTGTATTTGGCAAGTCTATGGCCTACTTACTGATATACATTGCGATCTCAGCATATGTTTTATGTGCTGTGCCGCAAATGTTCAGTCTGGTACAAATTGCCCAGCCTTCGACTTTGATGGCTTTCATCTTCCCTTATCTGCTGGCCTGCATTTTCTTTGCCATGACCTGCTCGATTTTCATCCATCACCGGGAAGCCTGTATGCTGGTTTATGTTTTCACGTCTATCCCGTTGCTGTTTATTTCGGGTATTTCCTGGCCGGGAGCAGCAGTTCCTTCATTCTGGAAAGTATTTTCCTGGCTGTTTCCCTCAACCTTCGGAATCAATGGATTCGTACAAATCAACAATATGGGAGCGACCTTGCAGGAAGTCTTGCCGGAGTATCGGGCCTTATGGATACAAGCCGGAGTTTATTTTCTGACAACCTGTCTGGTTTACCGCTGGCAAGTCATGCTCAGCCGCCGGCATGCCCTGGAACGTCTCCAGAAGTTAAGAAGCGGAAACCTCAGCCGTCGTTTCATCTTGCCTGTAATGATCAGCATGATCTGTATCAGTATTCAGGCTGCAGTTCCGGGTCCTGCCCAAAACGGCAAGACCGATTATCGCATTACGGTCAAAAAGTCAAACGGTGATCCACAGCTCGGAGTCTTTTTGAGAATCATGGGACGCACTCAGGAATATACTGGAAATGCTCAGGGAATCATTTCTTTTCAGGAAGAAAGCAGTAACAATATCTTCCGTACGGCAAATCTTTTTTTCACCGATGATAAAAAGACTCCGGTACTGAGCTTCCGGCTGAACGAAGCAGCTCAAGATACCATTATCTATCTGGATAGTCCGGAAGACCGCAGACTGTTCAAACAAAGCGGACAACTGTATCCGATTGAAGGATATGTACTGGACAACCAGGGAAAACCCATTACAGGTGCGGTAGTCAGCATTCAGGGTACTGGAAGAAAAGCCCTGACCGATGAAATCGGACTGTTCCGTCTCGATGCGGATTTCAGCCATTCCATAACGATACGTGCTGACGGTATGGAGAACCAGTCTCTTTCTATACAGCCTTTCTTACAGAATACTTCCGAACCTTATCCGATTCGTCTGCAACCTAAAGGTTCAAACCGCATCTACACAAGCGTAGAAGAAATGCCGGAATATCCCGGAGGCATGAAAGCTTTTCAGGAATATCTGGACCGGAAAATAACCTATCCGGAAGCTCTCAAGAAAAACAAGACGGAAGGTATTGTCATCATTCAGTTTGTCGTGGAAAAAGACGGAAGTATCTCAACTCCTCACGTAGTCCGTCCGCTGGAAGCAACACTGGATACCCTGGCGCTGAAAGCAATTCAGGAAATGCCCCGGTGGACTGCCGGCAAAGATCATGGTACTACGGTTAGATGCCGCTATTCTCTGCCTGTTTCGTTCAAGGTTCCGGAAGAGAAAGTTGCTGTAACTCCGTCTTCACGGCGTAGACGACCGGACACGGCAGCCAAACCTCAACCGGTACGCCCCGTGTTCAAATTAGGATGGTTAAAGCCTCAGCCCCTGTTTATTCCTCCCCGGCCTGCCGTTATCCCGGAAAAGCTCCCTTTGAAATAAGGCAACAACATGTAATTTACCCGCATTTAAAGACATAACATGTCGTTGCTCTCATTTTATTGTCGTATCTTTGTCCGAGTATAACTGATAAAACCAAACAAAACCATGAAACGATTTTTCACCTTGCTGTTGTTGGCCATCTTTGTCACAGGCATACAGGCACAACAAAAAGTAACATTGCGGGACATCGCTCAGGGAACTTACCGGGCACAGGGTATCAGCGGACTGAAACCCATGCTGGACGGCGAGCATTACACCCAGATCAGCAGCGATCACAAACGAATTGTCAAATACTCGTTCAAGACCGGAGAAGAAGTCGGAACCCTTTTCGATGTGACCACGGCACGCGACTGCGACCTGAAGTCCTTCGATGATTATATTCTTTCTCCCGACGAAAAACTGATTCTGATCCAGACAGAAACCAAACCTATTTACCGCCATTCCTTCACTGCGGTATATTATATCTACAATGTCAAGAACAACAAGATGGAACCGCTTTCCAACAATGGTCCTCAGCAAGTTCCTCTTTTCTCTCCGGACGGTAACCAGATTGCCTTTGTACGCAACAACAACATCTATCTGGTGAAACTGCTTTTCGGCAACAGTGAATCACAAGTCACCAAAGACGGAGAATACAATCATGTACTGAATGGTATTCCAGACTGGGTGTACGAAGAAGAGTTCAGCTTCAACCGGGCTTTCGACTTTAGCGCAGACAGCAAAATGATTGCTTACGTACGCTTTGATGAAAGTGCCGTTCCTATGTTCTCTTTCCCCTGGTATAAGGGACTCGCACCGGAAAAGGCTTCCTATGCCACTTATCCGGGAGCATACGAATACAAATATCCGAAAGCCGGCGAAGTAAACTCCAAAGTCAGCGTACATACTTATGATATCAAGAGTCACGTTACCCGCAAAATGGATTTGCAGATAGACAGCGACGGCTATATTCCCCGCATCAAGTTTACATCTGATCCGGAAAAACTGGCAATCATGACTTTGAACCGCCATCAGAACCGTCTGGATCTGTACATGGCCAACCCACGCAGCGGCCTTTGCAAGGTAGCGATCCGTGATGAAGCAGAACAGTATATCAAAGAAAGTGCTTATTCAAACATTAAATTCTATCCGGAACACATCGTCATGATGAGCGAGAAAGACGGATACAACCATCTTTATCTGTACACCATTGCCGGAAATCTTGTAAAACAGATCACAAAAGGACAATTTGAGGTTACCTCTTTCCTGGGATGGGATCAGAAAGCCAATGTCTTTTATTATGCCAGCAACGAAGGAAGCCCGCTCCGTACCGCAATCTATAAAATAGACGGAAAAGGTAAAAAGACTAAATTGTCTACCCGTACCGGAAGCAACAGTGCAATCTTCAGCACGAACCAGAAGTATTACATCAATACGTTCTCCAATATCAGCACACCGACACTGATTACTTTAAATGACAATCGGGGTAAAGAACTGACAACTTTGCTGGATAACAGCAAGCTGAAAGCACAGACAGCCCAGCTGAATATGCCGCAGAAGGAATTCTTTACCTTCCGTACAAGCAGTGGTGTGGAATTGAACGGATGGATGATGAAACCTGCCAACTTTAATGCCAACAAAAAATATCCGGTCATCCTGCATCAATACAGCGGACCGGGTTCTCAGCAGGTTATTGACCGCTGGGGAATCGGAAGCTTCGGCGACGGAGGCTTGTTTGAAGCTTATATGTGCGATAAAGGATACATCATGGTTTGCGTAGACGGCCGTGGAACCGGAGGAAGAGGAGCTGCTTTCGAAAAATGTACTTACCTGCAACTGGGTGTCAAAGAAGCCGAAGATCAGGTGGAAACTGCACGCTATCTGGGTACACTGCCCTACATTGACGGTAAACGAATCGGAATCTGGGGATGGAGCTTCGGAGGATATAATACACTTATGTCAATGAGTGACGGAAGCGGTGCCTTCAAGGCCGGAGTAGCTATCGCAGCACCCAGCGACTGGCGCTTCTACGATACTGTATATACAGAACGTTTCATGCGCACTCCGAAAGAAAATGCTGAAGGTTACGACGCCGGATCTGCCATCAAACGTGCTCCGCAACTGAAAGGAAGCCTGTTGCTGATCCATGGTACAGCCGATGACAATGTACATTATCAGAACTGTGCTGAATACAGTGAGGCGCTGGTACAGGCAGGTATCCAGTTTGACATGCAGGTGTACACGAACCGTAATCATGGTATCTTCGGCGGAAAAACCCGAGAACACCTGATGAACCGGGTAGCCAACTTCTTCATCCAGAATCTTTAAACCTCTTTATTCTGAAAGGCATGGAACACGTTAAGAAACCGGAATGGCTGAAGATCAGCATTGGTACCAACGAACGGTATACGGAAACCAAGAAAGTTGTAGATACCCATAAACTGCATACAATCTGCAGCAGCGGACGTTGCCCGAATCTTGGAGAATGCTGGGGAAAAGGAACCGCCACATTTATGATTGGTGGAGAAATCTGCACCCGGTCCTGCAAGTTCTGTAACACCCGGACTGGAAAACCTCTGCCACTGGATCCGCAGGAACCAGAAAGAGTGGCTGATTCCATCCGGCTTATGAAACTGAATCATGCCGTAGTTACTTCCGTAGACCGGGATGACCTGGAAGATCTGGGTGCTTCCCATTGGGCACGTACTATTGCCGCCATCAAACAAACCAATCCGGACACAACACTGGAAGCACTGATCCCCGACTTTCAGGGAAGAGCGGAACTGATCAGACTGGTTACAGATGCCCGGCCGAATATTCTTTCGCACAACATGGAAACTGTGCGAAGAATCAGCCCGCTGGTACGAAGTGCAGCCCGTTATGATACAAGCCTGGAAGTAATCCGACAGATTGCCGAAAGTGGCATCACTGCCAAATCAGGAATTATGGTCGGACTTGGAGAAACGGTTGAGGAAGTAGAAGAAACCATGGATGATCTGCTGGCAAATGGTTGCAAGATCCTGACTATCGGCCAATATCTGCAACCCAGCCGGAACCATTATCCGGTGGCGGAATATGTCACTCCGGAACAGTTCCAGGCCTATAAAGAAACAGGACTCTCTAAAGGATTTGAAGTTGTGGAAAGCGGTCCTCTGGTCCGTTCTTCCTATCATGCAGAGAAACATTTCCTGAAGATCAACAAATAGTGTCTGCAAAATCGGACACTTCTGACAACAGATTCGGATAATCCGGAGAAGCAGTCTTCCAACTGCAAAATTTCCAGATTATCCGAATTGTTTTTATCACTTTTCATAAACAAACAAGCTTTTCCTGTTGTTACATTCATAAAAGGAAAAACGAATGGAATTTTTATTGAAGCATAAAGACAAAATCGTATCTTTTGGCCTGTTGCCAACCATCATAACGCTGATCGGTCTGCATTTTTTCCCTACAACAGAAATGCTGGGAGTCGGACTGGTTATCAGTATTACAGCTCTTCTATACGATATTTTTCACCTGAAAGGATTGAATTTCTTTTTGCTTCAAGGAACCATCGGTATCGGCTTATGCTTCTTCTTAAGAGTATTTTATGGCTATCAGTATGTTCCTCTGAATGGAATAACCCCTGCATTGGAATTCATGCTACTGATCTTTGCCTTCATTCACGTCATTGCCCCCGATATTTATTTTTTCTTGCTCAAGAAACTACGGCTGACTTCCCGGTTCTCTTACATACTGGAAGCCAGAATCATATTCGCGCTGTCTGCCATCCATCTGATTATTCTGCAAATCATGATCTCCCGTCATGCACCGCTCAGCGAAAACTGGAGATTCTTTATGGGAAATGTAATTCCTGTATCTATTTATATTCTCTGTCTGATTGCAAATATTACCGGTATCCGGATGGCTGCCAAATACGATATACTGAAAATTGTCATTCGCATCGCACCTTTATGCCGTAACAAACTGCTTTTGGTACGCCGTGAAGACAATAAATGGGACCTGCCAGTGATCCGTACTTACAACGGAGCTTTAAGAAAGGCTGATTCGTTTGCAGAACAATTAGTGGAAGACTTTCTGCATTACAAAAAAAGAATTCCCCTGATGATGGTCCAGTCGTACACGGCACCTCATCTCAATCCCGACTGTTTTCCATTAAAGACACAGCTGTATATCCTGCCGGTAGAGAATATTTCCGACGTCACGGTTCCCGGAGGAGAATATGTTCCGATTGATAAAATAATGGAAGAAAGTTTTCCCAAGGCAGAACGCCTCTATAAAGAACTGCTTCAAATCTGGATGGTCAGCGACGTCTGGAAAGAAATGGGCACTCCACCGGTGATAAAGAAAAAACTAGGCTGATCCGATTCCGGTAAACCATTTTTTCTGCATTACCAGAATCCAAACTTCTGCTCTCCCTTATTTGTATAACAAAAAGATACAAGGAATCTTGCTCAGATCAGGCAAAGCTGTACCCTTCCATTCCTTGACCGTACGCGTCTTGATATACTCTCCCTCACAAGTTATATTGGCTGCGATACACAATTTGGTCTGTGGTCGGCAAGCCTTCAGAATATCATCCAGCATCTTATGATTCCGGTAAGGAGTTTCAATGAAAAGCTGCGTCTGATGTTCCGAATAAATCCGCCCTTCAAGTTCTTTCAGCCGCTTGGAGCGTTCATTCGGTTCAATTGGCAGATAACCGTGAAAAGCAAAACTCTGTCCGTTGAATCCCGAAGCCATTACGGAAAGAATGATGGAAGAAGGCCCTACCAGCGGAACAACCTTCAGATTCCTGCGCTGGGCAATAGCTACAACATCTGCTCCCGGGTCAGCTACGGCCGGACAACCAGCTTCTGAAATCACGCCCATGGAATGACCTTCCGCCAAAGGATTCAGATATCCCGAAATATCTTCCGGTGAAGTATGCTTGTTCAGCGGATAAAAAGAAAGAGTATCAATGTCAATTTCCCGATCTACCTTTTTCAGAAAACGACGTGCCGAACGGACATCTTCCACAATAAAATGCTTGATTTCACGAATGATACCGGCATTATAAGCCGGCAAGACTTTGTCAATGGCCGTATCGCCCAGTGTCACGGGCAACAAATATAAGGCTGTTTCCATAAAGAATTCTTTAGACTATGTTTAATCAGGGATTAAAATCCATTTCCTGCAACAAGGTGTGGCAGTCTTTCCGCTGAAGCAACTGCTGCACAGTTACCTCCTTATGCTGCGACATATAAGCATCCACCAGCTGTACTCCCATCCATGTTCCCAGGAACGGAGGAACTTTCTTTCCGCCAAAAATCACACTCGGATCAGGGTGTGTATAAGCACGGATCAGCATGGGATCAGTAGAAGACAAATGATTCCGTTCCTTCATCCATTCCCAGATACTGGAAATATTCTTCTGACACCATTCCGTTTCTTTTGCCGTATAGTTCAGCAACTTTCCGCTTTCCGTATCATAATTCAGAATCTTATCCATCACCCAGGCCACTTTGCCATGGTAAATCATGATATCAAACAATGTGCGATTACCTTCTTCCCAGGGAAAGGGATATTGGCTGTAAAGATAGGACATCAGACAATCGGGCACAATACAATCAGGATTCATCGCCCGAAGCTGATAATTGTAATAATAGCGTTTGTAAAGGGGATAATCCGCTCCCATATACTTGTCGATGCTGAAGCCCAGCAGACTGTCGCCTACCACCACCGACTGATTTAAAGCCGAAACTTGCGAATATACCTGAGGAATCACGAGATCAGGCAGTTCTTTCTTCAACTTCCGAAAGCCTTCGGTCAGTCCTTTCTCGATATCCTTCATATCCTTGAACTTCACAAGTGTGGCATCTTCCATGATCCGTTGCAGGATGGAATCAGAATAATATGCACACAACCGCTCGTTGATATCCGTATCTTTTGCTCTTCCGATGTCAAGCACTCTTTCAATCAGCAGCTTGGTGGCCTGCGGACATTCGGTACTCATTTTCTGCAAGGCCGAGAAACTGTTCAAGGCAAAAGCTTCATACTGCAGGCGGTCGTAACGGATCACCTTGATATCCACATCAGACAAAGCATCGTCTTTCTGCCCGCCGGAATGGCAGGCAGAAAGTGTCAGAATGCTTATCAATATGAATATCCATCTACGCATGAATACGCTGATTATCCGTAGATGATGTTACCGTTTTCGTCTTTGTATTCATCCAGTCCCTTTTCATAAGTTGCCATGGCACGCAAGCTCATACCAACGCTGGAGAAACCTCCGTCGTGGAACAGGTTCTGCATGGTCACCTTACGGGTCAGGTCAGAGAACATCACGATACAGTAGTCTGCACATTCGTCAGCAGAAGCATTACCCAGCGGAGACATACGGTTGGCAAAGTCAAACAGCTTGTCCATACCCTTCACTCCTGAACCGGCAGTGGTCATGGTCGGTGACTGAGAAATCGTATTGATACGAACATGATGTTCACGTCCGTAAATATATCCGAAGCTACGTGCAATAGATTCCAGCAAAGCCTTTGCATCAGCCATATCGTTATAACCATAGAATGTACGCTGTGCAGCAACATAGCTCAAAGCAACGATAGAACCGTATTCATTGATTGCATCCAGCTTCTTGGCTGACTGAATCATTTTATGGAATGAAACAGCAGAAATATCCAAAGTTTTGCTCAACATGTCATAATCCAGGTTGTCATAAGTACGTTTCTTACGAACGTTCGGAGACATACCGATTGAGTGCAGAACGAAGTCAATCTTTCCTCCCAGCACTTCCATTGAACGCTTAAATACATTTTCCAGATCTTCCACAGAAGTAGCATCAGCCGGAATCACTTCGCAGTTCAGCTTCTCTGCCAATGCAGAAACCTCACCCATACGTACTGCCACAGGGGTATTGGACAATGTAATCATGGCACCTTCTTCAACAGCTTTTTCTGCCACTTTCCAGGCAATTGACTGTTCGTTCAATGCACCAAAAACAATACCTCTTTTACCTTTTAGCAAATTATAACTCATACTTATTTTAATTATATATTCGCCACAAAGATACAAACAAATCCTTAAACACAGGCTTTTTCTTCCATGAAATATTTTGAACTCCATCAAAATGAGAGAGTAAAAAAAGACTTCGGCGTTTACATGAAAACGTCGAAGTCTTTTCATGCAAACGCCGAATTCTTTTTTAAAAAGCCCGAGGCCTTTTTATCCCAGGAATGAGATCAGCACACCGGCAGCCACGGCTGATCCGATGACACCCGAAATGTTGCTTGCCATACAATACTGGAGCACATGGTTCTTCGGGTCGTATTTCAAGGCAATCTCATTAGCCACACGGCTGGCCATCGGCACAGCGCTCAAGCCTGTTGCACCGATCAGCGGATTGATCTTCTTCTTTGTAAAGAGATTGAATATCTTGACAAACAGGATACCGCCGGAAATAGACAGTGCAAATGCCAGGAAACCGCCGATCACGATACCGATGGTCGTCCAGTTCAGGAAGGCATCAGTCGTCATGGTTGCGCCGACAGAGATGCCCAGGAAGATCGTTGCTGCATTCATAATGCTGTTGGAAGCCGCATCAAACAGGCGGGAAGTATTGGATCCGATTTCTTTCACCAGATTACCGAACATCAGCATACCGATCAAAGGCACGGCGCTCGGTACGAACAGAGCAACAATGGTAGTCACGACAATCGGGAACAGAATCTTCAGCACCCGCAGATTCTTGATCTCAGTTGTTGAAGGATATTTCTTTTCCTGCTCCTTCATATTGATGGAAAGTTCCTTCTTGGTACACCAGAGACGGACAACCAGCGGAATGATAACCGGCACCAGAGCCATGTACGAATAAGCTGCAATGGCGATCGGGCCCAGCAGATGAGGAGCCAGCTTGATGGTAGTAAAGATCGCAGTCGGGCCGTCGGCACCACCGATAATACCCAGTGAAGCTGCTTCCTTGGGAGTGAATCCCATCAGAATGGCCACGAGCAATACGGCGAAAATACCCAGCTGGGCTGCCGCACCGAAAATAGAAAGGCGGAGATTGCGGAGCATCGGACCGAAATCTGTCAGTGCACCGACTCCCATAAAGATAATAGGCGGAAGGAATCCCGTCTTGATCAGCATGTAATAAATGAAGTTCATCAGTCCCAGTTCGTGGGCAATTTCATGCAACGGCATTTCCCAGATGTTCTTCATCACACCGTTAACCATCACCATGCCGTTCTCGTCAGCCTGTATCACGCCCATGTCACCGCCGGGGAAGTTGGCCAGCAACACGCCGAAAGCAATCGGTACAAGCAACAGAGGCTCGTATTGCTTCTTGATTCCCAGATACAGCAAAATAAACGCAATGGCATACATGATGAGGAACCGCGGATCGGCAACAATGTTGCTGAACGCAGTCATATCATATAATCTTGCAAATATATCTTCCATTATAATATTTTCATTAAAACGTCATCTTCTGATACGGCATCGCCGGAATTCACACAAATGGCGGTCACTGTTCCGCTAAACTCAGCCCGAACGGCATTGTAGGTCTTCATGGCTTCCACATAGCAGAGCACATCGCCCTGGTTGACTTTGTCGCCGACCTTCAGCGGAGTTTCCTGAGCCCCCTTGGTCAGGAAGAACTTGCCTTCCAGCGGAGAAAGCACTTCTTTTCCTTCGCCCGAAGCCACCGGCGCAGCCGACTGGGCCGGAGCTGCTCCCTGAGCTGTTGCCAGAGTAGCCGGATTGACATCGCCGAATGCAACCGTCACGCGGTATGCCTGACCGTTCACGTCAACCGTAAGCACCTTAGTCGTATCGTTAGCCATATGGACTTCTTCCTTGGCAGCACGGCGCTTCTGTACATCTTCCAGGAAGTCAGCCTTCGCCTTTCCACTCTTGTAAGCCTCATACTGTGCCGGATGCATGGCATATTCGAAGAGTTCTTCGTCATCCTGTCCGGTTTCCCATTTCTTCTCCCACATCATCTGACGATACTTTTCCAACTGGTCAGGATAGTTGTCCTGAGGATTGCCGGTAAAGAACTTGCGGCCTTCTCGTTCTGCCTTTTCCACGATTTCCGGAGCCAGTTTGCCCGGCAGCTGACCGGCCTTACCCAGAATCATATCCCAGATATCATCGGCAATCATTCCCCAGCGTTCCTTACCCTTTTCCATCTGGATGACATTCATCATGGCCAGGTTCTTCACATACTGGCTGAAGGGAGTAACCAGACAGGGATAACCAACCCGCGGCCATACGTAAGCCACCTCATCGAACAGCTTGATCAGCAGTTCATCCTGTGTCATGAACGGCAAGTTACGTTTAGCCTTGTACTTATTGATAGATTCCAGATTCGTTTCCAGATCGGCCATCAGACTACCCATCATACCGCCCGGAAGCCCCGGTCCGATCAGTAGGGAGTTCATCAGACGGTTTTTCGGACTGATATACAATCCCAGGAAGTCGTCCATAAATTCCTGAATCATGGAGCGTACCTTCATGTAAGCCTGCATGTTGATTTCAGGCACTTTGAAGCCTGCATCCTTCAGCATGGCCTGCACGCTGATTACGTCTGCATGTCCTGTTCCCCATGACAGCGGTTCCATACCTACATCCACGTAGTCGCAACCTGCCTTGCATACTTCCAGAATGGAAGCCATATTGAAACCGGGACCGGCATGAGAGTGATACTGGATGACAATGTCCTTTTTCAGTTGTTTGATGCCAGCCACAATCTTGCCCAGGAACACCGGACGTCCGATTCCGGCCATATCCTTGATACAGATTTCATCACAGCCGGCTTCAATCAGCTGTTTGGCCATATTCAGATAATATTCAACAGTATGGATCGGTGAATAAGTGATGCAAAGACAGCACTGGGAAATCATTCCGGCATCATGCGCATAACCGATAGAAGGAATAATGTTACGGACATCGTTCAGTCCGCAGAATGTACGGGTAATATCTGTACCCTGAGCTTTCTTGACTTTATAGAACAGTTTACGGACGTCGGCCGGAACCGGGCTCATACGCAGACCGTTCAGTGCACGGTCAAGCATGTGCGTCTGAATTCCTGCTTCGTAAAAAGGTTTGGTCCACTCACGCACCGCACGGTTCGGATTTTCCCCGAATAAAAGATTAACTTGTTCAAAACCACCCCCGTTTGTTTCTACACGGGCAAAACAGCCCATTTCAATAATGGCCGGAGCCACTTTTACCAGCTGGTCTACACGAGGAACATACTTTCCGGCACTCTGCCACATGTCACGAAAGACCAGGCTAAACTTTACTTCTTTTTCCATTGTAGTAAGTAATGTGTTTTTCTAATTTTCAGAATTGTTATAATTTCTCGATCTTGATAACCTGGCCCTTGCCTGCTGTAAGAATATTCACAGCCGACTTGATGGCATCCATTGCTCCGGCATCCGTAGAAGGACCGCTGGCAGCAGGTTTCTTTTTCACTTCTTCTTCAGGGGCAATCTTATTGACCACCTTAATCAGAAACTGACTCAACCAGATTACAATAAGGAGAATCACAAAGACAGTAGCCATACCGACCACCATCAGCATCAATCCTGTTCCAATGTTTTCCATGTTATTATATGCTATAATTCAGTTCAAAACTAAAAAATCGCCTAAAATTAAAGAATTCGAACTATATTTTGTTATAATTCGCGTTAAAAAAGAAATATTTCATCACAGAAAGAGTTCTGCCGGAACTTTCCGTTTCTTCTCTGCCACAGACGGGTCGGCCGGATAGCCCAGAGGAATCAAAGCTACAGGTTCAAGGTTTTCAGGCAACTGCATCACTTCCCGACAACGGGGAACATCAAAGTTACAAACCCAGCAGGTGCCGAGTCCCTGTTCTGCTGCTGCCAGGCAAAGATGTTCGACGGCTATGCCCAGATCGATGTCAGCATGATCTTTTCCATCCGATTTCCGGTGCCATGATTCCTCATGGTTAGCACAAGCCACAATGATACACGGAGCTGTCTGTATCCATTCGCGGGGATAGGCTGTTTTCAGAGCTGCCAGACGTTCCGGATCGGTAACAACGGCAAATCGCCAGGGTTGATAATTGACGGCAGAAGGAGCCATACGGACACATTCAAATATATAATCCAACTTTTCCGGTTCAACCAACCGGTCTGTGTAATTGCGTACGGAATAACGTGCGCGGGTTAATTCAAGGAAATTCATACGTAAAAGTTTTAGATTCGCCTGCAAAAGTAACAAAGTTTGTTATACCTTTGCGGTCACAAAAACAGAATTTTATGAAGAAGCTTGTGATATTCGATCTGGATGGTACGCTGCTGAATACCATCGCCGACCTGGCTGCCGCCACCAACCACGCCCTGCAACATTACGGCTATCCTACCCATGACACCGATGCTTACCGCTATTTCGTAGGCAACGGTATCAACAAACTGTTCGAACGCGCCCTGCCCGAAACTGAACGGACAGAAGCCAATGTCTTGAAGATCCGTTCGCAGTTTATACCTTATTATAATATACACAATGCAGATCTCAGCCGGCCTTATCCGGGAATTGAGCAGGTGCTGCACACCTTACAGGCAAACCAGATTCTGATCGGAGTGGCTTCCAACAAATACCAGGCAGCTACCAGCAAATTGATTGCACAATATTTCCCGGACATCCAGTTCGTTGAAGTGCTGGGCCAGCGGGAAGGAGTTCCAGCCAAACCGGATCCGCAGGCCGTACTGGAAATTATGGAAAAAGCCGATGTGTCCCGGGAAGACGTAGCCTACATCGGTGATTCCTGCGTGGACATGGAAACCGGAAAGAATGCCGGAGTAACAACCATTGGAGCAAGTTGGGGATTCCGTCCGCGTACCGAACTGGAAGCATACAACCCCGACTTCATCGCTGACGAAGCCTGTGACATTCTCCGTTTTCTGGGAATACCTGAGGAATAAATGCATTGCAACAGGTTGAATTTAACAATTTATTACGCAGTATTTCATTCAAAATCCATTTACTAGACAAAGAATGAAGTTTAATGATAAATAACGTGACGTATGAAAACCTGTTCTAAACTAACTCAATGGATCGTCGGGCTAACCGCATGCTGCTGTGCTTTCGGCTTTCAGTCATGCAAAGAAGACAATTACTCGTATTATGTATTACCATATCCCAATGCACTGGTAACGGTCAAGCCTCAGCAAGACAATTCCTTCTACCTGCAACTGGATGACAGCACCACGTTGCTTCCTACCAATCTGGCCACTTCCCCATTCGGAGAAAAGGAAGTGCGGGCACTGGTCAACTATGTTGAGACCGACGAGGCACACGGCAATTACAGCAAGGCCGTACGCATCAACTGGATAGACAGTATCCTGACCAAACCGATCGCTCCCCTGCTGGGTTCAGACAACGATGCCGTATATGGAACCGACCCGGTAGAAATAGTCAACGACTGGGTTACTTTGGCAGAAGACGGCTATTTAACCCTCCGTTTCCGCACTCTGAGAAGCGACATGGGAAAGGCACACTTTGTCAATCTGCTCCACGTTCCGGAAGCTGATAATCCGTATGTCGTAGAATTCCGTCATAACGCCTATGGCGATGTATACGGCAGAGAAGCAGATGCTTTGGTAGCCTTCAACCTGGACCGCCTGCCGGACACCGAAGGAAAGACCGTGAAACTGACATTAAAATGGAACTCTTTCAGCGGGGAAAAATCAGCAGAATTTGATTATTGCACACGCAAGTCGGTATCGGCTTCTTCCAGTTCTGCTGCAGCAGTAAGAAGCAGTATTCCCTTAAAATAAATTCAAGAGATTTTCCGGATTTGTCCGGGAAGTAAACTCCGTTGTTTCAACAAGGCTGTTTCCGCTCAGGTGGAAGCAGCCTTCTTCGCAAACAGGCAGGCACACCGCCCTCACAACTTCCGCAAAGGAATCCGGGAGTCTTTGGATGGCGTTTTCACAACGTCCGTTTAACGGGCCGGAAACGACCGCACGATCCGGCTCAATCGACCGCTCGATCAGGCTTCAACGACCGCACGATTCGGGCTCAACGAACGCACGATGCAGCCTGTTGAAAATCAAGGCTGTTCGCAACGACCTGTCAAATAATCGCTGACACGTGATGGGCTAACCCAAGAAGTTCTGAAAGTTTCGCCTGGATGTTCTGTATAGTATTCAACAACCTTGCTTCTTGCTATGATTCTCATAACTGATTGAGTTTGTAAATATATATATATTATTTTTTGAAATACAAAACATTCTACCGAATTTCAATATACAGGATGGTGTATAAAAACAAAAAAGACATCTAAGAAATTATATTCTTAAATGCCTTACAGTAGCGGGACCCGGGATTGAACCGGGGACCTCATGATTATGAATCATGCGCTCTAACCAGCTGAGCTATCCCGCCATCATTTAAAAAGAACCGCCAGGCGTGGAAGCCACCCAACGGCCTAATCGTTTTCTTGTAGCGGGACCCGGGATTGAACCGGGGACCTCATGATTATGAATCATGCGCTCTAACCAGCTGAGCTATCCCGCCATCATTTCTCGATTGCGGGTGCAAAGGTAAATCATATTTTTGAATTACGCAATACCTTCGCTAAAAAAATGCAAACTTTTTCCTCACTTTCCTCTTCCCGCACGATCTTCGGGTAAAAATTACAGGGCTTTACAAAAAAACAGATATTATCCTATGCAGTATACAAAAAATTACTTTAATTTGTCGCCGTTATCTTTAAACTCAAAATAAGAAAAACCGACCATGAAAAAGAAAATACGCATTGAATACCCACTAAATCCCTCTTCCGGGAGCATTATATGGGCAACAATCAGTACTCCTTCCGGCTTACAGCGATGGTTTGCCGACAAAGTTTCCAACGTAGGCAAACTCTTCACTTTCCAATGGGGAAAAACAGAAACCCGAAAAGCAGAAGTCATCAATTTCAGAACAGAATCATTCATCCGCTTTCACTGGGCCGACGAAGATACCAAAACATTCTTTGAACTTAAAATGAATTACAACGAACTGACCTCCGACTATTTGCTGGAAGTTACCGACTTTGCAGATCCGGGAGAAGAAGAGGATGTCAGAAGCCTTTGGGATTCCCAAATCGAAGTCCTGAGAAGAGTTTGCGGACTATAAATCTAAAAATATTCAAAACATAGTCTTTCTGTCCGCTTTTTATGCTATTTTTGCACTTTGATAATAGTAAACAAGCATGCTACGCATAAAAAAGCTCGACATATTTGTACTGAAAAGTTTCCTGCTGCTCTTCGCAGGAACTTTTTTCATCTGTCTGTTCATCTTCATGATGCAGTTCCTGTGGAGATACGTAGACGAACTGGTGGGAAAAGGTCTGGAAATAAAAGTCCTGGCCCAGTTCTTCTTTCTCTCGGCACTGACACTGATTCCATTATCACTTCCTCTGGCTATCCTGCTGGCTGCCCTGATGACATTCGGAAACTTCGGCGAGCGTTATGAACTGCTTTCCATGAAAGCCGCCGGTATTCCGTTGCTGCGCATCATGCAACCGGTCATTCTCTTTTGCGTACTGCTCGGACTGACTTCCTTTTTCTTTCAGAATGTAGTCGGCCCCAAGGCACAAAAGGAACTGTGGACGCTCATCGTTTCCATGAAACAAAAGTCGCCCGAAGTAGATATCCCCGAAGGTGTTTTCTACAGCGATATCGACGGATACAACATTTACGTAAAACAGAAAGACCGTGAAACCGGCATTCTGAAAGATGTACTGATCTACAACTTCTCTGACGGATTTGAAAATGCACATATCATCTGGGCTGCCGAAGGAAAGCTGGAGCTGACCGCCGACAAGCAACACCTGTACCTGCACCTCTACAATGGTGAACAGTTTGAAAACCTGAAGTCGCAAGCCGGATTATCCAGAAATGTTCCTTACCGGAGAGAGACATTCCGGGAAAAGCATACACTCATCCAATTCGACACACAATTCAACATGGTTGACGGAAACTTCCTGAACCGGCGTTCGGATATCAAGAACATGAACGAAATTACGCATGCCATTGACTCTCTGACTGCCTATGCGGACAGTCTGGGACGTTCCATGCACAGCGACATCATGCAGTCAACCTACAAAGCGCCCATATTAAGCAAGTCGGACTCCGTCAAAATTCAGGAAGAAAAACTCTCAGTCATCAATATAGACAGCGTTTTCAACACACTGACTTCTGCCGAAAAGCTCAAAACTCTTTCTACTTGTGAGAACCGGCTTTCGTCCCTTTCATCCGACTGGAGCATGAAAAGTTATCTGACCAAGGAAACAGATGCCAATATCCGCGGGCACCGCTCTGACTGGCATAAGAAGATAACTCTTTCACTGGCCTGCATCATTTTCTTCTTTATCGGAGCTCCGCTGGGTGCCATTATCCGAAAAGGAGGACTGGGTATGCCTGTGGTTCTGTCCGTGCTGATCTTTATCCTGTATTACATCATCGACTCAGGAGCAACACGTGTAGCCAAAAGTGGTGAAATGAACATTATATTAGGAACCTGGATGAGTACCCTCGTTCTGGCTCCGCTGGGAGGATTCCTGACCTACAAGTCAAACAAGGACTCCGTCGTATTCAACATTGATGTTTACATTGCTTTCTTCCGGAAACTGCTCGGCATCCGTCAGAGCCGGCACATCTTCAAGAAGGAAGTTATTATTCATACTCCCGACTATGCAGACGTCGTAAACCGTCTGGAAGCCATCAGCAGACAATGCCAGGATTATGCCAATAAGCATAAGTTGCTGGGACCTCCTAATTACTTCCAGATCTTCACCAACAACGAACACGACGATGCAATCCGGGAAATCAGCCTGCAAATGGAAAATCTGATCGAGGAACTTTCAAACAGCAAGGACAACATCCTGCTGAACATGCTGAACAAATATCCCTACTTGTCGGTTAAAGCTCATAAGAGCCTGTTCGACAACCGCTGGCTGAATCTGATTTTCGGAATCATCGTTCCGGCCGGACTGCTGGTGTGGCTCAACATCTGGCGGTATCGGGTGAGACTGGACAAAGATCTGAAAGTGATACTCAAGACGAACGAAGAATTGGAAAACCATATACGAACTAATCTTTTATAACCCTATAAACAAGCATTATGGAGAAAATAAAACTGAATACAATTGAAGAAGCAATTGAAGATTTCCGCAAGGGCGAATTTGTCATTGTAGTGGATGACGAAGACCGTGAAAATGAAGGCGACCTGATCATTGCCGCTGAAAAGATCACTCCCGAGAAAGTAAACTTCATGCTGAAACATGCCAGAGGCGTGCTGTGTGCCCCGATTACCATTTCCCGTTGTGAAGAACTTGATCTTCCACATCAGGTAAGCAACAATACATCTGTATTGGGAACTCCCTTTACCGTAACCGTCGACAAACTGGAAGGATGCAGCACCGGAGTTTCTGCTGCTGACCGTGCCGCTACCATCCGTGCACTGGCTGACCCGACTTCTACTCCCGAAACTTTCGGACGTCCGGGACATATCAACCCGCTGTATGCACAGGAAAAAGGAGTTTTGCGCCGTGCCGGACATACTGAAGCAAGTGTAGATATGGCTCGTCTGGCCGGACTTTATCCCGCAGCAGCACTGATGGAAGTCATGAACGAAGACGGAACCATGGCCCGTCTGCCGGAACTGAAGAAAATGGCTGATGAATATGGCTTCAAACTGATCTCTATCGCTGACCTGATTGCTTACCGGTTGAAACAGGAATCACTGGTAGAAAAAGGTGTGGAAGTAGATATGCCGACTTCTCACGGTCACTTCCGTCTGATCCCGTTCCGCCAGAAAAGCAACGGCCTGGAACATGTAGCCCTGATCAAAGGTGAATTCAAGGAAGACGAACCGGTACTTGTACGTGTACACTCTTCCTGTGCAACCGGAGACATCTTCGGCTCTATGCGCTGTGACTGCGGCGACCAGCTTCACAAAGCTATGGAACGCATCGAAAAAGAAGGCAAAGGTGCTATCGTTTACCTGAACCAGGAAGGACGCGGCATCGGACTGATGGAAAAGATGAAAGCCTACAAACTGCAGGAAGAAGGTATGGACACTGTTGACGCCAACCTTTGTCTGGGACATCAGGTGGATGAAAGAGATTATGGTGTAGGTGCACAGATTCTCCGCGAAATCGGTATCCACAAGATGCGTCTGCTGACCAACAATCCGGTAAAACGTGTCGGTCTGGAAGCTTACGGACTGGAAATCGTGGAAAACGTTCCTATCGAAGTAACTCCCAATCCTTATAACGAACGTTACCTGCATACCAAAAAGGAACGTATGGGACACACCCTGCATTTCAATAAATAATTAAACTGCAAACCATGGAAACAAACGAAATAACCAAAACATTTACACGCTCGGTTGCACAGGCCAGCCTGTTCCGGAGCGTATATGTATGGATGACTCTTGCACTGGTCATCACCGGATTCACCGCTCTGTATGTAGCCAAATCCTACACATTGCTGAATCTTATGCTGCAAAACCAGATGGCTTTCTGGGGAGTGCTGATTGCTGAGGTCGGTCTGGTATTCTACATGTCGGCCCGCATCAACCGCATCTCCTTTACGACAGCAACCATCCTGTTCATTGTCTACTCTATCCTGAACGGAGTCACAATGTCCATGCTGTTCCTCATTTACACCATGAGTTCAATAGCCACGACATTCTTTGTCACCGCAGGAACGTTCGGAGCAATGGCTTTGTTCGGCTATGCCACCAAGAAAGATCTCACACGCATCGGCAACTTGTGCATCATGGGAGTGATCGGACTCATAATCGCCTCACTCGTCAACATGTTCCTGCACAATTCCATGATGGATCTGATCATTTCTTACGTAGGCGTGCTGCTGTTCGTAGGACTGACAGCCTATGATTCACAGAAGATCAAGCAAATGCTGAGCGGAGAAGATATCGAAGTAAACGAGACAACCCAGAAGATCGCACTGATGGGAGCCCTGACTCTTTATCTGGACTTCATTAACCTGTTCCTCTATCTGCTGCGGATCCTGGGTGACCGTAAATGATACGGACACTTTAAATACAAAACAACTCTAACTTAAATAAAACTAACATGAATCAACTTTCAGATCGTTTGAACAGCCTGTCTCCATCGGCGACACTGGCTATGTCACAAAAAAGCAGTGAGCTCAAGGCTCAAGGCGTTGACGTTATCAACCTGAGTGTGGGAGAACCCGATTTCGATACTCCTGACCACATCAAAGAAGCTGCCAAAAAGGCAATTGACGAGAACTACTCACGCTACTCTCCCGTAGCCGGATATCCGGCTCTGCGGAATGCCATCGTAGAAAAGCTGAAGAAGGAAAACGGTCTGGAATATACCGCCGCTCAGATCAGCTGTGCCAATGGTGCCAAGCAATCTGTCTGCAACACGATTCTGGCTTTGGTGAACAAAGGTGATGAAGTAATCGTTCCGGCTCCTTACTGGGTAAGCTATCCGGAAATGGTGAAGCTGGCTGAAGGTACTCCCGTTATCGTACGTGCCGGCATCGAACAGGACTTCAAGATCACTCCGGAACAGCTGGAAGCTGCCATCACTCCGAAAACCCGTGTCCTGATCCTCTGCTCTCCGTCAAACCCGACCGGATCTGTATATTCACAGGAAGAACTGGCCGGACTGGCTGCAGTTCTGGCTAAACATGAACGTGTCATCGTTGTTGCCGACGAAATTTATGAACACATCAACTACATCGGCAAGCACCAGAGCATCGCACAGTTTGCTGAAATCAAAGATCGCGTTGTCATCGTCAACGGTGTATCCAAAGCTTATGCAATGACCGGATGGCGTATCGGTTTCATTGCCGGACCGGAATGGATTGTGAAAGGTGTCAACAAGCTGCAGGGACAATATACTTCAGGACCTTGCTCTGTGTCTCAGAAAGCTGCTGAAGCTGCTTACACCGGTACACAGGCTCCTGTAGAAGAAATGCGCAAGGCATTTGAACGCCGCCGCGACCTGATCGTCAAGCTGGCTAAAGAAATCCCGGGATTCGAAGTAAATCACCCGCAAGGTGCCTTCTACCTCTTCCCGAAATGTGATTCTTTCTTCGGCAAGAAGGACGGCGACCGCGTTATCAACAACGCTGATGACCTGGCTATGTACCTGCTGGAAGTAGGTCATGTGGCTTGCGTGGGCGGAACTTCTTTCGGAGCTCCCGAATGTATCCGTATGAGCTATGCAACTTCCGATGAGAACATCGTGGAAGCCATGAAGCGAATCAAGGAAACACTGGCACGCCTGAAATAAGACGAAACATACCATTGAAAGTCTGAAGGGCTTAAAAACCCTTCGGGCTTTTTTTAAAACGCTTCGGCGTTTGACCTAAAACGTTTCGACGTTCAAAGTCAAACGCCGAAGCGTTTTTTTATGCCTTAAAATGAACATTCAGAAAAGACTGGTTGTTCTTTCCAGAAAGGGATTTTATGAAAAGAACACTTATACTGGCCGACAATCAGGATATCACACGACGGGGGATGCAGGCACTGGCCGTTACAGAATGCGCCTCTCTCTTCAGCACCGTCACGGAGGCAGACAGCCGGAGCGAACTGACCCGAGCCCTGCTTGCAGATCCGGAAGCAGTAGCCGTAATCGACTATACCCTGTTTGATTGCACGGAAAGTCAGCTGACAGCCTTGAAAGAACGCTTTCCACGTGCTCCCTTTATTCTGTTCTGTGATTCACTGAATCAGGAACTGACCCGCCGGCTGGTGTTCAGTCAGGCTCTCTTCTGCATGCTGCCGAAAGATTCCTCCCTGAAAGAAATCCGGGAATGCCTCACCGAAGCAACGGAAGGACGTCCTTATCTCACCGGGAAAGTGGCCGCCTGGCTGAAACAATCCGGGAAGACAACAGACGCTGTCTCTCCGCTTACCACGACAGAAAAAGAAATACTCCGGGCCATGGCATTAGGAAAAAGCACCAAGGATATTGCCTCAGAACGCTTCCTGAGTATATATACCGTCATGACTCACCGCAAAAATATTTTCCGGAAACTGGGTGTCAACAACGCCCACGAAGCCATCCGTCATGCACTCCGCTCGGGTCTTGTCGACGTTGTGGAATATTACATCTGAACTCCGTTTTCCTTATCAAAGAGGATAGTCCTCAAAAGCATACAGCACAGTCGAAAGATAGCGCTCGCCGGTGTCAGGAAGCAATACAACGATATTCTTGCCTGCATATTCCGGCTGCCGGGCCAGCTGCAGGGCTGCAAAGACAGCCGCTCCCGACGAGATACCAGTCAGCAAGCCTTCCTGCAAAGAAAGTTCACGTCCTGTCCGGATAGCATCATCGTCTGCCACACGAATCACTTTATCAACGACACTGGCATCGTATGTCTTCGGAACAAAACCGGCTCCGATCCCCTGAATCTTATGCAGGCCCGGTTTGTCACCTGACAAAACCGCAGAAGAATCCGGTTCCACACCAATGATTTCCACAGCCGGATTATAAGCTTTCAGTCCTCTTCCTGTTCCGCTCAAAGTTCCGCCCGTCCCCACTCCGGCAACGAACACATCCACCTGTCCGTCCATATCGGCCCAGATTTCCTCGGCCGTCGTACGAACATGTGCTTCCGGATTGGCAGGATTTTCAAACTGCTGAAGGATCACAGCACCCGGAGTAGAGTCACGCAATTCGTTGGCTTTTTCAATGGCTCCGCTCATTCCTTTTTCTCCAGAAGTCAGGACCAGCTGCGCTCCCATAGCTTTCAGCAGATTCTGCCGTTCCAGACTCATGGTTTCAGGCATGGTAAGTATGGTCTTATACCCTTTCACCCCAGCTACCCAGGCCAGTCCTACTCCAGTGTTTCCACTGGTAGGCTCAATGATAACAGCTCCGGGCTTCAGGATTCCCCTGCGCTCTGCGTCTTCGATCATAGCCAGTGCAACACGATCTTTGACACTTCCTCCCGGATTAAAATATTCCAGTTTGGCGATGATTCTCGCTTTGCTTTGATGCAAACGGGCCAGTTTCTGCAATTCCAGCAGAGGAGTATGCCCGATCAGTTCGGTCAGTTGTTGATGTATCTTTGCCATAACAAAACATTTAATTACCACAAAAGTAGGAGAAAAAGCGAAATATCACAATACCCTTTTTAGGGTAAAAAAAACAGAGCCGCCTCAGAAGAAGCAGCTCTGTATAAATTGTCATAAAAACGACTTTCGATTATCCCAGGTGAATAGCTTCAGAAGGACAAACATCTGCACAAGTTCCACATTCTGTGCAAGCGTCAGGATTGATAGAATATTTATCACCTTCTGAGATTGCGCCTACCGGGCATTCATCGATACAAGTACCGCATGCGATACAGTCGTCACTAATTACGTAAGCCATTGTTGTAAAAGTTAAGTTATTTTATTAGTACTAATTGATGTCACAAAGGTAACGTTTTTAGTGTTTATTGCAACATCCACATTACAAAATCTAAATAATTTGTACCTAGTCTAAATTGTTTTACTTCGTTAGTGACTGATACATTGCCTGTTGGATACGAGGACGTATATTCAGTTTCATCAGAGCATTCCGCCCGTAAGGATTCGGATAAATCCGGTTGCTCAGGAAAACGAACACCAGTTCATTATCCGGATCTACCCAGGCACAAGTACCTGTAAATCCCGTATGACCAAAGACAGAGGCCGGAATTCCGGCTGCACATGGTCCATTCTCCGGATGCTCCGTATCCGGCTTGTCAAAGCCCAGTCCCCGGCGACTGTTTTTCGACTTCAAGGTAATGAAAAGATCACACGTTGCCCGTGAAAGATAACGGCGATCCCCGCACACTCCTCTGTCGAGCAGCATCTGCCAGATGACCGCTACGTCATGAGCCGTGGAAAACAGTCCGGCATTTCCTGAAACCCCGCCCAGCAAGGCTGCTATTTCATCGTGTGCATAACCACGCAACGGACCGCCTCTCAAAAAGTCCTGCTGAACCGTAGGAACGATTTCCGATGGACGGAAGTGTTTCAGTGGATGATAAGTGGTACGAGTCAGTCCCATCGGCTTGTAGAAAGTACTGTCCAGATATGCATCAAGCGACATGCCAGCCAAACGCTCCACAATTTCTTTCAGCAAGACAAAATTAAGGCAACTATACCGATACGACTTTCCTTTCAACGGCATTTCTGCAATCTTATCCAGCATCACCTGACGGAATTCCTCCTTTATATATAAGTTTTCGGCCACCTGTACCGGATACTCCGGTGAAGAAGTGCGCGAAGCCCACTGAGGATTCAACTTAAAATCAGTACAAGCATATAAATTGGAGGCCACCTGTATGGTATGCGTAGCATCCGGACGTTTAGAAAACAGCCCTCCCTTGCAGCTTTTCGTATCAATTACCTCCTCATAGAAAGGCCAGTAGGCAGGCAAGCCTGATTCATGGAAAAGCAAATCCTGAATAGTAATTCGGGACTTGTTTGTTCCCTGCAGGAACGGAAGGTATTGTGAAGCCTTGTCTGTCAGTCCGAATTTTCCCTCATCATATAATTTCATAACGGCCAGCAACGTGGCAGAAGCCTTGCTGAGTGAGGCCAGATCATAAAGATCATTCTCGCGGACAGGCTGTTTCCCTTCGTAGGTATGAGAACCGAAACATTTGTTGTAAACCGGATAACCATACCGCATGATCAGCACATGACATCCCGGATAGGCACCAGCCTTGATTCCTTCCTCTGCAATCGTATCGATTTGAGACAAGATTTCCGAACTCATGTTAAAATCCTCCGGCTTATAGTCACGCGGATGATTCGGATCTAAAGTCACACCGGTTCCTGCCGCAAACAAATTTCCCAACGGAACAGACAGCCGTCCATCAACCAAAGCTTTTCCCAACAGTACATCCGCAACATAATGCTGCAAGGATTCACTGTCTGAATGAGCCAGCACCACAGAAGCTGCTGAGGCCACCGCCTTTTCCAGCGGCAGCAGAACATCCCCATCCTGAAAACAAACCAGCACTACCGGCTTATCGGCAGCCAGCGGCTCCAGCAAAGAGGCATATTGGGCAACATTCTTTTCGTGTACGGCAACGATAACCTGCTGGGCCGGACGAAGCACTCTTTCCAGGGAACGCAAGGAATCCAAATCTGCCCGAACCCAATTGACAGGAATTACCTCACGCAATCTTTTATAAAAAGGATATGCCTGGGCCAGGCTTGGAGAAAGACTGAGCAACACGGTTCCCGACAGGGACAGGTCCAGCGGGAGCATGTCTTCTTCATTCTTCAGTACGGTCACCGAAGCATTGTTCAAATGACGGATCAAACGCCTTGTCGAAGCTGTTTCAATACGCTTCCGTACATCCGACGGAACAGGAGCCGGACGACGAGACAATCCTAAAGCATATTTATAAGTAAGTACCTTGCGGCAATGTTCATCAATATCCGCTTCAGTCAGCTTTCCGGCTTTCACGGCATTCAGCACGGCATCCAGTTCACGCTTCAGATTACGTGGCGCCAGCAGCAAGTCATTTCCAGCCTGTAAAGCCTGGGCGCATACTCCTTCGTTCCCGGAAATACCTTTCATTTCCAGCGCATCCGTAAACACCAGTCCGGAGAAACCCAGATCCTTCTTCAATAAATCCCGAACGAGAGCCGGAGAAATGGATGCAGGCTTCCGCCCGATCTGAGGCACTTGCAAATGTCCAACCATAACTCCTCCGATTCCAGCCTGAACAGCCTGACGGAAAGGATAAAGTTCAATGCTGTCCAGACGGGCACGATCAAAGTTCAACACAGGAAGCTTCTTGTGAGAATCCGTATCCGTATCACCGTGTCCGGGAAAATGTTTGCAGACTGCCAGCACTCCCCCGTCTTCCAATCCCTTGGAATAGGCAATAACCTTGTGGGCCACATTCTCAGGTACACTTCCGAAAGAACGGGTATTGATCACCGGATTATCCGGATTATTGTCAATATCTGCAACCGGAGCAAAATTCACATGAACGCCTATCAGTTTCAGCTGGCGGGCAACTTCACGGCCATATTCATACAACAGCGAATCGTGCTGGATACATCCTAAAAAACGATTACGCGGAAACTGAGGAGTTTCTTTCAACCGCATGGCCAATCCCCATTCTCCATCGAACGTGATGAGCAATGGAATATCCGCCAATTCCTGGGCCATGTTGGTCAGTTGCACCTGACGTTCCAGTTCACCGCCGGAAAACAAAAGCCCTCCGACTCCGTATTCACGCACTGCCGCTGTAATATTGGCTTTATTCTTTGCTGTCTGGATCGGAGCTACCGTATGAATAAACAGCTGTCCGATCTTCTGCTTCAAAGTCATTTTGCCCATCAATGATTCAACCCACCTCCTGCATGCAGCTGTATCTTCCACCTGCTGCAAGACATGAGGGGTCTGAGCCAACATCTGCCCGACAAAGAGCAAACATAATCCGAACCAAGCTATCCGTTTCACCATAGGCTAATTATCTTTTTGCATTTGAACAACCATTTTTCCAACAAAGGCAGCGTGTTTTCCCATCTGCTGAACGGGAACTTCCACTCCATCCAGATTCTTATAAAAGACAGGCTCTTCAAAGAAAGAATGAGAATGTCCGCCTATCACAAGATCTATGTTGCGCGTATTCTCAATCAGTTCTACATCAGAATAAGGTTCACCTTTCCATCCCAGATGAGACAGACAGATCACCAGATCACACTGTTCCTGCTCTTTCAGCAAATCAGCAATACGCTGTCCTTCCGAAACCGGATCTTCAAACCGAACCTGTCCATAATTCTCATGAGCCACCAAACCGTCAAGTTTTGCTCCCAGTCCAAACACACCGATACGTAAGCCATTCCGTTCCAAAACGACATATTCCTTGACCAGTCCCTCCAATACAGTTCCCTTTACATCATAATTGGCACATACGACAGGAAATTCAGCCATCTTAAAAAGACGTGCCATATTTTCAAGTCCAAAGTCAAATTCATGATTACCGATGGCACAGGCATCATACTTCATGTGATTCATCAAACGGATTTCAACCTCTCCCTTAAATAAGTTATAAAACGGAGTTCCCTGCGAGAAGTCGCCTGCATCAAACAACAGCAAGTCTTTGTGTTTCTTACGTTCTTGCTGCAAGAAAGCTGCACGACGGGCCATTCCGGCCTTGCCAGCCAGCAAAGTATCAGCAAACGTGTCAGAGAAAGGCTCCACACGACTATGCATATCGTTGGTGTGATAAATATACAGTGACTTAACATTTTGGGCGGCCAGTACGCCTGTCAAAAAAACAACCAGCCCGAAAGTCCATATTCTTTTCATTTTCATACTCATCTTTATTAATACCAACATATTTATCTGACAATGATACGGTTTTCCGTTTCAGCCTGGATCACACGTCCTTCCTTCTCGCACTTTGCCACATAGTCAAGCAGCAGATTCCGCAACAAATGCTTCTTCGACACCTGCTTCGACCTGGCATCACGGAAAGCCTCCAGCTTATCATTGCCTTCAGCCAGATAATCGATCGTTGCAATCGTATATTCCTTATCTTTCTCAATTTTACGTCCGCCCACCTTTGCCTCTTCAAGTTTTCCGTCGGAAGTGATAACCAGCTGTGCGCCACTTATCCCTTCTCCATGGACAGATGCAATCTGAGAAAACAGGGTTTCCAACGTTGCACCATCCATTGTCACCACGCACAAAGCATTTTCAAACGGAGCTATCTCGTAAATTGTCCCATAAGTAATATTCCCTTCAGGCAAAGCATTGCGGATTCCACCCATATTCATGACGGCAACATCTGCCAGCTGACCGGTGAGCTGCTTTGCCCCGTCACGAAGCACATCGGCAATCAAATTGGACAGAGGTGATTCGGGACGATACGCTGTTAAAGTTGCAGCAGCGTATCCGATGACGGGTGACATAATGCTGTCTACTTTTTCTTTATAGTGTTCTACCAACTTTTCAGCTTCCTTATCCGGATACTCATCATACACCGCAGTAATCGGAACGCGTCCTCCTTCTACACGAACCAGAGAATAATTGGACTGACATCCTGCCAGCAACAACAAGCCGGCTCCCATTACAGCTTTCAAGCCATATTTTCTAATCCATTCGTTCATATTTCAGCAAATCTTTATCAGACAAAGGTAGGTAAAATTGATGAAAAATGGAAAGCCTTCAATTATTTCCTGGAAATCATCAAAAAATAAGATTGAAAAACTTGCCTATTTTACAAAAAATCACTTACTTTGCACCGCTTTCGCGCAATCGCTGTCAAAGAAGAGTTACTTGATATGTTGCGTTGTAACGATCAAACAATTAATAAACTAAGAAAAATGGATTTTATTAAAATTGCAGAAGAAGCATTTGCTACTGGAAAACAGCATCCTTCATTCAAAGCTGGTGACACTATTACCGTAGCATACCGTATCGTTGAAGGTAACAAGGAACGTGTACAGTTGTACCGTGGTGTTGTTATCAAAATCTCAGGACATGGTGAAAAGAAACGTTTCACTGTACGTAAAATGTCCGGAACTGTTGGTGTAGAACGTATTTTCCCTCTGGAATCTCCGGCTATCGACAGCATCACAGTTAACAAAGTGGGTAAAGTTCGCCGTGCTAAATTGTATTACCTGCGTGCTCTTACCGGTAAGAAAGCTAGAATTCAGGAAAAACGTGTTAACGCATAATTCCCCGAAAACTATTACTCCTTACACACATACAAAAAGCGGTAACTTACACAAGTTGCCGCTTTTTTATTGCCCCGAACAGTCATAAGGGATGTTAAATAACATTTATTCCTTAAACAACTGAGCCGTTTTCCTTGTTTATAGAATAAAATCAAAGAAGAAACATCCCCATACAATAGTTTTAATAAGTTAGTTAGCAACACAAGCTGCCTTCGGAAAAGAAGAGCAGCTTTTTCTTTTTCAAAAGAAAAACGGGGATATATGCCACACGGCACATATCCCCGTCCATTTAAACATCAGACGAATTAATTGTCTCTAACTTCCCAACCCAATGCACTGGCACCCAAAACGGCTGCATCAGCATCTTTCAACTGGGAAAGCAACAACTTGGTTTTTCCTTCGTAGATCTTCAGTACATTTTCTTCCATCGCTTTCTGAACCGGCTTCATGATATAATCACCAGACTTAGCCAGACCACCGAAGAGGATAATTGCTTCAGGACTGGAGAAAGCAATGAAGTTTGCCAAAGCTGTACCAAGGATAGTTCCTGTATATTCGAAAATATCCTGAGCCAGCTTGTCACCCTTAACAGCTGCATCATAAACATCTTTCGACACAATTTCTTCTGCCGGAATGTTTCTCAGCAAACTAGGATCTGTACGCTGTACCAAAAACTCACGAGCAGTACGAGCTACACCCGTAGCTGAGCAATAAGTTTCCAAACATCCTTTACGTCCGCAACCGCAAGCACGTCCTTCCGAATTCACAATAACATGACCCAATTCTCCAGCAAAGCCATCGTGACCATATACCAACTGACCGTTGATTACGATACCACTACCAACTCCTGTACCCAAAGTGATCATGATAAAATCCTTCAAACCGCGAGCTGCACCATAAGCCATTTCACCAATTGCTGCAGCATTTGCATCGTTTGTTAACGCCGTCGGAATGCCTAACTTTTCTTCAAACATGGCAGCCAATGGAATCACTCCCTTCCAAGGAAGATTCGGGGCAAATTCAATTGTACCATTATAGTAGTTACCATTCGGAGCGCCGACACCCATACCTTTAATTCTCTCTGCACCGCCAACCTGCTGCAGCAGCGGAAGAAGTTTCTTGCACACAGCATCAACATACTCGTCGATTTTATCATACTGCTGTGTCTTTACTGAATCAGAAACTAACACATTACCACGAGAATCGACAATACCAAATACTGTATTTGTACCACCGATATCCATTCCTACCACATAAGGTTTTTCCATGTTTATAGTCATGACATTACATTTTTTAGGGTTAATTCTATCACGCAAATGTATAGAATACCACTAAACAGAGCAAATTTTTTTTCATTTATTTATCGAATATCTGTAACTTTTTCTAACTTCGCAATGTCTAACAAACATAAGCAAAAGAAACATGATACATTTGAAAGACATCAACAAGACCTATCACAACGGAGCACCGCTCCATGTATTGAAGGGAATTAATCTCGACATCGAGAAAGGAGAATTTGTCTCCATTATGGGAGCTTCGGGCTCAGGTAAATCTACACTGCTCAACATCCTTGGCATTTTGGACAATTATGATTCAGGAGAATATTACCTGAATGATGTCCTGATCCGAAATCTGAGCGAAACCAAAGCTGCTGAATACCGGAACCGAATGATCGGATTCATTTTTCAGTCGTTCAATCTTATTCCGTTTAAGAATGCCATGGAAAATGTAGCTCTTCCTTTATTCTATCAAGGGGTAAACCGGAAAAAGAGGAATCAGCTGGCACTGGAATATCTGGATAAACTGGGACTCAAAGAGTGGGCTCATCACATGCCTAACGAACTTTCCGGCGGACAGAAACAGCGGGTGGCCATTGCCCGGGCACTAATATCAAAGCCTCAGATCATCCTGGCTGATGAACCGACCGGAGCCTTGGACAGTAAAACCTCCGTAGAAGTCATGCGGATACTGAAAGAGCTCCATGATAAAGAAGGACTGACAATCATTATTGTTACGCATGAAAGCGGAGTCGCCAATCAAACCAATAAGATTATCCACATTAAAGACGGGGTCATCGAACGGATTGAAGATAACATTGATCACAATGCTTCACCTTTCGGAAAGAACGGATTTATGAAATAGCATGTGTTATGATTGATCTGATACAAGAAATATATGGAACCATCCAACGCAACAAACTGCGTACGGTTCTTACCGGATTCTCTGTCGCATGGGGAATCTTTATGTTAATAGTTTTGCTGGGAGCAGGAAACGGACTGATCAATGCTTTTGAAGGACAGACACGGGACATGAAAATGAATTCTATGAAAATCTATCCCGGATATACTTCCAAGCCTTATAACGGATTAAATGAAGGAAGAAGTATTTCACTGGATGATACAGACAGAGAACTGACTGCTACTGCATTCTCTAAGAATATTATCACGACAGGAGCTACCATCAGCAAAGGAAGCGTTTATCTCAACTTCGAAAAAGAAAATGTAAGCATATCACTTGATGGGGTTTTTCCCAGTTATCCGGAACTGGAAGCAATCAAAATCAAGAAAGGACGCTTCATCAACGAACGCGATATGAAAGAACGCCGCAAAGTGATTGTATTGCATGAGAAAACAGCCAAACAACTTTTTCCCAAAAGCCAACCTCTAGGAAAGTACCTCAACGCACAAGGTGTTTCTTATCAGGTCGTAGGAATCTATACAGACCAAAACAGTTTCTCTCCGTCGGCTTTGATTCCTTTTACTACCTTGCAGGTTGTATATAATAAAGGTGACAGTATTGACAACATCACATTTACAACCCGGGGACTTACCAGTGAAGCCGAGAACGAACTGTTTGAGAAAGATTACCGTCAGGTTATGGGAAGCAAAAAAATGTTTGCGGCAGATGATGACGGTGCTATATGGATATGGAACCGCTTTACCCAATATCTCCAGCAACAGGCAGCCAATCAAACTTTGCACATTGCGATCTGGGTTATCGGAATCTTTACACTGCTGAGCGGCATTGTGGGAGTCAGCAACATCATGCTGATTACCGTGCGCGAACGTACTCACGAATTCGGCATACGAAAAGCACTGGGAGCAAAACCTTCCTCCATTCTATGGCTGATTATATCTGAAAGCGTTGTCATCACAACATTCTTCGGATACATCGGCATGGTAGCCGGAATTGCCGTTACCGAGTACATGAACAAAGTGGCCGGAACGCAAACCATGGATGCAGGCTTGTTTAGCGTGACAGTCTTTGAAAATCCGACAGTGGATATTCACATCGCTATTCAGGCCACCCTGACACTTATTATTGCCGGAACTCTGGCCGGTCTTTTCCCTGCAAGAAAAGCTGTCCGCATCCGGCCTATTGAAGCACTTAGAGCAGACTGATTATGAAACAATTTGATCTAGATACGTGGGAAGAAATACTTGTCACGATCACACGAAACAAGACACGAAGCCTTTTAACCGCATTCGGTATATTCTGGGGAATCTTCATGCTGATTTCTCTGCTGGGCGGTGCGAAAGGTATGCAGGAAACATTGTCACTCCAGTTTAAAGGATTTGCCACAAATTCCGGATTCATGGGCACGAACCAGACAAGCAAGGCTTACCGGGGATTCCAGCAAGGACGTTACTGGGATCTGGAAAACAAAGATGTAGAACGGATCCTGCGCAATGTGGAAGGAGCAGATGTCGTTACTCCGACACTTGCACGCTGGGGAGTGAACATTGTCTACAACGAACAAAAGATCTCCGGAACCCTGAAAGGACTCTATCCTATTTACAGCCAAATAGAAGAACCCCTGATCACGCAAGGGCGTTACCTGAACGATATGGACGTAAGAGATAACCGGAAAGTTTGCATCATCGGCAAACAAATCTATGAATCCTTATTCCCAGGAGGAGAAAACCCCTGCGGAAAATACATCGAAATCAACGGTATCTATTATCAGGTGATCGGCGTAAACATGGGAACAGGAAATGTTTCTATCCAGGGAAATACGGAAACTTCTGTTATCATTCCATTCAGCACCATGCAGAACAATTATAATTTCGGTCAGAAAGTCCAGATGATTGCCTATACTGCACGGAAAGGATATGCCATCAGCGAAGTGGAAAAGGATATCGCCAGGATTGTGAAACAGGCACATCTGATCCATCCGGACGATGACCAGGCACTCGTACAGCTGAATGCCGAAGTTCTTTTTGGCATGATGGACAACCTTTTCTCAGGCATACGCATCCTGGGATGGATGGTCGGTTTGGGAACCTTGCTTGCAGGGGCGATCGGAGTCAGCAACATCATGATGGTTACAGTGAAAGAACGTACCACAGAAATCGGCATCCGGCGGGCAATCGGTGCACGGCCCAACGATATTCTCCAGCAGATTCTTTCAGAAAGTATTGTACTGACAAGCCTTGCAGGAATGAGCGGAATTACCTTTGCGGTCTTTCTTCTGAACATCGTAGAAAGCGCCACATCGACTCCGACAGCACCAATCCATTTTCAAATCAGCTTCTGGCAGGCAATCGGAGCTTGCATTTTGCTGATCATACTTGGACTTCTGGCCGGACTGGCACCCGCATACCGGGCCATGGCCGTAAAACCAATTGAAGCAATCAGAGACGAATAAACCAATATAAAAACGACAAACAAGTGAATATTAACCCATTTATTAACAAAACAAACACCTTTTCTTATGAAAAAGTACATTAAAATAGCTCTGCTGGTAATTCTGGCATTGATTTTCATCGGAACCTTTGTATTCCTTTATCAAAAATCCCAACCCAAAGAAACTATTTATGACGTATTGACTGCTGAAAAAGATACGTTAGTGCAAACCACCGTAGCAACCGGAAAGATTGAACCACGCGATGAAGTCCTGATCAAACCTCAGATCTCGGGTATCATTGCTGAAGTCTATAAGGAAGCCGGACAAAAAATCAAGAAAGGAGAAGTTATTGCTAAAGTCAAAGTAATCCCGGAACTTGGTTCACTGAACGCCGCTGAAAGCCGGGTAAGACTGGCTGAGATGAACGGACGACAGGCCGAAACCGACTTGCAGCGCATGGAGAAACTGTATAAGGGCAAACTGGTCAGCAGTGAAGAATACGAAAAAACTCTTCTGACAACCCAGCAGGCCCGTGAAGAACTTCAGGCAGCTAAAGATAATCTGGAAATCGTAAAAGAAGGTATCACGAAAAACAGCGCTTCGTTCAGCAGCACACTGATCCGATCCACAATTGACGGATTGATTCTGGACGTACCTATCAAAGTGGGTAACTCCGTTATCATGAGCAATACCTTCAATGACGGAACCACCATCGCTACCGTGGCAGACATGGGTGATCTGATCTTCCGCGGAAACGTAGATGAAACGGAAGTGGGACGCATTCACGAAGGAATTCCCGTAAAAATCACTTTAGGAGCTTTACAGAATATGCAGTTTGATGCCACTCTGGAATATATTTCTCCGAAAAGCACGGAAAACAACGGAGCCAATCAGTTTGAAATCAAAGCAGCCATCCAGGTGCCGGACAGCGTAACGATCCGTTCAGGCTACAGCGCCAATGCCGAAATGGAACTGCTGCGTGCCGACAATGTAGTTGCCATTGCTGAAAGTGCCATTGAATTCGAAAATGATTCAGCCTTTGTCTATGTCCTGACCGACAGCGTACCGGTCCAGAAGTTCGAACGCCGTTCAGTGACTACCGGAATCAGCAACGGTATCAAGATCGAAATCAAGAAAGGATTGAATGCAGGTGAACAAGTACGCGGACTGAAGAAAGGAGAATAAGCCATGATAACAACCAAACAAAAATATCTCGCAACATTAACTTTTTGTGCCTGCACACTCTCTGTCCAGGCACAGGAGGCCTGGAGCCTGAAACAATGTATCGACTATGCCATCGAACATAACCTGACCATCAAGCAACAGGAAGCAAGCCGTGACCAGAGTGAAGTGGAATTGAATACAGCCAAATGGAGCAGACTGCCCGATTTGAACGGAAGTGCTTCCCACTCTTTCAACTTCGGCCGAAGCCTGCAGGCTGATAATACTTACCAGAGTATCAATACACAGAACACTGGTCTGAACCTGACAACCAGTGTCCCGTTGTTTACCGGTATGCAGATTCCTCACAGCATTTCACTGGCCAAACTGAATCTGAAAGCAGCCATCGAGGATCTGAACAAAGCCAAAGAAGATATCAGCATTCAGGTTGCATCCGCCTATCTGCAAGTTCTGTTCAATGAAGAACTGGCTAAGGTGGCCCACCAGCAAGTCAGCTTAAGTCAGGAGATGCTGAAGCAGAAAGAAGCCTATTACCAGAACGGCAAAGCCTCAGAAGCAGAATGGCGCGAAGCGCAGTCGCGTGTGGCACAAGACCAACTGTCTGCCGTTCAGGCCGACAACAATTACCAACTGGCCCTACTCGACCTCAGTCAGTTGCTGGAACTGCCTTCTCCGGATGACTTCCACATCGTTTCACCTGAAGTAGACGAACAAGCCCTGACTGCTTCGCTCACCTCACCGACTGAAATCTATTCACAGGCGGTACTTTCAAAACCTTCAATCCTTGCAGCACAGTATCGTCTGGAAGGAGCACGGCACAACATTCGTATTGCCCAAAGCCGATACTATCCGCAATTGAACTTCGGTGCCGGTCTGAGTACGAACTATTATAATGTCTCCGGACGGGAAAACGGGAACTTCGGTGCACAGCTGAGAGACAATTTCAGTCAGTATATAGGTCTTTCTCTAAGCATTCCTATCTTCAACCGGTTCAGTACCCGCAATCAGGTAAGAAGCGCACGCATCCAGCAAAGCAATCTGAACTGGCAGCTGGAAGAAAGTAAAAAGACACTCTACAAAGAAATCCAGCAAGCTTACTACAATGCTCTGGGTGCTGAAAGCAAATTGCAGAGCAGCCGTACGGCCGATGAAGCAGCCGAAGCCTCCTTTCTCCTGATGAAAGAAAAATATGCCAACGGGAAAGCCAATGCTACTGAATATAACGAAGCAAGAACAAACTGGATGAAAGCCGTATCCGATCGTATTCAGGCCAAATACGACTTTATCTTCCGGACCAAAATTCTGGATTTCTACAAAGGTGTTCCTCTCACCTTATAAAGCATAATATATGACCCTTCGATGCCCCGTAATCGTATATACGTTGGAGCCTCATCGTACTACTCGATGACCCGCAAACGTATATACGTTGCGGCCTCATCGTGCTACTCAGTGACTCGTAATTGTATATACGTTGCAGCACCATCGTATATTCCCTAAGATTCAAACCATTTCCCGAAGGCTTCCAGCTTTTTCAAAAACGTTTCGACGTTTAAGAAAAAAGTATTCGGCATTTTCTTTTAAACATCGAAGCGTTTTTTTAAACATTCAATTACTCATCATTACAACCGGCGGGCTCCTTCGTTCTTCCGTCTGTTTTCGTTCGATTCTTTCCGATAAGAATGCCCCTGTTCTTTCCGTCCCGGACGATATTCCGGACGTTTGTCTGATTCGTGACGCCCCGGACGAGTGACCGGTTTTTCAGGGCGAGGCGATGGAGAAGGCTTGACAGAAGGCTTCATTACGGGACGGCCCGGACGGCCCGGACGAACGGGAAAAGGTTTGGGAGGTGCAGGACGATGAATAACATCCGGACGGGGAACCTTTTGGGGATGCGGATGCAGTCCCGGACGGAAATCATGTTTGCGGAAATCATCCCGGCAACGATAAAAGCCGGTATATACAGGATGATGATAGCGACCCGTAAAATGACGGCGATAATAGCTGGCTCCTCCAAAATGACAACGGGCATGAGCACCCCGATAAGTTAAATAATGAACCGGGCGGGAAAAATAAAAATAATCATAATCCGTATATACCTTATATATTCTAAGGTAGCATACGTTATTCAAGGCGTAAACGGGACGGAAAAAATATTCAATTCCCATAAAACGCACATACTCCGGACTGGAAAGGATCCAGCGTAAATCATCGTTCCGCTCATCCAGAAAACGGTAATACGCATCAAGTGCAGCAGCATCCGCCCGGGCCATTCCGGAAAGATAGGGAGTAACATTGCTGAGGAAATCAAAATTAACCTCAAACAAATCATTATACTGATTCTGATTCAGATGCAACTCAAAGGCCATACGATCAGTCAGAAAACGGGCATTTACCCGGATATCTCCCAAGCCGGAGGCCGAAACAGGAAGCAGCATACAGGAAAAGACTGCCAGCAACCAAAACTTTTTCAAATACTGTTTCATACGCTTTTTCTTTTTTGATTACATGGCAAATTTAGCAAGGGAAAAAACTTCTTACAACAGATAATCCCCATGTTTGGATAGGAAGTCTCCTATTTTCATGGGGCATTTCCCTATTGGCACATAACAGCTTGTTCCGCCTACCGGCATTTCATCAGTAACAGGATTCCTCCGTTCGCCCCTTTATCAGACCAGACGGATTCCTGTATCTTCCAAAACAATCAGACGTTTCTTATACAAATCTCCGACAGCTTTCTTGAATGTCTTCTTGCTGACACCGAAAGTCTCATAAATCACGCCGGCATCAGTTTTGTCATTCAAACTGATATGTCCGCCTTTTTCCTTGATATATTGAAGCAATGTTTCAGAGAAGTCATCCACTTTTTTGGCTCCGTAAGGCTGTAGCTCAAGGTCGATCTTGCCGTCTTCACGCACCTGCTTGATATACGCTTTCAGCTTCATTCCCAGCTTGACCGGCTGGAAAATCTCATTCTGATAAAGCATACCGCTGAAACGATTGTCAACAATGACTTTAAATCCAAGATCTGTCTTTTGCCAGACCAGTACATCAACCTCCTCACCCCGGCGATACACGGGCTTTTCATCCGACAAATAACGTTCCACCTTGGCAGATGCCACAATGCGGAAACTTTCTTCATCCAAATGTACATGCACAATGTACCGGTTTCCCTTCAGCATCTTCATCTTCTGTTCACGGAAAGGAACAAACAAATCTTTCATCAGTCCCCAGTTCAGAAAGGCTCCGAACTGATTGACCCAGGCAACTTCCAGTGAGGCAAACTCACCCACCTGCACATAAGGATGCAATGTCGTTGCTACCAGACGTTCTTCCATATCCAGATAAATAAAAACGTTCAGAACATCTCCCGGCTTGCATCCGGCAGGAACATAACGTTTGGGGAGAAGAATTTCTCCGTCTTCATCTCCATTCAAGTAAACTCCGAAATCGACTTCCTTAACAACTTCCAGTTGATTATATCTTCCTAACGCTATATGACTCATAATCCTTTTATTTGGGGATAAAGGTACGGATTTATCTTCATATAAACGTGATTTCAGTATACGAATCTTGCTTTTCTGCTCTTTTCTTTATCCATCTCTGCCCCAACAAGAAATACCGCACAAGAATATCTGAAATAAACTCTATCTTTGCAGAAGAAACCTGATTCTATAAAAACAAAAGAAAATGAAAAAACTATTGATCATCTGCCTGGCCGGAATATCCGGAATACTGACTACCGCATGCCAGGAAAAGAAAACAGAAAAAATTACCGTAAACTGGGCAACCTTCAACATTCGCTATGACAACCCGGCTGACAGCCTGAACAACTGGAAATACAGAAAAGACACCGTCGCAGCTTTTATCAAGGCGAACCAGCTGGACATTGTAGGCATGCAAGAGGTTTTGCACAACCAGCTGGAAGATCTCAAACAGCGTTTACCCGAATATGCAGAAGTGGGAGTTGGACGTGAGGACGGAAAAACACAGGGAGAATATGCTCCGCTATTCTATCGGAAAGACCGGTTTGAAGCATTGGACAGCAATACGTTCTGGCTTTCACAATATCCCGACAGCGTAGGTTTCATCGGATGGGACGGTGCATGTACCCGCATTGCAACCTGGGCAAAACTGAAAGACCGGAAAACCGGAAAGATCTTCATGGCTGTCAACACCCACTTTGATCATGTCGGAGTGGAAGCACGCAAAAACAGCGCTTTGCTGATCATTCAGAAGATCAAGGAAATAGTCGGTGACCAACCTGCCGTACTGACAGGAGATTTCAACGTTTCCGACCAATGGGATGCTTATACCACCATCACCACCAATCCGTTCGTCTTAAAAGATGCATACAAAATTGCCGAGAAACAAGAAGGTGTCAATTATACTTTCCATGATTTCGGACGCGAACCGATCGACAAACGCGAAAAAATAGACTTCATTTTCGTAACACCTCAGATAAAAGTAAAAGATACATCCATACCTCAGGAATCTCAAGGTGAAACCGGCTTCCTGTCCGACCACAACCCTCAATTGGCCACACTGGAATTCTAAATTTATTTCCACGAACCAAAATCTTTTTTCATCCGTCTTCCGCTTCCCTGCAATCATCCACTCAGGAAACGGAAGACGGCTTTTTCAACTTATATAAAACTTTTCAAACACTTTTTTTGCTAATTAGAAAAAAAAAAAATAACTTGCAGCAAGTTATCAATAAAGTAGGTCTGTATAAAAAGGAGGTGTCTGCAAAAACAATAAAAAAGACTAATAAAACAAAGTATTCCACTGAAAGGATATATGTGGAAAATATAAAGTTCATATGACATGGATTGAAAACATGAAAAACATAATTATGAAAAGACTTTTTTATTTGTTAATCCTAACAATCAGCCTTCTGGGATGCCACCAAAAATCCTTATTTCCAGAAAAAAGAGCTCTGACAGGCAAAAGTTTGAATCTACGAGACAGCTTAAATCAGACAACAAGAATATTCGCCTGGAATAACAAACTATATGTCAAAGACTTTGACGGCACACATTTCATTCTGGTATATGATCTGGTCCAGAAAAAGTTCAGCCGTTGGATCACTAAAGGAGAAGCTCCTCATGAAGCCCTGTCCGTACAATCATTAGGCATTCATAATAATCAATTGTATATTTTTGATACAGGTAATCAAAACATAAAAATGTACAACGCCGATAACGGAGCTTTTATATCTGGAAATGGCAGAATCAAACCATACGCAACTTTATTTGCCCGTCCTATAAATGATTCGTTATCAGTAGGATGCCCTTATTCGGACAGCATACGAGTCTTCATGTTTGATAATACCGGAAAAACTTTGATAAAAAATTATGAATATCCTTTTGAATCATCGTTCTCCGCTTCCTATGCACACATGTTCGCTATGATGAACGATATAGTTGTACATCCAGCCGAACACAAATTTGCCATGGCCACTCAATATGCTTCCGCACTGCAAATATTCGAATGGAATGAAAAAGATATCCGTCTGCTTATAGAAAAAGATATGGAAGCTCCGGAATATGATATGAAGGATAATTCATTTCAGGTAAACAATCGTACTAAATGGGGATATCTCTCATCCTCAGGTGATGAACAGTTTATTTATTTACTTTATTCAGGAGCTGTACAAAGTCAGGTAAAAAATCCTTGCGTAGGAAATCACATTCACGTTTTCGACTGGGACGGCAATGCTATTGCAGAGCTGGAAGTTCCGGAAATGTTAAGTGCTATCTCTGTCTGTAATCAAAAACTTTATGGCATTCAGTCTGACGAGTCATTTGGATATGAAATTATGGAATATGATTTAAAGACACTTAACTTAAAATGATTGCCAACATCAGCAAGTCCCAACAATCCATTTTCAAATTTACAAAGAATCAGCTGTCTTCCGCTTCCTTGCAATCATCCATTCAGGAAACGGAAGACGGCTGATTTTTATATCCTATCCGGAGTATAAAAACTCATTTGATCTCTCCCTGAAAAATCGGACGCCGGTAAAGAGCCGACGAAATGCCATAGCACCGTTTAAAGAATTTTCCGAAAGCAGACTGGTCACTGAAAAAAAGCTGGTCTGACACACTTTGTATACTATAATCCGGATTACGCAAAGCCAGCTTGGCTTCTTCAAGCAGAAGTTCATCAATAATCATACGGGCCGTTTTCCCATATAAACGCTTCGTGACCACCGTAAGTGTATTGGCCGAAATCCCCAACTGCTCACAGTACCACTTTACTTCATGATGTTCCCGACAATGTACATGAGCCAAATGAAGAAAATGACCTCCCGAATCTCCCCACTTATAAAGCTCCGCAGGCTGAAGCACAGAGCGGCATTGACGGAATACCACATTCCATAATTCACATAAAAAAGCGCACATCAGACTTTGGACAAGCTCTCTCCGAAATACATCGATCCGTTCCGTCATTGATGAAAACAAAGCAGAAACCAGTGATTCCATTCTGACAGCATCTTCGGAAGAAAATAAAATAAAAGGACTTTGTGCAAAAGCCATCATCCGCTCAGATATACGGGTCCTGAGCTTGGACGTTACTTCATGGAAAAATCCAGTTTCTGCGGCCATCAAATAGACTTCCACCTCTCCTTTCAGTTCAATATTTTCCCAACGGTTAGGAAGCACGAAATCAATATAAGCCGGAGCAAGCAAGCCTATCCGATTACCATTCAATGTAAGATGCAGCTCCCCACGCATAATAAACAATGCAGCATGATCATGGCATCCGTCCGGTAATCCATAATTCAGCAAGCCGTCACCTTCCAGCCTGACCATCACCAGCTCATTTCCACAATTCACCATGTCTCCCCTGCATTCATCAGTCTCCTTGTCCCGAATCCAGTCAGATACAAAATCCTTTAAGTTTCTCATACTCCCTTATTTATTCATCCTTTCAGGTTATACCCGATAAAAATCCCATGCACCAGATTCTTTAAGAATCATTCTCTAAAGATGACGTAAAAGTAAAGGTAAGAACTTATAAACCGAAGTTTTTTTTCACTTATTAAAAATTATAAAGCAAAAAAGTCGTAAAGCGTGAATTCAAACCAATCGCTGGTGAAATCGAACCAAAAGAAGAACTTGCATAGCCGATAACTTTGCGTCATAAAACTTTAAACGAATTAAGTTAAAAATGAAAAGATTGTTTTTACAAGCAAGTGCATGGATCCTTTGTATCCTGCTTGCAACTGCCTGCAAGAATGCCCCTCAAAACATGAATGGAGGAAGCTACAAAACGATGGAAGTAACACGAGGCACACGCACACTGAACCAAAATTATACCGCGGTCATCAACGGACGGCAAAGTGTGGAAATACGCCCTCAAGTAAGTGGAACCATTACGCAAATCTGTATTGACGAAGGTGCCAAAGTGAAAAAATGCCAGACTCTGGTAATTATTGACCAGGTACCTTATGAAGCAGCCTTGCAAACAGCCGTTGCAAATGTCAAGAATGCAGAGGCCGCAGTAGCAACGGCCCGGCTCACGGCAGAAAGCAAAGAAGAATTATTCAAAGAACATGTTGTTTCTGATTTTGATCTGCAAACGGCACGAAACAGTCTCTTTCAGGCTGAAGCAACTCTGGCACAAGCCAAAGCCGACGAAATTAATGCCAGAAACAATCTGTCATATACAGAGGTTAAAAGTCCTGTCGATGGTGTATCCGGCATGCTGCCTTACCGAGTCGGAGCTCTTGTCGATGCTTCGATCTCTACTCCGCTGACTACGGTTTCCGACGACGAAGAAATGTATGTGTACTTTTCGATGACAGAAAGCCAGATCCTTTCCCTGATACGTGCAAACAAGACACTGGAAGAAGCACTCAAGCAAATGCCGGAAGTTGAACTTCAGTTAAGTGACGGTCTGACATATGATCACAAAGGTAAAATTGATGCCATCAGCGGAACCATTGATGCTAATACCGGAGCCGTAAGCCTGCGAGCAACGTTCCCCAATCCGGAACACATGCTTCGGAATGGAGGAAGCGGTACCATCATTTTTCCTTATGTAAAAGAAAATGCACTGATTGTTCCACAGGAAGCTACTTACGAAATACAAGATAAGATTTTTGTCTATAAGGTTGTAGACGGAAAAGCCACTTCAGCCCAGGTAGAAGTGTTCCCGGTCAACAACGGAAAGGAATATATCATTGAAAAAGGCCTGAAAGAAGGTGATATCATTATCGCAGAAGGTGCCGGACTGGTACAGGAAGGAACAGTCATCACTCCGTCTGGTTCCAATGACCAACCGGCTCAATAATCATTGAAAAGGAGGATTTATCATGAAACTCAGAACATTTATCGACCGTCCCATTCTGGCATGCGTCATTTCAGTCCTGATTTTGATGCTGGGACTTATCAGTCTCTTCAATTTGCCAATGGAACAATATCCTGACATTGCACCGCCTACCGTAATGGTTTCTACCAGTTATACGGGTGCCAATGCAGAAACCGTACAAAAAAGCGTTATCGTTCCTCTGGAAGAAGCCATCAACGGTGTGGAAAACATGACTTACATGACTTCTACATCCACCAACAACGGCTCTGGAAGCATCACTGTTTATTTTAAACAGGGAACAGATCCCGACATGGTTACCATCAATACCAAAAACCGTGTTTCCGAAGCTGAAGGACTGTTACCTGCCGAAGTAACCAAAGTTGGTGTCACCGTTGAAAAACGACAGAACAGTACCCTAAAAATATTGACTCTATACAGTCCCGATAACAGTTATGACCAGACTTTCATCAACAACTATTTCAAGATCAATATCGAACCTCGCCTGTCCCGTATTACAGGTGTAGGAAATGTCAATGTGATGGGTGGAGATTATGCCATGCGTATCTGGCTGAATCCACGGGTTATGGCACAATATTCACTGGTACCCGATGATGTCATCAGTGCGTTGGGTGACCAGAACGTAGAAGCTGCAACCGGAACATTAGGAGAAGACTCGGAGAATACTTACCAGTATACTTTAAAATACCGCGGCCGTTACGAAACATCTGAAGAGTTCGGCAACATCGTTATCAAATCACTTGCCAACGGAGAAGTCCTCAGACTAAAAGATATCGCCAAGGTTGAGCTGGGAGCTCAAAGCTATGCTTACAACAGCGAAATCAACGGACATCCGGGAGCAACGTGTATGATTTCACAAACAGCCGGCTCAAATGCCAACGAAATCATTCAGGAAATTGATAAACTGACAGAGGAAATTTCCAAGGAACTGCCCAAAGGCCTGGTTCTGTCCGACCTGATGAGTACAAAAGACTTCCTGGATGCCTCTATCCATGAAGTTGTAAAAACTTTGATCGAAGCCATTCTGCTGGTTATCCTGGTTGTTTACGTTTTCCTGCAAAGCGTACGGTCAACCATCATTCCGGCAGTATCCATTATTGTTTCACTGATCGGAACATTTGCTTTCCTTTATCTGGCCGGATTCAGCCTCAACCTGCTGACACTCTTCGCACTGGTTCTGGTTATCGGTACGGTAGTCGATGATGCGATCGTCGTAGTCGAGGCCGTACAGGCGAAATTCGATGAAGGCGAACGCTCGCCTTACAAGGCAACCACAGGCGCCATGGACGGAATTGCTGCCGCCATCGTTACCACTTCTCTGGTATTCATGGCCGTATTTATTCCATCTTCTTTCATGGAAGGAACCAGCGGTACATTCTACATGCAGTTCGGTCTGACCATGGCTGTTGCAGTAGGTATATCAGCCATCAATGCCCTGACATTAAGTCCGGCCTTGTGTGCGCTTATCATGACACCTCACATTGACACGACCACGGGACAGAAATTAAGTTTCTCTACCCGTTTTCACCATGCTTTCGAAGCATCGTTCAACCGGCTTATCCTGCGTTACAAAAATGGAGTAAAATGGTTTTTCCGTCGCAAATGGGTTGTCGGAACGGCTTTGGTAGCCAGCATGGCCTTACTGGCGGTATTGATGAAGACAACCAAGACCGGTCTGGTTCCTGATGAAGATATGGGATGTATCTTCATGAACGTCACGACTCCTCCCGGAAGCAGTCTTTCACAGACCATCAAGGCGATGTCTGAAGTAGAAAACAGCATCAAGGATATTCCACAAATCATGAGCTACTCCAACGTGAGTGGTTACAGTATGATGGGAGGACAGGCTCCTTCCGGCGGTATGCTGATTATCCGTTTAAAGCCCTGGGAGGAACGTCCGGAGAAAAAAGACGAAATTAATGCTGTCATTGCTGAAATCTACAAACGTACGGCTAATATCAAATTGGCAAAGCTCTTTGTCTTTGCCCAGCCGACCATCATGGGTTTATGGTATGGGAAGCGGTTTTGAACTTTATGTACAGGACCGTGCCGGAGGTGACATCAATACACTTCAGAAATACACAACCGACTTTATCGCTGCCCTGAACCAGCGTCCTGAAATTCAGATGGCGTATACTTCATTTGACACCAAATTCCCTCAATACACCGTCGAAGTGGATGCTGCCCGATGTCAGCGCGCAGGGATTACAACGACTGATGTCCTCAGTGTCTTATCCGGTTTTATCGGAGGTAACTATTCGTCAAACTTGAACCGTTTCTCCAAGCTTTACAGAGTCATGGTACAGGCAGATAAAGTCTATCGCCTTGACAAGGATGCCCTGAACAACATGTTTGTACGAACCTCATCCGGAGAAATGGCTCCCATCGGGCAGTTTGTCACACTAACCAAGGTATACGGAACCGAAACACTGACCCGGTTCAATTTGTACAACTCCATTCAGGTAAATGGTCTTCCTGCCGACGGATACAGTACCGGAGAAGCCATTGCTGCCATTGAAGAAGTAGCCAAACAGACACTCCCCGTTGGATACGGATATGAGTTTGGAGGTATTACACGTGAAGAAGCCGGAAGCGGAAGCAATACGATCATTATCTTTGCTATCTGTATCATCTTTGTCTTCCTTATTCTTTGCGCACTCTACGAAAGCATTTTCGTACCGCTGGCTGTCATGCTCAGCGTACCTTTCGGATTGATGGGAAGTTTCCTCTTTGCCAAGATGTGGGGACTGGAAAACAATATTTACATGCAGACCGGTCTGATCATGCTGATCGGATTGCTGGCTAAAACAGCCATTTTGCTGACCGAATACGCATCAGCCCGTCGCCGTCAGGGCATGACCATCGCACAGGCCGCTGTCTCGGCAGCCGGTGTCCGCCTGCGTCCGATCCTGATGACGGCCCTTACCATGATCATCGGATTGCTTCCGCTGGTATTTGCTTCCGGTGCTGGAGCAAACGGAAACATCTCACTCGGAGTAGAAACAGTTGGCGGTATGATTGTGGGTACACTTGCTTTGCTTTTCGTTGTTCCGACCTTGTTTATCGTGTTCCAGACTTTACAGGAAAAACTAATGCCGGCACGCAAAAGAGACGAGGATTAATCAGAAAACAATTTCAAATTAAAAAAAGATGAAAAGACTATTTATAGCTGCCCTTTCTTTAATGGCAACCGGTTGCGGCATATATAACCGATACGAACGGCCTGATTCCGTCCAGGTGGAAGCAGACAGTCTCTATCGCACGGAAAATGCCCCCGATACAACCTCCTCCCTTGCTTCGCTCAAATGGGAGGAACTGTTTACGGATCCTTATTTGCAGTCACTCATCCGCCGCGGTCTGGAAGCAAATACGGACTTACAAACTGCTGTTCTGCGTGTGGAAGAAGCTCAAGCCACTCTCCGTTCGTCCAGGCTGGCCTACCTTCCTTCAGTACAGCTTGACCCGCAGGGTACGCTCTCCAGCTACGACGGAAGCAAAACACAAAAGACATATTCTCTCGGTGGTTCTGCATCGTGGGAAATCGACCTGTTCGGCAAACTGACAAATGCCAAACGTCAGTCACGGGCCGCTCTCCTGGAAAGCGAAGCCTACCGACAGGCCATGCAGACTCAGGTCATAGCTACCGTAGCAGAAAGCTATTATTCACTGCTGATGCTTGACGAGCAGATCAGAATAACCGGACAGACGGTTGAAAGCTGGCGGGAATATGTTCAATCCCTGCAAGCCCTGATGAAAGCAGGAGAAGCCGACCGGGCAACATTAAGCCAGGCTGAAGCTTCACGCCTGAGCGCCGAAGCCTCTCTCCTCTCTCTTCAGCAACAGGTGTCTGAACAGGAAAACGCCCTGTGCAGTTTTATTGGAGAAGCTTCCAGAAATATTGAGCGCGGCACTCTGGACGAGCAACAGTTTCCACAGGAAATGTCAGTAGGTTTACCTGTTGAATTGCTATCCCGGCGTCCGGATGTCCGTCAGGCTGAAGCTTCCCTGATGCAAGCTTTCTATGCGACCAATTCCGCCCGTTCAGCTTTCTATCCCAGCATAACCCTGAGCGGAAGCGCCGGATGGACCAACAGTGGAGGTGCTGCCATTGCAAATCCCGGTGCCTGGTTGCTGCAAGCCGTAGGATCTCTGGTTCAGCCGCTCTTCAACCGCGGACAAAACATTGCCAACCTGAAGATCGCCAAGGCCCAGCAACAGGAAGCCTTACTTGCTTTCAAACAATCTTTGCTCGATGCAGGACAGGAAGTCAACAATGCGCTGACCCAATGGCAGACAGCCAGAGAACGCATCCGGCTGGAGAATGAACAAGTAAAACATCTGGAGACAACTGTCTCTGATACCCGCCTGCTGATGAAATATGGTACCATCAATTATTTGCAGGTACTAACCGCACGTCAGTCCCTTCTTTCAGCCCAGCTGAATCTGGCCTCCGACCGATATAATGAAATACAAGGTGTTATAAATCTTTATCACGCTCTGGGAGGAGGATGCTGACAGTATCCTCACTTCATCTATTCATGCAGAAAAATCCGTATGCCTCGCGACGAAGCGTACGGATTTCTTTTTTCAGGGAGGTCAAACCTGTCAATTAATTGCTAACTTTGTCCCATCATTATCAAGCATTGAAACATCATGAACTATCTTTCCAAATGGCGCCGAAAATGGCATCAGTTCCTGCACGACGAAGACCTGAAACAACGAATCTATTCCATCGTATTCGAATCTGATACCCCGAAAGGGAAACTTTTTGACATCATTCTGATCGGAAGCATTACGCTCAGCGTACTGCTCGTCATTCTGGAAAGCATGCACATATTTCCCCATTCGGCTTATCTGGCCCTGCGGATCACAGAATATATCCTCACGTTTTTCTTCACCGTAGAATATCTGGCACGCATTTATTGCCTGAAGCAGCCCCGCAAGTACATTTTCAGTTTCTTCGGCATCGTCGACCTGCTGGCCACACTTCCCGTCTACCTGAGCTTTTTCCTTCACGGCTCCCACTATTTGCTGGTGATCCGTGCGTTCCGGCTCATCCGGGTGTTCCGTATCTTCAAGCTCTTTACATTCATCAACGAAGGCAATCTTCTTCTGCGCTCCCTGTGGATCAGTGCTCCCAAGATTTCCATCTTTTTCTTTTTCGTGCTCATTCTTGTCACCTCCATGGGAACGGTCATGTATATGATTGAAGGAAATGTGCCCGACTCGCAGTTCAATAATATTCCCAACAGCATCTATTGGGCCATTGTCACGATGACCACAGTAGGCTATGGGGACATCACTCCCGTTACACCGACCGGCCGTTTCCTCTCAGCCGTCATCATGCTCATCGGTTACACCATCATTGCCGTACCTACCGGAATTGTTTCGGCTACCATGGTAAGCGAACATAAAAAACAGGAGAAACGCCGCTGCCCTCGCTGTCACCGTAACGGACATGAGTTTGAAGCCCTCTACTGCAAATACTGCGGTGCCAGACTGAAACAGGAAAAGCCTGAAACGCCCGAAAAGGAACGTCGTGCAGACGAACGTTTCTGATTCTGAAAAAAGGCCTCGGGCTTTTAAAAAAACGTTTCGACGTTTTCATAAAAAGATTTCGGCGTTTTAAGGAAAAGAATTCGACGTTTTTCTTCAAAGACGGGCTCCGCATAATCGTCTGAATTACAACACATCATTAAAGGCATAGTCAAGAATTGTCAAGTGCAGTTCCTGACTGACTTTACTTTTCGGGAATTTATTTTCAGACTCTGCTGACCGGAACTGTTGAAAAGACATACCTGACAAAAAGAACAATTTCACTTTTTTTCTCATCCGGGCATAGTGGATTTATCCCGAAACGCCGTCATAATAAAATAAACCTCAAAGCATACCCATATACCAGATACGCAACCGCAGTCTGGACTATCTGAATAAGGTATCTTTCAGCCCGCCCCACTCTGCATGGCGGGCTTCTGATTTTTATTTGCCCGCCGGATGAGGATAATTCACGACTTCTCCGTATCTTTACCTGCAGAACCAAACCATCAAAGAAGTTCATTGATATGATTAACGAATACCAATTAAGAATTCTGCCCGAACAGGCAGCCAGCGAACAAAGTATCAAACAATATGTCAGCCGTGAAAAGGGAATAGACATCCGTACCATTCAGGCCGTACGCATCCTGAAGCGAAGCATCGATGCACGCCAGCGGACCATTTACGTCAATCTGAAAGTACTGGTATTCATCAACGAAATGCCGGAAAATGACGAATTTGTGCATACCGAATATCCCAATGTGGAAGGAAAACCGCAAGTCATCGTAGTAGGTGCCGGACCGGGAGGACTGTTTGCAGCCCTGCGTCTGATCGAACTCGGACTGCGCCCTGTCGTTGTGGAACGCGGAAAGAACGTACGCGACCGCAAGGCCGACCTGGCACGCATCAGCCGGGAACACAAAGTTGATGCGGAATCCAATTACAGTTTTGGTGAAGGGGGCGCCGGAGCTTACTCCGACGGAAAACTCTACACCCGCAGCAAGAAAAGAGGAAGTGTGGACAAGATTCTGAATGTATTCTGCCAGCACGGGGCCAGCACTTCCATCCTGATAGACGCACATCCGCACATCGGAACGGACAAACTCCCGCGGGTCATTGAGAACATGCGGAACACAATACTGGAATGTGGCGGAGAAGTCCACTTCCAGACACGGATGGATGCCCTGCTCATCGAAAACAACAAAGTGACAGGAATCGAGACAAATACCGGAAAGACATTCCGGGGACCTGTAATCCTGGCCACGGGACACTCTGCACGCGATGTTTACCGGTGGCTTTATGCGAACGGGGTTCCTGTTGAAGCCAAAGGACTTGCCGTCGGAGTCCGCCTGGAACATCCTTCCATGCTGATTGACCAAATCCAATATCACAATAAAAACGGACGTGGAAAATACCTGCCTGCTGCCGAATACAGCTTCGTCCAGCAGGTGGAAGGACGCGGCGTTTACAGTTTCTGTATGTGTCCCGGAGGTTTCGTCGTCCCCGCAGCCAGCGGACCGCATCAGCTGGTTGTCAACGGAATGAGTCCGAGCAACCGCGGAACGCAATGGAGCAACTCGGGCATGGTGGTGGAAATCCGTCCGGAAGATCTCACCGATCCAGCTCTCCAGCCGCAGGCTCTTGAGCTGATCGCCGGTTCAGCAGAAGCAGAAACCGAACGGCTGATCCGGGAAAGCAAGGCAAGCAACGGCAATGACATCCATCCGCTGGCTGTAATGCACTTTCAGGAAAAGCTGGAAATGCTTTGCTGGCAACAGGGAAACATGCGGCAGACAGCCCCCGCACAGCGTATGGCAGACTTTACCCGGCAGAAGCTGAGTTATGACCTGCCCAAGAGTTCCTACAGTCCCGGACTGGTATCTTCTCCTCTGCACTTCTGGCTGCCTCCTTTCATCAGCGGACGCCTCAGCAAAGGATTCCAGCTGTTCGGTAAAAGTTCAAGGGGCTTCCTCACCAACGAAGCTGTCATGATTGCCGTCGAGACACGTACTTCTGCTCCGGTTCGCGTGACACGTGACGGAAACACACTGCAACACATTACCGTAGAAGGACTCTTCCCCTGTGGAGAAGGAGCCGGTTATGCCGGAGGAATTGTTTCTGCCGGAATCGACGGTGAACGGTGTGCCGAAGCTGTGGCAGCCTATCTGGAAGCTCATCCCCAGGCATGATCAAATCTGCCGCCAGACAAACAAGAATCCCTATAAAAACAAGAAGGTGTCAGAACGCAAATCCTGACACCTTCTGTCTGTTTTAAGGCATTCCGTCCCGCGAAAGGGACGGAAACATTTTACTTCTTCTGTTCTTTCAGCTTCTCTTCAATCGGATCCTGATACTGCTTCTGCAACTTCACCAGTTCCTGTTTCAGCTCTTCCGTAATCTTTTCATATCCCGGTTTGCCGAAAAGATTATGCATTTCAGTCGGATCTTCCTTCAGATCATACAACTCCCATTCATCAATGTCATTGTAGAAATGAATCAGTTTGTAACGGTCTGTACGCACTCCATAATGGCGTTTCACCATGTGTTCTGCCGGATATTCATAGAAATGATAGTACAGCGACTTGCGCCAGTCTGCCGGTTTCTCGCCTTTCAGCAGCGGCAACAGAGATACTCCCTGAATATCTTCCGGAATCGGAGCACCAGCCAGATCCAGGAAAGTCGGAGCATAGTCGATGTTCTGTACCAGCTGAGGAATATCTCCCCGAGTCTGGAAATCTTTCGGCAGATGCATGATCAATGGTGTATGCATGGATTCTTCATACATGAACCGTTTGTCGAACCATCCGTGTTCGCCCATATAGAATCCCTGGTCAGAAGTATAAACGACCAGCGTATTGTCCATCAGACCCTTTTCCTCCAGATAGTCAAGTACACGACCTACATTGTCATCCAGAGTCTTTACAACCTTCGCATAATCGCGCATATAACGCTGGAACTTCCATTCGGCCAGTTCCTTTCCCTGCGGGTTCTTTTTATAGAACTCTTCGATGATAGGTTCATAAAAAGCATCATACTGCTTGCGTTCTTCCGGATCCAGGCGTCCGATGAAGCTTTCGTACGTGCTCTTCAGCGGAGTTTCCTTGTCCTTGCGGTACATCTTGGTATCATAAATGATATCCATGTCTTTCCAGACACTCATCTCCTGTGCGGCAGCAGCAGGACGTCCTTCGTAGTCATCATAGAAGTTTTCCGGCATGGGGAACGTCTTGTCTTCATACAAAGACAGGTATTTCAGCTCAGGCAGCCAGTTGCGATGGATTGCCTTGTGATGAATGAACAGGCAGAAAGGCTTTTCCTTATCCCGCTGATTCTCCATCCAGTCAATACTCATATCCGTGATCAGGTTGGTCAGATAACCTTTTTTCTCAATGGTATCATTTTCCATGGTGATGAATCTCGGATTGTAGTAATCGCCCTGTCCCGGAAGAATTTCCCAATAATCGAATCCCGTAGGCAAGCTTTCCAGATGCCATTTTCCGATAATCGCCGTCTGATATCCTGCTTTCTGAAGCAGCTTCGGCATGGTCTGCTGGGATCCGTCGAATACACAGGTTGTATTGTCTGTAAATCCGTTGGCATGGCTGTGTTTGCCGGTCAGCATACAAGCACGGCTCGGTCCGCTCAGGGAATTGGCAACAAAACTGTTGACGAAACGCACGCCATCATTAGCGATCCGGTCCAGATTCGGAGTCTCAACATACCGTGTGTCGTAACAACTCATCATCTGAGCTGTATGGTCATCAGTCATGATGTAAACAATGTTGTATTGTTTCCCGGCTTCTTTCTGCTGAGAGGCACAGCCGGACAGTACGGGCAGCAGGGCTGCAACGCCCGCTACCGAACCAATGAAAGGGTGACAAGTTAATGGTCTCATAAATAAAACTTTTTTCTTGCTAAAACTAACAGGTATACGACAGGGTTACTTGGTTATTTCGTTATAAACCTTCAGGTTCGTCACACGTCCCTTGAATGATCCGGCCTTCTCAAGCGGGAAAACAAGTGTACGTACATAATTCATGGAGTCTTTTCCACCATTGAAATAACGTTTCTGGATATCCATCTTTTCAATCAGCTGATCGTTGATGAACAAGGAAGTGGAAACATTGTCCCCCTGTACTTTTACATGAACTTTCTCACCCGGATACGGACGGTAGTTGAATGTGTTCAGATAACCGTCACGGGCAAAGCCGAACAGACCGCTGACAGGATCTGCCAGATAGAACACAGCGTTCGGAGAACGGAAGAGTTCTGTTCCGCAAGATTCAGCCGCAGCTTCCAGATCAAACGATACGGTATATCCGTAACCAACTTCAGGGTAAGGCAGAGTTTCTCCCGCACGTACTTCATCTTTCTGATAAACCAGTCCCGGTTTCTTGCCGATCTTTCCCATCTGATTTACACCCGGAGCTTCGCTGAGGAGCTGGCGGTTCGCATCGAATTCAGCATAAGGAACTGTCACTTTCGCATCCCATGTCTTGACAGCCAGTGTCTGCAAAGCCGGGAAAAGACGATGATGAATGTCTTTTACTGAGATACCGTTTCCTACATGATCGTTCCAGACAGCAAACATACCACCCAGAATAGCCGGATCCTTTTCTTCGAATACAGCTTTACCGACATGAGCCGGAGTCCAGTTTTCGTACAGATATTTGGTATTCAGATAGTCATAATAATATCCTGCAGCAGGCACAATGTAAATCAGTCCGTCAGGGATGCTGATCAGCTTATATCCCTGTTTCACCATTTCCTTCGGTTCGGCATATCCGTTATACCATGCGCTCATGATGACATTTTCCGATTTCACCGGAGTTTCACCGTTGGCATGTGTCAGGGCTCCCCATACGCAAGCCTGTTTGCCGAAGCTTTCCACATAACGGATGTAACGGTCAGTAAATGCACGGAATTTTTCTACGACATCTTTTTTCTTATTGGAATATTCATCGGTACCGATGTGTACACGCGGGCCGCGGAACACAGGTTCTTCACCTTCCAGGTATTCTTTAAACAAGGCATCCATGAAAGTATAAGTTTCCGGATTGAACAGATCAAGATGATCCATACCATATTCCTTGCTTCCGAGTTCCGGTTTGTAATGGCTGAAAGCCAGTGTATGAGCCGGAGCATCAATTTCCGGAATGATTTCCACGCAACGTGCAGCAGCATCCAGCTGGAAGTCAACGAACTCACGTTTGGTGTAATAACCATCGCGGGCAGTCAGACCGGGGAAGGTTTCACATTCCAGACGGAAAGCAGCATACGTCTTGCTCCAGTCGTGACCGAAGAACTGCTTGAAGCCGTTATCGTTCAAATGTACCTGAAGCACATTCATTTTATAATAAGACATCATCTTCACCAGATCGCGCATGTAAGCCATCGGAATGAACTTGCGTCCGCAGTCCATCATAAATCCGCGAACAGAATAATCCGGCCAGTCGCGCACGGTTCCATGGGGTAAAGCATGATTGTCGGACTGTTCTCCGATCTGAAGCAGGGTACGTGTAGCCCAGTAAACACCGGTTGTTTCAGGAGCTGAAACAGTTACATACTTCGCAACGGCAATAGCATATCCTTCTTTTCCCAGTTTCTTATCTTTCTTCAGTGTCAGATAGAAATCACCGGCCTGCGGTTTTCCGGCCTTGACCTGAAGTGCGTTTCCGAACATTTCTTTCCAGTCAGCAGCAAAGGCTTCTGCAATACTTTGCAACGCAGCGTTGCCATAAACGATGCAAGTCTTTTCCGAAGGAACGAACGCTCCGTCCTTGCCCTGCCATTCTTTCAGTTCAGGAATAACAAAAGGTTTTACATTCTGAGCGGCTACGCCCACACAAGTCAAACACAGCAGACACAGTCCCAGAATTGCTTTTTTCAAAAAATTCAAATGGTTCATGTTTCAAAGTTTAAAGTCAATAATGTTGCAAAAATACGTTTTTTTGAAATATAAGAAAAGATATCTAGTCAAAAAAGCCTATTTTTGTAAGATCATCCCATAAAACAATGTTTAATTTATGAAAAAATCATTTTTAAGAAGCTGCACAGCAGCAGCCCTGCTCTTCCTTGCTCTTTCGGCATGTTCGCAGCAGGAAACAACTCTCGGCAACCTGCATGTGATTCCCCTGCCGCAGGAAATTACGGAACAGGCCACAGCAAATCCCTTTGTGATCCGTACTTCTACCACCATCTGTTACCCGGAAGGCAATGAAAAGATGAAGCGCAACGCTGAATTCCTGGCTTCCTATATTAAAGAGGTAGCAGGTACACAGGTGAAAGTTTCTTCAGAAACGGCCGCAAGCAACTGCATCATGCTGGAAACCGACACAACCCTTACAAATAAGGAAGGCTATGAAATGGACATCAACGCCGACCGCGTGATCATCAAAGGCGGTTCGGAAGCTGCCGTTTTCTACGGCATTCAGACCCTTCACAAAGCACTTCCCATCACCAATGGTCAAACGTTGGCTTCACTGCCTGCCGGCACCATCAACGACTGGCCGGAATTCAGCTACCGCGGATTCCTGGTGGATGTGGGCAGACACTTCTTCTCTGTCGACTACCTGAAGGAAGTCATCGACATGCTGGCCCTGCACAACATCAATTATTTCCACTGGCATCTGACCGAAGACCAGGGCTGGAGAATCGAAATCAAGAAATATCCCAAACTGACCGAAATCGGCTCTCACCGCAAGGAAACCATTGTGGCTCCGGGTTCAGATCAGTTCGACAATACTCCTGTCAGCGGATATTACACCCAGGAAGAAGCCAAAGAAATCGTCAGATATGCAGCCGAACGCTATATCACCGTCATCCCCGAAATAGATATGCCGGGACACATGCTGGCTACCCTCGCTTCGTATCCGGAACTGGGCTGTACCGGAGGTCCGTATGAAGTGGCAACTCAGTTCGGAGTCTTCACCGACGTGCTGTGCGGCGGGAATGAAAAGTCCTTGCAGTTCGCCAAGGATGTGCTCAATGAAATCATGGATATCTTCCCTTCGCCCTATATTCATATCGGAGGAGACGAATGTCCGAAAGAACGCTGGGAAGCCTGTCCCAAATGCCAGGCGCAGATCCGCAAACTGGGACTGAAGGATACACCGGAGCACTCCAAGGAAAACCAGCTGCAAGCCTGGTTCATGGGCGAAGTGGAAAAGAGCATCGTCGCACGCGGACGGAAAATGCTTGCCTGGGACGAGATTCTGGAAGGAAATCCTGCCAAGAGCACAACCGTCATGGCATGGACAAGTCCTAACGTCCGCATCAAGTCAGCCCGGCTGGGACATAACACCATCGTCTGCCCCATCACTCACCTTTATTTCAGCAACCCGGGATACAACCGCCTGAAAGGGGTAAGCAGTGTGGCACGCGTGTATAATTTCGAACCGGTTGCCGACGAACTGACTCCCGAAGAAAAGGCACGCATCATCGGAGTACAGGGCTGTATCTGGACTGAATGGACCAAGGACAGCGTGAAAATGGAATGGCAGATGATGCCGCGCATTGCCGCCCTGAGCGAACTGCAATGGAGCAATCCGAAACAGAAGAACCTCGATAATTTCCTGGGACGCCTGCGTCATCAGCTGGATCTCTACATACTGTATGGCTACCACTATAAACAGGATATCGACAATGTGACCATCGACATCAATGCCGGTGAAAACGGACAGGCCCTTGTGACACTGAGTACTTTCGACAATGCTCCGGTGTTCTACACCACCGACGGCAGCGAACCGACAGCCTCATCGGCAGCCTATACGGAACCTTTCCCCGTACAGGGAAGCCAGACCATCAAGGCAAAGGCAATCCGGAACGGACGTGAAAGTGAAACCACCGAAGAAACCCTGAACTACAGCCTCGCCACGATGCGCCCCATCACACTGGCTTCGGAAGCTGACAAAGGCTATACCTTCAAGGGAGCTACGCTATTGAACGACGGTTTGAAGGGAGACGGAAACTACCGCTCCGGCCGCTACATGGGATTCTATTCCAACAACGTGGATGCAACCATCGATCTGCAGAGTGAACAGGAGATTTCCGAAGCTTTCATCGACACGTACCTTGTGCCGGGCGACTACATCTTCGGACTGACCGGTATGGAAGTTTATGTTTCCAACGACGGAAAATCTTTCAGTAAAGTAGCATCCAGACAGATCCCTGTGCTGGAAAAAGGCAGCAAGAATAATGTTCCCTGCCACAACACGCTTGCTTTCGACAAGACCAAAGCCCGCTACGTGCGCATCGTCGGTAAATGCACGCCTACCCTTCCGGCATGGCATTCCGGAGCCGGCAAAAAGGCTTTCCTCTTTGTAGATGAAATCGGTGTAAATTAACCGGATATACATAGCCGAAAAACGTTTCGGCGTTTACATGAAAATCCTTCGGCGTTTAAACTAAAACGTCGAAGGATTTTTTTAAAAGCCCGGCGGCTTCTGACAACGGTCCGGAAGGCTACGGGCAACAGGCAGGAACCGTGCAGTCACAGCCAAAACATTATGCGGACATTGCGACTCAATCGTGCAGTCGTTGCAGCTCAATCGTGCAGTCGTTGCAGCTCAATCGTGCGGTCGTTGCGGCCCAATCGTGCAGTCGTTTCAGTCCAATCGTGCGGTCGTTGCAGCACATTGTTAATCAAACACTTGCAAAGTCTTCTTTCCTCATTTTCCCGACAAACAGTTTCATATCCACCGGAAGAAGCATACATAAACCCGCAGCGAATTATTGCACATTCAAAAAAGTTTCCTACCTTTGCGAAGTCTTGTTCTGTAAACCTCCTTTCCTGAGGTTTCAGATGAAAAGGGAATCGGGTGAAAGTCCCGGACAGTCCCGCTGCTGTAAGCTCCATAAAAAGGGTTGCCCATCTATCCTTTAGCCACTGCCCCCGAAGTAACCGGAGGGTGGGAAGGCCGGGTCAACCGGAGTAAGTCAGAAGACCTGCAAGACAAAAGCCATGTTTGTACCCTCGAGGAAAGGGTGACAAATACATGCACATCAATAAAAACTGTAAATTTTATGCCCATGAAGTATCTGGTACGCAGACTTGTTCTGTGCCCTATCGTTGCAGCCTCCGGTGTGCTGACTGCCGTCGTCCACGCACAAGATCCGGTCAACGACAGCATTTCCCGACGTGTTTATGACATTCCGGAAGTGACAGTCAAAGCCCGGCGTACGCCCCCTTCCGTAAAAGCCGCCTCTCCCTTACAGGTGATGAACAAGGCAGAAATGGAACGCATGGGCATCAGTGAAGTGGCAGATGCCGTCCGCCATTTCTCCGGAGTCAGCGTAAAGGACTATGGAGGCATCGGCGGTCTGAAAACCATTTCCGTACGCAGTCTGGGTGCCCAGCATACAGGAGTGATCTACGACGGTGTCAGCGTCAGCGACTGCCAGTCGGGACAAATCGACATTTCCCGCTTTTCACTGACCAACATCTCCCAGCTGACCCTGACCATCGGCCAGAGTGACGACATCTATCAGTCGGCCCGTGCCTTCGCTTCGGCAGGAGTGCTCCACATCCAGACCGACCGGCCGGACTTCTCGGAACAGAACTGGCACATCAATACCACACTGAAAGCCGGTTCATTCGGGCTGGCCAATCCTTCGGTGCTTTACAGCCAGCAACTCTCGCAGCGCACTTCGTTTTCCCTCTACGGCGACTACCTGCGGGCAGACGGAAATTATCCTTTCAAATTATGGAACGGTAATCAGTTGATCGACAGCAAACGCAACAACAGTGATATCCAGACATATCGGGCCGAAGCAACCCTATACACCTCTTTCACTCCGAAACAGGACCTGCAAGTAAAGGCTTATCTCTTTGACTCGGAACGCGGTTTGCCCGGTGGAGTCATCTACGACAACCCCTATGCTGCCGAACGGCTTTCCGACAAGAACTATTTCGGACAGTTCCGTTATGAGAACCGTTTCAGCGAAAAGTTCAAGCTGCAGGCACTGGGCAAGTTCAACTACAGCTGGAACCGTGACTACAACGACGAGGCATCGGGCATCACCGACGACCGTTACCGGCAGACAGAAAGCTACTTGTCGGCTACGCTCTGGACCGAACCTCTGAAAGGACTTTCCTTCTCACTGGCACAGGATTTTGCCTACAATTACCTGCATACAACCCTCGACAAGTGCCAGTTTCCGGAACGCTTCACCTATCTGACAGCCTTTGCCGCACGTTACGAGCACAACCGCTTTTCGGTCACGGCCTCGCTGCTCAACACTTATATTACGGAAAAAGTACGCATCGGTATCGCTGCAGACGACCGGAAACGGCTTTCACCAGCCTTCAGTGTGTCCTGGAAACCTTTCCTGGAAGCCGGTCTGCGTATCCGCGCATCGTATAAGGACATTTTCCGCACTCCGACTTTCAATGACCTCTATTATCTGGAAATCGGCAACACCAGTCTGCGCCCGGAAACCACACGCCAAGGAAACCTGGGAGTTACCTGGAGCCGTTCAAATCTGGGCTTTCTCGACTTCATCAGTCTTTCGGCCGATACCTATTATAATAAGGTGAAAGATAAAATCGTAGCCGTTCCGACCATGTTTGTCTGGAAAATGTCGAACGTGGGAAAGGTGGAAACCATCGGAGTGGACGTCAACCTGTCCGCAGAATGCCGTCTCAACCAGCAGATGAAGCTCTACCTCACGGGCAACTATAACTTCATGCAGGCCGAAGACGTGACCGACCGCAACTCAAAAACCTGGAGAAACCAGATAGTCTATACTCCCCGGCATTCGGGAAGCGGAAGTCTTACTCTGGAAACGCCCTGGCTTAACATGACGTACAATCTCACCGCTTCGTCCGAACGGTACACACTGGCACAGAACCTGCCGAAGTACCGCATTGATGCATATACGGACCACGGAATCTCACTTTCGCGCAGCTTCCGCTGGAACCGTCATCATCTTCGTATACAGGCCGACGCGCTGAACCTGGGCAACAAGAACTACGAAATCATCCGTTTCTATCCCATGCCCGGAAGAAACTACCGAATTACCATCAATTACTATTTATAAAAACAACAAGACTTATGAAAAAGAACTGGATTTATTTCTTATGCATGGCATTGCCGTTGGGCCTTGGTCTGACAGCTTGTGACAACAACGATGATCCCGATGGTCCCGGCACCGACCCGATACCTACCCAAACCCTGGGCGCTTACGTCATCAATACCGGTAACTGGGGAGCCAACAATGGTTCGCTTCAGTGGTACGATACACAGGCCGGAACAATCAGCGGTGACATCTATGAGGCTCAGAACGGAAAAGGAATCGGTGACATTGAAGACCTTTGCGTATATGGTTCCAAACTGTATGCCATCGGAAGTACTTCTTCAAAAATCGACATTCTCGACCGCAACGGAAAACTCCTGAAAAGCCTTCCGATGACCAATGAAGAAGGAAAGCCCATCGAACCGCGCCGCGCCGTTGGTGCTGAAGGATGCGTATTCTTCACTGCATACGACGGAACGGTTTCCAAACTGGATACACTGACACAGACCGTAACTGCCAAGGTGGAAGTAGGCGCTTATCCGGAAGCTCTGGCTTATACCGACGGAAAACTCTACATCAACCTTTCCGGATATGGAAAAGGAAATCAGGTAGCTGTAGTCAACACTGCTACGATGACCAAAACCAAGGATATTGAAGTAAAACTGAACCCGTCTTACCAGTGTCTGAGAGGTGACGACGGAGCAATCTATGTAGTATCCTTCGGTAACTACGCCGGCAAACCGGGTCTGGCTGAAAGCGACTACATCTATCAGACTCTTCAGCGCATTGATCCGGCAACCGATCAGGTGGAAGATCTCTGTAAGGCTACTTACATTGCCAACAAGGGCAACAAGATGTATATCCTGTATTCAGAATATTATCTGCCGGAAACACGCGGCTGCTTCGTTTACGATCTGGAAACCAAAGAAGAGAAAACATTTGTTGACATCAGCGACATTCCTTCACCGAACGGTATTGCTGTTGACCCTGTAACCGAAGATGTTTACATCATCAACCAGCCATACGGCGCTCTATGTGAGCTGTACATCTATGGAAGCGACGGTACATTCAAGAAAAAAGTTGAAACAGGAATCTATACAACCAACGTACGCTTCGTAACTGAATAATCTTTCTTCAATGAAAAAGATCTTACTATCTGCCTACATAGTAACATGGGTCTTGCTTCTCTCTGCCTGCGGCGGAGGAAGCAAGACTTCTTCCTTACAAGCCGAAGGTGACACCGTCCGGATGAAATATTCGTCCCTGCTGCAGATCGTGAAACATGCTGACTATACGGTTGTCACAATCCGTAACCCCTGGGACACCCTGAAAGTGCTGCATACTTACCTGCTTGCTGACCGCGAAAAACCGCTTCCGGAACACTTGCCCGAAGGAACCGTCGTACGTACTCCCCTGCAGAAGTCGGTCATCTATTCGTCTGTACACTGCAGCCTGTGGTCTGAACTCGACGAGCTGAAAGGCATTGGCGGAGTATGCGGTCTGGAATACATCAAACTTCCCCAAATCCAGGAAGGCTGCCGGAACGGAAGCATTGTCAACGTCGGCAACAGCATGAATCCCGATATCGAGCGCATCATCGACCTCCGGCCGGATGCCATCCTGCTTTCTCCTTTCGAAAACAGCGGCGGTTACGGAAGAGTCGGCAAACTGAATATTCCCATTATCGAATGTGCCGACTACATGGAAACCTCTGCCCTGGGACGCGCGGAATGGATGCGCCTCTACGGATTATTACTTGGAAAGGAAGCACAGGCTGACTCTCTGTTTGCCGGCATCGAGAAGGAATATCTGACCCTCACACAACAGGTAAAATCGCAGAACCTCAAACGGCCGACGGTGATCAGCGAAATGAAAAACAGCTCTGCATGGTACATTCCGGGAGGAAACAGCACTATGGGCCGCCTCTATCAGGACGCCGGAGCCGACTATGTCTTTGCTTACCTGTCCAACAGCGGATCTGTACCTCTGGCTTTCGAAACGGTATTCGACCGGGGAGGAAATGCCGACATCTGGCTGATCAAATACAATCAGCCTCAGGACAAGACCTACAGCGAGCTGGAAAGAGACTATGCTCCCTACGCACGCTTCAAGGCATTTCAGGACAGAAAAGTATACGGCTGCAACACCAACCATGTTCCTTTTTATGAAGAATCCCCGTTCCATCCGGAGCTGCTTCTGAAAGATCTGATAAAAATTTTCCATCCGGAGCTGCTCCCTGACTATGATTTAAAATATTTCAGTAATTTAGCGGAGTGAAACAAAAAGGATTTATTTATGGAGGAATACTGGCCGTTATCATCCTTCTGCTGATGGCCGGCAACTTATTCCTGGGTGCAGTAAGCATTCCGGCTTCTGCTGTATGCGACATATTGACGGGAAATGAAGTGGAGAAAGCCAGCTGGAGCTTCATTGTATGGGAATCACGTTTTCCCCAGTGTATTACAGCCCTGCTCTGCGGGGCGGCTTTGTCTGTGTCCGGACTGATGCTGCAAACCGTCTTCAGTAACCCGCTGGCCGATCCGTCAATACTGGGCATCAGTTCCGGGGCCAGCCTGGGAGTTGCACTGGTCATGCTGGCCGGTGGAGGAACGATTGTAACCGGAGCCTTTACCCTGTCCGGATTCCTTTCCGTCATCGTGGGAGCCTTTGCAGGTGCCTCCGTGGTCATGGGACTGATCCTGTTTCTTTCAACGCTGATCCGGAACAGTGTCATGCTGCTCATCGCCGGTATCATGATCGGCTATATCACCTCATCCGCTATCTCATTGCTTAATTTTTTCGCTACGGCTGAAGGAGTACATTCCTACATGATCTGGGGACTGGGAAACTTCGGCGGGGTATCACTGCAACAGCTTCCGGTATTTTCAGCCGTTACTTTGCTGGGACTGTTTACGGCCGTTCTGCTTATCAAACCTCTCAACGCCCTGCTGCTGGGACCGCGGTATGCAGAGAATCTGGGTGTAAACATCCGGCGCATCCGTAACCTGCTGCTGATTGCCACCGGACTTCTGACTGCAGTCACGACTTCTTTCTGCGGACCGGTTGCCTTTATCGGACTGGCAGTTCCTCATATCGCCCGGCTGATGCTGGGTACTTCCAACCACAATTCGCTGCTGCCTGTCACTCTGCTCACAGGAAGCGCCATGGCCCTGCTCTGCAATCTGATCTGCGTCCTGCCGGGAGAAGCCGGTATCATTCCCCTGAATGCCGTGACTCCGATTCTCGGGGCACCGGTCATTATTTATGTTATCATCAACCAACGCAAACTCTTCTCATGAACCACTCCACACCCATCATTGAAGGATGCGACCTCAGCATCGGATACCGAAGCGGAAAACAGGTGAAAACCGTACACCGGCATCTGAACTTTTCACTCCACCGGGGCGAACTGACCTGCCTGCTCGGAGCTAACGGAGCGGGCAAATCAACCTTGCTGCGCACACTGGCCGCCACACAAATGCCCCTGGAAGGTTCCCTCAAACTGCTGGGACGTCCCATCGCATCCTATTCCGAACGGGAACGTTCGCGCACCATCGGAGTGGTACTGACCGACAAGACTCAAGCCGGCGGGCTGACCGTCTATGAGCTGGTAGCCCTCGGAAGACAGCCTCACACGGGCTTTTTCGGACGACTGCACGCCCGCGATCACGAAGTAATCCGGCATGCACTGCAAGCCGTAGGAATTACCCACAAGGCACAGACCTACACCTCTGAACTGTCGGACGGAGAGCGTCAGAAGGCCATGATTGCCAAGGCCCTGGTTCAGGAATGTCCGCTGATCCTGCTGGACGAACCGACAGCATTCCTCGACGTCACCAGCCGGATAGAAACCATGAACCTGCTCCATCGCCTGGCCGTAGAAGAACAAAAGGCGATTCTCCTGTCCACACACGACATCGAACAGGCACTGATACTGGCCGACCGCCTGTGGCTGCTGACTCGTGAAGGCGGTCTGGAATGCGGAGTCACGGAAGATCTGATTCTCCATAACCGGATGGACTCTCTGTTCCCTCAAAACAAAAATATCCGCTTCGACCTCATGCACGGAGGTTATTCTCCCATCGTGAGCGGACAAAAGTCCGTCTGCCTGCAGGCGGATGACGAAATGTTGCGTCACTGGGCCCAGAATGCACTGAACCGAAACAACTGTTTCTGCCTTTCCGAGCCGTCAGACGACTATCCGACTGTCCGCATCACTTCCCCCGAAAACATTCTTCTCACCACATCCCAGGGAACGCACACCTGTACATCTTTCGACGAATTGCTGCAAAATATTTAAAATTTTGCTACATTTGCAGAAAACAAGTGCATTATGATAGAAGTCATACAGCTAAAAGGAACGGAGCCCCGACTTTACAAACACGTCGCTCCGCTGATAATGGATCCGAAAGTTATCCATTACAATCAGGGATATCCCTTCAAGACAAGTCCCAACTATATCTGGTTTCTGGCCTTTTCTTCCCCCCGGAAGATTTCGGGATTTTTCCCTGTGGAACACCGGGGCGGACAATGGATCATCAATAATTACTACGTTGCTCCGACCGGCAAAGAGCAGGAAACATTCCAGGCCCTGCTGGAAGCAGTCAAGACCTTTGCCGCCGACCAGCAGGAAGTGACCGCTATCGTACAGACACCCCATAAAGACTATTTCACGGCATATGCTTTCAAACCCGTAAAGGAATGGAAAGCTTACCTAAAAATGAGATTGAATGAACAAACAGAACACCAAGAAGAATGTATATGAGCTGACTCAGGAAAGATTACGGATGATCTTCAATGAGTTTGACAACATCTACGTCTCCTTTTCGGGAGGAAAGGACAGCGGCATCTTGCTGGAACTGTGCATTGACTACATCCGCAAGAATAACCTGAACCGGAAAATAGGCGTCTTTCACATGGATTATGAAATCCAGTACCGGATGACCATTGACTATGTGGACCGGATTCTGGAAGCCAACAAGGATATTCTGGAAGTATACCGGGTCTGTGTGCCTTTCAAAGTACGCACGTGTACCTCCATGTACCAGCAATACTGGCGTCCCTGGGAGAAAGAGAAAGAAGACATGTGGGTGCGTCAGATGCCCAAAGGCGTCATGACTCAGGAAGATTTTCCGTTCTACAACGAGAACATGTGGGATTATAACTTCCAGATTGAGTTTGCCAAATGGCTTCACCAGAAAAAGAATGCCATTCGTACCTGCTGTCTGGTCGGCATCCGTACCCAGGAAAGTTATCATCGCTGGCGGACCATTTACAAGACTTCCAAGCTCCTGCTGTATCATAATTACCGCTGGAGTACGAAAATAGATAATGACGTATATAACCTGTATCCCATCTATGACTGGAAAACGACGGACGTATGGACTGCCAACGGAAAATTCGGATGGGACTACAACAAACTCTACGACCTGTACTACCAGGCCGGAGTCTGTCTGGAGAAACAACGTGTAGCAAGCCCGTTCATCAGTGAAGCCACCGAAAGCCTTTACCTCTATAAAGCTATCGATCCCGACACATGGGGACGCATGATCGGACGCGTGAACGGCGTAAACTTCACCGCCATATACGGAAACTCGTATGCCATGGGACGGCAGTCGCCCAAACTTCCGCCGGGACATACCTGGAAGTCGTTCATGGAATTTCTGCTCTCCACCCTGCCGGAAGAAAGCCGGAGAAACTATCTGGGAAAACTGGAGACCAGCATCAAATTCTGGAGAACCAAGGGAGGCTGCCTGAGCGAAGAGACCATCCAGCGCCTTCAGGACCTGAACATCCCGATTGAAGTCCGCAACACGACAAACTACAAGACGGACAAAAGACCGGTCATGATGGAATACCTGGATGATATCAATATCCCGGAATTCCGGGAAATCCCGACTTACAAGCGTATGTGTATCTGCATCCTTCGCAATGACCATGCGTGCAAGTACATGGGATTCGCCCTGACCAAAGAGGAAAAGAAAATGAAAGATTACATTCTGAAACAATACCAAAACATATGGACGTAAAAGAAGAAAAGAAAAGCCCTGTATATAATGTGATCGCTGTCCCCGTGGAAAAAGTGACAGCCAATGATTATAACCCGAATGTCGTAGCCCCGCCGGAAATGAAACTGCTGGAACTTTCCATCTGGGAAGACGGTTTCACCATGCCCTGCGTGTGCTATTACGACAAGGAGAATGACAAATATATCATCGTAGACGGATTCCACCGCTATACAGTGCTGAAGACATCCAGACGGATCTTCGAACGTGAAAAAGGAATGCTGCCTGTTGTTGTCATCGACAAGGATCTGTCGAACCGCATCAGTTCCACCATCCGTCACAACCGTGCCCGAGGCACACACGATATCGGACTGATGACACACATCGTAGGAGAACTTACCAATGCCGGAATGTCCGACCAATGGATCATGCGGAACATCGGCATGGACCGGGACGAACTGCTCCGCCTGAAACAGATATCCGGCCTTGCCGCACTGTTCACTAACTCTGACTTTTCGATCCCCGATCCGGAAACTACCATTCCTTCCATCGACGAATAAGAATCTAACCACTAATAATTGCATATGACATTTACAGCCGAAAATATCCTGCTGGTAGGATCTGTGCTGATCTTCTCCAGCATTCTCATCAGCAAGACGGGATACCGTTTCGGAATCCCGACCTTGCTTCTCTTTCTTCTGGTCGGTATGCTCTTCGGAAGCGACGGACTGGGACTTCAATTCAACAGCGCCTCTGATGCCCAGTTCATCGGTATGATGGCACTGAGCATTATTCTTTTTACCGGAGGTATGGACACCCGCTTCCAGGACATCAGGCCCGTGCTCCGTCAGGGTATTCTGCTTTCTACCGCAGGTGTGCTGATTACCACCGTACTTACCGGCCTGTTTATTTATTACATCACAGCCTGGTATACCGGAAGCCCGACGCTGCCCATGCTGACTTCCCTGCTGCTGGCGGCTACCATGTCGTCAACCGACTCTGCTTCCGTATTCAGTCTGCTCCGTTCACAGAAGATGAATCTGAAAGAGAACCTGCGTCCCATGCTGGAACTTGAAAGCGGAAGTAACGACCCGATGGCCTATATGCTGACCATCGCCCTGATTCAGGTGATCAGCAGCGGAAGCGAACTCCACGTCGGACTGATAGCCAAGGATCTGCTCGTGCAGTTCTTTGTGGGAGGCGTTGTGGGATATGCCTTCGGACGCTTCGCCGTGTGGCTTATCAACCGGATCAACCTCAGCAACAGTTCGCTTTATCCGATCCTGCTGCTGAGCCTGGTTTTTGCCACCTTCACCATTACCGACTTGCTGAAAGGAAACGGCTATCTGGCTGTCTATATCACCGGTATTCTGGTCGGCAACTCAAGACTTGCTTTCCGCAAGGAAATCAATACCTTCATGGACGGACTCACCTGGCTGTTCCAGATCATCATGTTCCTCACACTGGGGCTGCTTGTCAATCCGCACGAAATGCTGGACATCGTGGTCATCGGCCTGCTGATCGGACTCTTCATGATCGTTGTAGCCCGTCCCGTCAGTGTCTTTGCCTGTCTCCTTCCTTTCCGGAACCTGAGCGGACGGGCACGCCTGTTCGTCTCGTGGGTAGGACTGCGCGGTGCGGTTCCCATCATTTTTGCCACTTACCCGGTATTGGCACACGTGGAAGGCTCGCACTTGCTGTTCAACATCGTGTTTTTCATCACCCTGCTTTCACTGATCGTACAGGGAATGACCATCGCCAAGGTAGCCAGACTGCTGCATCTGGACCTGCCTCAGGAAAAGGAAGGCAATGAATTTGGTGTTGAACTTCCGGAAGAAATCGACACCCGTCTGCAGGATCTGACCCTGACTCCTGACATGCTGGCCGGCGGCAACCGCCTTGCCGACATGAATATACCCAAGGGAACCCTTGTCATGCTGATCAAGCGCGGCAATGAATTTCTCATTCCGAACGGACAGATGGAACTGCATCCCGGCGACAAGCTGCTGGTGATGCTGGAAAACAAAAAACCAGCAGAAACCTGACTTCGCCTGCGGCGGGATTTTTGTAGGCAGTGAGATTCCGGCTCTTCCAAAGTTTCGGGAACTCCTGAAAAAGCCCGCCAGCTTTTTTAAAAACGTTTCGGGCTTTTCAGGAAAAGAATTCGGGCTTTGAAGCAAAACGTTTCGGCGTTTTTCAAGGCACCGGAAAGTTTCCCGTGCATTCTCTTCCAGATATTACAAATTATCTCTTTGCAACGCTTTGTATAAAAAATTTTTTCGTAATTTTGAGGCTCAAAACAAAATGTATAACTAACCTTATTATTATTCACTCAATGGGTATGCTATTACCATTGAAAAAACAAAAAACAACATGAGTCAAGAAAAAACGAACTTCATGATTCCTTTGTCATTCATCGGAATCATGTTCTTTGCGATTGGATTCGCATTGGGCATCAACTCCTTGCTGGTTCCCGTATTGCAAGGATCACTGGGTATTTCTAACGCCGCTTCTTACCTGATCATTGCAGCTACCTTCATTCCGTTCCTGGTATTCGGTTATCCGGCCGGACTGACCATCAAGGCAATCGGTTACAAGAAGACAATGTCACTGTCATTCTTCATCTTCGCCGCTGCCTTCTACCTGTTTATCCTTTCTGCCAACGAAAAGAGTTTCTCTCTCTTCCTGCTGGCTTCTTTCGTGAGCGGTGCTGCCAACGCTTATCTGCAGGCTTCCGTTAATCCGTACATCACCATCCTCGGTCCCCTGGAAAGTGCTGCAAAACGTATCAGTATCATGGGTATCTGCAACAAGATGGCATGGCCTATCCCTTCTATCTTCATCGTATGGCTGCTGGGCAAGGATGTAAACCTGATCAGCATCGACGACCTGGAAAAACCGTTCCTTATCATCATTGCAGCCTTCATCGTTCTGGGTATCATGGCTTTCTTCGCTCCCCTGCCTGAAGTGAAAGCTGCCGGTGAAGACGAAAGCGAAGATTCTGCAGATGCTTGTCCTTATGCTGCCGGAAAGACTTCAGTCTTCCAGTTCCCCCACCTGCTGCTGGGCTGTCTGGCTCTGTTCCTTTATGTAGGTGTTGAAACAGTTTCACTGGGAACCCTGGTTGACTATGCCAACTCACTGGGTCTGGAAGGTGCAGCCAACTATGCATGGATCGCTCCGATCGGTATCGTAATCGGTTATATCTGCGGTATCATCTTCATCCCGAAATACATCAGTCAGGCAACAGCCTTGAAGGTTTGCTCATGGTTGGCTATCATCGGTTCACTGCTGGTAGTACTTACTCCTTCTGACATCTCGATCTACTTCATTTCATTCATGGCACTGGGATGCTCTCTGATGTGGCCTGCTTTGTGGCCGCTGGCTATGGCTGATCTGGGTAAATTCACGAAAGCCGGTTCTTCACTGCTGATCATGGCAATGTTCGGTGGAGCAGTGATCCCGACCCTCTACGGCTGGTTGAAAGATATCACCGGTCCGCAGCAGGCTTACTGGCTGTGTCTCCCCTGCTTCCTCTTCATCCTGTACTACGGTATGGCAGGTTATAAGATCCGCACCAAATAAGAACGGTAATTTCCGTTCAGAAACGGCATAAAAATAACAGGCAGACGAAAGATCACCGGAAGGGTGCTTTCGTCTGCCTGCTTTTATTTCAGACACACTTTTTGCTGAATCATTCGTGGCCTTTCTCCTTGCGAAGACGGTTCATCTCAACCAAATAAGCAACAATCAGGCCTAGTCCGCCACCCAGCAGCAGGCAGGAACCATAGATCACACTGATTGAATTCTGAATCTTGCCTGACCATTCATCAGAAACAATGTACGATTGAAAAAACATTAGGGTAAGAATGAATCCGACCAGCAGTCCCAGTCCAAGTCCCAACATCAGGCATCCTCCACGCAAGGCCCAGTTACCGGAAGAGGAGAACTGAGGCAGCAGATTTCCCTTGAACTCTTCGGGGCGCCACCCGGAACTCAGTTTCTCGATCAGCATGATACGTTCCTGACGGCGTACATACAGTTCAAACAATTTATAAATCACTCCAAAAACAATTGCCACATTGGCAACAACCATTAATTCTTCCATAATTCCTTCTATTTAATGTGAATAATTTTGTTTCTTTGTCCCTTTAGACGCAGGGACCAGAGAAAGGTTACAGGCATTTCTGCTTTTTCACTGGATTCCGGAAATTTTCACACCTTCTTGATTCATTGAGGAAAGGAAGCTACTACGATTTTTTCCGCCCGAAGCTTGTAACCTTTATTCAACCTTTGCGTCTAAAGGGCATAATGAAAAACGACGAACTACATATTATTACATCCATTCTGGCCGGAAATACAGAACGCTTTTCGTATTTCCTCGACACCTACGGACAGCAGATCTTTACGCTGATTGTCCGGATGGTAGGATCGCCGGAAGACGCTGAAGAACTGACGCAGGACACTTTCATGAAAGCATTCCGCCACCTGTCAGACTTCAACGGCAAAAGTTCGTTTTCTACCTGGCTCTACCGGATTGCCTACAACACAGCCCTGTCTTCATTACGGAAACAGCCGAACGAAGTCTTGTCCGTTGACGACCGGTTATGGAACAACCTGACAGAAAACGAAATTGACCGTGCTCTGGATGAAGAAGACGAGGAACGGATCGAACAACTTCAGCGGGCACTCGAGAAACTGACACCCGATGAGCGGGCATTGGTGACCTTATTTTATGAAGAAGACAGACCTATTGCCGAAATCTGTCACATACTGAACCAGACCGAAGGCAATGTCAAGGTCAAACTGTACCGGATACGCAAAAAACTATATATACTGATTAAACAGGAGGAAGAAACAAGATGAAAAAAGAAGACAGCAAAGCACTCAGAAAAGCAATCGGCCGGCAGCCGGAATTCAGATTGCCCAGCAACTTCACCTATCGCATGATGCAGCAAGTGGAGCAGGAAGCCTTTCTGCGCAAAAAGCGAAACGAAAAAAGAATTTTCATCCTGTGGGCCGCTACTCTGATTCTGATGGGAGGAAGTGCACTGGCCTATCTCATCTTCACTTACATGAAAAATCTTTCCGGAATAGAAGAAGCATTGAAAAATATACCGGAAAACAGTTCCTTGCTTCAGACATTCCCGGTTCTCCTGACGGTATTCATGCTGCTGGCAGTCCTCAACTACCGGCTGAACACCCTAAGATACCGCAAATTCATGGAGCAAGAAAAGTAGCGTTCCGAAAAGCGTCCTGTCTGAAAAATAACAGAGCCATGCCTGCGTCACACAGACATGACTCTCGGAAAGAAAGAGAGTTTTTATTACTGGAAAAACAGTATATGCTCGTAAGAATAAGTTAAGCCATTTCGTCTATCCTGTACATCAGGCTGACCTCATTGAAAAATTCATCGGCTACTTCCGACAGGTTTTCCACAGCCTCTTCCTCAGTTTCGCCATAAGCGCAACACTGGTGATAATCCAACAGATAAGCGTAAAATTCTCCGTCCGGTGTACATTCCACTACATAATTCGCTTCATTCATAATGAGTCCTCCTTTATTTTTTTTAAGACACTGCGAAGTTAACCGGAACTTGTTACAATCCTGCAACCCGATAGTTACGTTTCTGTGAAACTCCTCCCGACAAAAAAAGTACCCGGATCATCCGTCCGGGAAGCCATTTTCCCTTTCGGATAATCCGGGTATTATCGTGCAGCTCTCCCTCCGCTACCGGAAGGAAAACCATCCATCATCAAGCCTGACGGTAAGAAGCCAGTTCTTCAGCCTGGAACTTACGGATAAAGTTGAAATGTTTTTCCACTTCAGATTCCGCATAATTAACATATACGTTCAAAGACTTGCCGAACATTTCAGGAGCCTTCGTTGCATCCTGCAGAAGCAGATGGCTCATCACGCAGACAGCAGCCATTTCATACAAGCGGCGTGATACCAGATCAAGCAGTTCCTGGTTCTGAGCTTCCTTCACGGCATTGGTGCAGGCTTCCAGCTTACGGGTCATATCCTTGATACGGTTCATATATCCTTCAAATTCCGGTGCACAAGGAATCAGTTCATATTCATGCAAAGTAGCTGCATACGAACCGTTCGTTACATAACGGATGGCAGCAACCGTCTGCAACTGAGTAGTTCCTTCATAGATACTGGTGATACGTGCATCACGATAAATACGCTGACAAGCATATTCCATCATGAAACCGGAACCTCCGTGTACCTGAATACAGTCGTACGCATTCTGGTTAGCATACTCAGAGTTCATACCTTTTGCCAGCGGAGTAAAGCTGTCAGCAAGTTTTGCATAACGTTTCTGTTCCTGACGTTCTTCCGGAGTCAGCTTGCGTTCGCGGGCGATATCATCCAATGCTTTATAAATATCAACATAACGGGAAGTCTGATACAACAGCGCACGGCCGGCATCCAGCTTCGCCTTAATGGTAGCCAGCATATCGTAAACTGCCGGGAACTCAATAATGGCTTTACCGAATTGCTTACGGTCTTTAGCGTATGCCAAAGCCTCATCGTATGCAGCCTGACTCAGGCCGACAGACTGTGCGGCGATACCCAGACGCGCACCATTCATCAAGGCCATGACATATTTAATCAGACCGAGCTTGCGTTCACCGCAAAGTTCAGCTTTTGCATTCTTGTAAACCAGTTCACAAGTCGGAGAACCATGGATACCCAGCTTGTTCTCAATACGACGAACGTCTACACCACCATCGTTCTTGTCATAAATGAACATTGACAAGCCGCGGCCGTCGTGTGTACCTTCTTCAGAACGTGCCAGAACCAAATGAAGGTTTGCGTCACCGTTTGTAATGAAACGTTTCACACCATTCAGGCGCCAGCAATTGTTTGCTTCATCGTAAGTAGCCTTCAACATCACACTCTGAAGGTCAGAACCCGCATCCGGTTCAGTCAAGTCCATTGACATGGTTTCACCGGCACAAATACGCGGAATGAAACGGCTGTGCTGATCTTCATTACCGAATTCATAAAGAGTTTCGATACAATCCTGCAAAGACCAGATATTACCGAAACCGGCATCAGCCTGAGCCACGATTTCAGCACATATGGTATACGGAGTGATCGGGAAATTCAGACCGCCGTAACGACGAGGCATCGTCATACCGTTCAGCCCTGCCTTCACCATTGCATCCAGGTTAGCCTTTGTTCCTGATGCATATTCCACACGACCGTTTGCACAGTGCGGACCTTCTTCGTCTACTCCTTCAGCATTGGCTGCAATTACTTCTCCGGTAATTTCACCTGTAATTTCCAATACTTTGTCATATGAGTCGATGGCATCCGCAAAATCCTGCGGAGCATAATCGTACTCGTCTTTATCTTTATAGCTGCGTTCTTTCAATTCGCAGATACGTTCCATCAACGGGTTATTCAGATGGAAACGCAGTTCCGGATGTTCTGTATAAAAGTTTGCCATTACTTACTGTTCTTTTTGTAGTACTTAATCATTTTCGGAATAACCTCTTCCACCGTTCCGTTGATCACATAATCAGCGATGGTATTGATCGGAGCGTTCGGATCATTGTTGACAGAAATGATAATTCCTGCATCCTGCATACCGGCGATATGCTGAATCTGTCCAGAGATACCGCAGGCAATATACAACTTCGGATGAACGGTTACACCGGTCTGTCCGATCTGACGGTCGTGTTCACAGAAACCGGCATCAACAGCTGCACGGCTGGCACCAACTTCTGCATGAAGTTCCTTAGCCAGTTCGAACAGCATATCAAAACCTTCCTTGCTTCCCATACCATAACCTCCGGCAATCACAATCGGAGCTCCTTTCAGATTATGTTTGGCTTTTTCTACGTGACGGTCGATCACCTTCACTACATAATCCGTTTCCGGAACATACTTCGCAACATCGTGACGGATCACCTCGCCCTGATAATTGGCGTCCACAATTTCTTTTTTCATCACACCTTCGCGGACAGTAGCCATCTGCGGACGGTGTTCCGGATTGATAATGGTTGCCACAATATTACCTCCGAAAGCCGGACGAATCTGATACAACAGGTTTTCGTACGTAACGCCATTCTTTTTGTCTTCGTGGTTACCGATTTCCAACTGCGTACAGTCAGCGGTCAAACCACTGGTCAAAGCTGAAGAGACACGCGGTCCCAGGTCGCGACCGATAACGGTAGCTCCCATCAGACAGATCTGCGGTTTTTCTTCCTTGAACAAATTGACAAGAATGGAAGTATGAGGAAGTGAAGTATAAGGGAACAAGCCCGGAGCATCAAACACATGAACACGGTCAACTCCGTATGGCAAAACTTGTTTTTCTACATCTGCAAGATCGCTGCCGGCACAAATGGTTTCCAGCTGACATCCCAGCTGAGTGGCTAACTTACGACCTTTAGTTAAAAGTTCGAGACTGACATCGGCAACATGTTTGCCTTCCATCTCACAATATACAAATACATTATTCATAGTCTTATCCGATAGTATGGTTAGCCAACAATTCAACAATCAAGTTCTCTACATCTGCATCGCTGCCGGTAATCGTTTTACTTTCTTTTGCCTGGAAGATGATGTTTTCAATCTTCTTCACCTTTGTCGGTGAACCGGACAGACCACATTGCTTGGTGTCACCATTGACATCAGCTACACTCCATTCCGTAATATTCAGATAAGGACGACTTTCATATAAAGACGCATAAGGCAGAACGCCGCCATCTTTTGTGATCGCAGCTTTTTCCTGAGCTCCCAATGCACGTTTGTATTTCTGTACCAGTTTGGCATTGCGCGGACGACAGGGAGCAGCGCTTCCGTTTACAGTCAAAACGATCGGCAGCGGACCTTCTACGGTTTCCACACCACCGTCAATATGACGTTTCACACGGATACGTCCGTCTTTTACCTCCTGGATTTCTTCAACATAAGTAACCTGAGGCAATCCCAGTTTTTCTGCAACCTGAGGACCAACCTGCGCTGTATCACCGTCAATTGCCTGACGGCCGCCTACAATAATATCATATTCACCGATCTTACGGATAGCCGTAGCCAGTGCATATGAAGTAGCCAGCGTATCTGCACCGGCAAAAGCACGGTCAGTAAGCAAATAACCATTATCAGCTCCTCTGTATAATCCTTCACGAATAATTTCAGCGGCACGGCCCGGACCCATGGTCAGAATCGTAACGGTAGAACCGGGATGTGTGTCTTTCAGTCTGAGTGCCTGTTCGAGGGCATTCAAGTCTTCCGGATTAAAAATCGCCGGAAGTGCCGCACGGTTAATTGTACCGTCAGCATTCATGGCATCTTTTCCCACACAACGTGTATCGGGAACTTGTTTAGCCAATACTACAATTTTCAAACTCATTAGATTATCTTTTTGGTATTAGTAATTTATTGTCGGCAAATTTAATGAAACCATTTGTTCTGCAAAACGATATAATAAAAAAAAAGTTTAAGAAAGGAGGGTCCCGTCAATCCCCTGACAAAGAAGAAACAGCCTGATACAAATCCTCAAAAGAAGCTATCGGATTGTCCGTAAAAAGGTAACGGACATTACAGGCTGTATCGGAAACATAAACCAAAGGAACTCCTTCTTCCGAAAACAAAGAATATACTTTTCGGTCTGATTGTGCAGAATAAGGCAGAGTCAGAGCATTACTTTTCCAATATGCCAGTATTTCTTTTTCTGGTTCTTCCCGACTGATACAGGCAATTCGGACACGAGGATTTCCAGCATAAACCTCATACAATTGCTGAACAACCGGAAGTTCACGCTGACAATCCGAACAGGAAGTATGGAAAAACACCAGTACCGAAACCTTTCCCCTCAAAGAATCCCGGTCAAGTATTGTTCCGTCATTCATCTCTACCATAAATTCCGGTAAAGCATCTCCCGGCTGTATATACTGAATATGCTCACCTACTTCTTCCCGTATACAGGAAACACAACCTATCAGAAATACTAGTACTACTGTTACAAGCAACCTCATTATATCAATTCTTTAAGCATGCGCAAATATACATATTGTACTCCTGGTCGAACAGATTCTTCCTCCAGAAACTTCTGCTTTACCCGATACCTGCGTAATGTTTTCCGAATATATGATTCCACCACGACTGAGGGTTCATCTACATATTCCAACACCTGTACGGAGCCATCCGGCTGAATATTCACCTTCGCTTTCACATTCAGTAAACTCTTGCCTTGAGCAGAAGTTCCACGACGATCATAATCAATCCACAAAATCATTGTAGCTTTGGGGACAGATTCTGCCACAGATTCGTTCACTTCTTTCTTACCAGCCTTTGCATCTTCTTTCGCACGTTCGGAAATACAGGCACTCACCAGCAACAAGACACAAACCAAATATAAAAAACATTTTCGCATAATCGGTTAACAACTAAAAATCGAATATCCAAAGATACAAAATTTTATTAACTTTGCCCAAACAAGTAATATTTATGGAACAAATCAATCAAAGTATCGCTCAGTTTTTACTTCACATCGGTATAGACAAAGAAAATATTAACTGGAGCCTGCAGATACTCCTTATTATATGTATAGCCCTGCTGTCTTACATTACAACCAAGTTATTCCGGTACATCATTATCCCTGCTGTACAAAAAATCACCTCCCGGACCAAAGCCAGGTGGGACGATTACCTGTTCAACGAGAAGATGATGATCAGCTTCTGCCGCCTGATTCCTCCTTTGGTTTGGTATATATTGCTTCCTCTTGTATTCAGCAAGTTGCCCCTTCTGCTGGAATTCCTGCAAAAAGCATGCGAAATCTATCTGGTTGTCTGCATGCTACTGCTGATCAGCGCCTTTCTTAACTCCCTTTATGAGATCTCCAATGAGCACGAGACCCTTCGCAACCGTCCGTTGAAAGGGATCTACCAGATGATTAAATTAATTGCATTCGGCATTGGATTTATTGTAATTATCAGTATCATCACCGACAGCAATGCAACAAGTATCCTTGCCGGATTAGGAGCTTCAGCGGCTGTTTTAATGTTGATCTTCAAAGACAGTTTGCTGGGACTGGTTGCAGGAGTACAATTATCAGCAAACGATATGTTACGTCCCGGCGACTGGATTACCATGCCCAAATACGGAGCAGACGGAGATGTTATCGAAGTTTCACTTACAACGGTCAAGGTGCGTAACTTTGACAAGACAATTACTACCATTCCACCCTATGTACTGGTCAGTGACTCCTTTCAGAACTGGCGAGGAATGCGGGATACTGGCGGAAGACGTATCAAACGTTCCATCAATATTGACCTGAATACCATTCGTTTCTGTACTGAAGAAGAAAAGAAACGACTCGTGGAAAAAGGATGGATCAAAGATAATACAGAAACAGAAGAGCTGACAAACCTCAGTGCTTTCACCAGCTATCTTCAGGAATACCTTGTTCATCATCCTCACACCCACAAAGAGCTGATGATCATGGTCCGGCAGCTACAGCCGACTTCCGAAGGTCTTCCTCTAGAAATCTATTGCTTTACGGATACGACAGTATGGATGGAATATGAGAATATCCAGAACGGAATATTCAATCACCTGCTGGCAGTCCTTCCCCAATTCGGATTAAGAGTTTTCCAACGGCCAGCAGGTAAAGATATTAATGATTCAGTTATACCACCATTGCAGCGATAAACTGAATGAACAAAATCAGAAATACCATAGCGATCGGATAAACGGTCGCATAAGCTACTCCGGGAATATTGCTGTCTGTCATGGAATCCACGGCTGCAAGTCCCGGTGTACTGGTCATACCGCCAGTAATGGTTCCGAGCATATCCAGCAGACTGATCTTAAAGACATACCGTCCGACCAGCGCTGCTATGAGCATCGGCACTAAAGTAATCAAAGCTCCGACCCCAAACAGCAGGAACCCGCTTTCACGGAAAGTCGAAACCAGATTAGCACCGGCCGAAGTTCCTACTTCTGCCAGAAAAAGCAAGAGTCCCAACTGACGAAGCAACTGATTGGCAGGCCCCGACATAGACCACAAGATTGGTCCCGTCTTACCGATAGCACTCAAGAACAATGCCATCATCAACACTCCCCCGGTCAGTCCTGGAGAAAAAGAGAAACCGGAACCAAAAGAGAGATTTAACTTGCCAAACAACACACCCAGAACGATACCCATAGCTATCGGAAAGAAATCCGTATCAGATAATTGTTTGGCATCATTCCCCAGCAAACGGGCAACAGCCTGAATTCCTTCTTTCTCTCCAACAACCATCAGCTTGTCACCAAACTTGAGAGCCAGATCCGGAGACGGAGACAGATCAATACCGCTTCGGCGAATCCGGGTTACCGTACAACCGAAGTTTCGCTGAAAGTTCAGATCTCCCAGCTGCTTGTTGATCATATCTTTCTTTGTCAATAACAATGATTCGATTGCCTGTGTATTTTCAAGTGGCAATTCTCCCTCTTCGCGTTCTCCCAGCATCAAAGCCAGACTTGCCAACGCATCCTCACTGCCTACAGCCTGAATGCAGTCTCCTTGCTTCAATTCTGTATGAGCCTTCGGGATCACGATATCCTCTCCACGTTTCAAACGGGAAATTACCGCTCCCGTCATAGCCCGTATATTCAACTGAGCCAGCGTCTTTCCGATCACCGTTTCGTTAGTTACCCGAAACAGACATGTCTTTAATTCCGGGAACTGCCCACGCCGTTCTTTCTCCAGCCGGTGAGCCTCTTGTTCCAGATCGACCCGCAACAATTTAGGGAGAAGCTTCACAAACAGAATAACCCCAATAACTCCAAAAGGATAAGCAATACCATAAGCAATGGATGCCAATGGTGACTGAGTGCTGTCGATGGCAACAGCCAATCCCGGTGTACTGGTCAAAGCACCTGCGATAAGTCCGACCAGACTAGGCGTATCAATGCCAAAGGCATACTTCAGTCCCAGACCGGTAAGACAGGCTGATGCAACAATCAGAATAGTTATCAGGATCAATGTTTTTCCTTTACTTCGGAAAGAATCAAAGAACCCCGGCCCCGCCTGGATGCCTATGGTAAAAATAAAAAGCACCAGTCCGAAGTTTCCCAGCGCTTTCGGAATAGAAACGCCCCAATGGCCAAAAGCCAAGGCGATAAAGATCACTGCGGACACGTCTAACGACAAGCCCATCACTTTCACACGCCCCAGCATAAAGCCTAAGGCCACAATCAAAAATACAGAAAAATAAGGTGACTGTAATAAGTCAATAAACATAAGTATAACGGGTTACAGGTTTTGCGGTCAAAGATAGAAAAATTTCTTTAATCTGCAAAGACCTGCCTTCCTGCCCCGATACTAATGTGATACCGACTGAATATATTCATACAGTTTTCTGTAAAAGGCATGACGGGTCAGCGTTGACACATCTCCCAAGATGATCAGTTTCATGCGGGCACGGGTAATGGCAACATTCATACGACGTAAGTCACTGAGAAAGCCAATCTGCCCGTCTTCGTTGGCACGCACCAGACTGATCAGGATTACATCCCTTTCCTGACCCTGAAAACCATCAACCGTATTGACTGTAATCAAGGAACGGTAAGGCTTGAAAAAAGGATCCCGTTTAAGCAACTGTCGCAGATACTGCACCTGTGCTTTGTAAGGAGATATCAATCCCACATCAATGCGTTCTTCCAGAAAACGTTCTCTTCCGATCTTGGTAATATATGTTTTCAGCTGACTTACGGAAAGTTCAGCTTCTGCCTTATTGATACGTCCGTAATTCTCTCCCACAAACTCCTCGTTACAGTCCATATCTTCCGTATCAATCCACTCTATCGGTGTATCAAAATCAAGAATACTGCGGTATTTCACTTCGGGAGCCGACTGCACCATCCCTCCATAAAACCAGTCAGAAGAAAAGCGCATGATCTCTTCATTCATGCGATATTGCAACTTCAGCAAAGCTACGGTTTCCGGCTTGTTCTTCACAATTGTCTGCATCAGAGTTTCACCCAGTCCTGCCCGTAATGCCTGCGGACATTTGACTGTCGGAGGAAGCTGACAATGATCACCAGCCAGAATCACCCGATCCACTTTACGGATCGGAATCCAGCAGGCTGCTTCCAATGCCTGCGCCGCCTCATCGATGAACAAAGTCCCGAACTTCTGCCCTTCCAGCAACCGGTTGGCACTGCTTACCAGCGTACAGGCAATCACCCTCGCTTCAGCAAACAAAGAAGCATTGATACGTATTTCAAGTTCCGTAGCCCGGTCTTTCAGTGAATTGATCTTCTGCCGGATACTTTCCCGGTTCGAAGCTTTCCGCATCCGGGCATAAAGTTCACGAACAGCCTTGCGGATGCTCCACAATTGCGGATAGTCCGGATGAGACTCAAAACGACGTTCGTATGTAAATGAAAGCATTTTATCGTTTACCCGACTCGGATTTCCGATACGCAACACACTGACTCCCCGGTCTACCAGCTTCTCGCTGATCCAGTCAACAGCCATGTTGCTTTGTGCACACACCAGCACCTGATTCTCCCGATGAAGTGTTTCGTACACCGCTTCCACCAGTGTAGTTGTCTTACCTGTACCCGGAGGACCATGTACAATCGCTACATCCTTGGCATGAAGCACTTTGTTGACCGCTTCTTCCTGTGTCCGGTTCAGCCAGGGAAAACGGACAGGCTGAAATGAAAAGGACGACACAGGCTGCCGGCCATGAAAGATATCCCGCAACTCTGCAAGGCGATTATTACGCGCACTGATCACTCCCTTCAGTGCTTCAAACATCAGCCGATAGCTGGTTTCATCAAAATACAGCTGTACTCCCAACACCTCCTGAGCCTGTAAAGCCAACAGGGCATCTGCATTGGGAAGGACTACCACCATCCGGTCTTCTTCCACATAACTGACCGTAGCTGTAAAGGAAAGATAATGTAACTTTCCAAAAGTATCTTGCGTAAAGAAACAAACAGGACGCCCATATTCAAACAAATGTTCAATCTCCCGGTCCTCAGTGCGCTCAACTTCTACAACCAGCTGATTCAAGGCATTATAATAACTCCGTCCCAGATGAAGCGGATACCAGCACATGCCCCGTTTGACCTTCCGGCCTATTCCCATCAGTTCGGTCTGCTGACGAAACTGTTCCTTTTCATATTCATATTCCATCTGCAACAACTCATACTGACGTTGCAAGGAAAGTATCGGCGAATCTGTCATCAATGCGTTTTTTATGTTCCTTTTCTCCTGCAAAGGTACAAGTTATTTGAAAAAAGAATTGATTAATTCCCGGATTCTTCTTAATTTTGTTTGCAACGAGAATAATAACCAGACAGATGGAGGCTATCATGAAAAAGCAAGCTGACTATATCAAACGCATTGAGATCAAAAGACTTTGGGGACGGAAAAATATTTCATGGGACTTGCGTCCCGATGTAAATATCCTGAGCGGAATCAACGGAATCGGGAAAAGTACCATCCTGAACAATTCTGTAAGAAGCCTGAACGCCCTTGAAGGAGGTGCATTAACCAATGGAGCACAGCCTGGAGTGTCTTTCATCTTCTCTCCCGAAGATGCCACTTTCATTCACTTTGACGTCATCCGCAGTTTCGACCGACCGCTTATCAATTCAGGACTGCTGGAAAAAATAGGCAATCAGAATGTCAAAACGGAACTGGACTGGCAGCTTTATCAGCTTCAGCGACGCTATCTGGACTACCAGGTCAATATCGGCAACCGAATTATTGAACTGCTGACGAGCGGCGTACCGGAAGACCAGTTGAAAGCTACCGAAGTGTCACGCCCCAAGACACGCTTTCAGGATCTGATAGACGACCTCTTTCAGGAAACCGGAAAGAAAATCATCCGAAAAAGCAACGAAATTCAGTTTGAGCAGGATGGAGATATCCTCACTCCTTATCAACTTTCATCCGGAGAGAAACAAATGCTCGTTATCCTGCTGACCGTGCTCGTACAGGACAACCAGCATTGTACTCTTTTTATGGATGAACCGGAAATTTCCCTGCACGTGGAATGGCAACAGCGGCTGATCAGCCTGATCCGATGCCTGAATCCCAATGTACAGATCATTCTGACCACTCATTCTCCGGCCCTCATCATGAACGGATGGCTGGATGCCGTCACCGAGGTCAGTGATATAACGACTCTTTAAATGCTAAGATTATGGGAAAAAGACTTACTGAAAACCTTTCTTCCCTCTACATAGAGGCAGCCAACAGCCTGCGTCCGAAGAAAGCAAGAAGAAAGATCGTAGCTTATGTGGAAAGCTACGATGACATCTCCTTCTGGCGTGCCTTACTGGCCGACTATGAAGACAATACCCGATACTTTGAAGTCATGCTTCCCTCACAGGATTCGCTGGCAAAAGGCAAGAAGACCGTATTGATGAACCATCTGGGAAAACAGCTCGGTGAAAATATGATTGCCTGTGTGGACAGTGACTATGACTATCTGTTGCAGGGACGGACACAGACATCACGTTATATGATTGAGAGTCCGTATGTACTTCAGACCTATGCTTATGCCATCGAGAACTATCATTGCTATGCAGAAGGCCTGCACGAAGTCTGTGTAACCGCTACCTTGAATGATCACCGCCTGATTGATTTTCCGGCATTCATGAAATTATATTCCCAGATTGCTTACCCATTATTTATATGGTCTGTATGGTTCTACCGCCGGCACATCCTGTCAGAGTTCTCCCTGCTTGACTTCTGCTCATACGTCAAGCTGGATCAGGTAAGCACACGCCACCCGGAACGCAGTCTGGAAAATATGGCCAAAAAAGTAGAGCGCAAGCTCAGGGAACTGGAAAGAAAACATTCCAATGCCCTCCACGAAATTGAATCCTTAAAAGCGGAACTGCTCAATTTGGGCGTAACCCCGGACAATACCTATATGTTCATCCAGGGACATCACATTCTGGACAACGTGGTCATGAGACTACTGATTCCGGTCTGTACCGTGCTACGCAGGGAACGTGAACAGCAGATTCACGATCTGGCCCTGCATAACATTCAATTACAGAACGAACTGACGAACTATCAGCGCAGTCAGGTGGCCGTCGAAGTAGTCATTCATAAAAACCTATATTACAAAAATTCTCCTCTCTATAAAAAGATACAACACGATGTGGAGAGATTCCTGAAAATCATCAAGTGATCATCCCGGAATACGAGAGAGAATTTTCGGAAACTTCCAGGCAAAAAGCAGCGTACAGCAGACAGCAGCCGTGGCATCAGATATCGCTTCGGCTGCATAAATTCCATTCACACCCCAGAAGCGGGGCAACAACAAAGCCAGAGGTATCAGAAGGATCACCTTGCGAAGCAGGGCAATGAAAATGGAAATCCGCGCCTGCCCCAAAGCAACAAACATATTCTGACAGGCACGCTGCAAACCGAAGATCGTCATCCCGGCAAGAAAAACCGGCATTACACAACCTACTGTACCGATCAGAACTTCATCATCGGTAAAGGCTGAAGCTACAACCGACGGGAAACAGATCATCAGCAGCATCAGTACAAAATTGAAAGAGAACATGGTGATCAGTGAAATCCGGAAGCAGGATCTCACCCGATCCTTATAGCCGTGACCGTAATTGTAACTGGCCACCGGAACAAATCCCTGCGCAAAACCCACCAAAGGAACACTGGCAAACTGCATCGCACTCTGAAGAATAGCCAGGGCACTGACATGAATATCGCCAAAATGTTTCAGACTACCGTTCAGCACAAACCCGACAAGGCTTTCCGTACTCGCCATGATAAAAGGCGAAACGCCCAGGGCCAGCATAGACAGAACGATCCCTTTGTCCAGTTTCATATAACGGCATTCCAGCGGAAGCGAGGCCTGTCGGGAAAACAAAAAGCGCAACACCCATCCGGCACTGCATGCCTGAGACAGAATTGTAGCCAGTGCTGCTCCCTTTACTCCCATGTCCAGCCCGAAGATAAAGACCGGATCAAGCACAATATTCATGGCTGCCCCGATCAGGACAGAAGTCATGGCTATACCTGGCCTGCCCTGTGTATTGATAAAAGCATTCAGCCCCACCGAAAGCTCAACAAACAAGGTGCCCAGCAAATAGACGGACAAATAATCCTCCGCATATCCCAGAGTATGCTCCGAAGCTCCCGTCAGCAAGAGCACGGGTTCCATAAACAGATACGCCAGTGAAGAAGTCACAACCGTAAAAAGCAAAAGCAGGACAAATCCATTCCCTAATATCTTTCCGGCCCGTTCCCGATTCCCCTGCCCCAAAGCAATGGCAGCAAGCGGTGCACCTCCGGCACCGACTATGGCCGAAAACGAAGATATCAGAATCACAATGGACATGGTGACTCCTACCCCTGCCAGTGCATCCGTGCCGATTCCGGGGATATGGCCGATATAGACACGGTCGACAATGGCATAAAGTAAATTCACAAACTGCGCCGCTACGGCCGGCAAAGCCATCCGGAAAATCAGACGCAGCATGGGATCTGTCCCTAACCGCTCTTCGTAGGAATGATTCATAACCAACGCTCCTCCGGATTTATTTCAAGGTTTCTACCGGAAGTTCCTCGTTTTTCCGGTAGCCGGAACTGGTAAAAATCGCAACAAGCTGTCCTTCATCGTCCGTAATCCGTACTTCGATAAAAGGTACCCGGGCGTGACTGAAAGTCTCCGTCGCCTCGGCATACACGTACCCTTCATGCGCCGAACGCAGAAATGTAATGTTTGCATTCAGCGAAAGCGTCAGTTTCAGATGACTGTTCGCCACCGCAGCAAAAGCCAGGTCAGCCAGTGTAAACAGGGCACCTCCCTGACAGACACCTCCTGCATTCAGGTGTTTCACCGTAACAAGCATCCGCGCCCGGGCATATCCCGGAGACACTTCCAGCAGCTCCACGCCGGCATTGGCTGCAAAATGATCCTTTGCCAGCAAGTCCTTCAATGTTTTCATAAGCCTCAACGAATGGTTACCATGGTTGCTCCGAAACCATATTCACGGAACGAAGCATCCTGACTCGGATAATTTTTATACTTACGTTTCAGTTCATCCAGAATCGCACGGCGCAACACTCCGTCTCCCTTACCGTGAATAAAGACAATCTTCTGTCCCTTTCTGGTACGATACTCTTCCAGTGTCTTGCGGAAGACATCCAGCTGATAATTCAACATTTCCGCATTACCCATTCCTGTCGTATCATCCAGCAGTTCATGAATGTGCAGATCGACTTCCACAATATCATTCTTCACCTTCGGACCTTTCTTCTGAAGTTTGGCAGGAACCTCGTCCCCCTTTTTTCCCAACAGGGCATCCTTGATATCCTCGGCAGAAACAAACACCTGGCGGGCTGTTTCGTCATCACGTACAATGTCATAGATCAGGGCCGGTTCCGGGAAGAAGTCATTCTTCTCGAATGTATGAAGTTTGTAGAACTTCACCGTGTCAATACGCAATTCCTGGCAGACTACATTTTTCATCAGGAAAGTACGGTCATCCTTATAAGCCATCAGCTGTACAGCCACGTGCTCCAGGCCGTTCAGTGCACTCCGGTCGAACTCTTCCAGATGCAGTTTCATATTCGGCTTCACGGTTCCCCGGCTTCTCAGCGTCCAGCTCTTGCCTTCGGCCGAAAGATACAGATAGTCTACAAAATAATTGCTGTCGTTCACCAGGTATGCATCAAAAGCCGTTGACGAGATTTCCCTGATATCCTGAGGCACATAAGCCAGGAATACATTCAGGACATCGTTCCCCCGGATCTCAGGAGCCCGGTAAGTAATGGGCTTTTCTTCTTCCGGCTCTTCCTCTTCCACTGCCGGAGCAGCAGGCTTTGCAACAGACTTCAACGGAATATTATAGTCGTCGGTCTGTATCACCACACACTCCTTGATCAGCATCGGAATTTCAAATCCGTCTTCACCTTCCACCAGTGCAATGTCCTTACCCTGAAATCCTCTCACAATGCCGCCTCCCACTTCACTCAGGAAACGGACTTTATCTCCTATTTTCATATTCGTTACATTTTTTACTTTCGCAAAAGTAGAAATTTTTATCCATACTATCACGAAAAAAACGTCCCGGTCTTTTCATCAAAAGGCCGAAACGTTTTACTTCAAACGCCGAAACATTTTTTTAAAAGCTGGAAGCCTTTTCCGGCTATGCCTGTTCCAGCTCCGACGAATATGAACAACCCCAATTAATTCTGACGAACTTCCTTGACAGCTTCAATCAAACGGAGGAAATCAGCAGGATAAACATCTCCGATATTACCGATACGGAAAGTATCTGCCTGAGAAATCTTTCCCGGATAGATCACAAAGCCTTTTGCTTTCAGCTGCTGATAGAAATCCTTGAAATCAAAGTCTGCAGAAGGATAATAGAAGGAAGTGATCACCGGCGACTGTTCTTCATCCGGAAGCAAAGTCTTATAACCCAAAGCACGCATGCCTTCTACCAGGGTACGGTGGTTTTCGCAATAACGGGCATAACGGGCTTCAATACCTCCTTCGGCCTCCAGTTCCTTCAATGCCTGCATAAAAGCACGAACCACATGAGTAGGAGAAGTGAAACGCCATTTGCCATGACCTTTTTCCATCGTTTCCCACTGGTCATACAAGTCGAGCGACAAAGAACGTGCCACTCCCTTGCACTGTTCCAGCAACGAACGGCGGGCAATGATGAAACCGAATCCCGGCACACCCTGAATACACTTATTGGCACTGCTGATCATAAAATCAATTCCCAGCTTCGCCATGTCAATGGGTACTCCGCCAAAACTGCTCATGGCATCAACGATGAACACTTTACCATGTCGTTTGACCACTTCGGCAACTTCCTCCAGCGGATTCAGGACACCGGTCGTCGTTTCACAATGAACCACAGAAACATGTGTCACTTCCGGATGTTCATTCAGATACTGATCAATCTGCTTCGGATCTACCTGCTGAGTTTCTTCAAACTTCATTACGGAGCAGTTGATCCGATAATAATCGGCGATTACTCCCATACGCTTGCCATAAGCACCGTTGGCTGCAACCAGCAGATGATCTTCCGGGCGAACCACTGTGCCCAGTACAGATTCCACACAGAAGCTTCCGCTTCCCTGCATCAATACCGCAGTATATTCCTCAGGACGGCTTGAAGCCAGCTTCACCAGTTCCTTACGGATTACTTCAACAATGCCCAGATTATAATCTTCATCCCAGGTACACCAGTCGCTCATCATAGCTTCTTTTACAGTTTCACTGGTAGTCAAAGGTCCGGGGGTCAACAACAAATAAGGTCTCATATCTTGATTCGTTTTTAAAGTTCAATTATTTCATTTCATTCTCCATACGTGCATTGATGCTCTCGATCAAGGCAGGCAGCTCACAGATGCTGTCCACTACATAATGTGCACCGGCAGCATACATCCGGTTTCTGACTGCAGCCATGCGTTTCTTCAGTTCGGCTTCAGGAAGTTGCTTGACTTCATCTTCTGTCAGTCCCATTTCGTTACTTCCCAGAATTACTCCGACACTCCATACTCCGGCATTCACACCTTCCTTGATATCAGAAATCGTATCACCGTATTTCACAACAGACAAGCGTGAAGGTACAGCCAGATCACACATATTCTTATAAATCATATACGGATAGGGACGGCCGGCCGGAAGTCCGTCGGACGTAACACAATTGTCCGTACGGTAACCTTTTTCTGCTGCGGCAGGTACCACTACATCCATCATCTCACGGGTATATCCGGTGGTTGAACCGATCTTGATTCCCATCTTGCGCAACACGTCAATCGTTTCGATCACGTCTGAAATCGGAGCCGTATACTCTCTCAGCGTAGCAAACAGCAGACGCTGGAACTCGGCATAACGTCCTTTTACATCTTCCTCTCCATACACTCTTCCATACTTCTGACGGAATGCTTCTCCAATCCGCTCCATGTCAAACAGCGCACGGATATGATCAATCTTTGTCAACCCCATCGGACGGCGGGCTTCTTCCGGAGTCACCTCAATTCCGATCGCACGAAAACTCTCAATGAAAGCCGATACAGGTGCAAAACATCCATAATCAATGGCTGTACCAGCCCAGTCCATAATCACACATTCAATTTTTTTCATATTGTCGTAGTCGTTAAATATACATTATTTTCTTCCATTACAACCTGCTCACCGGTCTGGGTCTTTCCCTGGTCAGGACTCTGGGGAGGAACCGGTTTCCGGTTTTTCTTCCAGATCATATATACCAGCGATCCCATGAATGCAATACAGCAGGTGATTCCAACCCAGACGCTCATCTGATTGTAGAAAACAGCCCAATTGATATGGGAAGCAAAGTATTCTTTAAAGAACAGAAGGGCCAGAGTTCCGAGATATCCCACAAAGTCAATGGTGATGATAAAGAATCCTACATTGCCCCGAATCTTGAAACATGCAATGAAGCGTTCGAAAAAGATTGTCTGAAAACTGAGATAAGCAATGTCCAGACAAAGGCTTTGCAAGAAGAGCCATATATGTACCGGGATGGCCAGTTCCTCAAAGTTGGCGGCGATGAAGGCCAGCGTACCCATACCTGCCGTTGAAAGAACCAGCAAGATACACAGTACTTTCAGGTGGTCGTATGTCGTTGCCAGCAGGGCGAACGCTGCCAGCATAACCAGTGTGGCGATTGAATCGATCTGTGCAAAGGCCCAGGAAGAAACCTGACTGACATCAATGATACAGACGATGAAATCTTCCTTGATGTCCCGCTGAACCGTCAGCAGCAGATTGGCAGCAAACAGCATGATCAGCAACGGCATGAAACGCCGGAAGAGTTCCCATCGCTGACGGCCGTCAAGCGTAACGCGGACAGAGCGGGAAGCGATATCCGCAGCACTGGGACTGGGGAATCGGGTCATCATCCACCCCGTAAGACACAGCAGCGGGAAAGCCAGTGCACCGATAAGGGCCGGCATCCAGAACTCACTGACATGAAGCGTATTCAGGGCATATAATCCGAGCGATTTGGCCAGACCGGAACTCAATGCCATGCTCACTCCCATGATACTGGCCAGAATATCAGTTGTCCGACGGCCTTCCAGGAAACTGAAGATCACTCCCCACATGCATCCCAGCGAAAGCCCGTTGAAGAACAAGGCAATGATATTGTAAGGTACAGGAAGAAGCCCGAACGCCAGCAAGGAAGCTTCTGACAAGGCAGCCGAACCGATGATAAACTTCAGACGTCCTTCCGGTTTCAATTCTGAGATATATTTAATTCCCAACAGCTTGGCAACAACATATCCCAGCAACTGAACCATGCTGACCGCAATCTTATAATCCATACCGGCAACCTGCAGTCCGTCGAACACAGCCGCCGTGAAAGGTTTTCTCAATGCATACACCAGCGAATACGAAAGAAGTGCCGTACCTCCTGCCCAGAGTACAAACAACCAGTCAGGAACAGGAGCCTTTTTCTTTTCGGAACCGGGTAAAGTTATTGATGTTTTTTCTATGGTTTTCATATCTTCTTTTTTCAAATCCGATGCAAAAGTAAAGCACCTAAATCACTGAAAAAATGAATATTCCATGATTCATAACCCTGTAACAATTCAGAAATATTCATGCAACAGGATTCTCACAGAAACAACACACAACCTTATCAGAAACGAAACAGGATTGTAATATTCGCTTCCCCAATATAGGGTTCTGAACGCATCTTCGGGCTGCCGGAATATAAAAAAGAACCGGATTCACATAAAAAACAAGGATCACTGACGGAAAAACATTAACTTTACTCCCCCAAATCTATTATACCTCACATTGCATGGATGAACTGAAACAAATATATGAACGCATCACCCTTCTGCGACAAAAAGGAATCAAGATGAAAGAAATTGCCGGACAGACCGGCTTTTCACCCAGTGTGCTGTCTGCCCTTTACAGCACTGTGCTCCCTGCGTTCTTCCAGAATCAGAAAAAAGGAATGAACAACGAAGAAGCACTGGATCAGGCTCTCGTTTGGGTAAACAATATATCCAAAAAGAAACTGCTGGGTTCACTTCCCAGCCTGAAGGCTTCCCTGTTCGCCATGCAAGTGACTCCCAAAGTTCCGACAGGAGAAAACGACAACCCTTTCCTGGCAGAACTGGAAGCCAATATGCGGGAAACCCTTTCGTGGATTGCCAATTATAGCGGTATCTACATCAGTTACAGTCTTTCTTCCACCAGTCAGGCCATGAAGGTCGAGCCCTATCTCATCGCTCCGGCCGAAAAGGGAAACTACGTGGAAGTGATCCACAACAACGTCTACGGAACAACTCATCATGGGGCTGCCCTGATGAACGGAATCAATCATCTATATTTGGCATTCAACGAACACAAGACGCCCCAGCTGGCCCTTTTCCATATCAGCCTGAAGCTTCCGATGTATGACCGTCCTCCATTCCTCCGGGGGGTCTACACCTGCTTTGACTATAACTATAACCCCATTGCACGGCGTATCCTGTTTGTAAAAGTATCCGAAAGCGTTGCCCGGGATGAATTCATGAAGCTGAAAGGACAGCTGAAAACCTATGACCAGCTTGACGAAAAGGAGAAACGTTATTATCAATACACCTGCCAGCCGGAGGACATCATCCGGATCTGCAACATCCCTTCTCCCACTATGACCGAAGAAGATCTGGACATGGAAAAGAAACTGCTGACGATTTCAAAATAGACGGCCGGTACAAGTATTCGCGGTTTTCTTTCCGGATTTGCACAAATGTGCGTAATTTTGCAAAGAATGAATCATAGCGAATATGGAAGAAACAAAACATATCAAAATCAGCGATTACAATTATCCGCTGCCCGATGAACGCATCGCCAAATTCCCGTTACCCGTACGTGACCAGTCCAAACTCCTTGTGTACCGTCACGGTGAGGTAAGCGAAACCCGTTTCACTTCTCTTCCCGATTACCTGGAAGCCGGAGAACTAATGATCTTCAACAACACGAAAGTCATTCAGGCGCGTCTGCATTTCCGCAAGGAAACCGGTGCCCTGATTGAAATATTCTGTCTGGAACCCATACAGCCCAACGATTATGTGCTGAACTTCCAGCAGACCAGCCACGCCGCCTGGCTCTGCATGATCGGCAACCTGAAAAAATGGAAGGAAGGATCACTTCATAAGGAAATGAACGTGAAGGGACATACGATTACCCTGACTGCCACACGCGGGGAATGCCGCGGCACCAGTCACTGGGTGGATTTCACCTGGGATAACCCGGAAATCACCTTTGCCGATATTCTGGAAGTGTTCGGCGAACTGCCCATTCCTCCCTATCTGAACCGGGAAACGCAGGAAAGCGACAAGGAAACCTATCAGACTGTTTACTCAAAGATCAAAGGATCCGTAGCGGCTCCTACTGCCGGCCTGCACTTCACCGAGCGCGTGCTTCAGGCTCTTCGTGACAAAGGTGTCGACCTGGAAGAGGTGACACTCCATGTCGGAGCAGGAACTTTCAAGCCTGTGAAGAGTGAAGAAATTGAAGGTCACGAAATGCACACCGAATATATTTCCGTCAACCGGCAGACTATTGAGAAACTGATTGCACACGGAGGAAAAGCCATCGCCGTCGGTACGACTTCAGTCCGTACGCTGGAAAGCCTGTACTACATCGGTGTGACAATAGCCTCTCATCCTGATGCCGGACAGGAGGAACTGCACGTCCGGCAATGGCAGCCTTACGAAACTCATCCTACGATGACGACCGTGGAATCGCTTCAGCAGATCCTTGACTACATGAAACGTCACGAGCTGGAAGCCCTGCACACCAGTACACAGATCATCATCGCTCCGGGCTATACCTACCACATCGTACAGAAAATGGTCACCAACTTCCATCAGCCGCAAAGCACCCTGCTATTGCTGGTGTCAGCCTTTGTCAAAGGCGACTGGCGGACCATCTACGATTATGCCCTCGGCCATGACTTCCGTTTCCTCAGCTACGGTGATTCTTCCCTGCTGATTCCCTGACAGCAGGAAAGAAAAAAAGTGTCTGTACGTTCCCAAAAAATTATGCGGTCGTTGGGGCTGAATCGAGCGGTCGTTGAAGCCCGATCGTGCGGTCGTTTGAGCCCAATCGTGCGGTCGTTTGAGCCCGATCGTCCAGTCGTTGCGAAAAGGGCAAAACACCGGAAATAATGATAAAAAAAGTCCGAAACCCTGGGATCATTCCCGGTTCCGGACTTTCTGTTTGGATACGGTAAGTAAATTACCAAATATTTACACGCTTTTCAGGAGCGATGTACATCGGATCTTTGTCTGTAATTCCAAATGCATCATACCATGCCTGGATATGAGGCAGAGCGCCGTTTACACGCCATTCTCCCAAAGAGTGAGGATCAGACTTCGTATACTGACGGATAGCTTCTTCGCGGATGTTTCCGGCCCACAGAGCTGCGTATGCCAGGAAGAAACGCTGATCGGCTGTGAAGCCGTCTACAACTCCCAGCGGAGCATCCTTTGTTGCATTGCGGTAAGCCAGATAAGCCACGTTCAGTCCTCCGTGGTCTGCCAGGTTCTCGCCCAGTGTCAGCTGGCCGTTTGCCTTCAGTCCCGGAAGCACTTCAATGTTGTTGAAGAAGTCTACCATTACCTGAGCACGTTCGTTGAAGCGTTCAGCATCGCCTGCGGCCCACCAGTCACACAGGTTACCGTTCTTATCGAACTGGCGTCCCTGATCATCGAATCCGTGAGTCATTTCGTGTCCGATCACAACGCCGATAGCTCCATAGTTGAAGGCATCGTCAGCATTCATGTCGAAGAACGGATACTGAAGAATAGCGGCCGGGAAGCAGATTTCGTTGGTTGAAGGATTATAATAAGCATTGACTGTCTGCGGAGTCATCAGCCATTCGTCCTTGTCTACCGGCTTTCCGACACGGCTGTACATGTCTCTCACTGCCCATTCAGAAGCACGGCAGACATTAGCCCAGTAAGAATCTTTCTTGATTTCCAGGCTGGAGTAGTCTTTCCATTTGTCGGGATAACCCACTTTTACATGGAAAGCAGCCAGCTTTTCAGCGGCAACGGCCTTGGTGCTGTCGCTCATCCATTCCTGTGCCTGGATGCGTTCGCCCAGTGCAGTCTGCAGGTTCTTCACGAGGTTCACCATGCGTTCCTTGGCTGCTGCAGGGAAATATTTTTCCACATACATCTGTCCTACAACTTCACCCAGCATACCGTTTACTGCATTAACGGCACGTTTCCAGCGAGGCTGGTTCACCTGACGGCCGGACAATACCTTGCCGTAGAAATCGAAGCGGGCAGCCACGAAGTCATCGCTCAGACAGCTGGCAGCAGCGTCGATCAGGTTATATTGCAGATAAGAAATATGTTTTTCCAGCGGCAGGGTGCTGATCAGTTTGTCCACTGTCTGCAACGGTTCAATCTGTTCTACGTTCAGTTCTTCCACACCCTGTACGCCCAGACCTTTCAGGTAAGCATCCCAGTCAATTCCGGAGAACTGCTTCTTCAGGTCAGCATAAGTCATCTTGTGATAATTAGCTTCCGGATCGCGGCGCTGAACGGCACTGAAAGAAGCCTTTGCAATGGTTGTTTCGATTTCCAGTACATCGTTCATCTTCTGCTCAGCCTCAGCATCTGTGAATCCTGCCAGTTTGAACAACTTGGTGATGTAAAGTTTATACTGTTCGCGGATGTTGGCAGTCACGCTGTCTGTATCCAGGTAATATTCCTTTTCGCCAAGGTTGATACCTCCCTGACTGATCTGGAAAATATTCAGAGCACTGTTCTTCGGGTCTGCATATACATAGCTGCTGAAATAGCTACCAATGCCGTCGTATGCCATTTCGGCGATCATCGGAACAATCTGCTTGCGGTCGCTGATGGCTGCAATTTTGTCCAGTTGTGCCTTGATGGGAGCTACTCCGTCGCTGTTCAGTTTCACACTGTCCATAGCCAGTGTATAAAGATCACCGATCTTCTGTCCCTGAGAGCCCGGCTCATTTGTCTGCGATGCAAAGCTTTCAATCAGTTCGCGAAGCTGCTTCTGATTGGTTTCAGCCAGCATATCAAACGATCCGTAGCGGGAATATTCGGCAGTCAGAGGATGACTGTCATTCCATCCGCCACAAGCATAACGGAAGAAGTCCGTACCTGCGGCAACTGTCGTGTCAAGGTTTGCCAAATCAATACCGGAAGTATTCTTCACTTCCTTTTGGCTGGTACAACCGGTCATTGCGGCAAAAGCCATTGCTGCAACGGCCACATAATGTTTAGTTTTCATAAGCTTTTATATCTGTTAAAAGTTACTTGAGTTCTTCCAGTTCCAGCGAAAGACGCTCCCAGTCTTCTTCTTCGGAAGCGACCTGCTGCTTCAGCTGACGGTGCTGCTCATACAGTTGCATGTCGGAAGCTCCTTCAGGTGTTGCCATCTTGTTTTCCAGCTCCTGAATCTGCTGTTCCAGCTTGCTGATGCGCTCTTCACATTCGGCAACCTGCTTCTCCAGCTTACGGGCCTTGCGGGCCTGTTCCTTCTGGGCTTCATACGAAAGCTTGCTTTCGCTGACCGGTTCGGGCGCAGCCTTGCGGGCTTCACTCGTGGGCGACTGCGACAACTGCAGTTCATTCAGGTTTTCCATCTGTTTCTTTTGCAGGAAGTCATAGATTCCTCCAATGTGTTCCTTCACCACACCTCCGCCGAATTCGTAGACCTTGGTTACCAGTCCGTCCAGGAACTCACGGTCGTGGGACACGACGATCACCGTTCCGTCGAATTCACGGATGGCTTCCTTCAGCACGTCCTTGGAACGCATATCCAGGTGGTTGGTAGGTTCGTCGAGTATCAGGAAGTTCACCGGTTCCAGCAACAGCTTGATCATGGCCAGACGGCTCCGCTCTCCTCCCGAAAGCACCTTGACTTTCTTGTCGGAGGCTTCTCCGCCAAACATGAATGCTCCCAGAATGTCACGGATCTTCAGACGGATATCTCCCTTGGCTACCCGGTCAATGGTATCAAATACGGTCAGTTCGCCGTCAAGAAGCTGTGCCTGGTTCTGGGCAAAATAACCGATCTGCACATTGTGTCCGATCACCAGCTTGCCATCGTATGGAATCTGATCCATGATACACTTCACCAGGGTGGATTTTCCTTCTCCGTTCTTGCCGACAAAGGCTACTTTCTCTCCCCGGCTGATGGTCAGGGTTACGTCGTGGAAGACTACATGATCGCCATAGGCTTTTCGGACTCCTTCGCAGATAACGGGGTAATTACCCGACCGGGTGGCCGGAGCAAACTTCAGATGCAGGCTGGAAGTATCTTCCTCATCCACTTCGATGGGGACAATCTTCTCCAGCTGCTTGATGCGGCTCTGTACCTGCACTGCCTTCGTAGCCTTATAACGGAAACGTTCGATAAAGTCTTCCGTATCCTTGATTTCCTTCTGCTGGTTTTCGTAAGCGCGAAGCTGTTGCTCGCGGCGTTCCTTGCGGAGCACCACAAACTCATCGTAGGAAACCTTGTAGTCGTAAATCCGTCCGCAGGAGATCTCAATGGTGCGGTTGGTCACATTGTTGATGAAAGCCCGGTCGTGGCTGACCAGTACAACGGCCCCCGGACTGACACGCAGGAAGTTTTCAAGCCACTGGATACTCTCGATATCCAGGTGGTTGGTCGGCTCGTCGAGCAGAAGTACGTCAGGACGACGCAACAGCAGCTTGGCAAGTTCGATACGCATACGCCAGCCTCCGCTGAACTCAGAAGTGGGACGGTCAAAATCTTTCCGGTCAAATCCCAGTCCCACCAGGGTACGTTCTATTTCGGCTTTGTAATTTGTTCCCCCCATCATCAGGAAACGTTCGTTCTCATGGGTGAAACGGTCAATCAGTTCATGGTAGCTTTCCGAATCGTAATCCGTACGGTCTGCCAGTTCCTGATTCATTCTGGCCAGACGATCCTGCATCTCGAATATGTGTTCGAAAGCCATTTCCGCTTCCGCCATCACGGTACGCGTATCACTGAGTACCATCACCTGCGGCAAATAGCCGATGGTAATACCGCGCTGTACGGCGACAGTTCCTTCTGTGGGCCTTTGCAGTCCCGCAAGGATTTTCAGCATGGTAGATTTTCCGGCTCCGTTCTTTCCTACCAGAGCAATACGGTCTTTTTTATTGATCACGAACGACACATCCTGAAACAGAGGTGTCACGCCAAATTCGACTTTCAGTCCTTCTATTGAAATCATACGTATATACTTGCGCTACAGAATGTCGGCAAAGGTAAGAATAAAATTGCTAAAAGCAAAAACGCAGGCCGGAAACCTCCTGTTTCCAGCCTGCGTCTATAGCGTTTTTCCCTTATATAATAAGGTCTGTTATTCTGCTTCGGTATAGCGTTCAATAGTCTGTGCGCGGTCAGGACCTACTGATACGATCTTGATCGGAGTTTCCAGCTGTTCTTCGAGGAAAGCAATGTATGCATTGAATTCTTCGGGGAACTCATCTTCACTGGTCATCTTGGTCATGTCAGTCTTCCATCCGGGAAGTTCCACATACACCGGTTCTACACCTTCTGTAATGTCATACGGGAAGTAATCGATCTCTTCTCCGTTTACCTTATAAGCCACACAAGCCTTTACGGTATCGAATCCGTCGAGTACATCACTCTTCATCAGGATCAGCTGAGTAACACCATTCACCATAATGGCATAACGCAAAGCAACCAGATCCACCCATCCGCAACGGCGTTCACGTCCGGTTACAGCTCCGTATTCATGACCCAGATCACGGATAGTCTTACCGGTTTCATCAAACAGTTCGGTCGGGAACGGTCCGGAACCTACACGAGTACAGTAAGCTTTCATGATACCGTATACCTCTCCGATCTTGTTCGGGCCCAGTCCCAGTCCGGTGCAGGCTCCTGCACAGATGGTATTGGAAGAAGTCACAAACGGATAAGAACCGAAGTCAACATCCAGCATCGTACCCTGTGCACCTTCGCAAAGTACGCTCTTGCCTTCCTTCAGCAGTCTGTTCACTTCGTGTTCACTGTCTACCAGCGGGAACTGGCGCAGGTATTCGATACCTTCCATCCACTGTCTTTCCAGTTCAGTGATATCGTAAGAATAGTTCAGACTCTTCAGTATCTTTTCGTGACGGGCTTTGGCCGCAGCATATTTTTCTTCAAAATTATTCAGGATATCTCCCACACGCAAACCGTTACGGCTTACCTTGTCTGTATAAGTAGGACCGATTCCCTTACCGGTAGTTCCTACCTTTGCATCGCCTTTGGCTGCTTCATATGCAGCATCCAGAATACGGTGAGTCGGCATAATCAGATGAGCCTTCTTGGAAATGTGCAGGCGTTCCTTCAGCGGGTGTCCGCTTGCTTCCAGCGCTTCAGCCTCAGCTTTGAACAGTGCCGGATCCAGAACAACTCCGTTACCGATAATATTTACCTTGTCGCCCTGGAATATACCTGAAGGAATGGAACGAAGCACATACTTCTGTCCTTCAAATTCAAGAGTGTGACCAGCATTCGGGCCGCCCTGAAAACGAGCAACAACATCATAGCGGGGTGTCAATACGTCAACAACTTTACCTTTGCCTTCGTCTCCCCATTGCAAACCTAACAAAACATCTACTTTCATGCTTTTCAGTTTTATAAATTTATTTATGTTTCTTACGCTTGAGTCCCATACACTTGCTACAGAGTCCATATATATATAAGGAATAATGCGAAGGATAGAATCCCTTCGTACGATACTGGGCAATGGCTAACTTCAGATTTTCATCCTCAAACTCGGAAACCTTGCCGCAGGAAGTGCAAATCATGTGATGATGGGTTTCGTTATTGTATGAACGCTCATACTGCGAAGTATTGCCAAACTGATGCTTGATCACCAGACCTGCATCAATCAGCAGGACAATCGTATTATAGAGCGTGGCCCGACTGACACGGAACTTTTCCTTTTCGGCCATGTAACAATAAAGCTCATCAATATCAAAATGGCCCTTGATGGAATAGATTGTTTCGAGTATAGCATACCGCTCGGGCGTCTTCCGATGTCCGTTCTTCTGAAGATACTCTGTGAGGATCTGCCTAACCTTATCTTTTATATTCTCTTCCATCCGTTCATACGTTCAGTCGTCAAAGATAACTCTTTTTAAGTAATCCAAGAAAATTACCGGCAATATTCTGCCTCATTTTTTATTTCTTCCGCAATAGCACTCACTCCGGGGCGCTGTGACTTCGACAGAACAGCCAGCGGTTTTCCCAGTTTCTTCATATTTTCACGCGACTGGCTGCCAAACTTGCACAATGCCAGAGCAGCAGCTTTCCGTATTTGCAGCGAATCGCTTTCCAGAGCTGTAAATGCCTGATCCATAAACTCGGCTTCTGCCCGGTCGTTCAGCGTCATGCCGTTCATCAGCAGCCGGGCCATCAGCAGGAAGCCGCAAAGCTGGAAGTATTCGCGCTCATCGGCTATCCAGCAGAACACCACTTCCGCTGCATAGGGAAGGTGTTGAAACAAATTCATCACCGTATATTGTGCCAGTTCCGAATTGTGTATATCTTCCATCCAGATCTCTGCAATCTCCCGATAGAAGGTATCGACCGGTTGCAGCAGCCCGGCCATAATCTTACACTCCCGGATGTTCTCCTTCCAGAGTGCCTGAGCCAATTCGTGACTGGGTTCGTAGCCTGCTGCGATTTCTCTGATACGCGGGTACTCTATTCCAAAATTCAATTTGTAGTCAAGTCCTTTTTCGCGCATGCTTTGAGAGACAACTCCGTTCATATACAAACGGAATTTAGCTTTGATATCTTTCAGAGTTTCGTGTAGTTGATCTGTCATTTCCTTGATTCTTTATAGTTGCCGTAAGTGTCATTCCGTCTCAGTCTTCCGTTACATTCGCATAATCCCGGCTGTAACGAAGCATCTGGGCGGCATATCCTTCCGTATAGTCTACTTTCACATCAGTCCAGCGCCCTTCCGCATCGTAACAAGGTGTATACACCGGATTGATGAATCCTTTGTAGGGAGCCAGATGCAGTTGCCGGTAACGTTCCAGCACCTCTGCATGCAAGGCAGGATCAATCCGTACGGCATAGGTTTCCACCAACTGGCGGGCAGCCTCATAATCGCCTTCACTCTTGATGCGCTGTACTTCGGCCAGCAGGCAGCCGAACAGACTCCGCAACTGCTCATAGTCGTTGATGCGGACAAATGTCTTGCCGTCGCGGACCACAAGTTCCACAACTTTCTGTTCCGCTCCCTGTTCCAATGCCCACCGGGCAATCAGCTGACGATTACGCATGTGAGCTTCCTCGACATTGCATCCCGGCTCGATACGCACCAGCTGGGTCATCAGTCCGTTCATCATGTAAGCATAATATTCCGCCTTATACGCTTCCGCATCAGGCACCAGTCCCAGTTCTACCATACGGGGATCCGGAATATAATACAGTCCGAACAGGTCGGCACGCGCTTCCTCTATCGTTGAACCGTATGCTTTCAACGCATCCGGATCAACACCCGGCAGCAAGCGTCCGGAACCGTGTCCCAGACATTCATGCAGATCGGTATGTAAATCACCGGTGATGTCTGCATATTTATCCAGCAATCCGATCTCGACAGGGCTGTATACAAACTCGTCGCGGAAACCGTTTCCACGGGCCGCCTGGTTGTAGGCCAATGTCAGGTTGCCGATAGTTACCGATTTGGATCCGTGCACGCTGCGTATCCAGTTGGAGTTAGGCAAATTGATACCGATAGCCGTACTGGGGTACAAATCACCGCCAAGCATGGCTGCCGTAATCACTTTGGCCGAAACACCTTTCACCTTTTCCTTGCGGAACTGAGGCGCCACCGGAGAATGATCTTCAAACCACTGGGCATTTTCACTGATGAGTTCCGTACGGCGGGTTGCTTCCAGATCCTTGAAGTTAACGATAGATTCCCAGCTGGCCTTGATACCCAGCGGATCACCATAGCTCTCGATGAACCCGTTAACAAAGTCCACCAGGGAATCCGTATCTTTTAACCAGACAATGGAATAGGCATCAAACGTCTTCAGATCGCCCGTGCGGTAGAACTCCGTCAGCAGGCGGATCACCTCACGCTGACGGTCGTTTTCGGCTACCTCAGCAGCCTTGTCCAGCCAGGAAACAATCTTCTGCAAAGCTTCTCCGTACATGCCTCCAATCTTCCATACCTCTTCCTGTACCACACCATCCTTTTTCACCAGACGGCTGTTCATGCCATACATGACCGGTTCAGTTTCTCCGGGAGTCTTCATGGCGGCATAGAAATCCTCGGCCTCCTGCTGAGTGACTCCTTCATAATAATTGGCCGCTGAAGTCAGAATCAGATCTTCCCCATCGGCCTGATTAACCCGTTTGGGCATCACTTCCGGATCGAAGATGACGGGGAACAGGCGGTTGCAAAGTTCGGTACATGTTTCTCCTTCTGCCAAAGGCAATGCATCGGCAGGCAAAGATTCAACCAGGCTGCGAAGATAATCCGGCGTGAAACCGGGCACAAACTTGTCGCAGGAATAATGGTGGTGAATGCCATTGGCAAACCAGACGCGTTTCAGATACACCTCAAACGCACGAAATTCATCCGTATCACGAGGTCCTTTGTAAGCCACATACACTGCTTCCAGCAGCCGGCGGACCGGTAAATTGTACTTGCCGTTCTGATGATACAAGATGTCTCTTCCCTCCAGAGCTGCCTGAGAGAGATAGTAAATCAGCTGTTTCTGGCGCAGAGACAATTTTTCAAAACCGGGTACCCGATAACGCAAAATCTGCAAATCGGCAAACTGTTCCACTTGATACTCAAACGTATCCTCCTGTTGTTCCATTATCTATATTCTTATTTTTTGTCAGAATGTTTCTTACGGTAAGCATTCGGGGTCTCACCCATGTTCTTATAGAAAGCTGCATAGAACGATTGTCTGTTGGCAAAACCTACCAACGCGCTGATTTCTTCTACATTTTTCTCAGCGTAACGTTTATCAACCAGCAAATGCAAAGCTTCCTTGATACGATACTCGTTCAACAGACATGAATAGTTTTTTCCGAAGCGGGAGTTAATAACAGCCGACAGATAACGAGTGTTGGTTTTCAATTCTTTAGCAAGATCACGTGCAGAATAATTGGGGTCTTTATACTTCTTCTGAAATACTACGATATTCATGATCTTGTCATACAGTTCATCCGCCAGTTCCGGACGAATCATTCCTCGATAAGCAGCATTCTTAATTTTGCGCTCCCTGATGTTGTAAGGTTTTTTTGCAGGAGATTGTTCCTGTTTCTGCATCTGAAGTTCTGTATCTTTCATCTGTCCTGTTTTTAATTAAGAGGTTTAATTTTTATACATTATACAAAAATGGCAGAAGTTTTTGAAATCTACAATTAAATGAAAATCATTTTTCTTAAATATTACAAATTACGGCATATTTTTCAGTGTTTCCCGTCGTGCAGCCCCGTCTTCCCCAACGGAAAAACGGAAAGAATAACTATCTTTGCACTCCGTTTCATCCCAATAGACAATTATGCTGAAAACATTAAAATCATACTTCGGATATACGCAGTTCCGCCCCCTGCAACAGGAAATCATCACGTGCATTCTGGAAAAGAGAGACACCCTGGTGCTGATGCCGACAGGAGGAGGAAAGTCCATCTGCTACCAGCTTCCTGCCCTGATGATGGAAGGAACAGCCATCGTTGTTTCACCGCTGATCTCACTCATGAAAGACCAGGTGGAAAGTTTGCAGGCCAACGGAATCATCGCCCGTGCCCTGAACAGCAGCAACGACGAAACGGTCAATGCCAATCTGCGTTTCGAATGTATGCAGGGACGGGTAAAACTCCTTTATATCTCTCCCGAACGGCTCCTTTCGGAACTGAATTTTCTGCTGAAGGATATCCGTGTTTCGCTTTTTGCCATTGATGAAGCTCACTGCATTTCCCAATGGGGACATGATTTCCGTCCGGAATATACACAGCTGAAAGTGCTCCGCCAGCAGTTTCCCAATGTACCGATTGTCGCACTGACTGCAACAGCAGACAAAATAACCCGGCAAGACATCGTACAACAGCTGGCCATGAGAAATCCGCAAGTGTTTATTTCTTCCTTCGACCGTCCCAACCTCAGCCTGGAGGTGAAACGGGGCTATCAGCAGAAAGAAAAGATCAGAAGCATTCTTCAGTTTATCGACCGTCATCCGGGAGAAAGCGGAATCATTTACTGCATGAGCCGGAACACGACGGAAAAAGTAGCTGAAATGCTTGAGGATCACGGGCTGCATGTTGCGGTCTATCATGCCGGACTGAGTACGGCCGCACGCGATGCCGCACAGGATGATTTCATCAATGACCGGGTACAGATCGTCTGTGCCACCATTGCTTTCGGCATGGGTATCGACAAATCGAACGTAAGATGGGTAATTCATTACAACCTGCCGAAAAGCATCGAAAGCTTCTATCAGGAAATAGGCCGGGCGGGACGTGACGGTCTTCCCAGCGACACCTTATTATTCTATTCTTTCGGAGACATTGTTCTTCTGTCCAAATTTGCTGCCGAAAGCAACCAGCAGGAGATCAATCTTGAGAAACTGAACCGCATGCAGCAGTATGCGGAAACCGATATTTGCCGCCGGCGTATTCTGTTGAACTACTTCGGGGAAACCATGGATCATGACTGCGGGAACTGTGATGTTTGCCGGAATCCGCCCGAAAGATTCGATGGTACCATCATCGTACAGAAAGCCTTGAGCGCCATTGCCCGCACTGACCAGCAGATAGGTACACGGACACTGACCGACATTCTAAAGGGAGCTGCCACACAGGAAATCATCGACCGGGGTTATGACAAGCTGAAAACCTACGGCGTCGGAAGAGACATCCCGTCACGCGACTGGCAGGACTACCTGTTGCAGATGCTGAACCTGGGATATTTTGAAATTGCATACAATGAAAACAACCATCTGAAAATTACGGAAGCCGGACGAAAAGTTCTGTTCGGTCACGAACGGGCCCAGCTGGTAGTCATCAAGCGTGAAGAAACCGCTCCGCGTGAAACCGGGAAAAGAAAGCGGAAAGCAGAAACTCCGGTTCTGCCGATCCTTACTCCCGCTGTCTACGAAAACGAAGACGAGCAGCTCTTTGAAGAACTCCGGATCCTGCGCAAACGGCTCGCCGACCAGCAGGCCATTCCTGCTTACATCGTCCTGTCAGACAAGACACTTCATCTGCTGGCTGCACAGAAACCCCAGAGCATCGAAGCCTTCGGGGAGGTCAGCGGTATCGGAGCCTTCAAGAAAGACCGCTACGGAAAAGACTTTGTGGAAGTAATCAACCGGTTCCTGCAAAACCGATAACGGCACGCGGAACCGGACATTCCGGCACCGGATTACCGGCACTCTTTCAGCCGTTCCTCGAGTTCACCGCGCGACACGCCCAGCGAAACAGCCTTTTCGTAAGCTTCCCGTGCATACTTCTTCTTGCGGAGCTGCAGATAAAGATCGCCCATCTGGACGTATGCCTCGCGGTCATTGGCATCCAGTTTCAGAGCTTCTTCCAGATCAAGCAGGGCTGCCTGCGGCTGATTCATCTCAACTTCCAGGTTGGCCCGCATCTTCAGCAGCGAAACATCCTTCGGATAATCATCCACCAGACGGTTCATCGAACTGAGTGCCTGAGTCAGTTTTCCTTCTTTCTGATCCAGCATCACCAGCCCCAGACGGGCAGTCAGATTCCTGACATCCTTTGCCAGCACCGCATTATAATCAATACGGGCTTCCGTATACTGGCGCCGCTGCATGTAGATGTATGCACGGAACATCCGGGCCTCCTGGTTCTCGGGCAACAGATCAATCACATTGCAATAATCCAGATAAGCCTTGTCGGTCAGCCCTTTGTCCAGATAAAGCGAAGCCCGGTTCAGCAACATGGCTGTAGAATAAGGTGTAATGTTCAAGGCCATGGTATACGATTCAATGGCCTCATCAGTCTTTCCCATACGCTTCTGTACCGTACCCAGGTTGGAAAAAAGCAAGGCATTGCGTGCATTGCCCGGCTCCATCTTCAAGGCTTGCCGGAACAACTGTTCTGCCTGCACCAGACTGTCCTTCAGCGTATAGTCCATCGCCTTTTCGACCAGTTCATTATAAGTCTGTGCCTGCATACTGCCTGCCGCCAGCAGGAACATTATCGGGAAAAAGAGTTTCTTCATGTTCGGATCAGTTTGAAAATATTCATTCGGGAGGTAAAGATAACAGAATAATTTGCGAAGGGGCACGGATATTAAAAACTTTTTGTAAGTTTGAACAATCATTAGACCAAGGACTGTCCGCACGAACATTCCGTTCCGGCCGGCTGCAGTCCGCCGAACCAAACTAAAAAGACAACAAACATGAAACTGGAAAAAGCTATTTTTGCCTGCGGATGCTTCTGGGGAGCACAACATCAGTTTGAGCGGGCTAAAGGAGTGATCCGCTCTGAGGTAGGCTACATCGGAGGTGACAAAGAGAACCCGACGTATCAGGAAGTGAAGGCACACACCACAGGACATGCCGAAGCTACCCTCGTGGAATTTGATGCTGAACAGACCACCTACACCGATTTGTGCAAACTGTTTTTTGAAATCCACGATCCGGCACAGACCGACGGACAAGGTCCGGACATCGGTCCGCAATACCGAAGCGAGATTTTCTACCTGAATGAAGCACAGAAGCAACAGGCTGAAGCCGTTATCGCCCTGCTGCGGGAAAAAGGATATGAAGTAAACACCCGGCTGACTCCGGCCACTGTTTTCTGGCCCGCCGAAGATTACCACCAGCATTATTATGACAAGACGGGAGGCGAACCTTACTGCCACATCCGCGTCAGAAAATTCTGAATCTCCCACCGGACTGCTTCCGGTTATCAGACTTTTTTTTGCAGGCATCTGCCAGGGACTCCTCCCTCCAGATGCCTGCAATACTTTTCACAGACAGGAAACCGGCTGAAAAGATCAGGCCTTGCGGATGTAATCCACAATCCAGGCACCCACTTCCTTCGTACCATACTTGGCGCCGCCTTCCACCTGGATTTCAGGTGTACGCACGTTAGCGTCCAGTGAAGCGTCTACAGCCCGGCGGATCAGTGCGCCCTCTTCCTTACAGTCAAAATACTCAAACAGCATGGCAACCGACAGGATCTGAGCCAGCGGATTGGCAATATTCAGTCCTTTTGCCTGCGGCCAGGAGCCATGGATCGGTTCGAATACCGGAGTGCTTTCGCCCGTAGATGCCGAAGGAAGCAGTCCCATTGAGCCGCTGATCACGGAACCTTCATCGGTCAGAATGTCACCAAAAGTATTCTCCGTCACCATAACGTCGAAGAACTTCGGTTCCTGAATCATTTTCATGGCAGCATTGTCCACAAACATATAGTCGGTAGTCACTTCCGGATACTGCGGAGCCATTTCCTGCGCAATCTGACGCCACAGGCGTGAAGAAGCCAGCACATTTGCTTTATCCACCACCGTCAGATGCTTGCGGCGCTTCATGGCATATTCGAATCCTACCTTCAGAATACGTTCAATCTCCGGACGCGTATACATATTCGTATCGTATGCTTTGTCGTTATCCTGATATTTCTCCCCAAAATACATGCCGCCTGTCAGCTCGCGGATGCAGAGAAAATCAGCGCCGTCCACGAGTTCAGCCTTCAGCGGTGACTTATGCACCAGGCATTTGAACGTCTGTACCGGGCGGATATTGGCAAAGAGTCCCAACTTCTTGCGCATGGCCAGCAATCCCTGTTCGGGGCGGACCTTCGCCGTCGGATCGTTGTCAAACTTCGGATCACCCACGGCCGAAAAGAGAACGGCATCTGCCTGCTTGCACACCTGATAAGTTTCTTCGGGGAACGGATCTCCCACCTTATCAATGGCATCTGCACCGCAAATGGCATATTCATACGAAACCTTGTGACCAAACTTCTCACAAACGGCCGTCATGACATCTACTCCCTGTACCGAAATCTCCGGTCCGATACCGTCACCGGCCAACACTGCTATCTTAAAATCCATCATCTTTTTTTATCGTTTAAAATGTTTGTACTCTATTTTGTATTCCCTTCATTCTGCCGGAACGGGATCTGCATAACCTTCTTCAATCATGTTCAGCATTTTCATGGTTGCCTTGATTGCAGCTTCCGTCTGGTCGGCGTCCAGTCCGCGCGTACGGAACTCACGGCCCTGATAACTCCAGGTAATGACCGTATGCACGAAAGCGTCCGTACGACCTCCGGGAGGAATCGTTACCGCATAGTTGACCAGCATCGGGAAAGTCCGTCCCAGCGTACCTTTATAGATCTTGCGGAGCGCCCGGACAAAGGCGTCATACTGACCGTCACCGCTTGAACTTTCCTGAAAGACTCTTCCGTTGATATCAATGCTGAGTGTCGCCATAGGCTTCAGTCCCTGCGCCAGCGTCACGAAATAGCTGAGCAGACGTACACGGGCATTGGTTACATCGTGCTTCAGTACATCCGAAATGATGTAAGGAAGATCTTCCTGAGTCACCAGCTCCTTGCGGTCACCCAGCTCAATGATCCGGTCGGTTACCTTCTTCATCGACTCATCATCCAGCTCCAGTCCCAGCTGCTCCAGATTCTTCCGGATGTTTGCCTTTCCCGAAGTCTTGCCCAGTGCATACTCGCGGACACGGCCGAAACGTTCAGGCAGCAAGTCGTTACAATAGAGATTGTTCTTGTTGTCTCCGTCGGCATGTACTCCGGCCACCTGGGTAAACACACTGTTTCCCACAATGGGTTTGTTCGCCGGAATGACGACACCGGAATAAGATTCCACCACGCGGCTCACCTCGTTCAACCGGCTTTCGTCAATGTTTGTCACGGCATGGAAATGGTCTTTCAGGATCGCCTGCACGCTGGCCAGCGGAGCATTTCCCGCTCTTTCACCCAGACCGTTGATGGTGGTGTGCAGTCCTTTCACTCCGCTCAGCACGGCAGCCAGCACATTACTTACCGCCAGATCGTAGTCATTATGCGCATGAAAGTCGAAATGCAGATCGGGATAACGCTTCTTCATCTTGCGCATATACTCGATAACCTGCAAAGGATTGAGCACACCCAGCGTATCAGGAAGCATGAACCGACGGATTCCACTGTCCTTCAGGCGGTCGATAAGTCCAAAGACATATTCAGGCGAATCCTTGATACCGTTACTCCAGTCTTCCAGATAGACATTGACTTCCATCCCCAACGTATGGGCATATTCCACAACCTGCAGAATGTCACCGGCATGCTCTTCAAGTGTCTTTTTCAGCTGATAGCGGCAATGTTTCTCCGATCCTTTCGTCAGCAGATTGATCACCCGGCCTCCCGCCTGATGAATCCAGTCTGCTGAAACCCCACCGTCTACAAAGCCCAGCACTTCCACCCGCGACAGCAAATCATGACGGGCCGCCCAGTCGCAGATCATCCGGACTGCATTCAGCTCTCCGTCCGAGACACGTGCGGAAGCCACCTCTATGCGGTCAACCTTCAGATCTTCCAGCAGCATACGGGCAATCATCAGCTTTTCATGAGGCACGAACGATACGCCACTGGTCTGCTCACCGTCGCGCAGGGTGGTATCCATTATTTCTATTTTCGGATGGTTCATAGGCTTTTACATGAACCGGGCTGCCTTAAAGGCCGGCCCGGCGGTTTTCAAATTCTGCAATCTTATCTTTATTCTCAACCAGGAAGTCGATGTCGTCCAGACCATTCATCAGACAATGCTTCTTGTAAGCATTGATCTCGAAAGTCTCGCAACGTCCGGTTGCCTTGTTGGTCACTTTCTGTTCGGGAAGATTCACTTCCACTTCCGTCTTCGGATCAGCGGCAATACTGCGGAACAGCTCCTGCAGGAAATCTTCGCTCACCACCACCGGCAATACGAAGTTGTTCAACTCGTTGTTCTTGTGGATATCCGCAAAGAAACTGGAGATCACGACACGGAATCCATAGCCTGCAATGGCCCACGCCGCATGCTCACGGCTTGAACCGCTTCCGAAGTTTTTGCCTGCCACAAGAATGCATCCGCCATACAGGGGATTGTTCAATACAAAGTCCTTGTTCAGGGTTCCGTCGGCATTGTAGCGCCAGTCGCGGAACAGATTGTCGCCAAAGTATTTCTCTTCGCGGGTCGTTGCCTTCAGGAAACGGGCCGGAATGATCTGGTCGGTATCCACATTTTCCAAAGGAAGGGGCACACAGGTGCTTGTTATGATATTGAATTTCTGTTTCATTTGTTTTCGGATTAATAGGTATGCATCATTACATCAATTCACGGGGATCCGTAATTACTCCGGTCACGGCAGCGGCAGCAGCCGTCAACGGGCTGGCCAGCAAAGTGCGGGAACCGGGTCCCTGACGGCCTTCAAAGTTACGGTTGCTGGTAGAAACCGAATACTTTCCGGCAGGAATCTTGTCGTCGTTCATGGCCAGACAGGCTGAACATCCGGGCTGACGGATCTCGAAACCGGCTTCAGCCAATACCTTGTCGAGCCCTTCCTCACGGATCTGTGCGTCCACCATCCAGGAACCGGGAACCAGCCATGCGGTCACATGAGCTGCTTTCTTCCGGCCTTTCACCAGCGAAGCGAAGGCGCGGAAATCTTCGATACGGCCATTGGTACAGGCACCGAGGAAGACATAGTCAATCTTCTTGCCCAGCAAAGACTCACCCGGCTGGAAGCCCATATACTGCATGGATTTGACGAAAGATGTTTTTTCCACTTCGCTCATGCCTTCCGTTGTCGGGATATGCGAAGTGACGGCCATACCCATACCCGGATTGGTACCATAGGTGATCATCGGCTGAATGTCGGCTGCATCGAAGCGCACTTCCTTGTCGAATACGGCATCGTCATCGCTCTTCAAGGTCTTCCAATAAGCTACCGCCTTGTCCCATTCCTCGCCTTTGGGTGCATATTCGCGTCCTTTGATGTACTCGAAAGTGACTTCATCCGGAGCGATCATACCGCCGCGGGCACCCATTTCAATCGAAAGGTTGCAGAGTGTCAGTCGTCCTTCCATAGTCAGGCTGCGGATGGCTTCGCCGGCATATTCCACGAAATAACCCGTAGCCCCGCTGGTGGTCATCTTCGACATCATGTAAAGCGCCACGTCCTTGGCCGTTACGCCTTTACCCAGCTGGCCGTCGATGGTAATACGCATGGTCTTCGGCCGTGCCTGAAGAATACACTGGGAAGCCATGACCATTTCCACTTCACTGGTTCCGATACCGAACGCCACAGCGCCCATCGCGCCGTGAGTGGAAGTATGGGAGTCCCCGCAGACAATGGTCATTCCCGGCAAAGTCAGTCCGCGTTCCGGACCTACCACGTGGATGATTCCGTTCCGCTTGTCCATCATTCCGAAGTGAGTCAGCCCGAAATCGGCTGCATTTTTGGCCAGGGCATCCACCTGTGCTTTCGAAACCGGATCCTCAATGGGCTTATCCTGATCGTGTGTCGGCGTGTTATGGTCGGGCATACAGTAGATACGCTCCGGACGGAAACACTTCAGGCCACGGGCACGCATCCCGGAAAAAGCCTGCGGACTGGTCACTTCATGACAATAAAGACGGTCAATATATAATTGTGTAGGGCCTTCTTTTACCTCCTGCACCACATGGGCATCCCAAATCTTGTCAAATAATGTATTCATGTTTTTATTTTCTGAATTTGTTGATACAATCAATATAAGCTTCCACGGAAGCAGCTATGATGTCGGTGTTGGCACCGAATCCGTAATACATCTGTCCGTCGTATTCCACCTGCATGTGTACTTTACCCACATCATCACTTCCCTTGCTGATGGCCTGGATCGTGAATTCCTTCAGGGTCATCTGACGCTTGATGATCTGTTTCACGGCCTTGATCGCAGCATCTACCGGACCGTTACCCGTAGCTGCGGCTTCAAAGTGTTCGCCGCTGATGTTCAGTCCCAGACTGGCCACCGAGCGCACTCCCACTCCACTGGTCACCTGAAGATATTCCAGCTTGATGTGATGGTTCACATTGCGGTCTGCACCCGCCAGCACCATAATGTCATCGTCCGTGATGTCTTTCTTCTTGTCGGCAAGCTTCAGGAAGTCCTCGTACACCTTGTCCAGTTTTTCCTGTGTCATCTCAAGACCCAGTACATGCAGGCGGTGCTTCAGCGCGGCACGTCCGCTGCGGGCAGTCAGTACGATGGCATTATCGTCAATACCGACATCCTTCGGATCGATAATCTCGTAAGTCTGTACATTCTTCAGCACACCGTCCTGATGGATACCGGAAGAATGGGCAAAGGCGTTGCGGCCCACAATGGCCTTGTTCGGCTGGACAGGCATGTTCATCAGGCTGGATACCATACGGCTCGTTGAATAGATTTTCTGGGTATTGATGTTCGTATCGATGTCAATATCCTTGTGACAGCGAAGAATCATGGCCACTTCTTCCAGAGAAGTATTTCCGGCACGTTCGCCGATACCGTTCATCGTAACTTCCACCTGACGCGCTCCGTTCAGCACACCGCTGATGGTGTTGGCAGTCGCCATTCCCAGGTCATTGTGACAGTGAGTGGAAAGAATTGCCTTGTCAATGCCGTCCACATGTTCCATCAGGTATCTGATTTTCGCACCATATTCTTCCGGCAGACAATAGCCCGTAGTATCCGGAATATTGACTACCGTGGCACCTGCCTTGATAACGGCTTCCACCACCCGGGCCAGGTATTCATTTTCGGTACGTCCTGCATCTTCCGCATAGAATTCAACGTCTTCCACATAACGCTTGGCGTATTTCACGGCAGCTACCGCACGCTCGATGATCTCTTCGCGGGTGGAATTGAACTTATACTTGATGTGGGAATCCGAGGTACCGATACCCGTATGGATCCGTTTATGCTTGGCAAACTTCAAGGCATCGGCCGCCACATCAATATCTTTCTGCACCGCACGGGTCAGCGCACAAATGGTCGGCCAGGTAACAGCCTTCGAAATCTCAATGACAGAATTGAAATCGCCCGGACTGGAAATCGGAAATCCAGCCTCAATAATATCTACTCCCAAAGCCTCCAACTGTTTGGCTACCTGAATCTTTTCTACCGTGTTCAACTGACATCCCGGTACTTGTTCACCATCTCTCAATGTGGTGTCGAAAATAAATAATCTGTCACTCATATATCTTCATTTTTATTTTTAATTACCGACTGATAAAGAAAAAGCCTTTCACACCGGGAAGTGAGAAAGGCTTTTTCCTATTTTGACTGCAACCTCAGTTACATGCACGACTCACTTCCCCACCGGTTTTTCCAGCAGATTAATCAGACCGCACAGCAAAATATGTAGAAACGTTGCATTCATAAAAGTCACTTTTTTCTCTAAGACGTTGCAAAGGTATGTATTATTTCCGAACATCAAAATAAAAATAAAACTTTTTTCATTCATTTCATAATAATTTGTCACCATCAACAAAGTTTATCAGAAAATTCATCATCCGATAAATTTGCCGTTTTATCAAAATGAAAGAAATACAGCCTCTATTCATTCAAATTAATACATTCAGACGCTTTTTACTAACCAGGCCTTTATTTATAATGGTGACTCCAGAGAAGAAATTAAACAAGAAAAGCCAAAATTGGCACAGAAATCAGCCAATTTGGGCCAAAAACAGGTCATCCGACCGAAATCGACTAATCAAATCAGGCAGAACGAACCGACGTTTTTGCCCAAATATCGGCCCGATTCAGGCAAAACGGGCAGACGTTTCGGCTGAATCGTCTGCCCGTTGTCCTGATTTCTGCCGTTCGAAGGAAGAAAAACGTCTTTTTCTTACCGGAATGAAGACGGCAGAAGTGTTAAAATGCGAGGTAATACACTAATATACAATTACATAATCTCCTTTTCGCTCCGTTCTTTTCTTTCACCCAGAGGGCACTTCACAAAGAAAGGATTCTCAGAGGCCCAGATCGTCAAAGTGTCAAAAAGATCATATGAATCAATTCTCCGAAGCAAGTCTCAGTTCATACAGACAGGCTTCCACTTCCGCATTGCTTCCCATGTGTTTTCCCATATCATCAGACAACTTGACGCATTCACGCCACTCCTGATTGACATTCATCTTGCAACGCGACAGCTTCATGACAATATTCGACGGCTGGTAACCGGTGTCGTTCGTCAGGTTCGTACCAATACCGAACGAGCAGCGGATCTTACCCTGACAATACTGGAATATCTTGAGGGCCTTCTCAAAATCAAGCGCATTGCTGAAGATAATGGTCTTCGTAGTCGGATCGATACCCAGCTCCTTGTAGCGGGCAATCAGGCGGTCAATAAACTCAAACTCATCGCCGGAGTCGCACCGTACACCGTCAAACAGCTTAGCCTGTTTCCGGCTGAAATTGGACAGAAACGAATCAGACGTATAAGTATCCGACAGCGCCGTACCCAGATCTCCGTCATAGACATTTACCCAGTTTTCAAGTGCCATATAATTGGCATGCTTGTATCCGAACTGGGCGCCGTGGAACATGAACCATTCATGGGGATGTGTTCCCATAGGACGCATGTCGTACTTCATGGCCAGATAACAGTTAGACGTTCCCATGCAGAAGCGCGCATGTTCCTTCAAATAGCCTACCACCATATCCTGAACCTCGAAAGAGAAACGTCTCCGTGTCCCGAATTCAGAGAAAGGCATTCCGTTTTCGTTCGACAGATCAACCTTGCCTGCCAGCCGCTGAAGAATGGATTCCTTATCCGGGAAACGGTTCAGGAACTGGTTCTTGATCTCGGAAACAATGGCCAGCAGGGGAACTTCGTACAGAGTCACCTTATACATATAATCAGTCACTTCCAGGTGCAAATGACGCTGTTCATCCAGATAGACATTGATGCGGGCCGGATCAAAACGGAAAGAAGAAAGCCATTCCCAGTAAACCGGCGGCAGAAAACGGCAGTGACGGCTCATGTAATCACGTTCTTCAGCAGTCAGGGCCACCACACTCAGGTTCTGAATCTCATTTTTCAGGGCCTGCAGGAATCCCTCCGTATACTCCGTATCGTCACGTTCCTTGAACGTAAAGGTTCCCATCGCATAAGGAAATAGCTTGATATAAGCATAGGATGTCGTAAACTTATATAAGTCTGTATCAAGAATTGTTTTTATAACCATAACCAAACTCCAATATTAGGCTATAAAGATAGTTTATTTCCGACAACTGAACAACAAAATCCCAAAATCATTCAGAATGATACGCTTATCCTTTTCGGAATCCTCTCCTTCTGCCTCCGCAGGTTTCCGGACAGGCGGCAGCGGAAAGGTCCGCATCCGGCAAGATCCGGGTTTGCGGAAAACAAAAAGAGGATGTGTTGAAACCAACACATCCTCGCTCTATTAAGTATCTACAGACAGCAAATTAAGCTTCTTCTGCAACAACTTCGAAAGGAATTTCAACAGAAACTTCCTTGTGAAGTTTGATGATAGCTTTGTACTGACCAACTTCTTTTACAGTGTCTTTAACAACGATGATCTTACGATCGATGTTGTGACCCAATTTAGCCAGTTCTTCTGCAATCTGAATGTTGTTAACTGAACCGTAGATAGCACCGGTAGCGCTAACTTTGGTAGCGATCTTCAAAGATACATTCTTCAAAGATTCAGCAACAGCTTCAGCATCTTTTTTAATCTTTTCCAGTTTGTGAGCACGCTGTTTCAGTTCTTCAGCCAGCATTTTCTTAGCAGCCGGAGAAGCAATAACTGCCTTGCCTGTCGGAATAAGATAGTTACGACCATAACCTGACTTAACGGTTACAATATCATTCTTGTAGCCCAAGTTAACTACGTCTTCTTTCAAAATCAGTTCCATATTCTTATTCCTCCTTTAATTATTTCATCATATCAGTTACGAAAGGCAGCAAAGCCAAGTGACGAGCTCTCTTAACGGCCTGCGCAATACGACGCTGGAACTTCAATGAAGTACCGGTAATACGGCGCGGAAGGATC